>Ga0214544_1000010_pt1 | contig 270164 bp, 257 predicted proteins | sample CNSS3metaG_FD_160074 | JGI IMG/M metagenome (GOLD analysis project Ga0214544, IMG submission 160074) | Root nodule microbial communities from cowpea collected in UCLA plant growth center, Los Angeles, California, USA - CNSS3 | ecosystem: Host-associated > Plants > Roots > Nodule | place: USA...
TGCTTCGGGAAGTGCATCGCATATTCGTGGCCGTAGATTTCCATGCCCTTGGCGATGCAGTAGTCCCGGTCGGTGTAGTCGGTGTAGCGGCGCGGATCGCAGGACCACATGTCCCACTCCGTCTGGCCTTCGGTCACCCATTCGGCCAGCACCTTGCCCGCCCCGCCCGCCTGACAGATGCCGAAGGTGAAGATGCAGGCCTCGAAAGCGTTCGGCACGCCCGGCATTGGCCCGATCAGCGGATTGCCGTCCGGCGCGTAGGGGATGGGGCCGTTGATGATGCGCGACAGGCCGGCCGTGCCGAGGATCGGCACCCGCTCGACGGCGTCGTTCAGATACCATTCGAGCCTGTCGAGATCGTCCGGGAAGAGCTGGAAGGAGAAATCCCCAGGCATCGGATCGTCCGGCGTGACCCAATGTGCGCGGCAGTTCCGCTCATATGGCCCCAGATTCATGCCGTATTTCTCCTGCCGGAGATAATAGGAGGAGTCGACGTCCCTGAGCAGCGGCAGCTTGTGGCCAACCTCCTTCGACCAGGCGGCAAGCTCCGGGATTTCGTCGAAGAGAATATATTGATGGCTCATCACCATCATCGGCACGTCGCGGCCGAACATCTTGCCGACCTCGCGGGCATAATACCCGGCGGCATTGACGACATATTCGCACCGGATTTCGCCTTGAGGCGTCGCGATCACCCATTCGTCGTTCTCGCGCCGCGCGCCCGTTACGGGACAGAAGCGGATGACCTTCGCGCCAAGATCGCGTGCACCCTTGGCAAGCGCCTGGGTCAGTTGCGCCGGATCGATATCGCCGTCATAGGGGTCGTAGAGGGCACCGGTCAGATCGTGCGTTTCGAGGAACGGATAACGGCTCGTCATCTCGCCCGGCGTCAGGATATCGAGATCCATGCCCTGGTAGCGCCCCATGCCGACGACGCGCTTGAACTCCTCGAGCCGCTCCTTCGAATGGCCGAGACGGATCGACCCGGTGACATGATAGTTCATCGGATAGTCGACGCGTGCCCCGAGCTCGCGGTAGAGCGAAGCCGAATAGCGCTGCATGTTCATGATCGACCAGGAGGAGGAGAAAGTCGGCACATTTCCGGCCGCATGCCAGGTCGAGCCGGCGGTGAGCTCGTTTCTCTCGAGAAGCACGCAATCGGTCCAGCCAGCCCTGGCAAGATGGTAGAGCGAGGACGCCCCGACGGCTCCCCCGCCGATGATCACGACGCGTGCGTGAGACGGCAAATTCGACATGCATGGCTCCCTCTTCTGTCGCGATCTTCGTCGAGGAAAAACGAGGCATCAAGCAAACGCACGAGGCTTTATTGATCGAGGAATTCGATTAGATTGCATGATGGAGATCGAAGGAGTGTCGCAAACATGCAAGTTGATCTGATCGAGACATTTCTGGACCTGATGGAGACGCGCAGCTTCAACCGCACCGCCGAGCGGCTCAATATCACCCAGTCGACGGTCTCGCATCGCGTCAAGGCGCTGGAAGCGCAGTTCAATCGCAAGCTCTTCACCCGCAACAAGGGCGGCACCGTTCCGACAGCCGCGGGCCTACGCTTTCTCGATTACGCAAAAGCCCTGCAGAATCAGTGGCATGAGGCAACGAGGGCGGTGGCGGGCGCCGGCGCGCTGGAGCGTTCGATGCGGCTCGGCATCCAGCATGATCTCGCCGAGATTTTCGCCGGCCCTTGGCTTGGGGCGATCCGGCGCGAGTTCCAGGCGACCGAAATCTACATGGAGGCGGACTATTCCAATCAGATGAATCGCGAACTCGCCGCCGGGGATCTCGACCTCGCCATTCTCTATACGCCGCACTATCTGCCCGACCTTCACTACGAACGGATCGGAGAACTGCATTACAGCATGGTCAGCGTGGAGGCCCGCGACGTTGCCGGCATAAGGCCGGAGACCTATATTCGGGCAAGCTATTCGCCGGCCTTTGACAGGATCCACCGCCTCGCACTGCCGCATCTCTCCGCTGCTCCGGTTGCGGCGGGGCAGAACATGGCAATCACCGGCCTGCTCGGAACCCTTGGCGCCGCCGCCTATGTCACCGGCGCCACAGCCGCCCGCCTGGCCGAGAACGGCGCCGCGATAGTCGTCGAGGATGCGCCGGTCATCCCGCAGGCCGTTTACGCCGCGACAAGCCTGCGCGCCCGCCACGCCCGCCAGCACCGCAAGATCATCGCCGCCATGGTGGAACTTCTGTCGGGTGTTTGAGCGGTCTCAGCGAGGCGATTTGCCCCTCTCCTCGGGTCGCAGACCGCTTACTCCACCGCGCTCAATCGCGCCTTCAGCCGCGCCACATCCGCCGCCGTCACGCCTTGCGGATCCACGACCGCCAGCCACGCATCGATGTAGTGCTCCGGGGCGTAGACGTGGCCGTAGCCGATCGGCGAGGTCGTCGCGAGCGCCATGTCGGCGAGAAGCTGCAACCCGGTAACAACGGGAAACCAGCTCAACGCCGGCGAAACGTCGGGGCCACGCGGCGCCTTCATCCAATCGGGCTCACGATAGAAGGCACGCGGATCGAAGAAGGTCACCGGGTCGCTCGCATATTGCAGATAGACGATCCGCATGGCACCCCAATCTGCGCCGGGGACATCGAGTGCATTCTGCTGATGAGTGAAGCGAATGATGGAACTGTCGCGAAAGCGCGGTAGCCATTCAGGCGAACCGGCGACACGATCGGCCGTCACCGAGCGCCAGAGTTCGCTCTGGAATGGCGGGCCGCTCCAGAGCGCGCCCTGGAAGGGATCGCTGATGACATCGAAGAGATCGACCGACGCTTGCGAATTCATAGCCCCGAGGCTCAGCCCATGCAGATAAAGCTTCGGCCGAGCGTTCCTGGGCAGCGTCGTCCAGTAGCCGTAAATCTCATCGAAGAGCGCCTTGGCGGTGTCGGCTCCATAGCCCGGCTCCACCAGAAGCGACAACCAGCTTGTGAGGTAGGAATATTGCACCGCGACGCTCGCCACGTCGCCGTGCAGCAGATATTCGAGCGTATCGAGCGCGGCGGGATCGACCCAGCCGGTGCCGGTCGGCACGACGATGACGAGCGCACTCCGCTCGAACCCGCCTGCGCGTTTCAGTTCTTCGAGGGCCAGCCTCGCTCTGTCGCGCGCTGTTTCAGCGGAATTCAGCCCGACATAGACCCGGAGGGGATCGGGCGCGCTCGCGCCGAAGAAGGCGCCGATGTCGGCGCCAGACGGCGCTGAGGCGACGAAATGCCGCCCCTGCCGCCCCAGTTCATCCCAACTCAGCAGCGAGGCCTCGCTCCCGGTTTTCCTCGGATCGGTCGGCGGCGCGACATCGGGATCAACGAGCGCGTCGAGTGTCCGGAAAGAGCTGTCGGCAGCCCGGAGCGCCAACTTGAAGACCACGCCGTTGGCTACGGACCAGAAGAGTGCGATCGCGGCCAGCCCGCCGATGGCACGCGCGATGGGCCGCGTGAGACAGCGCTCCAGCCATCGTGAGAAGGCGCGGAATGTAAGTCTGAACAGCCGCGCGAGAAAGACGAGCGCGAGAAAGACCAGAACCGCGACGAGGCCGAGGGTAACGGGTTCGGCGCCGTCGATAGGCTCGAGGCCCATGATATCTCGCACCGTGTTTTGCCAGCCGGCCGTCTGCCACAGGAACACGGCCGCCGCCGCTATGCAGACGATCGTCGCTGCAATCTTCAGCGTGCGCTCGCGCCGCGCCGTAGGCTCGCGGAGCTCGAAAAACGCCCAGAGCCAGCGCAGCAACACGCCGATCGCATATCCCGCCGCCAGCGAAACGCCGGAGATGATCCCTTGGATCAGAGAGGGCCGCGGAATGAGGCTCGGCGTCAGCGACACCGCGAAGAACAACACCCCGACGAGCAGGCCGGCCGCAGAGAATGAGTGCAGGAGACGCCCGAGAAAGCCCGGAAACGGCCGCGTCGATCGCGTCAGGTCCGTCTGCCGAAGATGTTCCATCGGGGGCTCCAATTCCACGAGGCGTTATCGCTGAGACAGTCACGGTTCTTCCGGCGCGGTGGCGCGCGAGCCGCAATGTCGCCTCCTACGTCTACGCAGTCAATCATACCGAGCTATTCGGCCGCACTATTGCCGGGATATTGGCGCGCCGCGCGGGTCACCTCGATCGGCGTCTTCATGATGATCTCCCGATGCGGGAACGGGATGGAGATACCGGCCGCCTTGAATGCATCCCACAATGCCATCAGCACCTGGCCGCGGACGTTCGTCAGTCCGTTGCTCGGATCGGAAATCCAGAATCTCAGCTTGAAATCGAGCGATGACGCCCCGAAACCGGTCATCCAGCAGACCGGCTGGGCATAGGTGCTGGCAACCCGCGGAATGGCTTTCGCCGTGTCGATCGCGATGCGCACCACCTCATGCGGATCGCTGTCGTAGGAGGTCCCGAAATCGACTTCGATGCGCACATATTCGCTGGAAAAGGACCAGTTCACCACCTGCTGCGAGATGAAGTCCTCATTGGGAATGAGGTATTCCTTGCCGTCCCTCGTGATAACGGAAACAAAGCGGGATCTGAGGTCCCGGATCGAGCCGAACGTCTCGCCGAGCGAAATCGTGTCGCCTGGCTTGATGGATTTATCGAGCAGGATGATGATTCCGGAGATGAAATTGGAGACGACCTTCTGCAGGCCGAAACCAATGCCGACACCGACCGCACCGGAAAAGACGGTGAGCGCGGTCAGGTCTATCCCTGTTGCCGACAAGGCGATCATGCCGGCAAAAATGATCAGTCCGATCTTGATCAATTTGCTGATGAGAACCTTGAAGGAGGGCGTTAGATCCCCGGACCCTTCGATCCAGTGCGACGTGACCCTGCCGATCAGCACGGCCATCCAGATCAGCGCAGCGGAAAGGACGACCGCCTTCAGGACGATCAGCATCGACAGTCGAACGGCGCCGAGATTGACCGACATTCCGTCGAGCGCCATGAGGACGACGTCGTCCAGCCCGAGCGCATAAAGCGCAAAATAGGACCAGCCGGCAACGGCCACGGCACGCGCCAGCATCTGGTTGCGGATGAGGCGCGTCAGCACTGAAATGACGAACCACGCTGCCGCGAGCGTGAGCGCGGTGGAGACAAGCCAGCGATAGGATGGCCAGCCGAACCGCAACAGAAGCACGTCGGCAATCCACAGCCACACGATCAGGAAGAGCCATTTGAGCCGCCGCATGAAGGCAATGATGACCCGAAGCAGGTCCGGATTTCCCTTGATCGTACGGGCGCGTGCCTCCACGGCCGGCTCTGTGTGTTTCGCCAAGACACCGCAGACCAGATAACCGACCGCGATCAACGCCAGCTGATAGAGCGTCCACTCATTCAAGATCACGGTGCGCAGCCAAGACTCGGTGGCGTCGATCGCTTCCACGAAATCCATCGCCTTTCTCCCAGAGCGCCGGGCGTCCGTTCGGATTTATTTGAGGCACTCTAGTTCCTTGAATCTAGGGCAATTTTCTCACGTTCAATGCTCGCGCGCCAAAAGCGGGTTCCGCGGTTCCCTTGCCGAGGCGGACAGCCTGACGTGCTCGGCAACGTCGCGATTGCGTCCTGGCGTGGGAAATCTGTTCCTTCAGTCAGGCAAGAGGCCTCGCCGGCAATTTTCTGCGCCTTATCTCTATATTTAGAAAGGCAGTGGAGCCCCAGGGAGATAGCAAATGACCGCGCCGCATCCGTCGAAAACCCATATCGGCAACCATAAACTGCATCCGGAAACCCTGATGCTCAATTATGGCTACGATCCCGAGCTCTCCGAAGGTGCGGTCAAGCCGCCGGTATTCCTCACCTCCACCTTCGTCTTCCACTCGGCCGAGGAGGGGCGCGATTTCTTCGATTTCGTCTCCGGGCGACGCGAACCGCCGGCAGGCGTCGGCGCCGGCCTGGTCTATTCCCGCTTCAACCATCCGAACAGCGAGATCGTCGAGGATCGGCTTGCCGTCTACGAGGGCGCCGAAGCGGGTGCGCTCTTTTCCTCCGGCATGTCGGCGATCGCCACCACGCTGCTCGCTTTCGTTCACCCGGGCGACGTCATCCTGCATTCGCAGCCGCTCTATGGCGGAACCGAGACGCTGCTGGCGAAAACCCTTCCCAATCTCGGCATTTCCGCCGTCGGTTTTGCCGATGGCGTCGACGCGGCGGCGGTCAACGACGCGGCCGAGGAAGCAATGAAGAAGGGCCGCGTCGCCTTCATCCTCATCGAGACGCCGGCCAATCCCACCAACAGCCTCGTCGACATCGCAATGATCCGCGGCATTGCCGACCGGATCGGCGAAAAACAGGGGCACCGGCCGATCTTTGCCTGCGACAATACGCTGCTCGGTCCGGTCTTCCAGCACCCGCTCGACCATGGCGCGGACCTCTCGCTTTATTCGCTCACCAAGTATGTCGGCGGCCACTCGGATCTGATCGCCGGCGCCACCCTCGGTTCGAAGGCGCTCATCAGGCAGGTGAAGGCATTGCGTGGCTCGATCGGCACCCAGCTCGACCCGCATTCCTGCTGGATGATCGGCCGTTCGCTGGAGACGCTGTCGGTGCGGATGGAAAAGGCGAACGAAAACGCCCGAGTCATTGCCGAGTTCCTGCGTGATCATCCGAAGGTCGAGCGCATCCACTATCTCCCCTTCGATGACGAAGCCTCGAGTGGCGGCCGCGTCTTCGCGGCACAGTGCACCGGCGCCGGCTCGACCTTTTCCTTCGATATCGCCGGCGGTCAGGAGTCGGCCTTCCGCTTCTTGAACGCGCTGCAGATTTTCAAGCTTGCCGTCAGCCTCGGCGGCACGGAGTCGCTCGCAAGCCACCCGGCCGCGATGACCCATTCGGGTGTGCCGATCGACGTTCGGCACCGGATTGGAGTGCTCGAATCGACCATCCGCCTGTCGATCGGCATCGAGCACCCGGACGATCTGGTTGCCGATCTCGCAAGCGCACTCGCAAGCGCCTGACCGGTAGCGGCTCGTTTGGGGCAAACGCGCGCCGCCAAAAAAAGATGACGTAGCTGGCGCTGGAAGATGAGCCCATGCATTTTGCAGCTCCGCCTCGATTGACATCGACAGCGGCCGCCCCTAATCATCGCGGATCGGTTGGTTCCCGGAATGCGAACGCGTTTCGGGAGTAAACGGGAACGTGACGGATGGACCCAAGCTGGGCATCTCAATCATGGCCGACCCCGCGACTGTAGAGCGGCGTGAATTTGCCGTTCCGGAGCGATCCGGAAGAAGCCACTGGGTAAAAACCGCGAGCGCGCGGTTTACCTGGGAAGGCGAGGCAAATCCCTGGTGCAACACCTGACGCCGCGAGCCAGGAAACCTGCCAATCGATGCGGGCATATGCCCATCGGGAAACTCCCTTTGCCATCACGGAGGTTGTCATGGCTACGTCTACAGTTTCGAGCGTCTCGCTCTCCCTCAGCGATCGTCTGACCGCGGGCATTCTTGCCCTGATGATCGGCGCCTTCCTCGTCTTCGGTGCGGGCCTGGCGAATTCGGCCGTATTGCACGATACGGCGCACGACACCCGCCATTCCTATGGCTTCCCCTGCCATTGAGCGCATGGAACGCCTTGCGCGTTCCGCACCGAAGCTGAACAGAGCCGTCCGGCGCTCCGAGCGTGCGCATGCCAATGCGATGCTGAGGGCGCCGGACTGCGCTTGTTTGTCGGCGCCGATAGCCCGGAAGGGAGCGCCGCATTGAGGAATATCGACAAATGATCGTCAAGACACTTCTGGCCGCGATCGTGGCCGGGCTGATCGCCGGCGTCTTCATGGCCGCCGCCCAGGAACTGCGCGTCACACCGCTCATTCTGCATGCCGAAGAATATGAGGGTGAGGCGCCGGCCACCGGAGAGCCTGCGGCCGCAGATCACGAACGGCACTCGTCGCTGAAAGCTAACTCTCTGCTTGGCGCGATGCTCGCCTCCATTTCGCCATTTACGCCGGCCTATGCGCATGAGCATGGGGGCGAGGATGAGGAGGGCGGAATCATGTTCGGCATGAGCCGCTTCTCCGGCACGCTCCTTGCCAATATGGTCACCGGTGCCGGGTTCTCGCTGCTCCTTGCGGGCATAAGCCTCATGATTGGCTACCCGATCACGCTCGCCAACGGCGCTCTCTGGGGTGCCTTCGGCTGGCTGGCCGTGCACATGCTGCCAGCGCTCGGCCTGCCGCCTGAGCTTCCCGGCTTCCCGGCCGCCGAGCTCGGCGAGCGCCAGACCTGGTGGGTGGCAACCGTGCTCATCTCGGCCGCAGGCCTTTACCTGCTGGCGTTGCGCGGGGAAGTCATCTCCAAACTGGCGGGCCTCGTGCTGATCGCCGCACCCCACGCCTATGGCGCACCGCAGCCGCTTGATATTTCGAGCAACGTCCCGGCTGTCCTCGGCGCGGAATTCGCGGTCGCGGCACTCGCCACGACGCTCGCTTTCTGGATCGTCCTCGGGGTCGTCTCCGGCTTCATCAACGACCGGTTCGTGAAGGTTGCTTAGTCCGGATTCATCGCGCTCGTTTGGCCCCCTCATCCGCCTGCCCGTCCTCCGCAGCAGCTGCGCTGCAGCTGCGGAGGGTGAACCGGCACCTTCTCCCCCGCAGGCGGGGAGAAGCTGCAAGCGGCAAACTCCCCGTCCCCTCTCCCCGCACGCAGGGAGAGGGCTAGTCCTCGGCTCAAACCCGAGGAGAGGGGCAATCCACCACCTCGCTCCCAGCCGGCTGCCCCTCCGACGCGCGCAGATGCGCCCTCAATCTCTCCCGCCTTGTCTCGGCTTTCAACAGCACGCAGGTGTCGCAGAAGTCACCGCCTTCCGTGCGGTAATAGAGACAACAGCCGCTGCGTATCCGATATGTCCGGGCAAGCGCACCGCCATGCGCTTCCGCATTGACTTTCTCGTAATGCAGTTCGGGCGATGACAGCGGCGAGCCCCCGCGCTTGACAATACCGAGCGCCCGCTCGATCGCCGCCGCCTCCTGATCTCGCCGGCGGCCGATCTCCAGGAAAGCACCCGCCAGTCCGTCAGCCGCAAGCCGCCATTGCGCCCGGGCAGAAAGGCCGCAGCGGCGCCTGAGAAGCGCGATGATCGGCCTCATGTGCCTGACGAAAGCGTCGTGAAACCGTCGCCCTCGCTCCTCGCCTGCGAGGGCGTCTGCAGTCGGCACCTCAACCAGGAAGTGGAAGCGGCCTGCCTCGACTTCCCGCCCGCCGTCGCTGCGCACGTAACGCTCGAAGCGCAACCCGGAAACTGCCGGAACGGCCCCGCTGGCAAGATAGATCGCGCCTGCCGCGAGGCAGAGCTGATGGCTGTAGAAGGCGATCAGGTGCGCCGCCCGGATCTTGTCGTCCATGCCGGAGGCAAAGCGATCCTGGTAGGCGAGGCAGCTTTCGACATCCATGGAGGCCTCCGCCCAGAAGTCGGCCGGCGACCCAAACGCCTCTTGCGGCGCAGCAATCGAGCACGCGGTATCCGGAAATGCGGCCGCGAGCCATTCGACCGCCGCGGCGCCAGCATCCTTCATTGCGCCACCGGCCTCCTGCCTCTGCTGCACCTGGTTCATCCCTCGCCATCAACTGGAAAAATGCGGCGAAAGCCACCCGCCGGTGAAGCCCGCCCTTTCAAGCCCACGTCCGAACGCCGGAATGCCGCGGGTCAGCTCCCAAAGCAAACCGCTTCGCCAGTTCTCGATCATCATGACCGTGAGCCCCTGGTCAAGCCCGACGATGCGATCGTCCACCCAGCCTTCGAGACTTTCGCCCGGCAGGCTCGGATTGAAGCCGCCGGGAAGGCGCCCATCACGAAGCAGCGCCGGATAGTGCGACAAGAGGTGGAAGAGGCTGGTCAGGCAGGCCTCCGGCTCGAAAGGCAGGCCGGCAAGCGCCGCCCACGGAACGAGCGTGCCGTCGTCGGCGCCATAGGGCGCGCCGCGCGCCGCGTAACCGAGCATCTTCTGCCAGCGGCCGTCGCGAAGCTTCAGCCGGCCTCTCGGTGCATGACAGGCGCTCAATCCCCAAAGATCGCGGCAATAACCATTAAAACCGTGCGGGTTCGCTTGCGCATGCGCACGCTGGAGCGTGATCGCCCGGCGCGTGTTTTCGAAATAGTCGCTTGCCGCCTCCCGCATGCCGCTGTCGCGGATGGCGCGGAAATCGATCCATGCATGCGGGAAGAGATGGATGAATAGCGGGCCGGCATGGAGATGCCGGTCCCCACCGATCGTCAGCCATTCATGCGCCGCGGCAAAGGCGTGATAGCTCTCAGGCGCAACGGGATGGGTGGGCGAGCCGAGCGCCAGCACATAGATGAGCAATGCCTCGCTGTAACCGTGCCATCGGTGCTTCAGGAAACGCCCGGGCGGGCGCCATCCCATCGTGACCGCATCGCCGCGATTGAGCGCCCAGGGCCAATCCGCCCGCGCATGAAGCCGCTCGGCAAGAACTCGAATTTCCGCTTCCGCGGCATTGCGTCCGCTGAAATAGGCGGCAGCCGTCAGGACGCCGGCGAAGAGCAACGCGCTGTCGATGGTCGAGACTTCGCTGTTCCACGCGCGTTCGCCCGTCCGCATGTCGAGGAAGTGATAATAGAAGCCGCGATATCCCGTTGCGCCTGCATCGCTTGCCTGACGGCTGCCATAGAGGAATCGCAGGACGGTCAAGACCCGCCGCGCGGCACCCGCCCGGCCGATCCAGCCGCGCTCCACCGCCACGGGATAGCAACTGAGTCCGAAACCGGTGGCCGCGATGCTTGCCGGCGAGCCGGGTCGCGCCGTATCGGCGACAAGCCCGGTCCGAACGTCAGAATGCATGAGAAAATATTCGAAGGCCGCGCGCTGCAGCCGGTCGATCCTGGCAAGATCGCTCAATGGCGGAATCTGCAGCATTTCGACGGCCCCCGTCCAATAACCGCGTTCTTGACGCGACGATCAACAATTATTGTAGCCGCGGCTTACCGCAACAGTCGCCGATTTGCGATCCTGTGATAAGGTTCCTTTGTGGAGCCGGTTGGAAGCCGAAGCGTCCGACCGCAGAGCTGTGATTGGCAGATGCGATGTGGAGCATTCTGGCATTGATCCTGTCTCTTGGCAGCAGCCCGATGCAAACGGCGGCAGCGCCCCCGGATGTCGATGTGGAGTTGCTGCTGGCGGTCGATGTCTCCGGCTCCATGGACATGGAGGAGGCTCGGGTGCAACGCTCCGGCTATGTCCAGGCGTTGCGGCATCCGGACTTCATCAATGCGATTGAGGGCGGTTATCTCGGGCGCATCGCCATCGGCTATTTCGAGTGGGCGGGCCTCGTCAACGAGGCCTCCCTCGTCGGCTGGCAGGTCATAGAAAATGCCAAAGACGCCGATGCCTTTGCCTCGCTGATCGAGGCGAGGCCGATCGGCCCACGGCGCGGGACCTCGCTCTCGAACGCGATCCTCTTCGGCACCAACCTTATCGAGTCGAACGCCTTCTCAGGCACAAGGCGCGTTCTCGACATTTCCGGCGACGGGCCGAACAATACGGGGCCGCCGGTACCCCCGGCCCGTGATGCGGCTCTTGCGCGGGGCATCGTCATCAATGGGCTCGCCATCATGATCCGGCCATCCTTTTCGACCGGCCCCCTGGACGAATATTATACGGCATGCGTGATCGGCGGGCCCGGCTCCTTCGTGCTTCCGGTGCACGAGCCGGAGGATTTCGCAATCGCGATCCGCCAGAAGCTGGTTCTCGAGGTGAGCGGGCTGACGCCCGAACCGGCTCCCACCCCTGCTGCTGCACATGCTGCGGCGGACTGCATGATCGGCGAAAGGCTCAGGCCGGGCTTCCTTGACAGGATCTACCCGGAGTTGGATCGCTAGAGCCTTTCCGGGTTAAATGGAAACATTCTGCCGGAGCAGGTTTTCGTCAGGGCAGAGGCGATTGCCGAAGGTCGTATCCGGAGGTACGGCCGAGGCGATCGCCTCTGATCCTGGCGGAAAGATGCCCGGCCACTGCATGTCTCCTTGAAGCGACCTCGCTTCAAGGACAAAGACATGCAGCAATTCAAAGTGCTACAGCGACCTTTGCGCGTCTGATAAGACGCGCGGCGCTGTAGGACGTATGCTTGGGTTACGCCGTGCGCCAGCCGAGCAAACATTCCGCGCCGCTTCAGCCAACAGAATTGATTCCATTTAACCCGGAAAGGCTCTAGCCCTACTGCAGCACTCGCGGGGCGAGGTCGAGGTCCGCCCCGGCTACGGTGTCGCGCCGGTCCCGTATTTCATTGGCGACCGCCTGCAGCGCCAAATCGACGCAATATTCCAAAGCCTGCGCATCGAGCGCGCGAGCGCTGTCGCGGATGTGCGTCAGCATCCTCGCAATGCTCGCAAGTTCCGAATCGTAATCGGCCAAAGACGAGACAGAGTGCGTCATTTGAACCCCCTTTCCAGCGTTGCCCTCGGTCCGACTATATTCGAATTCTGCGATATTGCGCGTTGCACAAGCGTTGCACACGTCAGCGTTGTATAACGCATCGCCTTCGCAAACTCTGATATCTCTCATCCACCCTGCCCGTCCTCCGCTCCAGCGGCGGTGGACTAGGCACCTGCTCCCCCCGCACGACGATCGGGGGTCTTGCGCACCGCCCCTCACGATGCAATCGCCTTCGACAAGGCCCGGATGCCGAAACGGCGGGCACGTTCGCCCTCCGGATGCTCGAGCGCCGGGGCGAAGACCTTGACGACGGAAAAGGGCAAGTCGTCGGAAGAAAGAGGCACCGCGATCACCCGCTCGACACCCACACCCTTCAGCCGATCAATGACGTGGCGCAGCAGCGCATCGACGCCGCCGCCGATGCCCGGAGGCTGAATCCCGTCCGCCCGAGGCACTGCGAGAAATGCGCGCCGCGTCGATTCCGGCAGCGGCCGATCGAAGGCCTCGGGATGGACGTCGTCGCGGGTGCCGCTGATATAAGTGAGTCGCGACTGCGCCGCTTCGGTGACTGCCCGGATGGCGGCGCGGATGGCGGACGGATGCGCGCCGCAGCCGCTCGTCACCTCCACATAGCGCAAGCCCCTGGCGGTCGCCGCGCCGCGCGGCCCGAGAAGCGCCAGGAAGCAGGGAATGGCAATGTCGCTGGTGATATCGAAGAGCCGCAGGTCAAGCTCCGCATCGCGAATGCGGGTGGCGAGCGAGTCGAGCTCCAGATCGCCGAGCGCCTCTGGGGCAATACACTGCCGATGGCGGGCCTCGGGACCGGACACCTGCCAAAGAACATGCGCGTCGCGCTCGACCCGCTCCAGAAGGCCGTGCAGGATTGCCTCCTCCCGGACATTGCCCGATGCAAGCCCGTCGGAGGACATCCAGAAACGCGAGGGCCGCGTGCGGTCGAGAAGAGCTGCGTCGAGCGGCACGAACACGTCGCCGCCCGAGACAAGATCGGTGCCGCGAACCCATTCGACCGTTTCGTTTCGGCGGATATCCGCCTGCCCCGCGGCGATCAGCGCGTCAAGCGGATCGAACGCCCACCCTGAGGCGCTGAGATCGTCGGCCGCCGCCACCACTGTTTCGACCGCCGGGTCGCCGGCAACCGCGCGCTCCAGCGCTTCCATGACGGCGGATATGCGCCCGTCCGGATCCGTCAGGCCTTTGCCCTGCGCAACGACTATGGAACGGGAATTCGGCGTATAGGCGCACCAGACCGGGATTCCGACCTTGTCGAGGCCCGTATGCCGGGCGACGCGCGTCACGCCAAAAGCCGCAAGATAGGGCCGGACGCGAGCGAAGGTTTCTTTCGGGGGACGTACCCGGTCGGAATAGCTATTGCCCGAGTTCAGCCGTTCCTGGACGTCTATACCGGTCACGAGTCCACGTGACCGGCAAACACCCTCTCGACCGAGGATACCGCGATCGCGAGATCGACATTCTTGACGTAGGCGCTGCCGGGCTTGCGCAACGCGTTCACGGTGGCGAGGTCACCCGTCGTAGATTCAAGCGGCTTTACCGTGCCATTTCCAAGATCCGCTACCCACAGGCCCGGCTCGCCGGGAATGCCGATCACAACAACAGAAGTCATATTTCTTCCTTCCATCAGTCAAAAACCCGCTTTCTTCAATCCCTCGCGGTAGAGGTCCTTCTGCCACTGCTCCTTGAACGGAATGACGGCAAGCCATCTGTCGACGTCGAAGGTCGGATTCGCCTTCGATGCCCGCATCCTGTGCTGGCGCGCCCTCCGCCGGTCGCCGAGCATCGCCCAACTCGCGGCGACGATCCTGTCCGCCGGCGTCTTGTCCTTCATCCTTTGAACAAAGCCGATGCACTCCTCGTATTGCCCGAGGAAGTAGCTCGCACCCGCGGCACTCCAGAGATAGGCGTCCGGCGCCAGGGGATTGAGTGAAAGCGCTCTCTCGAGCTTGTCCAGCGCTTCTGCCGGACGGGAAGCGTGCACAAGCGTGTCGGCATGGCTATAGAGCACGTCGGCATAATGCGGACTCAACTGCTCGGCCTGCTCCAGCGAAAACAGGCTCTCATCGAGATCGCCCCGATAGAGCTTGACGACACCCACTTCCCGATGGGCGGCGGAAAGCGCATCATTGCTCCCGATCGCATACTTCGCGTGCCGCTCCGCGGTCGACAGAAGCTCCTCATCGGCGCGTGCCGTCAAAAGCCATTCATTCACATAGGTGCGAGCCATGCCGCTCAGCGCCGGCGCAAAATCCTGCTTGTGCCTCAGCGCCTCGCGGAAGTCGTTTCGCGCCCGGCGAACTTCCGGCAGGCCGAGGCCAGAAAGATGCCTCAGACCCCCGAGATAGGCGTAATAGGCCTCCGGATGCGCCAGATAATCCAGATGCTCCGCCTGCCCGGTCTCGACCCGATGCGTGACTGACCGGGCGATATGATAGGCGATCTGCTCGCGCTGCTTCAGGAGGCCGACCGGCGATATCGGAAAGCGCCCCGCCCAGACGATCTGATCAGAAGGCAGGAAGATGAGCTGGGTGAAAAGGCCCTGATCCGACATTCGGCAATCGAGCGCATAGGTGACGCCGTGCTTCTCGAGAAAGGCGGCCTTGTCCGCCGCCTCGCGAATACGCTCGGCCGTATAGGGTGCGACGACCGACATCGAGCGTAGCGAACAGAGCCCGATGGTGATGTCCTCGATCACCGCCGCGCTGACGGCATGAAGCATGGGGTCGCTGCCGAAGGCGGCGGGCGGAAGCAGCGCGACCCGCGGCACCGGGGCTATTTCCAGCGGGCTGCCACCCACCGGCGTCTCCCGGACAGATGGCACTGGCGGCAGCAATGCCTTGGACGAGGCGACCTCCAGCAACGGGCCGCGGCTGGCGCGCTCCAAAATTTCGAGGATCGCCGTATCGGCCGGGTCGAGCTCGAGCAGATGCATGCACCCCGTGCGCAGCGTCGCCCGATCGGTAAACCGCCCTTCGCCATCGATCAGCGCGGTTCGCAACCGGTCCGTAAAAACCCGCCGCTCTTCCGCCACCCACTCCGCATAACGCCCCGGCGGCAGGTCCGCCAACGCGAGGAAGGTCTCGCGCCAGAGCGAAAGCGCCTTGCGGAAGCTCTCCTCCGACCCGTTCGCCACCTCGAAATCGGCGAGGTCTGAGGAGATCGGCCCAAGCGCCACCTCTGTTTCCGTCGCCGAAAGGACCGGCCCGTCGCCGCTCGCCAGATGCCGCATGCGCCGGAGCGTCGAGCGCAGGTTGTTGAAGGCAATACTCTTTTCCCGGTCGGGCCAGATCAGAGCCGCCAGTTTCTCGCGGGACACGACCTTCCGTTCCGATGCGGCAAGGAAGACAAGGATCAGCAGGCCGCGCTCCGGGCAGGCGACGACCGCGCCGCCGGAATCGACCAGCCGCAACTCCCCGAAAGTCTGAAGATGATAATTGCCCCCTGCCACAAAAACCTCAGCGACCCGAAAACCGCCAGTCGCGCGGACCCGGCACGACCCTCCGGATCGGACGCCGCCGCGCCCGCCGCGACAGGAAGCTCGCGGCCCGCATCCCCGCCGCCTCGATCATCTCGCCCGATCCCGCTCCGCCTGAATTCGGCACATCTTCGAAAAAGAAGGAAAAATGCACATCGAGAATTTCCGCGATCTTCTCAAGGCGCTCCGCGGAGACCCGCTCCTCACCCCTCTCATGTTTGCGGATCTCTCCGGCGGCGAGCCGCAAAGCCGCAGCCAACTCGGCCTCGCTCATCTCCAGCGCCTGGCGGCGGAGCCGAATACGACGCCCGACAAAAACGTCGATGGAATTGGGCAAGCTACGTCCCATTCGACGGCTCCCGCTTGATCCGCTGGCTGCTCGTCTCAAAGCATGCTTGAAAAGCGAGGGGGATGCAACCCGAGGATTAGGGTGGCGCACAGGGTTCGTGTGGATTTTGAATGTTGGTCCGCGCCGCATGCCTCTGGACTGCCTCTCCTGACGCCGCTGGGAATTGAGGGCCGTGGAACTCAGATGCAATCCGCGCCTTCCACCGTTACATTGACAACGAACGCATCGCCGGCTCAATCTTCGGTAGTTCCAAGAGGACGGCGCTTTGGAAGAGGAAATACGCTTCGGGCCATTTCGGTTGATCCTCTCCAGGCGCAGCCTGTCGAAGGAGGGAGTAACGGTGCCGCTGGGAAGCCGGGCGCTCGACATCCTGTCATTCCTCGCATCGCACCCCGGCGAGTTGAAGACCAACGACGAGATCGTCAAGCACGTGTGGCCCAATACGTTTGTCGACGAGGCGAACCTCAGGGTGCATCTCTCGGCGCTCCGAAAGGCACTTGGTGATAGCCAGCGCTCTCCGCGGTTCATAAGCAACGTTCCGGGACGCGGATACGCGTTCATCGCCCCTCTGGAACGGAATAACCAGGCAGCTTTCCCACGTGTCGCTCCGCTCGCGAATGCGCACTCGGGACGCTTTCCCGCACGCATCTTCGGCCGGGAGGAAAGCATCGCCGGAATTGCGGGCCAACTGGCGAAGGAGCGGCTGGTCACGATCTGCGGACCGGGCGGCATTGGCAAGTCGACCGTCGCGAAAGCCGTCCTGTCGAGGTGTGCGGCAGAGCTCGACGCGGTCTGGATCGACCTCTCGGAAGTCGTAAATGGATTTCTGATCCCCACCGTGGTCGCGTCGGAGCTGGGCATCCTGATCCGCAGCGACAACATTGTGAAAGACATAAGCGCACATCTTGATGCACGTAATGTGGTGATCGTCCTGGACAGCTGTGAGCACGTTGTGGATCACGCCGCCGAATTCGCGGAAGCGCTGCTGGATCAGACAATATCCCCGCGAGTGTTCACAACGAGCCGCGAACCTCTCCGCGCACGCGGGGAACGAGTCTGCCGCCTGCAGCCTTTGGGTCTTCCTTCGTCGGCCGCCACCGCCGCGGCCGCCTTGGTTTCCCCTGCGGTCCAGCTGTTCGTGGATCGTGCCGACGCCTGTCTCGGAGGGTACGAACTTTCGGATGCCGACGCCCCCTACGTGGCGGAAATCTGCTCGAGGCTCGACGGCATCGCGCTGGCAATCGAGCTTGCCGCGGGCCGTCTTGAGTCCCTTGGCGTATCCGCACTGTCACGCTCCCTCTCCGATTGCTTCCGCGTGCTGTCGCGCGGCCGCAGGACGGCGCTTCCCCGGCATCAGACGCTTCGTGCCACGATCGACTGGAGCTATCTGCGTCTCCCGCCGCCCGAGCAGCAAGCTCTGAAAGAACTTTCGGTCCTGCCAGGCGGCTTCACGGGAGAAACCGCGCGCGCCGTCCTCACCAGCGGCGAAGCCGACGACCTTCTTTCGGCCCTCGTCTCCAAATCGCTGCTGGTCGCCGACACCCACCACGGTGAGCCTATCTATCGCCTGCTCGACACCACCCGCCTTTACGCTTCGGAGAAACTGGCCCACGCCGGAGAGTTCTCCGTTGTCATGTCCCGTTTTTCCGAGCACCTCATCGCGTTGCTCGAGGCGGCGGAAGAGGAGGTTTATTCCGTCTCGATGGATGAGTGGTCACAGGATTTCGCGCAGCAGGTGCCCGGCCTTCGCGCTACGCTCGAGTGGGGCTTCAGCAAATCGGGCGACATCCTCCGAGCGGTGCGTTTGACCGTGGCTGCTTTGCCCCTCCTCTTCCGCCTCTCCCTACTCGATGAGTGTCTGGTCGCCGTAACCAAGGCACTCGACCACCTCGACGCGCGACCCGACCTGGATGAGCGGAGCAGGATGAAGCTGTACGCTGCTCTTGGATGGCCACAGATGCGATCCAACGATGCGTCGAAGCATGGCATTGGCGCATGGACGACCGCCTTGCACATCGCGGAAAAGCTGGGAGATGTCGACTACCAGCTGCGCGCCGTATGGGCGCTGTGGGTAGACGCCATAAACCGAGGAGAGCCGAAACCCGCCCTCGAGCTGGTCGATCGTTATCTGGCAGTCGCGCCATCCTCACCCGACCGGGCGGACGTTATCATCGGACGCCGCATGCATGGAGCAACGCTGCACTGGCTCGGCCGACACGCAGAAGCGGCGGACGAGCTGCGGACGATGCTGGCCGAATACGAGACGGTTCCCGCCGGGCGGCATTCCGTCCGTTTCCAGTTCGACCAGCGAGTGACCGCGAGGATCATTCTGGCGCGGTGCCTTTGGGTTCTGGGGGAAGAGGACGCCGCCCTCCGCGAGATCGCAGAGACCATCAGTCACGCGCTGGACATCCGCCACCACCTCTCGCTCAGCAACGTCCTGGCGGAGGCGGCATGCCCCATAGCTTTGCTTTCCGGCCGGAACGACCTCGCAGCAGAATACATCCAGCTCCTGCGCGAGCACACGAAGGCGCTGTCACTCGACGTCTGGAACACTTATGCGGACTGCTTCGAAGCCGAACTTCAGCTCAGAACGGGAAAGCCGGGCGACTGCCTGACGCAAATACGCTCGAGCATGGGCGTGCTCGTCGGGGCAGGCTTCACGCTCTTCCAGACGATCTTCCAGACGACGGAGGCAAAGGCTCTTGCCGCTTCAGGCTGCCTGGAAGAGGCGCTGCGGGTGATAGATGACGCGCTCGGCCGCTGCGCCTCTTCTGGCGAGCGCTGGTGCCTGCCAGAGCTTCATCGAGTCAACGCGCACATAAAAGCCCAGGCGGCGGGCGGCGGACCGTCGGCACTGGCCGCGTTCGAAACCGCTCTCGAAAGCGCGCTCGTCGACAACGCGGAGGGATGGAAACGTCTCATTGTCCAGGACATCGCCCAGTGTCGCGCCGCTCTGGCCGCTGCCCAGGCCGACGAGTTTATCATCGAGCGGCCAGGTGAAGGGGGGATGCACCCACCGCAAATCAGTCCCGCGGGCGATCCATCCGTGCCTTCGTGAGATTCGGTTAGAGCGTTCCGTTTACACCGATTTACAACTCTCAACTCGTCCACCCTCCCCGATCCGTGCACAAATGCCAGGAAGAGGAGAGTGCAAATGGACCATGCCACACCGATCCGCCTATTGGTCATTCTGTCGGCGGGTATGGTCGGAGAGTCCTCGAACGATGAAATACGCATCGAGCGAATTGCACCCGTCTACTACATGTTCAAGGACGTAGAGGCGGACGTCGTTCTCGCCACGCCGACGGGCGGGTATGCCGCGCTTGCCCCCGATCTGCGCCAGTTCCCAAGCGACGAGCCATGCGTGCAACGCTTCCTCTCGGATCGCGACGCGAGAGATGACTTTGCCGATACTCTGAGCCTCGATCAGATCGTCGTCGCCGACTTCGACGCAGCGTTCTGCTTCGGATTTTCAGGATCGATCTGGGGGGCAGACGGCCTGGGCGTCGCGCCCGTGATCCGGGCCTTTCTCGGAGACATGAAGCCCGTGGCGATCATTCCCGGCCGAGGCCTCGACATCGCCGCCGAAGGCGCGGGGAGCGGCTTGCTGGTCATCGGGGACAGTGGGCAGTCTGCGGCCCTCGCGGCACACGCACTCCTGAACATGATCGAACTTCGCAGGCAGTTCGCGACGACAGCGTAACCCACTGACACCGCTCCTTTGCACCGATTTACGACACTTAACTCGCGAAAACGCCCTCTCTGGGGGAGGTTGTAATCGTTCAGGCAGACACCGCAAGGAAGATGCAAATGGATGGACAATCAGCCGCATTCACGGCGGAGGCCACACGGCGGAAAGTGCTGCTTGCGGGAGGTTTCACCCTCGCCGCAATGGTATTGCCCGGCAAAACGTCGGCCACCCCTCCAGCGACTTCAACCGAGAAGAGGAGTGAGGACATGTCATTCATCAAAACCGAGGACGGAACGGAAATTTTCTACAAGGACTGGGGACCACGCGATGCCCAGCCCATCGTCTTCCATCACGGGTGGCCGCTGAGCGCCGACGACTGGGATGCCCAGATGATGTTCTTTCTGGACAAGGGCTATCGGGTCATCGCGCATGACCGCCGCGGCCACGGCCGCTCCACGCAGACCTGGTCCGGCAACGAGATGGACACCTATGCGGCCGATGTTGCGGCGCTGACGGATGCGCTTGATCTCAGGGACGCCGTCCATGTCGGCCACTCGACGGGCGGCGGCGAGGTGGCGCATTACGTTGCACGGGCGAAGCCTGGCCGGGTTTCGAAAGCCGTGCTGATCGGCGCGGTTCCGCCGGTCATGGTGAAGTCGGAGAAGAACCCCGGCGGCCTGCCGATCGAGGTTTTCGACGGCTTCCGCGCCGCGCTCGTCGCCAACCGCGCCCAGTTCTTCCTCGACGTTCCTGCCGGGCCGTTCTACGGCTTCAACCGCCCCGGCGCTAAAGTAAGCCAGGGCGTCATCGACAACTGGTGGCGTCAGGGCATGATGGGTGGCGCGAAGGCGCATTACGACTGCATCAAGGCGTTCTCCGAGACGGACTTCACCGAAGACCTCGAGCGGATAACGGTGCCGACGCTGGTCATGCACGGCGACGACGACCAGATCGTCCCCTATGCCGACTCCGCTCCGCTTTCGGTCAAGCTCCTGAAGCACGGCACGCTCAAGACCTACGAAGGCCTGCCTCACGGCATGTGCACCACCCACCCCGAGATCATCAACGCGGACCTGCTGGACTTTATCCGCGACTGACCCGTCACCTTGGTGAGGCGAACCGCACCGCGACTATCGTTTCGGTGCGGCTCCCCATCGGGTTTGGCTGACAAGGCAACAAAGACGCAACGAGAAAGGGAATACGGGTGACAACCGTCCTCGCACTGCTCATCGGCATCGTCGCAGGCCTTCGTGCAATGACAGCCCCGGCGGCCGTCGCCTGGGCGGCCCACCTCGGCTGGTTCGATGTCTCCGGGACGCCGCTCGCCTTCATGGGCTACAGGTGGACGCCTTGGATTTTCACGGCGCTGGCGCTCGTCGAGCTCGTCACCGACCAGCTCCCGAACACCCCGTCCCGCAAAGTGCCGATGCAATTCGGCGCTCGCATTCTCATGGGGGCGCTCGCCGGGGCCACCGTGGGCGCGGCTGGAGGGTCGCTCGCCGGAGGCTTACTCGCTGGCACCTTGGGTGCGATTGCCGGGACGCTCGGGGGTGCTGCCGCCCGAGGCAAACTCGCCGCAGCGTTCCGACGCGACGCTCCGGCCGCTCTGATCGAGGACGCCGTGGCTATCGGCGGCGCTCTCCTCATCGTGGCGTCCGTGCCATGATCGGTCTCAACGCTACTCAAGCGAACAGGAAAGCAAAATGACACAAGGAACGGCCCTTATCACCGGAGCCTCATCGGGCATCGGCGCGGTTTACGCCGAACGTCTGGCTCGCCGGGGTCACGATCTCATTCTCGTCGCCCGTGACTTCGACCGCCTGAAATCACTAGCCAACCGCCTGTCAGGCGACCACGGCGTGGTCGTCACTCCCCTGATCGCAGACCTTACCAGCGCGGCCGATCTGGAACGGGTAGTAGCGAAGCTTCGGGAGGACGCCGAAATATCCCTGCTTGTGAACTGTGCCGGCATCGGCCCGAACGGCCCTTTGCTTGTATCGGACCCCAACGGTCTAAGCAAAATGGTCCAGCTCAATGTCGACGTCCTGCATTCCCTGACCGCGACGGCGGCACACACCTTTGCGCGCCGCCGCAATGGAGCGATCATAAACATAGCTTCCGTTGTGGCGCTGATGCCCGAGCGTTTCAACGCAACCTATGTTGCGACTAAGGCGTTTGTTCTTGCTCTCACGCAAGCGTTGTCCGCGGAACTTGAGCCGCACGGCGTCCGAATGCAAGCCGTGCTTCCGGGCTTCACCCGCACCGAGATATTCGACAGAGCCGGCATAGACATTAGCGTGATCCCCGCGGACATGATGATGGATGCCGGCGAGATGGTGGATGCTGCCCTGGCTGGCTTCGACCGTGGGGAGGTGGTGACGATCCCCTCGCTCGCCGACAGCGAGCTCTGGGCTCAGCATGAAAGGACAAGACGCGACCTCGGGCCGCACCTCTCACTGAAACATGCGGCCGCGCGGTATCGGCCGAGAGGAGAGGCGAGATGAGCGCTCCAAGAGCAATGCTTTTCACGCGTCGCGACCTACTCTCAGCCAGCGCCGCGGCGGCTGCGGCCGCAATGCTTCCGCCGGCCGTGTACGCATCCGATTTCCATCGGTTCAAGCACGGCGCGTTCGACATCACCGTCGTCAGTGACGGCTTCATTACACTGCCGGCCGAAATACTCCTGCCGGACGCCACGCCCGAGGAGCGGCAGGTGATAATTCAGAGGCTCGGCGGCGACGTGCAAGGCGCGCCTGTGCAGGCCAATATTCCACTCATCCGGTATGGAGACGACCTGATGCTGGTCGACAACGGGCTCAGGAACGAACTTCCAGGCAAGCGCCGGGAAACTGGCCGCCAACCTCAAGACCCTCGGTATCGAACCGGAGGACATAACGAAGGTCGTTTTCACCCATGCCCATCCCGATCACTCGGGCGCGACGACCACCTCCGGCGGCAAGGTTCTGTACCCCAACGCGGAGTATTTCGTCAGCGAGGCAGAATGGAGCTTCTGGACCGACAAGGCCTTCGAGACGCACATTCCGCCCGTCCTGCACGACTTCGCGCGTAGCGCGCAGCGGGACCTGTTCGCGGTCAAGGACAGGCTGACACTCATGAAACCGGGTCAGGAGATCGTACCGGGAATGCAGGTCCTGGACACCCCAGGCCATACGCCAGGTCACATCTCGATTGAACTCGCCGGCGACGGTAACCTGCTCGTCACAGGGGACGCCTGCACCAGTGACGTCATCTTCTTCGAGCATCCTTCATGGCATTTCGGCTTCGATACCGATGCGGAGACCGCGCTAAAAAGCAGGCAAATACTCTTGGATCGGGCTGCCTCCGAGAAGTTGTGCATGCTCGGTTACCACTGGGCGTATCCAGGCCTCGGGTATGCGGAGCGTCGCGGGCGCGGATATGCGCTCGTGAAGGCATAGGACGTTACTCCCCTGTGTGCATTGAAGCCGAGGTCCTGCGGCTATTGTGCCAACTCGATGGCGCGGCAAACGGGGCGTGAAGATCAACTTGCGAGTTGCTTTTCCGCCCGCCATTGAACGGGGCGGCAGCTCCGCCTCAGGGCTTCTGGTTATGTTCCCGGGGAGAATGGGGGAACTATTTTAGGCTTCGCGAATTAAGTGGCGTCGCTCTTCCATCCGGAGCGACTCCATGTCCCCCGAATGATGGCTGGCAGTGTCCGCAGGCATGGCGGGCACTGCCAGAGATCCGCAAGAGAAACCCCGCCGAAGCGAGGGTATCCCTTGCGCGAGAATGCCATTCACCAGGTCTGACGGTTGTACCAATCATCAAGGTCCCGGCGCACCCGGTCCCGTTCGATGCCGTAGCGTTCCTGGATCTTGCCTTCGAGCTGGTCGCGGTTGCCGGCGATCCGGTCGAGATCGTCGTCGGTGAGCTTGCCCCACTGCTCCTTGATCTTACCTTTAACCTGCTTCCAGTTTCCCTCTACACGGTTCCAGTCCATCGCGGATCCTCCTGACTTCATTCAGTGTGGAGCCTAACCGGCCACAGACGATTTTGTTCGCAGAGTCTTTAAGCTGGCCCCTCCGCACGCCATCCAGGCACGGCCACGACACGTGTTTGGGCTATTCGGCTATCGAGCTCTTCGAGCCGGCGGGAAAATCCGGGATTGGTAGGGTGAAGTGTCACGGCCTCGGCAAGCATCTTGCGTGCGGCCGTGAGTTTACCGTCGCGGATGTGCCGATTGGCCCGATGGTAAAGGAAATTGACGCGCTCGATGGCCGAGAAGCCCTCGCCGAAGCGGGCCTGGAGCCGGTCGGCCCAGGCCGGATGGCGGGCGAGTGCCGAAACCGCAATTTGGTACGGCCGCATAGGCGCGGTGACTCGTGCCGCGCGGGCGAGTCTCCCCAGGCCTCTGAGGTCGTCGGCTCGGCAGGCGTCGATAAGCGACAGGGCCCGCGCCGTTCCGGCGAAAGCTCGGACAGTGCCCGGTCATATGCACCGGGACGAGCCTTGTCTCTGCCTGGCGCGCAGCAATCTGCTCCGCGTGTCGGCAATCCACCGAATGGAACGGATCGAAAAAGATATAGCCACGGCCAGCGGCGTGATCGTGGGAGATTCCCATATTGGCGTGGAGATCGGGCGAGAAATGTCGCGTGTAGCGGCCATCGAACGGGACGGCCTTAGCGTCAATGGAGGTTTGCGGGCAAAAGGCGATCGCGACGGTCGCCTCGAAGCGGCGGCGATAACGTAGTGCCGCGTAGCCGCCCTGCGAATGACCGTAGAGAACACGTTCCGGCGCGGCCCGCAAGATGGCTTGCGCCGTATCGACTGCCTTGACGATGCTCGCTGCCGGAAACCAATTCGGACGCCGGCTCATGAAGCCAAGTGCCGCGATATCGGCCTTGTCGCAGAACCGTTGCCCCCAGAAACGACTGCCGTTCGCCTGCATCTCCATCTCGTTGAAGGTGACGAGAAGATAGGGCGATGATCCCGGTCGGTGAATCACTTCCATGTTCTCGTCAGCATAGACAAGCATGCAATCACTCCCAAGTTCGTCTTAGTATACTTTCAATTTTGAAACGTATTTCACTGGCGAGTTAAACCAGAGAGTATTTGATCTATTCGAAAACTCAATCCACCGCCTCTATAAACAGCAGAAACGCAGCGCACCTGCTTATGCGTCGGCGCGAAAGGTCGGCTGTTTCCCTGGGCCGCGACTACGCGGCAGCGCGTAGACAGCCCTGCCGCCAGCGCCCTTCCCCGGAGCCTCGTCACCGCTGTGTCTTCGTCAACCTCGCATATCGATCTGTTGAATTTTCCCTTCCTTTTTCCATGAACGAAGGAGCGGAACAATGACCTGCGCATTTGCGATACTGTGACATTGCATCAGGTTGATCCTGTCACGCCAGGTCCGCAGCCTCGACTGCCGAAAGCTTTCCTCCGCGTGGCTCTCGTCGCCCAGATATTCTCCCTTCGCCCAGATTTTGTTTGTCAGGAAGATTTCGGACGCCTCCGGCATCTCCGCCATGAACTGGCCAACGCTGACTTCGGCCGACCCATACAGGGCGAGGTATCAATGACGCGCCCACCACCGGCGACATACTGCCTGAACACCTCCCGCAGGTCGTCCCGCGCTTCACCCGGTCGCCGGTCAAACGTCGGGAATGTGCCAAGTCCGAGAGCTGTAAGCCGCTCTCCCGTTTTCGGCACCGTGCGCATCAGGACGGGCTCCGTTGCGGGCGTCGATTTGAGCAGCGAATGGCTTGGCGCTTCTTGCGCCTTTGCTTCTGCTGCGATCGCCGCGCCCGCGGCAGTCAGACCCATCGCACCGAGAAAGCGCCGCCGACCGATTGTCGTTCGGGTCATGAGAAAACCTCCAGTTCGATTCCTGGTCAAAACTGCCAGCCCGCCGGGACCCAGGCGTAACCCGTGTCGGTCTTGAGCATTCGTCCCAGCCCCGGGAACGGGTAATGAAACCCGAGAACAAGGAGCCTATCGGTCGCGGCCATATCGAACATGCGGCGGCGCGACGCGAGCGCGGTATCCTTGTCTCTATCAGGTCCGGGTCGCCATGGATGGTCGATGTTGACGACCGGGTGATAGGCAAGGTCCGCAGTCAGGAGCAGTTGGTCGTTTCCTGAGTGGACCAGGAATGTTGCCATGCCCGGCGTATGCCCGGGCGCAGCTATCGTGGTGAGGCCCGGCACGATTTCCGCACCTGCCTCGTAGAGCTCGATGCCCTTTGCGATCGGCTCGACACTCCGTTTGATCGCCGCTGCAAACCGGTAGCGAAAGTCCCGCGCCACCGGCATGTAGGAGAGATCGGGATCGTTGCGCACGAAGAAATCCCAGTCCGCGCGGGGTGCGTAGACGACGGCATTGGGAAATGCTTTCTTGCCTTCGGAATTGCGCAGGTTGCCGACGTGGTCAGGGTGCGTATGGGACACCACGATCGTGTCGATATCGGCTGCATCGAGGCCGATGGCGGCGAGATTGTCGAACACACGCCCCGCATTCGGTCCCATCGTCGTCCCGGCTCCCGCCTCAAGCAATATCCGCCTGTCGCCGACCTCAAGCAGTAGCGTGTTGAGTTGAAGGGTCATGTGATCGGTGGGAAGGAAAGCGCGACGAAGGACCTCCCGCAGCTCGGCCTCCGGAGCATCGTTGGCATAGACCGTCGGTGGGCCGCCGATCAGGCCATCGCTCAAAACCGTCGCTTTGATCTGCCCGACCCGAAATCGATAATATCCAACATTGCTGGCGTCCGGGCTCTGCACCTGCGCATTGCCTGATCCGGCTGAACCTCCCAGCAGGAGAGCGGACGTTCCAGCAACCGCTGAAACCATGACCTTTCGTCGGTTCAATGTGAGTCGATCCATTGCTTTTCCTTCAGCCGGCAAAACCCGCATGTGCGGTTGAGGTATTTAGATGACCTCAAATCACTGCGCTGATAAGACGAGCAAATCTACTCAGCTTGATAAGGTAGACTTTGCAATGGATCACTTTCGGTTGGATAGCCTGGATGTTTTCGCGGCGATCGTCCGATGCGGCGGCTTCAGGGCGGCCGCCCGGGAGCGAGGCGTTTCATCATCGGCGCTCAGCCAAACAATCAACGCTTTGGAAGAGGCGCTCGGCATCCGCCTGCTCAACAGGACAACAAGAAGCGTTGCGCCGACGGAGGCGGGACAGCGTCTCCTCCTGCGCCTTGGTCCAGCTTTGACGGACATCCGTCTCGCGGTCGATGACCTTAACCAGTTGAAGGAAAATCCATCCGGCACCCTTCGCATCAATGCGCCGGGCCCGGCAATTGATCACCTGCTCTGTCCGGCAATGTTCACTTTTATGGACACGTACCCAGACATCAAGGTCGAACTTGTCAGCGACGCAGCGGTGATCGACATCGTCGAGCAAGGCTTTGACGCGGGCGTTCGGTTCGGAAGGCAACTGGCACAAGATATGATCGCAGTACCGCTGGGACCATCGCTTCGATACGCAATCGTGGCGTCGCCGGATTATATTGCAAAGCATGGCCTGCCTCTGACCCCCAACGATCTCGCTGGCCACAACTGCATTCGCCGACGATTTCCCGGCGGCACACTGGTATCCTGGAAATTTGAAAACGGCGGAGACACTCTGGAAGTCTTGCCGGAGGGGCGATTGACGGTGAGTTCAGCACACAACGAACTGCAGGCCGCTGTCGCCGGATGCGGATTGGCCCATGTCTTCGAGGACTACGCCACACCCTACCTGGCGAACGGCCGGTTGACGGAGGTTCTGAAGGACTGGAGCCCCCTTTTGCCAAGCTGGTATCTTTATTACCCGAGCAAAAGACACTCCAGCGCCGCCATGCGAGCATTGGTGAGCTTCTTGCGCTCCTACGATTGGAAGGTGTCCATTCCGGCTTAATTGAACGGCCATGATCCGCAGCACACTCCGTTAAGAGTCTGCCTGCTTATCTTCCGCGAGAGTGTGCGCCACGACCGCATTCGCATGACCGTGGCCCATTCCGTGTTCGCTCTTCAGCATACCGACAAGTTCCATGTGCTTCGCAGGATAGTGCTTTCGCACGAGCCCTTGCCATTCATCGATAGGACGGCCGTATTTCTTCTCGATTGATGGAAAATAGGAAGCAGGTCCTTTGATCTTCTCGGTGGTCATCGCGCGTCATTCCCTTTTCGTGCCGCATCGATCACAGCTACGTCAATTTTCCTCATCGTCATCATTGCGTCGAATGCGCGCTTCGCTTGTTCGCCACCTGCTGCAAGCGCGTCCATTAGAATGCGAGGCGTGATCTGCCAGGATACTCCCCACTTGTCCTTGCACCAGCCGCATTCGCTTTCCTGACCGCCATTGCCCACGATGGCGTTCCAATAGCGATCTGTTTCTTCCTGATCCTCGGTGCTGATCTGGAATGAGAAGGCTTCGCTGTGCTTGAATGTCGGGCCGCCGTTCAATCCGATGCACGGGATACCTGCCACCGTGAACTCGACGACCAACACATCTCCCTCTTCTCCGTCGGGGTATTTGCCGGGCGCGCGGATGATGGCTCCGATCTTGCTGTCTGGGAACGTGTCGGCATAGAAGCGGGCGGCTTCCTCAGCGTCCTTGTTGTACCATAGACAAATGGTGTTCTTAGACATCGCGTCGTCCTCCTGGTTGTTGTCGATCAGATCGAGGGCCCGACCTGATGATACGGTGACGCACCAGCCGGCACCGATCCGACATCGTGATCAAAATCGCTGCTGTTTTTTTTAACCCATCGCGTTTTGCGCAGACCAAACGCCTCGGGCCGACAGGCAACCTCGGCCGCCTTGCGCGAAAGCGGCCGTATGGAGGTCTTCCCAGCATGAGCTGACCGGGCTAGATAAGCAATGTAGGGAAATTCACTCCGACCGATTTCAGGTTAGGCCATGGACCAGGAAATCCGGCTTTTTGGCGCTGTTGCGGTGCGACCTGCCGTCCTCGCTCTTATATCTCAGTTCGAAGCGACGACAGGATACAGAGTTGCGGCCATGTTCGATCTCAATCCGACAGTAAAGAAGCAGATTGAAGCCGGGGAGCCTTTTGACCTTGTCATCATCAATCCACATATGGTTCAGGACCTGAGCGCCTTGGGAAAGGTCGAGGCGGGGAGCCAGGTCGCGTTTGGCCGAATAGAAATGGGGGTGGCAGCCAAGGCAGGCGGTCGACCACTGGACATAGGGTCCGTGGAAGCCTTCGAACACGTGTTGAAGAGCGCCAGATCAATCGCCTACGCCGCTGACGGAACCAGCGGCGGCTACTTCTCCCGTTTGCTGGAGCGCCTTGGGATAGCGGATGAGGTGAAGCCCAAGCTGGTGGGCATACCAGGAGGGCAGACAGCGTTGGCTGTAGCCCGTGGGGAAACCGAATTGGCGGTCGTTCCCGTGACTTCAATTCTCGCCGCCGCTCCCGATGTCATGCTTGTCGGTCGTTTTCCGGCGGAACTTCAAAGTTACATCGATTTCGCCATTGGCATCAGCGCCGATCCGAGGGACGCAGAAGCTGCCAGGCAACTATCGGACTTTCTGATGTCGGCTGACGTCGATGGCACCCTGGCGGCAAAGGGCGTCGAGCGCCGCTAAGGGCATGCTTGTTAAAGCTGATAGCAGCGATCGGCTCTCGGACATCGGCGAATGGCCGTCGCGGTGGCAACCTCGTCCGTAATGCCGCGTGGAACGAGGGAAAGCGAGCCCCTGGCAGGGACGCGCACCCAAGCCGTTATCTCCAATTCGACAGTTTATCGCGTCGATGATTCCGTACCACTCCGGCACGATCATGATGTGTCGCGAGACCAGCCTTACGGACAAGAAACTGATCAATCTTTGCCGACACATCTCCCAGGGACAGCGACACGAAATCGGCCAGTTGAACCCATTCGCGTCAGGTTGGATCGAGTCCGGTAAGCTGGCGAGCAACCCCCTCTTATGGGAGGATCGGCGGCGCGATGAACTCATAATACGCCCACACTAGGACCACTCCAGCTATCACCGCGAGCCAGCTGAGTGCTTTCCGCTGCCTTGGCCCGACAGTCCTCGGTTCCTGCTTTGGCTTCCGTCGTCTAAATTTAATGATGTTGTCGTCGCTCATGTGACCCCGCTCGTTGGCGATGGACCTAATAGCACGTCCACCTTCATGTCGCAGTACGCTTTGCCTAACCGAGGCTTCCCGCAAATCGCTCGGGCCATCTCTGTCGCTGGAAGACCTCCACGACGAAGTCCACGAAGACCCTTGTCTTCGATGGCAGCAGGGCCCTGCTTGCGTAGTAGATGGAAATCGGGCCTGCATCCGCGTACCAGTTGGGGACAAGCCGGACGAGTTCGCCGCGTTCCAGGTAGGGCAGCGCGTCAGGCTTGGCGACCATCGTGACGCCGAGTCCGAGAAGCGCCGCCTTGCACATTGCCGCTGGGTCGTTGACCACCACCTTCTCGTTGAAGACGGCCGCCTGCTCTTCGCCGGATGCGTTTCGCATCTGCCACTGGCGAATCCGTCCGGTGCGTAGCGAACGCATGACGATGCCGTCCAGCACCGCCATGCTCCCAGGATCGTGCGGTGGCACCTTTCCTTCCATGTAGGAGGGCGAAGCCACGGCGATGATGTGAGCTGGCGCGAGCGTTCGCGCGATCACACCGGGTGCCAGCTCGAAGCCACCCCCGATCGCCGCGTCATATCCTTCGGCAATGAGATCGACCTGCCTGTTCTCGAACATCCACTCGGGCCGGATCAGGGGATACCGCTCTGCGAACTCGGGCAGCAGCGGCAGGATATAGCCGATCCCGAACGTCGGGCTCATGCTCACCTTCAGCGTGCCCGATGGCGCGGATTGCTCGGCCGAAACATCGGCGATGGCACTCTGCAGCGCCGCGAGGTTGTCCCGGATTGAATGGAGGAACCGCTCGCCTGCCTCGGTCAACGTCAGCCTCCGGGTGCTGCGCTGGAAAAGTCGGACGCCCAGATTGTTCTCGAGGACAGCGACGTTGCGGCTTACCGCGGCGGGTGTCATGGACAGCCGTCGCGCTGCTGCGGAAAAGCCTCCGAGTTCGGCGCTGCGGACGAAGGATTCCAGGTTAGCCAGGGTCTCCACGCTCTCACCTTCAAGGAACTGTTGAAATTCAATAAAGTCATTGCCGACTAATCTCAAGCCAATCCGCGAGCGATATTCACTCCATCGAACCACGAAACCTTGGAGTTATCGCAATGGCAAAGGTGAATGAAAAACTCTCCGGCAAGACGGCGCTGGTCACTGGGGGCTCGCCTTCCATCGGTGCGGCCATCGCCAAGCGGCTTGCGGCCGATGGCGCGGCCGTCGCCATCACCTACAGCGCCTCCCCCGACAAGGCGGCCGCGGTAGTCAGGGAGATCGAGGAGGCTGGCCGCCTGGCGATCGCCATTCGCGCCGACGCAGGCGATCCCGCAGCCGTTCGCGCCGCCATCGCCAAGGTCGAGGAGACCTTCGGCTCGATGGACATTCTCGTCAACAACGCCGGGATCGCTCTCGGTGGGCCGATCGAGGAAATCAAGTTCGAGGACTACGAGCGAATGATCGCCGTGAATGTGACGGGCGTCTTCGTCGCCACGCAGGAAGCGGCGCGCAGGATGAAGCCTGGCGGCAGGATCATCCACATCGGCTCGTCGATGTTCCGCTACGCCGCCTTCCCGACGGCGTCGCTCTATACACTGACGAAGGGCGCTGTCGCAGGTTTCAACCGCAGCCTCGTCCGCGACCTCGGCCCCAAGGGCATCACCGTCAATACCGTTCATCCCGGCCCGACCGACACCGACATGAACCCGGACGGCGGCCCGGTCTCGAAAATCGTCGGCCCAGGCATGGCCATCGGCCGCTATGGCAAGGACCACGAGATCGCGAGCGTCGTCGCCTATCTCGCAAGCCCCGAGGCGGCCTTCGTCACCGGAGCCGACATCGTCGCCGACGGCGGCTTCACCGCCTGATCTCCCAAAATCACTCCTCGAGGAGGATCCAGACAATGTCCATCGGCATCATTGGAGCCGGGCAGATCGGTTCCGCCTTCGCCCGAGCACTCGCGAAGAACAGCATCGGCGCGACAATCGCGAACAGCCGCGGCCCGGAAACGCTCGGGGAGCTCTCCAGGGAACTCTCGCCGCACCTCAAGGCGGGAACCATCACCGAAGCCGCGAACGCCGACATCGTCCTCGTCGCCGTGCCGTGGTCACAACTTCAGAGGGCTCTGGCCGGTCTACCCGACTGGGACGACCGCATCGTCATCGACGCCAACAACCCGATTGAAGCGCCGCTGTTTCAACCCGCGGAACTGAACGGCCGCCTCTCGACAGAGATATTCGTCGACCTCGTCCCCGGCGCGCGCGTCGTCAAGGCGTTTAACCACCTGCAACCGCACCTGATCTCGGGCGATCCCAGGGCAGAAGGCGGCAGCCGCATCCTTTTCAACTCGGGCGACGATGCTCGAGCGAAGGCCGAAGTGCGAGCGCTGATCGGCAGGCTCGGCTTCACCGGCATCGACCTCGGCCCCGTCGTCGTCGGCGGCAGGCTCCTGCAGTTCCCTGGCGGCCCGCTGCCCGCGCTCAACCTGGTGAAGTTCGACTGACCGCACGCCAAACAAAAGGGTTCCAGGAAACGGTGCAGCAGCGACCCGCGCGGGACGCAATGACGCGCCTCGCCCGCAGCCTGCAGCCCAAAAAGCCACGCAGCTGAATTCTTGATAGCGAGCGCAACTTGTCATCGATTTATCACATCGAGATCAAGATCGACTTCAACGAGGATGGCACCTCATCCGCCAGGGTGTTCGAGATTGCTGCCGACCTCATCCGCGGGCAGTTCAAGCATGGCCAGCGCTCGTTCGGCGCCCCGATCACGGATAAGGCATGGCTGGACGAATTCCACGCTGAACTGCATCCGCTCAGCCCGGGCGACGCCCTGCGCGTTCGAGTGAAGCAAATTTCGAAGTACGATGAACGGGGTACCCTGATTGAATTGTCGGAAGAGGTCGCAAAAGTGCTGGCCGTGATAAAGCCTGAGGGGCAACCGGGCGCCGTTTTCTAGGCTTCAACGCCCAACTGGTCCCATGAGTCTGGCCAACCGACTGGCTAACCAACCTGTAAGTTTTTGAATTTGCAATCAAGTGGTGGGCCCGGAGGGACTCGAACCCCCAACCAAGCGGTTATGAGCCGCCGGCTCTAACCATTGAGCTACAGGCCCTTTCGGCAACAGCCGGCCCGCGAACCAATGGCAATTCGCGGTGTCGTGAATGGCTGTAACCGAAAACCTTTTTGCCGACAAGCCATTGCCGCAATGCCTACACAATCGATAAGCATGGATTGCGAAAAACAACCGGAGAGAAACATCCATGATTTCTACACGCATTGCCCGCCCGGTCCGCATCGTCGCGGTCGCCGCCGCCTTTGCCGGCGCTTTCGCGGCCTCCGCCCTGGCGCAAGACAACGGCAAAGAGAACGGCAAGGGGCGCGCGGATGCTCCCCGTGGCCGGCAGGCGGTAATCAAGGTCTCCGGCGAGGGGCGCGCGGCGACGGCGCCGGACATGGCGATCCTGCAATTGAGCGTGGTCAGGGCCGCAAAGACTGCGCGCGAGGCGCTCGACGCCAACAACAAGGCGATGACGGAGGTGCTTGCGGCGCTGAGGCAAGCGGGCATCGCCGATCGCGACCTGCAGACGAGCGGCTTTTCGATCAACCCGCAATATCATTATCCGCCGAGCGATGACGGCGGCAGCCGGCCGCCGGAACTCGTCGGCTATCAGGTGGTCAATGGCGTCACCGTGCGCGTGCGCGACCTCTCAAGGCTCGGCGAGGTCATCGACAGCTCGGTTTCGCTCGGCGTCAACCAGGCGGGCGGCATCGAATTCACCAACGACAAGCCGGACGCGGTGATCACCGAAGCCCGCAAGGCCGCGGTCGCCGACGCGATCGGCAAGGCCAGGGTGCTTGCCGAAGCCGCCGGCGTGTCGCTCGGCCGGCTGATCGAGCTCGCCGAGCAGGAGCCCCGCCCCGAGCCGCCGGTGCCGTTCGCGCGGATGGCCAAGGAAGCCGCTGCCGATCAGGTGCCGATCGCTACCGGCGAAAGCGCCTATAACGTCACCGTCAACGTGACCTTCGCGATCGATCAGTAGGGTTCGGGCGGCGGCCGGCAGGCCAGAGCGGGCCGAGGCTGGGGCTCCATCTCGGAACAACCGAGCGCAAAAGAGCCCCCGACGCGGAAGCGTGGGGGGCTCGTTTTTCCGTCAGCGGGGGAGACAGAACGGAATGGGTTACCAGCGGCCGATGATCGGGCAGCCGCGGACGTTGGCGAAGACGATCGCGCGGCGTTCGCCGTAGCGGCGGCCTGCGACGACGACCTGGCGGCGCGAGATGTCGGCAACGTGCGCACGGCGCAGGCCGCGGTCACGCGCCTTTTCGACTGCGAGACCCGGTACGCAGCGGCTGCGGCGGCCCCAACCTTCACCGCGGTCCCAACGGTCGCGGCGCCAATCACGATCGCGATCGCGATCATGATAAACGTCGACGCCGCCCCGACCAAGCTCGAATACGAGCGACTCGGCTGAAGCGGTGGTGGCGGCACCGGTAAGACCGGTCAGCCCGACGACTGCGGCGACGGCAGCATTGATGAAGAACTTCTTCATGGTGTTTCTCCGGTGTGGCGAGGGTTCTTATCGTGGCTTTGTTCAACCATTGACCCGACTATAGGGCGGGAAAGCTGAACGCACCCGGAACCCTCCATTCACGTGCTGTTCAGGTTGGGCGCCGCCGGACCCCGGCCGACCCCAGCCTCTCGCAATTCAGGCCGGCAGGGGGGCCAGCAGCCGCCAACCCGTTCCTTTCGTTCAGAAAACGAATTGCGAGGGGGATTCGTTCCTGCCCCTGCAGCCGCGTGCCGCGGCTCGATAGGACCAGCCGCGAAGCTCGCGCTGGTCAGCCGGCCGCCAATTCCCGTTCGAAGAGCCGAATGTTTCGATAGTGGCTGAGCCGTGTAATCGCTCCATCCTCGATCTCGAAGACGAAGACGCTGGGTATGGAATAGATCTGGCCGGACGCCTCGGGAAAACCGGCCATGGTCTCGCGATAGGTTCCGTGGACGGTCGTGTCGGCCGCCACATGTTGTCCAAAGCCGTCATGCATGAGCACCACGTCGCTAAAAGTCTCGTCGAAATGGCGCAGATAACGCATGATCCAGGCCCGCAACGGCTCGACGCCGATCGTCCGCTGGCCGGTGAGCGAATCGAACGCGACGTCCTCGTCGACGAGGCGGGCAAGCATCTCGAAGTCGCGCGCGTTCACCGCCTCGATGAAGCGGCTGGCGATCGTCTGAGCGTCTGTCATCCTCTCCCCCTGTCCTCGTCAATTGCCGAGATGCAGCACGATTTCGCGGCGATGCGGCTGGTCGCGGTGCTCGAAAAGATAAAGCCCCTGCCAGGTGCCGAGCGCCATCCGCCCTTCGATCACCGGCACGCCGATCGAAACCTGGGTCAGGGCGGCCTTGATATGGGCTGGCATGTCGTCCGGCCCTTCCTGCCTATGGATGACCCAGTGCATGGAAGCATCGGAAGTTGGCGGCACCACCCGGTGAAAGAATTCCGTGAGATCGCGCTTGACGTCCGGATCGGCATTCTCCTGGATGAGAAGCGAGGCCGAGGTATGGCGCACGAAGAGCGTAAGCAGCCCCTCCGGCACGCCTGTGCGTCGCACGAATTCGGCCGCCTCGTCGGTAAACTCGTAAAGCCCCTGCCCTTTGGTGGCGATTGTGATCACGGTTTGCGGCATCTTGTCGTCGACCGGTTCCGAGAGGCGCCGGGTGATACGCACCTGCGTCCCTCTTAATGGATTGGATCGGCGACAACTTTACCCTGAAATCGACCGCAAGTTAAATTTTGCTTCGAGGCACCGCGGAGCGCTCGGGTAAGCGGTCACATTTCCAGGAAACTCTCGAAGCCGCCATAGATCAAGCGCTTGCCATCGAAGATCGATTTCCACTCGTCGCCTTGCAGGCGCGGGTCCGCCATCACCTTGGCAACGACGGCGTCGCGATCCTGGCGGGAGGGATAGACGACCCAGGAAAAGACGACCGTCTCGTCCTCCTTGGCCTGTACCGCGCGCGGGAAGGACGTCACCTCGCCATAGGGCACGTCGTCTCCCAGGCACTCGACATACTCCAGCGCCCCATGTTCCTTCCAGACGGCGCCGGCCTTGCGCGCCAGATCCTTGTAGGCCTCGACATTCGCCTTCGGCACCGCGACGATGAAACCATCCACATAAGCCATGTTCGTCTCCTCCGTTCAAAAGACACCAAAGGACGATGGCGACGGAAAAGTTCCGACAGCTCGTTAGTAAAAATCTGCGATGCGGCGAAGAACCTTTTCAGACGCGCAAAGGCCGCTGTAACTCTTTGAATTTGCGCATCGAGCTTTCCGAAAATCGGGTACGATTTCGGGCCGATGCGCTACCCGCCGCAGCCTTGCAATTGCCGCGCGTATATCGACGCCATCCCGGACGCGCGCTTGGCGCCCGCTTTCGCCGTATCGCTCCAGTTGCCGCGCTGATAGCCGCCGTGGCCATGGTAATAGGCGATGTAAAGCCGATAGGGATCGTTGAGCGCAATGCCGTTCCGGCGGTGGCTTTCGCTGTGGTACCACGCGATGAACCGGATGGCGTCGGCAAAGTCGGTGCGGCGCGCCATCCAGCGTCCGGTCTCGGCTTGGTAGCGCGCCCAGGTGCCGTCGAGCGCCTGCGAATAGCCGTAGGCCGTCGAAATCCGCTTCCAGGGAATGAAGCCGAAGAGCATGGTGCGCGGCGGCCGCGCGTTATGGCGAAAACCGGATTCGGTGTAGACCGTCGCCATCAGCACCGGCACGGGCACGCCGTATTCGCGCTCCGCGCTGTAAGCGGCACGGCGCCAATTGTGGAAAAGCCCATCTCGCTGCTCGAAGACCGCGCAGGCGTTCCGGGTGTTCTTCGGCACCGATCCGCAGCCGGCCAGCAACAGGAGGACGACGACAAGAACGCAACGCATCGCTCAACCTCTCGTATGCGAGAGATTGATAAAGCGTAAACGTTAAGGATCGGTATTGAATTGATGTCGAATGATAGGGGCAACGGCGGCCAGCCGCAGCACGGCGCAACAGGGGGAGCGCCGTGCCGCGGCAGCAACCGGCCGACTACGCCTAGCCGAGTGTGCCGATCAGTTCGCGATAGGCAGCCTCGGGGAAGGCCTTCAAGGTACGGGTGCGCACATTCCCTTGCGTGCCGAGCGTCAGTGCGAAACGTGCCGCGACCGCATCGTCCGGCGCTTCGCAGATTGCGACCATGTCGTATTCGCCCATGGTGAGATAGAAATCCTTGAAGGTGCCGCCCATCTCCGAGAGCACTTTCTTGGCCGCATCCAGCCGCTTCGGAGACTCGCGTATGTTCTTGATACCCTGCTCGGTCCAATTGAGAAGCACGACGTAAGTGGTCATCTCACACCTCCCCAAAAAAGCATCCCGTCTTCGAATGAAGGCGCCCAAGATGCTCTGATATCAAAGGGCTGGAGCGCTGATGTCGGAATTAGGGTGGCGCTCTCCGGCACGACGCCTGCGGTGCAACTACTCCACCCGCACTGCAAAACGGCCCCCTTCGCTGCAAGGGAAAGTATAAACCTGCACCTGACGCATGTCTCTTCAAATCGGGAGCAGTTGACAGGACCAGGTTCGGCCGCAGAAACGAAGAAGCCGGGCGTCCGGCCCGGCTTCCTCCAAGTTTCCAATTGCTAGAGCCGATCCGGCCCAAGTGCCGATCAGCTGTCCAGGAAGGAGCGCAGCTTGCGCGAACGGCTCGGGTGCTTCAGTTTCCTGAGCGCCTTCGCCTCGATCTGGCGAATACGCTCGCGGGTGACCGAGAACTGCTGCCCGACCTCTTCGAGCGTGTGATCGGTGTTCATCCCGATGCCGAAGCGCATGCGCAGCACGCGCTCCTCGCGCGGCGTCAGCGAAGCGAGAACGCGTGTGGTCGTCTCACGCAGGTTCGCCTGGATCGCTGCGTCGATCGGCAGCAGCGCGTTCTTGTCCTCGATGAAATCGCCGAGGTGCGAATCCTCCTCGTCGCCGACCGGCGTTTCGAGCGAGATCGGCTCCTTGGCGATCTTCAGGACCTTGCGGACCTTCTCGAGCGGCATTGCGAGCTTTTCCGCCAATTCCTCCGGCGTCGGCTCGCGGCCGATCTCATGCAGCATCTGGCGCGAGGTGCGCACGATCTTGTTGATCGTCTCGATCATGTGCACCGGAATGCGGATGGTGCGGGCCTGGTCGGCGATCGAACGGGTGATCGCCTGCCGGATCCACCATGTGGCATAGGTCGAGAACTTGTAACCACGACGATACTCGAACTTGTCGACGGCCTTCATCAGGCCGATATTGCCTTCCTGGATGAGATCCAGGAACTGCAGTCCGCGGTTCGTGTACTTCTTGGCGATCGAGATCACGAGACGCAGGTTCGCCTCGACCATCTCCTTCTTGGCGATGCGTGCTTCGCGCTCGCCCTTCTGCACCATCGAGACGATGCGACGGAACTCGGCGATGGAGATGCCGGTTTCGGTCGCCAGATTTTGGATCTCCTGGCGGATGTCGCGGATCGTCTGGTTCTCTGCCCTGGCAAACTCCTTCCAACCCTTGCCGGCGAGATTGCTGATCGACTTCATCCAGTTCGGGTCGAGCTCCGCGCCGGAATATTGCTCAAGGAACGCCTCGCGACGGACGCCATAGGATTCGGCGAGCCGCAGCAGCCGGCCTTCATTCTGCGTCAGGCGCTTGGAAATGTCGTAAAGCTGCTCGACCAGCGCATCGATGCGGTTCTGGTTGAGCGACAGCGACTTCACCGCCTTGATCAGCTCGTCCTTCAGTTCCTTGTAGCGGCGCTCTTGCGCCGGCGACAGCGTGCCGGTCGCGGCCAGGCGGGCTTCCACCTGCTGGTCCTGCAGCTTGCGCAGCTTCTTGTAGGTCTCGGCGATGACGTCGAGCGTCTCCATCACCTGCGGGCGCAGTTCCGCTTCCATCGCGGCGAGAGAGAGGTTCGACTCGTCGTCATCCTCCTCCTCTTCCTCGATCGGCTGCCCTTCGCCGCCGACATTGGTGATGTCGTCGTCATTGGCGGCAACGCGCGTCTTGCGCACCTTTTCCTTCTCTTCGGCGGCCTTGCGGTCCGCCTCGATCTTTTCCGGGCTCTGGAACTGCGGTGCAGCCTTGGCCTCGGGACCGGAATAGGTGGTCTCGAGATCGATGATCTCGCGCAAGAGCGTCTGGCCCTCGTTCAGTTCGTCGCGCCAAATGATCAGCGCCTGAAAGGTGAGCGGGCTTTCGCACAAGCCGGCGATCATCGTTTCGCGGCCGGCCTCGATCCGCTTGGCGATGGCGATTTCGCCTTCACGGGAAAGAAGCTCCACCGAGCCCATCTCGCGCAAGTACATGCGCACCGGGTCGTCGGTGCGGTCGGTCGGCTCCTTCTTCTTGCTGGTCGCAAGTGCGGTGCCGCCGACGGTCGCAAGTTCGCCGCCCTCGCTCTCACCCTCGTCGCCGCCGTCCTCGTCATCGCCGGCCGCGACCTCCTCGGCATCCTCATCCTCGATGACATTGATGCCCATGTCGGAAAGCATGGCCATCGTATCCTCGATCTGCTCGGAGGTCACTTCCTCGGAGGGCAGGACGGAGTTGAGCTCGTCCATCGTCACATAGCCGCGCTTCTTGGCGGCCTTGATCATCTTCTTGACAGCGTCGTCGGAAAGATCGAGAAGCGGACCGTCCGGCGCACCTTCGCGTTCAACGTCTGCTTCTTCGTTTTCTTTGACTTTTGTTGCCATTCGTCGCTTTCCTTGTCGCAACCGGCATGCACCCGGTGCCCAATGCCGCTCGGGGGTTTCGGGCACGCCGCGTACCCGCCACCGATTCATTTCCCCTGACGTAACGGGATGATATTTAATTCCTGATTAACCACGACAGCGATCGCGGTTGCGCGGGCAAGCTTCGACAGTCCTGCCACTCAGTTGTCCCTGGCATGAATCCCTATCCGCCGTACCATGTCGCCATTTCTGCTCGAAATGGTGATTCCCAGAATTTTCGATCCCGTCAAGCTTTTCCGGTGAAAAACCGCGTAAACCGGCCAAAATCGGTGTTGACGGGATATTTTGCCGCATTTCAGCGTTCGCTCAACATGTAGGAGCGACCCTTCAAAAGACAAGGCCTCGGTGCGTTTTCCGGCGGAAGCAATCCTACTCCATGCGATCCAGGATTACAGCCAGTCCATCACGACCTTGCCGGAGTTGCCAGAGCGCATCGCCTCGAAGCCCTCGCGGAAATCGTCGATGCCGATGCGGTGGGTGATGATCGGCGAAAGGTCGAGGCCACCCTGAACGAAGGCGATCATCTTGTACCAGGTTTCGAACATCTCGCGGCCATAGATGCCCTTCAGGTTGAGCATCTTGAAGATCACCTTGTTCCAGTCGATCTCGAATCCGGCCGGCGCAATGCCTAGAATGGCGATCTTGCCGCCATTGTTCATCTTGTCGATCATGTCGCGGAAAGCAGGTGCAGCACCCGACATCTCGAGCCCCACGTCGAAGCCTTCCGTCATGCCGATCGTGCGCATCACGTCGGCGAGGTTTTCCTTCGACGCGTTGATGACGTAGTCGATGCCGACCTCACGGGCGAGATCGAGACGGACCGGATTGATGTCCGTGATCACCACCTTGCGGGCACCACAGCGCTTGGCGACCATCGCCCCCATGATGCCGATCGGCCCGGCACCCGTGACCAGCACGTCCTCGCCGACGAGATCGAAGGAGAGCGCCGTGTGCACGGCATTGCCGAAGGGATCGAAAATCGCGGCAATCTCGTCCGGCACCTCGTCCGGGATAGACACGACATTATATTCAGGCAGGGAGACGAACTCGGCGAAGGAGCCCGGGCGGTTGACGCCGACACCAAGCGTGTTGCGGCAGAGATGTCCCCTGCCCGCCCGGCAATTGCGGCACTTGCCGCAAACGATGTGGCCTTCGCCGGACACCCGTTCGCCGACATGGTACTTGGTGACGGCCGAGCCGACTTCGGCGATCTCACCCATGAATTCGTGGCCGACGACCATCGGCACCGGAATGGTCTTCTGCGCCCATTGGTCCCAGTTCCAGATATGGACATCCGTACCGCAGATCGCGGATTTCCTGACGCGGATCAGCACGTCGTTCGGCCCGACCTCCGGCACCGGCACGCGCTCCATCCAAAGCCCGACCTCCGGCTTCGTCTTGACCAGCGCCTTCATCATGTTCGTCATTGCAGGCTCCTCGCTCCTCCGATCATCTGCCCCCTCACGATGTGCCCCTCAGATCACCCCGAGCTCGCGGCCCACTTCCTCGAAGACTGCGATCGCCCGCCGCACGTCTTCTTCCCTATGCGCGGCCGACATCTGTGTGCGGATGCGCGCCTGCCCCTTCGGCACCACCGGGAAGGAGAAGCCGATGACGTAGACGCCTTTTTCCAGCATGCGCGCCGCCATCTCCTGCGCCAGAGCCGCGTCGCCGAGCATCACCGGAATGATCGGATGCCCCTCGCCGGCAAGGGTGAAGCCGAGCTTTGCCATCTCCGCCCGGAAGAGTGCGGCATTGGCATAGAGCCGCTCACGCAACGCATTTCCGTTCTCGATCAACTCGAACACCTTGAGCGACGCGGCGGCAATCACCGGGGCGAGCGTGTTCGAGAAAAGATAGGGGCGCGATCGCTGGCGCAGCCAATTGACGACCTCGGCCTTGGCCGACGTGTAGCCGCCGGAGGCGCCGCCAAGCGCCTTGCCGAGGGTGCCGGTGATGATATCGATCCTGCCCTCGACGCCACAGTGCTCGGCCGAGCCGCGGCCATGCTTTCCGACGAAGCCGACTGCGTGGCTGTCGTCGACCATGACCATCGCACCGTATTTCTCCGCGAGATCGCAGACGCCCTTGAGATTGGCAATGATGCCGTCCATCGAGAAAACGCCGTCGGTGGCAATCAGCTTGAAGCGGCTGCCTTCCGCCTTCTTCAGTTCCTCTTCAAGTGCGGACATGTCGTTGTTGGCATAACGGAAGCGCTTCGCCTTGGAGAGACGAATGCCGTCGATGATCGAGGCGTGGTTCAGCGCGTCGGAAATAACCGCATCTTCCTCCCCGAGCAGCGTCTCAAACAGGCCGCCATTGGCGTCGAAGCAGGAGGAATAGAGAATCGTGTCCTCCATGCCGAGAAAGGCAGAGATGCGTGCCTCGAGTTCCTTGTGCTCCTCCTGCGTGCCGCAGATGAAGCGCACCGAGGCCATGCCGTACCCATACCGGTCGAGCGCCTTCTTGGCGGCCTCGGCGAGCTCCTCATTGTCGGCAAGCCCGAGATAGTTGTTGGCGCAGAAGTTGAGGACGCGCGCGCCAGAAACGACTTCGATCTCGCCCGACTGCTTGGAGGTGATGACGCGCTCAGGCTTGTAAAGCCCAGCCATCTTCAATTCGTCGAGCTCGGTACGCAGGTGGGAGAGCAAGTCAGAGGTCATGAGGGGTGCTTTCGAAGTAAGGCCTTTGTCCAGGCAAATAGCACGCTGGCTCACGGCGTGCAGCACATTCTCTCCGCATTGTTCTGTGGAAAGGCGCCGCTTTCAAGCGTCTTCCACGTCAATGCCGCGGGCGACCACCTGGGCGGATCATCCCCCGTCCTCGAAGGCATCGATCACCGCAAGGAAAGCTTCGCCATACCTCTCCCGTTTGCTCTCGCCGATGCCGGGAATCTCCAGCAGATCGTCGAAGTCGCGCGGGCGCTGTTTGGCAAGCGCGATCAAAGTCGTGTCGGGGAAAACCACATAGGGCGGAACGTCGAGGTCACGGGCGATCGACAGCCGTTCCGATCGCAGCCGTTCGAAGAGCTCGAGATCCGAGCTGGCGAGCTCCGAGCGTTGGCGCGCCCCGGCCGATTTCTGTCCGCGCGCCGCCTTGCCCGATGCAGGCCGATCCTTGCGGAAGAAGAGCTGCCGCTCCCGTCGGAAAACGACGCGCGCCTCCGGCTCGAGCTTCAATGCCCCGAAGGCGGCGTGATCGACCGAGATCAGCCCGAGGGCCAGCAATTGCCGGAAGACCGATTGCCAGGTGCGTGCCGGCAGGTCCTTGCCGGCGCCGAAGACCGGCATGTTCACATGGCCGAAGCGCTCCGTCTTTTCGTTCACGGTTCCGATCAGCACGTCGACCACATGGCCGGTGCCGAAGCGCTGGCCGGTACGATAGACGGCGGCGAGCGCCTTGATCGCGGCCTCCGTTCCGTCCCACGTCTCGACCGGCTTCAGGCAGGTATCGCAATGGCCGCAGCGGCCGGGATGGGCCTCGCCGAAATGCGCGAGAATCGCCTGCCGGCGGCAGCCCGCCGTCTCGCAGATCGCAAGCAGCGCATTGAGCTTCGCCCGCTCGATGCGTTTTATCTCTTCGGGCGAGCCACCCTCGTCGATCATCCGCCGGCGCTGGATGACGTCGGCCATGCCATAGGCCATCCAGACCTCGGAGGGCAGCCCGTCGCGCCCGGCCCTGCCCGTTTCCTGGTAGTAGGCCTCGACCGAGCCCGGCAGGTCGAGATGGGCGACATAGCGCACATCCGGCTTGTCGATCCCCATGCCGAAGGCGACCGTTGCGACCAGGCAGAGATCTTCCTCCTTCAGGAACGCATCCTGGTGTGCGTCGCGCAGAGCCCGGTCCATGCCGGCATGGTACGGCAGCGCCCGGACGCCCTGCGCGTTCAACCAATCGGCCGTCTCCTCGACCTTGGCGCGCGACAGGCAATAGACGATGCCGCTCGCATCCTTGAAGCGGGAGAGGAAGCGCAGGAGCTGCTGGCGCGGCTGGTCGCGCTCGACGATCTCATAGGCGATATTCGGGCGGTCGAAGCTGGAGGTGAAGACCCGCGCGCCATTCAGCGCCAGCCGCTCGATGATGTCGTCACGCGTGTGCGGGTCGGCGGTCGCGGTGAGGGCTATCCGCGGCACGCCGGGAAAGCGCGTCGCGAGGCAATCGAGCCCGCGATATTCGGGACGGAAGTCGTGTCCCCATTGCGAGACGCAATGGGCCTCGTCGATGGCGAAGAGAGCGATGTCGATGTTGGTCGCCATTTCCGCGAAGCCATCGGTGACGGCGCGCTCGGGCGTGACGTAAAGGAGATCGAGTTCGTCCCTCGAAAGCGCGCGGCGAATTGCGACCGCTTCCTCGCGCGTCAGCGACGAGTTGAGCGCCGCGGCACGAACGCCAACTTGCTTCAGCGCCTCCACCTGATCGCGCATCAGCGCTATCAGCGGCGAGACGACGATGCCGACCCCCTTGCGGCAAAGCGCGGGGATCTGGAAGCAGAGCGATTTGCCGGCACCCGTCGGGAAAAGCACCACCGCGTCGCCGCCCGCCACCACATGCTCGACGACCGACTGCTGCTGGCCGCGAAAAGCGGAATAGCCGTAGACGCGCTTGAGGATATCGAGCGGGTTGGCGGCGCCTCGCGCGTCGAACAAGTTCGTGGTGTCATGGGAGTCGGGCATGGAATCGCTTTCGGCGGGAAATTATCTCAACTGTAGACAGGTTTCGCCCCTCTCCCTCTCCCCGCAAGCGGGGCGAGAAGGCGCCGGCAGGCGGATGGGGGGCAATTCCGCGCATATTTACCGCGCCGCCGGCCCCTTGACCCGCCCCGAAAGCACCCCGAAGCCTTCGATGATGGCTTCCAGCTTGTCCATCCGGTGGAGTTCGAGTTGCACCTCCTCCATGGCGCGCACCAGCCTCTGCCCCTGCTCCACGTCTTCGCTCGCTGCGGCTTCCGCGATCTCGCGCTCGAGCTCCCGTTTCTGCCAGTTCAGCGCCTTCGTCCGCCGGTGGAGCGTGAGCGCCTGGAGATAACCCTCCCGGGCATCCTCAGGCGCCGCGGCGGCCGTTGCCGTCCACAGACGCGCGTAGCGCACCTGCTGGTCGAGTTGAGCGACGAGCTGTCCGAAGCCGTCGGCCTGCAGCTGTTCCATCAGCGCCTCCCGCGTCAGCCGAGGTCCGCTCGCCGCGGCCGCATTAAGGACGGCCGCCCAGCAGCGCTGCAGATCGCGATGTTCGAACTCGATGGTCGAGATCTCGTCATATTCGTCGAAGAGCAATTGCGGGTGATTGACGATGGTGAGCGCCAACACGCTCTCGCGCAGAAGCGGTGCGGTCTGCAGGCCACTGACGAGGGAGGTCCGCGCCAGCCGGTCGGAGATCAAAGTGGGGCCGGGAGCGCTGCGCTGGCCAAACCCTCTCGGACTGCCGCGATCGCGCCCGCCCCGCTCGAACGGGCGGCGGTCGCCCCGAAAGGGGGCACTGGCCTGCAGGAAGGCGTTCAACCGGTCGCGCATGTCCTGGCCATAATGGCGGCGCACGCTCTCATCCACGATCGCGGAGGTCACCTGCCGCAGCCGCGCCTCGAGCTCGGCGCGTTTCTCCGGCGTGTCGAAGCTGCCGCCCTGCACCTCCCGCAGCCACACCATTTCGGCGAGCGAGCGAGCATTGGCGAGCACCTTGTCGAAGGGCTCGCGCCCGTCATGGCGGACGAGATCGTCCGGATCCTTGCCATCCGGAAGCAGGGCGAAGCGCACGGAACGTCCCGGCTTCAAATGCGGCAGTGCGAGGTCGACGGCGCGGTTGGCGGCGCGAACGCCGGCGCCATCCCCGTCAAAGCAGAGGACGGGCTGCGGCGTCATTTTCCACAACAGCTCGAGCTGGTTTTCGGTGAGCGCCGTGCCGAGCGGGGCAACGGCGTTTTCGATCCCCGCCTGGTGGAGGGCGATCACGTCCATGTAGCCTTCAACGGCAATGATCGTGTTTGCGCCATCCGCGCCTTGCGCCGCCCGACGGGCGCGGGCGAAATTGAAGAGCACATTGCCCTTGTGGAAGAGTTCGGTTTCGTTCGAGTTCAGGTATTTCGCCGGTGCGTCCGCCGCCATGGCGCGGCCGCCGAAGGCGATCACCTTCTCGCGCGCCGAAAGGATCGGGAACATGATGCGGTCGCGGAAGCGATCATAGGAAACAGGGATATCCGGACCATGGACCACCAGGCCGCAGGCCTCGATCTGTTCCTTGCCCACTCCCTTGCCGGCGAGAAACTCTTTCAGCGCATTGCGGCTGTCAGGCGCATAGCCGAGGCGGAAGGTCTCGATCGTCCGGCCGGTCAGGCCACGCTCGCGCAGATAGGCGCGCGCCCTCGCGCCGTTGGCCGCCTGGAGCTGGTCCTCGAAAAACTGCGTCGCCAGTTCCATAACGTCGAGCAGGCTCGTGCGCTCCTTGTCGCGGCGCTCGGCCTCCGGGTCCGGCTGCGGCATGGGCACGCCCGCCATCTCGGCGATCTGCTGTACGGCTTCGGGAAAGCTCAGCCCTTCGAGGTCGGTCAAGAAGCGGAAGTGATCCCCGGAGACCCCGCAACCGAAACAATGATAGCGGCCCTTGCGGTCTTCGCAATGGAAGCTCGGTGTCTTCTCGCCGTGAAACGGGCAGCAGGCCCAATAGTCTCCGCGAGAGACATTGGTCTTGCGGCGTTCCCAGGTCACGCGCTTGCCGATCACGTCCGATATCGGGACGCGGTCGCGGATGTCGTCGAGAAAGGACGGTGAAAAGCGCATGGATTTCCTCTGGTCGACTCTTCCTATAAGGGGCAAGCCGACAGGATGCCACAGCACGGCCCCAGCTTGCCCGCTATTCACAGGGCGAGCGGCAAGGCAGGCGCGGCTCGATGCCGGCCGGTTCTCATTTCATCGCTCGGAGGAAGTGGAGCCGGCCGCCCGATCGAGCGGCCTTTGCCTGAACGGATCCTTATTTCAACAGGTCCTTGACGACGCCGGACGCCTTGGCGAAATCCATCTGACCGGGATAGCGCTCCTTCAGAGCGTTCATGCACTTGCCCATGTCACGAAGGCCCTGGGCACCCGTTTCCTTAACGACCGCGGCGCAAAGCTCCTGGACCTTCTCTTCGGAAATCTGCTCGGGTAGGAACTCGCCGATGATGACGATTTCCTGCCGTTCCTGATCGGCAAGCTCCGGCCGCCCGCCCTCGTTGTAGATCCGGGCCGATTCCTCCCGCTGTTTGATCATCTTGGCCAGGATCTGCATGATCTCCTCGTCGCCGACCGGATCCTTGCCCTGGCCGCGATTGGCTATGTCGCGGTCCTTGATCGCCGCCTGGATCAGCCGGACGGTCGAGGTGCGCCGCACATCCTTGGCTTTCAGTGCTTCTTTCAGTGCGTTTGCGAGTTGCTCGCGCATGTCTTTCTCCATCTCGAAACCGGTTCCTAAAACTCAATCCGGAACCGGTTCGATTGCGTCATTGTTGTCGCTGTCTTAAACCAGCGCGGCAGGTGCGATCAAACGGAATGCGCAACTGATTGAATTACAAGGAACTTTTATTCCCCGCAATTCACGAGCTGCTGGTTGACCCCGTTCGAGCCTTTGGCTATTTTCCGGCACCTGCACGACATCGGCATGAGAGTTTTTCGCGGGGACTCCCCGCGCGTCCATGCCTGAGCATATGAGATGGCGATATACCGGCCGGCTTTCAAGCCGCGCCGTCTGCCGCAACGGGATAGGAACGATGACCGCGACACCCGCATGGACAATCCAGAAACCCACTGCCCTGCTCGTTCTGGCCGACGGCACGGTGATCGAAGGCAGGGGTATCGGCGCGACCGGAAAGGTCCAGGCGGAAGTCTGCTTCAACACGGCCTTGACCGGCTATCAGGAAATTCTGACCGACCCCTCCTATCTCGGCCAGATCGTCACCTTCACCTTTCCGCATATCGGCAATATCGGTGCCAATGACGAGGATATCGAGGACCTGACGCCCGCCGCCCGCCACGGCGCCGTCGGGGTGATCTTCAAAGCCGACATCACCGAGCCCTCCAACTACCGCGCCGCCAAGCACCTGGATGGCTGGCTGAAGGCACGCGGCATTATCGGTCTTTGCGGCATCGACACCCGGGCGCTAACGGCCTGGATCCGCGAGAACGGCATGCCGAATGCCGTCATCGCGCACGACCCGGCCGGCGTCTTCGACATCGACGCGCTGACGGCAGAAGCAAGGGCCTGGAGCGGTCTCGAGGGTCTCGACCTCGCCAAGGTCGCGACCTCCGGCCAATCCTACCGCTGGGCCGAGAAGCCCTGGGTCTGGAACGAAGGCTATTCGACACTCGGCGAGACCGGCGCCGCCTATCACGTGGTCGCTCTCGACTACGGCGTAAAGCGCAACATTCTGCGCCTGTTCGCCGGCCTCAACTGCCGGGTCACGGTCGTGCCCGCGCAAACGAGCGCCGAAGAGGTGCTGGCGCTTGAGCCCGATGGCATCTTCCTCTCCAACGGCCCCGGCGACCCGGCCGCGACCGGCGAATACTCGGTCCCGGTGATCCAGGACCTCCTCAGGACCGACATACCGGTCTTCGGCATCTGCCTCGGTCACCAGATGCTGGCGCTGGCGCTCGGCGCAAAGACCGAGAAGATGCATCAGGGCCACCACGGCGCCAACCACCCGGTCAAGGATCACACGACCGGCAAGGTCGAAATCGTCTCGATGAATCACGGCTTCGCGGTCGATTCGAAGTCGCTCCCGGAAGGCGTTGAAGAGACTCACATTTCCCTCTTCGACGGCACCAATTGCGGCCTGCGCGTCGCCGGCAAGCCGGTCTTCTCCGTCCAGCACCACCCGGAAGCCTCCCCCGGTCCGCAGGACAGTCACTATCTCTTCCGCCGTTTCCTGAACCTCATCCGCGAGAAGAAGGGCGAGGCGGCATTGGCTGAACGCTGAGGAGCTGTAGCGCACCTCTTATGCCCTGCGGGCTGGAGGCGCACCCCCCCTCTTGCCGGCGATCGTTCCGATTGCACTGAAAAACGCCGCGCATTCAAGCCGCTAGCATCTCCACCTGAATCGATTTCGCACGTCGCAAAAAAGCCCGCCATCGGGCGGGCCATTTCTTCATTGCGATCGAATCCGCTGCTTACCTGCAAGCTGCGCAGAAGCGCTGGATGCGGCGGCACGCCTCTTCGAGCAGGGCCTCGGAAGTCGCATAGGAGATGCGGAAGTTCGGGCCAAGGCCAAAGGCCGAGCCGTGCACGACCGCGACACCTTCGGCCTCCAGAAGCTCGGAGACGAAATCCTCGTCGGTTTCGATGACCTTGCCGGACGGAGCGGTCTTGCCGATGAGGCCGGCGCAGGACGGATAGACGTAGAAGGCACCTTCCGGCGTCGGGCAGGAGATGCCCTTCGCCTGATTCAGCATGGAGACCACGAGATCGCGGCGGGCCTGGAAGATCTCCTTGTTGCGCGGGATGAAATCCTGCGGACCATCGAGCGCCTCGACGGCCGCCCATTGCGCGATCGAGGTCGCGCCGGAGGTCTGCTGGCCCTGGATCATGTCCATCGCCTTGATGAGTTGCAGCGGTCCGGCGGCGTAGCCGATACGCCAGCCGGTCATCGCATAGGCCTTGGAGACTCCGTTCATCGTCAGCGTGCGGTCGTAAAGGCTGGGCTCGACCTCGACCGGGGTTGCGAACTTGAAGTCGCCATAGGTCAGGTGCTCGTACATGTCGTCGGTCAGGACCCAGACATGCGGGTGCTTCATCAGCACATCCGTCAGCGCCTTCAGTTCGTCATGGGAATAGGCCGCGCCCGAGGGGTTCGACGGCGAGTTGAAGACGAACCACTTGGTCTTCGGGGTGATCGCCTTTTCGAGATCCCCGGCCTTGAGCTTGAAATTGTTCTCCTGGCTGGTCGAGACGAAGACTGGCGTGCCACCGCAAAGCGCCACCATCTCCGGATAGGAGACCCAGTAAGGCGCCGGGATAACGACCTCATCGCCCGGATTGAGCGTCGCCATGAAGGCGTTGAAAAGAATCTGCTTTCCGCCGGTGCCGACAATCGTCTGCGCCGCGGTGTAGTCAAGATTGTTCTCGCGCTTGAACTTCTTCGCGATCGCTTCGCGCAGTTCCGGAATGCCGGAGACCGGGGTGTATTTCGTCTCGCCGCGATTGATCGCGTCGATCGCAGCCTTCTTGATGTTGTCCGGCGTGTCGAAATCCGGCTCCCCTGCGCCGAGGCCAATGACGTCACGGCCTTTCGCTTTCAACTCGCGGGCTTTCTGCGAAACGGCAATGGTGGCGGAGGGCTTTACACGAGAAAGGGCATCGGCAAGGAAGGCCATGATCTTGAGGTCCTGAACGTTTCGAGACGGCGTGAGGCGCTACGGAGCGGAAGTTCGGGGCCCATAGCGGTTAGGTCTATGTCGAAAGACGCCCTGTCTTGCAAGCGTCAGAATGGCAAAAACCGCCTGGGCCTGACGCAAAACCCGTTACCGTGACAATTTCGCGCCTGCGGTCACGACATTCGGTCAAGCGAGCCACCCAGCGCCGGCCCCATCGCCAAAAGTGGACCCTGCCGGGTGACTCCAGAGCTGCCTTGATTTGGTCACGATAACTGTCGCAGAGCGCCGCAATTCCGTCCTGCAAGAGCCGACATCAGGGCATCATCCTTGATGATCCGAATGCATTGCATCGTGGGGTGTGCCATGTTTCTCGACGACGAAATCGCGGCCGCGCAAACGCGGCGAAGCGAGGCGCGCTGGGGTCTTTATCTTGCCATTGCTGCCCTTGCCGCTTGCATCGTAATGATAGCTGGCCTGATGGCCCAGGCGACGGCCGAAGCGGCCCTGCCGCAACCCGCCGTCCACGTCCCTTCGCTTGATATCAGCACGGCAACGCAGCAGGTTCCAGAACCGGGAGCCGGTCACCATGGCTGAAGATGAGGAAAGGCCGGGGGATCAGCGACAAGGTTTTCTGGACCGCCTTTCGGAGATCGAAACCGTTGTCGTCGCAATCATCGCCTTCATTGCGCTGGCTGGCATAATGTGGGTCGGCAAGGGCTACTACATCAAGGCAAAGACCGAAGTTTCGCATGGTCAGTTGAGCCGGCCCGAAGCCCTGCAGCAAGATAAACTCCTTTTGATCGCCGTTTGACTTGAAGCCTATGCCATAGCGCCCCAATTTCCACGTCGAGGTCGCCAGGCTCGAATCGGAATGGACGCCACGGTTCGTCGGCCTCGCAAAATCGCGACGGGAGAGAAAAATGCGGTGGGAATGCCGGAACGACGGGAAACGACATCGGATCCGAGCGGCACTCGCACCGTCCACCGCTGCGGCCTTTGCCGCCGGGCTTCTCCTCTCCGCCGCTTGTCCTGGACTCGCGCAAGAGACGCGGCAATTCTCGACGAAGAGGGGGACCGTGCTCGTCGAAACGCTTGCGACCGGCCTTGAACACCCCTGGGCAGTCGAGCTCCTGCCGGACGGGGCCCTGATCGTGACGGAGCGTCCGGGACGGGTGCGCATTCTGCGCGACGGTAAGCTTTCAGAGGCGGTGGAGGGCGTGCCCGAAGTGGTCGCGCGCGGGCAAGGCGGCCTGCTCGACGTCGCCCTCGATCCGCAATTTGCGGCGAACCGCACGCTCTATCTCAGCTATGCGGCGCGTGGGGACGGTGGCTATGGGACCGTTGTCGCCCGGGCAGTCCTCGCCGAAGACGAACGAAGGCTTGCGGATGTCAAGGAGATATTCCGCATGAACAAGTTCACTGCCACCAGCCATCACTTCGGCTCGCGCATCGCCATCGATCGGGACGGCAGTCTCTTCTTCGGCATCGGCGACCGCGGCGACGACGAACGCGCCCAGGATCCACGCGATCATGCCGGCTCGATCCTGCACATCAACGCCGACGGGTCGATTCCCGCCTCCAATCCCTATCGCGGCGCAACCGAAGGCCTGGCGGAGATCTGGTCGATCGGGCATCGGAACCCGCAGGGGATCACCTTCGATCCCGCAAGCGGCACGCTGCTCACCGTCGAGCACGGCTCGCGCGGCGGCGACGAGATAAACAACCCCCTGCCCGGTCGGAACTATGGCTGGCCGGTGATCACCTATGGCAGGGACTATTCCGGGGCGGAAATCGGCGAAGGCACGGTCAAGGAAGGCATGGAGCAGCCGCTCTATTATTGGGACCCCTCGATCGCCCCCGGTGCGATCGCGGTCTATCGCGGCAAGATGTTTCCGGAATGGGACGGCGATCTCCTCGTCGCAGCGCTGAAATACCAGTTGCTCACGCGCCTGGAACGCGACGAAGGCGGCGCCATCGTTGGTGAGGAACGACTGTTCGACGGAGAATTCGGGCGGCTGCGCGACGTGATCGTTGCGCCCGACGGGGCGCTTCTGATGGTCACCGACGAGGAGAACGGCGCCGTGCTTCGGGTCTCGAAGGCACCTACGCAGTAGAGCGTGGGGCGAATACATGTGAGCGCATCCCGCTCAAAGCGCCCCCCTCACCTCCTTGCGGAACATGAATTTCAGCCCGGACCAGGTCGCGTCGACGGCGCAGACCTTCACATCGACGAGGCCGAGCGGCAGGAAAATCTCGCGCAGCCTGTCCTCGCTCAACGTCGTGGCGACGCCGGAGGCACGCTTCGGCCAGGAGATCCACATCATCCCACCCGGCTTCAGCCGGGCGGCGAGCGGCACGCTGAGCGATTCGAGCGCGCCTCTCTCGGTCGCAAAGACATGGACATAATCGCAGCCGCGCCAACGGGCGCTCTCGACCGAAGTCGTCACCTGCGCAAAACCGGGAAAGGCCGTTATCTCCGCCAGATCAGCGGGGACGCCGATCAAAAGCGACACCTGTCCATCGCTTAAGCCCAGCTTCTTCGCAAGCGGTGCGCCCGAATAGCCCGCCGAACTCATCCCGTCCCCACCTCGGCCGTCCTTCGCTCGCGAACGGCAAGGATGAGGCTTGTCGGGGCAAAACGCAACTGATAGAGCGTCGATGCAATCGCGGAGCGAAGCGGCTTTGGATTGCCTCCTTCCAGGACCAAAGCGACGAGGGCGCCGGTGACTCGCATCCAGGCCAATCTGTTTCTGCTTTTATCCGGCTCGATCTGGGGCGCCGGCTTTGTCGCTCAGTCGACGGCTATGGAGGCGATCGGCCCGCTCTGGTTTATCGGCCTGCGCTTCGTAATCGCTACGCTCGTCGCACTGCCGCTGGTGCTTCTCGAAGCACGGCAGACAGCAAAGCCGCTCGCTAAGGGCGCAATGCGCAACTTCATCTTCATCGGACTTGCGCTGTTCGGCGGCGCGGTGACGCAGCAGTTTGGGCTGCTCAGTACGACCGTCACCAACTCCGGCTTTCTGACCGGCCTTTACGTCGTTTTCGTACCGGTCCTGACCGTGGTGTTCCTGCGCCGCAGGCCGCACTGGATCATCTGGCCGTCGGCGCTGATGGCGAGTCTCGGCATCTTCCTCTTGAGCGGCGGCACCCTTTCGGGTCTGAACGGCGGAGATCTTCTGACGATTGTCTGCGCACTTTTTTGGGCGATCCAGGTGATGCTGATCGGCATTTTCGCAGCCGGTACGGGGCGACCGATGCTTCTGTCGATGACCCAGTTTGCAGTTTGCGCGGTTCTCGGCGTCGTCCTCGCAGCGACCCTCGAGCCTTTAAGTCTTTCCGCGGTGCAAGGCGCCCTGCCGGAAATCCTCTATGCGGGTGTGTTCTCGAGCGGCATCGCCTTCATCTGCCAGGTCGTCGGCCAGCGCTATACAACGGCACCGCAGGCGGCGATCTTCCTGTCGAGCGAAGCTCTCTTTGCTGCATTGTTCGGTGCGTTGCTGCTAGGCGAAACCATCCCGCCCCTCGGCTATGTCGGCTGCGCCATTATCTTCGCGGCGATGCTTCTGGTCGAACTCGTTCCGGAACTGACGAGAACGCGCAGTCCTGCTGCCGCGTGAGTTGGATCGTACAATACTGCTGCCGCGGCCGAAGTGAGCGCACCATCTATATTACTATTACTGATTTGCAGCCGTTCTACTTCGCGCCAAAATGGAACACAAGTTCCGCGAGCCGGAACGGATGCTTAATCTTACATTTCTCCTGCAAAATGCAGGGGGAAGGCACGCCCTCACTGAAGAGCGAGACATATCAGACAGTTGCAGCTCGATTGCGGCGCTGCACGAAGTTGAGGCATGCTTGACAGCGACGGCATTTGGCGCAAACAGTGCACCGGCACACTCAACGACTTCAAAGCACAGCGAATTCAATAGCTTGCGATACATCTCCAATCTTCCCTCCCTTACCGGAAATTGACCGCATTTTGAGCAATGGCATAAAGCAACTCCATCTCTGAAAAGTTTTGCTTGCCAATTCAAAATAAACTGATCACTCTTACTTCCGTTCGGGCAATCTGCGAACACGGGAAGATCTTGAAAATAAGCGGGCCGGAGACGCAAAGCCCTCCGGGCGGCTAGCTGCGGAAGGATTATTTTGCAGTCCTTTCCGTTAATGGTCGCGATAACAGGACCCTTTCCTCAATTGTCGAGAACTGCCTGCCCCACGCCCATCTGGGCAAATTGCAATGCCACCCATGAACGGGTGGAGAGAAAAGGACCTGACGCATGGCCGAGACTGGCACTGTAAAATTCTTCAATACCGACAAGGGCTTTGGCTTTATCAAGCCTGAAAACGGTGGCGCAGATATCTTCGTACATATTTCCGCCGTACAGGCTTCCGGCCTGAGCGGCCTTACGGAAAATCAGAAGGTATCCTTCGATACCGAACCGGATCGCCGCGGCAAGGGCCCGAAGGCGGTCAACCTTCAAATCGTCGGCTGACATACCATCTATCCAGTGATGTTTTCTTCCGCCCGGCAGCGCGATGCCGGGCTTTTTTCATTCAGGTTCCGTTCAGTTTACCCCCGATAGATTTTGCCATCATGAAAGCCGGAGAGGATCCGGCGCAAATGCCCAAGGATAGCAGCCCCATGAACAAACTCCTCAAAGCAGCCGTTCTCTCTGTCGCCGCGGCCGCCATGGTCCTTCCGACCTTCGGCACCGCCCAGGCAGACCACCGCCGTCATCACGACGATGCGCTGGCAGCAGGCGCAGTGGGCCTCGCCACAGGCATGATCCTCGGCGGCGCGATCGCCTCGCAGCCGCGTTACAGCGAACGGGTCTATATCGATCCGGAACCCGAATATTACGAGCCGCGCCCGGTCTACCGCCCCCGCCCGGTCTATCGTCCCGTCGTGGTCGAGAGCTATGGCCTCGAGCCCTGGACTCCGGCTTGGTATCGATACTGCTCGCAGCGCTATCGCTCTTTCGACCCGGACAGCGGCACCTTTGTCGGTTATGACGGACGCAGCCATTTCTGCACCGCCAGCTGAGCGCTTCAGACAGACTGACAAGCCGCGCCCTCGCCCCGAGGTGCGCGGCTTTTCCATGACTACAGCGCCCTACGTCCTACGCATCGCGCACTCCAAGCGGGCCGAGGCGTCGAGGCCTCCGCCGGCTCTTCAAAGTCCGCGCAGAAACGGATTGTTGCGGCGCTCCTCGCCGATCCTGCCGCCGGGACCGTGACCGCAGATGAATCCGACGTCGTCACCGAGCGGCAAGATCTTCTCGCGGATTGAAGCGAGCAGTTGCTGGTGATTGCCGCCCGGCAGATCGGTGCGCCCGATCGACCCATGGAACAACACGTCGCCGACATGGGCGAAATTCTGCGCGCGATTGAAGTAGACGACATGGCCGGGAGCATGGCCGGGACAATGCAGCACCTCGAAGTCATGCGTGCCGAAGGAGACCGTATCGCCCTCCTCCAGCCATCGATCGGGCAGCACATTCTCCACCTTCATGGCGAGGCCGAAGCGCTCCGCCTGTGCCTCCAGCCGCTCCAGCAGCGGCTGGTCATCCTTATGCGGCCCGATGATTTCGAGCCCCAGTGCTTCCTTCAATTCCTTCGCGCCGCCCGCATGATCGATATGGCCGTGGGTCAGCCAGATCGCCTTGAGGGTGATGCCATTTTCCCGGATGGTCTGCAGGATGACGTCCACATCGCCACCGGGGTCGACGATGACGCCCTCCTTCGTCTCGCTGTCGAACAGAACCGTGCAGTTCTGCTGAAAATGGGTAACCGGGATAATGCCCGCCTGTAACATGCCGACCATGCCTCGCTCGTGAACGTTCCTTACAGCGCCGCGTCCTACTAGACGCGCAAAGGTCCGCTGTGAAGCTACCGCAAGATCTCTGTCCTTATATCGAGGTCGATTTAAGGAGACATCAGTAGCGGTCGCGAACCGCGCTCAGGGCCACCTATAGCGATATATAGGCGGAATGACAGCGCAAGCGAGGAATCGCGCGTCAGCGAAGCGCCACGACTTCCGGCTCCGGCGCAGGCGGCGCGAGTTGCACCGTCGTGAGCAACAGCGCGGTGACGGCCAACTTGGCCGAGAAGACGACGACCACCAGCGGACGCAGCCGTCGCTCGGTAGCGCTGATTTCACGCATAGGTTTCTTCTGCATCTCGTCCCCCATTTCCTCCGCCCCTCTACGGCGCAACCGAAAACAACATCTTGCCAATGATTTCCTGTCCGCGGCGGGAATCGCTGCACGCCTCGCGCTGCAATATGGCTCAACCACACATTTCGTGATGTCACGGGGGGAACATCACTGCAGCGGGGCGCGTTTTTGCGTTCATCAGAATGAGGAGAAAAAGGATGAGCAACCTCTTCCCGCGTGTGATTCGAGTGGCAGCAACAGCGGGCCTGATCCTCGCAGCAGGTGTTCCGGCTGTTTACGCGGCCACGAGCGCGACTGTGGTGACCGACCTCAACGTGCGCGCCGGCCCGGGGCCGCAATATCCCGTCCTAGGGGTTGCCGCCCGCGGTAGCGCAGCCGCACTCGAGGGCTGCCTGGAAGGCAGCAACTGGTGCCGCGTCAATGTCGGAACGGTAAGCGGCTGGGCTTACGCGAAGTATCTTGCAGCCGATGCCGGCGGCTCCACCGTGGTAATCTCCGAGCGCCGCGCCGAACTCGGCGTTCCCGTCGTCAGCTACGAGGCCACGGGAAGCACGGTCACCGTCGGCCCAGAACCGCTGGAACTGGTAGGATCGGTCGATGAGATCCAGCCCATCGCGCCGCCCCCGACTGTCAGGACCTTTATCACCGAAAATCCGGTAGATCCGGTTTTCCTCGAGGGTGAGGTCGTCCTCGGCGCGACTGTGCCGCGCAGTGTCGCCGTTCGCACCATTCCGGATTACGAATATGAGTATGTGATCGTGAACAACCAGCCCGTGCTGGTCGAGCCGTCGACTCGGCGGATCGTCTACATCTATCGTTGACGCGAGATCCGATCATCTGTGCACGACGAACAGGCGGCCAGTGTGCCGCCTGTTGCGCTCTTATGCGAGCCGCCGCGCTGCCATTGTCATTCGTTTGACCTAGAGCCTTTCCGGGTCAAATGGAAACAAATTCTGTTGGCTCAAGCGGAGCGGAATGTTTGCCCGGCTGGCGCGCGGCGTAGCCAAAGCATACGGCCTACAGGGCCGCGCGTCTTATCAGACGCGCAAAGGTCCCTGTAGCGCTTTGAAGCGCTGCATGTCTTTGTCCTTAAATCGAGATCGGTTTAAGGAGACATGCAGAAGCCAGCCGGGCAAACAGGCCGCCCGCTTCAGCCAACCCGCAGGGCCGGGCATCTTTCCGCCAGGATCAGAGGCGATCGCCTCGGCCGTACCTTCAGGTACGACCTGCGGCAATCGCCTCTGCCCTGACGAAAACCTGCTCCGGCAGAATGTTTCCATTTAACCCGGAAAGGCTCTAGCCAACTCCGTGGACGCCGCTTTTTCGCACGGCGATGCCGCCGCATTTGCAGCGTGAACGCTGTCTCCCGCTAGAATTAAGTCAATAAAGCTGACAGAATTTTCTAGATGTTCTACGAACAGCAAATTGCGTGAAGGGGAATGACTGCGTGGCCGGCCAATCCAGGGACAACAGCCAGTACGTGACCGAGGGCAAGGACGAGGACCCGATCGACTTCGAGATCATCGAGCTTCTGTTCTTCGCCTATCGCGACTTCACCAGCGATCCGGATGCCATCCTCGAAAAGAGCGGGTTCGGTCGTGCGCACCACCGAGTCGTGCACTTCGTCAATCGCGAACCGGGCATGACCGTCGCAGATCTCCTCGACACGCTGAAGATTACCAAGCAGAGTCTCGCCCGTGTCCTGAAGCAACTGATCGATTCCGGCTATGTCCGGCAGGTGACCGGGCCGGAAGACAGGCGCCAGCGGATGCTCTACACCACCAAGGAAGGCCAGGCCCTGGCAAGAGCGCTTGCCGAGCCACAGTCCCGCCGCATAGCCGATGCATTGGCCAAAACAGGGCCTGGCGCCCGCAATGTCGTCAAGCGCTTTCTCACGAACATGAGGAACAGCGCTGCGGGGTAACTCCGACACCCCGCACTCCACTGCGTGTCTCCGAGCGTAGCCGTGTCGAGGACAAAGACATGCAGAAATTCAACGAGCTACGGCGACCTTGCGCCTGAAATGACGCACGGCACGTTTACGCGCCGCCTCTTTTATCCTTAAATCCGCTCGGATTTGAGGTGAGATGCGGTGGAGTACGGCCGATTCGATGTCGCCTGAAACGAGGGTAGCGATGAAGGAAAAAGCGAAAGTCTCCGATGACGCGGCGCATCTTCTGATCGTCGACGACGACCGGCGCATTCGCGATCTGCTCAACCGCTATCTGGTTGAACAGGGCTTTCGGGTTACCACGGCCGCCGACGCACCCGAGGCACGGCGCAAGCTCGTTGGCCTCGATTTCGATCTCCTGATCGTCGACGTGATGATGCCGGGCGAAAGCGGGATCGCGCTGACTCAGAGCCTGAGAGAGCTCAAGACGGTGCCGATCATCATGCTGACGGCACTCGCGGAGACGAATTCGCGCATCGAAGGGCTCGAGGCTGGCGCAGACGATTACCTGCCGAAGCCATTTGAGCCGCGCGAGCTCGTGCTCAGGATCAACAACATCCTACGCCGCAACCAACCTGCCCAGGCGCCGAAGGTCGACCAGGTCATCTTTGGGCCGTACACCTTTTCGGTCGTGCGCAAGGAGCTTCGCCGCGGTGCCGAGCACATCCGGCTGACCGACCGCGAGCAGGAGATAATGACGCTCTTTTCGCAGCGCGCTGGAGAGACCATACCTCGCCACGAACTCATCGGCGACGACGCGGAGGTCGGCGAACGGACGATCGACGTGCAGATCAACCGGTTGAGGCGCAAGATCGAGGACGATCCCTCAAATCCCGTCTGGCTGCAGACGGTCCGCGGCATCGGCTACAGATTGAGCGTGGACTAATCCCCGCCGCTGACCCTAACATAGGGTACGTGCCGGAAACCGAAGCAAGCGACTCATGGCAATTGACAGCCTCAGGCGAGAGAGATCGAGCCCCGCCGACGGCGCCCTGAAGCGCCTGACCCGATGGCTGCGCCGCCGCGTGCCTATGGGGCTTTACGCTCGCTCTCTGCTGATCGTCGTCATTCCGATGGTCCTTCTGCAATCTGTTGTCGCGTTCGTCTTCATGGAGCGACACTGGCAGCTCGTCACCCAACGCCTCTCTGCCGCGGTAACCAACGACATCGCCGCGGTGGTCGATCTGATCACGACCTTTCCGCGCGAGGGCGATATCGATCAGGTCGTCCGCATTGCTCGCGAACAGCTCGATCTCAACATCAGCGTGGAGCCTGGCGGCGAACTACCGCCGCCACGGCCGAAACCTTTCTTCGAGATCCTCGACCACATTCTCAGCGAGGAAATATCGAACCAGATCCGCCGCCCCTTCTGGATCGACACCCTCGGCAATTCGAAAATCGTCGAAATCCGCATCAAACTCGAAGACGGCCGCATTCTTCGGGTCTATGCCAGGCGCAACCAAGCCTACGCATCGAACACCCATATCTTCCTCGTGTGGATGGTCGGCGCCTCTCTGGTGCTGCTGGCCATCGCCATCCTTTTCCTTCGCGGGCAGATCAGGCCGATCCTTGCATTGGCGCACGCCGCCGAGAGCTTCGGCAAAGGGCAGAAGATCGATGATTTCGCTCCGCGCGGCGCCGAAGAGATCCGGCGCGCCGGCCTCGCCTTCATCCTGATGCGTGAACGTATCGAACGCCAGATAGAGCAGCGCACCGCGATGCTGACCGGCGTTAGCCACGACCTGCGAACGATCCTGACGCGCTTCAAGCTGCAACTGGCCCTTGCCGGCGACAACCCGGATCTCGAAAGCCTGAACCAGGACGTCGAGGACATGCAGAACATGCTGGAGGGCTATCTCGCCTTCGCCCGCGGCGAGGCGGAAGAAGACGTCGGCGAATTGAAGCTCAGTGACCTCATGGCCCGTTTTGCGGCGGAAGCCGAGCTTTTCGGCAAGTCGCTCACCACCTCGATCGTCGGAGAGGACGAGGTTCACGTCCGTCCAAACGCCTTCACCCGGCTCGTCGTCAACCTCGTTTCAAACGCCTATCGCTATGCGGGCACGGTGTGCGTCGAGGCGCGCCACGGCGCCAAATGGCTCACCATCACCGTGGACGACGACGGTCCCGGCATCCCGGAGCCGGCGCGGGAAGATGTGTTCAAGCCTTTCTTCCGTCTCGACGAAGCCCGCAACCTCGACAGCTCCGGCACCGGTCTCGGGCTCGCCATTGCTCGCGACATCGCTCGAAGCCATGGTGGCAATGTAACGCTTGGGGAGAGCCCGCTCGGTGGTCTGCGGGCAACGGTACGCGTGCCGACGTGATATCGGGATATGCCCAACCGCTGCGCGCGTCGCGCTTGGCGCAGCCCAGGCGACGTCTCCGACCGCAAACCTGTTCTTGTCACAGAATGTTTTGAGGCAACGAGCTCCGAATGCAGTTCACATCAGCTTGCTGCCGTTCGGCACCGGCCTTTCGGTCGCGGCAAGCACGATCGCGCCGGCCTCATCCGCGAAACCGAGAGTCAACACCTCGGAGCGCACCGGGCCGATCTGGCGCGGCGGGAAATTGACGACACCGAGGACCTGCCGGCCGACGAGTTCCTCGGGCTGGTAGTGCACGGTGATCTGGGCCGATGATTTCCTTACACCGATCTCCGGGCCGAAATCGATTTTCAGCTTGTAGGCCGGCTTGCGCGCCTCGGGAAAGACCTCGGCCTCGATGATCGTGCCGACGCGGATGTCGACGCGTTCGAAATCACTGTAAGAAATGGTTTCAGCCATGACGACTCGCTGGCTCTCCGGGGATCATCCGGCCAGTTCTTGGGCGCGCCTGCGAGCGGCCTCGATGGCCTGGTCGAAAAGCGGCTGCATGCCGTCGTCCGCCATGAGCACGGCGAGCGCGGCAGCCGTGGTGCCGCCGGGCGAGGTCACGTTCTGCCGCAAGCGAGCCGCATCGTCGGGGGACTGATGCAGGAGTTCACCAGCCCCCGCGACGGTTTCCCGAGCAAGCCGCATGGCGAGGTCCGCCTCCAGGCCAAGCTTGCGCCCGGCCTCCGCCATGCACTCGACGAGATAGAAGACATAGGCCGGGCCGCTACCGGATAGGGCGGTCACCGCATCGATGTCCGCTTCGCTCGAAACCCACTCGACCGGGCCGCTGACCTTCAACAGATCGTGGACGAGTTTGCGCTGTGCTTCGGTGACCCGCGCGTTGGGAAATGCGCCCGTCACTCCACGGCCGATCAGCGCGGGCGTGTTCGGCATTGCCCGCACAATCGCCGCCTCGCCGAGGTGGCTCCCGATGAAGCCGAGCGTCTTGCCGGCGGCAACGGAAACGATCACAGTTCGCGGGCAGACGAGGCCTTTCAGGGGCGGCAGCACCGCCTCCATGACCTGCGGCTTCACGGCAAGGAACAGGACATCCGCCTCGATGCCCTCGGGCACGGAGGTGGCAAGGCGCACACCGTTATCTGCGATCAGTTTGGCCATGGCGGGAGGCGGGCCCGGATCGATGACGAGAACGTCGCCACCGTTGAAACCGCTCTTCAACCAGCCCCCAAGCATCGCGCCACCCATATTGCCGGCACCGACGAGGACGATCGGGCCGGAAAGCGCTGCACTCATCTTTAAGCCTCTCCAACGGTTTCGAACAGCACCGTATCCACAGCGCGCTGCGCGTCCATGCCGGACCAGACGACGAATTGGAACGCCTGGTAATAGGATTCGCAGGCATCGAGTGCGCTCGACAGCAGGACCTCGACTTGCCGGTTCGTCGGCTCCGCACCGCCGGCAAGCAGCAAAGATTGCCGGAAGATGATGACCTCTTCTTGGCGCCAGAGGTCGAAATGACCCATCAGCACCTGGCCATTGATCTGCGAGAGCAGACGGATCACCTCGTTGACGCGGCTTTCGGGAACCTTGATGTCGAAGGCGCAAGCAAGATGCAGAGCTTCGAACTCCTCCATCCAGGAGAAGGACACATGATAGTCCGCCCATCGCCCCTCGACGGTCATGGCGATCTCGTCTTCGCCAGACCGCTCGAACGACCAGTCATTGTTGGCGGCAACGAATTCGATCATATCGACCGGATTGGATTGGCGCTCGACTTCCACTTCCAAAAGGCTCATGCATCACCCTGAAGGCACGGCACGGGCGCGCAAAGCCGCGTTCACAGGACGCAACACTGCCAACCCAATACCGAATACGGACACTATGATTGCTGGACCCGCGACCATTCTGGCTGAATTACCCTGCCCGAAGCTTGCGCCGCCCGTTTCGAATCATCATTTAAAATCAGTCTATAACGGCAGAGTCAGCCTGCCAGCCCCCGAGCCGAAAATTTGGACGCGAGGTCAGCCCTCCCGCTGCGATTTTGATTCAGCAGGGGTGCTTAACCGACTCTGCGATAAGGGTTTTTTGGCAGTGTCCACAGGTGGAAAACTTTTCAGGATTTGTTAACCCTGACGATTGTGGGCCGGCAGTCAGGCAATACTCCCAGCCAATACCGGCCCCGCGACGGAGCTGGTCTCGAGCCCGATAGCACGAATTCGGGCGCAGCCGCGCCCTTACGTGTCGATCTCAGTTCTACGGGGATGAGCGATTCTACTGCTGTCTCCCTGACCTCGATTACGGACGAAGAGATGCAGCAAAGAGCTACACCGCGTCCGATAGCACGTGCTGAAGACGCCGGCGACCTCTCGCTCGACGAGGCAGCCGCTACTTGCCCGTCGTCACTCCGCCGGGCAGCGGACCGGCCGCGGCAAGGCGTGCTTCCAATGCCTCGAGGCGGGCTCGCAGCGCGTCATTCTCGTCGCGTGCCCTTACGGCCATCTCCCGCACGGCTTCGAACTCTTCGCGTTTGACTACGTCGAGCGAGTTCAACCAGCCTTCGGCCTGCGCACGAAATGCCGCCTCAAACTCGCGGCGGACACCCTGGGCCGCGCCTGCGGCATCCGTCATCAGCTTGGCGAAATCATCGAGAATGCGGTTGGTGCCTGTGCTCATCGTTCTGATCTCCCTTTCGGCTCCGCTCGAAGCCGTGTGAATTTGAGGTAGGATCGCCGGAGAGAGGATGCAAGGAAAAAAGCGCCAACGGCTCGATGGCAGCTGTGGTGACTTGACCCCATCGAATTCGAGCGCCATGTTCCGCGAAAACGATCGGTCCGCCACGAGAAAAGACCTTGGAAACTCTAGCGACTCGCCTCGCAATCCTACCGTTCCCCGAAATCGACCCCGTAATCTTCACCATCGGGCCTCTCGCCGTGCGTTGGTACGGCCTCGCCTATGTCGCCGGCATCCTGCTCGGTTGGTTCTATGCCAGGCGCATCCTTCAGAACCCTGCGCTCTGGCGCAACGGCACCCCTGCTCTCAGCCCGACGCAACTCGACGATTTCCTACTCTGGGCGGCCGGCGGCATCGTGCTTGGCGGGCGCATTGGTTATATCCTCTTCTACGACTTCGAGGCGGTCCTTTTGGATCCCATCCGGGCTGTAGAAATCTGGAACGGCGGCATGTCCTTCCATGGTGGACTGCTCGGCACCACGCTCGCGACCGTCATTTTCGCCCGCCGACATGCGATTGCCGTGTGGAGCCTGCTCGACATCGTGGCCGCCGTAGTCCCGATCGGCCTTTTCTTCGGCCGAATCGCCAATTTCATCAATGGCGAACTGTGGGGTCGCCTGTCCTCGATGCCATGGGCGATCGTCTTCCCGACGGGAGGACCCTTCGCGCGCCACCCGAGCCAGCTCTACGAGGCCGCCCTCGAGGGCATCCTGCTTCTGGCGGTGCTCGCCTATCTGGTCTATCGCCGGAAAGCACTCAAGAGCCCGGGCCTCGTTACCGGCATCTTCGTCTGCGGCTATGCGGCGAGCCGCATCTTCGTCGAGTTCTTCCGCGAACCGGACCCGCAGATCGGTTATCTTTTCGGTGGCTGGCTAACCATGGGCATGCTCCTTTCGGTGCCGATGGCGATCGCTGGACTATGGGCAATTGTCCGGGCACGCCGGGCCGCGGTCGCCGCCGCATAATTGGACGAATGCATGACGAATTCTCTCGCGGAAAAGATCAAGGCCCTGATCAGGGCCAACGGGCCGATCAGTGTCACGGACTACTTCTCCCTCTGTCTCGCCGATCCCGAGCACGGCTACTACCGTGTCCGCGAGCCCTTCGGGGCTGCCGGAGACTTCACCACCGCGCCGGAGGTGAGTCAGCTCTTCGGGGAAATGATCGGCGTCTTCCTCGTTCACGCCTGGCAACAGCACGGTTCCCCCAAGGGCGCCCTCATTGCCGAGATCGGGCCGGGCCGCGGCACCATGATGTCGGACATGCTGCGAGTGGTCCATCGCCTCGCGCCCGAACTCTATGAGGGATCGAGCGTTCATCTCGTCGAAACCAGCGAGCGACTGCGCGATGTCCAGGCGGCGACCCTCTCCGCTCATCCCGGCAAGATCCATTGGCATGAAAGTTTCGACAGCCTGCCCGCCGGGCTCCTGCTCATCGCCGCTAACGAGCTCTTCGACGCCATCCCGATCCGCCAGTTCGTCCGGACCGCCCTCGGCTTTCGCGAGCGCGTGGTCGGGCTGGATGCCGAGGACGAACTAACCTTTGCCGCAGGAACTGCCGGCATCGACCCCGCGCTATTGCCGACGCCGGCGCAAGCGGTGGCCGAGGGCACGATTTTCGAGATCGCTCCGGCCCGCGACGCGGTGATGGCCGCATTCTGCGAACGTCTTCGCACCGGCGGCGGCACGGCAATCATCATCGACTACGGGCATCTGGCGACCGGTTACGGCGATACCCTTCAAGCCGTCCGCAAGCATCGTTACGATCCGCCGCTTGCCCATCCCGGCGAGGCGGACCTCACCAGCCACGTCGATTTCGAGCAACTGGCGAAACGTGCCAGGGGGGAAGGCATACAGGTGAACGGGCTTGCGCACCAGGGCGATTTCCTCGTCGGCCTCGGTATTCTCGAGCGCGCCGCCGCTCTCGGACGCGGCAAGGACGCGACGACCCAGGAAAGCATTCGCGACGATGTCGAGCGCCTTGCCGGCACCGGTGCCGGCAAGATGGGCGAACTGTTCAAGGTGCTGGTCGTCAGCAGCCCCGAAGTGGCGTTGGCGCCGTTCCAGCGGAAGGCAATGTAGCGGCAGCGGGACGCGCGCCGGCCGCATTTCGCTTTCGGCCAGCGATTGACAGTGTCGGCATGCCGCGCCAACATCCCCCACGTCAGCCGCATTTCATCGGGCCGAAGCGCGCCCTAAAATCCAAAGTAGCTTAGTGATAATACAAGGGCGAGAACACCGAATGCAGGACGATGCCTCGCTTTGCCCCGTGCAGAGCCCACTCCTAGGCGCCAGGGCGGGCCGCGCGATCACGCATGGCTATTTCACCCGCAAGGGGGGCGTTTCGGAAGGCATCTACCGCGGCCTCAATGTCGGCATCGGTTCCCATGACGACCGGGCGCGTGTCGGCGAAAATCGCGCCCGCGTCGCGCGCTGGTTCGACGCCGAGCCGCACCGGCTCGCCACCGTCCACCAGATCCATTCCCCGGACGCCTTGATCGTCGACGGCAGCTACGACGGTTCGCGCCCGGAGGCCGACGCGCTGGTGACGGCGACGCCCGGCATCGTTCTTGGCGTCCTAACGGCCGATTGCGGTCCCGTGCTTTTTGCCGACCCGGAGGCCCGTGTCATCGGCGCGGCCCATGCGGGCTGGAAGGGAACGCTGACAGGCATACTGGAAAGCACCATCGAGGCAATGGTTTCGCTCGGCGCGCGCCGTGAGCGCATCATCGCCTGCCTCGGCCCATCGATCAGCCGCCGGCATTACGAGGTCGGACCCGAATTCGTTGAGCGCTTCGTCGCGGCCGATGCCGACTATAGATCGTTCTTCAGCCCGTCCAGCCGCAACGGCCACGCCATGTTCGACCTGCCCGCGCTGACGGTCCGGAAGCTTACGGAGGCCGGCGTGACGGCGGAGAACCTCGACATCTGCACCTATGCCGACGAGGATCGCTTCTTTTCCTACCGCCGCACGACTCACCGGCGCGAACCGGACTACGGCCGGCAGATATCCGCGATTTGTCTACGGGAGGATTGAGATGGCGCTTCATTTCGCCGAAGAGGAATATGCAAGCCGTCTGGCGCGGCTGACGGCCCGGATGCAGGAAGAGAGGCTCGACGCAATTCTCCTCTTCGCTCAGGAGAGCATGTATTGGCTGACCGGCTACGACACTTTCGGCTATTGCTTCTTCCAGACCCTCGTCGTCAAGAAGGATGGCTCGATGGTGCTGCTGACGCGCTCGGCCGATCTGCGCCAGGCGCGCCACACCTCGAACATCGACCGAATTGAGATCTGGGTGGACCGGGTCAACGCCGATCCCGCTATGGACCTCAAAAACCTCCTGAGCGAACTCGACCTGCTCGGCAGCCGTATTGGCGTCGAATACGATACCCACGGCATGACCGGAAAGGCGGCGCGCCTTATCGACAATCAGCTCTCCACTTTCGGTGAGCTCGTCGACGCCTCCATGCTGGTGAGCGGGCTGCGTCTCATCAAGAGCCCGGCGGAAATCGCCCATGTCGAAAAAGCCGCAAGCCTCGCCGACGACGCGCTTGAGGCGGCACTGCCGCTGATCCGCCCAGGCGGCAGCGAGGCAGATATCCTCGCGGCCATGCAGGGGGCGGTCTTTGCCGGCGGCGGCGATTATCCGGCCAACGAATTCATCATCGGCTCCGGTGCCGATGCCTTGCTCTGCCGCTATAAGGCGGGCCGGCGGACACTCGATGCCAATGATCAGCTCACACTCGAATGGGCGGGCGTCAGCGCCCACTACCACGCGGCGATGATGCGCACGGTGGTGATCGGCGAACCGAGCAACCGGCACCGCGAGCTCTACAGCGCCTGCCGCGAGACGATCCAGGCGATCGAAATGGTGCTGAGGCCCGGCAACACCTTCGGTACCGTATTCGACGTGCACGCCAAGATCATGGACGAACGCGGCCTCGCCCGTCATCGGCTGAACGCCTGCGGCTATTCGGTGGGCGCCCGCTTTTCGCCCTCATGGATGGAGCATCAGATGTTCCATGTCGGCAATCCGCAGGAGATCGAGCCCGACATGTCGCTTTTCGTGCACATGATCATAATGGACTCCGACAGCGGAACCGCCATGACGCTCGGGCAGACCTACCTGACGACCACGGATGCGCCGCTGGCGCTGTCGCGCTACGGGCTGGACTTCATAACTGCGTAAGGAAATCGTCCTATCGTTTTGGCGAGAATAGAAGAAAGCGCGGCATGTCGGCTTTCCGACAACGCCCATTCGAGCCGAGACGGTGGGAACAATGCGACAGCGGATCATGCCGATCGCCAGCCTTGGCCTTGCCGCAGCCCTGGCCGGCTGCAACACGACGGACGCGCTGATACCGCGGGTGGACGTCGGGGAAGGCAGCTTTCGATCGCCGCCCGTCACGCAATCCGACCTCGATGCCATGTCGGCGCAGACCGCCGTGATGCCGGTGGAAAGCGTACCGCCGAACAGTGCCGCCGCTTTCTCGGCACAGCCGCATGTTGCGAGTCCGCCGACGCAGTACGCGACCGACTACGCTGACTACACGGATCCGGCCGGCACGCTGGATGACCAGGCAAGTCGCCTTGCCCAGGGCGGGGCACCCGTCCAGACCCTGCAGCCGCATGCGCCGCAAGCGCAAAGCGATCCTCCGCCGCAGGAGACTGCCGCCCGCCAGGAGCCGCTGGAGCCAGAGCCAGCCGCGACGGCAGCCCCGGAACCGAAGCATGCCGCCCTGCCGCCTCAAGCCACGAGCGCCGGCTCCGGGGGCATCCGTTTTCTGCCGATCATCGGCGCACCGGTCGAGGCCGTGACACCCCTCTCCAAACAACTGGCCGCTTCGGCTCGGGCCGAGGGATTACCGATCAGGAGCTCCAGCGACACCACGAGCGACCATATCCTCAAGGGCTATTTCTCAGCCCTCAACGACGGCGGCAAGACGACCGTCGTCTATGTCTGGGACATCCTCGACGGCGACGGCAACCGCCTGCACCGCATCCAGGGGCAGGATACGGTCGCAAAGACCGCTGCCGATGCTTGGGGTGCCGTTCCGCCCGAGACGATGCGGGCAATCGCCGAAAAGACGATCGCCGCCTATCTGGAATGGCGCCGCTCACGAGCCGGATGAGCCTACAGCGCCGCGCCCCATGATGGGACGCGCAAAGGCCGATGCCGCAACTTCCAATCGCTGCATGCCGTTGTCCGTAGATCAGGGCGCGATCCAAGGAGACATGCGGCGGCGCCGCAGCGCGCAAAGATTTTGGAATAATGGGCTTTGCGGCGCAGCAATCCACTTGCATTCACCTTCAGGGACGCTAAAAAGCGGCCGATCAGCTCTGACAGCGGCCATCCGCAGCGATTGCCGGCGATCGGAATGGCTCACGGACAATGCGCGGAAATCCCGTCCCGGATTGGGCCCGGACGGCAGCCGCGCCAGCTCAAGGCGGACCGTCAATGAAGGTTTTCGCAGGCAACTCGAACCGGCTGCTGGCCGAAGCGATCTGCAACTATCTCAATCTGCCGCTCGGCAAAGCAACGGTGAGGCGCTTCGCCGACCAGGAAATCTTCGTCGAGATTGGCGAGAACGTCCGCGGCGAGGATGTATTCATCGTCCAGTCCACCTCATTCCCGACCAACGATCATCTGATGGAACTGCTCATCATGATCGATGCGGTGCGCCGCTCCTCCGCCCGCCGCATCACCGCCGTGCTTCCGTATTTCGGTTATGCCCGCCAGGATCGCAAACCCGGACCGCGCACTCCGATCTCCGCCAAGCTGGTCGCCAATCTCATCACCGAAGCCGGTGCCGACCGCGTTCTGACCCTCGACCTTCATGCAGGCCAGATTCAAGGCTTCTTCGATATTCCCACCGACAATCTCTATGCGGTTCCGATCCTTGCGCGCGATGTCAAGGAACACTACGACTTGCAGAACGTCATGGTCGTCTCGCCCGACGTGGGCGGCGTCGTTCGCGCCCGCGCGCTTGCGAAACGCCTCGACAGTCTTTTGGCAATCGTCGACAAGCGCCGTGATCGCCCCGGCGAGTCCGAAGTCATGAATGTCATCGGCGACGTCAGCGGCAAGGACTGCATCCTTATCGACGACATCGTCGATTCCGGCGGCACGCTCTGCAATGCCGCCGAGGCGCTATTGAAAAACGGTGCGACCAGCGTCACCGCCTATATCACACACGGCGTTCTCTCCGGCGGCGCGGTGGCCCGCGTCACCTCCTCGATGCTGAAGGAACTGGTGATCACCGATTCCATCCAGCCGACGACAGCGGTTCAGTCGGCCCACAACATTCGCGTCATCTCGACCGCCGCCCTCATCGGCGAAGCGATCAGCCGCACCAGCCAGGAAGAATCCGTTTCGAGCCTGTTCGACTGAGACCTGCCCGGGAAGCACCGGGACAGCACGTGAAGCGTAGTCAGTTCAAATAGAAATCGGATGTCTCGACACATGCCGCAGATGCAGGGGCGCGAGCACCTCGTGCTGTGCCGTCTCTCGAAGTCGCCTGCGTCCGGGTAACCAGGCGATAGGCGGTAACGCGCAAAGGCCGCTGCAGCATTTCTAGAAGGTGGACATGCATCACCCTTCCGTGGGTCATGTTCAACCTCATTGCCGCGACACACCTCGAGAAAAATTGCGTGAGCGGCTTGAACCTCCAGTCACTAGAGGGATTAGCTTGAAGGTATCGTCGATTTAGGGTCGCGACTCGACCCTGCGACGAACCAGTGCAGGCAAGGAGCCACATGCAAAACCATCACGATCATAGCGGCCACCATCATCACGACGAAGGTTCCCACGGAGACCACTGCCATTCGCACGGCGGCCTCGGCCACGTTCATGTGCCAGCGAGTTTCGGAAGAGCGTTTCTGGTCGGCATCGGGCTCAACACCGCTTTTGTCGCGATCGAAGCGCTGTACGGTATCTATGCCAATTCCATGGCGCTGCTGGCGGACGCAGGGCACAACCTGTCGGACGTTCTCGGACTGATCGTCGCATGGGTGGCCGTGGCCCTGACAAAGCGGCTGCCGACGCCGAAATTCACCTATGGCCTCGGAGCGTCATCCATTCTGGCAGCCTTGGCCAACGCCATGCTGTTGTTGGTGGCGGTCGGCGCGATCGCGTGGGAGGCAATACAACGCCTGTGGGAGCCGGCGCCTGTCGGCGGCATGACAGTGATGATCGTGGCGGGGGTCGGACTCCTGATAAATGGGCTAACTGCTTACCTCTTCGCATCCGGCCGCAAGGGCGATCTCAACATCCGCGGCGCCTACTTGCACATGATGGCTGACGCCGCCGTGTCGGCGGGGGTCGTCATCGCCGGGCTCTTGATCATGCAAACGGGTTGGTCCTGGATTGATCCCGCCGTGAGCCTCGTCATTGTTGCCGTCATCCTCTGGGGAACGTGGGGGCTTTTGAGGGGAAGTGTCACCTTGTCCTTGAACTCCGTTCCGGAAAACGTCGATGCGGACGGAGTTCGCGCATTCCTTAATCAACTGGAGGGAGTGACGGAGGTTCATGACCTGCACATCTGGCCGATCAGCACGGTCGAAACGGCTCTAACCGCCCATCTCGTGATGCCCGGCGGTTACCCGGGCGACAAGTTTCTGTTCGACGTCCAGATGGTTTTGCGGCAGCGATACGAGATCGGGCACGCGACCTTTCAAGTGGAAGCCGGCAAACATGCCTGCCCACTGGCCCCTCACGATGTTGTGTAGCTCCCGGGACTGGCCACTTGCGCCTGACCGGTTCGTCCAGCCAGTACTGGCAACGGCCGGCAAACGGCCCAGTCCAAGAGACGGGTAAAGCCCCGGGCCCCCGATTTACACCGGGGCCTCAGGGCTTGCCAGGTAGGAGCAAATCGGGTTCAGGCAATCTGACGGGGCTCGTATCCTGCCGCGCGGATAGTCTGCACGGCCACCGCCGCGTCCCCATCCACGGTGACTTCTCTGGCCGCCAGATCAATAGAGATCGCTGTCCCAGGCATTGTCTTCTCGAAGGCCTTACGGATGGTTCCTGCGCAGTGGTCGCAGGTCATCTCCTCCACCTTGAACCGAGTGCCGGAAGCGGCCGTTTCGCAAGCTTGGGCGGCGTTATCCTGATGCTGATGTTCTCCGCACATAGGCATATTCTCCTTCTGGTTAGCAGTATCAGCATCCTGCAGTTTCCAACGGTCGGAAGGTCAAGCCCCATTCTTCGGTTTTTTCTGCGGTACGTTTTTTTGCTTTTTCTGGCTTGACTTTCCCATCGTTGGAAGCCGTAGAAGCAAATGCAGTCGCAAATTTTCGGAGGAGCCGCCATGAGCCTGGCGACTGCGAACAAGAGTCTTCCATTACCGGTTCACGTCGATGTCGTGGGTATGAGCTGTGCTTCCTGCGTCAGCCGGGTGGAGCGCGCCATTAGCGCCGTGCCCGGCGTAAAGTCCGCCTCGGTCAACCTGGCGACGGAGCGCGCGGAGATCAGTTTTGCCGAGCCAGTCGAGCTGGGGCAGGTCCTCAGCGCAATCCGCGGCGCCGGCTATGACGCCCGAACCGAAAGCGTCGAACTTGCGGTCGAGGGGGCAACCTGCGCCTCCTGCGTGACGCGCATCGAGACGGCTCTGAAGCGAGTGCCGGGTGTGCTTGATGCGACAATGAACCTGGCAACCGAAAGGGCTTTCGTCCAAGTCGCTACCGGCGCGGTCCGTATTCAGGACCTGCTGGTGGCGATTGAGCAGGCGGGGTATACCGCGCGGCCGGTGGCCATCGAGAACCCGGAGGACCTCCAGGCCGAAGCCCGCGACCGGGAGGCGCACAGCCTTTCCCGCGCGCTGGCTCTCGCGGCCGTGCTGACGCTTCCCATCTTCGTTATTGAAATGGGCTCGCATTTCGTACCTGCGATCCACGATTTCATCATGGTCCGTGTCGGCATGCAGGAGAGCTGGTACCTGCAATTCGTGCTGGCGACGACCGTGCTCTTCGGACCGGGCTTCCGTTTCTTCCGCAAGGGAGTGCCTGCTCTCCTGCGCGGGGGACCGGACATGAACAGCCTCGTGGCCCTCGGTACGGCTGCTGCGTGGAGTTACTCCGCAGTCGCGACCTTCGCACCAGCAGTCCTGCCGCACGGCACTGCCAATGTCTATTATGAGGCGGCGGCGGTCATTGTGACACTCATCCTACTCGGCCGTTATCTGGAAAACCGCGCAAAAGGCCGCACTTCGGAAGCGATCAAACGCCTCGTTGGCCTTCAGGCCAAGACGGCGAGGGTCGTGCGCGACGGCGCGACGGTGGAGATCCCGCTCGACCAGGTGCAGGTCGGCGACTCCATCGTTGTGCGGCCCGGAGACAAGGTGCCGGTTGATGGCGAGGTCGTGGAGGGCTCGTCCTATGTCGACGAGTCCATGATCACCGGCGAGCCCGTGCCGGTTGCAAAGAGCTTGGGCGCGGGAGTGGTGGGCGGTACGATCAACAAGACGGGCGCCTTCACCTTCCGCGCCACAAAGGTCGGCGCCGACACCGTGCTCGCCCAGATCATCCGCATGGTGGAGCAGGCCCAGGGGGCGAAGCTGCCGATCCAGGCGCTGGTGGACAAGGTCACGGCCTGGTTCGTTCCGGCAGTGATGCTCGCGGCCGCCGCCACGTTTCTCATCTGGCTTTTCCTTGGTCCGACGCCGGCACTCAGCTTCGCACTCGTGAACGCGGTGGCCGTGCTCATCATCGCCTGCCCATGTGCCATGGGTCTCGCCACACCGACCTCCATTATGGTCGGCATGGGCCGCGCGGCCGAGATGGGTCTGTTGTTCCGCAAGGGCGAAGCGCTGCAGACGCTCAAGGGCGCTGATGTGATCGCGATGGACAAGACGGGCACGCTTACAAAGGGCCGGCCCGAACTCACCGACCTCCTTCCCGCCGAGGGCTTCGACCGACATGAGGTGCTCGGACTGGTTGCCGCGGTCGAGACGCTCTCGGAGCACCCGATCGGGGAAGCCATTGTCGCAGCAGCCAAGCGCGACGGACTCGTTCTTGCGCCAGTCGAAGATTTTGGTGCCACTCCCGGATTCGGCGCCGAGGCACGGGTGGCAGGCCGCAAGGTTCACGTCGGCGCGGACCGGCTGATGACGCAGCTCGGACTCGATGTGTCGGCTTTCGCAAGCGAGGTGGATCGGCTGGGTAACGAGGGCAAGAGCCCGCTGTTCGCGGCCATCGATGGGAAGATAGCCGCTGTGATCGCCGTGTCGGACCCGATCAAGCAGACGACCATCGAGGCGGTCAACGCGCTGCACGAGCTTGGGGTGAAGGTCGCGATGATCACCGGCGATAACCGAAGGACGGCCGAGGCGATCGCTCGCCGGCTGAAGATCGACGAGGTCGTTGCCGAGGTGCTGCCTGACGGAAAGGTCCAGGCGCTGGAGAATTTGCGCGCCGGTGACCGCAAGGTCGCTTTTGTAGGCGACGGCATCAACGATGCTCCGGCTTTGGCGGCCGCCGATGTCGGCATCGCCATCGGCACCGGCACCGACGTGGCCATCGAGAGCGCCAATGTTGTGCTGATGTCCGGCGATCTGCGTGGTGTGCCCAATGCCATCGCTCTTTCAAAGGCGACGATCCGCAACATCAAAGAGAACCTGTTCTGGGCCTTTGCCTATAACACCGTGCTGATCCCGGTTGCGGCCGGCGCGTTGTTTCCCGCCTACGGCCTGATGCTCTCACCCATGATCGCCGCCGGCGCCATGGCGCTGTCCAGCGTCTTCGTTCTGGGGAATGCACTGCGGCTCAAGCGCTTTCGGGCTCCCATGAGATTCGATGCGGTGCATGCTGACGTGAGTGGCCGCTTGGCGGCAGCGGAATAGCCACGGCGAAGTAGGAGGTGCTGGTGGAAAAGTCAGTCCATATCCGACAGGTCGACCGCGAGATTGCGGTAGCGGACGAGCGCACCATCCTGCAGGCAGCCCTGGACCAGGGCATTGCATACCCCCATGGTTGCCGCTCGGGCCGCTGCGGCTCCTGCAAGTCGCGATTGATTGAAGGAGAGGTCGACCTGCTCCCCCATACGCCCTTCGCCCTGACACCCGAAGAGCGCGAAATGGGGCTGATCCTGGCCTGCCGGGCACAGCCGAAGACAGATGCGACGGTCGCTTGGCTGGGCAGGGAGGAGGACCGGGCGGATCATCCGGTGCAGGTCCTCAAAGCGAAGGTCATATCGCTGGATGACGCCACGCATGATATAAAGCGGGTGAGACTTTTGCCTGAAGGCGGCGTGTCGCTCGCCTTCAGCGCTGGGCAATATGCGCAGCTTTCCTTTCCGGGCGCACCGATGCGCGACTACTCCATGGCAAACCAGCCGGGCGAAAGAGAACTTGAGTTCCACATACGTCGCATCCCCCATGGCGCGGCGAGCGAGCGGGTCGCCAGCACAGTGGCCGTAGGAGACGAGGTGACGGTTCGCGGCCCCTACGGAAGCGCGTTCCTGCGCCACCGTCACACTGGGCCGATACTGGCCATTGCCGGCGGGTCCGGCATGGCGCCGATCAAATCCATCGTGGAGACGGCGCTGGACCATGGGTTTCGGCAGCCTATCCACTTGTACTTCGGCGTGCGGCAGGAGCTGGACCTCTACCTCGTGGAGCATTTCCGGACCTTGTGCGAGAACCATCCGAACCTGGCCTTTATCCCGGTGCTTTCGCAGGTCGAGCATTCGGTTCGTTTCCGCACGGGCACCGTGACCCGGGCCCTTGCGGAGGATCTGCAGGACCTCGACGGCTGGCAAACCTACATGGCAGGCCCGCCGGCAATGACCGACAGCGTGACGCCGGTCCTTCTCGAGCGCGGACTTCAGCGGGACGAGCTTCATGTTGATGTGTTCTTCACCCCTGAGGCGGCGCGGGCGGAACACGAGTTGGAGGATGTGAAATGAACATTGGCGATGTATCCAAAGAGTCTGGTGTCTCCACCAAGATGATCCGTTACTACGAGCAGATCGGGCTTATTCCGGCAGCGCATAGAACCGAAGCGGGTTACCGCATCTATCGCGACAATGATGTGCACAGGCTGCGATTCATTCGGCGGGCGCGGGATCTCGGCTTCTCCATGGATCAACTCACGCAGCTGATGGCGCTGTGGTCGGATCGCCACCGTGCCAGTGCCGACGTCAAGCGCATCGCGCGCGAGCACATCGCGGAACTGGAGCGGAAGATCCGCGAGTTGCAGGCAATGACCGACGCGCTCAAGCACCTGGCCGAGCATTGTCATGGCGATCAACATCCAGAGTGCCCGATCCTCGAGGATTTGGCGGGCGCGATCGAGGTTGAGGCCAGGCACGCGGACCTGACGCGCTTTGGCGCGGGCGGCGCCGATCCCGTGCGCCGGAAGAAGGAAATCCAGTGAGGGGCCTTTTCTGGAGAGATCAGAAATGAAAATGCCACAGCTTTCACGTCGTCGCTTCCTCACGTCTTTCGCAGCCGCTGGCATCGCAGCTGCCAGTCCGTCATGGCTGATGCCGGCAAGACCCGCCTTCGCCGGGCCGGCAACGCTGCTCAAGGCAGGGCGAAGGACCATCGAGGTGAAGCGCCGCGCGGCCACGGTCTACGGCCTGACGCAAGCTGATGGCACGCACGGGCTGGTCGCGGAGGCCGGCAATTCGTTCCGAGTGCGGCTGGAAAACGGGCTCGACGAGGAGACGCTGATCCATTGGCACGGCCTGACCCCTCCGTGGAAGCAAGACGGCGTTCCGGAAACCTCCCAGGCGCTGCTTTCCCCGGGCGCCGCGCACGACTATGACTTCCCCCTGGCCCGGGCCGGCACCAACTGGATGCACTCCCATCACGGACTGCAGGAACAGGGCCTTTTGGCCGCGCCGCTCATCGTCCGCGACCCTGGCGAGGCCCGGGAGGACGTGCAGGAAGTGGTCGTTCTCTTCCACGATTTCACGTTCCGCGATGCGACCGAGGTGCTGGCCGGCTTGCAGGGTGGCGGGCAGGCTGCCCAAGCACAGGCCGCGCCCATGGACCATGCCGCAATGGGCCACGCCGCGATGGGTCATGGTACTCCGACGCCCGCAGCAGGCGGGCATTCCGGCGGAAGTGGCGTAGCTTCGCCCGCAGGTCCCCACCTGAACGATGTCGAATACGACGCCTTCCTCGCTAATGACCGCACGCTTGACGATCCCGAGGTCTTCCGGGTGGAGCGCGGAGGGCGGGTGCGCCTGCGGCTGATCAACGGGGCTGCAGCGACAAACTTCTGGATCGACCTTGGCGGGCTCGAGGGCCGCCTGATCGCGGTCGACGGAATGGCGGTCGAGCCGGTCAGCGGCCGACGCTTTGAATTCGCGATCGCGCAACGCCTCGATATCGTGCTCGACCTGCCAAAGAATGAAGGCGCATGGCCGATCTTTGCCATCCGCGAGGGAGATCGTGTGCGCACCGGTTTCATACTGGCCACCTCGGCCGGCGCCGTGGAACGCACCGGCGGAGAGGCAGACGAAGCCGCCGCCGCCGTAGGGCTCGCGCTCGAAGGAAAGCTGCGCGCTGTGCAGCCACTGGCGGGACGTCCGGCCGACCGCGAGCACACGGTCACCATCACCGAGGCGCCCGGCTATGTCTGGATGCTGAACGGCAAGAGGAGCGGCGAAGCTGCACCGCTCTCGGTGTCCGAGGGAGAGCGCGTCGAGATCACCTTCCGCGATCAGACCACGATGGCGCACCCCATGCATCTGCACGGCCATCACTTTCAGGTGGTTGCCATCAACGGCAAGCGGTTTCCGGGCGCGGTGCGCGACACCGTGCTCGTGCCGTCGCAGGGCAGCGTGACTGTCGCTTTCGATGCAGTGAACCCAGGCAAGTGGCCGCTTCACTGCCACCACCTCTACCATATGATTGGAGGGATGATGACCGCAGTTGAGTATGAATCGTAGATATCAATAATAGAATTTTCGTTGCAAAATGGAGGTGCCATGAAAATCCCGGCTACATCAGTAGTTTGTTACGGGTATTATTTATATTACATTGCTATTCCGGATTTTTAATTGATAAATAGCACGAAATTCTGCTTGATAACTTGAATTTAGCACATTGTTCTTTATCGGTTATATTAGACTTTAGTAATCGAAATGGCGGCCGATTGAAGGAGTGTGAGCGGAGGTCCAGCGTGGCCTTTGCTAAAACGAACTGCAGCCAGCCAGTGAGCGCAATAAGCCAGAGGGGGCAGGCGCTCGCCAGAAACGGGAGCAGTGATAGAGCTCCCCCAGAAGCTGATCTGCGGCGGAATTGAAGCTCCTTCTTCGTGACACAGTGGCGGCAGGGCAACTCGCAGCCGTTGCGTGAAAATGGGAGGACGACATGTTGGCAAGACTGCTTCAACGTCTCTTGATTTTAGGCCTGATGCTCCTCGGCGTCTCGCTCATAGCTTTCCTTGTGCCGTTTGTAAGCGGTGGCGATCCAGTGCGGACGATCCTGATGTCACGGGTCCGCGACCTTGCTGTCGACCCTGCAGCCGTGGAGGCAATGCGCGTGCATTTGGGACTCGATCGGCCGCTGCCGGTGCAATATGGCACCTGGCTTTGGCAGGCGCTCCAGGGCGATCTGGGTTATTCATTCACGAGCGGCAGGCCTGTTGCCTCGGAGATCGGGCGGGCGCTCGGTGTGTCTGTAACGTTGGCGCTGACGGCGCTCGGCATTGCCGCGGCCGTGGCCATACCGCTGGGCACCTTGGCGGCAACGCGGCCCGGCGGGACGGTCGACAGCGCCACGACGCTGATGATTCAGACCTTCGTGGCGACGCCGGAATACTGGCTGGCGCCGATGGGCATTCTCGTTTTCGCGCTTTACCTCGGATGGCTGCCGTCGGCCGGCTGGACAAGCTGGAGCTCGCTCGTGCTCCCAGCCATGGTGTTGTCGCTGCGCCCGATGGCCTATTTCACACAGGTGACGCGGGCCACCATGATGGATGTTCTGCAAGCCCCCTACATCACGGCAGCGCGCAGCCGCGGCCTCAGCATGCGCCAGACGGTCATGCGCCACGGGTTGCGCAACGGCTCGTTGCCGGTCGTCACCTTCTTTGCATTGTGGCTGGCCGGACTCCTCGGCGGCTCGGTCGTGATCGAGGTCATCTTTGCCATCCCCGGCATGGGGCGGCTGCTCTATGAGGCTGTCGTCAATCGCGACGTGCCGATGCTGCAAGGTGGTTTCGTTTCCATCGTGGCGCTGTCGATCCTCATCAACACAATCGCCGACATGCTCTATGTCGCGCTCAACCCGGCAGTGAGGTCAGGCCATGCGCATTGACAACGCTTCACAAGCAGCCGCCGCCGGCTCGCTCCTGCATGTGCCCCCTGGACGCACGGCCGCGCGGCGCCTTTGGCGGTTCCTCCGCGGACGCCACTGGACTTTCCGGACAGGGATAGTGATCCTGGTGGCGCTCGTGGTGACGCTGATCCTGGCGCCGTGGATCGTTCCTCATGATCCCGCCGTGCAGAACCTGATTGCACGGCTATCGCCGCCGAGCGCGGAGCACTGGCTGGGCACGGACCATCTCGGGCGCGACCTCCTCAGCCGCCTTCTTGTTGGCGGTCGCTTCACCGTCACCATAGCCATGATCACGGTCATACTGTCCTTTGCCATCGGCACGCTGATCGGCGTCGTCGCCGGACGCGTCGTAGGCGGTCTGTTCGATGAGATCACGATGCGTGTCGTCGACGTCCTAATCTCGATCCCGGACGTCGTGGTGGCAATCTTCCTCGTTGCCATTTTCGGCCCCGGCTATCTGACGCTTATCGCCTCGCTCACCGTCATAGGCTGGACGCCGTTTGCGCGGCTCGCCCGCGGGCTAACGCTGGCTATCAACTCTCAGGGTTACATCCAGGCGGCGGAGGTGCTGGGCTGCAGCCGGTCCTTCATCGTCCTCCGCCACGTCATTCCGAACATCATCCGGCCGATCGCGGCGGTGAGCTTCCTGCGCTTCGGTCACAAGCTGATCACGGTCGGGGCGCTCTCCTTCCTTGGGCTCGGCGTACAGCCGCCCGCAGCCGACTGGGCGCTGATGCTGGCCGATGCACAGCCCTATGTCGAGCGGCTGCCAATTCTGATGATTGCGCCGGGCCTGGCGATCTTCGTGGCTGCGCTCAGCGTCACCTGGATCGGGCACGGGCTGGGGATCGAATCCAGAGATGGAGGCTCAGGCGATGAATAAGAGAGACGAACCATTGCTTGTCATCGAGGACCTCAAGGTCGCCTTTCCGGGCCAATCGGCGCCGGTGATCGACGGTCTCAGCCTGACGCTCGACCGTGGCGAGGTTCTAGCGCTGGTCGGCGAATCGGGCTCAGGCAAGAGCATGACGGCGCTGTCGCTCATGCGGCTGCTGCCGTCCGGCGGTGCCATTACCGGCGGGCGGATCCGCTTCGACGGCGAGGACGTCCTGTCGCTGCCGGACCGGCAGATGAACCGGCTGCGCGGCGGGCGCATGGCGATGCTGTTCCAGCAGCCACAGGCGATGCTCGATCCGACCTCGCGGGTCAGCGCCCAGATCGCCGAACCGTTGCGGCTGCATCGCGGCCTCGGGCGGCGGGCGGCCATGGGTCGGGTGCTCGACCTGCTGCGCGATGTCGGAATCCCCGATCCGGCGGTGCGGGCTCGGTGCTTCTCGCACGAACTGTCGGGCGGCATGGCGCAGCGCGTCATGATGGCGGCGGCGTTGAGCGGGGATCCGGATATGCTGATCGCGGACGAGCCAACGACCGCGCTCGACGTCACCGTGCAGGCGCAGATCCTGCGGCTCATCGACGAGGAGAGGCGCAAGCGCAACCTGGCGACGCTGCTCATCACCCACGACCTCGCCGTCGTCGCCGCGCTCGCCGACCGAGTCGCTGTAATGTATGCCGGACGGATCGTCGAGGAGGGACCGGCCAAGGCTGTGCTCGAGTCGCCGCAACATCCCTATACCCAGGCACTCATGCGCTGCTCGCTGCTGGTTCCGGATCCGCATGGGCAATTGCTGTCGATCCCCGGCTCGGGGACCCATGCGCGGGAATTGACCTGCGGCTGCCGCTTCCATCCACGTTGCAGCGCGGCGACGCAGCACGGCCTCGTCAGCCGGTGCATGCGATCCGAGCCGGCGCTCAAACCCGATGCCGATGGCCACGTAACGCGCTGCTGGGCCGTCGAGACCGAAAAGGAGACGGCCGCATGAACAGCCACACGCTTTTGCGAACGGTTACCGGGGATGCCCAGCCACCCGCCAGCCAGGCCGTTCGACCGCCGCTTGTCGAGATCGAGCACCTTGCCAAGCACTACCACCTCGGCCTGTCGTTCTCGGTCAAATCTGTCGACGGTGTTACTTTCACCATTGGTCAAGGCGAAGTGCTCGGCCTTGTCGGCGAGTCGGGCTGCGGCAAGAGTACGATCGCCCGCCTGTTGACACGCCAGACATCGCCGACGAGCGGCCAGGTGAAAATAGCCGGGCAGGAGATTGCTGACGTCAGCGGCGAGGAACTAAAGCGCCTTCGCCGCACCGTGCAACTCGTCTTCCAGGACCCGTTCGGGGCGCTCGACCCACGCATGCGGATCGGCACGAGCATGGAGGCGCCGCTCGCGCAGCACCGCATCGGGACTCGCGAGGAACGCCGCGACAGGGTCATGCGCATGCTTACGGAAGTCGGCTTGGATGAAAGCTTCTACGAACGCTACCCCAGGCAATGCTCGGGCGGGCAATTGCAGCGCGTCGTCATCGGTCGGGCACTGCTCCTCGAGCCGAGTTTCCTGATCTGCGACGAGCCAACATCGGCGCTCGACGCATCGATGCGCACGCAGATCCTCAACCTGCTGACGGATCTGAAGCGGCGCCACGGCCTGACCATGCTGATGATCTCTCACGATCTCAGGGTGGTGCGCCACATCTGCGACCGCATCGCCGTGATGTATCTCGGCCGGATCGTCGAGATCGCCGATCGCGATGCGCTCTTCAAGACGCCGCGCCACCCGTATACGCGGGCGCTGATCGCCGCATCCATGCTTGATCGGACCGGACTCTATGCACCGGAGATTCAGTTGCGCGGCGACCTGCCCAGCCCGCTCAACCCGCCCCTCGGCTGCCGTTTCCACACCCGCTGCGCCCACGCGCAGGCGAAGTGCTCACAGGCCGAGCCGGAATTCGAGGCTGCCAGCGAGAGCCATCAGGTGCGCTGCCATTTCTGGCGGGAATTACAGCCTGACAGGTCGGCAGAGGCGGGCTCGCCCTAGAGAAGGTCGAAATGAAAGGAGGTTCTGCCATCCCGAATGACAGCGCATGGCCGTCAGCGGACCCCGACATGGCGGAACAAGTCGATACCAAACAAAATAGGAGGAGGAACAGAAGATGAAAAGATATGCTCTGCTGGTGGTGTGCGCGACGACATTGTCCTCTAGCGCCATTGCCCAGGAAGGCAAAACGCTGACTTATGCCGATTTCCAGCCGGTTCAGACCAACTGGCAGATGGCCAGCGACGATTCTTATTTGGGCAGCCGCGCCGGCTGTTTCGAGACGCTTGTGCGCCTCAATTGGCAGCTGCAGCTTGAACCGGGTCTCGCCACGTCGTGGGAACAGGTCGAGCCGACGGCGTGGGAGTTCACTTTGCGTGATGGCGTCAAGTTTCAGGACGGTGCGCCCCTGACGGGTGAGGCGGTGGCCGGCGCGCTGAACCATCTGCTCGCCGCAGAGATGCCGGCGCGGCCCTTCTCGCCCAAACTGATCAAGTCCGTGGAAGCTGTCGGGGAGAAGGTGGTCCGCATCACCACCCATGCCCCTTCGGTTCTGCTTCCGGCGCAACTTGCTGCGCCCAACACCACGATCCTGTCGCCGGCCGCCTATCAAGGCGCGACGATCGATCCCGTCGGTCGTTGCACCGGTCCCTTCGAGATCGTCGAAGTCAAGCCCAAGGAGTTTTTGAAATTCAAGCGCAATGACAACTACTGGGGCGGCAAGCCCGCGCTCGAGGGAGGCACGGTGGTTTTCATTCCCGATGCCAACACCCGCATGACTCAGGTTCGCAGCGGCGAGGCCGATATCGCGCGCCTCATCCCGCCGCATGGCGTAAAGCAACTGGAAGGGGCGCCGGGGATCGATCTGATACGGCTGAAGACCCCCCGCGTGACCGAATTGCTGCTCAACAACAAGAAGGAGCCGCTCAACGATGTCCGCGTTCGCCAGGCCATTCAGGCCGCAATCGACGGCGAGGCGATTGCCGCCAGCGTCTATGAAGGCACGGTGACGGCTGCGGCTTCTGCTTTCTCGCCCGACGATCCTTGGGCGCCGAAGGATCTCAAGCCGATCTACGATCCGGCGCGCGCCAGAGCGTTGTTGGAGGAGGCCGGCATCCGGCCCGGGCAATTGCAGCTCGAACTCCTGGCTTATACGTCAAGAACCGAAATGAGGGACATTGGTGCCATCATCCAGGCGCAACTTGGTGAGATCGGCATCAAGGTCAATCTGCGCGTGGCCGAGTATACTGCCATCGAACCGCAGATGATCTCCGGCGACTATGACATGGCGCTGATGTCGCGTGGCTATCTCACCGACATTGCCGATCCGTTCGGCTTTCTGACGGCGGATTATTCCTGCGGCGGCAGCTACAACATGTCGCACTACTGCTCGGAAGAAGTCGATGCACAGATCGAGAAGGCATCCTCCCTCAGCGACCCGCAGGCGCGTTACGAGATCTATGCGCAGCTTGCCAAGAAGTTCTTCGATGAGGCGGTCACTGTCTATCTGGTGAACGAGACGTCATTCGACGCCCGTAGTGAGCGTGTGAAGAACTATGACATGCATCCTCTGGTCTACTACCTCATGACCAAGGATATCACCGTCGAATAAATGTCATGCCGGGATCGCGCGGGTTACGTCCTGGGCGATCCCACCTGACGCACTCTCCCCGCGCATTTCCAGTCCGTGCGTCGGCAGGCGCAGCATGCGCGTGAGCCCGGCGGAATCCAGAAGCTGCAGGCGCCTCAGATGCTCAGTATCCTCTCGAATCGGACCTTCCGCGCCTTCTACTTGGCACAAGTCGTCTCGCTCGTCGGTGCGGGACTGGCTACAGTGGCGCTCGGGCTGATGGCCTTCGAACTTGCCGGCAGCGGCGCCGGCGCCGTGCTCGGTATGGCGCTCGCCTTGAAGACGCTGACCACGGTCGGGCTTTCTCCCTTCGTTACCGCCGGGCTTGAGCGGTTCTCCAGGCGCAGCGCGCTGATCGGGCTGGAAATCGCCCGCGGGGCGGTGATGTTCATCTTCCCATTCGTCACGGAAGTCTGGCAGGTCTACGTTCTGATCGTGCTACTGCACTCTGTCTCTGCCGGTCTCGTGCCGACCGTGCGGTCCACCATTCCCGACATCCTGCCCGACGAGAAGGACTACACCCGGGCGTTGGTACTCACCCAGCTCTCCTACGACATGGAGACGGTGGCGAGTCCCCTGCTTGCCCTCCTCCTCCTGAGCCTCGTCCCGCTCGACGGGCTTTTCTTGGTTGCTGTCGCAGGCTTTTTGACCTCGGCGGCCCTAATCGCGTCCGTCTCCCTCCCATCGCAAAACGTAGCTGTCAGTCTTGGCGTGGGCGCACGCGCGGTGAAGGGTCTCCGGCTCTACCTCGTCACTCCCATGCTGCGATCTCTCCTTGCTCTCACCTTCTGCGCGGCCACCGCCAGCGCCATGGTGCTCGTCAACACGGTAGTCCTCGTCCAGTCGGAACTCGGCCTCGAGCCGAAAGCTACAGTCTTTGCACTCGCTGTATTCGGCATTGGATCCATGTCGGCGGCCGTTCTCATACCACGGCTGCTCGACCGCTTTCCCGAGCGTGCCATCATGCTGGCGGGCGCGTGTCTCTGCGCGGGCGGCCTGGGGGCCGGTGCCGCAGTCAGCAGTTATGCAACTATCCTGCTGCTCTGGTTGGGTCTTGGGGCGGGTTACGCATTGATCCTCACTCCGGCTGGCCGACTGGTGGCGCGGTCGGCAGCCAGGTCGGACCGGTCGGTTCTCTTTGCCGCCCAGTTTGCCTTGACCCACGCTTGCTGGTTCGTTGCCTATCTGACGGCGGGCATGGCGGGTGCGGCTGTTGGCATCGCATTCACCTTCGCAATTCTCGCCGCCATGGCCGCAGCCGGGTTGCTCGTCGGCTTGCGTGTCTGGCCCGCAGATCATGCCGTAGCGGCTGCCGTCTGCAACGATCGCCACGAGCAATGAGCAGCGCCGGTGGGACCAAACAACCTCTCTAGGCCGGAATGTCTCCGCTCAGCACCGAGACTCGGTTCGACTGCGAGACGGCATTGCGCAAGCCTCGCCCCCGCCGAAGAGGCGTGAGCGGGTGAGGAACCGCTTCTCGCGACCATTGTCGAGCGAGAACATGCCGCCCCTGCCCGGCACGACATCGATGATCAACTGCGTGTGCTTCCAGACCTCGTATTGGCTGGCACTGATATAGACGGCAACGCCATCGATTTCGCCGAGTTTCACATCATTGTCGCCGACGATGTAATCGTCGGCCGGGTAGCACATCGGAGACGAGCCGTCGCAGCAGCCGCCCGACTGATGGAAGAGAATGTCCGGGTGATCGCGCCGGATTTCGCGAATGAGATCTATGGCCGCGTCGGTCGCAAGCACGCGCGGCTCGCCATTTGTTTCCGTCATCATTTCCTCCCTCTGTCCCTCTACGCCCGACAGGCCCCCGATAGAAAATCGGGAGCCCGCCGGGAGGATCACCGGCGATCGCCGGCATCACGACATCGACAATGAGGATCAGAAGAAGCCGAGCGCCTTCGGGCTGTAGCTCACCAGCATGTTCTTGGTCTGCTGGTAATGGTCGAGCATCATCTTGTGCGTCTCGCGGCCGATACCCGACTGTTTGTAACCGCCGAAGGCGGCATGGGCCGGATAGGCGTGGTAGCAATTCGTCCAGACGCGGCCGGCCTGGATTTCGCGGCCGAAGTGGTAGCAGCGGTTGGCGTCACGGCTCCAGACACCGGCACCGAGGCCATAAAGCGTGTCGTTCGCGATCGCCAGCGCCTCGTCCTCGGTCTTGAAGGTCGTTACCGACACGACCGGCCCGAAGATTTCTTCCTGGAAGATGCGCATCTTGTTGTGGCCGCGGAACACGGTCGGCTTGACGTAATAGCCGCCCGCAAGCTCGCCTTCGAGCGCGTTACGCTCGCCGCCCGTCAGCAGCTCTGCCCCTTCCTGCTTGCCGATGTCGATATAGGAGAGAATCTTCTCGAGCTGCTCGCTCGACGCCTGCGCGCCGATCATCGTCTGCGGGTCGAGCGGGTTGCCCTGGCGGATCGCCTCGACTCGCTTCAACGCCCGCTCCATGAAGCGGTCGTAGATGCTTTCCTGGATCAGCGCGCGGCTTGGGCAGGTGCAAACCTCACCCTGATTGAGCGCGAACATGGCAAAGCCTTCGAGCGCCTTGTCGAAAAAGTCGTCGTCCTCGTTCAAGACATCGGCGAAGAAGATGTTCGGCGACTTGCCGCCGAGTTCGAGGGTGACGGGGATCAGGTTTTGGCTGGCATATTGCATGATCAATCGGCCGGTCGTCGTCTCGCCGGTAAACGCAATCTTTGCGATGCGCGGGCTGGTTGCCAGCGGCTTGCCGGCCTCTAGGCCGAAGCCGTTGACGATGTTGAGCACGCCGGGCGGTAACAGGTCGGCGACGAGTTCGGCGAGAACCAGAATGGAGGCGGGCGTCTGCTCGGCCGGCTTCAACACGACGCAATTGCCGGCGGCCAGTGCCGGGGCCAATTTCCAGGCGGCCATCAGGATCGGGAAGTTCCAGGGGATGATCTGACCGACGACGCCGAGCGGCTCATGGAAATGGTAGGCGATCGTGTCGCGGTCGATCTCGCCGATCGAGCCCTCCTGGGCGCGGATGCAGGCGGCGAAATAGCGGAAATGATCGATCGCCAGCGGAATGTCCGCCGCCATCGTCTCACGGATCGGCTTGCCATTGTCGAAGCTCTCGGCGCGCGCCAGGAGCTCGAGATTGTCCTCCATCCGTGCCGCGATCTTCATCAGGATGTTGGAGCGCTCGGTCGTCGAGGTCCGGGCCCATTTGTCCTTGGCGGCATGGGCCGCGTCGAGCGCCAGTTCGATATCGGCCGCATCGGAGCGGGCGACTTGGCAGAGCGTGCCGCCGGTGATCGGCGTCGTGTTGTCGAAATAGCGGCCGGCCACGGGCTCTCGCCACTCGCCGCCGATGAAGTTTCCGTACTTGTGCTTGTACGGGCTCTCGACGATCTTCTGATGCAGCATGACTTCCTCCCTTTGAAAAGACAGCACTCCGATTGCTGTGGAAGGAAGGTGATGCCAAACGGCGATTTACGGTAGAGGGCTGCCGAAGCCAGCAATGCCATCTGTTTCAGAATTGCGACAAGCGGAGCGGGATCGTCGTGCTGCAGCGCAGCATCGGTCAGGAAGACGCCCCGCATTCCGCTGCCGCGACCTTTCCCCGATGGCGGGAGAAGGGTACGGTGAGGGCATCTTTTGATGATGTCGGCAAGCTCAGTTCAGCGAGAGTCGCTTCATCTTTCGATAAAGCGTTGCCCGGCTGATGCCCAGGAGATCGGCGGCCATCGAGACATTGCCGTTGGCGCGCGACAGTACGCGGCGAAGAGCCGCGCGCTCGGCATCCGAAAATTCGGTCCCCTCGCCCGAGGCGCGCTCTTCGAGGAGGTCGGATGCGGGGACACCGCCGGCGATGCGCCTGTCGTCGAGCCCGAGCCATTGCCGGGCCGCACGCGTGGCGCCGAGGACGAGATCGTCCCGATCCACGGCAAGCAGCGCCGGCCCGGCGCGATCGGCCGGTACGAGCACGATCCGCGCCCCGGTGAAGGCCCGCCGGAAGAGATTGGCCTCGATGCGCCCGGCGGCATCGCGCACGGCCTGTGAGAGGATCGAGAGCGTCATCTCCGATGCATCATCGCGGCAGGTAGAGATGTCGATCGCCGCCGCGATCCGGCCGAGTTCGTCGCGAATGGGTGCCGTCGCGCAGCTGAGACCGATATTGCGGCTCAGGAAATGCTGGTCGCGATGAATGATGACGGGGCGCTCATCGGCGATCGCCGTGCCGATGCCGTTCGTTCCCACGCTAGCCTCGCTCCACACGGTTCCGGACCAAAGGCCGACACCGCGAAAATCAGCATCGTCGCCGCCCGACCCGCGGCGCTCGAGCGCGACGCCCTTGTCGTCGGTCAGCAACAGGCAGCATCCGGCCTTGCCGAGGATCGCAAACAGCCGGTCGAGCTCGCCACCGGCCTCGGCGAGCAGCACGCCGGAGCGTTCGCGCGCCTCGAGGAGCTCTCCGTCCGAAAGACGCCAGGGTGTCCGCGCCTCCTCGGGCGCCAGGCCGTGAACCGTCATGCAGCGGCGCCAGGAGGCGGCAACCGGCGAGCACGCGGCCGCCGACGACTGGTGCGCGATCCTGTAGACGTGTTCCGAATGATCCGTGGCTGCAGGCATCGCTCCCTCCCTGAAGCGTCCGCGGGTTGGCAGAATGCCCCGACCTCCCATGTGCGGTGCAGCTGCATTTGGCGGCACTATAGCCTTCGATAGCAAGCAAGGTCCAGCCAGACGAAGGTCGTGCGCGGTCAGGATGGCAGCACGCGGTATCGGCACATCGGCCGATATGCTACTTGGTCAAGCACAATTTCCGCGAATCGCCTGCGCCATCCGGTTCCGCCATGCTTCGTGATTTCTCCGTTCAAAGCCTCTTCATGGGCGCGCTGACCGCCTTTGTCGGATTCGCCAGCTCCTTCGCCGTCGTCTTGCACGGCCTTACAGGCGTGGGAGCAAGCGAGGTGCAGGCGGCCGCAGGCCTGATGGCGCTTTCGATCTCTCTGGGCGTCTGCGGGATCGTCATCAGCCTCGCCACCCGACTTCCCGTCAGTATTGCGTGGTCGACGCCTGGAGCGGCTTTGCTGGCAAGTTCCGGAGGCGTGGAAGGCGGTTTCAATGCCGCGGTCGGCGCCTTCCTGATCTGCGGCTTGCTCATCGTCGCCGCCGGGCTTTGGAAGCCGCTCGGCCGAATGGTCTCCTCCATTCCCGCAGCGCTCGCCAACGCGATGCTCGCCGGCGTGTTGATCGGCCTCTGCTTCGCACCGGTAAAGGCGATCGCCTTCAATCCGCTGTTCGGCCTGCCGATTGTCCTCGCTTGGGCCATCGTCGGCAGCGTCAACAGGCTCTATGCGGTGCCGGCAGCATTACTTGCCTTCGTCCTCGTGCTCACTTTCGGCGTCGACATGCCTGCGGACTTCCTCGCCAGCCTCTCCACGGCGTTGGTTCCACGCGCGCAATTCGTCTTCCCGGTTTTCAATGCCGCTGCCATCGTCAGCATCGCGCTGCCGCTTTTCATCGTAACGATGGCCTCGCAGAACATTCCCGGCATCGCCGTGCTGAAGGTCAACGACTTCCACCCGAACCCGGGGCCGCTCTTTGCGACGACCGGCCTTTTCTCGATGATGAGCGCGCCCTTCGGCGGCCACGCCGTCAACCTGGCGGCCATCACCGCCGCCATGTGCGCCGGGCCCGATTCCCATCCGGACCGCGGCCGCCGCTACTGGTCCGCGGTCAATGCCGGCATCACTTATGTCGTCTTCGGACTCATCGCCGGCGTCGTTACCGCTTTTGTCGGCCTTGCCCCGCCGGTGCTGATAGAGGCCGTTGCCGGGCTTGCGCTGATCGGCGCCTTTTCAAGCTCTGCCATGGCCGCCTTCTCGGAAGCCGACACGCGCGAAGCCGCCGCCCTCACCTTTCTCGTCACGGCGTCAGGTATCAGTTTCGCGGGGGTATCGGGCGCTTTCTGGGGCCTCATTGCCGGCGGCCTCATGCTCGCGCTTGCCCGTTTCGCCAGGCGGAAGGGATGAGCCGCACCGCGCCTTGCCTTTTGGCGCGTTCTCCGCTATGGACCGCGCGTCCGCGCAGACACCCTTGGAGGCAACGCGGATGGGGCCGCTACGCGGCTTCAGGTTTTTCCGCCCGGGTCTAGCCCAGTGACGGACGAACTCTCCAAATAACCAGAAAGGTCTACCCATGAGCCAGACATACGAGCTCAAGGCCGAGACGCGCGAACGGGTTGGTAAGGGGTCCTCCCGCGAACTTCGCCGCAACGGTCTTATTCCCGCTGTCATCTATGGTGACAAGCAGCCCCCGCTTTCCATCGCTCTGTCCACCAAGGACGTGACGATGAAGATCCACGCCGGCGGTTTCATGACCACCGTTGCGACGATCGAGGTCAACGGCGAGAAGATCCGCGTCCTGCCGAAGGACTATCAGTTGGATCCGGTCCGTGACTTCACCATGCACGTTGACTTCCTGCGCGTCTCGAAGGACAGCAAGGTATCGGTTCAGGTTCCCGTTCACTTCGAAAATGAAGAGAAATCCCCGGGCCTGAAGCGCGGCGGCGCTCTCAACATCGTTCGCCACGAAGTCGAGCTGAACGTTTCCGCAGACAGTATTCCGGAATTCCTGAGCGTCGATCTTGCCGGCCTCAACATCGGCGACACCGTCCATATTTCGGACGTCAAGCTTCCGGCAGGCGCAACCCCGGTTATCAGCGACCGCGATTTCACGATCGCGACGATCACCGGCCGTGCCCAGGAGACCGACGAGGCGGAAGCCGCCGAAGGCGAAGCCGAGGCTTGATCTCAAGCCTTTTCTCAGCGTCCACTTCTTGAAACCCTGCCCACCGTCTTGGGGGCGGGGTTTTTGTTTTCGCGCATCGGATGAACTGCAATTGCCTTGCACGAAATGCGGGGTGCAATTTCAGCAACATTTAAGGATTTGATGATGTGCTGCGCGCGGGGGAGCATGGCGTGGCAGTGCAAGAGTATCCGAATGTACAGAGTGTGGACATCCACCGGTCGGAGCATCCGATGATGCACTCGGTGGAAAGCCGGTTTATCGCAATCGTCTGCGGCGCAATGCTTGTTTTCGTGGCGCCGTTGCTCGCACTCTTCCTGACCATATCCGGCGAGCGCGTTGCACGCGAGCGCCTGCACAATGTCGAACTTCTGATGGCGGCAAGCAGCGAGGCTCTCGGCAAGCCCATCTGGGACTTCGACCAGGACGGCATCGGGCGGATCGGCCGCTCGCTGATGGGTGCGACGGATATTCGTGCTGTCACCATTTGCGACGCGGCCGGCAATGTCCTGGTCGAGCTGCCGAGGCAGCGGATCGATGCGACCGCGGGCCACACTCTGCAAACCCGGATTTCGTACGACAGCGTCAATGGCACCAAGACAGTCGGCACGCTCGAAGCATTCGTACCCGCATCCGGCATCCTTTCGCGCTTCAGCAAGGACGAATGGTCGGTTCTCGGTATTCTGCTTGTCGCCGTGGCGATCGTCTTCACTGCAGCGTTGATCGGCAACCGTCTTACCGTGATCCGCCCGCTGACGCGGCTGACTGCCGCAATCGCAGCGACCCGCCAGCTCGGCTCGCGTCATCGGGTCGACTGGGCGGCGCATGACGAAATGGGCACGCTTGCCGCCAATTTCAACGCGATGCAGGACCGGCTCGAGCGTGAGGAATCCGAGTTGAAGGCCGCACATGCGCGTGCGACGGAGACATATAACCTGACGCCGGCAATGCTCTTCTCGCTCGATGCCGAAGGACGCCTGACGGCGGTCAGCGACTATTGGCTGCGGGCGACTGGGTATGGCCGCGCGGCAGTTATCGGCCGACACTTCACCGATTTCATCGACCCGCACTGGCAGGATGCCTACCGGCTTCGTCCACGGGCAAACGCAACGGACAGCCAGACGATCAGCGAGATCACCTTGCCGTTCCGCAAGGCCGACGACGCATTCATGACCGTGCTCATACTCGAAACCAAAGCCGGCGCTGACGAGAATTCGCTCTCCGTGATGACCGACGTGACGGCGCTGAAGCAAGCCGAAAACCGCAATCACGCGCAAGCGATCACCGACCACCTGACCGGCCGGCTCAACCGCCAGGGCTTCGAGAATGCGCTGGATGAAGCAATTGTGAGCGCCGACCGATGCGGCATGCAGCTCGCCTGCATCTTCATCGACCTCGATCGCTTCAAGTGGATCAACGACAATTTCGGCCATGCGGCCGGCGATGCGGTGCTATGCCATACCGTGGAACGGATCGGCAGCGCTCTCGGCCATGAAGACGTGATGGCGAGACTTGGCGGAGATGAGTTCGCCATTCTCGTCCGGGCGCCGAACGTTCTCGAATTGGCGAATGAAGTCGGCGACCGCATCTGCGCCGCGCTGCGCGAGCCTATACCTATCGCCGGAAACGAACTCTCCGTCAGCGCAAGCATCGGCATCGCCGTCTACCCCAATCACGCCACCGGCGCCTCCGATCTCTTGCTGAAAGCGGACATGGCTATGTATGCGCGCAAGCGCGACGGCAAGAACGGGCTCAGGATCTTCGACACCGGCATGCTTGACGCTGCGCGCGAGCGCCACGAGATCGAGCAATGCATCGAAGCTGGCTTGAAAGAGGACTGGTTCGAGGCCTGGCTGCAGCCGATCGTCAGTCTCGGCGACGGCCAGATCGTCGGCTTCGAAGCACTGATGCGGCTCGACCATCCCGAAAGAGGTCTGCTGCCCCCTGCCAAGATCATCAACATTGCCGAGGAAACGGGTACGATCGGCCGCATCGGCGAGCGCGTCCTGGAAAGGGCTATCGGGCACCTGGCGACGATCTCCAGGTTGGACGGGACTCAGGATACTTATCTCGCCGTCAACTTCTCGCCGCTTCAGTTCGAACTCAGCCTGCCGCACAAACTCGCGGCCCTCCTGCTCAAGCATCACATTGCGCCGCAACGCATCGTCATCGAAATCACCGAAGCGGTGCTGATGCTCGACAATCCCGAGGTCCATGCCGTCCTGAAGCAGCTCAGCGAATTCGGCTGCCGAATCGCGCTCGACGATTTCGGCACCGGCTACTCCTCGCTCAGCTATCTGAACCGCTTCCCCGTCGATATCGTCAAGATCGACCAGTCCTTCACGCGCTCGCTCGGTTCCAGCGCCCCGGACGTCAGGCGCAAGAGCCGAATGCTGGTGAAGGGGATTCGCACCATCTCGCACCAGATGGGATGCACGGTGGTCGCGGAGGGCATCGAATCGAAGGAGCAATGGCAACTCTTGCGCAAGCTTGGTGTGGATTATGGCCAGGGTTACCTCTTCAGCCGACCCTTGCCTATCGGTGGCATGCTGACGATGCTGGAGAACGAATCCGAGGCGAAGACGAGCGCATCCAATTAGCCCTCTGGCCTGCAGTCGCCGACGCATCCCGCTCCCAGGCTTCGGGAGTGGGCTAAAGGGAGTACACAGCTTGAAAAAACTGATCCTGGCGATCCTGCTCCACCTGTCCACCACAGCTCACGCCGAAACGATCCATTTCCTGACCGAAGAATACCGGCCCTATAATTACCTCGGCCACGAAGGTCCGAGTGGTGCCTCCGTCGACCAGGTCACCCTCATCATGAAGTCCGTCGGTATTCCTTATGACATCGAAGTCCTGCCCTGGGCACGGGCCTTTGCTCTTGCGGATAACGAGCCCTTCCACTGCGTATTCACGACCGGCCACGACGCCGAGCGGGACAGCGAGTTCCGATGGATCGAACCACTTCTGGTAGATCAGATGATGATGGTGCGTCGCAAGGATGCGGCCATCGCGCCGAAGACGCTGGACGAGGCAAAGCAGTTCGTGATCGGCACGCAGCGCGAAGATGTCTCCGCCAGCTATCTGAGGGAGCACGGATTTGAGCGGATCGACTACGCCACCAGCCTCGACTCGACGCTCAAGAAGCTTCTCGCCGGCCGCATCGACCTGATGATGACCTCGGAAAAGACCTTCGAGACGATGCGGGCCGGCGGCACCCCGGTCGAACCGGCGCTCGTGCTCGAAGGCAAGCAGTACGGCATTGCCTGCCACAGGGATATGCCGGAGGAAATCGTCACGCGCATGCAGGTGGAGCTCAACCGCCTGATCGCCGACGGCACGCAGGACCGGATCTTCGAGCGTTATGGCCTGCGCCCGAACGCCCTCCGCCAGGCGGCGAATTAGGCATTGACTTAGCCGAGCTCCAGTGGTTTTGCGTTGAAATGATCTGAGGGATGCCCCTCGCCCTAGCCCTCTCCTGCGGGGAGGAGATGGGTGCCCCTCACCTTCGCAGCTGCCGCGGAGGGTAAGGCAGGCGAGAGCACAGGCCCTCCTCGTCAGCGTCAGCCAAAGGCATCGGGAGTTGAGCGCATGCTGATCATCGCGGGACTTGGCAATCCGGGACCGAAATATGCGGGCAACCGCCACAATATCGGTTTCATGGCAGTCGAGTCCATTCAGCGGCGCGCGGGTTTCTCCTCCTGGTCGAAGAAGTTCAAGGCGGAGATCGCCGAAGGCGAGATCGCCGGCGAGCGCGTGCTTCTGATGAAGCCGCAGACTTTCATGAATCTCTCCGGCGAGGCCGTCGGCGAAGCCATGCGCTTTTACAAGCTCGCGCCAAAGGACATCGTCGTGATCTATGACGAACTCGATCTCCCCGCCGGCAAGGCGCGCATCAAGACTGGCGGCGGCCATGGCGGCCACAACGGCATCAAATCGATCGACGCCCATTGCGGTAAGGAATACCGCCGCCTGCGCCTCGGGATCGGCCACCCGGGCGTGAAGGACCTGGTACACGCGCATGTGCTCGGCGATTTCGCCAAGGCGGATCAGGCCTGGCTTTCGCCCCTCCTCGACACCATCGCCGATAATGCGGAGATGCTGGTCAAGGGCGAGGATTCGCAGCTTCTGAACAAGCTCGCAATCGCCATCGGCGGCAAGCCCGACGCGGGAAAGCCTGAAATACCGAAGAAGCAGACGGCACAATCCCACATCCACCAGGCCCGCAGTGCACCTCAGCCGAAAAAGCTACCGACGACCGGCCCGATGGCCGAGATGCTGAAGAAAATGTTCGGCGCGAAGGGCGATTAGATGGCGACGTTTTTGGATCGGTTGCCTTCTGGCGCTCCCGTCACGATCGCGACCCGGCTCACCTAGGCTGCGCTAGCAGATCGTGCGGGTCCGGGACGAATTCGAAGCGAAGATGCGCGCCCGCATCAATCCCAAGCTTTCGATCGGATGCCCGTTCGACGCGGACAAGCCAAAGGATGCGAAACCGAATCCGCGCTCGGCCGCGTGGCCTAACCAGGGCCGGGACTCACTCCTCCGGCTCGGTCGTGAACAACAGCGGGAAACCCGCCTCCTTGCCGAGATCAGTCGCTTCCTTCGCCTTGGACTCGGCAATGTCCCGCGCGCAGACCACGACCACCGAGGTACCAAGCTTGTGCGCCGTCATCATCACGCGATACCCCGTCTCCTCACTCATGCGGAAGACGGCCTTCAGCACCATGACGACGAATTCGCGCGGCGTGTAGTCGTCGTTGACGAGCATCACCTTGTAGAGCCTCGGGCGCTCGAGCTTGGGCTTGGTCTTGATCTTCGGCTTTGCGGCAGCGTCACTGTCACTCATCGGTCCACCCGCTGATGACATACAGCGCCGCGCGCCTAATCAGACGCGCAAAGGTCGCTGTAGCACTTTGAATCTCTGCACCTCTCCCAAAATCGAGGTCGATTGAGAAGACATGCAGTAAGAGATCCTGCACGACTATCGCGCGCCAGCTGCGGGCATTCAAGTGAAAGCCCGCCGAATAGGAGCGAAGACTTGACCGCTCCGCTCCTTTATCCCATAGCCACCCGCAAGCAATTCGAGAACGACAGGTTTTTTGGCCATGGGCTTCAAATGCGGTATCGTCGGGCTGCCGAATGTCGGCAAGTCGACACTCTTCAACGCGCTCACCAAGACGGCGGCGGCACAGGCTGCGAATTATCCCTTCTGCACGATCGAACCGAACACCGGCGAAGTCGCCGTACCGGATCCGCGTATGCGCAAGCTCGCCGACATTGCCAAATCGAAGGAGATCATCCCGACGCGCATCTCCTTCGTCGACATAGCCGGCCTGGTGCGTGGCGCCTCAAAGGGCGAAGGCCTCGGCAACCAGTTCCTCGCCAATATCCGCGAGGTCGATGCCGTGGTCCATGTGCTGCGCTGCTTCGAGGATGACGACATCACCCATGTGGAAGGCCGCATCCATCCGGTCGAGGACGCCGAGACGATCGAGACCGAACTGATGCTCGCGGATCTCGAAAGCCTCGAGCGGCGCACGGAGCAGACGCGCAAGCGCGCCGTCGGCAAGGACAAGGAGTCGATGGCGCAACTGCCCGTCATGGAGGCCGCGCTGAAACTCCTGCAGGAGGGCAAGCCGGCGCGCACTCTTTTGCCGAAGCTCGATGCGGACGAGCTGCGGATTCTTCAGGGCCTCAATCTGCTGACCGCCCATCCGGTTCTCTACGTCTGCAACGTCGCCGAAGGTGACGCCGCTACGGGCAACGAACATACCCGCGCCGTGGAAGAGATGGCCAAGGTACAGGGCGCCGAGACGGTCATCATCTCGGCCGCGATCGAATCCGAAGTGGCACAATTGCCGGAAGAGGAGGCGAAGGAGTTCCTTGCCGCGCTTGGTCTCGAAGAGGCCGGCCTCGACCGGTTGATCCGCGCCGGTTACAAGCTGCTCGATCTCATCACCTATTTCACGGTCGGCCCGAAGGAAACGCGCGCCTGGACGATCCCGCGCGGCACGAAAGCGCCTCAGGCGGCCGGCGTCATCCACTCGGACTTCGAGCGTGGCTTCATCCGCGCCAACACGATCGCCTATGACGACTTCATTTCGTGCGGCGGCGAGACCGGCGCGAAGGAAGCCGGCAAGGCGCGCGACGAGGGCAAGGATTATGTCGTCCAGGACGGCGACGTGATCCACTTCCGTTTCAACACCTGAAGGTTCTGCGGATTCGGCAGGGAGCGGTCACGGCACGCTCAAAGATGTTCTCGGCATCTGCCCCTCAGGGAATACGGCACCATGGCCAAGATCAGCGCGGGATAAGGAAAGTGCGCAACGCGCGGATCGGCGGACGCGACGTCCAAGACCCCGCCCCGCCGGCTCTCTCACTTCGCTACCCCGGCAAGCCCCCTCCCCGATGTCGTTCCAGCCATGTCTTCAGTGCAACTGCGTTATTGCGGCTCTCGTCACGGGCCGCATAAAGCAGCGTCACCGGACCTTGCGCCCGGCACTTGAAAAGCTCGCTTGCCGCCGCCTGTGCCGCCTCACTTTGGAGTTCGGCGGCATATGATTCACAGAAGGCGCCCCATTCATCCGGCTTGCCATGGAAGCGCTTGCGCAACGCGTCGCTCGGTGCGATCTCCTTAAGCCAAAGGTCGATCCGCGCCTTGTCCTTGGCGATGCCGCGCGGCCACAGCCGGTCGACGAGAATGCGCGTCCCATCCTCCGGGCCCGGCGCCTCATAGACACGTTTCAGCTGAAATTTGCCCATCCATTCCCCCGGAATGCTGCTGCGTCCCCTGCATCCTGCCCGAAACACGGCGGTTCGGGCGAGATGATGCCAGCCGACGCTATTCCCGCATGAAGGTCTGAACCTCCTCCTGCGTGACCTCGCCATTACCGTCAGCGTCGATCGCGTCGAAGATGCGCCTGTGAATGGTGCTGATCTCCTCGAAGGAGAGCGAGTCGTTGCCGTCGGCATCAGCGATCGCGAACATGACCTTCATCAGGTGCCCACGCCCCCGCATCATCCTGCCGTGAACGCCCATGCGGCCCGGGCGCGCCATGTCGCGCGGCATCGCTTGCGGCTGATCGGCCTGGGTCTCCTGATCCGGAGCGGGCGTTTCCGCCGGTTGCTGAGTCGCCTCCGGCGCGGGTTCCGGCCCCTCGGGCACATCGGCCGCCTGAGCGGCGGCGATGTTCGGCGAGCCCAAGGTCATGAACACGGCAAGAGCGGCCACCGCGGGCAATCGCATCGACAACATCTGATCTCCTCCTTGAGTTTTGCTCCTTCAGGCTGAGCGAGATGCGGACGAAACTCCGCTTCCCCCGCTCGACGATCGCTTCGCGGCCATTCCCCGCTCATGCCGCTCCGCGTATTTCCACCGGCCGCACATTCTGGTTCATGCGGAAGAGGTTCTCAGGATCGTAGCGGCGCTTGACCTCGGCGAGCCGCGCGTAATTGCCGCCGTAGGCAGCCGCGACCCGATCGCCCTCGTCCTCAGGCATGAAGTTGATGTAAGCGGTACCGGCCGCGTGGGGCTTCGCCGCCTCGAAGATTTGTCGCGCCCAGTCGATACAGGCCTGGTCCATTGCCGGTTCGCGCCAGCGAGCGTGCACATTCATCACGAAGTGCGAATTGCGCTGCGGGAAGGCGGTTTCCTCCGCCGCGATCCGACCTGCCGCGCCGCCGACATGGCCGATGAAGATTTCGCATTCCGGTCCCGGCAACTGCCGTATGGCGTCGAGCAGGACGCCGATCGCTGCATCGGAAAGCTCCAAGAAATCATGGCTCTTCCAGTAGTTGCGCGCACCCGGCGCGAGCAGCGGGTCGAAGGCCTGCTGCCAGGCGACGAGGGAATGGGGGCTGACAACATCGGCAATCGGCCGACCGATCGCGCGCAAGGCGGCCGTCGCCTCCTCGCCGGCCGCGAGGTCGCCGCAATAGCACATGGCAAGTACGAGAACTTCCTTGCCGTGCCATTCGGCGGGAATGAACGGCAGCGGCGGCGCAAGACGCAGCACGACCCAGCAGGTGAGTTCGTCCGGTGCGGCTTTAAGCGCCTGTCTGTATTGTCTGAGGACGTTTTCCGCATCGCCGAAGGGATGCACGACGAGGCCGGAGAGAACCTCCGGCCCGAGGTCCTGCAGGGCGAACTCAAAGGCGGTGACTATGCCGAAGTTGCCACCGCCGCCCCTGAGGGCCCAGAACAGGTCGCGGTGCTCCGCCGGGCCTGCACGCACGAGCTCACCATTCGCCGTCACCACATCGGCGGACAGCAGGTTGTCGACCGTCAATCCGAGTTTGCGGGTGGTCCAGCCGAAGCCCCCGCCAAGCGTGAGGCCGGCAATGCCCGTAGTCGAATTGATGCCGACTGGCAGCGCCAGGCCGAAAGCCTGGGTTTCTTTGTCGACGTCGGCAAGCATCACGCCAGGCTCCACCCATGCCCGCTTTGTCGTCGGATCTACATGCACCGATTTCATCGGCGAGAGATCGATCATCAGTCCGCCCTCGCAGACGGCATTGCCGGCGATGTTGTGCCCGCCGCCGCGCACCGCGAGGAGCAGTTGCTTCTCCGCCGCGAAGCGGACGGTATGGATCACGTCGGAAGCCCCGGCGCAGCGAACGATAAGCCCCGGCCTGCGATCGATCATCGCGTTCCAGATCGTGCGCACCTCGTCATATTCCGGATCTCTCCCATTCAGCACGCGGCCGCGTAGCCGATTCGCGAGGGCTTCAACGGCCTCGGCGCTGACCGTCGTCCTTCCGCCATGCAGATCGGTGAGGCTGACATCGTTCATGATTCGCTCCTCCCACGGTGAACCATTGCCCCAGCAACTGGCCATTCTGCGCCTTTGTGCGGACCCCGGCAAGCAAAGCCGGTTGTGGCTGCCTACACATCTGCGGGAGCGTGGGGAGGTCGTGCGCTCAAGGTCGGGAGGCGGAGGCGGCGCCTTATGTGATCGGCTCCGCATGGCGGCGGAACCCTTTGCTCGCCACCATCAGGTTGCGGGTATAATCCTCGTCGATGCGGCCGGTCGCGAGATCGTCCGCGGTTAGTCGCTCGACCACACGCCCGCCCTGCATCACCGCCAGGCGGTCGCACATGTGGGTGACGACGCCGAGGTCATGGCTGACCATGACGAAGGTCAGCTTTCGGTCGCGCCTCACCTGCTCGAGCAGGTTCAGCACTTCCGCCTGGACCGACGCATCGAGCGCCGAAGTCGGCTCGTCGAGGAGCAGGATCGAGGGTTCAAGGATCAGTGCGCGGGCGATTGCCACGCGCTGCCGCTGGCCGCCGGAAAGCTGATGCGGATAGCGGAATCGAAATCCGGAGCCCAGGCCCACCTCGTCGAGCGCTTTCAAGATGCGGCGCTCGCCGTCACGGACGCCGTGGATCGCGAGCGGCTCCATGAGCTGCCGGTCGATCGTCTGGCGCGGATGCAGCGACCCGTAGGGATCCTGGAAGACCATTTGCACTGCCCGGTAAAAGGCCTTGTCGCGGTCTCTGCCGCGAAGCTCCAGCCCGGCGATCCGCATCGTGCCTCCGGCTGGGGGCGCAAGCCCGGCAATTGCACGCAGCAGCGTCGACTTGCCCGAGCCGGACTCCCCGACAAGTCCGAAGGACCCGCCTGCGGAGACATCGATGCTGACATTCTCAAGCGCGGTGAAGTCGTCGAAGACAACGCTGAGATTCTCGACCGAGACGATCGCGCTCATAGCGCCCACTCCGGCTTGCGGTCGAGAACCGGCAGGGGATGGCGATCGGCGCCGATCACCGGCATGCAATTGAAGAGCCCTTGGGTATATGGGTGCTTGGCATTGGCGAGGTCGGAGGCAGCAAGCTCCTCGACGATCCGGCCCGCATACATGACGAGCACGCGATCGCAGAAGGACGAGACGAGCCTCAGATCATGCGAGACGAAGATCAGTCCCATGCCGCGCTCGGCAACCAGTTTGTCGAGGATCGACAACACCTCGAGTTGCACCGTCACGTCGAGCGCCGAGGTCGGCTCGTCGGCAATCAGCAGTTCCGGCCCGGCCACGAGCATCATCGCGATCATCGCCCGCTGGCCCATGCCGCCGGAGACTTCGTGCGGATAGAGCCCGAAGACGCGCTTCGGGTCGCGGATCTGGACGGCGGCAAGCATCTCCAGCGCCCGCTCGCGCGCCTCCGCGCCCGAGACGTCCTCGTGCTCTCGCAATGTCTCGACGATCTGCCGGCCGATGCTCATCACCGGGTTCAGCGAATATTTCGGGTCCTGCAGGATCATCGCGATGCGCTTCCCGCGGAGGCTTCGGCGGAGTTTCGGCGGGGCCGACAGAAGGTCGATGCCATCGAAGGAGAGCGTCTTTGCCGTTACTTGCGCCTGTGGCGGCGTCAACCCCATGATCGCCCTGCCGGTCTGAGACTTGCCGGAACCGCTCTCGCCGACGATGCCGAGGCGCTCGCGCCCGAGGGCGAAGGAAACACCCCGCACCGCTTCGACCATGCCGGTACGCGTCGGATAGCAAACCCTCAGATCCTCGACCGTCAGAAGCGCGCTCATTGGCCGCTCTCCCGCGGATCAAGCGCATCGCGCAATCCGTCGCCGAGAAGGTTGAAGCCGAGGCTGACGATGAGGATCGCGATGCCGGGCATCGTTGCAACCCACCAGTGGTCGAGGATGAACCGGCGGCCGGAGGCGATCATCGCGCCCCACTCGGGGAGCGGCGGTTGTGCACCGAGGCCAAGGAAACCCAGGCCCGCCGCCGTCAGAATGATGCCCGCCATGTCGAGCGTGACGCGGACGATCAGCGACGACAGGCACATCGGCATCACGTGGCGGAAGACGATGCGCATGGGCGAGGCCCCCATCAGCCGCACCGCGGCGATGTAGTCGGAATTGCGCACTGTCAGCGTCTCGGCGCGGGCGATGCGCGCATAGGGCGGCCAAGAGGTAATCGCGATGGCGATGACGGCGTTTTCGATCCCAGGACCGAGTGCGGCGACGAAGGCGAGCGCCAGGACGAGTTTCGGAAAGGCGAGAAAGATATCGGTGACGCGCATGAGGATGGCGTCGATCCAGCCGCCGGCGTAACCGGCAACCGCGCCGACGATCAGCCCCACGGGCGCGGCGATAATTGCAACGAGCGCAACGACCATGAGCGTCAGCCGCGAACCATAGATCAACCGCGACAGGATATCGCGCCCCTGGTCGTCGGTGCCGAGCAGGTATCCTTCACTGCCCGGTGGCAGAAGCCGCGCCCCGGCGAGATTGCCGATGAAGGGCGAATGCGGCGCAATGTAATCGGCAAAGGCCGCGACGAGGACCAGTGCCAACAGGATCAGAAGTCCGACAACGGCCAGGCGGTTCGCCGAGAAGCGGCGCCAGGTCATGTAGGCGCGGCCGAGCCGCGCCTGCAGCCGCGACTGCGGACGATCGGAGAGCAGCCATTCCCGGCGCGTCATCGGGGGGGTTTCCGTGGCCAGGCTCATCGCGCGCGCGTCCTCGGGTCAAGCGTCCGATAGAGCAGATCGGACAGGAGATTGATGCCGATGAAGACCGACCCGATGATGATCGTACCGCCGAGCACGGCGTTCATGTCGGCATTCTGCAGCGAATTGGTGATGTAGAGGCCGAGCCCCGGCCAGGCGAAGACCGTCTCGGTCAGCACTGAGCCTTCGAGCAGCCCGGCATAGGAAAGGGCAATCACGGTGACGAGCGGCACCGCCGCATTGCGCAGCGCGTGGCCCCAGATGATCCGCGCCTCGGAAAGGCCTTTGGCGCGGGCGGCAACGATATATTCCTGCTGCAGCTCGTTCAACATGAAGCTGCGGGTCATGCGGCTGATATAAGCGAGCGAGAAATAGCCGAGCAGCGACGCCGGCAGGATGATGTGCCGGAAAGCGTCCCGGAACACATCCCATTGTCGTTGCCAGAGCGCGTCGACGAGGTAGAAGCCGGTGATCGGCGTAAAGGTGTATTCATAGACGATGTCGATGCGGCCGGGGTAGGCGACCCATTGCAGCCGCGCATAGAAGACGAGGAGCGCCAGAAGCGCCAGCCAGAAGATCGGCACGGAATAGCCGACAAGCCCGATGACGCGCACGATCTGATCGGCGATGCTGCCGCGCTTGACGGCGGCGAGCACCCCGAGCGGCACGCCGATCAGGGCCCCGATCAGGGTCCCGAGCGTCGCGAGCTCGATCGTCGCCGGGAACACGCGTCGGATGTCAGTCATCACGGGGTTGGTCGTCAGCACCGAAACGCCGAAGTCACCGGAAAGCGCCTGCCTCACATAGATGAAGAATTGCTGATACAGGGGCAGGTTGAGCCCCATCGCCTCGCGGGTCCGTTCGACGACATGGGCTGGTGCGCGGTCACCGAGGACCGCCAGTACCGGATCGATCGGGATGACGCGGCCGATGAAGAAGGTCACGGCGAGCAGGCCGATATAGGTCGTCGCCACGACGATAAGGAATTGCAGCGCCGTGGCAACGATCTTGCGGGAACGGGCACGTCGGCGGCCGCTCCCTCGCTCAATTGCGCTCAAACTCAAGGAAGCGGTCCTCTCGGCTATTCCTTGGAGACGTTCCAGACGAAGTTGGTGTCGAAGCTCGGCCCGAGCTTGTAGTCCTTGACGCTACCGCGCAGGCCAGCCACTTCCGTCTTCTGATAGATGATGACGAAAGGGCTCTCCTCAAGGACAACCTTTTGGAGTTCCTTGTAGGTCTCGGCACGCTTGGCGCTGTCGCGCTCGAGAAGCGCCTCCCTGGTTTTCTTGGTCAATTCCGGCACATCCCAGGCGTTGCGCCAGGCAAGTGTCTTGACCTTGCCTTCGTCGGAATTGTCCGGATTGCTGGCAAAGGTCTCGGCATTCGAATGCGGGTCGAAATAGTCCATGCCCCACTCGCCGATATACATGTCGTGATTGCGGGCGCGGTATTTCGTCAAAGTCTGCTTGCCGTCGCCGGGAATGATTTCGAGCTTCACCCCCACCTGCGCAAGCGTCTGCTGGAAGGATTCGGCGATGCCGGTCACGGGCTGGGTGTTGCGCACGTCCATGGTAACGGAGAAGCCGTCCGGGTAGCCGGCTTTCGCCAGGAGTTCCTTGGCCTTGGCCGTGTCGAGCTTGTACGGATTTTCGTCCAGCGCGCCGAGCACGCCCTTCGGCAGGAAGGTCTGATGTATCTCACCGATTCCCTTGATCAGCGTCGCGCCGATGGCGTCATAGTCGACGAGATATTTGAAGGCCTCGCGCACCTCGGGCTTGGCAAGGTTCTCGTTCTTCTGGTTCAGGCTGATGTAGTAAACGGTGCCCTTCGCCGCACTCGTCGTCGAGAGATCCGCATTCTTGGAGACCGCCTCGTAGTCGCCCGGCTCGAGATTGCGCGCGACATCGACATCGCCGGCTTCGAGCGCGAGGCGCTGGCCGGAGCTTTCCTTCATGTGTCGATAGATGACGCGGGCGAGCTTGGCCTGTTCGCCGTAATAATTGTCGTTTCGCTCCAGCACGACCACTTCGTTCGCGCGCCATTCGCGCAGCTTGAACGGCCCGGAACCGGCATAGCCGGTCTTCAGCCATTCATTGCCGAAGTCGTTGTCGTATTTATAGGCGTCGCTCGGCTCGACGGGCTTGACATGTTCGAGGACGAGCGTCTTGTCGACGACCGAAGCGACCGTCGCGGTCAGGCAGTTCAAGACAAAGCTCGGAGCATAGGGCTGGTCAACGGTGAAGACGAAGGTCTGCTCGTCGGCGGCCTTGGCCTTCTCGGTGACGTTGTCGCCGGTGAGACCGAACTGCGTCAGGATGAAGGCCGGGCTCTTGTCGAGCTTGACGACACGCTCGAAGGAATAGGCGACATCCTCGGCGGTGATCGGATTGCCGGAGGCGAATTTCATGCCGGGCTTCAGCTTGAATGTGTAGGTGAGGCCGTCGTCGGACACCGTCCAGCTCTCGGCGAGATCGCCGACCACCTTCGACGTGTCGTTGAGGTCGAGGCGGACGAGCAGGCTGTAGGTGTTGCTGGTCATCTCGGCAGTCGAAATCTCGAAGGCCTCGCCCGGATCCATGGTGATGATATCGTCAATCGCCCAAGCCTGGACCAGTGTGTCCTCCGGCGTATCGGCGAGAGTTGGCTGCGCCACACCCATCGTGAGCGCAAGCGCGGCGGAGGCAGTCAGAAGTCGAAAACGTCCACGGAGCTTATGCATCATCTTGCGTTTCCCTCTTTTTTATGCCCTTGCGGGCTCTTCTTCATGAGATCAGGCCTGCTCGTGCCACGCCTGCCCCAGAACTCTCAACCAATTCTCCCGACAGATCTTTTTAAGCTCGCGATCACCATATCCGGCACCCTTGAGCGCCGCAACGAGCCTCTGATTGCCCGCCGCATCGCCGATTTCCTCCGGTATGGTCGCGCCGTCGAAGTCGGAGCCCAGCGCAATGCAGTCGATCCCGACACGCTCGACCATATAGTCGACGTGTCGCACCATATCGGCGAGCGGGGTTGCAGCATTTTCCTGTCCGTCCCCGCGCAGCATGGTCGTCGCATAATTGAGGCCGACCACTCCCCGGCTCTCGCGAATCGCATCGAGCTGGCGGTCGGTCAGATTGCGTGCGACCGGCGTCAGCGCATGCGCATTGGAGTGGCTGGCGACGAGCGGCTGGTCCGTCGTCTTCGCGACGTCCCAGAAGCCCTTTTCGGTGATGTGCGCGAGATCGATGAGAATGCCGAGCCGGTTGCAGGCGCGTACCAGTTCGAAACCTGCTGCGGTGAGACCCGGCCCCGTGTCCGGCGTGGACGGAAAGGCGAACGGCACGCCATGGCCGAAAGCATTGTGCCTGCTCCAGACCGGGCCGAGCGAACGGAGCCCCGCCGCATGGAGGGTCTCGAGCGCCGCAAGCTCTGGCCCGATCGCCTCGCAGCCCTCCATGTGCAAAACGGCAGCGAAGACGCCCTCCTCGGATGCCGTGCGAATTTCCCCGGTCGAGCGGCAAAGCCGCCAGGCGCCGGCGCGGTCAAGCCTGAAGGCGACGTCGGCAATCTCCATTGCTGTCGCGAGCGACACCATGTGGTCGAGCGGCTTGGCAAGCGGGGTCGCGTAATGACCGTTCTCGTCCGGCACTTTCAGCACGAGATCGCCCGACGGAATATAGATGGCGCACAGGCCGCCGATGAGGCCTCCCTCTCTGGCGCGCGGGGCGTCGATATGACCTTTGTCGGTCCCGTGGGCAAATTCGGCCACGGGATCGACACCTGCGCGTGCATGCCGCCAGAGCCGCAACAGCACGTCATTATGGCCGTCGAAAACCGCCTGCATTCGCAAAATTCCTCGTTATGTCAGGGAGAGCGGATAAATCATCCGCCAAGCCGCATCCGCTCAAGGGGCCAGGCCGATGCTATTGAAAGGCATCGGTCATTTCAATGAGTTTCCAGGGGAACCACGACCGCAGCTTGTAGCGAAATGTTGCATGAAAGCCGCAATCGGGCGCCGAGCAGTCGTCCGGCACAGCCCGTTCGAGCGTCAGGAAATGCGAAAGCAGCGGAAATCTGCCATTGCTTCCGCTGTTGCCGCTGCTCGGGCTGTCATGAGGACGATGGAATGAATGAGACCCCAGAAGGAATTTGACGTGCGGTTGATCGCGAATGCAAGCCTCACAACGCGTTTGGCCCGAACCTTCGTCTGCCTGGTGCTGATGCTCGGCATTGCGGGCTGCGGCGGCCGCCCCGTCGGAGTTCTCACCCCATCCGGCTCCGCCGATGGCGCTTCCAAGGTCGATCTCCTGGTGGCGACGACGCGCGCGCCATCCGGCGATCCTGCCATACTCTTCACCGGCGAGCGCGCTCAAGGGCTTTCGCTGACGGAAATCGTCGTTTCCATTCCCCCGGAACAGAACCGCAAGGTCGGCCAGGTGCAGTGGCCGAAAAGACTGCCGCCCGATCCACGCCGCGATTTCTCGACTGTCAGCGTCGAGCCGCTCGAGGCCGGACTGCAAACGCAGGCTTGGCTAAAGGGGCATCTGCCCAGGAGCCGGCGCGTGCTGATCTTCGTCCACGGCTTCAACAACCGCTTCGAGGATGCGGTCTACCGCTACGCTCAGATCGTCCACGATTCGCATGCCGAGGTCGCGCCCGTCATCTTCACCTGGCCTTCGCGGGCGAGCATCTTCGATTACAACTACGACAAGGAGAGCACCAACTATTCGCGCGACGCACTGGAAGAGCTGCTGCAACGCGCGGCAAGCAATCCCGCGGTCGGCGAAATCACGGTAATGGCGCATTCCATGGGATCGTGGCTCACCGTGGAGGCGCTCCGGCAAATGGCGATCCGCGACGGCCGGGTCGACGCCAAGATCACCGACATCATCCTCGCTTCACCCGACCTCGACGTCGATGTCTTCGCCAAGCAGATGCAGGCGATGGGCGAGAAGCGCCCCAAATTCACGCTCTTCGTCTCCCGCGATGACCGGGCGCTGACGGTCTCGCGGCGGATTTCCGGCAACATCGACCGGCTCGGACAGATCGATCCGACCGCGGAGCCCTATCGAAGTCAGCTCGAACGGGCCGGCATCACCGTGCTAGACCTGACGGCGCTTAAGGGTGGAGACAAGCTCAATCATGGGAAGTTCGCCGAAAGCCCAGAGGTCGTGCGGCTCCTGGGCAACCGGTTGATCGCCGGCCAGACCGTCACGGATTCCGATGTCGGCCTCGGCGAGCGCGTGGGCGCCGTCGCCCTTGGAACGGCGCAGACGGTGGGCAGCGCCGCGAGCGTCGCCGTCTCGACGCCGATCATGATCTTCGACCCCCGTACCCGGGAGAATTACGACGACCAGCTCCGCCGGCTCGGCCAATCGGTCGAAAACACGGTCGGCTCGGCGGTGACGCCCTAGAGGGTTCGGGACGGACGGCCCTTCAATGGAAGGTCGACTTGGAGAAGAGGTTGAGGACCAGCACGCCGGCAATTATGAGCGCAAGGCCGAGAATGGCGGCAATGTCCAGCTTCTGGCCGAAGGTCAGGTAGCCGACGAGCGATATCAGCACGATACCCAGGCCGCTCCAGAGCGCATAGGCGATGCCGACCGGTATGTAGCGCAACGTGTAGGACAGGCAGAAGAAAGCAACCGCATAGCAGGCGATCATGAGCAGGGTCGGCGCGAGCCGCGTGAAATGCTGGGCAGCCTGCATGGCCGATGTGCCAAGCACTTCGAAAACGATGGCGATGACCAGGACTGTGTAGAGCATGGCGGGGTTCACGGTTCGACTCCGTCGGTTCGAGAATGGGTGGCGCCGCACTTCCGCGGCCTCCGGAGCTGGATGCGCTCACAGACGTTCGCGCTGCCGCTCTATTCGTTTGTTTTTGCCGCATTTGTGCGACGTCAGGTGGTTCCGGCTGACTGCAAGATGCTCTATTGCAGCGACAGCGCCTTGAGCTTCTGAAGTAGCTCGGCGCGCGTCGACGCTTCGAGGTCGTGGCTCTGCAACAGGTCGGCGAGCCACACGCCGTCGGCGGCAAAGCGGGCGATGAGGCAGCTCGGCGAGCCGTCGGTTTCCGCAAACTCTGCCGACCGACGTTCCACCCAGTCTCGCCAGCGCGCCTTGAGATGCGGCTCGGCGAGAAGCGCGATCGCCAGCACCTGCCAGTCCTGCCCTTCCGCATCAGCATCAAGGGCAAAACAGACGGTAAGATAGCCGCGGGTGAAGCGCCCTCTTTCGACATCGTCCTCGACCATAGCCCCCTCGATCGCCCGATCGAAGCGGGTGATCAGCTCATCGAACAGGCCGTCCAGCAAGGCGAGCTTGTTCGGAAAGTGGTGCAGGAGCCCGCCCTTGCTGACGCCCGCCGCCTGGGACACCTTGTCGAGCGTCACCGCGGCAATCCCCTGCTCGAGCGACAGCCGTGCGGCGACCTCCAGCAATTGCTGGCGCACCCGCTCCGGCTCCTTCTTTCTTTGATAGGCGTTCTTCATGGCACATAAAAGATACCGTCCAGACGGTTTTGTCAAGTGCACAAAGCGAAGCAGCATCCGCCGCGATGAAACGCCGCAAGCAACAAGCAGGCATTGTCCCCGACCCGGAGCCGCGATACGAAAATTGGCGCGAGGAAATTGCAATGTCGGAAACCGAAACGACCACCCTCTATGAGGCGATTGGCGGCGAAGCCACCGTGCGCGCGCTGACGCGACGCTTCTACGAGCTCATGGACAGCTTGCCCGAGGCAGCCCGCTGCCGCGCCGTGCATCCGCCAGATCTTTCGGGCAGCGAGGAAAAGCTCTACGAATATCTGACCGGCTGGCTCGGCGGGCCGCCGATCTATGTGGAAAAGCGCGGCCACCCGATGCTGCGCCGCCGCCACTTCATCGCAGAAATCGGCCCGGCCGAGCGTGACGAATGGCTCCTCTGCTTTACCCGCGCCCTGGAGGAAACGGTCTCCCATCCGAAGCTGAGGGAAATAATCCTCGCGCCGATCACCCGCCTCGCCCTTCACATGCAAAACAAGGAATAGCTCGGATGTCCGCCGGCACGCTCCGCTCGACCATGCTTTTCGTTGCCGGGCTGATGGGCCTCTTCGGCGTGGCCGCCGCGGCAGCTGCTTCGCATGGGGCGGATCCACGGCTGCTCGGCGGGGCATCCGCCATGTGCCTCGCCCATGCACCGGCGCTCGTAGCGCTTTACGGCGGGTGGGCACATCTTCGCACCGCCGCGCTTTCCGCCCTAATGTTGGCAGTAGGAACGGCGCTCTTTGCCGGGGACCTGACACTGCGTCATTTTGCCGGACATGGTCTCTTTCCGATGTCGGCACCGCTTGGTGGTTTGACGATGATGGCGGGGTGGCTGGCCGTGGCGCTCGGTGCCTTCTTGCCGCGCGGCTGATGTTGCTGGGTCGGATTCTTGGCGCTGCTGCCCTGGTCACCCTGCGCGCTCTGCGCCTCAACCACAGCTGTCCGCTGCAGAAGCGTTTCGGCCGAAGCGAAGAGAAGCCGCCTCCCCGCAGGCCCAGAGGATAAGAACGGGCACGAGCCTGAAGCTCCCCTACGCCCCCTCGACGACGGTATAGCCCTCGAATTTCGGCGGTCCGAGATACATGGCCCGGCTGTCGCCGGCGCCCCTATGTGCCGACCGGAAGCTTTCCGATTTCGTCCAGGCGAGGAATGCGTCCTTGCTTTCCCAGGTCGATTTCGAGATGAACGGCGTGTAGCCCTCTTCCGGAACGCTCTCGCCCCTCAGCAGATGGAAGTCGATGAAACCCGGCATATCCGCAAGGCTCGAGTCGCGGCCCTTCCAGACAGCCTCGAAGGCTTCTTCCTTGCCGGAGGCGACACGGAAACGGTTCATCGCAAAGTACATGGCTTACCTCTCGAGCGCCTGCCGTTCCGGAGCGGGATTTGCCGCGGGGCGCGGGAACGGCAGGATAACGCCCTCCGCCCCCGGCGCAAGCCCGAGCGGCCCCCGTCCCGGCTGCCTCGCCTGGCCTGCCGGAAATTCGGTGACGTTCGGGTTCTCCTCCAACATTCGAGCGCGCCGCGTCAGCAACTCGTAAAGCTCCGGCACCAGCCCGTCGCCGAACTGGCAGGCCAGCTTGTGAAGACCGATCAACATCATTCGATCGAGACGCTCATCACTCATCGTGGACACTCCATGCGTCGGCGGAGATCGGCAACGCCGCCCGCTCTTTCTCTCCTTTGGGAATCATTCGTCGGCGCCGGCGGAGAGATCCTGAAGCGCCCGTTCCAGGCTCGACTTTGATCCGTTGCGCAGCGGCACGAAGGCCTTGCCCCACTTCTTGCAGCCCGTCTTCACGCGAAGACAAGCGTCGTGGCTGATGCAATCGATCGGGCAGAAGACGCAGTCGACCGAGGGCAGAACCCGGTCGATACGCGAGACCGCTTCGCGTAGACCACCGTCATGATGGATGAGTTCCGCGCCGTAGGAGCTGGCGATCTCACGCAAATGGGCGACCTGGCAGTCGCGGCCGCCGACATAAAGGAAACTGCGGCCCTCGAGCGTCGCCTTGCCGGCCGCTGGCCGCGCCGGGCTCGTTTCCGACTTTGACTTGCCGTTGCTGACCTTGCCTGAATTCCACTGCCGCTTGCCGCGCATGCATTCCTCTCCGCTTGCATCGGCGAGACGAGCCTCATCGCCGATCGCCTCCAAATCCTGTTTCGGTACACACCACCCGGTTGTGTGATGACGGCACCTTATGAAACTTGATGGTTACAGTAAAGTATAAACATGAGCATCATACTCATATTTAAATCGGAGCCCGTCGGCCCTGCAGCGAAGGCCTGCCATTCCCGCAGAAGGCACTCAGCGTTTGAAGTCGATGGGAATGGTGAAGACCCAGCTGTCTCGTCCGGCTCCAGCGGGAATGGGCGGGAACGGCGCGGCGCGGCGCACCGCATCGAGCGCCGCTTCGTCGAGAATCGAAGAGCCGGCGCTTCTGGCGAGACTGACGCCGGCAAGGCCTCCATTGGAAGTCACGGTGAAGCGCACATGCGCGACGCCGCGCAGCCCCTGACGCTTGGCTTCCGCCGGATAGTACCGTGCTCGGCTGAGCTTTCGCCGGACTTTGCCTTTGTAGTTGTCGATTGCAGCGTTGCCCGCTTCCTGAGCGGCAGCGCCCCGCCTTGCGCCCGTCGCCGCAGTCACGGCTGCGCTTTCGACGCCGTCCGCCTGCCCCCTGACCTGGGTTGCCTTCTGGTCGCCCGCTTCGCCGGCCTTCTTCCGGGCAATCTTCTTCTTGACTAGCTCCTTTTTCGGCTTCGATTTCTCGACCTTCGGCCGTTCGATTTTCGGCGGCTCCGGCTTCTCCTGCGGAACAACCGTCTCGACCGGCGCAGCGCTCGCGACCACTGGCGCCTCGGCGACCTCTGCGGCAGGAAGCTCCTCAGCGGGCAGGATCACGTCCGCTTCCCCGGGAACCACGTCGGGCGGCTGTCCCGAGGCGATATTGGGCAATGCCGGCTCGAACGCTTCGGCTGCCTCTTCCGTCGGCTGTATCTCGGTCGGCGTCAGTTCCTCAGCCGCTTCTTCCGTCGGTTCAATGAGCACGGACGGCTCGCCGGCCTGAAGCGAATCCTGAAATGCATCGCCGAGCAAGGTGACCTCGGTCGCCGCGCCGCCAGCCATGAGGACATCGTCCTCGCTCGGCTCGAACAGCATTGCGCCGCCGGCATGCGCCAGCAGCGAGAGGCCGATCGCCCCGGCCCATTTGACGATTTGCTTCATCCGAGATCGCCTTCCAACGGCATTTCAGCGAACGGGCATTCAACCCTTGAGTTCCACCGCGGACCTGGAGCCGGTCTTCAGACGGGTCATGCAGGCGCCTTTGCCGATACCCTCACCCACGCAGGCCGGCGCATCGTTGATCAGCAGGCTCTTGACCGCCTCACATTTCGTGCCGGGCAATTCGAACTGCCGAACCTTCGTCTTGCCGGACGGCAGGTCGCGGAAGTCGAGTACGGCCATTCGTTCGACGAGGCCCTTCTGATCGAAAAGGACGAATTCGAAGGAGACTTTGGAGAGCGACTGCTCGAAGCCGTTGTCGGCAACGAAGGTCAGCTTGCAGCCCTTCTCCGAAGGAGTGACCTCGTTGAGTTCGATCGCCAGTCCGCCCGAAGCGACCGCATCTTGCGCACGGACTGCGTCTGGGGCGGACAGTACCGCGGTTGCTGCCCAAAAGGACGAAACGGGAAAGATAGACCATCACGACACCATCCATGCTCCGCCCCACGAAGGCTTCGGGGCATAAAACTTGACTATAAACATCCTGTATTGCGTCCTTAAAAAAATATGAGTAATGAAGTCAAGATAGCAAATGACATGCGCGACAGGAACGCTGGGAAAACCCCCGGGCGATCACTTTGCGGGCTGGGTTAATCCGTGACACCGAACGATCGCGAAACGCAGAGCTCATCCCAGCCGCCGAGCCCGATCAGTCAGCCGACGCGGATCGTGGAAAGCCGCGAACTGTTCGGCGGCGACAGCGAGATCCTAATCTCCCACGGCGGCGCGACATACCGGATGAGGATCACGCGCCAAGGGAAACTGATTTTGAACAAATAGCCGAGATGACGATGGACAAGAGCATGCGCCACAACCCTTCCGAGATCCGCGCCTATCGTGCCGCGCACCCGAAGCTGCGGGAGCGTGACATTGCCGCCCAGCTCGGTATCTGCGAAGCCGCACTTGTCGCAGCGGAATGCGGCTTCACCGCCGTCCGCATCGACAGCGACGCCAATCGCTTCCTCGAGCGCGCGGTAGATCTCGGCGAAGTGCTCGCGCTCACCCGCAACGAAAGCGCCGTCCACGAGAAGATCGGCATCTACGAGAACGTAAAGGCGGGAAAGATGGCGGCTCTTGTGCTCGGCTCCGAGATCGATCTGCGCGTTTTCCCGAGTGCCTGGGCCCACGGATTCGCCCTCTTGAAGGCTGACGCCCAAGGCACGGTCCGTTGCAGCCTGCAGTTCTTCGACAAATGGGGCGATGCCGTGCACAACATCGCCGAACTCTGGGCCGTGCGCAAGCCGACCGCAGATGGGCATGTAACCTCACTCGAGGCTCTCGACGCCAAGGGTGAGATGGTCATCCAGTTCTTCGGCAAGCGCAAGGAAGGCTTTGCCGAACGGCCGGAATGGCGCTTGCTCGTCGAAGGACTGCCACGCCTCAACACCATCGCCGCAGCCTGAGGGAGGTGAGCATGAGCGGCTTCGACTTCCGCCGATTTCGCCTTTGGGAACTGGCGCTTGCCTTGATTGCGGTCGCCGCACCCTTCGTCCTGCCGGCGATTGTCCCGAGATCCTCGCAGCTCCTGCGCCCCGCAATGGCTGAGAGCCTGGAGCAGCCGGACACCTCGCGCGTCGTTTCCATCGGCGGCGCGGTCACGGAGATCATCTATGCGCTCGGCGAAGAGCGCCGGCTCGTCGGACGGGATTCGACCAGCACCTATCCCGAGGCGGCCTTGAGGCTCCCCGACGTCGGCTACATGCGGCGATTGGCTCCGGAGGGCATCATCGCCGTCAATCCGACGGCAATCGTCGCGGTCGAAGGCAGCGGGCCACCGGAAGCACTCGCACTGCTTAAAGAAGCAAACACCCCTTTCACCACGATCGCCGAGACCTACGACCGGCAGGGGATCCTTGCCAAGATCCGGGCGATCGGCGCATTTCTCGGGGTCGAGGACAAAGCGGAAGCCCTCGCCCGATCAGTCGAGAAGGAGCTGGACGCCACCCTGGCGGGCGCCGATCTCCGACCGGAAGGCGACCGCAAACGTGTCCTCTTCGTCCTCAGCGTAGAGGGCGGCAAAATCATGGCTTCGGGCACGGGGACGGCCGCCAGCAGCATCCTCGGTCTCGCAGGTGCGGCCAATGCCGCCGGCGGCTTTACCGGCTACAAGGCCATGACCGACGAGGCGATCGTCGAGGCGAAGCCGGACGTCATCCTGATGATGGACCGGGGCGGGAGCCAAGGCACGAGCGCCGATGCGCTCTTTGCCCTGCCGGCCCTTAGCCTCACCCCCGCCGCAAAGGCCAAGGCGCTGATCCGCATGGACGGCTTGCATCTGCTCGGCTTCGGCCCGCGCACAGCAAGCGCGATCCGCGAATTGAATGCGGCAATCTATGGAAAGAAAGCCAATGCCTCCGAGTGAAGCCATCGGCGGTAGAAGCGCGCCCGAATTGGCCGGCGACCTTCTCCATGCATGGAGGAGAGGCGATCGCTCGCGCCTGGCGCGCTTTGTCATCGTCGTGCTGGCCGCCCTCGCGCTTGCGACCTTCGCCACATCGATCGTGACCGGCGCGGCCGATGCGTCGCTCGGCAATGTCCTGCGCTGGCTCGCCGGCGAGGCAGCGGCCGATCAGAGGCTGAGTGCGCGCGACCGCATCATAATCCTCGACATCCGTCTGCCGCGTGCTGTGCTCGGCATGCTGGTCGGCGCAGCGCTCGCGGTTTCCGGCGCCGTCATGCAAGGCCTCTTCCGCAATCCCCTCGCCGACCCCGGCCTTGTCGGCGTTTCCTCGGGTGCAAGCCTCGGCGCCGTTCTGGCGATCGTGCTCGGCAGCGCCGCTCTCGCTCCGCTCTTAGCGCTTTTTGGCGTCTACACACTACCACTCGGCGCCTTCTGCGGTGGCCTTGCAACCACGGTGTTGCTCTACCGCATCGCGACGCGCGGCGGCCAGACCTCCGTGGCGACGATGCTTTTGGCGGGGATCGCTCTTGGTGCCTTGGCCAATGCGGTGACCGGCGTGCTCGTGTTCATTGCCGACGACAAACAATTGCGCGACCTCACCTTCTGGGGCCTCGGCTCTCTCGCCGGCGCCAGTTGGACGAAAATCGCTGCTGCCGGGCCGATCATTCTCCTGGCGCTTGCCACAACGCCTTTCCTGGCGCGGGGCTTGAACGCGATCACGTTTGGAGAGGCGGCAGCCTTTCACATGGGCATCCCCGTGCAGCGGCTGAAGAACATCGCCATTCTGAGCGTCGCCGCCGCGACCGGCGCATCCGTCGCCGTCTGCGGCGGCATCGGCTTTGTCGGGATCGTCGTGCCGCATCTGTTGCGCCTGGTGATCGGCCCCGATCACCGCTACCTGCTCCCGGCTGCGGCTCTCCTCGGCGGCACGATGCTGATCTTCGCCGACATGCTCGCGCGCACGATTGTTTCGCCCGCCGAACTGCCGATCGGCATTATCACCGCCTTTGTAGGCGCGCCCTTCTTCCTATGGATCCTGCTCCGCGGGCGCTCGCATATGGGACTGTGACCCGCATGATCAGGGTATACGATATCTCCGTCCGCCTTTCCGGCCGACAAGTGCTGAGCGGCGTTTCGTTCGATGCCTCACCCGGCTCGATGACCGCGATCGTCGGTCCGAACGGTTCGGGCAAGACGACGACCCTGAAGGCGATTTCGGGCGAGCTTGCGCTGTCCGCCGGTCGGGTGACGATCAATGGTCATGATCTGTCCCGCCTGAGGCCGTGGGAGTTGGCACTCAAGCGTGGCGTCCTACCGCAAGCAACCGTCGTCTCCTTCCCCTTTACAGTGCGGGAAATCGTCGGGCTCGGCCTTTCAGCCGCCGCCGCAGGCACGACTCGGCCTGAGCGTCTCGCCGACGAAGCGCTCGAAGCCGTCGATCTGGCAGGTTTCTCCGGCCGCTTCTACCGGGAGCTTTCGGGCGGCGAGCAGCAGCGCGTGCAGCTTGCCCGCGTGCTCTGCCAGATCTCCGCGCCGGTCGGTGATGGGGAGCCGCGCTATCTGCTGCTCGACGAACCGGTCTCGAGCCTCGATATTCGCCATCAGCTGACGATCATGCGGCTCGCGCGCCAGTTCTGCGAAGGGGGTGGCGGCGTCATCGCGGCGATGCATGACCTCAATTTGACCGCAATGTTCGCCGACCGAATGGTGATGATGAAGGCGGGGCGTATTCGCGCCAGTGGAGCGCCGAGGGATGTGCTCACCGACGATGCCATGGAAGTAGTATTCGGATGTCGAATGCGGGTGAGCGTTGCACCGGAGCACGACACTCCCTTCGTACTTCCGCAAGCTGCATCGATCTGAACAATTGCCGCCCCACCATCAGACACCGTTGAAGCGGCCCAATAGCAACGATAGGATTTACCGAAACAATTTTCGCTCTCATGCGTTGATCGAGCGCTAGCGGGGAAACGCCGCTTCGGCAAAGCAGAGCGGCCGGCCCTCTCCTCCCTCTGCTGAATGAACTTTCAAGCTCAATGAAGCGCCGGCATCCTGGGCCGGCGCAACAGTGAAGGAGCAAAAAGATGGCAACGGGTCTTTACTCCGGTTCAAGCAGCAAGAAGCGGAATGGCAGTGCGGTGGCCAATTCCATCGAGGACCAGCTCCAGGAGATGCGCGAGGATATCACCCGTCTCGCAACATTGATCGCCGATCGTGGGGCGACCGCCTCGCGCGACGCTAAGTCGCGAGCTCGCGATGTGCGGGAGCAGGCGGAAGCGGACTTTCAGGACCTGTTTGCCACCGGCGAGCAGATGCTTTCCGACCTTCGCCACCGCTATGCGGACACGGAGAGGGAATTGCGCCGCACGGTCCGCGAACATCCCGTCGCAACTCTCGGCGTAGCTGCCATCATCGGGCTGATTGCAGCCGCCATGCTGCGCCGTTAGAGCGCTTCGGAAGTCGCCTGGAGCGCGGCCCTCGCAAAAGTGTCATGAAGACCGGAGCCATTAAGAAACCGGGGAGTAGGCGATGCAGACATTAGCGGCAGTGCTGACAGCATTGGTGGCTGCCGATTTCGGCGCCGCAGCCTCCCGCTACAAGCGCAACGCACTCCTATGGGCGGCCATCGCGCTGCTGCTCGCCACGGCCTACGTTTTTGCTCTTGTGGCAATTGCTCTGCTGCTCGCCCAGTATTTCTCGCCCGTTACGGCTGCGGTGGGCGTGGCACTCGGGCTCGTGGTGGCCGCCCTTATTCTCGTCTCGGTCATCGCGGGCCTCAACGCTCGCGATCGCCGCCTCGCGGAAGAACGGCGCCGCCGGTCGCTGGCGAAGACGAACCTGGCGCTCATGGCTGGCACCAGCCTGCTGCGGAGACAACCCCTGATCGCCCTCGGCACGGCAATCGCACTGGGCGCTTTACTCGGCCTCGGCACCGGCCGCCGCCGCCGCGAAAGGCTCTAAGCGCATCGGCCCGAAAATCGGAACCGATTTTCACCGACATGTGCAGCGATACAACGACATGCAAAAAAAATGGACCTAAAGCGGCAGACGGATCAGAGCGGTCACGCCGGCAGGCATATATTCCACCTTCACCGAACTGCCGATAACCTTGTCCAGGCTGCGCTCGATCAAAAGGGACCCGAAGCCGCGCCGCCGCGGTTCGCGCACGGGCGGCCCGCCCACCTCCGTCCACGTCAGATGCAATACGGCCCCGCCCTCCTCGCCCACGCCGCGCGCGGTCAGCACGATCTTTCCGTTCGGCACCGACAGCGAGCCATACTTCACGGCATTCGTCGCCAGCTCGTGCAGCACCAGCCCCAGTCCGACTGCCTGGTCAGGCCCCAGCAGGATCTCGTCCTTGTGCAGTTCGACCTGCTCCGCATAATCACTGACATAGGGCCGCAACTGTTTCGATATTAGTTCGGAAAGCCGGATCGTGCCCCACTCATAGTCAGACAGCAGCACATGCGCTTCGGATATAGCTTGCAGCCTACCGGCGAAGGCAGCCATGAATTCGGCCGGATCACTGGTCTGGCGTAGCGTCTGTCGCGCCAGCGATTGCAGCATTGCGAGCGTGTTCTTTACCCGATGGTTCAATTCCTTCAGCAGGAGACGGGTCCGATTGACGGCATCCTGCTGCTCGGAGACGTCGATTGTCATGCCGAGGAAGCTTAGCGGGACTCCGTTCGTGTCGCGGTCATGCACCCTGCCGCGTCCAAGCAACCAACGTCCGCTCGCACGGATGCGGAACATGCCGTCATATTCCTCGTCGGCCGCCATTGCTTGGCGAAGCTTCGCGAAGGTCCCGGCACGGTCGTCCGGGTGGATCGCGGAAAAGACCGCCTTGGCGCTCGCCGTCCCGTCCGCCTGCAGCCCGAACATGCGCATCATTGCGCCATCACAGGCAACCGTACCGGCGCGAATGTCCCATAGCCAGCTGCCGACATTCGCCGCTTGCAGCGCCATCGCAAGCCGTTGCTGTTCACGCAGCAGCGCCCCCTCCCGATGCGCCCGCCTGCTTGTCTCATCCTTGAGCTTGAGCAGCGAGGCCGCCACGTCGCCGATCCGTCGCAACTCATCGATCTGTTTTTCTGAGACCTCGCTGCGAGCGGCGACGTCAAAGACACAGACTGTGCCGACGACCTGACCTGCGATGAGGATCGGAACACCCGCATAGAACTGCAGGAATGGCGATTCAGCGACGTCAGGTCGGCTGCGAAACACCGGATGATGAGAGGCATCGAGCACAACAAAGGCGCCGCCCGCTGCAATCGTGTGTGCACAGAACGACCCCTTTATGCGCATCCGGGTTTCCGTCGTGCCGACGGCCGCCTTGAACCATTGCCATTCCTGGTCGACGAGCGTGACCAGAGCGATCGGCGCGTCGAACAACCCGGCCGCCAGCCTTGCCAGCGCGTCGAAGTCGTTGTCGGGCAGGGCCGTGTCGGGCAAGGAGGCATGCGATGCTCCAAGGCGGTCTTGCGAGACGAGTACCCCAGCAAGCATTGGCAGCATCGCGGTTACCTCATGCATCGGTTCGAACGTGTGCGGCGCCGTGTGCAGCGCCGCGCGTCTTGACGCGCAAGGTCGCTGTAGCACTTGGATTGCTGCATGTCTTTCGATCTAAGGCGAGACGCGGTAGCGCTCCGATCTCATTAATCTTAGATCGGCGGAATCTTAGATCGGCGGCAATCGCAAGCAAAGAGCAGGCGCCGTGTATCCGCCGCCAAAGCGGGCCAACATTCAAAGACATCTTGTCTCGCGGCTTGCGGGCGGGTGCGATCAGGAAACGAAAGCGCGCGAGGTGATGGGAGCGGAGGTCTCATCCGGCCCATAGTCGTTTTCGCCATGGACCTGAAGAATCTCCTGAAGGCGCTGGCGGGCGCGGTTGACGCGGCTTTTGATCGTGCCCAGCGCACAGCCGCAGATGGTCGCCGCTTCCTCATAGGAAAAGCCGGAAGCGCCGACGAGTATGATCGCTTCGCGCTGGTCGGGCGGCAATTGGTCGAGAGCGCGCCGGAAATCCTGAAGATCGAGAGAGCCATATTGCTCCGGGTGATGTGCGAGGGTCTCGGTGAGGTGCCCATCGCTGTCCTGGACCTCCCGGCCGCGCTTGCGCATCTGGCTGTAAAGCTCGTTGCGCAGGATCGTGAAGAGCCAGGCCTTCATATTGGTGCCGATTTCGAAATGATCCTGTTTGGCCCAGGCCTTCATGATCGTGTCCTGCACGAGGTCGTCCGCGCGATCATGGCGGCCGATCAACGACATCGCGAAGGCACGGAGGCTTGGGAGAGCCGCGAGCATCTCGCGCTTGAATTCTTGATTTTCAGATGGCATTCCGGCGCTCACTCCTTGCCTTGCAGCACCGATCGTCGTTCCGCAGATTCCAATCTCTCCAGGAGCTCCACGAAGCGAGCAGGAACGGCCTCCTCCTGCACAGACTGATAGAGTGCCTTCAGCTTCACCGCGATCTGCGCGTTCGGGTCGTCGGATTTCGGACTCGTGCCGATGGGACGCCCTCCCCCTGAAGTATATCTCATTACAACTTCGCCCTTGAAAGTTCGCCTGCACACTAACGCCGCGAAAAAATGAAAGGTTCCGAGGGGGAACCTTTTTTTCGACCGCACGTTTTTGCAGCGGTACAAAGCCACGAACAAGGATAGAGGGAGTCCTGTATGACACTGTCCACCCGCATCGCTCCATTTCTCCCCTACCTGCGCCGTTACTCCCGTGCCCTGACCGGCTCGCAAACCTCGGGCGATGCCTACGTCGCCGCGGTGCTCGAGGCGCTCATCGCGGATACTGCCATCTTCCCTCGGGCAAGCAACGATAAGGTTGCCTTGTTCCGGCTCTTCACTTCGCTGTTCGGTTCTTCGTCCATGCTGGTTCCGGAGCCGACGTCGCCGTTTGCATGGGAACAGAGGGCGTCGGTCAACCTTGCTGCGGTCACGCCGCTCGCGCGGCAGGCTTTCCTGCTCGTTTCCGTCGAAGGATTCAGCCCTTTGGAGGCCGCAGAGGTGCTGGACGTCGATACCGACAAGCTGACCGTGCTGCTCGATCGCGCTTCGCAGGAAATCTCCCGCCAGGTTGCGACCGATATCTTGATCATCGAAGACGAACCGCTGATCGCGATCGATATCGAGCAAATGGTGGAGAGCCTTGGCCATCGCGTCACCGGCATCGCGCGAACCAGGGACGAAGCCGTTGCCCTGTTCAACGCGACGAAACCCGGCATGGTGCTTGCCGATATCCAGCTCGCCGACGGCAGCTCTGGGATCGACGCCGTCAACGAGATCCTGAAGGCGAGCACCGTTCCGGTGATCTTCATCACCGCCTTCCCGGAACGGCTCCTGACCGGCGAAAGACCCGAGCCCACCTTCCTGGTGACCAAGCCATTCAATCCGGAAATGGTGAAGGCGCTGATCAGCCAGGCGCTCTTCTTCAACGAGTCCACGAAGGCCGCCGCCTGACGTTTCACTGCAAAACGGATTTCACACCCGCCACGCTCTCCCTCCTGCCTTTGCTAGTCAGGGGGGAGGGAGACGCGGCGCGCATACTCCAACGCAAAACAGCCAGTGCCGAGGGATGGCACTGGCTGAGCTCTGCAACTCACTGAGGGGGAATCGTGAGTTGGCAACCGGCGGTATGCCTCCGACGTCACATTGGGGGCCATGTGCGTCACCGCTCGGTTAAGCCTAAAAACGCTCAACTGCTAAAAAGGTTCCCCGGCGGCTGCAAATCTGACTTGACGCAGGCCCAACGGCCACTATGCCATTGATTTATGCCATTGATTCGAGTTCGGCTCGATGACGATAAAGCGCCAGGAAACGCCGATAGTCCCGGTCGTAGGACGCGCGCAGAGCCGGGTTTGGAAGGCGCTCCTGACCGGATGAAGCCATAGCCTCGCCCGCAGCCGCAAGGTCAGGATAGAGGGAGCCGGCAACAGCCGCCGCCATCGCCGTACCAAGCAGGACCGCATCAGGCGTCTCCGGCGCGATCACCCGGCAGCCGGTGACGTCGCAATACAATTCCATCAGCAAGGGATTGCGCACATGGCCGCCGGTGACGTGCAAGGTGTCAAGGTCGTAGCCCACTTCCCTCATCATTTCCAGAATGCGGCGGATTCCCAGCGCGATCGCGACGCAGGTCCGCCAATAGAGTCGGCAGAGCGCATCGAAGGACGAGTCGAGTGCGAGCCCACTGATGACGCCGAGCCCGTGCGGATCGGCGAGCGGCGACCGGTTCCCGTGAAAGTCCGGCAAGACATAAAGGCGATCGGCGAAGTCGGCGCCATGAGCCGCGCGCAGCTCCTGCACCCGCCGGATGATGCCCATGTGGGTTTCGGGGGTAGGCTGGTGGCCCCCTCCGTGCAGGCGGACGATGTGGTCGAGCAGCGCTCCCGTTGCAGATTGGCCGCCTTCGATAAGCCAGAAGCCGGGCAGCACCGCCTCGAAATAAGGTCCCCACATGCCGAAACCAGGCTTCATCTCCCTCGAGAAGGCAACAATGCAACTCGAGGTCCCGGCGATCAGCGCCAGTTGCCGTTCGAGCTTTGCCGGGTTGCGGGCGAAGCCCCCGAGAACGCCGAGCGCGCCGGCATAGGCGTCGATCAGACCCGGCGCCACACGACACTCGGTGTCGAGCCCGAGTTCCGCCGCCGAACCCGCCGTCAGCTTTCCGACAGGAGATCCGACAGCCAGGGACTCCTCCGGCAGACCGCCACGCTCGAGCAGGTCTTCGAGTCCGATCTGTGCGAGATAGTCCTGCTGCCAGCCCCTTTCCCTATGGGCGAGATAGTTCCACTTCGCAGTCAGTGTGCAGCGCGAGCGCGCAACGCTTCCGCTCGCCCTCCAGGACATATAGTCGGCGAGATCGAAGAAATAGCCCGCCCGCTCCCATTGCCTCGGCAGGTTGCTTTTCAGCCACATGAGCTTCGGCATCTGCATCTCCGGCGACATGACCCGGCCAGAGTGGTCGAGCACCGGATGTTCCGTCGCCGTGCAGAAATCGGCCTCGGCCAAGGCCCTGTGGTCGAGCCAGACGATCGTGTCCCAGCGCGCCTCGCCGTCGCGGTTCACCGAAAGCGGCGCGCCAGTGCGATCGCGCACCACCAGCGAGCAGGTGGCATCAAACCCGATCGCGGCAATCTCATCTGGCCGCAAACCGGACTTCACACGCGCCGTCCTCACGGCGTCGCAAGCGGCCGCCCATATCTCTTCGGAATCGTGCTCGGCGTGGTTTTCTTCCGGCCGGTTCATGGCGATCGCCCGGTCGGCCCGCGCGAGAAGGGTTCCATTGCGGTCGAAAATACCCGCGCGGGCGCTCCCGGTTCCGACATCGACCGCAACGACATATTCCCGCATCGATGGATGCCCCTGTCCCGAGATGTTCAAGCTGTGGCCGCCCTGCCGGCGCAAACCCTTGGATCATTGGACAAACTGTATCAATTCGCCCATGTCGTCAAACAGCAGGTCGGGATCGAGACCGGAAAGCGCCTGGCGGTGCCGTTCGTTTCGCGCGTGGCTGGCGCCCGCGAAGGCGAAGACCCGCATGCCCGCCGCCTTCGCCGCCTGGATGCCGGCCGGGCTGTCCTCGATGACGATGCAATCGGCCGGCCGGTGGCCCATCTCGGCGCTCGCATGAAGAAAGAGATCGGGAGCCGGCTTGCCCCGCGCCACCATGCTCGCCGAGAATATATGCGGCTCGAAGAGATCGATGAGCCCGGTCACCGTCAGCGACAGGCGGATGCGCTCGGGCTGGCTCGACGAGGCTACGCAGCAGGCGCCATCGAGCTGGGCAACCGCTTCGCGGACACCACGGACCGGCTTCAGTTCCTGACGAAAGCGGCGGTAGAGCCGCATCCGCATTCCTTCGAGGAAGGCATCATCGGTGGCAAGCCCATACTCCTCGTGCAGGATCGCGGACATGCTCTTGAGGCTGCGGCCAAGAAAGCGTTGGCTCGCCTCCTCCGTCGTCATCGAGACGCCGGCGGCCTCGAGCGACTCCACCAGGACGGCGAGCGAGATCGGCTCGCTGTCCACAAGCACGCCGTCACAGTCGAAAATGACCAGTCTGGACGCGTGCTCCGCCATAGCATTTCATTCCCCGAGATTGTCGTCCAGATAGAGCTGCAAAGTGGCGCGCGTACCTTTTTCCCAGAGCGATTTCAAGGCGTGGGCAAAACGGCGGCGGAACAGATCGGACTGTGCGACGTCGCCGAAGATGTCCGATAGCGCGAGAAAGGCCATCGGATCGTCCTTGGCCGCGAGCGCGGCAGCATGCAGCCGATCGGCGTTGGCATCGTTGAAGACGATGTCATTGCCGCTGTCCGACGTGCCGGCGAAATAGCGGCACCAGAGGGCCGAGACGAGCGACAATCCGACCACATCCTCGCCGCGGCTGAGTCGATCGGCCGTCGAAGGCAGGATAAATTTCGGCTGGCGGTTCGAGCCGTCCTGCGCCAGCCGCGCAACGGTGTCGCCGATCTTCGGATTGGAGAATCGCGTTTCGATCAGCCTGAAATAGTCGTTGAGGTTCGTATCCGGAACCGGCGGGATGACGGGAATGATCTCCTCGCGCTCGAGCTTTGCCAGGAAGGCGCGGATCAGCGGCTCCTCCATCGCCTCGTGCACGAAATGGATGTCGAGCAATGCCGCCGGATAGGCGATAGCCGCGTGTCCGCCGTTCAGGATGCGGATCTTCATGTGTTCATATGGCGCGACATCCGGAACGAATTGCACGCCCACCTCTTCAAGCGCGGGGCGGCCCTGCGGGAAATGGTCTTCCAGCACCCATTGCTTGAATTCCTCGCAGAAGACCGGCCAGGCGTCGTCTATGCCGTAATCCGAAGCGACGATGCCGATCTCGCGAGCACCGGTTGCCGGCGTGATGCGGTCGACCATGCCGTTGGGAAAGGCGACATTGGCGTCGATCCAATCCGCGAACTCCGGGTCGGAGAGGCGCGCAAGCCCCGAGACCGCCGCCCGCGTCACCTCGCCGTTGCCGGGGATGTTGTCGCAGGACATGATGGTGAACGGCGCGATGCCCCGTGCGCGCCGCTCAGCGAGGCCGGCAAGTATCAAGCCGAAGACCGTCTTCGGCGACAACGGATTGTTCGCGTCCTCGACAATTGCCGGGTGGACGCGATTGAACACGCCCGAAGCGGGATCGATGAAATAGCCGCCTTCGGTGATCGTCATCGAAACGATGCGAATGAGGGGGCTCGCAAGCTGGGCCATGATCGCCGGCGTGTCGCCGGGCTTCAGATAAGCGATCATCGCGCCGGTCACATGCGCCGCCGTGTGGTTGTTGTCCTGCTCGACCACCGTCGTCAGCAGATCCTGTGCTTCCAATTTGGCGCGCATCGCCTCGTCCGACGGCAACACACCGGCCCCGATGATCGCCCAATCATGGTCACGGCCGAGATTGAAGAGATCGTCGAGATAGACCGCCTGGTGGGCGCGATGGAAATTGCCCACACCAAAATGGACGATCCCCGCCCTTAAATCGTGCCGATCGTAATTCGGAATGCCGGCCTTGGCCTTGATCGCGTCAAGAGCGGCAAGCGAGAGTTTGGTCGCCATCGTAATCGTCCTTCCGAGAGCTCAGCTCATCCACTGGCCGCCGTCGACATTGTAGGTCTGAGCCACGACGTAGTCGCTTTCCGATGAGGCGAGGAAGATCGCCATTCCGGTCAGATCCTCGGCCCTGCCCATGCGACCATAGGGAACGGCCTCACCGACGAGGCGCTTCTTCTCCCCGAGCGGACGGTTTTCATATTTTGCGAACAGCGCGTCGACGCCGTCCCAGTGCTCTCCCTCGACAACGCCGGGTGCGATGGCGTTCACATTGATGCGGTGCTTGATAAGGTCGAGACCGGCCGATTGCGTGAGGCTGATGACGGCCGCCTTCGTGGCGCAATAGACGGCGACCAGAGCCTCGCCGCGCCGTCCGGCCTGGCTCGCCATGTTGATGATCTTGCCGCCCCGCCCCTGCGCGATCATCTGTTTGGCCGCCGCCTGCAAGGTGAAAAGCGTGCCGGCGACGTTGATCGAGAACAGCTTCTCGTAGCTCTCGCGGGTGATCTCGACGATCGGCGCGAGATCGAAGAGCGCTGCATTGTTGATGAGGATGTCGAGCCCGCCCGCCTGTTTGACGACAGCGGCAATTGCCGCATCAATCGTCACCTGTCGGGTAACGTCCAACTCGACCGCGTAAGCCGCCGGACCGATATCCGCGGCGGTCTCTCGCGCACGCTCCATGTTGATGTCGGCGATCGCGACGGTCGCGCCTTCGCGCACGTAAGCCTCCGCGAAGGCGCGGCCGATACCCCGCGCCGATCCCGTGATCAGAGCGCTCTTTCCCTCGAGACGTTTCATCGGATTGCCATTCCCTTTTCATCGAACCTGTGGACGCGTTGCGGATCGGGCGTCAGGAATACTTGGTCGCCATGCGTCACGGGGAAGTCGCCGCTGACGCGCGCCGTCATCGTGCCGATGCCGTCGGTATTCACATGCAGGAAGGTGTCGGACCCGAGATGTTCGGCCACGCCGACGGTGCCTCGCCATGTGCCGCGCTCCTTTGAAAGCACGAGATGTTCCGGACGGACACCGATCGTGTGCGCCTGGTGCATCGCCGCGGGAGCTCCCGACACCAGATTCATTTTCGGCGAGCCGATGAAACCGGCGACGAACAGATTGTCCGGCCGGTGATAGAGTTCGAGCGGCGAGCCCACCTGCTCGATGCGGCCGCGGTTCAAAACGACGATCTTGTCGGCCATGGTCATCGCCTCGACCTGGTCGTGGGTGACGTAGATCATCGTCGTTTTCAGTTGCTGGTGAAGCTGGCTTATCTCGAGCCGCATGTTGACGCGCAGCGCCGCGTCGAGGTTGGAGAGCGGTTCGTCAAACAGGAAGGCCTCTGGCTGGCGGACGATCGCCCTGCCGATCGCCACGCGCTGTCGCTGTCCGCCGGACAGCTGGCGGGGCTTGCGGTCGAGATAATCGGTAAGGTTCAGGACGCGCGCGGCATCCGCCACCTTCTTGTCGATCACCGCCTTCTCCTCGCCCGCCATCTTCAGCGGGAAGGCGATGTTGCCGCGCACGCTCATATGCGGGTAAAGCGCGTAGGACTGGAACACCATCGACAGCCCGCGCCTGGCTGGCGGCAAGTCGGTCGCATTCTTGCCGTCGATGACGATCTCGCCGCCGCTGACGTCCTCCAGGCCGGCGATCAGCCTCAGAAGCGTGGATTTGCCGCAGCCGGACGGGCCAACGAAAACGACGAACTCGCCGTCGTCGATGTCGAGGTCGATCGACGGGATCACGGCGTGGGCACCGAAGACCTTCGAGACGTTCTTGAGTGTGATGCTTCCCATGGTCGTATCCTTATTTGACCGCGCCGAAGGTGAGGCCGCGTACGAGCTGCTTCTGCGAGAACCAGCCGAGAATGAGGATGGGGGCGATCGCCATCGTCGAGGCGGCCGACAGCTTCGCGTAGAAGAGGCCTTCGGGGCTCGAATAAGAGGCGATGAAGGCGGTCAGCGGCGCTGCCCGTGCCGCGCTCAGATTGAGCGTCCAGAACGCCTCGTTCCAGGCGAGAATGATGTTGAGCAGTAGCGTCGAGGCGATGCCGGGGATCGCCATCGGCGTCAGCACGTAGATGATCTCCTTGGCGAGCGATGCCCCGTCCATGCGGGCCGCCTCGAGGATCTCGCCGGGGATTTCTTTGAAATAGGTGTAGAGCATCCAGATGATGATCGGCAGGTTGATGAGCGTAAGCACCATCACCAGACCCGTGCGGGTATCGAGCAGCCCCGTGTTGCGGAACATCAGATAGAGCGGCACGAGCACGCCGACCGGCGGCATCATCTTGGTGGAGAGCATCCACATCAAAACGTCCTTGGTGCGTTTCGCCGGCGCAAAGGCCATCGCCCATGCCGATGGAATGGCGATAAGCAGGCCGAGCAGCGTCGAGCCGAAGGAAATGACGACGGAGTTCATGAAGTGCTTGAAGTAGTCGGACCGACTCTGCACCTCGAAATAGTTCTCCACCGTCCAGTCGAAGAACAGGAAGGCCGGCGGCGAGGCGATCGCCTGCGCTTCCGTCTTGAAACTCGTGAGAAACGTCCAGAGGATCGGGAAGAAGATCAGGATGCCGATCGTCCAGGCCGCGGCGGTGGTGAGCAACTTGCGCTGGGTCGAAACATTGCGTGCCATGGGTGTCAAGCCTCCAGCGTCTTGCCGATCATGCGCATCAGGAAGAAGGCGACGATATTGGCGAGGATGACGGCGATGATGCCGCCGGCGGAGGCACCACCGACATCGAACTGCAGCAGCGCCTGTGCGTAGACCAGGAAGGTGAGATTCGTGCTCTGCGTGCCCGGACCGCCATTGGTGGTCACGAGGATCTCTGCAAAGACCGAAAGCAGGAAGATCGTCTGGATCAGGATCACCACGGTGATTGCGCGTGAAAGGTGCGGCAAGATCAGATAGATGAAGCGGCTCAAGGCGCCGGCGCCATCCATCTGCGCCGCCTCCTTCTGCTCTTCGTCCAGCGACTGCAGCGCCGTCAGCAGAATGAGCGTCGCAAAAGGCAGCCATTGCCAGGCGACGATGATGATGATCGAAAAGAGCGGTGCATTGGCCAGGAAATCGAAGGGCTGTAGCCCGAAGAGCTTGGCAAGCCAGGCAAAGATCCCGTTCACGGGATTCATGAACATGTTCTTCCAGACGAGCGCCGCGACCGTCGGCATGATCAGGAAGGGGGCGATCACCAGGATGCGCACGATTCCCTGCCCGAACATCGGCTGGTCGAGGAGCAGCGCCAACCCGATGCCGCCGACGACGGTGATGAACAGCACCCCGAGCACGATCGCGAGCGTATTGAAGATCGCCTGGAAGAATGCAGGGTCGGTCAGGAAGTAGGTGTAGTTGGAAAACCCCGCGAATTCCTCCATCCCCGGCATCAGCAGGTTATAGCGCAACAGCGAGAAATAGATCGTCATCGCCAGCGGGACGATCATCCAGGCCAGAAGAAGGAGCACCGACGGTGCGATCATCAGCCGCGCGGCGGAGCGAGTATGCAAGGTCGCCATGGCGTCCCCCATGTGGTGCCAAGCATGCGGGCTCGGGAAATGCCGCATGCGCCACCGGTCAGTTTGGAAAAGGTCAGAGCGGGACGCGGGCCGGGGAGTTCACCCTTCTCCCGTCCCGCTCTGGAGGTTGCCGAGGTGCCGGCCGCTTCCGGCCGACACCCCGACCTTGGGAGCTCACTTGATGTAGCCGGCCCGGGTCATCTCGCGCGTGGTCAGTTGCTGGGCGCTGGCAAGCGCCTGGTCGACGCTCATCTGACCGGCAAGTGCTGCCGAGAACTGCTGGCCGACGGCCGTCCCGAGACCCTGGAACTCCGGGATTGCCACAAATTGCACGCCGACATAGGGCACGGGCTTGACGGCCGGATTCTTCGGATCCGCCGAGTTGATCGACTCGAGCGTCGCCTTCGCGAAGGGGGCCGCCTTCTGGTACTCTGGATTCTCGTACAATGAGGTGCGGGTACCGGGAGGAACGTTGGCCCAGCCTTCCTTCTCCGCCACGAGCTTCAGATAGTCCTTGCCGGTCGCCCAGGCGATGAACTTCTGGGCCGCGTCCGCCTTTTGTGAACCCGCCGGAATGGCGAGGCTCCAGGCCCAGAGCCAGTTGCCGCGCTTGCCGAGCCCGGTGTCCGGGGCCAGCGCAAACCCGACCTTGTCGGCTACCGTCGATTCCTTCGGATTGGTGACGAAGGAAGCCGCCACGGTCGCGTCGATCCACATGCCGCATTTTCCGGTCTGGAACAGCGACAGGTTTTCGTTGAAGCCGTTCGACGAGGCGCCGGGCGGGCCGGCATCGTTCATCAGCTTGACGTAGAAATCGAGCGCGTTCTTCCACTCCGGCTGATCGAACTGCGGCTGCCAGTTCTCGTCGAACCAGCGCGCTCCGAAGGAGTTCGCGGTCGCCGTCAGAAAGGCCATGTTCTCGCCCCAGCCGGCCTTGCCGCGCAGGCAGATGCCGTAGATCTCGTTGTCCTTGTCGGTGATCTTGCGGGCGGCCTCGGCGATGAAGTCCCAGGTCGGCGCCTCGGGCATGGTGAGCCCGGCCTTCTCGAACAGGTCCTTGCGATACATGACCATCGAGCTCTCGCCGTAGAACGGAGCTGCGTAGAGCTTTCCGTCCACGGTCAGGCCGCTGCGGATCGCCGGCAAGAGATCGTCAACATCGTAGTCGGGTCCGAGATTGTCGAGCGGCAGAAGCCAGCCCTGCTTCGCCCAGATCGGCACTTCATAGGTGCCGATCGTCATGATGTCGTACTGGCCACCTTTCGTAGCGATGTCCGTCGTCACGCGCTGGCGCAGGACGTTTTCCTCGAGCGTCACCCACTCGAGCTGAATGTCCGGATTCTTCGACGTGAAGTCATCCGTCAGCTTCTGCATCCGGATCATGTCGCCATTGTTCACGGTCGCAATGGTCAGGGTCTCTGCTTGGGCCAGGCCCGCCAGAGCGACTGCCGAGCATGTGCCCAGCAGGAAAGTTCTCAAATTCATCGACTTCCTCCCAGAAGATGTTGAGCATTTGCCTTGCTCGTGAGCAATTACTCACCCATTCTGAAAGAAAGTCAATTAGAATTTGATGCTGCAGCGCAGCATCAAATTGTAACGCGCTGCTTTGTCTCCGTTATTGTTCGTGAAATTTGTTGGGAGGAGGAGCGACCGCTACAGCACCGCGCGTCCTGTCAGACGCGCAAAAGTCGCTGCACAGAAACACAGCATGTCCTACCCCAGTCGAGGCCGGTTCAAGCAGACATGCAGCAGGGTCCGTTATGACCGTTTTCAAAACTTGAGCAGATATTGGGCCGTGGTCTCGTCGGTGATGAGACCGTTGATGATCCCACCTTTCAAGGCAGCCCGCAACGCCTCGTACTTGCGTCTTCCCTTGGCGATACCGATCACGGTGGCGCGGTCGCGCCGCGGCAATGGAATGGAGGCGACTCGCTCGTTGATGCTGCCCGCCAGCAAGGCGCCGTCGTGGTCGAACATCCAGCCGCAGATCTCGCCCGCCGCCCCCGCAGCCATCAAGCCCGCCATTTCCTCCCTGCCGAGAAAGCCGTCCTCGCAGAGCGGCGCGTCGGCGCCGAGTTCACCGACGCCGACGAAAACGGCGTCGGCCCGCGCGCCGAGTTCCAGCGCGATCTTCACCAGGGTTTGCTTGTGCAGCACTTCGCGCTCTTCCGGCGACGAGACGAGGACCGGCAGCGGCATCGGGAAATGACGCGCGTTGATCACGTCTGCCATGCTGAAGATCACGTTGTAATAGGCCGCCGATCCATCGAGCCGGATGTTGCCGGTGAGCGACACGATGCGGTGCTGCGGGCAATCCATGGCCGGCAATTGGTCGATGGTCGCCTTCAACGTCCTGCCCGTGCCGATAGCAAGCACGACCGGATCGGGAGATTTCAGCCAGCGCTCGATTTCCGCAGCCCCCGCTTCGGCAATGCCGACCGTCGTCGAGGCAGACCCAGGATCGCTCGGCACCACATCGGCATATTTCAGGTCATATCTCTCCTTGAGCCGCGCGGCCGCCTCGAGGCAGGCGGCGATCGGATGGTCGAGCCGCACCTTGATCAGACGCTCGGCCATGGCGAGCGATACGAGCCGCTGCGCCGACTGGCGCGAAATGCCCATGATCGACGCGATCTCGTCCTGCGTGCGGCCGGCAACGTAATAGAGCCAGCCGGCACGGGCAGCATCGTCCAGCCTGTTGTTGGTCTCCGGCTTGCGCGCCATCGATGGCCCTCCTTCCCCTTTGATTTGCTGCCATTTTTTGCCATCCCCGTCAAACCGGCTTGATATCGGCGTGCACTTCGGGAAAAAAGACCGAAATACCCAGCGCTTGCGGAAAGCGCGCCCAAAATTTTACCGTTTGATAAAAAAATAAAGCGTGTTACCGTTCCCTATCCTGAGAAAACATTGGGAGCCAAAAATGGGAACGACGCAATCTGGGATTCTCGCAGGGCGCCTGCCGCTCGCCGAGTATGAAAAGAACTTCTCCGACCTCCATCCGCCACTCGACAAGCACGAAGCGCTCGTTGCCGCGGACCGCTGTTATTTCTGTCATGACGCACCCTGCATGACGGCCTGTCCCACCTCCATCGACATCCCGCTGTTCGTCCGGCAGATCGCGACAGGCAATCCGATCGGTTCCGCCAAGACCATCTTCGACCAGAACATTTTAGGCGGCATGTGCGCTCGCGTCTGTCCCACCGAAACGCTCTGCGAACAGGCCTGCGTGCGCAATACGGCCGAGGAGCGGCCGGTCGAGATCGGGCGGCTGCAGCGCTATGCCACCGACACCGCGATGAGGGAGAACAAGCAGTTCTATGCGCGGGCCGCATCCTCCGGCCGCAGGATCGCGATCGTCGGCGCGGGCCCTGCAGGCCTTGCCTGCGCCCATCGGCTCGCCGTCAAGGGACACGAGGTGGTGATCTATGACGCGCGCGAAAAATCCGGCGGCCTCAACGAATATGGCATCGCCGCCTATAAATCGGTCGATGACTTCGCTCAGAAGGAGGTCGACTACGTCCTTTCGATCGGCGGCATCGAGGTCCGTCACGGCCAGGCGCTCGGCCGCGACTTCTCGCTCGCCGACCTGGCGGAGCAATTTGATGCCGTCTTTCTCGGCCTCGGTCTTGCCGGAGTCAATGCGCTGAGGATCGAAGGCGAGAATGCCGAGGGCGTTGACGATGCGGTCGACTTCATCGCCGCGCTTCGCCAGTCGAAGACGAAAGTCGATATTCCCGTCGGCCGCCGGGTGGTGGTGCTCGGTGGCGGCATGACCGCCATCGACGCCGCCGTCCAGGCGAAGCTGCTCGGCGCCGAGGAGGTGACGATCTGCTACCGCCGCGGCAAGGAGCACATGAACGCCTCCGAATTCGAACAGGACCTGGCCGCCTCCAAGGGCGTTACCATTCGCCACTGGCTGCAGCCGAAGCGCATCGCCGTCAAGGACGGCAAGGTCGCCGGCATTGAACTCGAATACACCACCCTCGCCGACGGTAAGCTGACGCCGACCGGGGAAACGGGTATCATCGCCGCCGACCAGATTTTCAAGGCGATCGGCCAGACCTTTGAATCATTCGGCCTCGGGGCGCTGCAGATGGAAGGCGGACGCATCGTCGTCGACGCGGAGGGCCGCACCTCGCTCGCCAGGGTCTGGGCGGGCGGCGACTGCGTGCTCGGCGGCGAGGACCTGACCGTCTCCGCCGTCGCCATGGGACGTGATGCCGCCGAATCGATCAACCGGGCCTTCGCCGCGGAAGCACCGCTGGCGAGCGCCGTTGCTTGAAGGCAGGACAGGATCGAGAGGACGAGAACAATGGCTGATCTTCGCAACAATTTTGTCGGCATCAAATCGCCGAACCCGTTCTGGCTCGCCTCGGCACCGCCGACCGACAAGGCCTACAACGTCGAGCGCGCCTTCAAGGCGGGCTGGGGTGGCGTCGTCTGGAAGACGCTCGGTGAGGAAGGACCACCGGTCGTCAACGTCAACGGCCCGCGCTACGGCGCGATCTGGGGCGCCGACCGGCGCCTGCTGGGCTTCAACAATATCGAGCTCATCACCGACCGCGACCTCTACGTGAACCTGCGCGAGATGAAGCAGGTGAAGATGAACTGGCCGGATCGGGCGCTGATCGCCTCGATCATGGTGCCCTGCGTCGAGGACGCCTGGAAGGCGATTTTGCCGCTCGTCGAGGAAACCGGCGCCGACGGCATCGAGCTCAACTTCGGCTGTCCGCACGGCATGTCCGAGCGCGGCATGGGTTCCGCGGTCGGGCAGGTGCCGGAATATATCGAGATGGTCGTTCGCTGGTGCAAGCAATATACGCGCATGCCGGTGATCACCAAACTGACGCCGAACATCACCGATATCCGCAAGCCGGCCCGCGCCGCCAAGGCCGGCGGTACCGACGCGGTGTCGCTGATCAACACCATCAACTCGATCACCGCGGTCGATCTCGACACCTTCTCGCCGGAGCCCTCGATTGACGGCCGCGGCAGCCACGGCGGCTATTGCGGCCCGGCGGTCAAACCGATCGCCCTCAACATGGTCGCCGAGATCGCCCGTGATCCGGAGACCTATGGTCTGCCGATCTCCGGCATTGGCGGCATCACCACCTGGCGGGATGCCGCGGAATTCATCGCGCTCGGCGCCGGCAACGTCCAGGTCTGCACCGCAGCGATGACCTACGGCTTCAAGATCGTCCAGGAAATGATCACGGGTCTTTCCGACTGGATGGACGCCAAGGGTCACCGGACCCTCGACGACATCCGCGGCCGGGCCGTGCCGAACGTCACCGACTGGCAGTATCTCAACCTCAACTACGTGACCAAGGCCCAGATCGACCAGGACGCCTGCATCAAGTGCGGCCGCTGTCACATCGCCTGCGAGGACACCTCGCACCAGGCGATCACACAGTTCGTCAATGGCGTGCGCCATTTCGAGGTGATCGAAGAGGAGTGCGTCGGCTGCAATCTCTGCGTCAACGTCTGTCCGGTCGAGAACTGCATCACCATGGTGCCCCTCGCCGCCGGCACGCTCGACAAGCGCACCGGCAAGCCGGTCGATCCCAACTACGCCAACTGGACGACCCACCCGAACAACCCGATGGCCCGCGAGGCCGCGGAGTAAGGTGCAGTTACGGGAATGGGAGGGCCGCCGGCAATCACCGGCAGCCCTTCCATGTTCGTCATGGTGTTTAGAACTCGATCACGATCTTGCCGAAGGGACCGCGGTCGAGATGCGCGAGGGCTTCCCGGAGTTCGGCGAACCTGTAGCGCTTGTCGATGATCGGCTTCAGACCGATGCGGTCAACCGCGCTGACCAGATCTTCGAGCGCCCGGCGATGCCCGACGCTGATGCCTTGCAGCACAGGCGATTTAAGAAGCAGTGGAGCAACCGGACCGGAAACCTCGAAGCCTTCGAACACGCCGATCACCGAGATGCGACCATCCGGCGCCACCGCCTTCAGCGACTGGCCGAGGCCGGCACCGCCGGCGATCTCGAGGATATGATCGGCACCATGATCGCCGGTGAGCGCGAGAACCCGCTCCACCCAGTCCTCGCGCAGGCGATCGATACCGTGGTCGGCTCCTAGCGCTAGCGCCCGCTCGAGCTTTTCAGGACTGCCCGACGTCACAATGACCTCGGCGCCCGCGGCTTTGGCAATCTGCAGCCCGAAGAGCGCCACACCCCCCGTTCCCTGCACGACGACGCGATCGCCCGGTCTCAACTGCCCCTTCTCGATCAGCGCGAACCAGGCCGTGAGGCCGGCGCAGGGCAGCGTGCTTGCCTCGGCAGCATCGAGGCTCGATGGCGCGGCAACGAACCAGTCCTCCGGAAAGGCGACATATTCCGACATCACGCCCGGATGCACGCCGCCAAGCGTTGCGTAAGCGGGGGTCCGGCCGTTGCCCGGCCGCAAACCGTCGAACCATCCAGGCGCGAAGGTCGATATCACGCGGTCGCCAGGCCTGAAGCGCGTCACCGCCTCCCCAGCGGCCTCGACGATTCCGCTCAAGTCCGACGCCGGAACGAAGGGGAATGTGAGATCTAGCCCCATGCCGCTTTCGAGCACCAACTTGTCGCGGTAGTTGAGCGAAACCGCCGTCGTGCGCACGAGGACGTCATGTGCGCCGATGTCGGGCAGAGGCCGTTCGGAAAGTATTAGGTTCCGCGGGCCGATCGCATCCATAGTCCATTGCTGAATCCACTTCGACATGTTCGCTCCTTTCGTCGATTGCGATTGCATGACCATACTGTTGAAAATGCATCGTCAGTTGCGATAAGAGTTCCCATCATTGTCTCTTCTTTGGATACAATCCCATGGAACACCTGAACGGCATTTCGGTCTTCGTCGAGGCGGCGGAGACCGGCGGCTTCTCTGCCGCAGCGGCACGGCTGAACCTTTCTCGCTCGGCAGTCGGCAAGACGGTTGCCCGACTCGAGCAGCGGCTCGGTGTGCGCCTGTTCCATCGCACGACACGCGCACAGAGCCTCACGGAAGAGGGTCAGCTCTTTTACGAGAGCTGCCAGAAGGCGCTAGGCGAGATCCGGGCGGCCGAAGCGCTCCTCGAGTCAGGACGCCAGGATATCCGTGGCCGATTGCGCGTCTCCATGCCCGTCCTCTTTGGACGCCAATGCGTTGCGCCACTGTTTCGCGACCTCCTGCGCGATCACCCGCAGCTTGAACTCGATCTCTCCTTCAATGATCGCGTCACCGATCTCTTCGACGACGGTGTCGATCTTGCTATCCGCATTGGTTCGTTGGGGAACGATGCCGGTCTGATGACACGCGTCATCGCGGAGCAACGCATGACGGTCTGCGCCTCTCCAGCCTATCTTTCGGCGCGCGGGATCCCAGAGGCCGTGGCGGATCTCGCCGACCATGAGGCGATCGTCTACTACCGCGGGCAGCAGCGGCCATGGTCCTTCCCGTCCGAAGGCCGTGCTTCGGAGACCGTATTGCCCAAGACCCGGCTGCGGCTCGACGATCTGGCGGCGATCGCCGACGCTGCCGTCGAGGGAATCGGCCTGGCGTGGCTGCCCTGCTGGCTAGTGCGCGATCGGGTGCAGCGTGGCGATCTCGTGCGCGTTCTGACCGATCGACCCGGCCTCATCTTCAAGGTTCATGCCGTTTGGCCAGCAGCCCGGCGCCCGCTGCCGAAGCTGCGCGTCGCCATCGATCAGCTCGCCACGGCACTGCCGCGGGTCATGGAATAGGCAGCACGCTTCACCGCGCGTCAAAAGGCGGCCGTCATGGCGATCAGGAGCCGATCACAAAAACGAAACAGTTTGTGTAGGAAACGTAAGTTGTCGCTAGCGGCAATCTGGTAAATAAGGAGCGACATCACCCGCCGCCACAGGCTCCGCATATCCGGGCAGATTGCTTGACGATCCTTTCCGCCGACATCCGTAAGAAAGCGCACCTGATCTCCGGCGCCGTGCTCGGCGCCTTCGTCCTGTGCCACTTCTTCAACCATTCGCTCGGTCTCATTTCCGTCGGCGCGATGGAAGCGGGGCGGCGCACGCTCGGCCTGCTTTGGCAGAGCGCGCCCGGAACCGTCCTCCTCTACGGCGCCCTTCTCCTGCACTTCCTGATGGCGCTCGACAGCCTCTATCGCCGCCAAACGCTGCGGATGCCCGTCGGCGAGGCTCTGAAGATCGTCTTCGGCCTCAGCCTGCCCTTTCTCCTCATACCCCATGTCGTCATGACCCGGGTGGAGCCGATCCTGACCGGAATCGGCGCCGATTATCCAATGGTCCTGCGCGGGCTTTGGTCGCAGGCCTACAATGCCTCGCGGCAGAGCATTGCGCTGCTCCTGGTCTGGGGACATGCCTGCCTCGGCGCCTGGTTCTGGATGCGAGGCCGAAACTGGTTTCCGCGCTACGAGATCCTGCTCTACACGATCGCCATTCTCGTCCCGATCTTCGCACTGCTCGGCTTCGTCAGCGGCGCCCGCTCGCTTCCGCCCGTTTATGCGGAACATGGCGCCTATGGCGACCTGGCAACCGCCGGCCGCGCGCAGAGCGGCCCCGTTGCGGCGAATGTCCGACTGGCCCTCTATGCCGGCTTCGCTGGCCTTATCGGCGGAACACTGGCTCTGCGCGCGCTGCCGTCGCGCGGACGCATCCGCGTACGCTATCCCGACGGACGCGTCGCGGCGGTCAGACTCGGATTCAGCGTGCTCGAGGCAAGCCGTGCCGCCGGAATTCCCCACGCCTCCGTCTGCGGCGGCCGCGGCCGCTGCTCTACCTGTCGGGTACGCGTCATCCAGGGCCTCGAGGGTCAGCCGGGGCCGGCAGCGGCGGAGCTTGCCACGCTGACCCGCATCGGCGCGCCGAACAATGTCCGGCTCGCCTGCCAATTCCGTCCCGTGCATAATGTCACCGTGGTGCCGATCCTCGACAGCGACAGTCTCGGCACGAAGACGCAGCTTGCCCGCCAGAACGGCGGCGGGCGCGAGCGGCGCGTCGCCGTGCTCTTCTGCGACCTGCGCGATTTCACCCGTATCACCGAACACCGGCTACCCTTCGACACGGTTTTCCTGCTCAATCGCTATTTCGAGATGGTCGGAGAGGCGGTGGAAGGCTCCGGCGGCGTCATCGACAAGTTCATCGGCGACGGGGCGCTGGCGATCTTCGGGCTGAAGTCCTCGTTCGAGGAAGCATGCCTGCAATCGCTGACCGCAGCAGCGCGGCTCGCGACGGGGATCCGGGCGCTCAATCAGACATTCGCGGCCGAGCTTAAACAACCGCTGAGGCTCGCAATAGGCTTGCATGCCGGCCCCGCCATCATCGGCGAAATGGGCTACGGCCGGGCAACCTCGCTAACGGCTGTGGGCGACACGATCAACACGGCCAGCCGGCTGGAAGGTCTTGCGAAGGAACACGACTGCGAACTTGCCGTCTCTGTCGAACTCGCCGATCGAGCCGGCATTAGCCTCGAGGGCAATCGCAGGCTCGACATCAGCCTGCGCGGTCGCCAGGCGACGCTCGAAACCTGGATGGTGGAGAATGCCGCGGAGATTTCAAAGGCGATCCCAGCGCAAGATTGAGCCTGCTCGTTTTCCCCTCTTGGGCATAACCCGAGGACCAACGAGGGATCGGGAGTGCACCGCCAGTCCCCCCTTCTCCCTTTCAAACACGGGGAGAAAGTCGCGGCAGCGGGATGAGGGACCAAACAGAAACTCCGTCGCACCTTACTCCCGCACCTGCAGCCCGTCGACGAACAGCCGCTCGAGGAATCTCGCCGCATCGTCGAAGCGACCCTCGCCCGCGTGCTCCTGGCCGAGAACGGCGCGCACCTGCACGTCGAAGTCGGCATAATGTTGAGTCGTCGACCAGATCGCGAAGATGAGGTGGTAGGGGTCGCACTTGGCGATCTTGCCGGCCTTTGCCCAGGCGCGGATGACCTCGGCCTTCTCGTCGACCAATTGTTTTAGCGGACCTTTCAGCTCGTCCTCGATATGCGGGGCGCCCTGAAGGATCTCATTGGCGAAGAGACGGCTTTCACGCGGGAAATCCCGCGCCAACTCGAGCTTTCGCCGGATATAGCTGCGGATCTCGGCGACCGGGTTGCCCTCGGAGTCGAGTTCGCGCAGGGGATCGAGCCAGGTGTCGAGTACGCGGTCGATCAGCGCGCGGTGCATCGCCTCCTTCGTGCGGAAGTAATAGAGCAGGTTCGGCTTCGACATGCCTGCCACCTCGGCGATCTGGTCGATGGTAGAGCCACGAAATCCATGAGCCGAGAAGACCTCGAGCGCGGCTTCCAGGATGCGCTCCTCCTTTTCCTCCTGGATGCGCGTGCGTCTCTGGGTCTTGGCCGCTCTTGGAAGTACCATCTCTCCCCCTGACTATGCCGGCAACCGATGGAAACGAAACCGATCTGCCCAATTTTCGGCTGCGCCAAATTTTTGAGCAGCGCCTTTGATTTTTTCTTTTTCCCGCTTGAGTGCCGCTGCGGAAGTTGTAATGTTTACCAACCGGTCAAATTATCAGCCAGATCGCCACCAAAGGCAACGGCTGTTCGAAGGGCAATAGAACAAAGCTCCGATTTGGCCAACGGGAACATGAGGGCTATCCCCGGGGAGGGCCCAGCCGAAATAGAGGAGAACGCCATGGCAGCACCTGGCGAGAATAGGCGCGTCAATGCCGACCGCCTGTGGGATTCGTTGATGGAAATGGCGAAGATCGGCCCCGGCATTGCCGGCGGCAACAATCGCCAGACCTTGACGGATGCCGACGGCGAAGGCCGCCGGCTTTTCCAGTCCTGGTGCGAGAAGGCGGGGCTCACCATGGGCGTCGACAAGATGGGCACCATGTTCATGACCCGCCCCGGAACGGACCCGAATGCCCTGCCCGTCCATATCGGCTCCCATCTCGACACGCAGCCGACCGGCGGCAAGTTCGACGGGGTGCTCGGCGTCTTGAGCGGCCTTGAGGTCGTGCGCACGATGAACGACCTCGGCATCAAGACCAAGCACCCGATCGTCGTCACCAACTGGACCAATGAGGAAGGCGCGCGCTTCGCGCCGGCCATGCTCGCTTCCGGCGTCTTTGCCGGCGTCCACACGCTCGACTATGCCTATGCCCGCAAGGATCCGGAAGGAAAGAGCTTCGGCGACGAACTGAAACGGATCGGCTGGGTCGGCGACGAGGAGGTCGGCGCCCGCAAGATGCACGCCTATTTCGAATATCACATCGAACAGGGCCCGATCCTCGAGGCCGAAGACAAGCAGATCGGCGTCGTCACGCACTGTCAGGGCCTTTGGTGGCTCGAATTCACGCTGACCGGCAGGGAGGCGCATACCGGTTCGACGCCGATGAACATGCGCGTCAATGCCGGGCTCGCTATGGCCCGCATCCTGGAAATGGTGCAGAAAGTCGCCATGGAAAACCAGCCGGGCGCCGTCGGGGGCGTCGGCCAGATGTTCTTTTCGCCGAATTCGCGCAACGTGCTGCCGGGCAAGGTCGTCTTCACCGTCGACATCCGCTCGCCGGACCAGGCCAAGCTCGACGGGATGCGCGCCCGCATCGAGGCCGAAGCGCCGAAGATCTGCGAGCCGCTCGGCGTCGGCTGTTCGATCGAGGCGGTCGGCCATTTCGACCCCGTCACCTTCGATCCGAAGCTGGTCGCCACCGTCCGCGGCGCCGCAGAAAAACTCGGCTACAGCCACATGAACCTTATCTCCGGCGCGGGGCACGACGCCTGCTGGGCGGCGAAAGTCGCGCCGACGACGATGATCATGTGTCCCTGCGTCGGGGGGCTCAGCCACAACGAGGCCGAGGACATTTCCAAGGAATGGGCCACGGCCGGCGCCGATGTCCTCTTCCATGCGGTCCTCGAGACGGCAGAAGTGGTCGAATGAGAATTGCGGGCGGGACTAGCGTTCCGCCCTTTACTGCAGCGCCGCGCGTCTTATCCGACGCGCAAAGGTCGCTGTAGGCTTTGAATTGCTGCTTATCCTCAAATCGGCAACGATTTGAGGATACATGCAGTAGGCGGTTGTCCGCCGCCGAATGCACTATCGCGAGGGAAGAACAATGAGCACCGTCATCAAGGGTGGAACCATCGTCACCGCGGACCTGACCTACAAGGCCGATATCAAGGTGGAAGGCGGCAAGATCGTCGAGATCGGCCCCAATCTCTCCGGCACCGAGACGCTGGACGCGACCGGCTGCTATGTGATGCCGGGCGGCATCGACCCGCACACCCATCTCGAAATGCCCTTCATGGGCACCTATTCCTCCGACGATTTCGAGAGCGGCACGCGCGCGGCGCTGGCCGGCGGCACGACGATGGTCGTCGATTTCGCGCTGCCCTCACCCGGCCAGTCGCTGCTCGAGGCGCTGACCATGTGGGACAACAAGTCGACCCGCGCCAATTGCGATTACTCCTTCCACATGGCGATCACCTGGTGGGGCGAGCAGGTTTTCAACGAGATGGAGACCATCGTCAAGGACAAGGGTATTAACACCTTCAAGCACTTCATGGCCTACAAGGGCGCGCTGATGGTGGACGACGACGAGATGTTTTCCTCGTTCCAGCGCTGCGCTGGGCTCGGCGCCCTGCCCCTCGTCCACGCCGAAAACGGCGACGTCGTGGCGCAGCTCCAGGCAAAGCTGCTCGCCGAGGGCAATAGCGGCCCCGAGGCGCATGCCTATTCGCGGCCGGCCGAGGTCGAGGGCGAGGCGACCAACCGCGCGATCATGATCGCCGACATGGCCGGCTGTCCCGTCTATATCGTCCACACCTCCTGCGAGCAGGCGCACGAGGCGATCCGCCGCGCCCGCGCCAAGGGCATGCGCGTCTTCGGCGAACCGCTGATCCAGCACCTGACGCTCGATGAGACTGAATATTTCAACAAGGATTGGGACCACGCCGCCCGCCGGGTGATGTCGCCGCCCTTCCGCAACAAGGCGCATCAGGACAGCCTCTGGGCAGGACTTGCCTCCGGCTCGCTTCAGGTGGTCGCGACCGACCATTGCGCCTTCACGACCGCGCAGAAGCGCTTCGGCGTCGGCGATTTCACCAAGATCCCGAACGGCACCGGCGGTCTTGAAGACCGTATGCCGATGCTGTGGACCTATGGCGTCAATACCGGCCGCATTACCATGAACGAGTTCGTGGCGGTGACCTCCACCAATATCGCCAAGATCCTCAACATCTATCCGAAGAAAGGCGCTATCCTGGTCGGCGCCGACGCCGACCTCGTCGTCTGGGATCCGAAGCGATCGAAGACGATTTCGGCGGAGACCCAGCAGTCGGCGATCGACTACAACGTCTTCGAGGGCAAGACGGTTACGGGCCTGCCGCGTTTCACGCTGACGCGCGGCGCCGTTGCGATCGAGGAATCAACGGTGAAGACTCAGGAAGGCCAGGGCGAATTCGTCCGGCGCGATCCCTTCCCGGCGGTCAGCACCGCGCTTTCGACCTGGAAGGAAGTGACGGCCCCGCGCGCCGTGCAGCGCACCGGCATTCCGGCAAGCGGCGTCTGATGCCGAAACTTTCATCCGCGCTGGGCCGAAGGATCGGCTGTCACCAGCCCGTCCAGTTCCGGGAGCAGGACGACGCTTTCCTGCTCGTTCGGATCGGTCCGGGCGATCACCGCCGTGCAGGGCGCGTCGGAAAGGTTTGCCGGCAGATGCGGCACGCCGGCGGGGATGTAGAACATCTCGCCGGGCTTTACGACCACATGCTCCTCAAGCCGGTCCCCGAACCAGGTATGCGCCTCGCCGGAAAGCACATAGATCGCCGTCTCGTGGCTCTCGTGGAGATGCGCTTTGGCGCGGGCCCCCGGCGGCATGGTCAGGAGATGCATGCAGATGCCGGTGGAGCCGACGGTCTCGGCGGCGATGCCTTCGAAGTAGTTGAGCCCCTGTTTGCCGGCATAGGTACTGCCGGGGCGAACCACGCGACAGCCAGGATTGGATGATTGAGACATGAACCTTCTCCAGAATTCGCTGAAAAACTCGCCGCATGGGCCATCTGCAGCGAATCCGCGATTGCATGTTGCCGGCCCAAATAGCAGTCTGGCACAGACAAAAGACAATGAGAATCCCATGACATCCAATCCCGCCTCCGTCGTCTCGGCCCGGAACCTCGGCCTGACCTTTGAGACGAGCGACGGACCGGTGAACGCCCTTACCGGCGTGAACCTCGACGTCGCCAAGGGCGACTTCGTCTCCTTCATCGGTCCTTCCGGCTGCGGCAAGACGACCTTCCTGCGCGTCATCGCCGACCTTGAGAAGCCGACCGCCGGCTCGATCACCGTCAACGGCATGACGCCGGAGGAAGCCCGTCGCCATCGCGCCTATGGCTACGTCTTCCAGGCGGCCGCCCTCTATCCTTGGCGGACGATCGAGAAGAACATCGCCCTGCCGCTCGAGATCATGGGCTATTCCAGGGACGAACAGCGGGCGCGGATCGAGCGCACGCTGGAGCTCGTCAATCTCTCCGGCTTCGGCAAGAAATATCCCTGGCAGCTTTCCGGCGGCATGCAGCAGCGCGCTTCGATCGCGCGCGCCTTGGCCTTCGATGCCGATCTGCTCCTGATGGACGAGCCTTTCGGCGCCCTCGACGAGATCGTCCGCGACCACCTGAACGAGCAGCTTCTGAAGCTATGGGCCGCGACCAGCAAGACGATCTGTTTCGTCACGCACTCGATTCCGGAAGCCGTCTATCTTTCCACGAGGATCGTCGTCATGAGTCCCCGCCCCGGCCGCGTGACCGACATCATCGAATCGACGCTCCCGAAGGAGCGACCGCTTGGCATCCGCGAGACGCCGGAATTCCTGGAAATCGCCCACCGTGTGCGCGAGGGGCTGAGGGCGGGCCATAGCTATGATGAATAACCGTCGGCGGTTTCCCTTGACTCAGACCCCTCCCCAACCCCTCCCCACAAGGGGGAGGGGCTTCCCCGCGTATGCCGCTCGCTCATGCGCCAATCGAACCGCTCGTGCGAAGAGAGTAAGGGCAAGAGCCGTTGGGGCTCCCATTACATCGATCGGCAGGCGGATCGTTGGCGCAGACGGCGCGGCAGAGGCATCCCTCCCCCTTGCCCTATTCCTCAAGGAGGAGCGCGCAACGGCCTCTCTCCCGACCGGTGGGAGCGCCTGACATGCGCACAGAAAGCCTCCTTCGTGACAAACTCCTCCCCATCTCCACCGTCGTGCTGTTTCTGATCGCCGTCTGGTATATCGCCGCCGTCTTCCTCAACGCGCCCTTCGAGCGCGACACGGCAGCGCGAGCCGGAACGGAAATCGCCATATCCGATCTCGTCCGCAACACCATGGCACAGGAGCGCCCGGTGCTGCCGGCGCCGCACCAGGTGATCGCCGAGATCTGGGACACGACCGCCAATAAGGCGATCACCTCCAAGCGCAGCCTCGTCTACCACGCCTGGATCACGCTCTCGGCAACCCTGCTCGGCTTCGGGATCGGCGCCGCACTCGGCATTCTTCTCGCCGTCGGCATCGTCCACAACCGCGCCATGGACCGCTCGCTGATGCCGTGGGTGATCGCCAGCCAGACGATTCCGATCCTGGCGATCGCACCGATGATCATCGTCGTGCTCAACGCCATCGGCGTCGCAGGTCTTCTGCCTAAGGCGCTGATTTCCACCTATCTTTCGTTCTTCCCGGTGGTCGTCGGCATGGTCAAGGGATTGCGCAGCCCGGAAACGATCCAGCTCGACCTCATGCATACCTACAACGCCTCACCGGCCCAGACCTTCTGGAAGCTGCGTTGGCCCTCCTCGATGCCCTATCTTTTCACATCGCTCAAGGTCGCAGTCGCAATCTCTCTCGTCGGCGCCATCGTCGGCGAACTGCCGACCGGCGCGGTGGCCGGACTCGGCGCCCGCCTGCTCGCGGGTTCCTATTACGGCCAGACGGTACAGATCTGGGCGGCATTGTTCATGGCGGCAGCGCTTGCAGCCGTCCTCGTCATGATCGTCGGCCTGGCGCATTCGGCCGTGTTGAAGCGCATGGGAGCCAGGCCATGAACTTTCCCGCTCTTGCCGGTGCCCTCCTCTTCTGGCTTCTCGCCTGGGCCTTCAACGAATGGCTGGTCCGTCGACGCTTTCAGAGCCGAACCGCCGCCAGCGCCGCTCGTTTCGCCGTGCCGCTCCTCTTCGGCATCACCATCCTCGTCCTTTGGGAGGGGATCGTCCGTGGTTTCGGCATTCCCTCGGTGCTGCTGCCGGCGCCGTCGATGATCTGGCAGAGGCTCCTCAATTCAGTGCCGACGCTCGCAGCCGATTTTCGGCAGACTTTCCTGAAATCCGTGCTGACGGGCTATGCGCTCGGCTGCGGCCTCGGCTTCCTGGTAGCGATCCTGATCGACCGCTCGCCCTTCCTGCAGAAGGGCTTGCTGCCGCTCGGCAATTTCGTTTCCGCCCTCCCCGTCATCGGCGTCGCGCCGATCATGGTCATGTGGTTCGGTTTCGACTGGCAGTCGAAGGTCGCGGTCGTGGTGATCATGACCTTTTTTCCGATGCTCGTGAACACGGTCTCCGGCTTGGCGGCCGCGAGCCATATGGAGCGCGACCTGATGCGCACCTATGCCGCAAGCTGGTGGCAGACACTCGTCAAGCTGCGCCTTCCCGCCGCTTGGCCATTCATCTTCAATGCACTCAAGATCAATTCCACTCTGGCGCTGATCGGCGCCATCGTGGCCGAGTTCTTCGGAACGCCCATTGTCGGCATGGGCTTCCGGATCTCCACGGAAGTGGGCCGCATGAACGTCGACATGGTCTGGGCCGAGATCGCCGTCGCGGCGGTGGCTGGCTCCGTCTTTTACGGGGTGGTCGCGCTCGTCGAGCGCGCCGTCACCTTCTGGCATCCGTCCATCCGCAGTGGCCGGGCCTGATATTGGAGCAATGACAAGAGGGAACTGAAATGAACAAGAAACTTGCATCTCTGCTGGCAGCGGGCGCCTTTTCGCTCGCCGCCTTCCATGCCCATGCCGCCGACAAGGTCACGCTGCAGCTGAAATGGGTGACGCAGGCCCAGTTTGCCGGCTATTATGTCGCCAAGGACAAGGGCTTCTACGACGAAGAAGGCCTCGAGGTCGAGATCAAGCCGGGCGGTCCCGATATCGCACCGCCGCAGGTCATCGCCGGCGGTGGCGCCGATGTCATCGTCGACTGGATGCCCTCCGCTCTCGCCACGCGTGAGAAGGGCGTGCCGCTCGTCAACATCGCCCAGCCCTTCAAGCGCTCCGGCATGATGCTCACCTGTCTCAAGGAATCCGGCGTGAAGACCCCGGAGGACTTCAAGGGTAAGACGCTCGGCGTCTGGTTCTTCGGCAATGAATATCCGTTCCTGTCCTGGATGTCGCAACTGAAGATCCCGACGGACGGCGGACCGAATGGCGTGACCGTGCTCAAGCAGGGATTCAATGTCGATCCGCTGATCCAGAAGCAGGCGGCCTGCATCTCGACGATGACCTACAACGAATACTGGCAGGTCATCGATGCCGGCATCAAGCCGGAGGATCTCGTCACTTTCAAATATGAAGACCAGGGCGTCGCAACGCTCGAGGACGGGCTCTACGTTCTCGAGGACAAGCTCAAGGACCCGGCCTTCAAGGAAAAGATGGTGAAATTCGTCCGCGCTTCGATGAAGGGTTGGAAATATGCCGAGGAGAACCCCGACGAGGCGGCGGAGATCGTGCTCGAGAACGACGCCACCGGCGCCCAGACGGAGAAGCACCAGAAGCGGATGATGGGAGAAATCGCCAAGCTCACGGCCGGCTCCAACGGCGCCCTCGACGAGGCCGACTACAAGCGGACGGTGGAATCGCTGCTCTCCGGCGGTTCCGATCCGGTGATTTCCAAGGAGCCGGAAGGCGCCTGGACACATGAGATCACCGACGAAGCGCTGAAATAGGCTTTACCCTCAGCAAAACGCGCGCGGCACCGGCCGCGCGCGTTTTCTTTGCGATGTTCAACCCGTCCTTCAAGTTGCATCCAACCCCGGGCACATGCGCGGAAATATTGAGGCACCATCACTTTTTCGCCCTTGTAAGCACTTGCCGCGAAGATTACATAGGCGCGGAACGTTTGATTGAAGGAGAGGCAGAAAAGGGGACTGGTTTTCCCTCGATCTCGCTTTTCGTGGGAATTTATCCCAGCTGCATGACTTCGTCCTGAAGCAAACGGGGACAAGACATGCAAGCACGCCCTTCGGCTTGAAACCGATCGGTCGGGAGAGGATTGAGTGCGCGTCGCAGACGGAGTCCCGGCTTCATGACCGGCCGCGCTGTGTACGGGAATAGCATGATTGCAGTCGCTTCCTTGGGTGGCTACGTATTGATTTGATTTCTATATTCGGGACGACGGCCGATGGCTCAGAGACTCCTATCCCTTTTTGCGGCCTGTGCAGCGATGACGCTCGGCGCTTTATCGATCGCCTCCGCCGAGGACGCCGCCAAGCCACAGCAGGATCAGCTCTTACCGTCGATCATCGTCACCGACGCGGTGGAACGCACTATTAGCGATCGCGTTCTTGCTACCGGGTCGATCGAGCCGGTCGAGGAGACTTATGTTTCACCACTGGTGGACGGGCTTTCGATCCGCTCGTTGAATGCCGATGTCGGCGATCGGGTCGAGCAAGGCAGCACGCTGGTCGTCCTCAACGACGACGCGCTCCTGCTCCAGAAGAGCCAGCTCAAGGCCAATCTTGCCAAGGCGGACGCTGCAGTCGCGCAATCGCAGGCGCAGCTCGCCGAGGCCAAGGCGAACGCCGAAGAGGCGACGCGCGTCGCCGACCGCGCCGCCCAGCTTTCGACAAATGGGACTGTCTCCACCGCCGAGGCTGACCGGCTGAAGGCGCTCGCGGCAGCCGCGCGCGCCCGCCTCCGTTCGGCCGAGCAATCTATCGGCGTCGCATCTGCGGACATGAAGGTGATAGAGGCTCAGATCGAAGATATCGACCTGCGCCTCGCCCGCACCGCCGTCAAGGCACCCGTCAGCGGTATCGTTTCCGCCAAGAACGCCAAGATCGGCGCGATCGCGAACGGCAGCGGCCAGCCGCTTTTCGCCATCATTCGCGACGGGGCGATCGAGATGAAGGCCGAGGTGACCGAGGCCGACGTCATCAAGCTTGCAGTCGGGCAACCCGCAACGGTCAGGCTCGCCGGCAGTAGCACAGCCATAGAAGGCAAGGTCCGGTTGATAGCACCGACCGTCGATCCGCAGACCCGCCTTGGCACCGTGCACATCACCCTCGCCGACACGGCGGAAGCCCGCGCGGGCATGTATGCGAGCGCGACTATCACCGTAGAGCAGAGGCAGACAGTGGTTCTGCCGCAAACCGCTGTTACAACGGAGGACGGCAAGTCGATCGTCCGCAAGGTCGAGGAAGGTATCGTTCACCTCAAACCGGTGACGACCGGTATTCAGGACGGGCAGTTCGTCGAAATCGTCTCGGGGCTGGTGCCGGGCGAGCAGGTCGTCGCAAAGGCTGGCGCCTATGTGCGCGACGGCGACCGCATCAATCCGGTCAAGCCGGCCAAGCCGATCACCAATTGACGGGAAAGAGACCATGAACTTCTCCGCCTGGTCCATCCGCAATCCGGTCGCGCCGATTCTGGCGTTTTTTGTGCTTGTCGTGCTCGGGTGGCAGTCTTTCAACTCGCTGCCGATCACCCGTTTCCCGAACATCGACGTGCCGATCGTTTCGATCGCCGTCACGCAGAGCGGGGCGGCACCTGCCGAACTCGAGACCCAGGTCACCAAGGAGATCGAGGACGCGGTCGCCGGTATCTCCGGCGTCGACCATATCGAGTCGACGATCACTGATGGTAGTTCCACCACCGCCGTCATCTTCCGCATGGAGGTGCCGACAACTCAAGCGGTTCAGGACGTCAAGGATGCGATCGACCGCATTCGCGGCGACCTGCCGACGACAATCGACGAGCCGATCGTCGCCAAGATCGATGTCGAAGGGCAGGCAATCCAGACGTTCTCGGTCTCCTCGCCCGGGATGACGCTTGAAGAACTCTCCTGGTTCGTCGACGACACGATCAAGCGCGCGATCCAGGGCAAGAGCGGCATCGGCCGCGTGGACCGCTATGGCGGCTCCGACCGCGAGATCCGCGTCGAGCTCGACGAGGATCGGCTGAATTCCTTTGGCATCACGGCCGCCGACGTGAATGGCCAGCTCCGCCGTATGAATCTCGATCTCGGCTCCGGCCGCGGCCAGGTGGGCGGCAGCGAACAGGCGATCCGCACCTTGGGCGACACGCGCGACGTGGCAAGCCTCTCCAACACGATGATCTCGCTACCGAATGGCCGCTTCGTGCGCCTGTCGGAGCTCGGCACCGTGACCGACACCTATGAGGAGCCCAAATCCTTCGCGCGGTTCAACGGCAACCCCGGCGTGACCTTTGCCGTCTTCCGCGCCAAAGGGGCGAGCGAAGTGACGGTCGCCGAAACGGTGGCCCAGACGCTCGACGATATCCGCGCGAAGCACCCGGACGTCACCATCGAGATGGTCGACGACTCGGTTTACTTCACCTATGGCAATTACGAGGCGGCGATCCACACGCTGATGGAAGGCGCGCTCCTCGCCGTCATTGTCGTGATGCTGTTCCTGCGCAATTGGCGCGCCACGCTGATTGCTGCCGTCGCCCTGCCACTCTCCGCTATCCCCACCTTCTGGGTGATGGAGCTCCTGGGCTTTTCGCTGAACCTCGTGAGCTTCCTCGCCATGACGCTGGCGACCGGCATCCTCGTCGACGACGCGATCGTCGAGATCGAGAACATCGAGCGGCACATCCACATGGGCAAGTCGCCCTACAAGGCGGCTATCGAGGCTGCTGACGAGATCGGCCTCGCCGTCATCGCCACGACCTTCACGATCATCGCCGTCTTCGTGCCCGTCTCCTTCATGCCAGGAATTCCGGGCCAGTACTTCATCCAGTTCGGCCTGACCGTCGCCGTTGCCGTCTTCTTCTCGCTTCTGGTCGCGCGCCTGATCACACCGGTGATGGCGGCCTATCTGATGAAGCCGAACGATGTGGACGGTTACCATGGCGACGAAGGCTTCATGATGCGCCAATATACGCGCCTCGTGCAATTCACGACGAGGCGCTGGTACACGCGCTATTCAACGCTGCTTGCCGCGATTGTCCTCACGGTGGGCTCCGTGCTCGCACTCATAGTCTTCGTACCCGGCAGTTTCCTGCCGCCGGAAGACAACTCACGCGTCAGCCTGTCGATCGAGCTGCCGCCGGATGCGATGCTCGCGGATACCGAGCGCACGACGACCGAGATCTACAACCGGATCAAGGACATTGAAGGTGTCGAAAACATCTTCGTGCTGGGCGGCGCTTCGCCGAAGGGCGATCTCGAACTGCGGCGCGCCGCGGTGACCGTACTCCTGCAAAAACTCGACCACTCGCTCCTCAACAAGGTGGTCAACGACGTGATCGGCCGAACACCACTGATTGGGCAGTATTTGCCCAAGTTGGCGCCGGCGGGCCGCACGAAACCGCAGTCGGAGATCGAAACGGAAATCTACGCGCGGCTCCAGGAAATTCCGGACGTTCGCGTCACCAAGCTCAACGACCGCGGCGAGCGCGACCTATCGTTCAACCTGCTTTCCAATAACGAGGCGGATCTGGACAAGGCCGTCGCCATCCTGGAAGCCAAGCTGCGCAGAGATCCGCTTCTCGCAAATGTCAGCCCCGACGGGGCGCTGCCCCGACCGGAATTGCAGATCCGCCCGCGCGACGAACAGATGTCGCGTCTTGGCATCACGACCGCGCAGATTTCGGAGGTCATCCGCGTCGCCACTATCGGCGACATCGACGCGCAACTTACGAAGATCGCGCTCGACGGGCGTCTCATACCGATCCGGGTCCAGCTTGATCGCGATTTCCGCACCGACTTGGCCGCCATCCGCAACCTGAAAGTCCAGGCGGCATCGGGCGCCACGGTTCCGCTCTCGAGCGTCGCCGACATCAACTATTCGGAAGGGCCGAGTTCCATCAAGCGCTACGACCGCAACCGCGTGGTCAAACTTGGCGCCGATCTACCGGTCGGCGTCGCACTCGACACTGCATCGGCCCGCTTCAAGGAAATCGCCGGCGAAGCGAAGCTGCCGGCGACGGTAGAGTTCCTCGAAAGCGGCGATGCCGAGGTTCAGGCGGAGATGCAGCAGAGCTTCGGCAATGCCATGCTGCTTGGCCTGATGATGGTGCTGGTCGTGCTCATCCTGCTGTTCAAGGACGTGATCCAACCTTTCACCATCCTGTTCTCGCTTCCACTGGCAATCGGTGGCGTGGCTGCGGCCTTGATCCTGACGCAGAATTCACTCTCCATGCCCGTTCTCATCGGCATCTTGATGCTGATGGGCATCGTCACCAAGAACGCCATCCTGCTCGTCGATTTCGGTATCGAGATGATGCATCACGGCATGGACCGGACGCTGGCGATGGTCGAGGCCGGCCGCAAGCGTGCCCGCCCGATCGTCATGACGTCGATCGCGATGTCGGCGGGCATGCTGCCTTCGGCGCTCGGCGTCGGCGAAGGCGGCTCATTCCGCGCGCCGATGGCGATCGCCGTGATCGGCGGCATTATCGTTTCTACGGTCTTGAGCCTCGTCGTCGTCCCCTCCTTCTTCCTGATCATGGACGACCTGTCGCGACTGCTTGCCTGGGTCTTCGGCCGTTTCGTCGGCAAGAAGGACAAGGAGGACCTGCCGCTCGACCCCGAAGCGCTCAGCAGGCTCGCCGCCGACCAGGGCAGCACGATCGAGAGCCTCGAGGAGCGCATCAAGGCGCTTGAGGCCGAGCGGCGCGGCAAGTCCGACCGCAAGGTCATCACCCATCCGGCTCTTGCCGCCGAATAACGCCCCGCGCGCGGCGCTTTCAGGGCCGCGTGATGGAAACTCGCGACAGACGGGCGGTCAGGGAGTTCTGAAGCCAGCCGCGACTTGCAGCCGGCTCAGAGGCCGCCATGCACCGTCAGAAACTCGACTATCCGGTCGATGCCGTCCCCGCGTTTCATGTTTGAGAAGACGAAGGGCTTTTCAGCCCGCATCCGCGCCGCATCGCGCTCCATCACGTCAAGATCGGCGCCGACATGAGGGGCGAGGTCCTTCTTGTTGATGACGAGCAGGTCGGATTTGGTAATTCCCGGACCGCCTTTGCGCGGAATTTCTTCGCCCTGGCAGACGGAAATCACATAAATCGTCAAGTCAGCCAGATCGGGCGAAAAGGTCGCCGCCAGATTGTCGCCGCCGGATTCGATGAAAACCACGTCGAGGTCTGGAATGCGCCGGTTGAGCTCCGCAATCGCCTGCAGGTTGATCGAGGCGTCCTCACGGATTGCGGTATGCGGGCAGCCTCCGGTCTCGACGCCGACGATACGATCCGAAGACAGTGCCTGCATCCGCACCAGCGCCTCAGCATCCTCCTTGGTATAGATGTCGTTGGTGACGACGGCGACCGAATACCTCTCGCGCATTGCCTTGCAGAGTTTATCGGTGAGCGCCGTCTTGCCGGAACCGACCGGACCACCGATGCCGACGCGAAGAGGTCCGTTTTTTGATGGCATGTCCAATTCCTTTCCGTGCGCCGATCGCTTTCATGCATGATCGACACGCATCAGGAGCGAAAAAGGCGCGAATGCAGGGTTTCGTGTCTCAAGGAAGCAATATCTGCCATGATCGCGGCCGAGCCAAGATCGTCGAGGGAGCCAGCCGAGGCCAGCGCCGCTACCTCCGAAATCGCAGCCTCCAGCCCAGCAAGAACGCCGATACCATCCCGCTGACCGAACACGCCGCAGCGAATCGCGACCGAAATTGTGTTCGACGCACTGGCGTTGAGAAATGCGGCGAGCGCCGCCACTATGCCGGTGCGATGCGCGCCCGCGACCGCGCCGACCGCCACCGGATAGGCAGCGGTCGCCCCCAGCACGTGCAGCACAGGATGGGGCCAGTAGCCCGCGGCAGCAATGAAAGCCTCGCCGAGCAGCATGGTCTCCATGTGCCGCTCGCGCGAACCGGCGAGTGCCTCCGCCAGTTCCGCAGCGGCCCTTAACCGCTGCGCATCATCGTGGCTGCGATAGCTCTCGGCTAACAGCAGCGCATCGTTCCAAAGCGCCCCCCGACGCATGAGCGTGTCGAGCCACAGGCGCAGATCGTCGGCGTCTGCCACAAGTCCATCGTGAACCGCCTGCTCCAGTCCCCCGGAATAGGAAAAGGAGCCGACGGGAAAGGCGGGCGAGAGCCAGGTGACGAGTCGGACCAGCGCCTGCGTATCGGCGTGTTCAGCCATGGTGGTGGTGATCGCCGCCGTGCCCATGATGATGGCCGCCGGTGCCATGATAGGCCCCGCGCAACGGGTGGAAAGGCTCTATTACTTCGCTCACCGTCGCGCCCAGGCCCACGAGCATCGCGCGGATCACCGGATCGCGGGCAATCAGGATGCGCCCCTCCTCGACCGCCGCCGGCAGATGCCGATTGCCGAGATGCCAGGCGAGTTCGATCAGGTGCAGCCTGTCGCGCGGACGGATGTCGTAGAGCGCTTCCTCCGCCGCCTTCACTTCGATATAGCCGCCGCCCTCCAGCACCAGGAGATCGCCATCGGCGAGCATCACCGGCTCCTTCAAGTCGAGCATCACCACATCGTCATTTTCGAGATGCAGGAGCTTGCGCCGCAAATGCCGCTGGTCATGTGTCAAGGTCACGCGGTGAAGCGGTGCCCGCTCGGCGGATCCGGGCGAAAGCACTTCGGTCGAACGGTAGGGCACGTCAGATTACCTCGAGCTTCTCGGGGTGGATCACCTCGATGCGGATCTCAGCGAGCAGCTCTGCCATCGCCGTCTGAAAAGACTTCAGGTGCGGCTCGGAGAAATGCGCGTCGACGGCCGCCCTGTCCCTCCAGGACTCGACGAAGACAAGGGTGTCCGGTTGAGCCGCATTACGATAAAGATCATAGCTGATGCATCCAGCTTCCTTGCGGGTGGATTCGATAAGCGGCGCTGCGAGTGCCACGACCTCATCGCCCTTGCCTGCGTTCGCCTTCAGATGTGCGATAACGTAAACCATTGGACCTCGGCATGCTCTTGCGATCACTGTAGCAAGAAAAAGCCGCGGCGCCAGCAGGGAGCCGACTTTCGAAAGCCTGCTTGCGGCAGCCGGGGCCTTGCCTGTTCAATCGATCGCGATCAGGCGGCGATCTTCCGCGACTTGAGCGCCGCGAGAATGTTCTGCGGTGAGGAAATGCCGTAGGGATCGCTGTCGCAATTATCGGAATAGCCTTCCTCTTCGAACCATTGCTCGACGATGCCATTGTTGACGATTGCGGCATAGCGCCAGGAGCGCATGCCGAAGCCGAGATTGTCCTTGGCAACCAGCATGCCCATCTTGCGGGTGAACTCACCCGAACCATCCGGGATCAGTTTGACGTTTTCGAGGCCCTGCGACTTGCCCCAGGCATTCATGACGAAGGCGTCATTGACCGAGACGCAATAGATTTCATCGATGCCGAGCGCGCGAAACTCCGGCGCGAGCTTCTCAAAATCCGGGAGTTGATAGGTCGAGCAGGTCGGGGTGAAAGCCCCCGGCAGCGAAAACAGCACCACACGCTTGCCTGCGAAATAGTCGTCCGAGGTCACATCCTGCCAACGGAACGGATTGGAGCCGCCGACGGATTCGTCGCGGACGCGGGTGCGGAAGGTCACTGCAGGAACTTTTCTGCCGAGCATCATCATCTCCTTCTGATAGCTGCCCGGGCGTCAAGTCTTGGAGGAAACGCCCGGCGGAAAGCGAGCGCCCTTCCTACAGGAGATTGCGCTGCACTGCAGCATCAAAGGCACCTTCGCATAACAGCCTTGCGAATTGTGCATGGCTGCGCAAACGCGGCAGGATCAACTCAGAACAGGAAATAGCGCTGCGCCATCGGCAGCACCATCGCAGGCTCGCAGGTCAAGAGCTCTCCGTCCGCACGCACCTCGTAGGTCTCGGGGTCGACCTCGATATGCGGCGTCAGGCTGTTGTGGATCATCGCCGCCTTGCCGATGCCGCCGCGGGTATTCTGGACCGCGACGAGTTCCTTGGCGACGCCGAGCCTGCCCGCAAGCCCCGCATCGAGCGAAGCCTGGGAGACGAAAGTGACGGACGAATTGGTGAGGCTCTTGCCATAGGCGCCGAACATCGGCCGGTAATGTACCGGTTGTGGCGTCGGGATGGAGGCGTTGGGATCGCCCATCGGCGCCGCGGCGATCGTGCCGCCGATCACAACCAGGTCCGGCTTGACGCCGAAGAAGGCCGGATTCCAGAGGACGAGATCGGCGCGCTTGCCGACTTCGAGCGAGCCGAGCTCGTGGCCGAGACCGTGAGCGATCGCCGGGTTGATCGTGTATTTGGCGATGTAGCGCTTGACGCGGAAATTGTCGTTGTCGCCCGTCTCCTCTTTGAGGCGGCCCCGCTGCCGCTTCATCTTGTCGGCGGTCTGCCATGTGCGGATCGCCACTTCGCCGACCCGCCCCATGGCCTGGCTGTCGGAAGAGATGATCGAGAAGGCACCAAGGTCGTGCAGGATGTCCTCGGCCGCGATCGTCTCCTTCCGGATGCGGCTCTCCGCAAAGGCGATGTCTTCCGGAATCGACGGCGAAAGATGATGGCAGACCATCAGCATGTCGAGATGCTCTGCCACCGTGTTCAGGGTATAGGGCCTGGTCGGGTTGGTTGAGGAGGGAATGACATTCGGCTGACCACAGATCTTGATGATATCCGGCGCATGGCCGCCGCCCGCCCCTTCCGTGTGGAAGGCGTGGATCGTCCGCCCCTTGATTGCCGCGATCGTATCCTCGACGAAGCCGCTCTCGTTCAGCGTATCGGTGTGGATCATCACCTGCACGTCATATTCGTCGGCAACCGAGAGGCAGCAGTCGATCGCCGCCGGTGTCGTGCCCCAATCCTCGTGCAGCTTCAGCGAGGAGGCGCCGCCCATCACCATTTCGACGAGCGCCCCGGGCTGCGAGGCATTGCCTTTGCCGGCAAAGGCGAGATTCATCGGGAAGGCATCCGCCGCCTCGATCATCCTGGCGATGTGCCAGGGCCCCGGCGTGCAGGTGGTGGCGAGCGTCCCATGCGCCGGTCCCGTGCCGCCGCCGAGCATGCAGGTCAGCCCGCTCATCAGAGCCTCTTCGATCTGCTGTGGGCAAATGAAGTGAATATGAGCGTCCATTCCGCCGGCGGTGACGATCTTGCCCTCGCCGGCGATGGCCTCGGTGCCCGGGCCGACGATGATATTGACGCCCGGCTGCGTATCCGGGTTGCCGGCCTTGCCGATCGCGGCGATGCGACCGTCCTTGAGGCCGATATCTGCCTTTACGATTCCCCAATGGTCGAGGATCAGCGCGTTGGTGATGACCGTATCGACGGCGCCGGCGGCACGCGTCACCTGGCTTTGGCCCATGCCGTCGCGAATGACCTTGCCGCCGCCGAACTTCACCTCTTCACCATAGGTAGTGAAGTCCTTCTCGACCTCGATGAAGAGCTCGGTGTCGGCAAGCCGCACCTTGTCGCCTACGGTCGGACCGAACATGTTGGCGTAGGCCGCGCGCGACATTTTATAGGACATGGTTCAGGCTCCTTGGGACCAAGTCTGAGAAAGAGGATTGATCGAGGCGGCGAAGGCGACCCTCCGAGGCGAGCGCCTCGACATAGCGACGCTCCGTCGCGAAGGGATGCCACTCCCAGCCACTATGGCCGAAGCCGACAAGCACGACATCGTCACGGTCGCCGGCAAAGCTCGACAGGATATCTGCGATCACCACGAGGCCGCTCGACGGGACCACATAGGGTGGGGGCTCGAAGCGGGCGAGGTCGCGCTCCAGCCCCTCCTGCCTTTCGGCCGGGATGACGCGGTGGGGACGGCCGGTCGCGCGCGCGAAGCTTTCGAAGCCCGCTGTATAGTCGTCGCAGAAATCATCGAGGTCCGGGTGCGTCACGGCGAGCTTCGCCCGCATCGCCGCGAATTTCGCGCCGGAGCGCACGCTCCAGATCGCGCGCGCCTGCCGCACCGGCGTGCTCGTCTTCCAGCGGCCACCGCCGAGCATCGCGAGCGCGGGGCGGCCCGTATTGCAGACTGCCACTATGTCGGTCTTGTTGCCGCCCTTGCCGACCGAGCGGCAATCGTTGAAGCGAACCACCACATCAGCGGCATCGATCGTCGCAGCGGCACCCTCCGGCACCTCGCCATTGCCCACGATCATGATGACGCGGCTCATCGACGATTATCTCCCGGCGAATGCGCGACCGCGGTTCAAAGTTTGCCCATCACCTGCTGACGGAAGCCGAACACCTCGCGCTTGCCCGAAAGCGGAATCAGCGTGACCTGCCTGGTCTGGCCCGGCTCGAAGCGTACGGCCGTACCGGCGGGGATATCGAGGCGCATACCATTCGCAGTGGCGCGATCGAAGTTCAGGCCAGGGTTCGTTTCCGCAAAATGATAGTGGCTGCCGACCTGCACCGGCCGGTCGCCGGAATTGGAGACCTCAATGGTGACGGTGTCGCGGCCGGCATTGAGCTCGATATCGCCGGCGGCTGCGATGATTTCCCCTGGTATCATGCCGTTCTCCCCTCAAGCAGCACTTCAACGAATGGGCTCGTGGACCGTGACCAGTTTCGTCCCGTCCGGAAAGGTTGCTTCGATCTGGATATCGTGGATCATTTCCGCAATGCCTTCCATCACTTGGTCGCGGGTCAGCACATGCGCGCCCGCCTCCATCAACTCGGCGACGGAGCGGCCGTCGCGCGCGCCCTCGACGACGAAATCGGTGATCAGCGCGATCGCCTCGGGATGGTTGAGCTTCACGCCGCGCTCAAGCCGGCGGCGCGCCACCATCGCCGCCATGGAAATCAACAATTTGTCTTTCTCGCGCGGGGTGAGATTCATGCGTCGCCATCCAGTTTGACTGCGGGATCAGAGAGTCCAGACTTTCGGTACAGATGCGTCCTCACGCAAGTGCGAAATGAGCGGGATGAGGATTTTTCTGAGCTCGAAGCCGTCGGCGGCGACAAGCCGAGCAATAAGCTTGTCGCGACCGCCTACCTTGTAGTGGCTGACACCTGCTCCTGCCACCGATGCGAGTGCCGCGCGCAGCCTCGCAAGCATCGCTTCGCAATCCGCCGCCACATAGAGGAGCGTCGCAAAGGCGGCCGCGCCGCCAAGCACCGCGGGTCGTGCGGCAAGTCGGGCGATCTCGTCGTCGAGCGTCAGGTTTTCCGCATGGATCAGCTTGTCACCGCTCCTCACGCGCCAGCGATCGCGAAAGAGCCCGGTATGCACCGCCTCGCCCATCGCCTTGCGTCCAAGCAGCACCGCCTCGACGGCGAGAAGCACGGCATCGGCGGCAAGGTCGACCTCGAGCGAACGCGACAGCGAGGCCCGATCGAAGAGGATCGTTTCCTGCGGCAGCCAGTCGATACGAGCGCCGGCCGCGGCCGACAGGCGCGTCTCGATCTCCGCCGTACCTGCGCTTGCCTTGTAGATCTTCTCACAGGCCTGAGTCGTCAAACAGAGGCACGTTCCCTCGCCCGCCTCGAAGGCCCAAGCCAGACGGTCGCCGCCGGTGACGCCACCCGAGGAATTGATGAGCACCGCTTCCATGGAGCCGTCGAAGGTCTTCGGCAGGCGAATCTTGGCACAACCTTCCTGATAGAGCTCCGCGATACGCGTGTGTCCGCGCCGGGACTTGGCACTGAGCCGCCCCTTTCCCCAAGCCCTTTGCGGGGCGATGATCGCCGCCTCGGTCACTTTCTTCAGATCTTTCCCTGCTGGCACGCGGTCCGCGTGCAATCTCGTGATCCGGCATCGTCGGAAACCGGATGACCAAAGTCAAGGCACTGTTTCGAAAGCGGAATTGCCGTCCACGAGGGATAACGCCTCGACTGAGTTCCAATGGCGATCGTGCGGAACCCGGTTCCTCGCTTTTCGCAAAGAGGGCCCCCTCATCTGGGCCCTCCCCTCGATACCCGTGCATTGCCACGATCAAGACCGTGCGAATTCCATCAGATCCGCGTTGAGTTCGTCTTTATGCGTGTCGGTGATGCCATGCGGAGCGCCCGGATAGACCTTGAGCACCGCATGCGGGATGAGCTTTTTCGAGGCGCGGGCTGCGGCGTCGATCGGCACGATCTGGTCATCATCGCCATGGATGATGAGCGTCGGCACGTCGAACTTCTTCAGGTCCTCGGTGAAATCCGTCTGCGAGAAGGCGACGATCGAATCATAGGTGTTCTTGTGACCCGCCGTCATGCCTTGAAGCCAGAAACTGTCGATCATGCCTTGCGAGGGCTTTGCGCCGGGGCGGTTGAAGCCGAAGAACGGACCAGAGGCAATGTCCTTATAGAGCTGTGAGCGATCGGCGAGGCTGGCGGCCTGCAGATTGTCGAACACTTCCTCCGGCAGACCGCCCGGATTGCTCTCGGTCTTCACCATCAGCGGGGGAACGGCCGAAATCAGCCCTGCCCTTGCTACTCGCCCCGTGCCGTGCCGGCCGATATAGCGGGCGATTTCGCCGCCACCGGTCGAAAATCCCGCAAGGAAGACACCCTCCAGATCCAATTGTTCGATCAGATCGGCAAGATCGTCGGCGTAGTGGTCCATGTCGTTGCCGTCCCAGGGCTGACTGGATTGGCCATGGCCCCGGCGATCATGGGTCACGACTCGGAAGCCATTGCTGGCGAGGTGGAAAGCCTGAGCCTCCCAGCTATCGGACGACAAAGGCCAGCCATGGCTGAGGACCACTGCCGGACCATCCTTCGGCCCCCAGTCCTTGTAATAGATTTCAACGCCGTCACGGGTGAGAATAGTGCTTCCCATGGTTCTTGCTCCTTGGCTTTTGGATGAAGTTACGGCGTCCGCAGCCGTTGCTGGTCTGTGGGCAGAGAGAGCTGCGGCCGCGCTGGCGGCACCCAGCGCCCCGGTCAGGACACTACGCCTCAATACGCCGTTGGCTATCGTGCGTGTTTCAACCTCGGTCATTGGCATTGCTCCGTTATGTTCGCGATTTAATCGCACACGATATAAACTCGTGCGGGGACGCGACTTTGGCCCAAGCATCTAGCTGTGCGATTAAATCGTGCACGATATTTATCGGTCCAAGAACCTGCTGTCAATACCTTGCGATTATATCGCGAGCGATTTATTTTATCGGCCTGAACATTTGGAAGAAGACCATGGCAAAGGCTGACACCCCCTCCTCTGAAGATCTGTTGAAGCTCGACAGTTTCCTGTGTTTCGCGATCTATTCCGCCAACCACGCATTCACGCGCGTCTACAAGCCGCTTCTCGACGACCTCGAGCTCACCTACCCGCAATATCTGGTGATGGTGGTGTTATGGGAGAACGACGACCAGACGGTCGGCAGTCTCGGCGAGAAACTCTTCCTAGAGTCGAGCACGCTGACGCCCATGCTGAAGCGCCTCGAGGCAATGGGCTATGTTACGAGAGTTCGCGACAAAATGGATGAGCGGCAGGTGCGCGTGCGGCTGACCGACACCGGTCGCGCCCTGAGGCAGAGGGCAAACGCCATTCCGCTCGGAATTGCCGGAGCCACGGGAATGGAGCCGGCAGACCTCGCCCGGCTGAGGACAGAGATCGCGGCACTGCGGGCTTCGCTGCTCAGGTAAGACGCAACGTAGAAAAACAAAGGCCCGGCGTGTTTCCGCGCCGGGCCCATACTGATCCGAGACGATGACTATTCGTTCTGGAAGTAGCTGTACTTGCCGTCGTCACCCTTTTTCCAGGTATACATGACGTAGTCCGGACGGGTGATGTCGCCCTTCTCGTCGAAGCCGAGCTCGCCGATCGCCGTCTGGAACGGACCCTTCGATTTCATAGCTTCGGCAACAGCCTGCGGGTCGTTGCCGCCGGCAGCCTTAGCACCCTGAGCGATCACCTGAAGCGCCGCATAGGAGTAAAGCGTGTAAGCCTCCGGTTCGAAGCCCTCAGCGCGGAACTTCTCGACGAGTTCCTTGGCGTTGGGGTTCTTGCGCGGATCCGGCGCGAAGGTCATCAGCGTGCCGTCGACGGCATCGCCGGCGATGGAGGCCAGCTCGTTCGAGACAATGCCGTCGCCCGACATGAACGTCGCGTTCAGGCCCTGGTCCTTCATCTGGCGCATGATGAGGCCGGCTTCCGTGTGCAGGCCACCGTAGTAGACGACGCTCACGCCGGCTTGCTTCATCTTGGCTATGAGGGCCGAGAAGTCCTTGTCGCCGGTGTTGATGCCTTCATAAAGGGCTTCGGTGACGCCGGCTTCGCTCATCGCCTTCTTGGTTTCGTCGGCAAGACCTTGACCGTAAGGAGTCTTGTCGTGGATGACGCCGATCTTCGCGTCCTTGAAATTGGCGGCGATGTACGCGCCGGCTACCGCGCCCTGCTGATCGTCGCGGCCGCAGGTGCGGAACGTGTTCCAAAGACCGCGTTCGGTGAACTGCGGGTTGGTCGAGGCCGGGGTGATCTGCAGGATGCCGTTTTCGGCATAGATTTCCGAAGCCGGGATCGACACGCCAGAGTTGAAGTGGCCAATGACGAACTTAACGCCGTCAGCGACGAACTTGTTGGCGACCGAAACGCCCTGCTTGGCGTCCGATACGTCGTCGCCGAGCACGATCTTGATCTGTTCCCCATTGATGCCGCCTGCAGCATTGATGTCCTCGGCTGCCTGTTCCGCACCTTTCTGGAGCTGCGCACCGAAGGCGGCGTTCGGCCCGGTCAGCGGACCAGCGACGCCGACCAGGATATCAGCCCATGCGGTGCCGCTGAAGGCGACCATTGCGGTCAGCGCCACAGCCGACAGAAGAGTCTTTTTCATCTTGTTACTCCCAAATCTTCGAGCGGGTCTCGTTTCAAAGCCAACGCAATGCCCACCATACTTGCGCCGGTGATCCTTCGCACCGGCCGCTTCGGACCGGCAAACGCTGTTCCCTTATTTGGCCCTCCAGGAGAAGGGCGAGGCTTTTTCATAAAGCCAGTAGTACATGTTGGCCATTTGCCTGGTCCGGTAATACCGGAAACCGGCGGTAGCAAACAACAAAAGTACGACCGTGTCCACGACATAGTATTGCAGGCTGAACATCGTTCCGCCGAAAAGCGCGTGATGCACGAAGCGGATTGCGAGTCCGAGCAGGGCCACATAGGTCAGCAGCCGCGGAACGGTTTGCCAGTTGTCGGCAACGCTCTTGCCCGTCCTCCAGGCGGTCCAGCCCCCCAGGATACAGGTGATGAAGAGAAACTGCCAGACCGACACTTCTTCGTAGAGAATTCCCTGCATGTCATTCACTCCAGGCGCGGCGCATCAATGGCGACCGCCTTCGAGATAGGCCGCGCGGACTTCCGGATTGGCCAGCAGATCCTTGCCCGTCCCGCTCATCGTGACCTTGCCGTTTACGAGCACGTAGGCGCGATCTGAAAGCTTGAGCGCACCGAAAGCGTTCTGCTCCACCAGGAACACGGTGAGGCCCTCTTGGTTGTTCAGTTTTTTGATCGCCTCGAAGATCCCCTTGACGATCAGCGGCGCCAGCCCGAGTGACGGCTCATCGAGGAGAAGCAGCTTTGGCCGCGCCATCAGCGCCCGGCCGATCGACAGCATCTGCTGCTCGCCGCCCGAGAGCGTCCCGCCACGCTGGGCCTGCCGCTCCTTGAGGCGCGGAAAGAGTGCGAACACCTTCTCCACGTCGTCCTTGAAGTGCTTCAGATTGTCGAGGCTCGCGCCCATCTGAAGATTTTCCAGCACCGTCATGCGCGGGAAGATGCGGCGACCTTCCGGCGACTGGGCGATGCGAAGGCGGGCGATTTCGTGCATCGGCAGGCGCGTGATCTCCTGTCCTTCGAAGGAGATCGAGCCGGTGCGCGCCTGCGGACTGCCGCAGATCGTCATCATCAGCGTCGACTTTCCGGCCCCGTTGGCACCGATCAGCGAAACGATCTCCCCGCGATGCACCTCGACATCGACCCCCGAGAGCGCCCGGATGTTGCCGTAGTAGGTCTCGACGCCTCTAACACTCAAAAGCGGAGCGGTCATGGATTGATACCTCCCTGCTCGCTTTCGATTTCCTCGATCTCCTCGATCACCTCTTCAACCTCTTCGTCCTCGACACCGAGATAGGCCGCGATGACCTTCGGATCATGCTTCACGAAATCCGGATTGCCGTCGGAAATCTTCTGCCCATATTCCAGCACCACGACGTGATCGGAAATCTCCATCACCACCGACATGTCGTGCTCGATCAGCAGGATGGAGGTACCGGTGTCGCGACGGATGGCCTGCAGCAGTTCGTTGAGCGCGAGCGACTCGCGCGGATTGAGGCCGGCGGCCGGCTCGTCGAGGCAAAGCAGTTCCGGCCCGGTGCACATTGCACGGGCGATCTCCAGCCGCCGCTGCGCCCCATAAGGCAGGTCGCCAGCCGGATCGTCGGCCCGGTCGGTGAGCGATGCCATTTCGAGCCAATGCTTGGCGAGCTCGATCGATTCCTTGGTGGCCTGCCGATAGGCAGGAAAGCCGAGCAGACCGAGGATCGTGTACCCGGAAGCCTGCATCAGCTTATTGTGCTGCGCCACCAGCAGGTTCTCCAGGACCGTCAGGCCCGAGAACATGCGGATGTTCTGGAAGGTGCGCGCCACTTTGGCATGCTTGGTGATCTCGAAATCGGGCAAGCGTTCCAACAGGAACTCCTTGCCGGATCGCTGCTTCATCGTGATCATGCCCATCGTCGGCTTGTAAAAGCCGGTAACGCAGTTGAACACGGTCGTTTTGCCCGCCCCGTTGGGGCCGATCAACGCGGTGATTTCGCCGCGCTCGGCCTCGAAGGAGAAGTCGTTGATGGCCATGAGACCGCCGAAGCGCATCGACAGGTGCTCGACCTTGAGAATGGGGTCTTTGGTCATTGTTGTCTTAAGGGCCATCAGCCGTGCCCTTCCTTGGTAAAGCTGCCGGATATGGCCTTGCGCTCGTGGAGGAACGCGGTCGGTTCGCGAGATCCGACGAAGCCGCGCGGCTTCCAGACCATGACGACGACCATGGCCAGGCCGAAGATCAGCATGCGGTAGAGTTCAGGCGTGAATGTCGGGCCGAAGATCGCCTTGAGGAAGGTGAGTTCGCGCAGGATCTCCGTGCCGCCGACCATCACCACCGCCGCAATCGCGATGCCGGTCAGCGAACCCATGCCCCCGAGAACGACGATCGCGAGAATCACGGCGGACTCGAGGAAGACGAAGGATTCCGGCGAGACGAACCCCTGGCGAACGGCGAAAAAGGACCCCGCAAAGCCACCGAACATGGCACCCGTGGCAAAAGCGGTCAGCTTCGTCGTCACCGTGTTGATGCCGAGCGACCGGCAGGCGATCTCGTCCTCGCGAAGCGCTTCCCACGCCCGTCCTACCGGCATCCGACGGAGGCGGATGGTAACGAAGGCCGTCAGCAACGCAAGGCCGAGGATTAGATAGAACAGGAAGATCTTGTAGTAGGCCGAGGACATCGGCAAGCCGAACAGTGCCGCAAAACCGTCCTTGGATGCGTCGAACTTGATGCCGAACAGCGTCGCCTTAGCGATACCCGACACACCGAACGTGCCCTTAGTAACTTCGGTCCAGTTGATCAGCACAAGGCGGATGATTTCGCCGAACGCAAGCGTCACAATGGCCAGGTAGTCGCCCCGGAGACGCAGAACCGGAAAACCGAGGATCACGCCCCACAGGGCTGCGAGAATGCCGGCGACCGGCAGCAGCACCCAGAAGGACAGGCCGAAATAGCTGGAGAGCAGGGCATAGGAATAGGCGCCGACAGCATAGAACGCCACATAGCCGAGGTCGAGAAGACCGGCGAGACCGACAACGATGTTGAGGCCCCAGGCGAGCATCACATAGATCAGGATTTGGATGCCGAAGTTGTCCACCCACTTCAGCGAACCCTGGACGCCGAAGAGCGCTACGATGATTGGCGGATAAAGCACCAGCGCGACGATCGCGATCTTCGAGAAGTTGCGGCTGAAGAAGCTCTCCCCTTTTACAATCTCAGGCGCCGCCGCCTTCACGGCCTTGCGCTGAGCGAACCACGGCTGCGCATAGGCAACGATCAGGAACCGACCGACCATCGAAACGGCGACGAAGGTCGCCAAGAGTCCCCAGCGCTCCGTGAGTATCAGCTCGTTGCGAATGTTCTGGTCGGTCTTGAGACCGACGAAGAGGAAGAACAGCCCGAGCGTGATGAGACCCGTGAAGACAGCCTCGCGCAGGGCCCGCGCCGTCACCTCAGTGCCGGCGCTTGCAGTCGTAGATGCAACATTTGCCATGGAATTATACCTTCTCGACTTCCGGTCGTCCGAGAATACCCGACGGCTTGAAGATCAGGACGATCGCGAGAATCGAGAAGGTCGCGACATCCTTGTAGTCGATGGTGAAATAGGCCGACCACAGCGACTCGATGAGACCGATCAGCAGCCCACCCAGCACAGCGCCCGGCAGCGAGCCGATGCCCCCAAGAACGGCGGCGGTGAACGCCTTGACGCCCGGAACGAAGCCATCCGTGAACACGACCACGCCATAATACATGAGATACATCGTACCGGCGACGGCAGCGAGTGCCGCACCCATGATGAAGGTCACCGAAATGGTACGATCGACGTCGACGCCGAGCAGCGCCGCCATCTTGCGATCTTGCTCGGTAGCGCGCTGCGCGCGTCCAAGGGGCGTCCGGTTGACGATGTACCAGAAGACCGAAAGCAGAATTGCCGTGATGACCACGATGACGATCTGCTTCAAGGAAATCGCGATGCCGAACACATTATAAACCGAGGAGACGAGCGGCGGGATCGGCTTGTTGCGCGGCCCCTGCGTCACCTGGATGAAGTTCGACAGGACAATGGACATGCCGATCGCGGTGATCAGCGGCGCCAAGCGGAACGACCCGCGCAACGGCCGATAGGCCACCCGCTCAATAGTCCAGTTCCAGAGTGCGGCCGCCAGCATGCCAACGATCATCATCAGCAAAAGCGCCAGCACCACCGGCACACCGGCAAGAAAAGACGTAAGAACCAGGAAGACAATCAACGCGGCGAAACCGCCAAGCATGAAGATATCGCCATGGGCGAAGTTGATCATGCCGATGATGCCGTAAACCATGGTATAACCAATCGCGATCATACCATAAATGGACCCAAGCGTCAGCCCGTTGACGAGCTGCTGGATGAAATACTCCATCAATCTTCCCCTGGACCAGATCCCGAAGGTCCAGCCTCTTGTTATTAGTTTTCATTCGAGAGCGTGCTCTGCGCCGATTTCATACCTCTTTCAAGTGAAAATGAAAGCTAAAAAATGCGCGATTCGTGGATTCTTCCGGGATAAAATCGATTTGGCGCATTTGCAGCCAGCAAAAGTCAAAAAAAATGCAGCCTTCGCTTGCGAAATGGTCAATTTCGAGCCCAAAAAATGTAAAATGGCAGCAGTTGCTTCGTTCCATGACATGCGAACCGCTCATTGCCGTACATGGTTTTTGCCACTATGGCGCTCCAAGCGTAAGAGCGCTGAGGCACGTTTAACGGCTGCATGTCTCACACCCGGGAGGGCCTGACGAGACATGCAGCAGCACGGATTGAACCAGAAACGGATCGATGATGCTGGAGATATTGGAACAAGCTGCGATCGCCGCCGGAGAGGCCATTCTGCAGGTTTACGACGCCGGCCCCGCCGTGACCTACAAGGCGGACAGTTCACCGGTAACGGATGCCGACCACCGGGCCGAGCGCATCATTCTCGCTCAACTCACCGCCGCCTTTCCGGATCTGCCAATCATCGCTGAGGAATCCGTCGCGGCGGGGAAGGTCCCCGACATCGCTGGCCGGCGCTTTTTCCTGGTCGATCCCCTCGACGGCACCAAGGAGTTCCTCGATCGCGACAGCCACTTCACGGTCAATATCGGGCTCATCGATGGCGGAGTGCCGGTCGCAGGTGTCGTCTATGCGCCGGCGCTCGGTGTCATCTATGCGGCAAGCGCCGGTGAAGCGAGGAAGGCAAAAGTCGAGCACGGCCGTGTCTGCGGTGACTGGCGGCCGATCGGCTGCCGAAAATCCCCGGGCCCGCCCGTCGCCGTCGTCAGCCGGCGGCACAACAGTCGCGAAACGATCGCCCACCTCGACGAACAGGGCATCACCGACTACGAGGCGATCGGTTCGTCGCTGAAGTTCTGCCTCCTTGCTGAAGGGCAGGCCGATATCTATCCGCGGTTCAGCCGCACAATGGAATGGGATACCGCCGCCGGGGACGCGATCCTGCGGGTGGCTGGCGGCGAAACGCTGACCATGGAAGGCGAGCCTCTCGCTTACGGCAAGCGCAACCAGCCGAACGACACCGATTTTGCCAATCCCTGGTTCATCTCCCGCGCGAAGCCGCGTTGACGCATCTCGCTCAAGACTGTGCGGCAGTCTTGAGAGAAGGATCGCTGGAGCGAGCAGAAAGGCTTGGCGTGAGTCCGACGGCACCTCATGGACTTGCACGCCGTCAGGCCCTATCTCTCGTCGGTCGTCTGTCGCAAGCAGGATTGTGAACCATGTTGTCCTACTCCGCCATAGCCAAAAACAACGTTGCCGTCGTCACCGGCGCCGCCTCGGGCATCGGACTCGCAGCGGCGAAGCGCTTTGCCGCTCTCGGAATGAAAGTCGTGCTCGCCGACCTCCCCGGCAACCGTCTGCAAGTCGCCCAAGCGGCGGTGGCGAAGCTTGCCGCCGGCGGAGCAGCGGCCGTGGCCGCGGTCGCGACGGACGTGTCGCGGCCGGACGAAATCGTTGCCCTGGCGCGCGCTGCACGCGAAAGGTTCGGCCATGTGCATGTGCTGATGAACAATGCCGGCGTTCAGCCCGGCAGCTCGATGTTCGGCCCGCTGGAGCATTGGGAAACCGTGATGTCCGTCAACCTTTGGGGGGTGATCAACGGCTCGCGCATTTTTGCGCCTGCCATGATCGCACATGGCGATCCGGCGCTGATCATCAACACCGGCTCCAAGCAGGGCATCACCACGCCACCCGGCGATCCCGCCTATAATGTCTCGAAGGCAGGTGTGAAGGTTTTCACCGAGGCGCTCCAGCACGAATTGCGCAATACCGAAGGCTGCAAGGTGAATGCGCATCTGCTGATACCCGGATTCGTCTACACGGCATTGACCGCGCATGGCCGCACGGAAAAACCGGCCGGCGCCTGGACGCCGGAGCAGACGGTGGACTTCATGATGGAGAGCGTCGCCCGCGGTGATTTCTACATCCTCTGCCCGGACAATGAAGTCACCCGGCTGACGGACGAGAAACGGATCCTGTGGGCCGCGGCCGACATCGTCGAGAACCGCCCTCCCCTTTCCCGCTGGCACCCGGAATACGGTAAGGCCTTTCAGGGGTTCCTCACCGGCAAGGAAGATTGAACGGGCGCTGCGCATGTTCTGCAAGACGTAGCCGGCTTGAACATGTTGCAAGTCAAGATGCGACAGTAGCTTTGGCCGCCTGGAAAACTCTATTAAGAACGGAATCGAGGACAAAAACCGTGACTAGCGGCATCCACCACATCACGCTGATCAGCCGCAGGGTCCAGGCGAATGTGGATTTCTATCTCGGCTTTCTCGGGCTGCACCTCGTCAAACGGACCGGCGGCTTCGAGGATCCCAACCAGTTGCACCTCTTTTATGGCGATGCTTCGGGTTCGCCGGGATCTCTTGTCACCTTCCTGATATGGGAGGACGGCTCCCCGGGACGTGTAGGCCACGGCCAGCCGAGCGAGATCGCCTTCGCCATTCCCCCTGAAAGCGTCGGCTTCTGGCTGACGCGCGCCCTCCAATTCAACATTGGAGTTGCTGGACCGGCGCAGGAGTTCGGCGAACCGGTGCTGCGGCTCAAGGATCCGGACGGCGTGATCGTGAAGCTGGTCGGAACAAACGCCTTGCCCGAACCGGCGCCATGGGCCAGTCGTGATATTCCCGAGACCGACTCCATCCGGCGGCTGCGCGGCGCAACCGTGCTCACCGAGAAGCCGAGGGAAACGGCGCAGTTTCTTCAAAGCCACTTCGGCTATCGCGAAATTGCCGCCACGGATACGATCCGCCGCCTCGCCTCTACCTCCGGTGATGTCATCGACGTGCGCGACGCGACGGGATTTTGGACGGCAGCGCCCGGCACCGGCACCATCGACCACATCGCCTTCCGGGCACCGGACGAGGCGACGGTGCTTGCCGTCAGGGCCGATCTTGAACAGGACCATGCCGGCGCAACCACGGCGCATGACCGGAAGTACTTCTTCTCGCTTTATGTTCGCGAACCCGGCGGCTCGCTTTACGAGCTCGCCACGGACGGTCCCGGCTTTGCAGTCGACGAGCCTCCGGATGCGCTTGGAACGACGCTCTTCCTTCCGCAGCAGATCGGCAATGATGCTGCCGAGACCCTGGTCCGGCTGCCGCAATTCGCGCTGCCGGGAGAGCCGCGCCTGACCCGCCGAGATCTACCTTTCGTCCATCGCTTCTATCATCCGGAGGCAACGAACGGCCGCACCTTCGTGCTTCTGCACGGCAGTGGCGGCAACGAAACCGATATGCTTCCCTTCGGCCACCAGGTCGACCCGCAGGCCACGCTTCTTGGCGTGCGCGGTCGCAGCACCGAGGAGGGCTTTCCCCGCTGGTTCCGACGCCTGACAATGACGACCTTCGACCAGCAGGATATCCGGTCGGAAGCGGATGCCTTCGTAGCATTCCTCGAGGGAGCGCGCGACGGCTATGGGCTCGACCTCGGCAAGACCGTTTTCATCGGCTATTCGAACGGTGCCAACCTTTTGGCCGCCGTGATGCTGCTCCAGCCCGGCGTGATCCGGAACGCCGTGCTGATGCGGGCGATGGCCGCTCTTGAAGACCCCGCGGAATCCGATCTTTCCGAAACGAACGTTCTGATGCTCACCGGAAGAGACGACCCCTATGGCAAGCATGCGCCTGCCCTGAAGCATACCCTCGCCGACGCCGGCGCAAAGCTGACCGCGCTGGTTATCGACACGCACCACGGGATCGGCAGCGACGATATCGAGGCGATCCGCCGCTGGTTCGCGGAAACTGGCCTTTGACCTGTCCATGGCCTTGGCCCCGTGAGGCGTCCTTTAGCACCAGAATGCAAAGTGAGCACATCCCGTTCTAGCCTAGCCCGAATGGGCTAGGGCGTGCAGGCGGATTAGATCTCCCGGCCGGCTGGTCGCCCCATGCATTTATCATGTAATGCGTGTGTATGAGCATCTCCAATTGGAAGGCAGGGGTTGTTAACGCCGGATTCAGCATTCGCTGGGCACGGACGCGAAAGCTTAACCCCTTTGTGTTACATGAGGATGCTCTTTAATAGGAGACTTGTCGTGAGAATTGGGGCCACACGGATGCTGGCCGTTCTGGCCGGGCTTGCAAGCCTCGTCGTTGCGGCAGACCGGGTGGTCGCAAACAGTGCATGTGCGGCGGAGACAATGGCGACGGATGATCGCAAGGCGCCTGACGGCGGGCTGTCCGCCTCGACACGATCGGGGCCGGCGCCGCTTGACGTCACTTTCGCTGCCCGTGGTGGCGGGGAAGCCTATTTCGGTGGCGCCTGGCTGGATTTCGGGGACGGCGAAAGGGCCATGGTCTGCCGACCGGGATCGGGTTGTCGCGAGGCTGCCGCGACCCACACCTACTCGCAGGCAGGGAGCTATTGCGCCCTGCTTACCGCGGAGGGCGAGGGTGAGCGGCTCCTGTTGGGCAGCGTGACCATCAACGTTGGACATTGAAGTACTGAAAGAGAAACGAGCATAGCCGCATGTGTGAATTCTGCGCCTCGAACCAGCTGCCAAAATCGTTCGTTTGCCTGGATCCCGAAGAACCCAGCGCTATGGATAGCGTCGCTCAGCAAAGCGGCAGCGACACCGTGCCCGCAGGCACGAGCACGTCAAAGACCGTGACTGCCGGCGGCAGCGTTTCCGGTTTCGTCAACAGCAGTGGCGATCAAGACTGGTACAAGATCACGCTTACCGCAGGGCAGACTTACCGCTTTACCCTGGATGGTTCGAACGGGCTCGATGCTTACCTGACACTCTATGATGCCAGCGGCAGGCGCCTTGTTGGCAATGATGATGGCGCAGGGAATTACGATTCGCTCATCACTTTCACGGCAGCTACCAGCGGCACCTATTATCTATCGGCGGGCGGTTATCAGACATCGACCGGCAGCTACACGCTGACGACCGCGCAAGGAACCGCCCTACCCACCTATACCGTGGCGCAGATCGCCGACCAGCTTACCGAGGGCTATTGGAATTGGTCGGGCGGCGGGGAGCGCCAATGGGCCTCCAGCAACACCGACATCACCTTCAATGTCGAGGGGCTGTCGGCCGCGCGCGCCGCTCTGGCCCGGCTCGCCTTCGCCACCTGGGCGGAAGTGTCCGGCCTGACCTTCACCGAAAAGACCGGAAGTGCCGAGATCACGCTTGACGATAGAGACAGCGGCGCCTATGCCAGCTCCACCGTCTCTCTGGGCATCATCCAGTCTAGCCGCATCAATGTGGAATCGGGCTGGTTCGACGGCAGCAGTGACATCGCTGGCTACACCCTGCAGACCTTCATCCACGAGATCGGCCACGCGCTCGGCCTCGGCCATGGCGGCAACTACAATGGCAGCGCCGTTTATGGCGAGGACAATCATTACGCCAATGATTCCTGGCGGATGAGCGTCATGTCCTATATGAGCCAGGAGGAAGCCGGCTCGGGCAGTTTCGCCTGGGTTTTAACGCCGCAGATGGCGGACATCCTGGCGATACAGAACCTGTATGGTCCTGCAAGCACCCGAACCGGCAACACCGCCTACGGCTTCGGCTCCAACGTGACGGGCAGGACTGCCTCTCTTTACAACCTTGCGAACTTCACCAAGAGCGATGTGGCCCTGACGATCTATGACTCAGGCGGCACCGACACATTGAACCTGTCGGGCTTCGCCGTCGCTCAGAGGATCGACCTGCGGCCCGGCACCTGGTCCGATGTCGGCGGCTTGCGCAACAACCTCGCGATCTACACGACGACGACGATCGAAAACGCTGTTGGTGGAGCGGGCAATGACCGGATTACGGGCAATGGCGCAGCCAACCGGCTCGAGGGGCGGAACGGCAACGACGTGCTCGCCGGCGGTGCCGGCAATGACGCGCTGCTCGGCGGGGTTGGCAATGACAGGCTCGATGGCGGCGCCGGCGCGGACGCCGCCGGCTATTGGGATGCGGCCAGCGGCGTGACGGTCAATCTCGGCCTCACGACGGCGCAGAGCGTCGGCGGCGGGCGCGGCTCCGACACGCTCGTATCCATCGAGAACCTCATCGGGTCGAGTTATGCCGACCGGCTTACGGGCAATGGCGCGGCCAACCGGCTTGAAGGCCGGGACGGAAACGATACGCTCGCCGGTGGCTCCGGCAACGATACGTTGCTCGGCGGCGTCGGCAATGACAGGCTCGATGGCGGCAACGGCGTGGACACCGCCGGCTATTGGGATGCGACCAGCGGCGTGAGGGTCAATCTCGCTCTCACGACGGCGCAGAGCGTCGGCGGCGGGCGCGGCACCGACACGCTCGTTTTCATTGAGAACGTCATCGGATCGAATTATGCCGACCGGCTTACGGGCAACGGCGCGGCCAACCGACTCGACGGCCGGAGCGGAAACGACACACTCGTCGGTGGCTCCGGTAATGACACGCTGCTCGGCGGCGGAGGCAATGATTGGCTCACTGGCGGTGCGGGCGCCGACGCCTTCGTGTTCAATACTGGGCTCAACGCCTCAACCAATGTCGATGTGATCGGCGATTTCTCGCATGCGGACGACGCGATTCGGCTCGAAAACGCCGTCTTCACGGCGCTGGCTGCCATCGGCACGCTGTCCTCAGCCTTCTTCCGGGCTGATTCGGCCGGAACCGCGCAGGATGCCGATGACTACGTTCTCTATGACACCAGCAATGGTTGGCTTCTTTACGATGCCGACGGCAGCGGCGTGGGCACGTCGATCCATTTCGCCACCCTGACCGGCGCCCCTGGCACTCTCGCCTTCGATGACTTTCTGGTCGTCTGAGCCGGTTGCGCCCGATCACGGCCAACAGGTGGGTAATGGCACGATCGCCACGCCTTTCGGCAATTGGGTGCAAAGGAGACCCGCGTCCTTACGGTCTGCGCTCATGCACTGAAGCGTCGCAGATGGGTCGTGCTCCGTAAAGAACACATGGGATAGCGGGCGTTATCTCGCCCTCCTCGCTGCAACATAGTCAGCGAAGGCCTTCACGAAACCGCGCAGCCGCTCCCGCGTATCGTCATCGGTGAGCGCCCCATCATCGTCAAAAAGCGTGCCCGCTTTGGGCAGCATGAAGCGCTTGCCCGCCCAGAGATCGGCGCCAAGCGTGCGCATGACAGGGAGCCAGGCATTCTGGCTTAGAATGGTGCCGAAATTTCCGGAAGAGGCGCCGGCAAGGGCGAAGGGGCGGGAACCAAACACCTTGCGGATGTCGGCGGGAGGGCGGCTCGCCCAATCGATGGCATTCTTGAACACGCCGGGGATCGAATTGTTGTACTCCGGCGTGAAGAGGATTACCCCATCCGCAGCGCCGATCTTTTGCTTCAACTCCTCGGCGGCGGCCGGCACGCCGCTCGCCGCTTCGACATCCCCGTCATAGAGCGGAATGGCATGCAGCGTCGCGGTCTCGAATGTGATTTCATCGGGCGCCACGGACTGAGCTGCTTTCAGCAGAGCGGTGTTGAAGGACGCCTTACGCAAGCTGCCCGATATGCCAAGAATTTTAGTCATCGCTGATTAGCTTTCTCCGCCTATCCGCCGGCAACGAGGTGCCGCCCCGTAAACTAGAGAGGCGCATTCAAAAGGAAAGCCATGCCGGGTTCTCAACCCCCTCTTGCCGGTGCAAACGTTCAGCCCGGCCGCCGCAGGTCCTTGAGGTAGCTATTCTCACTCTGCGAAATGGCGAAGGCTTTCGGGTCGATCTCTGCGAAGATCAGCGCTTCTTCCGCGGAATTGGCTTTCGCCAGGACCTGTCCATCGGGCGAGGCGATACGTGATGAACCGGCAAAGGAGAACATCGCATCCGAGCCGCAATGGTTGACATAGGCGACGAAGAGCTGGTTTTCGAAGGCCCGCGTCTGGATCATGTGCTCGGTGATGAAGGTGCCCGACCAGCCGGCTGGCAGCGCCGTCGGCACCAGCACGACTTCTGCTCCGGCAAGCGCCAGCCGGCGGACGTTCTCCGGAAACTCGACGTCATAGCAGATCAGCAGACCGCAGGTGACGCCCTCGTGCTCGAACAGCCGTGTGGAGGGTTGCGCCGGCGCGAACAGCCCGCGTTCGTAATCGCCGTAGAGATGCGACTTCCGATAGACCGTCGGTTCACGATCGCCGTCCACGAGGACGGCACTGTTGTAAACGGCGGTGCCGTCACGTTCGGCAAAACCCGCGACAACCGCAATGCCGATGCCGCGGGAGATTCTCTGCAACTGCCGGACAATCGGCCCGTCCGCCGGCTGCGCAAGCTCGAGAATCATCTCGCCGGCGCCGTAGCCGGTAATTCCGAGCTCCGGCGTCACGAGCAGGGTCGCCCCCCTGCCGGCCGCCTCCGCGGCCGCCCCTTCGATGCGCGCCAGATTGGCGGCAATGTCGCCGCCGACGCTTCTCATCTGCAAGACCGCAAGCTTCATCATTTCTCATCCGAGGCCATGGCGCCGAGCAGCTTCGGCAGGTCGCCAAAACGGGCGACCAGACCGAAGATCACCGCCGCCGTCGCGACGAACAGCACCGTCACCGAGGCCATCGTCGGCGTGTAGCCGTAGCGCAGCGCATTGAATATCTTGATCGGCAGCGTCTCCATCGTAAAGCCGACGGTCATGTAGGCAACGATGTATTCGTTGAGCGAAAGCACGAAGGCAAAGGCATAGCCTGAAACGATATAGGGCAGGATCAACGGTAGAACCACGGTGCGAAAGATGGCGCGTTCGTCCGCGCCCATGGTGGCTGCGGCCTCGACCAGCGAGCGATCGATCGAAGTGAAGCCGAGCGACAGCGTCACCAGCGGCAGTGTCACGAAGAAGATCGCGTGGCTGACGACCGCCGTCCATGGTTGCCCGTAGAAGCCGGCGGTCGCCCAGAAGGTGAGCATGCCGAGTGCGGTGATTACCGGCGGCAGCGTAAAAGGGGCCACACCGAGCAGCTGGAAGATGTTTGCCCAGGGCGCCACCCGTCGCCACAGAAACCAGGCGAGCGGAAGCGCGATCGCAACTGCCAGCATGGCCGAAAGCAGCGCCAGTGTTACAGATGCGGCAAGAGCGTTCCGCCACTCGGTGTTCGAGAAAATCTCCCCGTACCAGGAAGCCGAAAAACCCTCCGGCGGAAAGGCAAGCGTCTGCTTCTGATTGACCGATACGCCAGCAACGACGATCAGCGGCAGCGCGAGAAATAGCGCGATCAGGAAGAAGTAGAGCCTGCGGAATACGGAGGTCATGCCGCTTCTCCTCTTCGTCCTGCAACGACGGTGAGCGCCACCAGCCCCAGGGTGACCAGAACCAGGAAAACGGCCATCGCCGCGGCAAAGGGCATGTTCGACTGGTAGATCGCCTGATCGGTAATCAGGACCGAGAGCGTCCAGTGCTGCGGCCGGCCGAGTAGCTGCGGCAACAGATAGGAGCCGAGCGCGAAGATGAAGACCATGATCAAGGTCGCCGTGATGGTGTTTCTCAGCGCCGGCACGACAACGGTGAAGAAGGCCTTGATCGGCGAGGCGCCGAGCGTGCGCGCGGCCTCGGTGAGCGTCGGGTCGAGGCGCACGAGAGCAGGGAACAGCACCAGTACCGTATAGGGCAAGGCCTGGTAGACCATGCCGGTCAGCACCGCGCCAAAGCTCGGCGTCAATGCCTTGGCCTCGCCCATGAAGCCGAGCGCAACAAGGACATTGGTAATGCCGGCCGTGCGCGAGAAGAGCGTCGACCAGGCAAAGCCGATGATGACCTCGGAAAGCGACAGGACTGACAGTAGTGCCACGAGCCAGATGACCTGCACGCTGCGCGCCGTGCGCGTCAGGAGATAGGTGAACGGCAGTGCCAGCACGACGCAGCAGATGGCGACGGCGATCGCCAGCATCAGAGAGAAGCCGAGCACGCCGCCGAAGAAAGCGGAGAGGAATCGGCCGTAATTGTCGAAGACGAAGGCCGGCATGTAGAAGCCGCCCTGCTGGCGCTGGAAGAAGCTGACGGCAATCATTGTGCCGAAGGGAACGACGAAGAAGACGGTGAGCATCGCCGCCGGAAAAAGAAGCGGCGCATAATCGCCGAAATTTTGAGGCGGTTCGCGTCTCATTTGCCGAGCACCACGCAGACGTCGGGGGTGAGCGCGACGCCGACCGGCTGCCCGACGGCGACTTCCGGACGAGCACGCGGCGTGGAGACCGCAACGATCTGGCGCCCGGCCACGTCGACGAAGGTCTCGATCGTCCCGCCGAGATCGCGCACGAAGGTTACCTTGCCGGTCAACGCACCGGCACCCGGGGCCGTCAGGTGCACATCTTCCGGACGGATCGAAATCGTTGCCCTTGCCGCACCGGGGGGCAGGGGCAGACCCGCGACCGGCTGGCCGAACACAGTCGCACGGCCCTGGCTGTCGGCTTCCGCCTCGATGAGGTTCGTCTGGCCGATGAAGTCGGCGACGAAACTGTCGGCCGGCCGACGATAGATCTCGATCGGCGAGGCGGCCTGGCGGATCTCGCCGCCGTTCATCACGACGACGGTGTCGGCCATGGTCATTGCCTCGCGCTGGTCGTGGGTGACGACGATCGTGGTGATGCCGAGCTTCTGCTGCAGCTGCCGGAGTTCCACTTGCATTGCCTCGCGCAGCTTCGCATCGAGCGCCGACAACGGCTCGTCCAGCAGGAAGAGCTTTGGCGAGATCGCGAGCGCCCTGGCGATCGCGACGCGCTGGCGCTGGCCGCCGGAGAGCTTGGACACGGGCCTGTCGGCATAGCCGGCCAGATGAATCATCGACAGGAGTTCGTCGACGCGCTTCTTCTGCTCTTCCTTCGGCGCCTTGCGTATGCGGAGCGGGTAGGCAATGTTTTCGCCCACCGTCAAATGCGGAAACAGCGCCAGCGATTGGAACACCATGCCAAGATTGCGCTTATGCGTCGGCACCCGGGTGATGTCCTCCCCGTCGAGCCGGATGGCTCCGGAGGTCGGCAGATCGAGCCCTGCAATCATCCTGAGCAGCGTGGTCTTGCCGCAGCCAGACGGACCGAGCATGCAAACGAAAGTGCCGTGCGGCACGTCCAGGTTGACGTCGTTGACGGCCCGGAAGACACCGAATTCCTTGACGACTTTCTGAAGGACAAGTCCCGACATGTGTTCCCCGTTCCGCGAGGCCGTGTGTCCTTTCGGGCGCGGTGCTCGCTGCGGCTGTGTTTCTTCTGCTGAATAAGCTTACCCCTAATCCGCCGGCGATTTAAGCACGGCAGCTCCCGCCCCTGCAGTCGGAGCGGGACAGTGGGGCGAAGCCGCGCATCAGCCGACGATCAGCTCGGTCCACTTCTGGTTCAGCCAATCCGACTTCGTCTGATAGAGATCATAGCGCGGAACGATCGGCTCGATATCCGACGACACGGCCGCGAATTCCTTTTCCGTCAGGTCCGTCGACTCCCGCTTGACCGTCGGCGCGGTGCCGACCTTGCGCGACAAAGTCGCCTGGATCGCGGGCTGGCACATGTAATCGATGAAGATATGCGCCTCCTCCACCTTCTGAGAGGCGCGCGACAGCGCCCAGCAACCGGAATCCTGGATTCCGCCTTCCTTGGGGAAGGTGGAGCGGACCGGATGGCCTTCGGCCGCCGCAAGCCCGGTGACGTCATGGTAGTATTGGCCCATCGGGATTTCGCCCGACTTCAGCGCCTGCTCGAACTGTGCCTCGTCACGGTACCAGAGTCTGACGTTCGGCTTCACCTCTGCAAGCTTCTCGAACGCCTTCAGGACGCCCTCTTCGGAGTCGAGCGCATTGGTGCCGCCCATGAAGGTCTTGGCGGTGACTTCGAGCAGGAAGGAGTTGGAAACCAGCGCCAGGAGGCCGAGCTTGTCGGCATTCGCTGGATCCCACAGGGCAGCCCATGAGGTCGGCGGCTCCTTGTAGACGTTGGTGTTGGTGACGAGAGTGATGTACCAGGAAACCGCCCCGACGCCGGCAATTCGGCCGTCCGGATACTTGTTGATGAAACGGTCGAGCAGATTCGATGCATCCTTGATCTTCGCCATGTCGATCGGCGTCCAGAGCTCGGTCGCCTGGCCCTTCAGCATCGCCACCTGCGACATCATCGAAAGGTCGGCCGGCGCCTGACCGGCGCGCGCAGCCTGCTCGAGCTGAACCAGCCAGGCCTCGCCCGTCGGCTCGGCCACCGACTCGACCGCGATTCCCGTGGCCTTGGTGAATTCAGGGAAGATGTTCTTGTCGAACGAATCCTTGAAGTAGCCGCCATAGACGCCGACCTTCAGCGACCGATCCTGAGCTCTCAGCACCGCCGGCATCGCCAGCGCCGCTGCGCCGGCAAGCCCCGCCCCCAGCAGCGTGCGGCGCCTGATGGAATTTATGTTCATCGCTTGTCTCCTTCGTTTTTTACGGCACTCGCCGCGTTCCCTGTTGTCGTTATTTTCTTTTCTCTTCGGGGTTCCGGTCACCCCGACTGCAAATGTCGACATCATACCCTTCGGACACGGTTGACGCGACCTCCGTTACCGGCCGCGCCGTCTCATTCAGGGGGTGCCTGTGACCGCCGGACTGAAGACCATCAGGCTCAGGATTTCGAATAGAACCTGAGCGCCGGCGTGGGCCGTATTGGTCGTCGCGTCATATTGCGGCGCCACCTCCACAACGTCGCCACCGACGAGGTTGATGCCCTTCAACCCACGGATCAGTTCGAGCACCTCGCGGCTCGTGAGGCCGCCGACCTCGGGCGTGCCTGTTCCGGGCGCAAAGGCCGGGTCGAGGCCGTCGATGTCGAAAGATAGATAGGTCGGGCCAGTGCCGACGATCTCCCTCGCCTTCTTTATGATTGCCGGAATGCCAAGCCCGCTGATCTCCTCCGCATGGATCACCGTCATGCCGGACTCATAGGAGAATTCCCAGAGATACTCCGCCGAGCCGCGGATGCCGATCTGGATCACACGCGTCGGATCGAGCACGCCGTCGAGCACCGCATTGCGGAAGGGACCGCCGTGGTGAAACTTGGTGAGATCATAGGCCCCGCCGGTGTCGCAATGCGCGTCGATATGGATCAAGCCGACCGGCTGTTTTTTGCCGACCGCTTTCAGGATCGGATGCGTAATGGAGTGGTCCCCGCCGACCGAGAGCGGCACGACGCCCGCGTCGACGATCTGGTTGAGACGCTTTTCGATGTCCTCGTGGCTGAGTTCCAGTCGATAGCGACTGCGGAACGGCACGTCGCCGATATCGGCCACCCTGAGGTCGTGAACCGGCGCACAGCCGAGCACATGGTTATAAGGACCGATGCGCTCGATCGCGCGCAGCGCCCGCGGTCCGAAGCGCGAGCCCGGGCGGTTGGTGACGCCGAGATCCATGGGAATGCCGACTACGGCGACCTGAAGATTGCCGAAATCGGGTTTGTCTGCATCGACCGGCATGTACGGTGCGCTGAGGAAGGTCGGGATACCGGAATAGGGCGCAAGCCGCGTGCCTCCCTTGGTGAAGATCTTGTCCGCGACCCTGCGGAAAACCGGATCGAACAGCTCGCCGCCATGGCTTTCGCCGTATTTCGCCTTCAATTCGCCGAGCTTCTTTTCGTCCCAGACCATGCGAGGAGCGTCTCCACAGTTTCGGCCCAGGGGCTAGGCGGAGCACGCGCACAATCGCATTTCCGCAGATTTGCCGTTCGCGTCCGGCAGTCATGTTCCCCAGGCTTTTGCCCTTGTTGCCACCTATTACGGGACAATTCTTCTGGAAAATCAATTGACATTGTTATAGTGTTTCCTGTGAGAAAAACTCACATCGCATATCGAGCTTCGAAACCCCATTGTCGAGCCGCCTGCCGCCGTTGAATCCCTTGCGCGCCTTCGAGGCGACGGCCCGCCGCGGCTCGGTTTCCGCCGCCGCGCGCGAACTCAACGTTACCCACGGCGCGATCAGCCATCAGATCCGCGCGCTCGAGCTCTCTTTCAACACCCCACTCTTCGATCGCGGCGGCAAGCGGCTGAGACTGACGCCCCAGGGCGCACTCCTCTTGCCTGCCGTGACGCATGCCTTCGCCGAAATCGCTGCCGCCACCGCGGCGATGACGCGGCCCGCGACGAGCGGCGAGCTCAGGATCACCTGCGTTCCGGCGCTTCTCTCCTTCTGGATGATCCCGCGCCTGCATCGCTTCACCGAGCAGTTTCCCGACGTCGAACTGACGCTGATCGCTTCGAACGACGCGGCAAACCTCCACTCCCGTGACGTCGATCTCTGCCTGCTCTATGGCGATGGCAATTGGGGGGATAGCTGGGCGAGGCTCTGGAGCAGGCTGGAGCTTTTCCCCGTCGCAAGCCCGACGCTCCTCAACTTGCGCCCGCTCCGCTCAGTCCGCGATCTTCGTGACCATGTAATGCTGCATGGCGACGATGGCCGCGAATGGAACACATGGCTCGCCGCCGCCGACGCGGCCGACCTTCAGCGCGGCCGGCAGCACTTCATGAGCGACGTACGGCTTTCGACGGAAGGCGCTCTGCACAGCCAGGGTGTCGCGCTCGGGGACACGATCACCGCCGGCAGCCTGATCGCGCGCGGCGAACTGATCGCGCCCTTCGATTTGACGGTACCCGCCAACGATGCCTTCTTCGTTGCCTGTCGCAACGAGGTTCGGGCCGCGCCGATCGTGCGGGTCTTCATCGATTGGCTGTTCGCCGCACTTGAAAGCGACCCCATGCCGGAACTACAGGTGTCCGCCCGTACGATCCTCCGCTCCCGCGTGTCGAAACCCGAGGACTCCGGTGACGAATCCGGGGAAGCCTTGTCCATCTCATCGCCGCGTAACCGCCGCAAGGTCAAGTCATAGGGCGGCCGGCGCGCCCCACCTCTTCAGTAACGGGAAACATTTCCATGCCCCACTACAATCCGCTCGTCGAAGGGCTCTCGCCGCCACCGGTCCCGTCCGTGCTCGCCTGGGCGAAGGCCTATGACGGGGCAAGGGGTCCCTTGATCGATCTCTCCCAGGCAGTGCCCGGCTATCCCGCTCACCCGGATATGCTGACATGGCTGGGCGACGCCGCCGCCTCGCCGGCCTATGCCGGCTATGGCGCAATCGAGGGCGAAGCGGAACTGCGCCAAGCCTATGCAGAGCATGTCGCCGCGCTTTATGGGGCGGCCGTTACCGCCGAAAACATCCACATCACCTCCGGCTGCAATCAGGCCTTCACCGCGGCAGCGGTGGCGCTTGCCGGCGCCGGCGATACGGTCCTGATGACCAACCCCTACTATTTCAATCAGGAGACGACGCTGGCGATGCTCGGGATCAATGTCGAGCTCGCACCCTGCGATGCCGGCGCCGGGTTCCTGCCTGAAATCGAGACGATCGCTTCGGCGCTCCGTCCGGGCGTCCGCGCGCTGGCACTCGTATCACCGAACAACCCGACGGGTGCCGTCTACCCACCGGATCTCATTCAGCGCATCTACGAGCTCTGCCGCAGGAACGACAGCTGGCTGATCCTCGACGAGACCTATCGAGATTTCCTGCCTGAGGCCGACACGGCACCGCACCGGCTCCTACGGGAAGAGGGATGGCAGGATGGTTTCATCGGCCTCTACAGCTTCTCCAAGTCCTTCTGCATTCCCGGCCATCGCCTTGGCGCGATCACGGCCGGGCCCAAGCTGATCGCGCAGGTCGCCAAGGTCATGGACAACCTGCAGATCTGTGCCCCGCGCGCACCCCAGGCGGCCGTCGCCAAGGCCCTTCCAGCGCTCGCCGACTGGCGGCTTGCCAACCGCACCGAGATTGCCGCGCGCGCAAGTGCGCTTCGAGACGTCATCAGCCGCCTGCCGCAATGGAAGCTGAAGGCGATCGGCGCCTATTTCGCCTATATCCGTCACCCCTTCCCCGACATCGACTCGCAATTCGTGGCCGAGAAGCTGGCGAAGCTTGCCGGCATCGTTTGTCTGCCGGGCGACTATTTCGGCGAAGGTCAGGAAAGCTATCTGCGCTTTGCCTTCGCCAATGCCAATGTGGCGACGATCCGGATGCTCGAAGACCGGCTCGCCGGCTTTGCGCTACCGGGAATCTGACCCGAATCAGCCGCGGCGGGCAATAAGGATACCGATCAGGACGATTGTGCCGCCGATCGCCTGCATGAAGCCGACCGGTTCGCCCAGCAGGCCCCAAGCGAGGGCTGCGGCGACGACTGGCTGCAAGAGCAGCGTCAGCGAGGAGAAAGCCGGCGGCAGATATGCGAGCGCATAGGTGATCGCCACCTGCCCGCCCGCATGGCTGACGAAGGCAAGGCCAATGAGCATGGCCCAGCCGAAGGCGCTCGGTGCGAACAGCACCGCTTCTGTCAATAGGGTCATGGGCAAGATGCAGGCGGCCGCCGAGGCAGTGCTCCAGATCATGATGCGGTTGGTGCCAAAGCGACTTCTCAACCGACCGATGGCGAGGATATAGCCGGCATAGAACATCGCGGCGACAATTGCGACGGCATCGCCGGTGAGTTCACCGCCGCCAAGAGAGTTCGGCACGCCGTTCAACACCACGACGCCGGCGACCGCAGTCCCGAGGCCAACCGCGAAGAGACCGCTGACCGGCGAGCGGAACAGAGCCCAGCTGGCGAGCGTCACGAAAACCGGCGCCAGATTGGCGAGCAGTGTCGCGTTGGCGACGGAGGTCATCGCGAGGGAGAGGTGCCATGCCCCAAGATCGATGGCGAGGAAGATCCCTGGCAGGACGAGGAGGGCGTAGTCCGACAATCGCTCGGGGCGTCTGTCGTCGATCGCGCCGTTGCGCAAGCGCGACCAGACGACCAGCGGGATCAGGGCCAGTGCCACCCGCCAGAAGGCGGTCGCCATCGGCCCCACCTCGGAAAGCCGCACGAAGATCGGAGAGCCACCGATGGCGAGACCGCCTACGAGCAGCGCGGCCATGGCGAGGGAATTCTGGGACGGCGCGGAATTGACGGCTTGAGGCACGGCGAAGCCCATAGCTGCAGGAGAAGCGCCGCGGATTTGTGGCGCGGCAATCCAGCTATCAGATGCGCAATGTGAACGACAGTCGGATTTCGCCGTGCACATGGGGAAAAGGCCGACCACGCAACATGGGCGGCCTCCGCCTCTGGACAACGATCAAGCCGCGTCCGGCAGATGCACCGTCTTCACCTCGAGAAAGTCCTCAAGGCCGAAGCTGCCGCCTTCGCGCCCGTTGCCCGACTGCTTGTAGCCGCCGAAGGGGCTACCGTAGCGATGCGGTCCGCCGTTGATGTGGACCATGCCGGCGCGCAGCCGTGCGGCGACCCTCTGCGCCCGTTCGGGATCTCCCGTCTGAATATAAGCCGCCAGTCCATAGCTCGTGTCGTTGGCGATCGCGATCGCCTCCTCCTCGGTATCGAAGGGAATGATCGCGAGCACCGGGCCAAAGACCTCCTCGCGCGCGATCCGCATGGAATTGTCGACATCGACGAAAATGGTCGGCTTGACGAAATAGCCGGTCTCGAATCCCTCCGGTTTGCCCGGCCCACCAACGAGCAGTATCGCACCCTCGGCAACGCCTGCCTCGATCAGCACCTGTACCCGTTCATACTGGATATGGCTGACGAGCGGTCCGATATGCGATCCTTCTTTGGCCGGATCGCCCACCTTCGCCTCCGAGCCTACCCGGCGTGCGACATCGAGCGCCCGGTCGTAGACCCTGCGTTCGACGAGCATGCGGGTCGGCGCATCGCAGGACTGACCGGAATTGTTGAAGCATTCAAGAATGCTGGCCGTTACCCGTTCCTCGATGTCGGCATCGGCGAACACGATGTTCGGCGACTTGCCGCCGAGCTCCAGCGTCACGCGCTTCACCGTATCCGCGGCATCCTTGCTGACGGCGATGCCGGCCCGCGTCGAGCCCGTGAAGGACACCATGTCGACGTCCTTGTGCCTGGAAAGCGCGGCGCCTGCATGGATGCCGTCGCCATTGACAAGGTTGAAGACGCCCGGTGGGAAGCCGGCTTCGTCGATCATTTCCGCGTAAAGCATCGCATTGAGCGGTGTGAACTCGCTCGGCTTCAGGATGCAGGTGCATCCCGTCGCAAGCGCCGGCACCACCTTGAGCGCGATCTGGTTGACCGGCCAATTCCATGGCGTGATGAGCCCGCAAACACCGATGGGCTCACGCAACAGCGTGTCGCCGTTTGGAAGCGTCTCGCGCATTTTCAGCTTTTTCAGCGCATCGATATAGCCCTTGAGGTGACCTACGCCGACATCGGCCTGCTGTTCGCGGCTCATCGTTCTCGGCGCGCCGAGCTCGGCGGTGATCGTCTCGGCCATCTCGTCATAGCGGCGCTTGTAGATGGCGAGCAGTTTTTCGAGCAGTGCCAGCCGCTCCTCGACGCTCGTCCGGCTATAGGTCGCAAAGGCCTTCTTGGCGGCTGCAACGGCGCGGTTGATATCCTCCGCGGTACCGAGAGAAATCACCGCGATCGGCTTCTCGGTGGCGGGGTTCAGTACGAGGAGATCGTTCTGGGTGATCGGATCGATCCATGCACCGTTGATATAGAATTTCCGTTTGTCGAGCATGCGCTCCTCCTTCCCGTCGAAATGTCTTTTGGCTTCGGCGAGCGTTGCCTGAGGCAGGCTACGACGCAAGCAGGCCAACCCGCAAGGGGAACCGACGGGACGCCGCCAATCGCCGGTTATAGCGGCGAAGAGCGGTAATCAGCCAGGAAAGAAACCGGATATCGGTCGGTAGCGGATGCGCTCAGATGGCCCCGATGACGAGGGCGCTGACGAAAGCGAAGGCAGCGAGGAAGGCGAGCGAGTGGGGAACGAGCGCTACCGATCGGCGCCGGGTCGCTGCGGCCGCAGGGAGTGGGGTGCGGAATCGGATCATCGCCTTCGTCGCGTTCATTTCTCGTCTCCGCCGGTTCAGCCTGCTAAACGGTAGCTGAGTTCTCCTATATTCTCGATAATCTTTGTAGATATTATTTTCCCGCGAAGCCGCGAAGCGTAAAAAATCCGTTTAGAGAGCATCTTGCAGTCGGGTGGGATCACCTGAAACCGCACAAACGCGGCAAACCAAGCGAGAGAGCGGCGGCGGGATGCATGTGAGCGCATGCAGCGCACCAAGCTACCAGCCAACCGCATCCTTGAAGGAATACCACCAGGAGCCGATCGTCGAATATTGCGCGCGGAACATCCGCCCGCCGGGGAAGGGATACCAGGGCAGCTTCGCAAAGATGTCGAAGCGCGAGGCGTCGCCATCGATCACCTCTGCGAGGATGCGGCCGAAGAGGTGCGAGCCGGTGACGCCGTGGCCGCTATAGCCATGGGCGAAATAGGTGTTGGCGCTGATCCGCCCCATCTGCGGCACGCGGGTGAAGGAAAGCGCGAAGTTTCCGCTCCAGGCATAGTCGATCTTCACGCCCTTCAGGCGCGGGAAGACCCTTTCGAGGTTGGGCGTGAGCTTCGCCACCACGTCCGCCGGATCGGTGCCGCCATAGACGGTGCCGCCGCCGAAGATCATCCGCTTGTCGGCGGAAAGCCGGAAATAATCGAGGATATAGCGAACGTCCTCGACGCACGTGTCACTCGGGATCAACGCATGCGCCAGTTCCTCCCCGAGCGGTTCGGTAGTGATCATTTGCGTCGAGACCGGCATGACGCGCGCGACGAGTTCCGGCACTGCATCGCCGAGATAGGCATTGCCGCAGAGCACGACGACGCGAGCGGAGACTTCCCCCTCCTTCGTGCGGACGCTCGGGCGTGCCGCCGCATGATCGACGCGTATCACCGGCGACATCTCGTAGATGACGCCGCCGAGGCTCTCGAAGGCACGCGCCTCGCCGAGCACCAAGTTGAGCGGATGCATATGGCCGCCGGTCGTGTCCAGCATGCCGCCACAATAGGCCTCGGAATTGACCATCTTGCGCAGCGCCTCGCGGTCGAGAAGCTGATGGTCGTCCATGCCGTATTTGCGCCAGAGCGCCTGCTTTGCTTCAAGCTCCTTCATGTGCGCCGCGGTATAGGCGGCGTAGATATTCCCGGACTTCAGATCGCAGTCGATCCGATACTCGCTGACGAGCCGGCGGATGATGCGTCCGCCCTCCTGCACCTGCCCGCCAATGAAGCGGGCTGCATCCTCGCCATAGCGCCGCTGAATAGTGGAGAGACTGGCATTGAGACCGTTGACGATCTGGCCGCCATTGCGCCCCGAGGCGCCCCATCCGACCTGCGCCCCCTCGACCACCACGACCTTGTAGCCCTTCTCCGCGAGATGAATGGCCGTCGACAGGCCGGTATAGCCGGCGCCAACGACGCAGATGTCCGTTTCCACCCGCCCCTCAAGCTTCACCGGCTCGCGGATGATGTTCCGCGAGGCGGCGTAATAACTCGTCGGATAGGCGCCGTCACCGGCACAGGATTTTGATGGCATCACACGATTTCCAGATAGGCGCTGAACTCGTAGTCCGTGACCTGTTCGGCAAAGCCGGCGATCTCCTGGCGCTTGCAGGCGATCAGCATGGAGCGAAGCACGGGGTCGAAGATCTCGGCCGCAATCGGCCCTGCCTCGAAGGCATCGACCGCCTGCCCCCAATCGGCCGGAATTTTGGGCAATTTTTCCGTGGAATAGGCCCGCCCGGCGACGGGCGCCGGCGGCTTCCATTTGTTGCGGATGCCGACGAGCGCGGCACCGAGGATTGCCGCGACGACGAGATAGGGATTGGCGTCGGCACCAGCGACCCGGTGTTCGATGCGGCGCGCGGCCGGATTGCCGCCAGGTATGCGGATCGCCGAGGTGCGGTTCTCGTAACCCCAGGAAATCGACGTCGGCGCGTGGGTGTCGGGGCGCAGGCGCCGGTAGGAATTGAAGTGCGGGGCAAAGAGCAGCGTCGTCTCCGCCATGCCGCGCAGAAGACCCGCCACCGCATACTTCAACATTGACGACCCCTCATCGCTGCCATCGTCGAAGACATTGTTGCCTTCTTCGTCGAGCAGGCTGAAATGGATATGCATGCCATTGCCGGAGCGCGTGCCATAGGGTTTGGCCATGAAGGTGGCCGCGAGCCCATGCTTGCGGGCGACGCCCTTGACGATGCGCTTGAAGAAGATCGCGTCGTCCGCCGCCTTCAGCGGATCGTCGGTATGCAGCAGGTTGATCTCGAACTGGCCGATGCCGTTCTCCGCGATCGCCGCATCGGCCGGAACGTTCTGACGGGCGCATTCCTTGTAGACGTCGGAGAAGAACTCCCCGAAATCGTCGAGCTCGTCGATCGACAGGATCGCGTCGGAGTCGAGCCGCTTGCCGGTATAGGGTGAGATCGGCGGCACGGCACTGTCCGGCTCCGGATCGATGAGGTAGAACTCGAGCTCCGTCGCGACGACCGGCCGGAGCCCCAGTTCGCGATATTCCCGAATAATGGCCGCAAGCGCCTGCCGCGGATCGGCGAGAAAGGGCTTGCCCTCTTCGACAAAGAGCCAGAGCGGCACCAGCGCGCTTGGCCGGGAGGTCCAGTTGACCGGCAGGGCTCCGCGCCCGGTGACGCCGCAAAGCCCGTCGCGGTCGCCGGTCGCGAAAACTTGCTCGCTGCCTATGATGTCCTCGCCCCAGACGTCGACGCCGACGATCGACAGTGGCATGCGAATGCCGCCTCCGAGCACCTTCGAAGCCTGCTCCACCGGAACCCGCTTGCCGCGCATGATGCCGTTCAGATCACAGATAACCGCCTGGATGCTCTCGATCGGTCCGTTCTGCTCCAGCCACGCCTTGAACGCGCTCGGTTCCCCTGCATCGAAAGACATATCGCAAATCTACTTTTGTGATCACATTTTCCGGAAGTTGACATAGTTCCAAATCCGGAGTCAAGCTCGACCTATGATGCAACTGCGCCACGACCGGTCCGAGGTAGCTAAGACATTGAAGACGCCAGTCTTGCCGGCCCTTCCGCGGCCAGAGGGCATGACCACACACGACTATGCCTTTGCGCGGCTCAGACAGGCCATCATGGTCGGCGCCTTCCGACCGGGAACGTCGATCACCATACGTGGGCTTGCCGACGCGCTGGAGAGCAGCCCGACGCCAGTGCGCGAGGCGCTAAGGCAGTTGACCTCGATCGGCGCGCTGCAATTTCTCGAAAACCGGCGGATCGTCGTGCCGCGTATCACTCCCGCCCGCTTCGAGGAACTGATCTCGCTGCGGATCGCCGTCGAGAGCCATGCAGCGCGGCGGGCGGTCGCCCATCTTTCCGATTTCCAGATCGATCGCATCGTCATCCTCGATGATGCGATCGAGGTGGCGATTACCGTCGGCGACAAAGCCGGGGCGCTGATCGCCAACCAGGAGTTCCACCGGCGGATCTACACGGCCAATCCCGACCAAGTCGCCATGCCGCTGATCGAGAGTGTCTGGCTGCAGCTCGGGCCGATCCTCGGCATCGCCATGGAACACGTCAACGAGCTTTACGTGGTCGACCGGCACCGGGAAGCGATCGAGGCCTTGCGGCGGCGCGACGAGGACGCCGTGGCCGAAGCGATCGCCGCCGATATCCGCGAGGGCATCGGCGGCTTCGACCATGCGGCGATCAGCAAGCTACTGGCGCTCGCCGGCTAGTCCCTCGCCCCGAAAGCCGGGACCGACTGGCATCTTGTACATCGTCCTTTGTGCGTCCTCCCCGGTAGCGCTGTGACGCAGTTGCCATAGTTCCTCCCGCATCGATGGGGCAACGGCCGAGGATATCCCGCTCCGGCCGGTCCGCAATTTCCCGCCCTTGACCCCCTCTCCTCTCATCGGCATACTGCTAAGATGTCAGACCAATTCTAGCCGAAACGTCATGACCAAAGCGACGCTCTTGCCCTTACCAACGATCGACCGTGTGCAGCAGGTCATCGATGCGCTTGCCGACTACATCGAGCGCTCCGGCCTGAAACCGGGCGACCGATTGCCGGCGGAGCGGGAACTGATGGCGGCGCTAATGGTGGGCCGGTCGACGGTCCGCGAGGTCCTCAGCCATTTCCAGGCGCTCGGCGTTGTCGAATCGCGCAAGGGAAGCGGCACCTACCTGCTGCGCGCCATAACCGGCGCCACCATCCACATGCCGCTCACTCTCGACACCCAGCATCTGCGCGACGGCCTCTTGCAAACGCTCGAAGTTCGGCGCGGCATCGAGGTCGAGGCGGGCATCCTGGCCGCGCGCCGCCGCACCGACAGCGACCTCGTCAATATCCAGGCGAAGCTTGACGAGATGGAGCGGGTCCATCTCGCCAAGGGCACATCGGGCCCGGAGGATCTCGCGTTCCATCTCGCCATATATGACGCCACCCACAACCCGCTCTTCCGCCAACTGCTTGAGCAGATGCGCGAAGCCTTCGAGCGATTTTGGGAGAAACCCTTCAACCGGCCGGACTTCGCCCGGCGATCTTTCCCCTACCACCGCACGCTCTTCAATGCGATCGCGGCGCAGGACCCGGACGCCGCCCGGCAAGAGACGCTGAATATCCTCGCGATCGTTGAGGAAGACATCATGGAGATGTCCAAATGAATGACGGCCTCGATCCGTTCGACCGAGCCTCGCTGATTGCAGCACATGACGAGGTAAATGCCTTCGATGCAGTCGTGCCGCCCATCGTCCAGACCTCCCTCTTCACCTTCAAGGACTATGACGAGATGATCGCCGCCTACCGGGGGGAGCGCGTGCGGCCGATCTATACCCGTGGGCTCAACCCGACGGTCCGGATGTTCGAGGAAATGCTGGCGAGGCTAGAAGGTGCGGAGGATGCGATCGGCTTTGCAAGCGGCATGTCGGCGATTTCCTCCACCGTGCTCTCCTTCGTCGAACCGGGCGACCGCATCGTTGCGGTCAAGCATGTCTATCCCGACGCCTTCCGCCTGTTCGGCACGCATCTGAAACGCATGCGCATCGATGTCACCTATGTGGACGGCCGCGACGAGGAGGCGGTCGAGAAAGCGCTGCCTGGCGCCAAGCTCTTCTACATGGAAAGCCCGACAAGCTGGGTCATGGACACCCACGACGTCGGCGCTTTGACCGCTCTCGCGAAGGCCAAGGGCATCCTCACCATCATCGACAACAGCTGGGCAAGCCCGGTCTTTCAGCAGCCGATCGCGCTCGGCGTCGATCTCGTCATCCATTCGGCTTCGAAATATCTGGGCGGCCACAGCGACGTCGTCGCCGGTGTCGTCGCCGGCTCGAAGGAGCTGATCGGCCGCATCCGTTCGGAAGCCTACCCCTATCTCGGCGGCAAGCTTTCGCCCTTCGACGCCTGGCTGCTTATCCGTGGCCTGCGCACGCTACCGATCAGGATGAAGGCGCATGAGCGCTCGGCGCTTGCCATTGCCGGGCGCCTGCAGGAGCACCCCCTGGTGGAGATCGTCTGTCACCCGGGCCTCGGCAACCATTTGCCGCCGGGACTTTCGGGCACCTCTGGACTTTTCTCCTTCATCTTCTGCGAAGGCGTCGACGTGCGCCGCTTCGCCGATCACCTGCAGATCTTCAAGCTCGGAGTGTCCTGGGGCGGTCACGAAAGCCTCGTCGTGCCGGGTGAAATCGTTCTGGCGCAGAAAGCTGAGCCCAATTCCGCGGTCGCCTTCGGCATCTCTCCGCGGTCGGTACGGCTCCATGTCGGCCTGGAGGGAACGGAGGCCCTCTGGAGCGATCTCGAAGCGGCGATCGGTGCCGCTTCACAGAAAGGCTGACAAGAGCGGCGCGAGGAACCCCCGCGCGCTCCGCTCCGTGAGTATTGTTCAACCGTCAAGAACAAAGGGAACAAAAATGAGGAAACTGATCACAGCCACCCTCCTCGCCACGCTGATGGCCGGCAGCGCACTTGCCGACACCCGGCTGAAGCTCGTCGAGGTCATCACCAGCCCGGAGCGTACCGAAACTCTGAAATCGATCGTCGCCAAGTTCGAAGCGGCAAACCCCGGCACCACAGTGGAGATCATCTCGCTGCCCTGGGGCGAGGCCTTCCAGAAATTCGCGACCATGGTCTCCGCCGGCGAAATCCCGGATGTCATGGAAATGCCGGATACCTGGCTGTCGCTCTACGCCAATAACCGCATGCTCGAAAGCCTCGAGCCCTATCTCGAAAAATGGGAGCACACCGCTGGCCTAACCGAGCGCGCACTCGAACTCGGCCGCGACGTCAACGACACCGCCTACATGCTGCCCTACGGCTTCTATCTCAGGGCGATGTTCTACAACAAGAAACTACTCGACGAAGCCGGCGTTGCCGAGCCGCCGAAGACGATGGACGATTTCGTCAAGGCTTCCGAGGCAATCTCCAAGCTGCCGGGCAAATACGGCTACTGCCTACGCGGCGGCCCGGGCGGCCTCAATGGTTGGGTGATGTTCGGCGCCACCATGGCCGGCGACAACAAGTTCTTCAACGAGGACGGTACCTCGACGATGAACAGTGAGGGCTGGGTCAAGGGGCTCACCTGGGTCATCGACCTTTACAAGAACGGCCACGCGCCGAAGGACAGCGTCAACTGGGGCTTCAACGAGATCGTTGCCGGCTTCTACAGCGGCACCTGTGCCTTCCTCGACCAGGACCCCGATGCGCTGATCGCGATCGCCGAGCGCATGAAGCCTGAGGATTTCGGCGTCACGACCATGCCGAAGGGGCCGAGCGGCAAGACGTTCCCGACGATCGGCTATGCCGGCTGGTCGATGCTTGCCGCCAGCCAGAACAAGGACCTTTCCTGGAAGCTGATCGAAACGCTCGAAGGTCCGGAAGGCAACGTCGAGTGGAACAAGCGCACCGGCGCGCTGCCGGTGCACAAGTCGGCCGAAAACGACCCCTTCTACTCGAGCCCCCAATTCAAGGGCTGGTTCGACGAACTGGCCGACAAGGACGCCATCCCGACGGTCATGCCGACCTATCTCGAAGAATTCGCCTTCTTCAAGGACTCGCTCGCGATCAAGACGAGCCAGGAAGCGCTCCTTGGCGACATCACACCGGAAGAGCTCGCCAATCAATGGGCGGATTACCTGACCAAGGCGCAGCAGAAATATCTGTCGAACAAGAAATGACCGCTAAAGAGGGCGGCGCACGCCGCCGCCCTTTGCTGGAGACGCCACGCGCCCAAGGAGCCGCCGGAAGGAACCCTCGTCGATGGAATATACCGTGCGCCGGAAAGGTCTGCCCGCAATCCGCCCGCCGCTGATAAAGCGCATCGCGGACGCCTCGGCGCCTTATCTTTATACCGCGCCGGCGCTGATCCTGATCGTGACAGTGATGCTGGTGCCGCTGGTACTTGGCGTGTCCTATGCTTTCCGCGACGTCCAGCTCCTCAATCCCTTCTCCGGCGCTTTCATCGGCCTCGGCCACTTCCGCGCGCTCGCCGAGGACGAAGCCTTCTTCCGATCGCTGCGCAATACGCTCTGGTGGACCGGGGCCTCCGTCCTTCTTCAATTCACCTTCGGCCTAATCCTCGCCTTGCTGCTCGACAAGCCATTCCGTGGCCGGGCCCTTGCCCAGGCGCTGGTTTTCCTACCCTGGGCCGTACCGAGCTTTCTTGCCGGCCTCAACTGGGCCTGGCTTTTCAATCCCGTCGTCGGGCCGGTGCCGCATTGGCTTTACGCGATAGGCATCATGAGCCAGCCGGCGAACATCCTCTCCGACCCTCAACTTGCCATGTGGGGACCGATCGTCGCCAATATCTGGTGGGGCATTCCCTTCTTCGCGATCACCCTGCTTGCCGCACTGCAGGCAATCCCGCGAGACCTCTACGAGGCGGCGAGCATCGACGGGGCTGGCCCGGTTCAAAGTTTCCTGTCGATCACCCTGCCCTTTCTCGCGCCGACCATCGCGATCACCATTCTCCTGCGAACGGTCTGGATCTCGAACTTCGCCGATCTGATCGTCGTCATGACCGGAGGCGGACCGGCGGACCGCACTCAGATAGTCGCGAGCTACATCTTCACCCAGGCATTCAAGCGGCTCGATTTCGGCTACGCCTCGGCCGTCGCGCTGGTACTGCTCGCCCTCCTCCTCGCCTATTCGCTGCTGATCGTCATCCTGCGGCAGTGGCTCATCAGCAAGGATTGAAACCAATGCGCGCCAAGCCTGTGCTCCTCACCGTTGCGCACCGTCTGGCGGTCCTCGCCTACGTCGCCTTCGCGCTCTTTCCACTGTTCTGGCTGCTGAAGGTCGCGGTGACGCCCAACGATCTCCTCTATTCCGAAGGCATCCGGCTCTGGCCGTCGCGAGCAAGCCTCGGCCACTTCGATTTCGTGCTGAGGCACAGCGCCTTTCCGGTGTTCTTCCGCAACAGCCTGATCGTTTCCGGCTCGACCGCGGTCGTCGTCACGGTCCTCGCATCGCTCTCCGGCTACGCGCTGTCGCGGTTCCGTTTTCACGGCAAGTACTGGCTGGTGACCCTGATGCTCTTGACCCAGATGTTCCCGCTTGTGATGCTGGTCGCGCCGATCTTCAAGATCCTGTCGCCAATGGGGCTCACGAACAGCCTGACCGGCCTCGTCATCGTCTACTCGGCCTTTAACGTGCCCTTCGCCACCTTCCTGATGCAATCCTTCTTCGACGGAATTCCGAGGGATCTGGAAGAGGCGGCGATGATCGACGGGGCCACCCAGTTCGTTGCCTTCCGTCAGATTATCTTGCCGCTGACGCTGCCCGGGATCGCGGCAACACTCGGATTCGTCTTCACCGCCGCCTGGAGCGAGCTGCTCTTCGCATTGATGCTGATTTCCGGCAATGAGCAGGCGACATTCCCGGTCGGGCTTCTTTCCTTTGTCTCCAAATTCTCGGTCGATTTCGGGCAGATGATGGCGGCCGGCGTGCTGGCGCTGATCCCGGCCTGCCTCTTTTTCCTGCTCATTCAACGCTATCTTGTCCAGGGCCTCACGGCCGGCGCGGTCAAAGGCTGATCACCAATGGCTTCCATCGATATCGCCAATATCCAGAAATCCTACGGCAGCCATCCGGTGTTGCACGACGTCGACCTTGCGATCCGCGACGGAGAATTTGTCGTCCTCGTCGGCCCCTCCGGCTGCGGCAAGTCCACGTTGCTGCGTATGATCGCCGGCCTCGAAAGCGTCACTGCCGGCGAGATCCGCATTGCCGGCAAGCGGGTCAACGAGCTGGCGCCAAAAGATCGCGACATCGCCATGGTGTTCCAGTCCTATGCGCTCTACCCGCATATGTCGGTCGCACGAAACATGAGCTACAGCCTCCGGCTGAGAAAGACGCCGAAGGGAAAAATCATGCAGGTGGTGGCCGGCGCCGCCGCCAAGCTCGGGCTCGATCCGCTGCTCGAACGCCGCCCGCGCGCGCTCTCCGGCGGCCAGCGCCAGCGCGTCGCCATGGGCCGCGCCATCGTGCGCCAGCCGAAGGCCTTCCTCTTCGACGAGCCGCTGTCGAACCTCGATGCCCGCTTGCGCGAGCAAATGCGAGCTGAAATCAAGAAGCTGCACAAGGATCTCGGCGCCACCTCGATCTATGTGACGCACGACCAGATCGAGGCGATGACCCTCGCCGACCGTATCGTCGCGATGAATGCCGGCGTCGTTCAGCAGGTGGGAAGTCCGCTCGACCTCTATGACCGCCCCGCCAATCTCTTCGTTGCCGGTTTCATCGGTTCGCCCGGCATGAACTTCTTCGAAGGCAGGTATCACGCTGGCGAAAGGCCGCGCCTTGAAATTGCGGGCGGCGTCAACATTCCACTCGAAACGCCAGCGCCGCTCGCTGAAGGCGCTGGCACCACGCTCGGCATCCGCCCCGAACATGTCGTGCTTGCCGGACACGGGCCGGACACGCTCCTCGCCACCGTCGAGCTCGTCGAGCCGACCGGCTTCGGCATCATCCTGCATCTCTCGCTCGGGCAGGAGGGCTTCAAGGCGTTCACCAACGACCGCTCCTTCCTGACCGCGTCCGGAACGATCCCGGTCCGCTTTCCCGACCACAGCCTGCATTTTTTCGACCAGGATGGAAAACGCATCTGAGGGTCCTTGACGGCCTTTCTCCTTCACTCGAATGGGGCGATTGACTTCTTCTCGGCAAGGACTAGCTTCTTTTCTGTCGCAAGTATCAACCGCCTCGGCGTCGCATTCCCAAGAGAAGCAAGAGCCGCCAAAGCCATGTTTTGACGATACTCTTCCTTGTGCCGCGCGCGCCCCCGCGAAATGAGGATGTACCATGCGGAATCCTGTCGTTGCCCTGTCCCTTTCGGCACTGCTGCTCTGTCCGGCCGTCACGCTTGCGCAGGAAGGCGATGCCGAGGCCGGCGCCACCGTCTTCAAGAAGTGCAGCGCTTGCCACGTCGTCGACAAGGACCAGAACAGGGTGGGACCCTCGTTGCAGAATGTCATCGGCAGGAAGGCAGGCACGCACGCGAACTTTCGTTACTCGCCTGCCATGGTCGAGGCGGGAGAGAAGGGCCTCGTCTGGGATGAGGCGACCTTGCGCGAATACCTTCAGGAACCCAAGGCGATGATCAAGGGAACGAAGATGGTGTTCCCCGGTCTCAAGAAGGAGGAAGACCTGAACAACGTGATCGCCTATCTCAAGCAACATTCTCAGTAATGCAACCCTCGGGAGAAGGTGCCATCCTGCTTGGAGCGTTCTGCAGGCAGCTGGAAACCGCGCGAGGTCGCTCAAACGCGGCAAGAACAAACAGATAGAGCGGCAGCGCGCATGCATGTGAACGCGTCCCGCTCGAACGGGCGATTTGCCACTATTTTGTGTTCGTGCAATAATTGTGATCGGAACGCTGCGGATTAAGCATTCGTCTCACGGCCGATCATGGCGGGGAGGGACAGGAAATGGCCGTGGTAGTGATTCTGGTTTTGCTGGCCCTCGGGTCGGTCTTGTTCCATGTGTTCAGTCCTTGGTGGTGGACGCCGATCGCCTCCAACTGGAGTTTCATCGACAACACCATCATCATCACCTTCTGGATCACCGGCTTCGCCTTTGTCGCCGTCGTGCTTTTCATGGCCTATTGCGTGCTGCGCTTTCGTCATCGGCCCGGCAACACCGCGGACTATGAGCCCGAAAACCGAAGGCTGGAAAGCTGGCTTGCGACGGGCACCACGCTCGGTGTAGCGGCAATGCTAACCCCGGGTCTGTTCGTCTGGAACCAGTTCATCACCGTTCCCGACGGGGCTGCCGAAGTGGAAGTCGTGGGGCAGCAGTGGCTGTGGAACTTCCGGCTTCCCGGCGCCGACGGAAAGTTGGGCATGACGGATGCGCGCGATGTCACGCCGGAAAACGCCCTCGGTCTCAATCGAAATGATGCCGCGAGCCTCGACGATCTCATCATTGAAGGCGGCGAGTTGCACCTCCCGATCGGCAAGCCAGTCAAGGTTCTGCTGAGGTCGGTCGATGTGCTGCACGATTTCTACGTGCCGGAATTCCGCGCCAAGATGGACATGGTCCCCGGCATGATCACCTATTTCTGGTTCACCCCGACACGGACCGGCACTTTCGAGATCCTCTGCGCAGAGCTTTGTGGCGTCGGCCACCCGCAGATGCGTGGCACCGTCGTGGTCGACACCGAAGAAGACTATCAAGCCTGGCTAGCCGAGCAGCAGACCTTTTCGCAATTGACCGCATCATCCGAGACGCGTTCGCCGGCAACGGCAACGGCCGCGGCGACGGCGCAATAGGAGGCGCCGTGCATTAGCAGGGAGGAGACACGATGGTCGACGTCCGGTCCGGTATTGGCGAGGCGCTTCCGCCTCCCGAAGTCGAGGATGTTGAGCTTTACCATCCGCACAGCTGGTGGACGCGCTATGTCTTCAGCCAGGACGCGAAGATCATCGCTATCCAATACGCGACGACGGCGATCGCCATCGGCATGGTGGCGCTGGTGCTCTCCTGGCTAATACGCCTGCAACTCGGTTTCCCCAACACGTTCCAATTCGTGAGTCCCGAGGCCTATTACCAGTTCATCACCATGCACGGCATGATCATGGTGATCTACCTCCTGACCGCACTCTTCCTCGGCGGCTTCGGCAACTATCTCATCCCGCTGATGGTCGGCGCCCGCGATATGGTGTTCCCCTATGCCAACATGCTGAGCTATTGGATCTATCTGCTCGCCGTTCTGGTGCTGGTTGCAAGCTTCTTCGCGCCCGGCGGCCCGACCGGCGCCGGCTGGACGCTCTACCCACCTCAGGCGGTTCTTTCCGGCACCCCGGGAGGCCGGGACTGGGGCATCATCCTGATGCTTTCCTCGCTGATCATCTTCATCATCGGCTTTACCATGGGCGGGCTCAACTATGTCGTTACCGTGCTGCAGGGCCGCGCACGCGGCATGACGCTGATGCGCATGCCGCTCACCGTCTGGGGCATCTTCACGGCAACGGTGATGGCGCTGCTCGCCTTCCCGGCCCTCTTCGTCGCTTGCGTAATGATGCTCTTCGACCGGCTGCTCGGTACCAGCTTCTTCATGCCGGCGATCGTAGAAATGGGCGAGCAGTTGCAATATGGGGGCGGCAGCCCCATCCTGTTCCAGCACCTGTTCTGGTTCTTCGGACATCCGGAGGTCTATATCGTTGCGCTGCCGGCCTTCGGCATCGTCTCCGATCTCATCAGCACGCACGCGCGCAAGAACATCTTCGGCTACCGGATGATGGTCTGGGCGATCGTCATCATCGGCGCACTCTCCTTCATCGTCTGGGCGCATCACATGTATGTGAGCGGGATGAACCCCTATTTCGGTTTCTTCTTCGCGACGACGACGCTGATCATCGCGGTGCCGACGGCAATCAAGGTCTATAACTGGGTACTGACGCTCTGGCGCGGCAACATCCACCTGACCTTGCCGATGCTTTTCGCACTTGCTTTCATCGTCACCTTCGTCAATGGCGGTCTCACTGGCCTCTTCCTAGGCAACGTCGTGGTCGATGTGCCGCTGTCCGACACCATGTTCGTCGTCGCGCATTTCCACATGGTCATGGGAGTTGCGCCGATCCTCGTCATCTTCGGCGCAATCTACCACTGGTATCCGAAGATCACCGGACGCATGCTCAACGAAACGCTTGGCCAAATCCATTTCTGGGTCACCTTCGTCGGCGCCTACGCGATCTTCTTCCCGATGCACTATGTCGGTCTTGCTGGCGTTCCGCGGCGCTATCACGAGCTCGGCGAGGCAGCATTCGTGCCTGAATCGATCAACGATCTCAACGCTTTCATCAGCATCATGGCGCTGATCGTCGGTGCCGCCCAGATCCTCTTCCTCTTCAACCTCGTCTGGAGCCTGCGTCATGGCCGCGAGGCGGGCGGCAATCCCTGGCGGGCGACGACGCTCGAATGGCAGACGCCCGAGACACCGCCGCCGCACGGCAATTGGGGCAAGGAGCTGCCGGTCGTCTATCGCTGGGCCTATGATTACAGCGTCCCTGGAGCGCCCGAGGACTTCATTCCGCAGAACCATCCGACCCCTGGCCGCGTCAGCCACGAGGCCGCCCCATGAGCGTGATGATGGTCTTCCTGGCGGCGATCGCCGCCATCATCGTCTGGTGGCTTGCCCAGCAGCGTCTGGCATCGAGGCCTTGGCTCGAGGTCGGGCATGCACACGACCACCGGCGCGGTCAGCCGTTTCCAGCGGAGAAGGTCGGGCTCGGCGTCTTCCTCGCCGTGGTCGGCTCGCTGTTCGCCCTCTCGATCAGCGCCTATTTCATGCGCATGGCCTCCTCGGACTGGGGCGCGCTACCGCTGCCGGGATTGCTTTGGGTCAATACCGGGGTCCTCGCGCTCGCGAGCCTCGCCCTGCACCGGACGAAGGTCGAGGCCGAGCGGCGGCACGATAATGCCGCCCGAACCGGTCTCCTCGTGGCGCTGGCGGCGGGACTTGCCTTTCTCGTGGGACAGCTGTTCGCCTGGCGGACGCTTGTCGGCTCCGGCTATGTTCTGGCCGACAACCCCGCCAACAGCTTCTTTTACATGCTGACAGGCCTGCATGGCCTCCACATCGTCGGTGGCCTCGCCGCGCTCGGCCGAACGATAGCCCGCGTCCGGCTCGGTGCGCTCGATCGCCGGGCGCGTCTGCTTATCGAACTGTGCGCCATCTACTGGCACTTCATGCTGGTGGTGTGGCTGGTCCTCTTCGTCCTCTTCTCCGGCTGGGCGAACGAGGTCATCGATTTCTGCCGCCAGTTGCTGACATAAGGGACCCATTGACATGTCTGCTCCACTGAAGACCCACCCAGCAGAATCGCTGCCTCGCCCCGCCGGTATGGCGGGTCTTGCGGCAGACTGGGCATCGGACCAGCAAACCTTCAAGAAAGTCTCCTGGGGAAAGGCCATGATGTGGATCTTTCTCTTGAGCGATACCTTCGTCTTCGGCTGTTTCCTGCTTGCTTACATGGTGGCGCGGATGTCGACCACCGTTCCCTGGCCCAATCCCAGCGAGGTCTTTGCGCTGGAGATCGCTGGAACACACATGCCGCTGATCCTCATCGCCATCATGACCTTCGTGCTGATCTCCTCGAGCGGCACCATGGCGATGGCCGTCAACTACGGCTACCGTCGCGACCGGAAGATGACGGCGGTACTGATGCTTGTCACCGCCCTCTTCGGCGCCACCTTCGTCGGTATGCAGGCGTTCGAGTGGTCGAAGCTGATCGCCGAGGGCGTGCGACCCTGGGGAAATCCCTGGGGCGCGGCCCAGTTCGGCTCCTCCTTCTTCATGATCACCGGTTTTCACGGCACCCATGTCACCTTCGGTGTGATCTTCCTGCTGATCATCGCACGTAAGGTCTGGCGCGGTGACTTCGACACGGAACGACGCGGCTTCTTCACGAGCCGCAAGGGTCGCTATGAAATCGTCGAGATCACTGGGCTCTACTGGCACTTCGTCGATCTGGTCTGGGTCTTCATCTTCGCATTCTTCTACCTGTGGTGAGGAGAGCATCATGGCGCACACGGAGACACATGCGGAACAGCAACAGCATCCGATCAAGCTCTATCTCCTCGTCTGGGCGCTGCTGTTCGTTCTCAGCTTCTTCTCCTATCTGGTCGATTACTTCGGGCTGCAGGGCTTCTTGCGCTGGTCGCTGATCCTGATTTTCATGATGCTCAAGGCCGGCCTCATCGTCGCCGTGTTCATGCATATGGCCTGGGAGCGCCTCGCGCTGATTTATGCGATCCTTCTGCCGCCCCTCCTGGTGTTGGTCTTCGTCGCCCTGATGGTCTCGGAATCGAACTACGTCCTACTCACTCGTCTTTCCTTTTTCGGATCCAGCCCCTGATCCTGGGTTCTGAGCCTGGACACAGATGGCGAAAAACAAGCGAAGCTCACCCCGGGGCCGCCGACTTCGGCAATTGATGGATGGTCGTTTCGAAAAGAGATGCTGGACCGCGGCCGTGGGCTGACGCTCCGGATCCTGATCTATGGTTAGATCCAGCCAAGCCTGGCTCGCAACTGAGACATCAGCCTCCGACCGCTGGTGTTCAGGCTTCGGCGAGCTTGTTTTCCTCGCGCGCGGCTTGCCAGACTTCTCGCGCCGCATCGGCGTTCATCGCAGCAATGCCCACCCCGACGATGAGATCGGGCCAGGCCGAGTGCCACAGGAACACCGTGACCAACCCCGCGCAGATGATCGCCACATTGGCCACTACGTCGTTGCGCGCGGAAAGAAAGGCTGCACGAGTGAGACTGCCGCGTTCGTGCCGGAACGCCGCGAGCAGAAAGGCGCAAGTGAGATTTGTCGCGAGCGCCCCGGCTCCAGCGAGCGAAAGGGAGAACGGCTCTGGTGGAACCGGGTTGGCGAAGCGGTCGTAGGCCGTCCACAAAGTTGCCAGTCCCGGGACAAGCAAGACGATGGCGAGGGCCATGCCGACACGTGCACGATTTCTCGGCGAAAAGCCAAGCGCGAGGAGAATTAACAGATTGACCGAGGCGTCCTCGAGGAAGTCGATGCTGTCGGCGAAAAGTGAGACCGAGCCGATGGCAAGCGCCACGGCAAATTCCACCCCGAAATAGCCAAGGTTGAGCAGCAGCACGAGCGCGACGATCTTGCGCAGTGGAGTATCGAAATAACGGGCGAGCACGCCTAGCCTTCCCCATGGCGGTTCGACGGGTGGTTACAATTACAGCGTCGACCCGGCGATTGCCAGAAGCGCGATTGCCTTCAGGACGCCATTATCGGACGAGACGCACGCAAAAGCAGGGTTCTGGAACAACTCCTTCTTCGGTTGCATTATCCCCGCGGCTCGTATTCGTCGCAAGGCGACGCACTTGGCGCGGTTAGTGTCCGTCGGGAGTGTAGATGGCAATTCGTTTGCGTGAGTTTTCGACTGAAAGTGCTAGGCACGACCGCCGACCGCAGGGCAGCGGCGTGGGCGCCGCAGGCAAACGAATGGCTGGGGCGCCGTGACATGGCGGAAACCTCGTCTTCCCCGAGATCCGCAAAGCCCCAGGCCTTGCACTTCATGAGAAAGCTGCGTGCAGGGCTGGTGACCGGCGCGGCCGATGACGACCCGAGCGGCATTGCCACGTACAGCCAGGTCGGCGCACAATTCGGTTTCACTCTCGGCTGGACGATGCTCCTCACCTACCCGCTGATGGTGGCAGTCCAGGGCTTGAGCGCGGGCATAGGCGCCGTCACCGGCCAGGGTATCGCTCAAAACCTGCGCCGGCACTATCCGCTGTGGGTGGCGAGGGCGGCCGTATCGATGCTGTTCGCCGCAAACTTCATCAACATCGGCGCCAATCTCGCGGCGATGGGGGCCGCCCTTTACCTCCTGATAGATGGCCCGCAGGTTTTCTATGCAGTCCTCTTTGCGATTCTCTGCGCCTGTCTCCAAGTGTTCGTGCCATACCGGCCCTATGCCCGCCTGCTCAAGTGGCTGACGCTCTCGCTCTTTGCCTATGTCGCCGTCGTTCTTGCCGTCGGGGTCCCCTGGTCGGCGGCGTTGCGGGGCATCTTCGTTCCGCAGTTCGCCTTCGACGGGCGCCATGCCATGGCCCTGCTAGCAATCTTCGGCACCACCATCAGCCCCTACCTGTTCTTTTGGCAGGCCGGACAGGAGATCGAAGAACTCCGCCGTCGCCAGCAGGCGAGACTGAAGGCCGAGCCGGAGGCAGCCGCACCGGAACTTGCCCGCATCCGCCTCGACACGCTGGTTGGAATGGGCTTCTCCAATCTCGTCGCATTGTTCATCATCATGGCGACGGCCGCGACGCTTCACGAAAACGGAGTGACCCATATCGAGACGTCGGCGCAAGCAGCGGAGGCTCTCCGGCCGATCGCCGGCGAGTTCGCTTTCGTCCTGTTTTCCGCCGGAATTATCGGCACGGGAATGTTGGCAGTCCCCGTCCTGGCCGGATCCGCCGCCTATGCGGTCGCCGAGCTCTTCCAGTGGCCGCAGGGATTGGACCGCCCGCCCAAAAAGGCCAAGGCATTCTACGGGACCATAGCCGCAGCGACGCTCGGCAGCGTCGCTGTGTTCCTTGCGGGCCTCGACCCCTTCCTGATGCTTTACTGGAGTGCGGTCATCAACGGCATGCTCGCAGCTCCACTGATCGCGGTCATTACTGTAATGGCCGTCAACCCGCGCATCATGGGGCGACTGACTGCACCGTGGTGGATGGCCGGCCTCGGCGGCCTTACCGCGATCGTAATGGCGCTTGGAACAGTCGCAATGTTCCTTCTCTGAGACGTGCCGCATGTCGACCCATCGCGGTCGACCTCGACGCAAGGCTCAAATAATGCTCGCTCAAGCAGACTCGACTTTTGAGAGCGGCGTGAAGGCTGGTCCCTGCAGCGCTTCACCATCCACCGAAAAGTGGGATCCATGGCAGGGACAATCCCAGCACCGTTCGAAGCGATTCCAGCGCACGATGCACCCCATGTGGGTACAGCTTGCACTGCATAATTTGAGATCGCCATCGTCGGTGCGATAGGCGGCAGTCATCTTGCCGTTGAGCTTGATCAATGCCCCCTCGCCGGGGCGAATCTCCTCCAGCGAGGATACTTCGCCGCCCCGCAGGTGGGCGGCCCAGTGCCTCGCCGCGTCCACATTCTCCTTCACGAACTCGACTGCGCCGCGCAGCATGAGGCGATCGGGATCATAGACCTCGGCCCAGGGGGTGGAACCTTCATTGATCAGGTCACGGATCAGCAATGCTCCCGCCACTCCGGTTGTTAGGCCTTCCCCGCTGTCGCCGGTGATCAGGTAGACTCGCTCGTATCCCGGGCTCTTCCCGATGAACGGCACGTAGTCCGACGGCTCGAACACCTGGCCCGACCACCTGTGGGTTGTCGGGCCAAGCTCCGGAAAGCGTTCGCGCGCCCACGCCTCCAGCCGCGCGAGGCGCTCGTCCATATCGGCCGCCTCCCCGGTCTTGTGATCTTCACCGCCAACGATGAGCACATCCTCGGCATCTCCTGGCTGGAGACGGACATAGTGGTAGCTCGGCTCCAAGGTGTCCCAGATGAGCGCGTCGGGAGCCGCCCCCTTGGGAATTGGACCGGCAATTACATAGGTACGATAGGGAGCCTGTTTGGTGTGAATAGGAATACGCAGGTGAAATGGCGAATTGGTCGCCACCACCACCCGAGCGGCCGTGATCGTGCCGCGCCCGGTTTCGGCATGCACCTGGTCGTTCTTTTCTTCCGCGCCGACGATCGGGGTTTCAGCGAATAGGGTGGCGCCCCGGCGATGCAGGCTGCTGACGAGCCCATCGAGATACTTCAGCGGGTGAAAGCGGCCCTGTCGCGGAAAGCGCAGCGCCGGCCCGGAGCTCCAGAAGCCCGGGCCGGTGTCGACCCATTCCGCATCCGCGAAGCCTGCGGCCCGCGCCGCGTCCAGCTCCTTGCGCAGATATTCGATGTCCTTCTCTTCCGCCGGAACGAAGTAGCCGTCCACACGCGCAAAATCACAGTCGACCGATTCCTGTCCGCAAATTTCCTCGATGCGGTCGACTGCCGCGCGCTGGCTCTCATAATATTGCCGGCAAGCTTCCTCTCCGCGCACCGAACGCAGCTCCAAAAAAAAATCATCGAGCTCGAAAGCCAGGTGAGCGCTGGTGCGTGCTGTCATGCCGCCGCCAAACGCTCCCCGATCCACCACCGCCACCTTGTGGCCCGAGCACACCAGCTCGTAGGCACAGGAAAGGCCGGCAATACCGGCGCCGATCACCAACACGTCGGTTGTGAAATCTCCTGGCAAACCCGGACTGTCGTATGTGATCGGGTGCTCCATCCAGAGGGAGCGGCTATGTTCGTTCTGAGCATTCATGGCAACCTCGGCGGCGTTGCTCTCCCTCAACGCGATTCCGCCGCCGGGGTTCCTCGGGACGGTCCCTCGGAACATAGCGTCCTCGCAGCGATTGGGGTGCAAGCCTGGAGATGACAGAGCACGGCACAGCTGGAGGAGCTCATGGTGAACGGCTGGAAGGAAACGGCAGGGGCAGCGATGACCAGCGGCACGATCGCGAGCATCGCCACGACTGTTGCGTTGGCGCTGCTCGCCAGATCAGAGGGAAAGAGCATATTCCAGCCGACCAATGCCACCAGCCACTGGCTTCATGGGGCGGGTGCCGGCCGCGTCAGGGTCGCGGACGTGAGACATACGCTGCTCGGCTATTGCACACATCATCTGTCGGCGATTTTCTGGGCCCTGCCGTTCGAAGCATGGCTGGGAGCCGGGCGCTCCAAGGATCCCGCCACGGCACTGCGGAAGGCGGCGCTCACCGCAGCATTGGCGGCTCTGATCGATTACCGCTGGGTGCCGAAGCGGCTGACGCCCGGCTGGGAGACGGTCCTGTCGAAGCGGTCGGTCGGTGCAACCTTCGCCGTGATGGCGATCGGCCTGGCGATGGGCGGGATGATGTCTGAGAAAAGGCAGCTCCCGGGATTCCGTCGCCAGCGGAGATAGAGCAGATCCATGGAGCCTCCGGTCTCGAAAGCTCCGGATTCCTCGCTGATGCGGCGGCGCTCAAGGGCATTCGCGATGTTGATCGCCCTGGCAGTCGGAATCGTCGTCTGTTACCTGCTGGCCGCCCCGTTCTTGCCTGCGCTCACCTGGGCGCTGGTGCTCGCCACCCTTTTCCATCCGCTTCACCGGCGGATTTCCAAGGATCTTCGCTACAGGGAAGTCGCCGCCGCCGTGGCCGTGGCAATCGCCGTTCTCATTGTCGCCCTGCCGGTGAGCCTGCTCGCGGAGCGACTGGTCAATGAGGCCGCCAAGGGCGCGCAGATCATCGCCGACGCGCTAAGGACAGGCAGCTGGCGCGAAGCTCTCGCCAACTATCCCCGCGTTGCGCAGGCGTTTCTGTGGATCGAGACGCAGCTGGACATTGCCGGCGTCGCAGGCAACGCGGCGACAATGCTCACCAACTTCAGCGCGTCCTTCGTGCGCGGCTCGCTGACACAGGTCGTCGACGTCATCCTGACCTTCTACTTCCTGTTCTATTTTCTCCGAGACGGACGCGAAGCTCTGATAGCGCTGAAGCATTTCTCCCCCCTTTCGTCGGAAGAGATGGACAAGCTGTTCGCCCGGGTCAAAGACACCGTACATGCCATTGTCTTCGGAACTTTCGCTGTCGCCGCCGTGCAGGGGACATTGGGTGGTCTCATGTTCTGGTTTCTCGGCTTGCCGTCGCCGCTGCTCTGGGGGGTTGCCATGGGGGTGCTCGCCGTGGTGCCGGTGCTTGGCGCCTTCATCATCTGGATTCCAGGCGCTTTGTGGCTCGCCTTGAGCGGCGAGTGGGTAAAGGCACTGATTCTTGTTGGCTGGGGCGCCGGCGTGGTCGCGACAGTCGACAACCTGCTTTATCCGATGCTGGTCGGAGAACGCCTGAAGCTGCATACGTTGCTCGCATTCATGAGCATGATCGGCGGCATCATCGTTTTCGGCCCGTCGGGCCTGGTCATCGGTCCCGTCGTCTTGACGGTGACCTTGCTGCTATTCGAATTCTGGCGCGACCACGTCAGAGTGATCGGCCGATAGCTGTTTCTGATGTTTCCCGCGTGAGAGAAATCCTGATCACCGCCTGAAAATGTGGATCGCACCTCCGGCGTCGTCGGATACGAGAACGGAACCGTCCGGCGCTTCCTTGACGTCAACGGGCCGACCGACGCCTCTGATGAACGTGGTCGCCGATACAGGACGGCTGCCTCGGAAGCGTACCCGCACGACCTGATAGCCGACCGGAACCGACCTGTCCCAACTGCCGTGCTGGGCCACCAGCGCGTCGCCGCCGAGGCTGCGGAAGAAATGGATTCCCAGTGCCGCGACATGCGCCTGGAAGTTGAAGACGGGCGGGATCTGCCGGGCGGGCGGCGGCGCGTCCTCGAAGCCTCTGAGCCGGACCTGGCCTCCGAAATAGGGAAAGCCGTAAAAGCCGCCCGGTCGAAGCTGGTTCATCTCGTCCGGTGGGATATCGTCGCCCATCCGGTCGGCGCCGTTGTCGGTGAAGAACATGGTGCCGCCGCGCCAGTCGAAGCCCACCGAATTGCGCACCCCCCACGCGACTCGCCGAAGGTCCGAGCCGTTCTGGTTCATGCTGACAATTGTGCCTTGGAGCCCCCGTGGCAAGCAGATGTTGCAGGGTGACCCAAAGGAGACATAGACCCGATTATCGGGGCCGATGCCGATATAGCGCAGGCTATGGCCGCCCGAATCCGGCAAGTCCCGACGAATGTCGCGTCTGCCGCTCAGAGCGCCCCCGCGTCCGATATCGAACGCGGTTATTCTGTCTCTCGAGGCGACGAACAAATGACCTCGCGAGCATGCGACACCGTTCGGCGCAGAGAATCCGGAAGCAACCCGCCGGGCCCTCCCGCCGGCCAATGGCACGGCATATACCGAGGAGCCCTTGGTTCCGACGAACAATACGTCGCCGCAAACCGCCATCTCGCGCGCGGCGGGAACGCGGGCGAGCAACTCGGCCCGAGCCGGCCCAACGGAAAAGCCGAAGGCGAGCGTCGCAGCAAGCCCGAGAAATCCGCTTCGGACGGAGAGGAGTCCGGCTCTGGGAGAAAAGTCGCCCATCGGCATCCTCCGAGCACAAGCTGACATGCAGGAGGGAATTGGAGCGGCTTGTCCTCGTTTCAAGCCTGAGCCCGCTCTCACGGCGAAGTGATCTCCCGTTGCATGTCTCCCTAGATCGACCTCGATCTAGGGACAAAGACATGCAGCGCTTCAAAGTGCCACAACGAGCTTTGCGCGTCTGATAAGGCGCGCGGCGCTGTAGAGGCTAAATGGAAAGGCGACGCCGAGGCCGCGTCGCCCTCAAGAAGTACAGCGGAGGTCTTACTCCTCCGCTGGCCCGTAGAGACCGAGCTCTTCGAAGAGCGCCCGCTGCTGGTCGGCGCTCTCGACCAGAAGGTCGGTATAGCGATCGATGACTCGGCCGCGATGGTCGGGATCGGAAACGGCGGAGAGCGCGCCCACGATCGCCGCCACCTTTTCCGAGGTCTGCCGCAGTTGCTCCAGAAGCTCCGGCTTGCCGGCCACCCGAGCGACCGCGCGCTTTGTCACTTTGCCGATGCCAACGGGCGTGCGGCTGCCAGCTTCGACGTAACCCTCCGGCAGGTCGCCCTTGAGATTGGTGACCGACTTGAAGCGGATGACGTCGAAGATCTGGTCGACCGCCTGCTTCGCACCGGTCACGCGCGAGGGGTGATCGGTATCGGCGGCTGCATGCGGCAGCAGCTCCAGCTTGCCCTTGTGGCGCTCTTCGAGCGGCAGGTAAGGGAGCATCGGCCCGCTGAGCTTGCCGGTCGCAGCGTCCTTGAAGAGGTCGGCGTCGATTGCCGCATGTGCGATCTTGCCGGACGACAGCGCCTCGTCGAGCGCTCTGGCATCGACAACCTCACCGCGGTCGTAGTTAACCAGCATGGCGCCGTCGTTCATGGCGCCGAGCACTTGTCCATCGACGGTTCCGGCGTTGGAATAGATGCCGGTCGCCGCGTCCAGGCGGCCGAGCCCGATATGCACGGAGAGTACGTCGGCGCCGGTTGCCGCTGCAATCGGAGTTGCGGCATATTCGAAGCCTTCCGCCTCGATCCAGCGCCTGTGATGCTCGCGGGCGTAGATCGCCACCTTCATGCCGAAGGCCTTGGCGAGCTTGGCAAGCTCGCGGCCGATATTGCCGTAGCCGAGAATGGCGATCTTGCGGCCCTCGAGTTTGGCGGTCGGGAAATCCTTGAGTTGGCGGCCGGTGTCGAAGTCGCCTTCGGCGACCATCCGGTGCAGCCTGCCAACCGGAAGGTCGGGAACGACCCGAAGAATAGCCTTCATCGCCATTTGGGCGGTCGCCCGGCTATTGATGCCCGGGGTATTCATGAGGGGCGCAGTGCCGCCCTCGCCATTGCCGCCGCCCCAGGATGCCGAGCCCATGTTGCCGGTGCCCGCGCCGATGCGTACGCCGCCGAGCGGGAATACGGAAGCCTTCGGAATGAAAGTCGCCGCCGCGATCAGAGCGTCATATTGGCCCTCGTTGGTCTGCGGCAGGATCTCAGCTTCGGTGCTGAGATTTGGCTGGTAGAAGAAGTGGATGCGGCCCTTCTCGAGCGTCGACCGGTCACCGAGCGGCCCGAGATGGAAGACGCCGCCCTTTTCCTCGATATAGGCTTTGACTTCGCTGTGATCCGGCTGGCCGTCGGCGCTGAAGCGTAGGCCAACCAGATCGGCGATCAGCACGGTATAGGCACGCTCGGGATCGTCCTTGCGAATGGCGCCCTCGGCCTTGACCGGAGCTTCGAAGGTGACGCCCTGCTTAGCGAGTTCCTCTTCGAGGACGACGATCTTGGCGCGCAAATAGGCGTATTGCAGGTTTTCGAGTAGCGCCACGACGTCTTCCGGCTCGCGAATGCCACCGACCCAGGCGCGGTAGTCGCCGGGCGTGCCGGGGAAGGCATTGACGTAGCGGGCCGCGTCGAGGCCGGGCTCGTGCTCGCCGTTCGGATGGGTGATGCCCTCATAGCCGAGCAATTGCTTTGAACGGGCGATGATGCGGGCGTGGATATCGGGATCGGTAATGCCGTCGTCTTCGACCTTCAGGAGCGTCACTGCCGCACCGCGCCGCTCGGCATCCGTAACGGTTAGCGACAGAAGCGGATGCGACTTGACCCACTCGTCTATCATCTTGCGATTGGCGGCGGACCGGCGGTTGAGCTCGGTGACGGAGCCGACGCGATCCTCCGACTGCAGGAGGCCGAAGGTTGTCTCGGCGAAGGCGAGCGCGCTGTAGGTGTTGATGACGCCGCCCAGCATTCGGTCTTCCGCGGCATCATAGAACGGCCCGGCGTCGACGGAACGCTTGGCCGAAAACGGCTGCCTGGGATCGACCGGCGGCGCGATCTTCAGCTGCCGCGGGATCGCCCACGCAGGATCTTGCTGGTTCTTCTCGATCAGAGCCAGCGCGTGCGGCGTGAACGAAGCGACGAAATAGCCCGACACCCCGCCGATCGCCTTCTGGAACGGCATGAACAGGCAGCACTTCGCCATCACGGCGGCCACCAGTTCGGGCTCCCACGGCATGGCGCCGAGCATCGAGGTGGCATCGAACACCGCATGGCGATTTACCGGATCACCATCTATCCAGCTCAACAGTTCGCGGATTTCGTCGCTTGTATAGGCATTGGCCCCGGTCGTCTCGTGGCCGACACCGACGAAGATCGAAACGCCGAGTTGCGAGAGCTCTGCGGCCGTCGGGATCACGCCTTCCGAGGTGGCGAATTGGATGCGGCTCTCGCAGCCCTTTTCGGCAAATCGCTGCAGTTCGATGAGCTGCGTGGCCCAGGACTGGCGGAAGAAGCCGGCGGCTCTGGACGGATCGCTCTCCGGCCGCGGCGTGTCGACGTAAACGCGCTGGGACGCATCATTGGCGTTCATCAGGTGCTGGACGCAGACTGTGAAGCCGCTGTGGCCACCACCGAGCCCCACTGCCATGCGGTTGGTCTTCGGAAAGCCGAAATAGCGATGGATCGCCCGCATCATGTCGGTAAGGATCTTGTCGGCCGGATAGCCGCGATGCATGCTGCGGGAGATTTCGGCGGTGGTGAAGCCGCCGATGTCATTGCCCTTGTCGTCGAACTTGCGATAGGTCTTCTCGATCCAGGCGTCGAAGGCCATGCGCCGCAGGCGGCTGTCCACTTCGTCAGTGGTTGCATCAGTGATAGGGCCGACGCCGAAGAACGGATTGGACGGCAGCCGCGGCGCGCCATCCTTCGTCAGTTCGATTGCCCTCAGTCGCTGTTCCTGCATATGCGCGATATTCATCATTGTCTGCCCATTTGTTCGAGGCCGGAAAGGTGCGCTGATACTGGAGCGAACACGTCAGAAAAAAGACCTCATATGCGGCGAACAGCGCGCCGAATGCGTCATGCTGCGCCCAACATCAGAAATGCTGCTGCGGGTCCGCATGTGTCCCTGACACGCGGCAATTGCGCTGCCTTGTGGCTGATCAGACGGATCTTTCGATCGCCGGCAGAGATGCGCGGTAGCTTTGCGGTGTGCTGGCGAACCGTCTGCGGAACATCCGGCTGAGATGGGATGAATCACAGAAGCCGCTTTCCGCTGCGATCATCGCAATCGACTTGTCTGTGTTCTCGAGCATGTGGCGCGCAAGAATGAGCCGCATTTCGATGAAAGCGCTCAACGGCGAGGTCGCAAGTGCTTCCCTGAAGTGCCGTTCCAGGCACCGCTTGCCGACCTCCAGATGTCTTGCGATGTCTGCGACCGACAGCGGCGTATCCAGACTTTGCTGCATCAGCAGGAGCGCTTTCCTGACAAGTGGATCCTTGGTCGGGAAATCGAGCGTCAGGCCTGGCTGCGGGGTAGCGCCATCCTCCGCCCCGCTGATCATCATGATGTTCAAGCTCTTCGTCGATTGAGCCTTTCCGATGTGCCTGTCGACCAGGAAGGCCGCAAGGTGAGCCGTGCTCGTGCCGCCCGAGCAGGTCAGGCGGTCGCGGTCGACAACGAAGATCTGGTCGGATACCGGCTTGAAGCCGCCGAATCGGGAGAGGAAATCCTGGTGGTGGAACCAGCTCACACAGCCGCGGTAGCCCTTCATCAAACCGGCACGATGGAGGATGAACGTGCCGGTACAAAGGCCTACGAGTGGGACTCCAGCCTCGGCGGCCTGACGCAGGAAAGCTTCCACCCTGTCGTCACGCCGATCCATCTCGTCGATGAGACCGCCGACCACGACGACATAGTCGAAGCGTTTCGGGTTGCCGAACACCTCCTGCGGCTGCACGGAAACGCCGCAACTCGCGGTAACTGGCCTCAAATCGGGGGCAATAACCGTCCATCGGCATTGAATTGGTCGGCTGCGATCGCCTTCATCGGCGGCGAGGCGCAACACGTCCACGAAGTTGGCGAACGCGCACAGCGTAAATCGATGCACCAGGACAAATCCCACCGTCAGGCGCGCATTCTGTTGCCGCCGCATGCTGCTTGGGGAAAGCTTGGGTGCTGCCATCCGCATGATGTCTCATTTCTACTGCCGATATGACGCAATCATCCTTTTCAGATTTCTAATACAGATCAATACTCCTCAAAAGGGTTGTCGGTCGGTTGCCGTGCGACGCTGCATGTCGCCGGGCTGCCGTCCAGGGGAGGTTTCGCATGAAAGTGGTAAGCGCTGAACAGCGGCTGTTCGCATTCTACCTTGTGCCGGATTTCACCATGCTGGCGTTCTCGTCCGCGGTCGAGGCCCTGCGGTTGGCAAACGCGGTCCTCGGTTACGAGGCCTACTCCTGGCGCGTCGTCTCTTCCGATGGTCAGAAGGTCCGCGCGAGCTGCGGCCTCACGCTCGAAGCCGACAATTCGGTCCTCGTCGAGCGCCAGCATCTCAACACTCGGCTGCGCCCGGCCGTTTCCGTCATAGGCGGGGGAAAGCACATTGAGCGCTGCACCGATCGTGCGGCCGATGCATGGCTTCGAGAGTGTCGTAACCGAGGGGTCGCCGTGGCGGGCCTCTGCACCGGTGCCCATATCCTAGCGCGAGCTGGGCTGCTCGACGACAGGAAATGCGCGATCCATTGGGAGAACCAACCCGCCTTCATCGAGCGCTTTTCCGGGGCAAACGTCAGCACTGGAATCTACGAAGTCGACGGCAACATCTATACCTGCGCCGGCGGGTCCGCTTCCTTCGACATGATGCTCCATATCATTGGGCGCGATTTCGGCGAGGGCGTCGTCAGCGGGATATGTGAAATCGCTCTCGTCGACCGCGTGCGTGATCCCGGGGAAAGGCAGCGTCTTCCGTTCGCCAAACGCGTTGGCGTTCAAGATCCAACCGTGATGAAGCTCGTCGAAAAAATGGAGAAGAGCCTGACCGACCCGATGCAGGTGGAAGAGCTCACCGCTTCAATCGGCCTCTCGCGGCGCCAGATCGAGCGGCTCTTCCGCAACGAACTGCGCTGCTCCCCTGCACGCTATTATCTCAAGCTTCGTCTCGAGCGTGCCCGACTGCTTTTGGTCCAGACGACATTGCCTGTCGTGGAGGTTGCAATTGCCTGTGGCTTCGTATCGGCTTCGCACTTCTCCAAGTGCTACCGCGAGACGTTCGGGTGTTCGCCGCAGGAAATGCGGGGCCGCAGCATGAAAACGCCGGCGTCACGCCCGGCCGCATGTGCAACGGCTGCATGAGGCCTCGCGCGTGGTGCGTTCCCTCAGGACGCACCACGGCCGCTTAAGTCTTTACAAGCTCCGCAAAGCTCTTACGGCCGGCTGAAGTCCGATTGACCGCACGGGTAGTCCAAACCTACCCACCCTGCCGAAACGCTACCCGCTCGGACGCACCTATGCCGCCCGTCCGGCACTCTTTTCTGCCAAGGCGAGTGTTGCGCGAAGACTGCCTGAAAGGCAGCGTGGCAGCGGCAATGGTCGCCCGCGAGGGCGACAACCATCCGGCGAAAACACCGGATGTAAGCCATTCAAAATCAACCAACCAGAAAAGGGGAAACCGATGCAACAAACGAGATCAAGTCACGTTGATCCGGCCGTGTTTCTGCCAGCCATGATTTTCATACTGGGATTCGTCGGCTGGGGAACCCTATCTCCGCAGAGTCTCGCAGCTACCGCCAAGGTGGTGCTCGATACGATCATTGCCGATTTTGGCTGGGGCTTCGTTGTATCCTCGGTCGGATTCCTGGCTTTCGCCCTGTTCTTGGCGGCAAGCCGCTTCGGAAAGATCCGCCTTGGGCAGGACGACGAGCGCCCCGAGTTTCGCACGGCCTCGTGGATCTGCATGATGTTCAGCGTGGGCATGGGAATAGGCCTCATGTTCTGGGGCGTCGCCGAACCGACTTATCACTTTGCGAGCCCGCCTCATGGTGAAGCCGAGCCGAGAACTCTGGAAGCGGCCCTTATCGCCATGAAATATTCCTACTTCCACTGGGCGCTGCATCCTTGGGCGATCTACGCCGTGGTAGGTCTGACGATTGCCTATTTTACGTTTCGCAAGGGAAAATCGAACCTGATCTCCGCCGCCTTCACGCCGCTGCTGGGCGAAGCGGCCAGCGGACCGATCGGCAAGGCGATCGACATCCTGGCGATCATCGCCACCCTGTTCGGCACCGCCACCTCGCTTGGTCTCGGAGCTCAGCAGATAAACAGTGGCATGAACTATCTCTGGTCTACGGGCGAGTCCAATTCGATCGCGCTTGCGATCATTGGAGTCATGACCATCTTTTTCATTCTCTCGGCGGTTTCGGGCGTGGGAAAGGGGATCCAGTTCCTCTCGAACATGAACATGGTCATCGCCCTTCTCCTGTTGCTGTTCCTCGTCTGCATCGGGCCCACTATCTTCATCTTCAACACGTTCACGGAGTCGCTCGGATTCTACCTCAGCGACATCGTGACCATGTCGTTTCGCACCGCCGCCTTCAGCGACGGCAAATGGCTCGGCAGCTGGACCATCTTCTATTGGGCCTGGTGGGTCTCATGGGCGCCCTTCGTAGGCGTGTTCATCGCGCGCATCTCGCGTGGCCGAACAATCCGGGAGTTCATCATCGGCGTCCTTCTTATTCCGAGTGGCGTCACCTTTGTCTGGTTCACGATCATGGGCGGCACGGCGCTCCATTCGGAACTCTTCGGTCCCGGTGGAATCGTCGACGCGGTCAACAACCAAGGCGCGGCCGTCTCGCTCTTCGCCCTGCTTGCTCAATATCCATTCGCCTGGATGACATCCTTGACCGCCATGTTCCTCGTCGCGATCTTCTTCATCTCGGGGGCTGACGCAGGCGCGGTCGTCATGGGAATGCTTTCCTCGCGAGGCACGCTCGAACCACGCCCCGGCGTCGTTGTCCTTTGGGGCGTGCTGGCGGGAGCCTCGGCCTCGGTGCTGCTCGTCATGGGCGGTTTGCAGGGGCTTCAGACAGCTTCGATCATCGCGGCCGCCCCTTTCCTGCTGGTCATGGTTGGCCTTTGCCTCTCCTTCTGGCACTCGCTTCTCGATGAACTCCAAGAAGCAAGCTCGCAAAGGGCGGTGCTTGGATCAGCCGTCACGGATGCCGAAGCCATCGCAGTCGCGCCTGAAGCGGCTTCGTGATGTAAGGGACGGCCCCCTTCGCCGCTGCTTGTTTTCTCCTAAGCAGCAACGTGTAGGGACCGAAAGTGCCAAAGCAGCCGTGCGTTTGAATGACGCGCGGCCGTTTCGCATGACGCGCTCGAACTGGCGGCAGCCGATGCTGCAGGTTGCCACAGTTTCCCGCTCGCCCCCACCCGCCCGGCGCGCGCCAGTGCAATCGGCCAGTGCACCGGTCGAGGCCACTTGAAATCGAATTGGATTGAAGCTGACGCAGAGACTGCCCTAGGAGCCGCATGCGAAATCCGCCCAGTCGAATCATCGTCGGCAGGAGGGCGTTGAAATCGTTCGAAAATATTGCAGGCAGGTGGAAGGGATAATGCGGCGCGACCGCGTTGGAGCGCATCTCGCTCTGAGGTCCGCCGCATCTCTTTCATCGTTGCGTGGAGCGCGAGACAAGTTCGCGCTCCCCTTCGACCTCCAGCGCTGGTTTGCAAGCTGCCCAGAACGTTGGCGCTCAGGCTGCCTTCATGACGGACAGCACCTCGGCCACCGTCTCGCCGAACGAGGACGGGGTTGACACGATCGTGACGCCCGCGCTCTTCAGGATCTCGACTTTTTCTTGTGCCGATTCCCCGAAGGCGGAGATGATCGCGCCGGCATGACCCATGCGGCGTCCCTTCGGCGCCGAAAGCCCGGCGATATAGGCGATGAGCGGCTTTCTCATGTGATCCCGCGCCCAAAGCGCTGCCTCCGCTTCCTGCGGTCCGCCGATCTCGCCGATCATCAGGACGGCATCTGTGTCGGGATCGTTCTCGAAGAGCTCGAGCATGTCCTTGAACGACGAACCGTTGACCGGGTCGCCGCCGATGCCGACCGACGTCGAGACGCCGATGCCGAATGCCTTCATCTGGCTTGCGGCCTCATAGCCGAGCGTGCCGGACCGGCCGACGATGCCGATGCGGCCCGGCAGGTAGATTGAACCCGGCATGATGCCCATCATCGCTTCGCCTGGCGTGATCATGCCCGCGCAGTTCGGGCCGATCAGGGTCATGCGATCTTCGAAACGGTAGCGCCGCATGTACCGCTTGACCCTGATCATGTCCTGAGAGGGGATGCCGTCGGTAATGCAGACGCAGAGCCGGATGCCGGCATCGGCCGCTTCCATGATCGAGTCGGCAGCGAAAGGTGGCGGCACGAAGATGATCGACGCTTCCGCACCGGTTTCCTGCACGGCGCCCTTGACCGTGTTGAAGACCGGCATGCCGAGATGGGTCTGGCCGCCCTTGCCGGGCGTTACGCCGCCGACCACATTGGTTCCGTAGCGCTTCATGTCCTCCGCATGGAAGCTGCCGATCTTGCCGGTGAAGCCCTGCACGATCACGCGGGTGTTCTTGTCGAGAAGAATGGACATGTCTTGCCTCCTTAGGCTGCCTTGCCGGCATTAAACGAACGCCACGCGGCGACTGCCTTGTCTGCAGCTTCGGCCAGCGTTTCCGCGACGATGATGTTCTCGCCGGATTCGGCAAGGATACGCCGGCCCTCTTCCATGTTGGTGCCGGAGAGCCGGACGACGAGCGGCACCGGCACGCCCACTTCGCGCAATGCCTTGATCACGCCCTCGGCCACCCAGTCGCAGCGGTTGATGCCCGCGAAGATGTTGACGAGGATCGTCTCGACTTGTCTGTCCGTGAGTACGGCACGGAACGACTTCGCGACGCGCTCAGGCGAGGCGCCGCCGCCGATGTCGAGGAAGTTCGCGGGCTCGCCGCCAGCGATCTTGATCATGTCCATGGTCGCCATGGCCAGGCCCGCGCCGTTGATGATGCAACCGATATTGCCGTCGAGGCCGACATAGGAGAGGCCGCGATCGGAAGCGTATGTCTCGCGCGGATCCTCCTGACTCTTGTCGCGCATCTCGGAGATATGCGGTCGACGGAAAAGCGCGTTCTCGTCGAAGCTCATCTTCGCGTCGAGTGCGACGAGGTCACCCCGGCGGGTCACCACCAGCGGGTTGATCTCCAGCATCGAGGCGTCATAGTCGACGAAGGCGCGGTAGCAGCCGAGCAGCGTCTGGGTCGCGCGTCCGACCAGGGCATTGTCGATGCCGAGCCCGAATGCGATCTCGCGGGCCTGGAAGTCCTGCATGCCGACGCCCGGATCGACCGTCGCGCGGATGATGGAGTCCGGCTCGGCCTCGGCGATCTCCTCGATCTCCATGCCGCCCGACGACGATGCCACGATCATGATGCGCTCGGATTTGCGGTCGAGCACGAAGCCGAGATAGATCTCGCGCTCGATATCCATCGCCTCCTCAACGTAGAGGCGGCTGACCAGCTTTCCTTGCGGCCCAGTCTGGTGGGTCACAAGCATACGGCCGAGCATGGAATCGGCAGCCTCGACGATCTCGTGATCGGACGAGCAGAGCTTGATACCGCCCGCCTTGCCGCGCGCACCGGAATGGATCTGCGCCTTGACGACCCATCGGTCGCCACCGATTTCGCGGGCCCGATAGGCCGCCTGTTCGGGGCTATAGGCAAGGCCGCCGCGCGGGATATCGATGTGATAACGGGAGAGAAGTTCCTTGGCCTGATATTCGTGAATGTCCATGGGATCCTCCTTCAGCGGCGGCCGGCGGTGATTGCTTCGTGGGTGGCCAGCACGTTGCGCGCCATGCGCTCCGAGGCGGCATCGATCATCTTGCCGTCGAGCGAAGCCGCACCCTTGCCCTGACTCTCGGCGAGCTTCAGCGCATCGATAATGCGGCGGGCGCGCTCAACTTCCTTCTCGGGCGGCGAAAAGATGTCGTTGGCCAGGGCGATCTGGCTCGGGTGAATCGCCCACTTGCCTTCGATGCCGAGGGCTGCGGCTCGGCGCGCAGCCGCCATATAGCCTTCCGGGTCGGAGAAATCGCCGAAGGGGCCGTCTATGGCCCGCAGACCATAGGCGCGGCAGGCAACCGTCATCCGCGACAGTCCGAAGTGCCACTGGTCGCCGGGATAGTCGGGATTGAGGCCGCCGATATTGACCGTGCGGGCCTTCAGGCTCGCGGCATAGTCGGCGACACCGAAATGCAGCGCTTCGAGCCGGCCACCATAGGAGGCGATGGCCTCGACATTGGCCATGCCGAGCGCCGTCTCGATCAGCGCCTCGAGGCCAACGCGGGTCTTGTAGCCCTTGGCAATCTCGATCTGGTTGACCATTGCCTCGACCATGTAGAGGTCCGCCGGCACGCCGACCTTCGGTACGAGCAGCGTGTCGATACGGTCGCCCGCCTGCTCCATGAGATCGACGACATCGCGGTACATGTAATGGGTGTCGAGGCCGTTGATGCGGACGGAGATGGTCTTGCCGCGACCGCGCCAGTCGATTTGATTGAGCGCGGCGACGATATTGGCACGGGCGCGCTCCTTGTCCGGCGGCGCCACGGCGTCCTCGATATCGAGGAAGATGTAGTCGGCCTCGGAATTGGCAGCCTTCTCGATCATCTCCGGATTCGAGCCCGGAACGGCGAGTTCGCTGCGCTGCAGGCGGAGCCGGCGGAGATGGTTTATGGTATGGCTCATGAATGCCTCTCCCCCTGTTCAAGCTGCCTTGGCGGTCGTTGCCGTAGCGGCCGAGCGGAATTGCCTGATTGCAGCACCGACGCCGGAACCGGGCTCGACGGCCACCCCGCAATCGAGCAGCGTCAATTCGGCGGCCGAGAGCGCGCCGAGCACCATCACCTCGTTCAGCGATCCCAGATGACCGATGCGGAAGACCTTGCCCGCCACTTTGCTGAGCCCGCTGCCCAGCGACGTATTGTAGGTGTGAAAGGCATGGCGGATCACTTCGGCGCCATCGATCCCTTCCGGCAACCGGATCGCCGACACCGTGTCGGAATGCCACTTCGGCTCGGTCGCGCAGAGCCTGAGGCCCCAGGCGGAGACGGCGGCGCGGACACCGTGGGCAAGGTGGTGGTGACGCGCGAAGATATTTTCGAGACCTTCATCGAAGATCAGGTCGAGCGCGGCACGCAGGCCGCGCAGGAGCTGCGTCGGCGGCGTGTAAGGAAAATAGCCGATGTCATTGGTCTTGATCATGTCATCGAAGGAGAAGTAGCAGCGCATGTGACGCGCGGTTTTCGCCGCTTCGAGGGCCTTCTGGCTGACCGAAAGGAAGCCGAGGCCGGCGGGCAGCATGAAGCCCTTTTGCGAGCCTGAGACGGCGCAGTCGACGCCCCATTCGTCCTGACGAAAATCGATGGAGCCGATCGAGGAGACGCCATCGACGAAGAGCAGCGCCGGATGGCCGCAAGCATCGAGCGCCGTGCGGACGGCCGCGACGTCCGAGGTGACGCCGGTCGCCGTTTCGTTGTGCGTCACGAAGACGGCCTTGATCCGGTGTGCCTTGTCGGCGGCGAGGCGCTCGGCATAGAGCTCGACCGGCACGCCCGTGCCCCATTCCATGTCGAGGCAATCGACCTCGAAACCGAGGCGCTCGGCCATGTCGACCCAGAGATGCGAGAACTGGCCAAAGCGGCTCATCAGTACCCGGTCGCCCGGGGAGAGCACATTCGTCATCGCCGCTTCCCACGCACCGGTGCCCGACGAGGGATAGATGAAGACGCGACCGATCTCGTTCTTGAAGATCTTCTTCAAGTCCGCGAAGAGCGGCAGCGTCAACTCTGGAAAGCGCGGAGAGCGCATGTCTTCCATCGGCAGGTTCATGGCCTGGCGAACCTGTTCCGGAATGTTGGTGGGGCCGGGAATGAATAGATGAGTATTGCCTGACATGGTTCCTCCGATTGCCAGCAGCGACCGCGGGCGGTACTTGATTGCCACGCATAGGCTGCCTTTCGGGCGATTGCCGCACAACACTCGCTCAGGCAGAAAGGATTGCCGGACGGGCAGCGCAATTTCAGCCCGGATGGGTGGTGGTCAGGAGGATGGGTAGGCAACCCCTACCCGTAAAGCCAATCGCCGGCAGAGAATGGCTTTGCGTCGCGAACCCCCATGATCGGGACGCGCTCCGCGAGCTTTTGCCGACGACGTGAGGTTTGAGATACGGCTTTGTCGAGCGTCGCGCTTCGGATGAAATCGCGCTTATGATTGGATGCGTCGCCGCTCCTTGGCGTAGATCGCGACCGCCATCGCCCGGTTACGGACCTGGAGCTTGTCGTAAAGATTCTTGAGGTGATATTTCACCGTATTCTCAGATATGCCGGTTCGCGCTGCGATCTGGGTATTGCTCCAGCCGTCGGCCAGCATGGACAGGAGTTCGTTCTCACGGGAAGTGAGTTGCGAAAACGGCGAGTGGGGCACCTTCGCGAGGACCGTGTAAGGGATGCAAATGCGCCCCTTCATCACGGCCGTCAGAGTGGCGAAAAGGATCTCCGGATCTTCCGACTGGTAACAAAGTCCGTTGACGCCGAGCCGAATTGTTTCGCTCACGACAGCCGGATTGTGGGTTTCGGCGAAGAGCACGACCCGCGGGTCGAATCCCAGCCGCTCCAGATCGGCGAGGACGTCCGGCGCTTCCGCGTCCGTCAGCTGCCAGCTAAGCAATACGCAATCGGCCTCGATCGCCCCGAGCATCTCGCACAACTCCGCGGACGAGCCGGCTGTGCCAACGATCGAGAACTTGGTCTGTTCCGAAAAAAGCCCGCGCAGTGCGGCAACGACAAGTGGATTGCGTTCGGCAATCAGCACGCGCCCTCCCGCATCCTGCGGTGTCAATAATGCCATGCGCCATATCCTCAGTTGACGCTGATTGACCCGATCTCAGCGGCCGAAACCTAACACTCCCCTCCGCCTTGGCTTTTCCGACAAACGACGAAACTTGGCTTATCCGCTCACGACAGCGCCAGACCTTCAGCGCACGCAATGGAAGCCGGATGCAAGAAAAATGACCAGAGCTCCTCGGCCACGGCGCAGTGCCCCTCCTCCTTCGGCCGTCGAACTTTTGACGCTTGGCTTGATGAAAGCGAAGATAATTATAGATTCCGGTTAGATGCTTGGTCAGCAGCATCGAGTTCTCTCCTCGGCCAGAGGAGACAAAGACGACCGGGAGCAAGTCATGTGCCGAAACATAAAGCCCCTGTTCAATTTCGATCCGCCAGCAACGGACGAGGAGATCCATGACGCCGCGCTGCAGTTCGTGCGCAAGCTGAGCGGAACGACCAAGCCGTCGAAACGCAATGAGGCGGCGTTCGACCGCGCGGTCCATTCGATCGCGGCATGCGCCCGCGACTTGCTCCAGTCTCTCGAGACTTCGCACCCTCCACGCAACCGCGAGGAAGAGGCCGCGAAGGCGCGTGCAAAAATGGCAATCCGGTTCAGCTGATCTTTTCTGCCAATCGTCCTCGCCGCGGACTGCGCCATCCTTGCTCTGAGGAAAGCCATGATGCGAGACTATGAGAGAGGCACCCCTGTTGGCTAACTCGATCTGCGTGCGCGCGATCTTCCCTCGACACTAAATGCTACGTCAGGAGGTTGCGTGACGTTCGAGGCGACGCAGTTTCCTGGACGCGGGAGCGTGCATTCAGTGCGGAGGACATGTGCAGAACACCGAGTTCAGGGCTGGTAAGGACTGGCACCGATGTCTCGCCCATCTCACTTAAAGCATTTGCCATTGATGCCTGAGCGAGAACAATCACGTCGACACTGCCCACGAGCGAAGCGAGGCCTTCACGTATCATCGCATCATGCGCCGCCCTGTCACCGCTACGCAATTTGTCAAAGGCTCCTTCACAAAGACGACTGGTGACGGAAACGTTACAACCCATCCTATGCGCATGGCGTTCAATCAAGTGGGTTGTAGGAATCATTGTTGTAGCCAGAGTTGCAAGCACGCCAATTCGATTGCCGCGCTGGATCGCCTCAATCGCCATTCCGTCATCGATACGGAAGAGGGGTACGGGGCAGAGCGGGATTGCCGCATCCACTGCAGGGCCGAGCGAAGAACAGGTGACGAGGACAGCCGAAGCACCCGCATCCACCGCCGACCAAATGTGAGTCGCAAGGCGCCGCATGGTCTGACGTGACAGCGTGCCTTCGCGGATCGTGTTCCCCAGCAGGCTCTCATCCAACATGTTGAACGGCCGCCAACCGGGCAAATGGAGGCCAACGAGTCCATTAATCGCGGGGATGATGCCGGGGACCGTATGGATCATGGCAAGCGCAGGGGACTCATGAACGTCTGTAGTCATGGCTTCATCTCTGTTTTGATTGTGCACGCTCTTCAAATTGAGCCTGTAGCAGCAGGGGTGATATGACCCGATCGCGCGATATCTGCCATGCTCGACCGGAAGCCGAATTCAAATCCACCGTCGTCAGGCAATGCTCTGAAATTTACCCACTCGACCGTGATATTCGTGACTGTCGCCCGGGCAAAAACGGAACTTTCTGCTTCCCTGCATTTGCATTCGACGCGTGCTGCTCGCCTTCCTTCCGTAAATTCACAAGAGCTCACTTCGAGGGCGCCAGGTGCCGGAACTCCACTACGGCTATCTCGACGAGGTCGATGCGATAGCCATCATTGCCTTAGGTGCTCCTGCCGGAGGGGCAGGAAACAGTGCCGTATAGTTCGGCCGCCAAATCAGTTCAGGTCAGCCCCATGTCTCCAATTGTCAAGCGCATACAGAACGATCAAGAGCTTCCCGCCAAGGCGGATGTCGTCGTCATCGGCGGCGGCATCATTGGTGCAACGGCAGCTCTCTTTCTCGCGGAGCGGGGGCTGTCCGTAGCTCTGGTCGAAAAGGGCCATGTCGGCTGCGAGCAATCGAGCCGCAACTGGGGTTGGTGCCGCCAACAGAACCGGGATGAGCGCGAGCTGCCGCTCTCGGGTGTCGCCCTGCGGCTATGGGGTGAGTTCGAGTCAAAGATCGAAGAGGACGTCGGCTTCCGCCGATGCGGTCTGCTTTACGCTACGGACAATCCGCAGCAATTGGCGGAATGGGAAGCATGGCGTGACACAGCCCGCCAGTTCAACGTCAATACGAAGATGCTGAGTGCCAAGGAAGCGGCTGCCGCAATTCCGGCAAACGGCCGCCGATGGCTGGGCGGGGTGCATTCGATCGATGACGGCAAGGGCGAGCCTGCCATCGCCGCGCCGACGATCGCGAACGGCGCTCGCAAATTTGGAGCGACGATCCACCAGGAATGCGCTGCGCGAGGCCTCGATTTGGTCAATGGCGCGGTGGCGGGGGTGATTACCGAAAAGGGGCTCATCCGGACACAAGCCGTTCTCTGCGCCGGCGGCGCCTGGACTTCCATGTTTTGTCGTCAGCACGGAGTTCTGTTTCCGCAGGCGAGCGTGCGCCAGACGGCGCTTCGTACGCGGCCCACAGCGAATCTGGGCGAGGCGATCTATACGCCGGAGTGTGCGTTGACCCGCCGGTTGGATGGCAGCTACACGCTTGCGATCAGCGGCAGGGCGATGCTCGACATCACCCCACAAGGCATTCGCCACGCCCGCTGGTTCATGCCGATGTTCATGAAGCGCCTGAAAGCGGTGCAGTTCGGCATCGGCAAATCCTTCCTCCAGGGTCCGGAGGCTTTCGGAAGCTTGAACAAGAGTAAACCGTTGGCCTTCGAGCGGATGCGCGTTCTTGACCCGCCGCCGAGCCGCCGCACCATCGCGGCTATTTTGAAACGGGTCACGGAGCAGTTTCCTGCATTGGCGGGGATCGAAATTTCCGACAGCTGGGGAGCCTATGTGGATTTCACGCCGGACGCGGTGCCGGTTATCTCACCGGCCGATGGTGTGAAAGGTCTCTATTTGGCCGCGGGCTGCTCCGGCCATGGCTTCGGACTTGGCCCGGGCATCGGCCGCCTGGCGGCCGACCTGGTCGCCAATGACACACCCTGTGTCGACCCCACCCCCTTCCGCCTGTCGCGCCTCCTTGATGGTTCGAAAGTCAAAGTCGGCGCAATCTGAGCGTGAGGCCAGATCCGGAGAAAGCCTTGGGATACGCGCCGAGGGAAGCTAGCGGAATGGATTACGACGTAATCGTCGTCGGCGGCGGGCTGGTAGGCGTTTCGATAGCCTGGGGTTTGTCGAAATGTGGACAAAGGGTTGCAATCGTCGACGAAGGCGATCTGGCAAACAGGGCCGCCCGGGCGAATTTCGGTCTCGTATGGAGCTCAAGCAAGGGCCTCGGCAGCGCCGCCTATTCGCGATGGTCGCGAACCTCGACCGCGAACTGGCACCAGCTGGCAGCCGAACTCAAGGCCGAAACCGGCATCGACACTGGCTTTGTCCAGTCGGGCGGCTTTTCAATCCGGCTCACGCCAACGGAGCTGGAACGCGGGATCGCATCGATGGCGAAGCTCGCCGGCCAACCCGGAATGGACGCGGAAGGAACGCCACCGCTCGAATATGAGATACTCGATCAGGCGGAGACGCGCCGCCGCTTGCCTCTCGTCGGCGAGACAGTCGCAGGCGCGATTTTCAGCCCCCTCGACGGACACGCAAACCCGCTGCGGCTGTTTGCCGGCTTTCACAAGGCGCTTAAGCAGCGTGGCGTTCACTATTTTCCGCATCGGAAGACGACTGCGATCCGCCATCACGCCGGCGCCTTCGAAGTAACTGGAGAAGGCTGGAGGCTCGGTGCCGGCAAGGTCGTGCTTGCGGCCGGCATCGGCAATACCGCACTCGCCCCGATGCTTGGGCTGAGCGTTCCGCTCCTGCCCAGTCGCGGCCAGATCATCGTCACCGAGCGGCTGAAGCCCTTCCTCAGCCATGCTACCGGCTACCTGCGACAGACAGACGAGGGGTCTGTACTGATCGGCGAGAGCAAGGAGGCGACGATAGATCATCAGCGACCGCGGGGACCAATCACCGCAGTTCTGGCCGAACGCGCCTTACGCACCTTTCCACTGCTCAGGAACGCCAAGGCGGTGCGGATCTGGGCCGCATTCCGTGTGGTGACCCCGGACGGGTACCCCATTTACGAGCAATCGGAGAGGTTTCCAGGTGCGTTCGCATGTGCCTGCCATTCCGGCGTGACGCTGGCGGCGAACCATGCGCTGGTCCTGCCGCGGCAGATTTCGGCCGGGGCACTTTCAGAGGATCTTTCAGTGTTTCATTCCCGGAGGTTCCATGTTCCGGCGGCTGTCTGACAGAAATGAGACTTCGGTGTCATTCACATTCAACGGCGTGCCGACGATGGCCCGCCGGGGCGACAGCGTTGCCGCTGCACTGTTGGCCGCGGGCCATTGCGGCACGCGGCAAACCCCGGTGTCCGGCGCCGCCCGCGGTCCTTACTGCATGATGGGTGTCTGCTTCGAGTGCCTCGTCAAGATCGATGGCTGGCCGAACCGACAAGCTTGCCTTACCACCGTGCTGGAGGGGATGCGGGTCGAAACACAGGATGGCGCGGCCGTACCGGGGCAGAAAGAATGATTAGAAACATTCAGTCTGCCGCCGATCTCGCGCCTGCCTATGACCTAGTTGTGGTTGGCGCCGGGCCCGCCGGCCTCTCGGCAGCCGTCGAAGCGTCGGCCCATGGCCTCACCGTATTGCTGGCTGACGAAAACGAAGCGCCTGGCGGCCAGATCTATCGATCGGTCGAGCGCGCTTCGGATGCCGATCTCGCGCGCATGGGGCCGGACTACGCTGCCGGCCGTATGCTCATCGAGCGCTTCCGGCGCGCAGACGTGAGCTATGCCAACCGGGCGACGGTGTGGAACGTCGGCCCCGCTGACGAGGAAACCGGCGCCGGCGCCCATGCGATCGAGGTAGGAATCTCGCTGGGCGGCATCGCTCGGCCGATCGCCGCCCATCGCGTCATTCTCGCCACCGGCGCGCTCGAACGTCCGTTCCCGTTCCCGGGGTGGACCATGCCCGGTGTCATGACGGCGGGAGCGGCCCAGATCCTGATGAAGTCGTCGGGCCTGGTGCCCTCCGGCCGAACTATCCTCGCCGGGACCGGACCGCTTTTGTACCTGCTGGCAAGCCAGCTCCTGCGAGCAGGTGTGTCCGTGACAGCGGTGGTCGATACCACGCCGGTCGAGAACTGGCGCTCGGCCCTGCCTCACCTGCTTCGCTTTGCCACGTCGCCCTATGCCCTCAAGGGCCTGAAGCTTCTCTTGGAGGTTCAGCGTCGAACACGAGTCATCCGCGGGGTGACCGCGCTGGAGGCGTTCGGTTCCGGACAATTCGGCGCCTTGCGGGTCCATCGCAGCAACAAGTCCCTGCACATTGAAGGCGACCTGCTCCTTCTGCACCAGGGGATCGCACCGAACCTCAATCTCTCGCTCGCAGCCGGGTGCGACTACGTCTGGGACGAGCGCCTCGCAGCGTTCCGCCCGAATGTCGACGGTCGCGGCGCGAGTTCGGTTTCGGGGGTCTCGATCGCCGGCGATGCAGCGGGAATTGTCGGAGCGGTTGCCTCGGCTCACCAAGGAGAATTCGCGGGCCTGTCTGCGGCGCTCGACCTAAATCGCATTGGCCAGGGTGTCTACGAACAGCGCCGGGCCCAACACGCGCAAAAGCTCGCGCGAGCCCTGAGGGGCAGGACCTTCATCGACCATCGGTTCCGGCCCGGCAAAACGTTTCGTGTTCCCGAGGACGACGGCACCATCATCTGCCGCTGTGAAGAAATTACGGCCGGCAAGCTGCGTGAAGTTGCGGCGCTCGGCGTGCCGGGGCCCAACCAGATGAAGGCGTTCACACGATGCGGAATGGGACCATGCCAGGGCCGGCTGTGCGGTCTGACCGCGGTTGAACTCCTGGCTCAATGTCGTGGCGTTCCGCCCGGCGAGGTCGGTTACTATCGGCTACGCCCGCCCATCAAACCCGTGACACTGAGCGAGCTCGCCGCTTTGCCGCACACGGAGGCAGCCACCATCGCTGTCGCCGGATTCGTGGAACGCGCCCACGATGCGGCGCAGGACGCCACATATGGGAGCCACCAATGAAACATGCCCACAAGTTCTATATCGATGGTGAGTGGATCGAGCCCTCGGTGTCGAAGACACTTGAGGTAATCGATCCCTCGACGGAGCAGCCGATGGGTACGATCGCACTCGGCAGTGCCACCGACGCGAAAAAGGCGATCGCGGTCGCGCGGCGGGCCTTTGCCTCCTTCTCGCAGACGTCCAAGGAAGAGCGCAGCGAACTGCTGAAGCGCATCGTGACGATCCTGAAGCGCCGCAATGACGAGCTCGGCGACATCATCTCGCGGGAAATGGGCGCGCCGCTCGCCATGGCCCGAGCCGAGCAGGCCGGCATCGGCGCTGCCCATTTCGAGCAGACGATCAAGGCTCTTGAGACCTTTGCCTTCGACTACATGCAGGGCTCGACCCGCATCGTACACGAACCGGTCGGGGTCGTCGGCATGATCACGCCGTGGAACTGGCCGATCAACCAGATCGCCTGCAAGGTCGCTCCGGCGCTCGCCACGGGATGCACCATGGTGCTGAAGCCTTCGGAGATCGCTCCCTTCAACGCCGTCGTTTTTGCCGAGATCATGGATGAGGCCGGCGTACCGAAGGGCGTCTTCAACCTCGTTCAGGGCGACGGACCGACGGTTGGCACGATGCTAGCCAGCCATCCGGACGTTGACATGGTGTCCTTCACCGGTTCGACCCGCGCCGGCATTGCCGTGGCGCAGGCCGCGGCACCGACGGTCAAGCGGGTGCATCAGGAGCTCGGCGGCAAGTCACCGAACATCATCCTGCGCAGCGCCGACTTTTCAGCCGCCGTCGCCGCCGGCGTACGCCGGTGCTTCGGTAATTCCGGCCAGACTTGTACTGCGCCAACGCGGATGCTGGTGCCTGCGGAGCGAATGGACGAAGCAGGCTCAATCGCCGCGAAGGAAGCGGCTGCGCTCGTTGTCGGCCCCCCCTCGGATCCGCGCACCGACCTCGGACCGGTCGCAAGCTCCGCCCAGTTCGACAAGATCCAGGCGCTGATCGAGCGCGGCATCGCGGACGGAGCGGAGCTCGTCGCCGGTGGCCCTGGCCGCCCTTCGCATCTCAATGCGGGCTATTACGTGCGCCCGACCGTGTTTGCCCGCGTCTCCAATCAGATGACGATTGCGCGGGAGGAAATCTTCGGCCCGGTGCTGTCAATCATCGGCTATGACAGCGAGGATGAGGCAATCGCGATCGCCAACGACACGCCCTATGGCTTGGCAGCCTACATCCAGGGCGATCCGAAGGAGGCGCGGGCGCTCGCAGCCAGGCTGCGCGCCGGCACCGTTCGCCTCAACAGCTCCGCCTGGGACAGCGCCGCCCCCTTCGGCGGCTACAAGCAATCCGGCAACGGTCGGGAGTACGGGAAGTTCGGACTGCACGAGTTTACCGAGATCAAGGGCATCGTCGGTTTCTCGAACGAGTGAAACGTGCAAAATAGGTGTGCCCCTCCGGATGCCTGGCGCGAGCCGTGGCGGCTACATAGTCGGCATGACAGCACCGGGAACTCATCTGGAAGCCTCAGTGCGCCTATAGTCGTGCGCACCTGAGTTTTGTTGTCACTCGTAAACGCAGACGTAGATCTTGCGTACAGTCTCGATCGTGCGCCAAACACCGACGAAACCCGGCTTCATGACGAAGCTGTCACCAGCGCGATAGGTCTTCGTGTCACCGCCCTTCTGCTCGATTTCCACGAGGCCTGAAATGATGTGGCAGAATTCGTAGGTGATCCCCTTGATCGAATGATGCTCGCCAGGCGTCGCCTCCCAGACGCCGGTCAGCACCTTCTCTCCTTTCGATGCGTCCTGTGCCCAGGTCTTGAAGAGCGGATTCCCCGAAATGAGCCGCTCCGGTCCGGGAACCGCGTCCTTTGGCGTGAAGTTCGGATCGGTGTCGATAGTAATCAACAGTGACATGTCATGTTCCTTTTAGTTCGCAGATCGATGAGGCCGATCCAATTCTTTTTCGGCACGGGCCGGATATTCCTGCGCGTTTGAGCTGGCGATTGGCGGTAGTTTCAGCACCGTCATATGAACTCAGCCCGCATGTCCTTCGGCAGCAGCCGGCAACCGTTATATTGAACATGTCGCCGTGTGCCTCTGAGCTGGGCCAAGCGTCACCCAGAATAGGTCGATGGAGGAGTTGGTTTTGCCAAACAGAGCGGCGGTTCAGGAGATGATTTCAAAAATTCGCCGAGAACCAGCGACACCTGCTCGCCCCTGCGACGGTTGTCGCCGAGTTTACGGCATACAGGCTGACGTCTATGCGGATGTTCACCCTGTCCCGGCCTGATGCGGGGCGCGGGCACGGGGTTCTGCTGAAACGTTCGTGGCGGCCCCCGGCGCGCGACCAACTTGCGATGACCTGCGACGCCGCTCGATAAAGTAGCAAATTGGATCTAAGTTGAATTTGTGCTTATTTGATCTTGCCGGATGCCGGACAGCGCTTGCAATTCTCACGCGAAACCGTCTGGGTAAGACGCGGGCGACGCCGCTGAACCCTCCAGTTTTCGCAAGAAGTTTGGTCTCGCGGTCAGCTGAGGCTGCGGGGCTGGTGTAAATGTCGCAAGCGAGCATGTCACGAAGGCGTATCTCGCCTGACTGAAAAACCAATCCATGCAGGAGGATGGAGCCCGTCCCGCGGCTTTCAACGAAGAGGAGGAGAAGACCATGCCAGGCAAGAAGATACTCATGCTTACCGGTGACTTCACCGAAGAATACGAAATCTTCGTGTTCCAGCAGGCCATGGAGGCCGTCGGTCATACGGTCCATGTCGTCTGCCCCGACAAGAAGGCGGGCGACATACTGCGCACGTCCCTGCACGACTTCGAAGGTGACCAGACCTACACCGAGAAACTCGGCCACAATGTCGTCATCAACAAGACGTTCTCGGAAGCAGAAACTCAACTCGACGAGTATCACGCCGTTTACTGCGCCGGCGGCCGTGGTCCGGAATACATCCGCACCGACAGGCGCGTGCAGGCGATCGTGCGCCACTTCCACGAAGAGCGGAAGCCGATCTTCACGATCTGCCACGGCGTACAAATCCTGGTCGCCGTCGACGGTGTCGTTCGCGGCAAGAAGATCGGCGCTCTCGGCGCCTGCGAGCCGGAAGTCACGCTGGCCGGCGGCACCTATATCGACCTTTCCCCCACCGAGGCCTATGTCGACGGCACGATGGTATCGGCAAAGGGCTGGACGGCCCTTGCCGCCTTCATGCGCGAGTGCCTCAAGGTTCTCGGCACCGAGATCTACCACAATTGATAGACTATGAGCCCGGCTCGTGACCCGCGCCGGGCTGCGTTTTCGTTAGAGCCTTTCCCCGGTCGGATGGAAAGGCTCTATGACGCCCCCCGGTTCCAGCCGCGCCCTCTGTTGCCGAACATCTCGTATCCGTCATCCGCGACGGCGAGCGTATCCTCGAGCTTGATGAAGCCGCGCTTTGGGTGAAGCATCGTCGTCTCGACGGAAATGACCATGCCTGCCTCCAGAGGTCGATCCGCGTCCACGCCTTCATAGGCAACCGGGTGGTTGGTCATCAGGAAGGGTGCTTCGTGGGTGATGAGCCCCATGCCGTGGCAGAAGAAGTCGGTAAAGGCGGCCGAAGGCAAGCTTTTCAAGACACCTTCCGCCGCAGCGATCATCTCGCGGCCGGAAGCGCCGGCCCTGATCCTGGCGAAGGCCGCCTGCTGGATCGACTCGACTTCGGCCAACAGATCCTCGAGCTCCGCATCGGGCTCGCCGAGCACGCCCATGCGGCAAAGGTCACCGATATAGCCCTGGTAGTTGCCGCCGGAATCGATCGAAAGCACCTCGCCTTTCGCCCACGCCTGCGGCGAGGCCGCGCGATTGTGACTGGCGCCGAGGGTCAACAGGCAATACTCGAAATGGAGCCCGCGATTGGTCTCCTCCCGCCTCAGCCATTCGATGATCTCGCCCTTCGTGGATCCCTCCCGGGCCGCCGCGATGGTGGCGAGCATGGAATCGGTGATCAGTTCGGACGCAAGCTTGAGTTTTTGAAGCTCCCGCGGCGTCTTGATTGCTCGCAGTCGCTCAAGCGTGTGCGTCGCGTCCACGAAACGCGCTCCTTCGAGGCGAGAAGCCATCAGATCCCGCGCATCGGAAGGCAGGAACGGCGGCTCGATGCCGATGCGAGCACCCGCCTTGCCGATCTTCTTCAGGTGCTCGATGGCAAGCGCTGCCGCATCGAGCGTACCCCAGGTCGCCGTATGAACTGCGGGTGTCCAGAAGGGGTTGTTCTGGTGTTCTCCCCCTTCCATGCGGTTGCCGACATAGGCCGCGTGATCGGGCGAGCCCTTCTCATAAACGACGATCGGAAGATAGCGGCTGTGGCCGATCGCATCCATTGCGGCGAAGAAGATGAACTTGTAGCCGCCGAGCAGATACTGCGTATTGTGCTTGGACGTGGCGAGCAGCACGTCGATACCCGCCTCCTCCATCAGCCTGTCGAGTTTGGCCGCATCGAAAGGCGGCTCGACCAGCGCTTCGCTTTGATTGATGTTCACGGATCTTCTCCCAAAAGCCGTTGCCGCGCGTCTAGGTACCAGGCGGAATCAATCGGAAATCCGGCAGATCCCGAAGGGTGCGCTCGGGGCCGGCTGGCGAATAGACGACAAACAGCTGCATCGGGGCGGATCCGGTGTTCTTCGTCGAGTGGAACCGACTTTCCGGCACATAGATTGTGCAACCGGGCCCCACCTTCTGCGTCACCGGATTGCCGTTCTCGTCCTCGACCATTTGTTCGCCCTCGCCCGAGATCACGAAGATGATCTCTTCCGCGCCGGGATGATTGTGACGGGCGTGCCCCTCGCCGCTCGGCAAGTCCACCACACCGCCCGAGAAGCGCTCGGCCCCGTTCACCTCGGGCGCGACCGTCAGTGCGAGGCGGCCCCAGTCGAAGCCGAAGCTGGCGACATCCTTCGGGTAGAGAAAATACTTGTCTGTTGCCATTCCGCGGCCTCCTCCCGCATCCTGCTCGCTTCAGACCACCGTACTGATGGCAAGCGCCTTGAAGTCTTCCGTCTGCTTGCGGATCGCCACCTCGGCGGGCAGGCGTTCCATGGAGCTTGCGCCATAAAAACCGTTGCAGCTAGGGCAACGATCCAAGATGTAGCGTGCATCCTCCGGCATCGAAATCGGTCCGCCGTGGCAGAGCACGATGACATCCTTGCGTACCGAGCGTGCGGCGTTCGCGATTGCGTCGATTTCCCTCACGCAGTCGTCGAGCGACATCGCGGAAGTGGCGCCGATCGCGCCGCCCGTGGTAACGCCCATATGAGCGACGATGATGTCTGCACCGGCCTTGGCCATCGCGATCGCTTCTTCCTCGTTGAAGACATAGGGCGTCGTCAGCAGGTCGAGCCGGTGGGCCGCGGCGATCATGTCCACCTCAAGACCGTAGCCCATACCGGTCTCCTCGAAGCTCTGCCGGATCCTTCCGTCGAAGAGGCCGATGGTCGGGAAATTCTGTACGCCGGCAAAGCCCATGGCTTTCAGCTCCGCGAGAAACTGCGGCATCAATACGAATGGGTCGGTACCATTGACGCCGGCGAGTACCGGTGTCTGCTCGACGACCGGCAGCACCTCCAGGGCCATTTCCTTCACGATCTCGTTGGCGTTTCCATAGGCGAGCAGACCGGCCGCCGAGCCGCGACCCGCCATGCGGTAACGGCCGGAGTTATAGATGATGATGAGGTCGATGCCGCCCGCCTCCTCGGCCTTGGCCGAAATCCCCGTGCCGGCCCCGCCGCCGATGATCGGCTTGCCGGCGGCGATCATGCCGTGGAACTTTTCAAGAATGGTCTTGCGGGGGAATGCTGGCATCGGCGTCACCTTCAGGGGTTGGCGATAGCTCGGTAGGCGGCGACTGCCGCCTCGGCGAACTGCGGATCGTTGATGTGGAGCGGCAACCGTTCGATGCGGCGCGTGTCGGTCGTTTCGACGGCTGCTTCCAGGGCCTCGAAAAGCGCCGCATCCGCCTGAGGATCGAAGAAGGCGCCGCCCTCGATATCGAGCGCCGACACGCCTCTCTCGGGGATCAGGAACCGGAGCGGGCCTTTGCAGAGGTTCAGCTTCGCCCCGATCCACCTCCCGATCGCGGCGCACTCCTCCGCGGTCGTGCGCATGAGCGTGACGTTCGGGTTGTGGCGGTAAAAGAGCCGGCCGGCATAACGCTCCGGCACCGTCTCGGGTGCCCAGAAATTCACCATGTCCAATGCCCCGACCGAGCCGACATAGGGCAGTTCGGTGCGTGCAATTGCGCCGAAACGATCCTCCGTCGCCGCCAGCACGCCGCCGAAGAGAAGATCGCAGATCTCCGTCGTCGTGATGTCGAGCACGCCGGAAAGAAGTCCGCTGTCCGCAAGCTTCTCCATCGTGCGTCCGCCGGTGCCAGTGGCGTGAAAGACAACACAGTCATGGTCGCCCTTCAGTCGTTCGACGATGGCAGCCACACAGGGCGTCGTCACGCCGAACATGGTAAGGCCGAGGGCGGGCTTCGGGGCCGTTTCCTTCGGCGGCCGGTTCGCCATGGCGGTAATCGCTTCAGCCGCGTTGTGCAGGATCGTGCGGCTCACACGGTTGAGCCCAGCCATGTCGGTAACCGACGGCATCATGATGATGTCGGAGACGTCGACATAAGGGGCCACGTTGCCGGAAGCGAGCGTCGAAACCATGACCTTCGGCAACCCGAGCGGCAGCCTGCGCATGCCGGCGGTGATGATCGACGTACCGCCGCCACCACCGATGCCCACCACGCCGGCGACGTCGTCCCGCACGGCAAGAAAACGCGCGAACGCCTCGCCCATCGCGGCGACCGCAGTCCCGCGGTCGTCCCCCGAAAGAACCGCGGCGGGACCTTCCGGATGCATGGAAGCTACGGTTTCGGCGGAGATATCGACCGCAATGGTGGGGCGACGCGTGCCGACATCGACCAGAACAGGCCGCCCGCCCGCCGCCTCGATGCGAGAGGCAAGATAAGCGAGTTCCTCCCCTTTCGTGTCGGCGGTGCCGACGACGTAGATGTGCTTCATCTCTCCTCCCTGGCGGCGGGGCCCTCCTTAGCACTTGCCGCCTCATGCCGGCGGTTCGCCGGCTCTTGCAAATTTATGAGATGCGCGTATCATAAAGACATGGATGTCTCACGTCAACAGAATGAATCCGCCTTGCGCACCGAGCGTGGTCCCCGGGCCCGCACACGCAAACTCATGCTGGAGACCGCCACACGGCTGATGCAGTCCGGTATCACGCCCTCGGTGAGCGAGGTCGCGGAAGCCGCCGAAGTTTCACGCGCCACCGCGTATCGTTATTTTCCGAGCCAGGCGGCGCTGGTGCATGCGGTGGTGGACGAGGCGCTTGGCCCTATCCTCGACTGGCGCTCCGAAGCGCCCGACACGCGCACTCGCGTTGCCGATCTTCTCGCGACCGCCATGCCGCGCATCGACGAGTTCGAGGCGACCTTCAAGGCGGCGCTGAAGCTTACGCTTGACCAATGGGCGCAGCGTCAGGCAGGCACGCTGGGTAACGAACCGCAGCTGACGCGCGGCCACCGCGTCGAACTCCTGCGACAGGTCACCGCCCCCCTCGACGGCAAGGTGTCCCCCGAGGCCCGCGAGCAGCTCGCTCAGGCGCTCTCGCTGGTGTTCGGTGTCGAGGTGCTGGTCGTGCTCAAGGACATCTGGGGGCTCTCGGCCGAACGAGCGCAAGCCGTTGCAGAATGGGCGGCGGCAGCCTTGGTCGAGGCGGCGATCCGGGAGGCGCGAGCGGCGGCATGACACCGCGCACCCCTCCGCCGAACGGAAAACTGGTTTAACCAATTTAGCTGATACGCATGTATGGCTGCTGATGCAGGGCGTGGGTAAATCGACTGCCGGAAAGCATGATGGGCTCTGCACCGTCGATTTGAGCGGTGATCTGCAGCAAGAGACAACGAGACAGGGACCTTGACGCTCGCCAGCTTTGGTAATACCAGATTGGTACTGCGGCCGTTTGGCTTGAAAACTGACACGAGGCACGAGGGTCGAGGAGGACCCGCCGCAGAAGCGCCAATCAGGAGGATTTGACATACGGACCGCCGCGGTAAGGCGGCGGCGTGTACAAAGGGGAGGAAGTATCATGCGCAAGTCAGTGGCCGGCTTGTTGGCCGGTATCAGTTTTATGTTTGCCAGCGGGACATCCGCGCAATCGCAAGAATTGACGATTTTCTGGGCCGAATGGGACCCGGCCAATTATCTCCAGGAGCTCGTCAACGAATACGAGGCCGAGACCGGCGTGAAGGTCACGGTCGAAACGACCCCTTGGGCGGATTTCCAGACGAAGGCGTTCACCGAATTCAACGCCAAGGGCTCGGCCTATGACATGGTCGTCGGCGACTCGCAGTGGATCGGCGCCGCATCGGAGGCCGGCCACTACGTCGACCTCACCGAGTTCTTCAACAAGCACAAGCTGAACGAGGTGATGGCTCCTGCCACGGTGAAGTACTACTCGGAATATCCTGCGAACTCCGGCAAGTACTGGTCGATCCCGGCCGAGGGCGACGCGGTCGGCTGGTCCTATCGCAAGGATTGGTTCGAAGATCCGAAGGAGATGGAAGCCTTCAAGGCGAAATATGGCTACGACCTCGCCCCGCCGAAGGACTGGAAGCAGTTGCGCGACATCGCCGAGTTCTTCCATCGTCCCGATCAGAAGCGCTACGGCATCGCGATCTATACCGACAACTCCTATGACGGTCTCGTAATGGGTGTAGAGAACGCCATCTTCTCGTTCGGTGGAGAACTCGGCGACTATAGCTCCTATAAGGTCGACGGGATCATCAACTCGGAGCAGAACGTCAAGGCCCTGGAAACTTACCGCGAGCTTTACGGCTTCACCCCTCCCGGCTGGGCCAAGGCCTTCTTCGTGGAGAACAACCAGGCGATCACCGAGAACCTGGCAGCGATGAGCATGAACTACTTCGCCTTCTTCCCGGCACTGGTCAATGAAGCATCGAACCCGAATGCGAAGGTCACCGGCTTCTTTGCCAATCCGGCCGGGCCGAATGGCGACCAGTATGCCGCTCTCGGCGGTCAGGGCATCTCCATCGTCTCCTATTCCGAGAACAAGGAAGAGGCGATGAAATTCCTCGAGTGGTTTATCAAGGACGAGACGCAGAAGCGTTGGGCCGAACTCGGCGGCTACACGGCAAGCGCCAAGGTACTGGAGTCAGAAGAGTTCCAGAACGCAACGCCCTACAACAAGGCCTTCTACGAGACGATGTTCAAGGTGAAGGACTTCTGGGCAACGCCCGAGTATGCCGAATTGCTGATCCAGATGAACCAGCGCATTTACCCATATGTGACGGCCGGCCAGGGCACGGCAAAGGAGGCGCTCGACGCTCTCGCCAAAGACTGGAACGAGACCTTCAAGAAGTACGGCCGCCAGTAGCAGCCAAGACATCGCGGGAGGGAGCCGGCTCCCTCCCGTTTCTTCAACTGAACCGAATGATACTCGCGCGGACGCGACGTCGCGCTCAGGATAGGCGCAACAGGATGGCGCAAGTCCCGCTGCTGGGCTCTCGGAGGAGGAGCACATTGGCCACCGTGGTTATGACATCGCTGGATTCGAAGTCGCGGGCTGCTTCGCGGGGCCTGAGCGACATCAAGATTCGCAATCTCTTCATCATTCCGACGATCCTGTTCCTGATCGTCTTCAACATCTTCCCGTTGATCTATTCTCTCGGCTACTCTTTCACCGACTTTCGCGCTTCGACGAACGCTCCGGCCACCTTCGTTGGCCTGCGGAACTACCGGGAACTGCTGAACGACCCCTTCATCTGGGGGAATTTCGCCATCACGGCGAAATACGTGATCGTGTCGGTCACCGGTCAGGTTGTCGTCGGTTTCGGCACGGCAATGCTGCTTAACCGTGAGATTCCGTTCAAGGGTCTGATCACGACACTGCTTCTGCTGCCGATGATGCTCTCGATGGCGGTGGTCGGGCTCTTCTGGAAGCTGCTCTACGATCCGTCCTTCGGCATCATCAACTACGCTCTCGGCCTCGGCTCTTTCGAGTGGCTGGCGAATCCCGAAATGGCACTCTACGCTGTCGCCATCACCGACATCTGGATGTGGTCACCCTTCGTGATGCTGCTCTCGCTCGCCGGCCTCTCGGCCGTACCGCGGCACCTTTACGAGGCGGCGGCGATTGATCGGGCGGGACCGTTCTACACCTTCTTCCGCATCACCCTGCCGCTCGTGGCACCGATCCTCATGATCGCGATCATCTTCCGCACGATGGAGGCTTTCAAGACTTTCGACCTCGCCTATATCCTCACGAGCCAGCCGACCACGGAAGTGATCTCGATCCGCCTCTACAAGATGGCGTTTCAGGAGTGGCAGACCGGCCGGTCCTGCGCACTCGCCTACATAGTGCTGATCATGGTGCTCGCGATCACCAATATTTACGTCAAGTATCTCAACAGGGTGAAGGAGCGCTGAGATGGCGGCCGTCCAAACTCGCTCCGAGCGCGCGCTCAACCGGCTGGCGATAGCCGCCGTACTCGTCATCACGCTGCTCTTCCTCGCACCGATCTACTGGATCACGTCTACGGCCTTCAAACCGCGCAATCTTGCGACGACCATCCCACCGACTGTCGTTTTCGAGCCGGAGATCTCACCCTTCGTCAAGCTCTTCACCAAGCGCTCGCAGCTGCGCACAGCACCGGAGCCCGAAGACTATGCCGCCGCACCATGGTGGGAGCGGCTGGTCTTCGACGGCGGTGAAAAGGTGGTGCGTTCGGGACGCGGAGAGGTGCAGTTGTCCGGTTACCCCAACCGCTTCATGAATTCGCTGATCGTCGCGATCACCTCTACGGTGCTCGCCGTCAGTATGGGTACTTTCACGGCCTACGGTTTCTCGCGGTTCAAGATGAAGGGCGAGGCGGACCTGTTGTTCTTCATCTTGTCGACCCGCATGCTGCCGCCCGTGGTAGTGGCAATCCCCATGTTCCTGATGTACCGGGCTGTCGGGCTGAACGACACCCACTGGGGTCTCATCATCCTCTATACCGCCTTCAATCTCTCCTTCTCGGTCTGGCTGATGAAAGGCTTCATCGACGAGATCCCGAAGGAATATGAGGAAGCGGCGCTCGTCGACGGCTACACACGTCTGCAAGCCTTCTTCAAGATCGTGCTGCCGGAGGCCGCCACGGGCATCGCCGCGACCGCCGTCTTTTGCTTCATCACAGCGTGGAACGAGTACGCTTTCGCGCTGATCATGACGAACCGGCGCGCACAAACGGCACCGCCCTTCATTCCGAGCCAGGTCGGCTCTGGCCTGCCGGATTGGACCGTCATTGCCGCAGGTACCTTCCTGTTCCTGCTGCCGGTCGCCATCTTCACCTTCCTGCTCAGGAACCATCTCCTGCGCGGCATGAGTTTCGGAGCGATCCGCAAATGACCTTTCGTGCCATAAACCAGAAGTATCTCGAGCCAGGCTCACAGTTCCTGATGATCTTCGGCATCATCGCGCTGTGCCAGCCATGGAACCTGTTCCTCCACCGCTATGGGCTGACGATGACGTTAGTCGGGCTGATTGCCTTCATGATCACGTCCAAGGTCCCGCCGGAACAGAAAACTGACGAGAGCAGGAATCCATGACGCAGATTGAATTACGCGGCATCGAGAAGAACTTTGGTGCCGTTCAGGTCATCAAGAACCTTAATCTCGCCATCGCCGATAACGAGTTCATCGTCCTGCTCGGCCAGTCCGGCTGCGGCAAGACGACGACGCTGCGCGCGATCGCCGGGCTCGAAACTGTCGATGAAGGCGACATTCTTATTGACGGTCAGCCGGTGCAGCACTTGAAGGCATCGCACCGGGACATTGCCTTTGTGTTCCAGTCCTTCTCGCTCTACCCGCACATGACGGTCTTCGAGAATATCGCCTTCCCGCTCCGCGCCACGCGCGGCAACCGTACGGATATCGAGCGCGAGGTCCAGGCGGTTGCAAAGACGCTGCAGATCTCACACCTGCTCGCAAAAAGGCCCTCCGCGCTTTCGGGCGGCGACATGCAGCGCGTGGCGATCGGCCGGGCACTCGTCCGGCGTCCCAAGGCGATGCTCATGGACGAGCCGATCGGCGCGCTTGACGCGAAGCTCCGCGAAGAGATGCGCGCCGAAATCAAGCGGCTCCACATCAAGCAGGGCTCGACCACGATCTACGTAACCCATGATCAGGTCGAAGCCATGTCGCTCGCCGATCGTATCGTCGTCATGCACGAAGGAGTGCTGCAGCAGGTCGGCACGCCGCATGAGGTTTACGCTCGTCCCGCCAACATGTTTGTCGCGCAATTCGTCGGGAGTCCGGTCATGAACATGGCTGAGGTGACTGTTTCGGCGGATACCGGGCATGCGCGCGTCCAGGTCCGGGATGCTTCAACCGCCTTCGATTTTCCTTCCAGTCTCACGGCCCAACTCGCTGCCGCCGGGGCCGAAAACGGCAATATCACCCTCGGCGTGCGACCTGAAGGGGTTCTCGTTTCACGGGAGGCACGCGAGGGCTTCGTGCCCGTGGAGGCCCACATCATCGAACCGCTCGGCTCGCATGACATCGTTGACCTGCAGGTTGGCGCCCAGATGCTGCGGGCAAGGACGAAAAGCGGCTTTGTAGCTAGGCCCGGCGAAGCCGTCTGGGCTCGGATAAATCCCGCTCAGGCGCATTTCTTCGACAGCTCGACCGGCACATCTTTTGGGATTAGGCTCTGATGGCGCATATCGAACTCAAGGGCATCACCAAGACCTTCGGAGACCATGTGGCCCTGAAGGACCTCAGTTTCGAAATTGCCGACGGAGAGTTTTTCGTGCTGCTCGGCGAGACGGGCGCCGGCAAGACGACGACCCTCAGGCTGATTGCCGGGCTCGAAAAGCCGACCGGCGGACAGATCTTTATCGATGGCGAGGATGTCGCCGACTGGGGCGCCGCCGAACGCGACGTGGCACTGGTGCTGCAGCAATATTCGCTCTATCCCCGCTATACAGTCCGCGAGAACCTCGAATTCCCGCTCAAGTCTCGCATCCGGCGTGTCGAACCGGCCGAGATCAAAGAGCGTGTCGCGCGCGCCGCAAAGACGCTCCGCATCGAGCATCTGCTCGACCGGAAGACGGACCGCCTGTCGGGTGGCGAGATGCAGCGCGTTTCCATCGGTCGGGCGATCGTCCGCAAGCCGCGCGTCTTTCTGATGGACGAGCCTCTCTCCGCCCTCGACGCGAAACTTCGCGAGGCGCTCCGCACCGAGCTCAAGAACCTCCAGATGAACCTCGGGGCGACCTTTCTCTTCGTGACCCACGATCAGATCGAAGCCATGTCAATGGGCGACAAGATCGGCGTACTCAACAACGGCCAACTCGTTCAGACCGGTACGCCGCAGGAGATCTATCGCAATCCGGTCAACACTTTCGTTGCACGCGCCGTTGGCTCGCCGCCGATGAACCTGATCTCCGGAAGGCTTGCAGGCAGCGAGGCCATCGCAAACGAAGGCTACCGATTGCCTTTTGACGCGGCGCTCGGCACCGCTGTTGACGGACGGCCCCTGACCTTCGGCATCCGCCCCGAAGATCTCTTCCTTGAAAGCGGAGCACCTGGCGAAGCCCGCGTGCACGACGTCGAGAACCATGGCGTCGAGAAGATCGTCACGCTTCGCACAGGCAACCACTTCTTGCAGGCGACGGTGCCGGCTCACACCGACCTTGAGATCGAGGAGTCTGTTCGCTTCTCCTGGGATCCGGGAAAGGTCGTGCTCTTCGACGGCGAAAGCGGGATGAGCCTGCGCCACGCCGGTTGACCCGCGATCGTCGACCGAAATCGGTTCCATCCTGCTCGTGACTTTTGCCCATTTACCTATCATTCACGCGGCCATGGAGCGCGTGTCACATCTGGAATGGGCGAAGTCCCGTTGCCTATGCCGGAAACCGGCGCCGATAGTGCTCGACGACCTCGGGGTTGCGGAGGCTGACGGGCAACCCGCCTTCCAAGATGCGGATCGCTTCGGCCGCAGCGCCCGTTCCCATGCGCCTCATGCTTTCCTCGGTGATGCCGGCGAGGTGAGGCGTCACGATCACATTGTCCAGCCGAAAGTAAGGATGCTCGAGCGACAGGGGCTGTGTGGAGAACACATCGAGCGCAGCCCCGCCGATGCGGCCCGTCTCCAGCGCCTCGACCAACGCCCTGTCATCCACGACGGGGCCGCGCGACACATTGACGAGGATCGCGCCCGGCTTCATGCGCGCAATCCGCTCGCGGCTCAAAAGCCCCGTCGTTTCGGCCGTGAGCGGGCAACAGAGAACGACGATATCCGCCGTCGAAACCAGATCATCGACCGAGAGAAACCGCACACCGCCGGGCAGGCTTTCCGGCGAGCGGCTGTTGGCAACGATCTCCAGCCCGAACCCGTATTTTGCGATCCGGAAGACCGCCTTTCCCACATTGCCCATGCCGATGATGCCGATGGTTCGGCCGCCGAGGTCGAGTGCTCGGTCCGAGTGGGCTCGCCCGGCACTCCAGCCCCTGTTTCGGAGATCGCGGTCCATCGGACGGAACTGGCGCAGCAATGCGAGTGCCACCATGAAGACGTGCTCCGCCACGGTCGGCGCGTTGACACCCGGCACGTTGGCGATAAGCACACCGGCCGCCGTGGCCGCGTCATAGGGAATCATGTCGAGCCCTGCGCCGTGCCGGACTGCCGCGCGCAAGGCCGGTGCTTCCTCGAAGAAGGCGGGCGGAATCGGCGCGCGCACGATGACAATCTCCGCACCCTTGCCTTCCCGAAGCAGCGTCTCGGGATCGGGGGCGGACGCGACGCGAAGATCACCCGCCGTCTTCAGCATGGCCTCGGCGTCGCGGTGCAAGGGATGGGTCGAGAAAATGAAACTCATCGGCCTCCTCATTGCCGACCGGGAACTATTCCGCCGCTGTCGCTGGTCTGCCGATGAGGCCCTTCCAGTAGCTTTCCGCGCCTTGCAGATGCGCGTTCATCAAAGCCTGGGCGAGATTGCCGTCGCGTGCAAGCAGCGCCTCGTAGATACGGATATGTTCTTCATGCGAGCGGCGGCTGCGGGCGATGTCCGCGAAGTAGATGGGCAGTCGCTGTTCGCCCATCGTGTAGTAAACGCTGCAGACGCGGTGAAACACGCTGTTCTTCGTCGCCCGAACGATCTCCAGGTGAAAATCCCTGTCCTCGCGCGCGAGGCCCTCGCCTGCGGCGATCTTCGCCTCGGAGGCGGCAAGAATCTCGCGCAGCCGTTCGTAGTTCTCCTCCGTCGCCCGCGCGCAGGCGAGTTCCGCCGCCTTGATCTCGTGAATCTTGCGAAGCTCCACCGTTTCGTAGATCACGATCGGGTCCAGTGGCACGCCGGCACGCGCAAAGAGCGCGATCGCCTCGACGCTCGCCTCCGTCGTCGTCAGATAGATCCCCGACTTCGCCCGGCGCTCCACGATGCGCATGGCTTCCAGGATCGCCAGGGCCTCCCGAAGCTGCCCGCGGCTGACGGCGAAGTGCTCGGCGAGCTCTCGCTCCGATGGCGTTCGCCCTTTGCTGCTGGAAGTCGTAAATAGATGGGCCGCCAGATCGGAAAGCAGATTGTTTTCTTTCATGGTTACAGTCTTTGCGCGTAGGTCTCCAGGACGCGCTCGTTGATCGCAAATCCCAAACCGGGTTTATCAGGAATCTCTATCATACCGTCCCTCACAGACACAGTCTCCTCGACGAGGTCGTGGATCATCGGGTTCGCGCCAACCGAATATTCGACGATGAAGCTTGCCGGAGAGGCCGCGCAGACGTGCAGGCCCGAGAAGAAGCAAGGGGCACCTGCCCACAGATGCGGGGCAAATCGGAGATTGAAGGCACTGGCGATCACACCAATGCGCATCGCCTCCGTGATGCCGCCGCAGAACGCCGGGTCGGGCTGGAAAATATCAGCCGCGCGCAGCACCGCCAGATCGCGGAAGGCGAAACGGGTGGCCTCACTCTCGCCCGCCGCGATCGGCACCTTTGAAGTGGCGCGCACCTCCGCCATGCCGGCCTTGTCGTCCGCGATCACCGGCTCCTCGAACCAGGCGAGGTCGCAATCCTGGACGAGTTGGATGAAGCGTTTCGCGTCGGCAACCGTATAGGTGCCATGCGCATCGACCATGATATCCACCGATGGACCCAACGCCTTGCGGGCGGCACGCACGCGAGCCGCCGAGACATGCGGCGCGCGGTCCATTGCGCCGACCCTCATCTTGACCGCCTTGAAACCGCCATTGGCGATGTAGGACTGCAGCTGACCGCCGATCTTTTCGGCGCTCTCCCAGCCGCCGGATGCATAGGCAGGCAGCCGGTCCGCCTTGCGCCCGCCGAGGAGCTTCCACACCGGCACGCCCAGCGATTTGCCAAAAATGTCCCACAATGCGATGTCGACTGCACTGATCGCGGCAATGGAGAGGCCGCGGCGCGAGAGTTCGGGCATTGCATGACCCGACACGGCCGCCGTTTCGTGACGCACGCCGTTATAGAGCATCTCCCAAATCGAGGAGATGTCGGCGGCGTCGCGGCCGATGAGCCTCGGGCCCACCTCATGGTTGAGCATGTGCACCAGCGTGCTGTAAGTACCGGCGCTGCCTGCAGCATTCTTGCCCTCACCCCACCCGACGATCCCGTCATCTGTTTCTATGCGCAGGATCGCCGCGTCGAAGGTTGTCAGGCGTCCGAAATCGCTGCGGTGCTGCCGGCTCGCTTCGATCGGTATGCGAACCCACCAGGCTTGGACGGTCTTGATACGCATTTCGCCTCCCCACCTCGCGGAGCGCAGCCGCAAGGCATGCTCAGGACCCGTCCTCACTTGATCAGCGGCAGGATGGTCTCAGCGGTGATCCGCATCTGGTCGTCGTAAAACTTCTCGGTCAGCAGGCTCGATCCGTGGTCCTGGATGAACTTCAGCTGCTCCGGCGGGATATCGACCGGATTGCGTTCGACCATGTCGGGATAGTTCGCCGCCGGCGTGCGGTCGACCGGAGCCACGAACTCATTGGTGAGCGCGCCGTCGTATCCGATCTCTTTCAGAGTGGCGACGATTTTCGGCCAGTCGAGATGACCGAGGCCGGCGGCGAAGCGGTTGTTATCGGCCACATGGAAATCGAAAAGCCGGCTTCCGGCGAGCCTGATCGCGTCATAGATGTTCTCCTCCTCGATGTTCAGGTGAAAGGCATCGAGGCAAACGCCGCATTCGGGATCAACGGCTTCGGCTAGCGCAAGCGCTTGGGCGGCACGGTTGAAGAGATAAGTCTCGAACCGGTTGAGCGGCTCGATTGCCAGGCGGACGCCCTTCTTTTGCGCGTGGGCGAAGCATTCCTTCGTCGCATCCACGACCCACTTCCATTCGTCCTCCTCGGTGCCATCCGGAACGACCTTGCCGACCGTCGCCGGTACGAGGGTGACGATCTCGCCCTCGAGTTCGCTCACCATCGTTATGACACTCTTAACGTAGTCCACCGACTTGGCGCGCTGACCCTCGTCCCTGGCTGCGAGGTTGCGCTCGCCGAGCGTCAGCGTAACCGCGCCCCAGCAGCGAATGCCGTGTTCCTTGAGCAGCGCCCGAGTGTCGTTGATGTCGTACTGGGCCGGCTCGCCTGAAATCTCGATGCTCTCGTAGCCGTACTTCTTGATGCGCTTCAGCGTGACGGCGAGAGGCTCCGCCCGCATCCAGTTGTGCGTCGAAAGGTGCATAAACGTCCCTCCCAGGCTAGCGCTACTCCCAAGGCTCGAGGGGTGCGCGGCACTTCCTTCACTACCCCATTCTGGTTTGGCCAGTTCTCCCTTGTCAAGGCTCCAACCAAATTATCGCCTGGGGAGCAACGGCGCCTGCGCCTCCCCAACACTGTCGGCATTGCACGCGTTTGTGGGGCAAATCCCGGCCGCCCGGAACTTGACCGGATTGGATGATTTGGTATTACCAGATTGGGAGATGGGAGGCCACGCCGGGGAGGAGAGACGATGAAGATCGGTATGTGCATGTTTCTATGGACGACGAGCGTCGGGCGGAAACATGAAAAGCTGCTCCGGGACATCAAAGCGACCGGCTTTGACGGGGTAGAGATTCCAATCTTCGAGGGCACTCCGGACGACTACCGCCGCCTCGGCGCGATGCTCGATGGCATAGGTCTCGAGCGCACCGCCGTGTCTGCCATGAGCGACCCTTCCATGAACCTGATTTCAGCTGATGCGGCGACACGCAAGCGCGGCATCGGCCACATGCACTGGGCTATCGACTGCGCCGCCTCCCTGGGCGCAGACACGCTGAGCGGGCCGCTGCATTCCGCGCTGGGGCAGTTCTCCGGCACAGGGCCTACCGCCGCGGAACTGAGGCGGTCGATCTCGTCGCAACGCATGATCGGCGATCATGCCGCTGAGCGCGGTGTCACCATTGCGCTCGAGGCGCTGAATCGCTTCGAATGTTATCTCGTTAACACGATGGATGACCTCGCCGCCCATATTGATGCAATCGGGCATCCGAATATCCGCGCCATGTACGACACCTTCCACAGCAATATCGAAGAAGCCGACCCAATTGGAGCCTTCACCCGAAACAAGGACCGCATCGTGCACGTCCACATTTCGGAGAACGACCGCGGCGTGCCGGGCCGGGGGAACCTCCCCTGGACCGAGACCTTCAAGGCGATCCGCGCAAGCGGCTATGACCGTTGGCTGACGATCGAGGCCTTCGGTCGGGCACTGAAGGAGCTCGCGGCTGCAACGAAGGTCTGGCGCGACTTTTCCGAGTCGCCCGAGGCCGTCTATCGCGATGGATACCGTCACATCCGCGACGGATGGCAGCGAGCTTCGTAGTACGAAGCAAAGCTGCGTTTGTGAGTGAGGCGGGGTTTGGCGGCGCTCGTGAACATCAGTCAAGCCACCGTCTCGCTCGTCGAGCCCGTTGGCCACTCGGCAAGATGGCGGTGATACGAGCAAAACGCGCAGCAAATTGGTCAGTTTGTGCCGTTCCGGCTGAGCGATCCGCATCTCATCATTGCGGAACACAATGCTTCACCGGAGGACGCAAATGACAATCTACAACATCGCTCTTATCGGCTTTGGTGGCGTCAATCGCGCTTTGGCCGAGCTCATTGCGACGAAGAACCCGCTCTGGGAACGAGACCTCGGCTTCCGCCTGAACATCGTTGCCGTCAGCGACCTTTATCTCGGGTCCGTCATTTCGCCGAACGGCCTCGATGCCAAGACGCTCGTTGAAGCGAACTTCGCGAAAGGCGGCTTTGGCCAGCTCTCCGGCGGCAGCGCAGAAGCCGACAACGAGACAATCATCAAGACGGCGCCTGCTGACATCATCGCGGAAGCGACGTTTACAAACCCGAAGGACGGCGAGCCCGCTGTTTCGCATTGCCGCTGGGCCTTGCAGGCCGGCAAGCATGTCGTCACCACGAACAAAGGGCCGGTCGCGATCGCTGCCCAGGAGCTGAAGGCCCTTGCAAAATCAAACGGCGTTCGTTTCGAATACGAGGGCTCCGTCATGAGTGGCACCCCTGTCATCCGCATGGCGGAAAAGACGCTCGCCGGCGCAGAGGTGAAGGGTTTCGAGGGGATCTTGAATGGTACTTCGAACTTTGTCCTCGGCCGTATGGAAGGCGGCCTTGACTTCGCCACTGCGGTCAAGGAAGCCCAGATACTCGGCTATGCGGAAGCCGATCCAACCGCCGATGTCGAAGGTTTTGACGTTCGTCTCAAGGTCGCGATCCTGGCAAACGAGTTGCTGGGAGCAAGCCTCAAGCCCGAAGAGATCAAGTGCAAGGGCATCTCTGAGCTTTCTCCTTTAGATATCCAAACCGCGGCAGCAGCAAACAGCCGCTGGAAGTTGATCGGATCGGCGGTTCGGAATCTGGACGGGACGGTAACAGGTAGTGTTTCTCCGAAGCAGCTTCGCCTCGACCATCCGCTCGCCGGTGTAAACGGCGCGTCCAATGCCGTATCGCTTGACACCGAACTACTTGGCTCCGTCACCATCACTGGGCCGGGCGCCGGCCGGGTTGAGACCGCGTATGCGCTGCTGTCCGATATTGTCGCCATCCACAACGCCCGGGCGGCCAGCGCTACGAAGGAGGCCGCATGATGCAGAGCCTCGCCCTCAGCAGGAAGACGTCCGTAGATGAGATCATTATCAGCAATCCCTTCGACGGCAGCTTTGTCGGAACAGTCTCTGAGACCAGTGCCGACGGTGTGCACCTGCTGCTTGAGCGCGCCAATCGTGGTGCGCAGATTGCTCGGTCCCTGCCCCGTCATAACCGCGCCGCAGTTCTCGAAAAGGCGGCAGCGACCGTTGAAGCCCGCAAGGAGGAATTTGCAGTCCTTATCGTGCGGGAAGCGGGGAAGACAATCACCCAGGCCCGCAAAGAGGCTACACGGTGTGTCAACACCCTGAAGCTCTCGGCGGACGAAGCCAAGCGGAACGCTGGCGAGGTGATCCCCTTCGATTCCTACGCCGGCTCGGAATCCCGTCAAGGCTGGTACACACGGGAGCCGCTGGGCATCATCACTGCGATTACGCCCTACAATGACCCGCTCAATCTCGTGGCCCACAAGCTCGGCCCCGGGATCGCCGGCGGCAACGCGGTCCTCCTGAAGCCCTCGCAGCTTACGCCTCTCTCGGCCATCAAGCTGGTGGAGGTGTTGATGGAAAGCGGTTTGCCCGAGGAAGTCATCACGATAGCTATCGGCGGAGCCGACCTGGGCAAGGCGCTCGTTTCGGCCAAGGACGTTCGGATGATCTCCTTCACAGGTGGTTTTACGACCGGCGAGGCCATCGCGAAGAGTGCCGGCATCAAGAAGCTCGCGATGGACCTCGGCGGAAATGCACCGGTTATCGTCATGGAAAACAGCGATTTTGACGCGGCTGTTGAAGGGTGCGTCTCGGGTGCGTACTGGGCGGCCGGCCAGAACTGCATCGGCACGCAGCGGATTCTCGTCCAGCGACCGATCTACGAACGGTTCAAGACCGAATTTGTGGCTCAGACTGCCGAGCTCAAGACCGGCAATCCGATGGAACCGGATACTGACGTGGGACCGATGATTTCCGAAAAGGCGGTCGGCCGGGCTGCTGCCATGGTCGAGCGTGCAATCGCGGCCGGCGCGACGCTTCTTTGCGGGCACAGGCCCTCCGGCACTCTCTACCCCCCAACTGTGCTGGAAAACGTGCCAGCGACGTGCGACCTGTGGAATGAGGAGGTCTTTGCACCGATCGTCATCCTGCAGCCGTTCGATGAGCTGGATGAGGCAATCCAGCTGGCAAACAGCCCGGAATACAGCCTCCACGCAGGTATTTTCACCAACGACCTTCACGGTGCTCTTGATGCCGCCAACCAAATCGACGCCGGGGGTGTCATGATCAATGACTCGTCCGACTATCGGTTCGACGCGATGCCCTTTGGCGGATTCAAATACGGTAGCATGGGACGTGAAGGCGTTCGGTTTGCCTATGAAGACATGACCCAGCCGAAGGTCGTCTGCATCAATCGGCTGAAGCGGTAGCGGGCGCCGCTTTCTCTATCTCGGTTCATCAGTGCTTGCGGGAGTTAGAGATGTACGAAGGATCCAGGGACGATGCTGCGTTCATCAGCCTGACAAGCGCATCGGCCCGAAAATCGTACCCGATTGTCGGAAAGCGCGATGCGCAAACTCAAAGGGTTAGGTGGGAATATGGCTGTCTTTACCGAGCTTTCTGACGAAGATCGCCAATCAATCACTGCGGCCTATGGTTTTACGTCGCTCTCGTCAGTGATTGGGATCGCTGACGGCGACAGCGAGACGACCTACCTGTTTCGCGCCAAGGAAGGCGAATTCATCGTTACGCTCTTCGAGAATGGAGCCCAGCCTTTAGATTTGGAAAGAGCCTTCGAAACCATGGAGGCGCTCCATCGAAAGGGCGTCCCCTGCCCCAAACCGCTGCGCACCGTCGAGGGCCACGCCACCTGCCGGGCCGCAGGTCGATTGGTTGCCATCGTCAGCTTCGTACCGGGCTCCTCGTCCACCATTATAGGCGGGGCAAAATGCCGAAGCCTAGGTCGTGCGATGGCTCAGATCCATACTGTCTTGGAACGAAAGAAAAAGCGCACATCAACGGATCTTGCAACTGGGGCTGTTCATGGCGCGTTGATCCAAGAGAATGTCTTCTTCCTTGGAGAGGAAGTAAGCGGAATCATCAACTTCAGGCTGCGGCACGACGATGTCCTGGTGTCGGAAGTTGCTGATGTGCTTGTCGGTTGGGCTGGCGAAACCAACGGCGAACTGAATAAAGAGCGGGCGCGCGCCCTACTTCAGGGTTATGAAGAAGTTCGAAACCTGACCGGCGCGGAAAAGGAAGCATTGCCAGGCTTCATAATGGCTTCGACATCGAGGCGATTTGCCAGTCAGAAGGAAAGAACCTTCCTACCGGAAATCGCCGTGGTAGCTTATCGGTCAGTAACGCGCGACATTCTAGGCTAATCGACCGGCTCCTACTCCATGAAATATCTTCTCGATCGAACCGACGAACAGATCCTCGTCGAATTGAAGGCAAACGCTCGGATCTCGCATGCGGAATTGTCGGCGAAGGTGAACCTCTCGCGTAACGCCGTGCGGGTACGGATCGAACGACTTGAACGAGAAGGCTTCATCAAAGGATATACGATCGTCACCGGCGATGGCGGGAGCAACCAACACGTGACGACCGCGCTGATCTTCGTCTATCGGCACGATCGCATGAGGGGGGGAGACGTTATTCAGGCGCTGCGGAAGATCCCGGAAGTCGTGGCCTGCGACGTTATGACTGGTGACTTCGATCTCCTCGTTAGGGTCGAGTCTCCCGAGGCTGACCGCATCCGGCAGATTTGGCAGCTTATAGCCGAGATGCCCGGGGTACGCGATACACTGACTGCGTTTGCTCTCTCGTCTGTAATCCGAAAATAGACCGCCGTTGCTACAGGCGAGTCGCGAACGCCGGAAGTCCGAACTTTACTTTCGTGCTGGCCAGCCAAGCTCTCGGCTGACCGACGGGCCCCGGCCTGAACATGCCTGCGAGCCCGCCGATAACGGTTTCATGAGCAGGCTCCGACCGCGTTATGGCATTGGCAATAACGGTAGAAGGACGGAGCGGTCGGCATCGCCGGGTGCCTACCAGCTTGCGGCGATGTATTTTGTTTCGAGATATTCGAGCATGCCGTGGTGGCTTCCCTCGCGGCCGAGCCCGCTCTGCTTCATGCCGCCAAACGGTGCGGCAGCGTCGGAGACGACGCCTCGGTTGATTCCAACCATGCCACTTTCCAGCCGTCCGGTTACCGCGAGTGCGCGTTTGAGGTCGCTGCTGAACACATAGGAAACAAGCCCGTATTCGGTGTCGTTGGCCATCTGGACGACCTCGTCCTCGGTTTCAAATGCAATGATTGGCGCAACCGGCCCGAAGATTTCTTCGCGAAGGATCTCGGCGTCAGGAGAAACGTCTGCCAGTACGGTAGGCGGATAATAGAAACCGTCGCCGTTCAACCGGCTGCCACCCGTCACGATGCGGGCTCCCTTGGCAACGGCATCGTCCACCAGGCGTTCCACCTTGGCGACGGCTGCCTCTGTGATCAGTGGCCCGAGCTGCGTGCTCGGAACCAGTCCTGGTCCGACCTTGCGCGCGGCCATCTCTTCCGCGAACCGCCGCGTGAAGTCCGCGAGAATCCCCCTCTGCACATAAAAGCGGTTCGCGGCGGTGCATGCCTCGCCGCCATTGCGCATCTTGGCAACCATTGCTCCAGCGACAGCCGTCTCCAGGTCGGCATCGTCGAATACAATGAAAGGCGCATTGCCGCCGAGTTCCATCGAGCAGCTGACAACCTGGTCCGCAGCCTCGCGAAGCAACGTCCGGCCGACGCCTGTCGAACCAGTAAACGACAGCTTTCGCACCCGTTTGTCGTGCAGCATGGCGCTAACCACAGGCCCGGCCTTCTTCGTTGTCACGATGTTGACCACTCCGGCCGGAACGCCTGCCTGCCGCATGATTTCGCCGATCGCCAGCGCCGTAAGCGGGGTCTCCGCTGCGGGCTTCAGGATGCACGTACAGCCTGCGGCCAATGCGGGAGCGATCTTGCGGGTCGCCATTGCTGCCGGGAAGTTCCAGGGCGTCACCAATACGGCGATACCAATCGGCTCATGGTTGACGATGATATGGTTGGCGCCGGAGGGTGCAGGTCCGAATTCGCCCGGCGCTCGTACGGCTTCTTCCGCGTACCAGCGGAAAAACTCGGCGGCGTAGGCGACCTCCGACCTGGCGTCCACAAGCGCCTTGCCGTTCTCGACGGTGATCAGTTGCGCCAGCCACTCCGCCTGTTCAAGCACCAGGTGAAAACACTTCATCAAAACGTCCGAGCGACGTCGCGGCGAGGTAGCCTTCCAACCCGCAAAGGCCTTTTCCGCCGCGTCGACCGCCGCCAGTCCATCGGCGACATCGCCATCGGAAACGGTGGCGATCACATCTCCGGTCGAGGGGTCGACCACTGCAAAGGTACGATCCTCTCTTGCAGAAACCCATTCGCCGCCAATGAACAGTTGCGTAGGAACATCGCGCACTACGGCAGCCGATGCGGGAGAGACAAGCGGCGTTGTTTTTTGCGCGGGAGTTGGTTTCACGTTCAGCACCTCGCTACCAATCAGGTTTGACACGCGATCAATATAAGATTGGTATCACGATTGGTGTCAACACAGATCAAATTGGTTGCGGCAATAATTTACGAGGCCCATGAACGTCGCCGTGCCGTCTACTGCATCACCACGCGCGGCGACTTACTAAAGGTCGAACAGGTTCGCCAGCGGCATGTGGTACTTGGTGATCGGAGATTTGAGCACGACGAAGCTGAAGTATTTCTCGATTCCGATGTCCATTTCTACCAGCCGCTCCATGAGCGACTGGTATTCTCCTATGCTGCTCGCCACGAACTTGACGAGATAGTCGTAGTCGCCCGAGACGATGTGGCATTCGATGACTTGTTCTATATTCTGGATGACTGACATGAAGCGGGCGATGTCGGCCTGGCGATGGTTCCTCAGGGTTATCTCCGTAAAGACAGTCAGAACCTGGCCAAGCTTTCCCATGTTGATCTGCGCAGAATAGCCGCCGATATAGCCTTCTGCCTGCAGCTTCTTCACTCGCACGAGACAAGGCGTAGCGGACAGGTTAACCAGCTCAGCGAGCTCGACATAAGTCATACGTCCGTTCTTCTGGAGCTCGGAGAGGATCTTGATGTCGATTCTGTCCAGTTTCATGCGCCCACCCGGTTGTTGCCACGACCTTTGCATGAGCGGTCGGAGTCTCGTCAGTGGACGAGGCTCGGTGACAATAATCCCTTGGGTTCCAAACGACAGCCGATCTGGCGGCTACATCATTTCCGGTCTTCGGATCGCAGAGCCATCGCTGAATCGGCTCAGCCTGTAAGGCGAAATGTCGGTCAGTGGCTGTTCATTCAGGACGATCTCGCTCACCAGCCGGCCAGCCCCCGGTCCGATCGCGAAACCGTGTCCGCTGAAACCGGCGGCGATCACGTAGCCGGGGAGTTCTTCCACTCTCGATATAACCGGTACGAGGTCCGGAGAGGTATCGATGAGCCCGCCCCACGCGCGCTCGACACCGATCCCTTTAAGCGCAGGGTATTCGCGTTCAAGGTTCTTCACTGCGAGTTTGACGAGCTCCGCGTCGGGCGCCGGATCCAGAATGCGGCTCTTTTCAAACGGCGAAATCTCGTCGTTCTCCCAGTTGCCGAAGGCATCGGGACCATTCCAGAAGCTGCTGTTGAGGCGGTATTTGAGCTTCTTTCCAATCTTGCTGCGATACATCTCATAGAATTTGAATGCGTGTCGCATTCCTCGCGGCGTGATGTCGAGCGTACCGTGTCCGGGTACGGCAATGGTGTAGGAGCCGTCAATCCGACGCCGCAACACGAAGTTCGAAGCCGATAGGCATCCTGCTTGAACGATATCGGGCGCCGGCGTCGTCTTGATCGCGGTCCCGGCGATGTTGGCGACCGGAAGTTCGATGCCATAGCGATGAGAAAAGCGGGAAGCCCATGCCCCGCCGGCGCAAACAACCGTGCTCGCTTTGACAATCCCCCGCTCCGTCCACACGCCCGTCACCCGGCCATTGGTAATGTCGAGGCCGCGAACGGCGCAGTTCTGATGGAGCGACACGCCCTTTTCCTTCGCAGCCTCGGCGATAGCAGGCACAGCAAGGCTCGGTTCCGCTCTCCCATCGGTCGGAGACCAAACGCCGCCGATCCAGGAGGACGCGCCGCCCGAAGCCCGCTCGTTGGCCTCCGAAGCGGTGAGTATCTGGCTGTGAAATCCCTGAAGGCGTGCGGCCCTCCCCCACTTTTCCCACTTGGCGACATCCGCGTCGCTCTTGGTGCAGTAGAGTATGCCGGTCCGGCGAAAGCCTAGATCGCGACCGGTTTCGGTGCCCAGTTCTTCCCAGCGCCGCAGACTGTACATCGCCAGGGCAAGTTCATGGAGATCGCGGTTCTGCTGGCGGACCCATCCCCAGTTGCGGCTTGACTGTTCCCCGCCGACGATGCCCTTTTCGAGCAGGGCAACGGAGACGCCCCTTGAGGCGAGCTCGTAGGCAGTGCACGTGCCGACGATCCCTGCGCCTATCACGACGACATCGACGTGACTCGGAAAAGAGGCGCTGTCACGGACTTTCTGGACCTCAGCAGGCATGATCTTTGTATTCCTCTGGAATCGGGCATGAGTTTCTCGAACGGCCCGGCAGGAGCGCTGGAGCCCTCAACGGTTAAGTTCTATCGGCGGGCGCGATAGAGGGCGACGCGGTCCTGCATCCGATAGCCTTGGATGATGGCCGGCATGAACCAGGGATTGCCGCAGTAAAGGGGGATGAACGCAGGCGGACGGAAGTCGAAGGCTGTGCGCGCTTGCTCGCCATGTCCCAGCAGCTTGTGAGCCGCACGCGTTCCGATCCAGGGCGCCCAGACCACGCCCGAACCGCAGAAGCCGGTCGCGTAGACGACGCCGTCCTTTTCAAAGATGCGGGGCAGCATGTCGCGGTGCATCGCCACATTGCCAAACCAGGTGTGCGACAGGCGCACGTTTCTCAGTTCGGGGAAAAGGTTCACCATCCCCCGGCGCAGAAACAGCTTCGGCGCGTCGGGATCGCCTACGCGAGAGCTGTCGCGCCCCCCAAGCAGAATGCGTTTGCCGTCGGGCGTCGGGCGGTAGTAGAAACCCAACTGCCTGCCCTCGATCATCATCATTCGCTTCGGCATCAGCCGCGCCATCACTTCTGGCGCAAGCTCCTCGGTGACAATGATCCGGCTGCGCACCGGGACCAGCCGGCGGCGCAAGAAGGGGACCGCGCCATCGGTATAGCCGTTTGTGCAGACGAGCACCTGGCGTGCCTGCACCGTACCTGCCTCGGTCAAGACACGGAACCCGGAACCATCCCTCTCCACCGAGGTCACGCGCGTCCCTGCGTGGACCGTCAGTCCGGAAGCCAGCGCCACCCGCAGGAGTTCAGCGTGGAACTTGGCCGGGTGTAGCCCGCCAATATCCATCCGCGCCATGCCGCCGCGATAGAAATCCGTGCCGATGTAGTTGCGCTGTTCGGCGTACGGCACCGCATAGGCCTCGATCCCCAGTTTCTTCGCCAGCACCTCGGCGCTCCGGGCGGTCTTCTCGTAATCATCATAACCGATCATTCCTTTGAACTGGCCAACCAGTTGAAAGTCGCAATCGAGCCCTTCGGTCCGGATGAAGTCATAAAGGAATTCGCGGGCGATCTTGCCCTCGGCCTCGATGGCGATCGCCTTCTCTTCGCCGAACCGCCGCGTAATCGTGGCGTAATCGGGCCGGATGCTTCCGCTGGTGATTCCACCGTTGCGTGTCGAGGCCCCTTCGCCCGGGTTCATCGCATCGAAGGCTGCGACTGAACGGCCCTCGCGCGCCAGAACGAGACCTGCCGATAGCCCGGCGTACCCGGCGCCTAAGATCGCCACGTCGACCTTTTTGGCCAGCGGCTGTCGCGGCAGCGGTTTGACCGGTGCCTCTTCCCACCAGTAGGGGCTGTTCTTGTCTGCTACTCTGGAGTCTTCCATGGCGTCATTTCCCTCAGGTGTGATCACCGCGCACATCGAGCGCATCCCTGAGCCCATCGCCGATGAAGTTGAAACTGGTCACAGCGATGGTAATGGCGGCGCCGGGAATGATCGCCAGCCAGGGCGCGGTACCGAGATACTGCTGCGCGCCGTTGAGCATGTTGCCCCAGCTGGGGAGCGGCGGTTGAATCCCATAACCGAGGAAGCTGATATAGGCCTCCATTAGGATGGCACGGGCGACGGTCAGGGTGGCCGCGACGATGATCGGGCCGATGGCATTTGGAAGGATCTCGCGGAACATGATATGCGTTCCGCTCAACCCCAGCATGCGACCGGCAAGGACGAATTCGCGCTCGCGAAGGGAGCGGACCTCGGCCTCGACGATCCGGGCTACTTCCATCCAGCTGGTGGCCGCGATGACGACGGTAATCATCATCGGGCTGGGCTTCAGCGCCGCGGCAAGCGCCAGCACCAAAAAGATCGACGGAAACGACAGAAAGCCATCCACCGTTCGCATCAGCGTCGTGCCGAGCCAGCCACCGCGATATCCCGCGATCACGCCGACCAGGGTTCCGATCAGCGTCGACAACAGCATCGCCGAGAAGCCGACCAGCAGGGAAATCCGTCCCGCCATGAAGAGCCGCGCCGCCAAGTCCCGGCCCAAGGGGTCCGTGCCCAGATAATGGTGACCGGTGAACGGCGGAGCAAAGCGGGCGCGCAGATCGATATAGAGTGAATCATAGGGCAGCAGGTACGGGCCCAGGACGCACGCCAGCGTCAGGACGGCGATCATCACCATCCCGAGCAGGGCCAGATGGTGGTTCATGAAGCGGTGTGCCGTTCGGCTGTTCCACCAACGCTCCTGGTGTGAATTTGCGACAATGGCGGTCATAACGGATGCCTCCTGTTGAGCGTCCATGAGGCGTTCAGCTCAGACGGATACGGGGATCGATGATGGCGACGACGATGTCGGCGATCAGGTTGCACAGAACGACGAGTATCGCCGAGAACATGAGCAGCCCCATCACCACCGGGTAGTCGCTGTAGCCGAGGCTGTCGAGGAACAGCCGGCCCATTCCCGGCCAGGTAAACACCGTCTCGGTGACGAGAGCACCCGTGAGGACGCTGGGAAGCTGCATTCCCGCGAGCGTGATCATCGGTAGGAGCGCGTTGCCGACGACGTGCTTCATCAGGATCCGGCGCTCGCTCAGACCCTTGGCGCGGGCTGTTTTGACGAATTCCTGGCTGATGACGTCAAGCGTCGCCGTTCGCATGTAGCGGCTCCAGATGGCGACATGAACCAGCGCCAGCACGATGCTCGGCATGATCAGGTGATGAAGGTAATTCAGGGCCGAGCCGTCCCCTATCGTGTACATGTTGCCGGCCGGCAGCCAGCCCAGCCGGAGCGAGAACACGTAGATGCCGACGAGGCCGAACCAGAAGGTCGGGATCGACAATGCCACCATGGCACCGACTGTCGCCAGATAGTCGAAAATCGAATAGCGGTGCGTGGCGCCGCGGATGCCGATCCAGGTGCCGATGGCGATCGCAATCACGGTGGAGGACCCCATCAACAACAGCGTCGCAACAAGGTGGCGGCCAATCACGTCCAGGACCGGCGCGCCGTCGCGGAAGGAGTGACCCCAGTCGCCCTGGACGAGGCGCCAGGCCCAGTCCAGATATTGCATCCACAGGGGTCGGTTGAGCCCTAGCTGCTCTTTGAGACGATCGAGATCGTCCTGGGTCATGCTCGGATCGAGCCCGAATTGCGCCAGGGGGCCGCCGGGAATGAGGTTGAGGACGACGAACCCGATGACCGAAACGATCAGGAGCAGGACGAGGCTCTGTGAAAGGCGATTGAGCAGGAAGCCGCGCATTGGCTCTCCTCCTTCATGACAGCGTCAAAGAATGGCCGCCGCCGCAAGCGGCGGCGGCCAGCGTAGGTCAGCTCTGCCACCGCCATGCCGCGGCATGCCAGGAGGCCGTGCGGGTGTTGGCATTGGGCTCGAAGCCCTCGAGACCCTCTTTGCGCCCCAAGACGTTGGTGTAGGCAAACAGCGGCAGGAACGGCAGGTCCTCACGGACGATCTCCTGCACGCGGTTATAGATTGCCCGCCGCTCTTCCGGATCGAAGGTGCGGGCACCTTTCTCGAGCAGCGCATCGACCTCCGGGTTGGAGTATTGGGCGGTGTTCGAGCCCTTGCCGCCCTTCGCGCCGATTGCGCTGGTGTGGAGGCGGTTGGTGGCGTCCGGATCCGCCGCAATGAGATAGGTGACACCCGCGATCGCCGAGTCGAATTGCGACTTGAGCCAGAATTCGCCCCACATGACGGCCGCCGGCAGATTCGAAATGGTCATCTCGACGCCGATTTCCGCAAAGGTTTGCTGCAGGAACTGCTGCACCTGTTCACGCAGATTGTTCCCTGCCGTCGTCGCATTGGCGAAGGACAGCCGCACTCCGTCCTTCTGACGTATCCCATCCGTTCCCGGCACCCAGCCAGCTTCGTCGAGGATTTTGCGCGCCTGTTCGAGATTGAACTCCTGCGCCGGCAGGTTCGGATTGTAATAGTAGGACTCCCTCGGCATGAAGCTCTCTGTGAGGGTGCCGACGCCGTAGTAGATCGCGTCGATGATGGCCTTTCGGTCCATCGCTGCATAGAGCGCCTTGCGTACCGCCGGGTCCTTGAATTGCGGCTTCTCGAGATTGAGATAGATCGACTCGAGCGATGCACCTGGCTCCAGGGTCACCACACGGTCCGGCAAATTCCTGGCTTCCTCGTAGTGGTCGGCGGTGATGTATGCCTGGTCCGCAAGGTCGATATCGCCGCTCTTGAACTGGGTGTAGAGCACCGTCATGTCAGGAATGTATTTGAAGACGAGCCGCTCGATATAGGGGCCGTCGCCGAAATATTGCGGATTCGCGACGAGTTCGAGATGGTCGCCGGCAACGCGCTGCGCCCACTTGAAAGCACCGGTGCCGACGGGCGCCTGATTGAAGGCGGCCGCGTTGGGATCGGCCTCCTTCTCGAGAAGGTGCTTGGGCACCATGAAGGTTTCGGCGAGGAACGACAGGTAGGGCGCGAAAGCCTCCTCCATGCGCCAGGTCAGCTCAGTTGGCGAGACCACCGTGATGTCACGCACCAGGGAATGCCCACCCGTGCGCCAGGCGCGGAAGTTCGGATTGGTGATCAACTCGAGAGTGAACTTCACATCCTCGGCGGTGAAGGGCTCGCCGTCGTGCCAGCGGACGTCGTCACGCAGGCGGATGCGCCAGTTCAGACCGTCCTCTGAGATGCCGCCATTCTTCTGTGTGGGCACTTCGGCAGCAAGATTGGGTTGAAGAACACCCTTCGGATCCATGCGGAAGAGGGCGTCGAAGACGGAGAAATGGACAGCATCGTCGACTTCAATATGTGCCATCAGCGGATTGAAGACGGTGGGCTCTTGCGAAAGCCCGACCACGACGCGGCCGGTTGGTTCCTTCGCAGCGGTTGCGGCAAAGGCGGGTTTGCCAAGCAGGTTGGGGGCGGCAAAGCACGCAACACCACCCGCTGCCATTAAGCGTAGGGCGTCGCGTCGAGAAAAGGTCGACTTGGTTGTAGGATCTTTAGCCATGATGTCTCCTCCTAGTGGCGATCTTCGCCGTGGCTCTCAAATGTTTACGGCAGCCGGCCGTGTGCTTCCCGGCCGCTCCCCAGGAATCGCCGCCACCAACTCGCGCGTGTAAGCCGATTGCGGGTCCAGAAAGATTTGGGACGGCGGGCCGCGTTCGACGATCCGCCCTTTCTGCATCACCGCGATTTCGTCGCAGATCTGGCTGGCGACGCGCAGATCATGGGTGATGAAGATCATCGATACGCCGGTTTCCCGCTGGATCTGGTCGAGCAGCTTGAGGATCTGCGCCTGGATGGACACGTCGAGCGCAGAGACCGCCTCGTCGGCAATCAGCAGCTTGGGCTTGAACATCAAGGCCCGGGCGATGCCGATGCGCTGGCGTTGACCACCGGAAAACTCGTGCGGATAGCGGCCGAAGGCACCGGCATCGAGGCCGACATGGGACAGCAAGGCTCTGGCCTCCTCACGCGCCTGAGCATAGGGCGTGCCATGCGCGACGGGACCGACGGTCAGGATCTGCCCAATCGTCGAACGCGGGTTCAGTGACGCGAAGGGATCCTGGAAGATCATCTGGATCCGCGGCCGCAGGGGCCGAAATTCGGATTCGGAAAGCTTGGCGATGTCACGGCCTTCGAAGAGAATCCGGCCACCATCGCTGTCCTGCAGCTTGATCAACAGCCGTCCCAGCGATGACTTGCCGGAACCGCTTTCCCCGACGACGCCCAGCGTGCGCCCCGCAGCCAATTCGAACGAAACTTCCTTGACCGCCGGCACGATACGCTGGCTGCCAAACAGGGCACTGCCGCTGCGATAGGTCTTGGACAGCCCTTCGACCTTCAGGATCGTCCCATCACCCGCCTTCTCCTGAGGTACGCGATCCTTTCCCGTCAGGTGCGGAACGGCGGCGATCAGGCGCTGCGTATAGGGGTGGGTGGGGGATTTGAGAACCTGCTCGGCGCTGCCTTGTTCAACAATGCGGCCTTTCTCCATCACTACGACACTGTCGGCGATCTCGGCCACGACCCCGAAGTCATGGGTGATGAACATTACACTCATGCCCTTGCGGCGCTGAATGTCCCGGATCAGCTTCAGGATCTGCGCCTGCGTCGTGACGTCAAGCGCCGTGGTCGGTTCGTCCGCGATCAAGACTGTTGGTTCGAGTGCCAGCGCCATGGCGATCATCACGCGCTGGCGTTGCCCGCCCGACAGTCGGAACGGATATTGGTAGTACATGAGCTCCGGATCGGGCAGCCCCACCTCGGTCAGCAGTTCGATGGCCCGCTTGCGCCGCGACGCCTTGGTGCCCATACCATGCGCCATCAGGACCTCGGTAATCTGTTCGCCGACCGTCATCAGCGGGTTGAGCGCCGAGAGCGGATCCTGGAAAATCATGGACACGACGCGGCCACGCAGGCCGCGCAGCTCCTTCGGCGACGCCCCGATTATGGCCGTGCCGTCAAGATGAATGGCACCGGACGAGACGGGGATCAGCTTCGGCAAAAGCCCCATGATCGTGTTTGCCGTGACTGATTTGCCTGAGCCGGACTCGCCGATAATGCACAGGATCTGACCCCGCTTGAGATCAAACGAGATGTTCTCGACGGCATGGGTCCGTTCCATGCCTTTCGGCAGGTCGACCGTCAGGCCGCGCACCGAAAGCGCTGCCTCGTCTACGGTAACAGCCTCTATTCTAGCGGCCATCGAGATTCCTCCTCTTCAACGGCGCCTTTCTTTGCGAGTCTGGTCGCTGCTCTATTGGACTGCCATTCGACAATCGATCTGCAGGCAGACCCAGCATGCATTCCCTGCACTTCAGCCCCATTCGCTACCAATCGGGGCTTTATCCTCGATCAATATAAGATTGGTCCTTGCAATTGGTGTCAATATAGATCAATTTGGTTGTGACAATTAATTGGTGAGGACTCATGAGCGTGGTCTTGAAGGACTTCATCGAGGCGGAAGGTCTGGAGCCGGGGGATCGACTACCGCCTGAGCGCGATCTGGCGCTCAAACTGGGACTGCCGCGCACCGCGCTTCGACGGATGCTTGCTTCTCTGGAGAAGGAGGGCCGGCTCATCAGGCACGTGGGCAGGGGGACATTCATTGCCGGCGCCGGGGTGACCTCGACGGCGCTGCGTCGCCCGCCAGGCAGTACCGGAGATGCGTTGCGCACCTATCCAGCCGAGGTCTTCGAGGCTCGGCTGATAATGGAGCCCAAGATCGCCGCCTTGGCGGCGCTACGGGCGACCAGGCAGGAGATCGATGAAATGCAGAAATCAATCGATCGGGGGAGCACAGCGGAAACCCTGGTGGAATTCGAGAAATGGGACGCTGTCTTTCACCGAATCATCGTCGAAGCCGCGCGCAATGGTCTTGTCGCTTCGCTCTATGAAGGTATCCACACAGTGCGGGCGGGAAACCTCTGGGGGAAAATGAAGGAGCAGTCCTTGACCCCTGAGCGCATGAAGGCCTATATCGCCAAGCATCAGGCCATTCTGGACGCCATCAAGGACCGGGACGGCAGAGAGGCCGAGCGTAACATGTACGACCACATCGTCGAGGCCAGAACAAATATACTTGGCCCCATCCCCTGAGCAGCCGCGGTACGGGTCGAATGCCGCCTTCCAGAATATGCGACGTGATCCGAATGGCATCCCGGGTGATCGCCATGTCGTACGCCGAGGACAAAAATTCCGATCGATCACTGGTGCTTCGTTCGATCAGGGGATCTGAGCCAGAGCATGGGCGGTTCCATATCCATCAAAGGCATGCCGCGACATTACATGGTATGAAAACGGACGCGATCGGCGGCACTGGCAAGGCGGTCTGGTGATAGCTTTCCGCCCTTCACTGCCTCGACGACGCCGTCGCTGAGCTCTTCGAGGTGGGGTCCTCCTGCGACCAGCAGCAAGTCCGCGCCAGCATTCAGCGATGCTACCGCAGTGTCCAGCAACGTCCGCTGACGCATCGTAGCTGGTGCGTCAAGGTCGTCGGTAACGATCAGACCATCAAATCCAAAATCGCAACGCAGCATGCTGATGACTGGTTCGGATGTGCACGCCGCATTTTCAGCATCGAACGCTATCACCGGCGCCGGCCCGACCATGATCGCCCTTGTGCCGGCCTTGATCGCCGTGCGAAAAGGCTCCGCGCTCTCAAGAATTCTTTCGCGCGAGGTGCCAAGTGACACATCGACCAGTGCTGGATCAGCCTCCAAGTGGTTGTATCCGGGAAAGTGTTTCGTGGTTGCGATGACCCCCGCCCGCTGCACGCCGATGATATAAGCGGAGACCAGGCGACTGACCTCTTCCCTGTCGCTACCAAGTGTGCGGCCCGCAAGCCACGGATTTTGACCGTCAACAACATCGGCAATCGGAGCAAGATACATCGTCACGCCCAATGCTCTGGCGGCCTTGGCATTCTCAAAACACCTGCGCTCCACTTCGCCAAGGGAAAGCGATCTCGTTTCCTCGAGGCTAGGCAGCGGAGGCGCAAGTCCCTCGAGCCGCCGAATACCTGACATCTCCTCATCGACCGCAACAATGAGGCGGGGGTTCGCGAGCTTCAACCTCGATATCCTCTCGCGAAACAACGACACGGTTTCCTTCAGCAGGCGTTCCTTGGACATCCTTCTGGCGACATACTCACTCCGCGATTCTCCAATCAGGATTGAGCAGCCGCCGTTGCGTAAAAAGGGTTCCATGATGTCGTGGAAATCCAGCGTGTCGAATGCCGGAAGGAAAACAGCCCGGGCATCGCGCTCAATCGTCATTTCCTGCTCCTTTGGAGGTGAGCTACATCAAGGCACCAATGAACTTCGTGCTGCCGGTGGTGCCGGTGCCGGCGTACTTACTTCTCTAACCGACTGCTTGAGGTGATCCGCAGCCTTCTCGCCGATCATGATGCACACCGCGTTGGGATTTCCGGAGATAAGCGTCGGCATGATCGAAGCATCCGCCACACGAAGCCCGAAGATCCCGCGTACGCGAAGGTGCGGGTCGACGACAGCCATGTCATCTTGGCCCGCCCGACAGGTCCCGGCAGGGTGCAAGGCGGCATGGGCCTCGCGTTGACAGAAATCTCGGATCTCCTGACGGGAAGAAAGGGAGGCGGGAACATGCCGACGAGCAAGGTAGCGGCGTATCGCCGGCTGTTCCATGATCTCGATGGCAAACATTGTGCCGTCCGTCAAAGCTTCCAGGTCATAAGCATCCGCGAAGTAGTTTGGAGCGATCCGTGGCGGCTCGATCGGATTGGCGCTGTTGAGACTTATCTGGCCTCTCGACCGAGGTCGTATTTGTCCGAGATTGATCGTGCAGCCGTTGCCTCCCGGCACCGCGTCGACCCCTTCCTCGATTCCGGCTCCCACCACCATGAAGTACTGGATATCCGGAACCGGCTCGTCCTTGTTGCCCCACCAGAATGTGCCGCCTTCTATCAGATTTGACGATGCCGGCCCTCCCTTGAACAGAAGATAGTTCAAGCCTGCGAGCGCCTTCCAATGCAGCTTCTTGTATTTGTCGTAGCTGTGGGGCCCGGTCAGCTGGTAGATGAGCGATATCTCGATGTGATCCTGGAGGTTCTGCCCGACACCGGGCAGATCGGCATTCACCTTGATGCCTTGCCTCTCGAGGTGCCCAGCCGGGCCGATGCCCGACAACATCAAGAGCTTCGGCGAGTTGATCGCTCCGGCAGACAGGACGACCTCCCGCTCGGCGCGCAGGATCTGGGTTCGTCCGCCCTTCACGAATTCGACGCCGGCCGCTCTTCCTTTTTCGATGATTATTCGGGTTACGCGCGCCCCGGTCTCGACCCGCAAGTTGCGTCGCTTTCGCGCCGGCCGGATATAGGCGGCAGCGGCGCTGCTGCGCCGGCCGTTTTTCGCGGTAATCTGATAGAGACCGCACCCCGCCTGGTTGCCGCCGTTGAAGTCCGCATTGTAGGGCAGCCCTGCCTGCTGGCAGGCCAGTAGCCATGCCCGGGTCAGGGGATGGATGTAGTCGATATCCGAAACCCCCAGCGGACCGCCAACCGAATGGCTCTCGTTGCAGAAGCGGTTGTTGTCCTCCGCCTTCAGGAAATAGGGCAGAACATCGCCATAGCCCCAACCTGTCGCACCGAGCTCCACCCAATGGTCGTAGTCGGAGGGGATGCCCCGGATGTAAATCATCGCGTTGACGGAGCTCCCTCCCCCGAGAACGCTTGCCTGTACCATGGTCGGGGCTTCGGATCGGTCCTGCTCCGGGCTCGGGATCCAGGGCATGCGCTTCAACAAGGAACCCTGTGCCGTCTTGTAATAGGCGCCAGGGATGTGGATGTACGGATTGATGTCTCGCGGCCCTTCTTCCAGAAGGACGACCGACGTGTCCGGATCTTCGGACAAGCGAGAGGCGACCACGCAGCCGGTGGAGCCGCCGCCAATGACGATGTAGTCAACCATTCAGGTCCTCCCGCCGCTCGTTTTACAACCGTGCCTTGATCGCATGCCCTGCCTTGATCGCCAGCGCCGCAACCGTCAGGGCCGGGTTGACCGCTGCCGATGTCGGCAGCACCGAAGCATCGGTGATGTAAAGGTTGTCGAGGTCATGTGAGCGACAGTCGAGCGACGCGACCGAACTCTTCGGGTCTGTGCCGAGCCTTGCCGTTCCGCACTGGTGGGAGGTCGTCTTGCGGCCGAAGGTGCGCGTGAGCACGATCGGAAAGCCCGCCTTGCGCATGACGCAGCGGGTTCTCTTGATCAACGCTTCATGGGCGCGCATGTTGGAGCGCACCCAATGCATGACGATCCTGCCGTCCCGCACCATGACGCGGCTCTCGGGATTTGGCAGGTCCTCGCTTGTGAGGAACCATCCGTAGGCATAGCGCGCCATCAGCCTTGCAATCCATCCGGGCACCGTTGGCGTCTGCGCCTTGAGGATATTGCCGGTGATATGGCCGAGCAGTTGGACATTGCCCAGCGGAAAGCCAGTCTCCGGGTCCTTGTTGTAGAAATCGTTGAAGGCCAATGTCTTCTGATAGACGGCGGTGTTCGGTGACCTTGGATCGATCGTCAGCATCGCGGTCGTATTGTGGTTCATGAAGTTGCGTCCGAGTTGATCGGAGCTGTTGCCAAGACCGCGAGGATGCACAGCATTGGCGGATCGCAGCAGCAGCGCCGCGGACTGGACCGCCCCGGCAGCGACCGCGAAAATCTCGGCGCCGATCCGCTGCTCTTCACCGTTCTGCACAAACACGGCAGCCGTCACTTTCGTGCCGAGCGGATCCGTTTCAAGCCGCACCACATTTGCGCCCGTGACGACGCTGACGTTCGGGTGCGCGAGCGCACTGGCAAGCGGACCGACCTCCGCGTCGATCTTGCCCCGACCGGTATTCGGGAAGGCGTCCCAGCCCGTTTTCGCCCGTCGCAGCCACTCCTCGATGTCGATCGCCAGCGGCAGGCTTGCCGGGTGGACCCCAGCCTTGCGCAACCTTTGGCGTACCGCCGCAATGGCTGGCTCGTCGGGAACAGCCGGGAAGCGGAAGGGATGTGATCGGGGCGGGTCCGTGGGATCTTCGCCGGCCGCACCGCGAACGCCATAGATTTCCTCCGCCCGCTCATACCAGGGCTCCATCTCCGCATAACCGAGTGGCCAGCCAGGCGAGCTGCCTTGCATGTGCGGCCGGGGCTCGAAGTCCTCCGCCCGATAACGGTACATCACGGCCCCGAAGAACTTCGAATTGCCGCCGACATAGTAGTAGTTGCCGGGCAGGAACGACTCGCCATCCGTCCCCACCCATTCTTCGGTCGACCTGTAGAAGCCCTTCTGGAATATCGCTACGTCGTCGCGAGCCTCGGGCGTGTCCTTGAGATACTCCCCGCGCTCGAGAATGACGATGCGCTTGCCGGAGTCGGCGAGGCTATAGGCGAGCGAGCTGCCGCCGACCCCTGAGCCGATAATGACGATGTCCGCTGCCTGCAGCATGGAATATCCTGTCAGTTGATCAATTCCTCGCTGTCGGGATCGAAGAGCACGACCTTCGATCTGTCGACGGCGAGTGTTGCCGAGGCGCGCGCGTTCACTTGCTTCGGCGGCAGCCGCGCCGTGACCTCCACGCCACCGAGCTGGAACACGGCCAGCGTATCGGGGCCTGTCGGCTCCACCACGTCGACCTCGATGGAGATTGCGCCCTGCGCCGGCCCGTTTCCGACGCTGAACATTTCGGGCCGGATGCCGATGAGAACCTTGCGGCCGGCATATTTAGAGGCAGCCTGGCTGGACAGGTGGATTCCCGGAATGCACGCCGCCTGCCTGTTCGCCATGTCGATGATAGCTGTTGCGCTACCGCCCTCGACTTCGATTTTCCCTGGAATGATGTTCATCGAAGGCGAGCCGACGAACTTTGCGACATAGACGTTCGCTGGCCGGTCGTAGACTGTTTGCGGATCGTCGAGCTGCTGCACGACACCGCCCTTCATCACCGCCACGCGCGTCGCCAGGGTCATCGCTTCGATCTGGTCGTGGGTGACATAGACAATTGTCGTGCCGAGCCGTGCGTGCAGGCGCTTTATCTCCGTGCGCATGTCGACACGGAGCTTTGCGTCGAGGTTCGACAACGGTTCATCGAACAGGAACAATTTGGGCTGTCGCACGATGGCGCGTCCCATCGCAACGCGCTGGCGCTGACCGCCGGACAGTTGCGAGGGCTTGCGGTCCAAAAGGTGGGTGATCTGCAGCAGGTCCGCCGCAGCTCGAACGGCCTTATCGCGCTGGGCTGGCGATATGCCGCGGATCTTCATGCCGAATTCGATATTCTGTCGAACCGTCATCGTCGGATAGAGCGCATAGGACTGGAACACCATCGCGATGTCCCGGTCTTTCGGTGACAACTCGTTCACGACCTTTCCGGCAATCCGGACCTCGCCACCCGAGATGTTCTCCAGGCCGGCAATCATGTTCAGAAGCGTCGACTTTCCACATCCGGACGGGCCTAAAAGGACGAGGAAGTCACCCGTGCCGATCGAGATGCTCACCTCCTTGAGGACCTCGAGATTGCCGTAGGTTTTGCGAACGCGATCGATTTCAAGAGTGGACATGGGATCAGCCTTTCACGGCGCCGGCCGTCAATCCGCGGACGAAGTAGCGTCCTGCGACGATGTAGACCAAGAGAGTGGGGATGGCGGCGATCATGGCCGCGGCCATATCGACGTTGTACTGCTTGCGCCCGGTGGTGACGTTGACGATGTTGTTGAGCGCAACCGTCATCGGGCTGTTGCCACCGGATGTGAACGAGACACCGAACAGGAAATCGTTCCAGATCTGCGTGAACTGCCAGATACAGGAGACCACGACGATCGGGATCGATGTGGGCAGGATGACACTCCAGAAGATCCTGAAGAAGCCCGCTCCGTCCACCATGGCGGCCTTGGTGAGTTCGTCGGGTAGCGAGACGAAAAAATTCCGGAAAAACAGCGTCGTGAAGCAGATGCCGTAGGCGACATGGACAAACACGAGGCCCGGAATGCTGCCCGCAAGGCCGAGGAGCCCCAGCGTCCGCGCCATCGGAATGAGGATCGCCTGATAGGGCAGGAAGCATCCGAAGAGCAGCAAGCCGAAGACGAGGTTTGCGCCAGGAAATCGCCACTTCGTCAGAATGTAGCCGTTGATGGCGCCGATGCCGGTCGAAAGGACGACGGCCGGAATGACCATGAGCAGCGAGTTGGCGAAATAGGGCTTCAGACCCGTGCACTCGGTGCCGATGCAGGCCTCAGACCAGGCCGCACGCCAGGCGTCGAGCGTGATCGTTTGCGGAAGTCCGATGAAGGAGCCGCCATAGATTTCATCAAGCGGCTTGAGCGAGGTCACCACCATCACCCAGAGGGGCATCAGGTAGAGAGCCGCCATGACACAGAGTGGACCATAGATGAGCAGGCGACCGAAACGCATGCGAGTTTTCCACGGGAGTGCTTCGTCGATCGGTTTGTGCTGCGCGAGGGCGTTAGCCATTGTTGCGCTCCCGAAGTTCGGAATAGAGATAGGGGACGATAATGGCCGCGACGGTCATGAGCATCATGACGGCGCTCGCCGCCCCGACGCCCATCTGGTTCCTGCGGAAGGTCGCGGAGAACATGAAGGTCGACGGAAGTTCCGTGGCAGATCCCGGACCGGCATTCGTCAGCGCCAGCACGAGGTCGAAGCTCTTGATGGCGATATAGCTCAAGAGAACGATGACGCTCAGCATCGCCGGGCGCAGCATCGGGATGATGATCTGCCGGTAGATGAGCGGCAGACCGGCGCCCTCGATCTGCGCAGCCTTGATGACCGAGTTGTCTATGCCTCTGAGGCCGGCCAGGAAAATCGCCATGGCGAACCCCGAGGATTGCCAGACCCCAGCAATGACGACGGTGTAGATCGCCATGTTCGGATCGGTGATCCAGTCGAAGGTAAAGCCAGTCCAGCCGAGTTCGTTGACGACCTTCTGGATGCCGAGACCGGGGTTCATGATCCATTTCCATGCCGTCCCGGTAACGATGAACGACAGGGCCATCGGATACAGATAAACCGCCCTCAGGAATCCCTCCGCCCGAATGTTCTGGTCGAGCAGGATCGCCATCAACAGCCCGATTCCCGTCGACAGGAACAGGAAGAGCGCGGAAAAGATGAACAGGTTCGCGACGGCAGTGTGCCAGCGGGGCGTCGCCCACAGCCGGACGAATTGCTCCAGGCCCACGAAGTCGTACACCGGCACGAACTTCGAGGAGGTGAAAGAGATCACCCCTGTCCAAAGGATGAACAGGTAGACCGTGACGATGACGACGAGCAAGCTGGGAGCGACGACAATGCGTGGAAGCCAGCCAGCCAATCGTGATGAAAAACTCTTGGCGGCGTTCATGAGCTAGCTCCGATGACCGGGTCCATTGAGAGGCCGGGTACCAAGGGCACCCGGCCGGTGTGTCAGCGGGCGTTGTCGATGCCTTCGACGAGCATTTTGACCGCGTCTTGCGAAGCCATGTTGCCGACAAAGAACTGGGCGGCGACATCACCGAAGACGGATGCGAATTCCGGCTTGGCGGCGAAGCCGTGGGTCATCGCGCCCAACATGCTGCCCGCCTTGATAGCTTCGGCACGTTCATTGAAGCCGAGTTTCGCGCAGTCATCGAAATCGTCCACGGAGACATCCGTCCGCGCCGGGATGGAACCCTTGATCAGGTTGAAGCCCTTCTGCACCGCCGGGTCCATGATCGTTTCGGCGAGAGCCACCTGGGCGTTCTGAACAGTCTCGTCCTTCACTGTGAACATGCCGAAGCTGTCGATGACGTACTGGAACGTCGGGACCTTGGCCGGCGTCGCGAAGCAGTAGAAATCGGCGTTCGGCTTCAGCCCCTTGGCCAGGAATTCGCCCTTCGCCCAGTCTCCCATGAACTGCATGGCAGCTTCGCCATTGATGACCAAGCCGGTGGCGACGGCCCAATCCCGGCCGACGAAATTGTCGTCGACGAGGCCACGGACCTCGCGCAGCGTGTCGAATAGCTTGACCATCTCCGGACTGTTCAGCGCCGCCGGATCGAGGTCGATTGCTACCTTCTTGTAGAATTCCGGCCCGTACAGGTCCGACAGCAGCGCATCGAAGATGATGCCGATCTGCCATGGCTCGTCGCCCATGGCGACCGGCGTGATCCCTTTCTCCTTGAGCCTTTTCCCGGCTGCGATCAGGTCCGCCCAGGTCTTCGGAACGGCGATGCCGGCCTCGTCGAAGATCTTCTTGTTGGCCCACACCCAGTTCTGCCGGTGCATGTTGATCGGTGCCGCGATGAAGGCGTCTCCCGAGGTTACGAATGTGAGCAATTGCGGGGGAAGCGCCTCACGCCAGCCGCCAGCCTTGGCAAGGTCGTTCAGATCGCGAACGACGCCCTGTTCCGCCCATTGTGGACCTTCCCAGCCGAGAAACTGCATTGCCCCGGGCGGGTCGCCGGAAGTCAGGCGCGACCTCAGGGCCTGCTGCGCGTTTGCGCCGCTCATCCCTCCGACAGCTGAATCCTTCCACTGGAAACCCTTGGTCTCTAAGTCCTTGCGGATGACGTTCAGGGCGTTGACTTCGCTTTGCGAAACCCAATGGTGGAGAACCTCGATCGTGCCTTCCGCACGCGCGGACGCCGGCACCAGCATCGTGGCAGCGACGAGACTTGCAAGAAACTTTGACATCTATGTATTCCTCTCTGGTTACGGTTGATCGCTGGCCCTTGGCAGGCTCTCTGCGCGAAGTTATTGGTTGGGGTCTGCCGGCATGGCGTAGCCGACGTTCTTGCGGCCGTAGCGGCGAACGCGGATGTTCGATTGCTCTGCGTGGCCGGCAAATCCTTCCATGAGGCAAAGTCGCGAGCCGTATTGCCCGATCAATGCCGATGCCTCGTCCGTCTCGATACGCTGGTAGGTGCAGGTCTTGAGGAACTTCCCGACCCAGAGGCCACCGGTGTAGCGGGCAGCCTTGTTCGTCGGCAGCGTGTGGTTGGTACCGATGACCTTGTCTCCGAAGGAGACGTTGGTGCGGGCACCCAGGAACAGCGCGCCGTAATTTCGCATATTGTCGAGGAAGTAATCGGGATCGCGGGTCAGGATCTGAACGTGCTCGGAGGCAATCCGGTCACCTTCGGCGACCATCTCGTCGATCGTGTCGCAGAGGATGACTTCGCCGAAGTCTTCCCATGCCTTTGCGGCAATTGCCGCGGTCGGCAGGATCTTCAGCAGGCGATCGATTTCGCTCAGGGTCTCGCGGGCAAGCTTTTCCGAGTTCGTGATCAGAACCGCGGGCGAGTTTACGCCGTGTTCGGCCTGTCCCAGAAGGTCGGTCGCGACCAGTTCGCCATCGGCGCTGTCGTCGGCGATCACGAGGGTTTCGGTCGGCCCGGCGAAGAGATCGATGCCCACCTTGCCGAAAAGCAGCCGCTTGGCTTCGGCCACATAAGCGTTGCCGGGGCCGGTTAGCATGTCGACGGGTGCGATTGTTTCCGTCCCGTAAGCCATGGCCGCGATCGCCTGGACACCGCCGAGGCAATAGATCTCGTCGGCGCCGGCGAGCGCCTGGGCAGCGACGATTTTCTCGGAAATCCTGCTCTGAAATGGAGGGGCGCAGGTGATGACGCGCTCGCAGCCCGCAACCCGCGCGGTCAGCACCGTCATATGCGCTGAAGCCAGCAGCGGATATTTGCCACCGGGGACATAGCAGCCGACATTCTGGATCGGCAAGTTGCGATGACCCAGGATCACTCCGGGAAGAGTCTCGACCTCGAGATTGGTCAGCGTCGCCTTCTGAGCTTCAGCGAACTTCCGAACCTGATCCTGGGCGAAATCGAGGTCTTCCCGTTCCTGCCGCGTGAGTAAATTGATGGACCGTTCGATTTCGTCCTTGGAAAGCCGATAGGTTTCGCGATCCAACTTGTCGAACTGGATCGACAGTTCGCGAACTGCCTTGTCCCCACCTTCCCGGATCTTTGCGAGAAGCGCCTCGACTGCTTTCGTCACCGCGCTCTCGGTATCGCCTTCTTCTACGGAGACCTGCGCTGATTTGATGTGCCGTATCATGACAAAGACTCTTCGTTTACGGTCGCCGCAAGCGCCGCACTCTCAACTGGATGGATGGTGAGGTGCGAGGGCGGCCTGACGCCTCCTCGCGTCGCGCACTTAGAGATGCTGCTCGCGGGCACGCATCTCGGCGTAAGCAGCCTGTTCCTTCTCGTAATAGGCTGGCGACGGGAAGTCCCACCAGCCGGTGGCGAAAGGACCTGCCGCATCGCGCGATACGATGACTTCGACCAGCGCCGGACCGCCGCATTCAAGCGCCGCTTTCAGGCTGCTTTCGAGATCCTCGTCCTTCTCGACCCTCCAGGCCTCCAGGCCGAAGGCGCGCGCCGAAGCAGCAATATCGGCCGAATAGGGCTCGCCATTGCCGGCGTGACGGTTGAACTCCGATGCAATGTGACGTCCCATGAACTTGCGCTGACCGCCACGGATCGACATGTAGCCTTGGTTGTTCAGCACCAGGAACACCACGTTGATGCCGTTCATTGCTGCCGTACCCATTTCCGGGAGC
>Ga0214544_1000012_pt1 | contig 229808 bp, 211 predicted proteins | sample CNSS3metaG_FD_160074 | JGI IMG/M metagenome (GOLD analysis project Ga0214544, IMG submission 160074) | Root nodule microbial communities from cowpea collected in UCLA plant growth center, Los Angeles, California, USA - CNSS3 | ecosystem: Host-associated > Plants > Roots > Nodule | place: USA...
ACGTCCGGCGGCGAGGTCCTGGTTGGCCTCGTCCTGGGTCTGATACTCCTTGATCTCCACGCCGGCCGGCGCGAAATGCTTGGTCGCATAGGCCTGGTGCACCGTCGAGACCTGCACGCCGACAGTTTTGCCGGCAAGGCCTTCCGGCGTCGGCTTGATGTCCTCGCCCTTGGTGCCGATCACCCCGGTGGGGGTGTTGTAGTACTTGTCGGAGAAATCGATGGTCTTCAGTCGTTCCTCGGTGATCGACATCGACCCGATGATCATGTCGATCTTCTTCGCGGTGAGCGCCGGGATAATGCCATCCCAGGCTACCGGCGTGACCACGCAATCGAGCTTGGCCTCGGCGCAGACCGCCTTCATGAACTCGATCTCCCAGCCTTCCCAATTGCCGTTGGCGTCGGGCGAGGTGAAGGGAGGGTAGGGTTCGGCGGCAATGCCGACCTTGACCGTTTCTGCAGATGAGGCGGCGGCGCCGGTAACCGCCAGGGCGGCGGTGAGCGCCAGGAGCTTCAATGTCTTCTTCATGCTGTTCCCCTTTGTGGTTGTTTAGCATTCAGGAATTCAATGAATAGAGCTGATGAATTTCTTCAGCCTTTCGGATTTCGGCGCGCCGAAGATGGCCTCGGGAGGCCCTTGTTCCTCGATGATGCCGTCGTGCAGGAAGACGATGTGGTTGGCGACGCTGCGGGCGAACTTCATCTCATGGGTGACGAGGATCATCGTTCGCTTTTCGCGCGCAAGATCGCCGATCACCGAGAGCACCTCGCCGACAAGTTCCGGATCGAGCGCTGAAGTCGGCTCGTCGAAGAGCATGACGAGCGGCTGGATCGCCAGCGCCCGGGCGATCGCGGCCCGCTGCTGCTGGCCGCCGGAAAGGAAGGCGGGATAGGCATCTTTCTTTTCGTAGAGCCCGACCCGCCTGAGCAGAGCTTCCGCCGCCTCCATCGCCTCTGCCTTCGAACTTCCGAGCACATGCACCGGCGCCTCGATGACGTTTTCGATGATCGTCATGTGCTGCCACAGATTGAAGCTCTGGAAAACCATGCCGAGGCTCGATCGGATGCGCTGCACCTGCTTGCGATCCGCCGGCACCAGTCCGCCACGGCCGTCGGGCTTCATTCGGATCTCTTCGCCATGCACGCTGACACTGCCAGCGGAAGGCAGTTCCAGCATGTTGATGCAGCGCAGCAGCGTCGATTTGCCCGAGCCGCTGCCGCCGATGATCGCGATGACGTCGCCTCTCCTCGCGGAAAGCGATACGCCCTTCAGCACTTCCAGCGGCCCGAAACGCTTGTGGAGGTCCGAGACCGCGACTGCTTCGGCCGTATCCGTCATCGGCGGACGGTTCCCGTAGTTCGCAAAGTGCTGGAAGGCATGAAAACTGTCCCCTGATCGCGCTGTCGTTCAGCATCTTCGTTTGTCATGCTGTTTCTTGAGGGGCATGGTTGCACTTGTGCTGCTATTATTCAAGTGTATAATAAATTCGCGCCGAAATTTCCGGCGGACCTCGCTTTCACCAACCCCCGCAGGAGCAGCGCATGAGCCGAAACGGATGGCATGTAACGACGCGGACGGTAGGTGGCGGGCCGGGCGCATCGGCCCGAAAATCGTACCCGATTTTCGGAAAGCTCCATGCGCAAATTCAAAGAGTCACGGCGACCTTTGCGCGTCTGAAAAGACGCGCGACGCTGTAGGAGGCGGGTGTGAGCCGCCGCAGCTTCCATCGCGCTCCGGAGGGTGAGCGCCGGCAGGAACTGATCGAGGCGACGCTCGATTGCATCTCGGAGCTCGGCCTGAAGGGTGCGACCGTCCGACAGATCGCCGTGCGTGCCGGTGTCACCGCAGGGCTCGTCCGGCACTACTTTGATTCCAAGGATCAGATGATCGCGGAGGCTTATCGCAGCGTCATCGCATCGCTGACGGATAAGGCCAGGAACGTCGAGGGCGATCCGGCGATCAGGCTCAAAGACTTCATTGCCATCAATCTGACTGAGCCGGTGGCCGACAGTCGCAGCGTCTCCTTGTGGGCAGCCTTCATCAGCCAGGTGCGCGTCGACCCGGCGCTCGCCGAGATTCACCGGGAAGGTTATCTTGCCTTCCGCAATGCGCTTCAGGTCCTGTTGAGCGATTTCCTCGCTGCCAAAGGCAGGCCTGCGAGCGCGGAGGTCTGTCGCCGCCACGCGATCGCGATCAACGGCCTCGTGGACGGGCTTTGGATCGAAGGCTGCCTCGCCGGCGACCTCTTCCGCGAGGGAGAACTGATCAGCATCGCCATGGCCTCGGTCGAGGCGCTGCTTGATCTTCCTATAGAAGAATAAAGGACGGGAGAAACTCAATGCGCTATGCGTCGATCACGTCGCGGCTGGCCGATCTCGGCTCCGGCAAGTGGTCGCTGCACATTCGTGCGCGGCAATTGAAGGCAAGCGGCGCGGACGTCATCGAACTGACGATCGGCGAGCCGGACCTGCCGCCGGATCGCGCCCTTCTCGATGAATGCCAGCGCGCGATGGACACGGGACGTTACCGCTATTCGAACGGCCGCGGGGAACCGGCTGTCCTGGCGGCGTTGGCGGAAAAGTACCGTCGTCGCCGGGCCGATGTGACGAAGGAGAACGTTCTCTGCTTTCCCGGTACCCAGACCGCGCTTTTCGCCGTGATGCTGGGGCTCGCCGAGGCCGGCGACGGCGTAATCGTCGGCGATCCGCTCTATGCCACCTATGAAGGCGTCATTCGGGCCACCGGCGCCCATCCGGTCTTTGTGCCGTTGAGGCCGAACTTCGGATTCCGCATGCGGGCCGAAGACCTGGAGAGCGCCGTCACCCCCGAGTGCCGCGTGCTGCTCCTGAATACGCCGCACAACCCGACCGGTGCGGTCTTGACCGCAGCGGAAATAGCGGCGATCGGCAACGTGGCACGCCGCCACGATCTCTGGATCGTCTGCGACGAGGTTTATGAGGAACTGGTCTTCGGCGGGACGTTCGCCTCGCCCTTCGACAATCCCGACCTCGCCGAGCGCACCATCGTCGTCTCGTCGATTTCGAAGTCCCATGCAGCGCCAGGGTTCCGCAGCGGCTGGGCGGTGGGACCGGCCGAGTTCACCCGCCGCCTCCTGCCGGTTTCCGAAACCATGCTCTTCGGCCAGCAGCCCTTCATCGCCGATATGACTGCCTATGCGCTGACGCATGACATCGATACCGCGCGCCAGATGCGGCAAGCGTATGGCCGGCGCGCGGGACTTATAGTCGACGGTCTTGCCTGTGCCTCGGGCGTCAAGGCGCTGCGGCCGGAAGCGGGCATGTTCGCGCTGATCGACGTCTCCGATACGGGTCTTTCGGGTGAGGCATTTGCCTGGACGCTGTTGGAGGAGGAGGGTGTGGCGGTGATGCCCGGATCATCATTCGGTCGGCAGGCGGAGGGCTTCCTCCGCGTGAGCCTCACCGTTCCGGATCAGGATATCGACGAGGCTTGCCGCCGTATCGCCGCCACGGCCGAGCGCTGCCTGCGGCGGAAGGAGCGTTGCGCATGATTGCTGCCATGAAAACCGTCGGCGAAGCTCTCATCGATCTGCTCGAGGCAAACGGAGTCGAGGTCGTCTTCGGCATTCCCGGCGTCCACACGGTGGAACTCTACCGCGGCCTTGCGGGTTCGAACATCCGTCACGTGACCCCGCGCCACGAGCAGGGCGCCGGTTTCATGGCGGATGGATATGCGCGCGTCAGCGGCAAGCCGGGCGTGGCGCTGGTGATCACCGGGCCGGGGCTAACCAACACGATTACGGCGATGGCCCAGGCCCGGCAGGATTCGATCCCGATGCTGGTGATCTCCGGGGTCAACCGCCGGGATTCGCTCGGCCACGGACGCGGTCTTTTGCATGAACTGCCCGACCAGCAGGGAATGATGAAGACCCTGGCGCTTTATTCGCACACGCTCCTCAATCCGGCCGACCTGCCGCTGGTTGTCGACCGCGCCTTTGCCGTGCTGCTCTCGGGTCGGCCGGGTCCGGTGCACATCGAAATTCCGACCGACGTGATGGCCGAGAGGATTGAGAGCGGCGTCATTCGGCCCGCCGCGGCGACTCGCCCGCGCGCAGACGGCGAAACCCTGCAGAGGGCGGCGATCCTCTGCGCCGAAGCCTCGTGCCCGGTCATCCTCTGTGGCGGCGGCGCCTTGGCGGCGGAGGCGGAGGTGCGGGCACTCGCCGAACGGATCGGCGCGCCTGTGGTAACGACCGTAAACGCCCGCGGCATGCTCGGCGGACATACCCTGCGCGTGCCAGCGAGCCCGAGCCTCAAGGCGGTCCGCGCCCTGCTGCGCGACGCCGATCTCGTGCTGGCGCTCGGTACGGAGATGGGCCAGACAGACTACGATCTCTATGCCGATGGCGGCTTTCCCGAACTCGGCAACCTGATCCGCACTGACATCGACGCGACGCAACTCGCGAGGGGGCCACGGGCGGTACTTTCAATCCTTTCGGGGGCGAGGACGGCGGCAGCGGGAATACTCGGCTTTCTGCCCGGCCACCTCGCCAAGGACGGCGCGCCACGGGCGGACTCGGCGCGCAAGGCGGCCTTGAAGGAATTGGCACCGAAGATGCGGGCCGAGGTGGGCGTGATCGACATGATCTACGAGGCGCTGCCCGATTGCACCATCGTCGGCGACTCGACGCAGGTTGTCTATGCTGGCAATCTTTATTGCGACGCGCCGCGGCAGCGCGCCTGGTTCAATTCGGCGACGGGCTATGGCGCGCTCGGCTATGCGCCCCCGGCGGCCGTCGGCGCGGCCGTTGCCGATGGCGCGAGGCCTGTCGTCTGTCTCGTCGGTGACGGCGGCTTTCAGTTCTCGCTCGCGGAGATCGGCTCGGCCGTCGATGCCAATGTGCGGGTGATCTTCCTCGTCTGGAACAATGATGGTTATCAGGAAATCGAGTCCTACATGCGCGAGTCCGGCATCACGCCGGAAGGGGTCAAGCCATCGGCGCCGGATTTCCTGCTGACGGCCAAAGCCTACGGTGTTCCGGCAGAGCGTCTGGCCGATAGCCGAAACCTGCCGCAGGCGCTCGCCGATGCCTCCGCGCGGGCGGGGCCGTCGCTGATCGAGATCCATCAAACGAAGACCGCCGGCGCCCCCGGCTAGCGCATCGGCCCGAAAACCGGAACCGATTTTCGGAAAGCTCGATGCGCAGATCCAAAACCACCCTGGATTTGACATTTTCGCGTCGGAATGGTGATAAGGGCGCCGACGCTCGAATCCGGCCACGTTCTTCCGTTAGGCTTGGGTCCCGGGCGCCGATAGAAAGGAACCGCGTCCCGATGTACCTCTTGGGTGGTGGCAGCAAGAGCATGCATGCCGGCCGGCTTCTGGCCGTGCTGTGGCTGTTTTGCGCCTCCTTCGCCATGCAGGCAATCGCGGTCGGGCAAAGCGTCTCGAGCCGGCTTGGCGCCGGCGCGCAGACCGGCGATGTCGCCGCACCCGATTCCGGCTCGTCCAATCGCCCGGCGGCCCGTCAGCTCGCCAGAGCCGTCGCCTTGCCGGATGTTCGCTCCATGGCCGCCCAGGCGGAAGGGAAATCGACCGTCGGCGGCGATCTTGGTGCGGCTCTTCCGCCAGAGTTTTCCGTCGTTCCGGCTGCTCTCGGCGGTCGGCCGGCGCCGGTAGCGCGGACGGAAGTTCTTGTCCGAGCACCGCGCCAGAGCGAGCACATCCGGGCCCCGCCCGGGGCTTAGAAGATCATGGGCGCTCGGGCGGACGGTTTTCGGATCTGCTCGAAATGACAAGAACTCACGCCCGGATGCTGCCGCACAGGCGCGTTCAGGCATTTATGGAAATTCCACATGCGTACATCAAGATGGGCGATTCTCGCCTATGTCGCGATCGTTATCTTCGGATGCCTCGCGGCGCTGCCGAGCGTGCTGCCGCCAGGATTGCGGCAGCAATTCACTTCCGTTCTGCCGTTCGAGCCCGTCACACTCGGCCTTGACCTCAAGGGCGGCTCGCATCTCGTTCTCGAAGTCGATGCCGCCGGTCTGCAGAAGGCCCGCGTCAACACGCTTCTCGACGACACTCGCCGGCTGTTGCGCGGCGAGCGCGTCTCCGCCTCTTCGGCGCGTATCAGCGGTAACACGGTAACGGTGAGCATCCCCGATGCTGCCGACCTGGAAAAGGTGCTGCCGAAACTGCAGGAACTGGCAACGCCCGTAAGTGTTATCGGCTTCGGCGCCTCGGCTCCCGAAGTCGAGGTGACGACGTCCGGTGACGTCATCACGCTCTCGCTCACCGAGGCGGGGCTTGCCGATCGCATGACCAAAGCGGTCGAGCAGAGCTTGGAGATCATCCGCAACCGCGTCGACCAGGTCGGCGTCGCCGAGCCGCTGATCCAGCGCATCGGCTCCAACCGCATCCTCGTTCAGCTGCCGGGCCTTCAGGATCCGACGCGCCTTCGTGAGCTTCTTGGCTCCACCGCGCAGATGAGCTTCCACATGCTGGACCAGAGCGTGGACGTGACAGAGTCGCCGCCGCGCGGGGTCGAGATCCTTCCCGGCGCAAATGACGGCAACAGATATCCAATCGAAAGCCGTGTCGCGATTTCGGGCGAGCGGCTTGCCGATGCCAAAGTCGGCTTCGACCAGCAGACGAACCAGCCGGTGGTGGACTTCAGCTTCGATTCGCTCGGTGCGCGCCAGTTCGCCGAGATCACCCGGGAAAATGTCGGCCGGCCATTTGCGGTCGTTCTTGACGGCAAGGTCCTGACGGCGCCGGTCATCAACGAGCCGATCCTCGGCGGCCGTGGCCAGATCAGCGGCAACTTCACGGTCGAGGAGGCAACGGTCCTTTCGGCGCTGCTGCGCTCCGGTGCCCTGCCGGCGCCGCTGACGATCATCGAAGAGCGCTCCGTCGGACCGAACCTCGGCAGCGATTCGATCCGCATGGGTCTCTATACAGGTCTGGTCGGCTTCGGGCTCGTCATCAGCCTCATGGTCGTGCTTTACGGCGCCTGGGGCATGATCGCCAATGTCGGCCTGTTGCTGCACACGATCATGACCATCGGCGTCCTCGCCCTGATCGGTTCGACGCTGACCCTTCCCGGCATCGCGGGTATCATCCTCGGCATCGGCATGGCGGTCGACGCCAACATCCTGATCAACGCGCGCATTCGAGAAGAGACGGAAGCCGGTGCCGGTGCGATGAAGGCGTTGGACGTCGGTTTCAACAAGGCCTATGCGACGATCCTCGATTCGAATGTCACCACGCTCGTGGGCACGGTGCTCCTGTTCTGGCTCGGCAGCGGGCCGGTGAGAGGCTTCGCCGTGACCATGATGCTCGGCATCATCATCTCGATGTTTACCTCGGTGACGGTCGTGCGCCTGCTGATGCGCGAGGTCGTCGTTCGCCGCAAGATGAAGAAGCTGGAGATACCGTCGCTCTTCGGCCGGGTGCCGCATCTGCCGACAATCTCCTTCATGAAGCGGCGGTATCAGGCGATCGGCTTTTCGGCCTTTCTGTCGATCAGCTCCGTCGTGCTGTTCTTCACGCCGGGTCTCAACTACGGCATCGACTTCATCGGTGGTATTCAGGTCGAAGCAGTTTCGAAGGAAAAGATCGATCTGCCGACGTTGCGCCATGGTCTCGAAGAGCTCAATCTCGGCGAGGTGGCGCTGCAGGACTTCGGCGGCGGCCAGTCGGTGCTAATCCGCGTCCAGCGCCAGCCGGGTGGCGAAAAGGAGCAGACGGCGGCGCTGAACCGGATAAAGGAGGCCGTGGCAACCGCGGTGCCAGGCGCAACGCTCGATCGGACCGAGGTCGTCGGCCCCACGATCAGCACGGAACTCGCACGTTCGGGCTCGCTCGCCGTCGGCCTCGCCATGCTGGCGATCCTGCTCTACATCTGGTTCCGCTTCGAGTGGCACTTCGCCGTCGGCGCGATCGCCGTGCTCCTGCTCGACATCACCAAGACCATCGGCTTCTTCGCGCTCACCGGCGTGGACTTCAACCTGACGGCAATCGCCGCATTGCTGACAATGATCGGCTACTCGGTGAACGACAAGGTGGTCGTCTACGACCGCATGCGCGAGAACCTGCGCAAGTACAAGTCGATGCCTTTCTCCGAACTCATCGACATGAGCATCAACCAGGTGATCGCGCGATGCATCTTCACCTCGGTCGCGACGGCCTTGTCGTTGGTGCCGATGGCGATCTGGGGCGGCGAGGTCGTGCGCAGCTTCGCCTGGCCGATGATCTTCGGCGTCATCGTCGCAACCACCTCGTCGATTTACATCGGCGGGCCGATCCTTTTGTTCCTGAGCCGCTGGTGGAAGGATCGGGAGGCGAGCCGCTCCGGAGTGCAGCCGGCTGGAACGCCTTAGCGGTTCATTTGAGGAGCTGGAAGCGGAGAAGCGCTTCCTTTCGAACAATTAAAGGGGCGGCCTGCGGGCCGCCCCTTTTTCGTCGGAAAGTGCTGTCTTTTTAGAGCTGTCCCTTGCAGGTCGATTCGATGCTACCTAGATAGCGCGAAGGTCCGCTAGGGACGGCAAATGGAATTCTCTGCAGGAGATGGGAAGTCGGGAGAATTTTTTTTCTCGTTCTTGTTTCTGTGATTGACTAATTGGTAGATTATTCTAGTTTGCAGAGCGAAGCGGAGCTGAGTCCGCTTCGTATCGTTCATCAACCGTCGCGGCGCTGCCGCGCCAAGCCAAAGGAGAGTGACATGTCAAGAATGATCTCGACCGCCGCTTTCTGCGGCTCTCGTTCCCTTTGTCGTGCAACGGTGAAAGGTCTCATTGGCAGCCTCTGCCGAATGTGACCATTCGACCCACCGAAATCACCTCTGCCGAAAATTTGAAGATCCGCGCGTGAAGCGTGGGGGAGCGTCATTGCATGAACAGGCAAGTTATCGAACATGACGGTGTACCCGTCGGCGTTGTTATTCCCGATCAGGGGCAGGTCAAGTTTCTGGCGGTGAAGTATCACGTCTGGGATCTCGATGCTCAGCGGTTCCGCTCGGCCGATGAGGCGAAGGCGGCTATTCGGCACCTGCTTGATGGTCAGGGTGTCCGGCCCGGGCACGGCGGTGTGGCGGCGGCGTGACTTGCTCGGTCTGCGGCGTCTCGCCTGAACTGACCGTGTATCGGTGCTTCCGCGCGTCCGGGTGCGACGCGCGGCGCGCGCCTTTGGTCGGGCTACCCTCCGGCAGCGCCGACTGGCTGATCTGAACTGTGCGAAAACGACCGCGGCGCACCGAAATTCAGCGCCATGATGGCTTGGTTCTTCAAGAAAAAGGGCTTATTGCCTCCGAATACTTTCTCGCCGCACCGCCGTGAGCCGGCCCTAGCGGCCATCTTTGCTCCATGCCGGGGATCGGAAATGGTATTGAGACATGTGAAGGCGGATGGGCATTCGAGCGGTGCCGTGCTTAATTCGATCGGTAGGACGATTACGACAGCGTCGAATGGCATCAAGGCACTGGCGGATCACCTGGTAACTGATGAAGTCTTCACGCGCAGCCTGGTCGATGCCGTCGAACTCATCGGCGATGGGCGTGGCCGCGTCGTAGTTTCTGGCGTTGGCAAGAGTGGTCATATCGGCCGCAAGATTGCAGCGACCATGGCCTCCACCGGCACCTCCGCCTATTTCGTCCATCCGACGGAAGCAAGCCATGGTGATCTCGGCATGATCACCTCCGACGACGTCCTGATCCTGCTTTCCTGGTCGGGTGAGACGGCGGAGCTCGCCAACATGCTCACCTACGCCAAGCGCTTCAAGGTGCCGATCGTCTCGATCTCATCCAATCGGGACAGCATCCTCGCGCGCAACTCGGACGTTGCTTTGGTGCTGCCGAAAGTGCCGGAGGCCTGTCCGCATGGGCTGGCGCCGACGACCTCGGCCATGCTGCAGCTTGCGGTCGGCGACGCGCTGGCGATCGCGCTCCTTGAACGGCGCGGTTTTTCCGCGGAAGACTTCAAGACCTTCCACCCAGGCGGCAAGCTGGGAGCGCAATTGCGCCTGGTTCAGGAACTGGCGCATGTAGCGGAGCAGGTGCCGCTGCTCGCCGTCGGCCGGCCGATGAGTGAGGCGGTTATCGAGATGTCGTCAAAGGGTTTCGGCGTTGTCGGCATCGTTGATGAACGTGGCGCATTGATCGGCGTCATCACCGACGGCGACCTGCGCCGTCACATGGCCGGCGACCTGTTGAGCCAACCCGTGGAGGAAGTGATGTCGCGCAATCCGCGCGTGGTTCACGGCGACGTGCTCGCCAGCGCCGCCATGGAGTTCATGCAGGAGCATAAGGTCACCGTGCTCTTCCTCGTCGACGAGACGGGGCTTCCCACCGGTATCCTGCACATTCACGATCTCCTGCGCGCCGGGGTCGCCTGACGTAGGTCAGGCTCTTTTCTGGGGCTTCTGCCGCGGCGGGGGATCGACGAAGGCTCCCGGCTGGTTGACCGTATGCTCCTGCAGCCGCTTGGCGATTGCCTCGGCGCCTGCGTCGGTTCCGGCCTTGGAATAGAAATTGCCGCGGACCTGGATGGACGCCGCCAACAGGCGGAACATGGCCGCGCTCAGGGCGGGATCCGGCAGTTGCGGCGCCGCCCAAAAGGCGTCGAGAGGCTGTTGGTCCGTCAACCCGTGGATATCGAAGATGGCCCTGCCGAGGACCTTGACGGGTTTACCCTGCCGTAGCGCGTGCAGCCCGGCTGTCGAATTGACCGTCACCATGCCGGCGCTCCTCTCCGTCAGAACATCCAGATTGCCGCCGTCGATATAGGCGACACGATCTCCGATCCCGAGCATTGCTGCTTTCCTGACGGCGATCCTGCGCCAGGGAATGAGGCTGTTGTCGAGAGGATGGACCTTGATCACCAGCTTTGCAGTGCTCGGGGCGTGTTGGGCGAAGGAGATCAGGATATCCTCGATCGCCTCCTTCTGGCTGTTGAAGGGTGAGTGCGCGCGCAACTGATAGTCGGTCTCAACCTGCAGGGGATAGATAAAATAGGGGCTGTTCGCCGAAACGAGCGAGCGGATATTCGCCTCTGCCGCTTGGCTCTGACGCCTGGCTCCGGCCAGCCGCTTCAACCAGCCGGCATATTCGGCGATCGGATGAAAGATCGCGTGCCGGCGATAGCCGGGGAAGAGAAACCAGAGGAAAACATTCGGAAGGTTGTAAAGGAGGTCACAGGCTGCCTCGGCGACGAACGTCTGCGAGTAGCGCCGCCGCCAGTCGGGCTCGGGCAGCGCCGCAGCCGCTTCGAGAATTTGGCGGGGGTCGACCGGGAAGTGAGAATTGGCCGACATGCCGCCGCGCTCGAGCGTCAGCCAGTCCGGCCGAAGATATCCCATCTCCACGACGAAAACGGCAACCCCGTAGTTCCGCGCCGCGTTGATGGCGGTTTTGTGATAGGGGCGCTCCTCTCCGAGCAGGACGAGATCGCTGATGCCATGGCGGCGGATGAAATCATTCACAAAATCGGACCACCTGGAGAACGAGCCCCGATAATTGTATGCGCCGCCGCGCCGCCAGAAAATCTGATCGCCGGGGTTGAGGTTGATGCGCAAGCATCGATGGCCATGAGCTTCGAGCCGGGTGGCGATCTTGGCAAAGATCGGCGACGAAGGGCCCTGCAGGAACAGGAATGTCCGCCGATGGGTGTCGCTCGTCGCCGCGTCCTCTGTCATTGCTGCTATTCCACTGCTACTGCAGCGCCTCTTTCTGCAGGTTGGCGTGTCCAAACAGGGCGCGCAGAAGGTTCCACGGATGCTCGTCCTGGGGCGGCGTCGGGTGGTGGTTGGACGGACGGGCATTTGCGAGCGGCACGATGAAATAGTCCGTGCGCGGATCGGGGAACGGGTCGGCGAAGGATTTCAACAGCGGCGCGTGGTCGCCATAAAAGACGAGCCAGACCGGGCGCTCGAGCTTGCCGAGGCCGTCGACCAGCTTCTTCAGGGCGGCATCCGATTGCTCGAGGATCGCCAGATAGATTTCGACGGGATTGGTAAGGCCTTCGATGCGGCCCGGTTCCCAAGGCCCATGATTGGCCATGGAGGCGACGAAGAAGAAGCCGCTTTCGTCCTGAGGCAGCTTCGCGGCTTCCTCGAGCACGCGAGCGGTCAGCACCCCATCGGAGACGTAGAGACCGTCTGTTGCCGCATCATGGTCGAAGGCATCGAGCATGGTGAGCTTGTCGAAGCCGAGCACCGGCATTGCCTTGTGGCGCAAGAAGAATGTCCGGTCGTAGGGGTGGACGAAATGTGTGTGCCAGCCGGCCCGTTTCAATTTCCCCGGCCATACGACATCGGCATAGTGTGCTGCACGCAGATAGGGATAGCTCGCATCGACATGGATGTCGTCAGGTACGAGGCCGCTCAAGACGGCGAACTCGGTGCGGAGCGTGTAGCCGCCCTCGAAAACATTGCTCAACCGGCCCCACTGCACCGCCTGCTTGCGCAACCGGTCGATCGTTGGCAACTTGATCGAGTCGACACCGAAATGGCGCATGTCGATGAAGGATTCCGATTGCCAGACGACGATCAGCGGCGCCTCTTCGTGGCCGATCAGATCATGCACCGCGGCCAGCAGGCGCTCTGAGAGTTCCGCAACGATCTTCTCGCGCTTGACGCCGAGCCAGATGATGAAATGAAAAACCACCGAGCCGAAGGTGCCGAAGCGCACCGTACTCATCTTGACATTGACCTTGCCGACGAGGCGCTGGACAAGGGCGGCGGTCGGGCGGTTCACCGGACCATAGAACAGCAGGATCCAAGGGGCATTGGCGGCGAGGATCATCACCGCGATCCAGAACGCCTCGTCGCTCGTCGGCAGCACGCTCGGCTCAAAATACATGTAGAGACCGGAGACGCCGAAGACGTAGAGAAAGGCCACGATCCAGAACACGATGTTGAGCGATGTCGCATAGAAGATCGACTTGTATTTGAAGACATCTGCGACGAGGGCGATGTCGGAAAAGACCAAGGGCTCGCGAATGAACTTGAACTTCGCGCGGGAAATGCCGGTGAAGATGATGAAGAAGCTCATGGTGCCCGCCGCCGCATAGAGCGGGCGCCAGGAAATTGCGAAAAAACCGGCAAACACGAGCGCGATTACCGGAAGCCGGGCGACGATATCGATCAGATTCTGGTCGCGGCCAAAGGGAGAGGCATTCTTCCTGCGCTCGCGCTTCGGCAGGGCGAAGCGGTCGGTGAAGAAGATCACTGCGCAGGAAAGAAGATAGCAGCCAAGGGTCAGCGCTGTCGGGTAATCATGCAAATGAAAGGGGAGAACCGCCAAACCGATACCTTCAAGCCGTTTTTTTCCGCGCCGCAGTCTTTGGAGCGGGATGCGCTCACATGCTTTCGCGCCGCCGCCCCATATGCTTGTTCGCCGCATTGTGCGATGTCGGGTGATTCCACCTGACTGCAAAACGCTCCAAGCAGCACGCGTCCCGAGGCTTAGAGCCGTTCCTGTCTAAATGCTAACGTCGGCAGCGACAAGCCGCACATGACTGCCGATGGTCATCGTCCACGGCTGCGTGCGATCGCCCTATCGAACCACCAATCGAGGAGCGGTCGAACCGCCGGACCGAAGCGACCAAGCAAAAAGAGTGCAAGTCCGAAATGGATCTCGAACCGTCTTCGCTCGATCCCGGCGACGATCTTTCTCGCCACGGCATCGGCGCTCCAGGGCTTGACGGCTCCCATGACGATGCTCGCCTCCGGCGGACGCTGGTCGAGTTCCCGCTCGAACTGCGGCGTCTCGGTATCGGGCGGAAAGCTCACCGACACATGAACGTCGTGGCAGCGTGCTTCGCTTCGCAGCGCCTGCGCGAAGCCGTGAAGCGCGAATTTGGAAGCGCAATAGGCCGAATATCCATGAATGCCGATGAGGCCTGCGCCGGAGGATATCATCGCGATACGCCCCTTTCGCCGCCGCACCATGTCCGGATAGACGGCACGTATGGCATGCACAGTTCCGTAAAAATTGGTTTCCACCTGTCGGTTGAAAGAGAGCCCAGGCATGGCTTCGAATGGCGCCGGTTCGACCACGCCCGCCGAGGTTACGAGGATGTCGCACGGGCCGAAGGCTTCGATGCAGCGGGAGATCGCAGCGCCGACCTCCGTCTCATTCGTCACATCCGCCGCCTCGATGCGAATGTCGCCAGCATGGGCGCCGTATTCCGAAACAAGTTTGTGCGCCGCCAATTCAAGAAGATCGCGCGAGCGGGCGATCAGCGACAGCCGCGCGCCACGGGCGCCATAGATGGACGCGATCGCCATTCCTATGCCGCTGGAGCCGCCGGTGATGATCACGTGAGTCATGCTGGACACTCGCTTGCGGCCGCGGCAGCCGCGGTGGTGCTAACGTGCGGAGATTGCCTTCAGCATCTGCTCGATATCGACGCCGCCAAGCCCGAAATTGCGCTCCGTCAGGTCCTTCAGTCGCTCTGCGGTCAGCGCCACGGTGCGGCGGATCTGTTCTTCCGTGTGCTCGCTGGTGATGAAGAAGCGCAGCCGCGCGAGCCCTTCTGGCACAGCCGGATGGATGATCGGCAGCACATTGATGCCGGCGGCGAGGAGGTCGTTCGAAAGCTGTACGGCACGTAAGGAGTCGCCGACGATCACCGGCACGACCGAATAGCCGCCACTCAACCCGGTATCGAGGCCGGCCTCCTTGGCAAGCTTCAGGAACAGGCCGCCATTGCGCCGGAGCGCGGTGGTCCGCTCCGGTTCTCGTTCCAGGATATCGAGGCTTGCGACCGCCGCTGCGCCCAGGGCGGGCGCAAGGCCGACGCTGTAGACGAAACCGCCGGCCGAGGCCTTGAGCACGGCAGCCAGCGCCGCACTGCCGGCGATGTAGCCGCCGCAACTCGACGTGGTCTTCGACAGCGTTCCCATCCAGATATCGACCTCGTGCGGATCGATGCCGAAATGTTCGGCGAGACCCTTGCCGCGCTTGCCGAGGACGCCGAGCGAGTGGGCTTCGTCGACCATCAGCCAGAAACCGTATTCGGCCTTGAGCCTCAGCAGGGCTGGCAGGTTGGCGATATCGCCATCCATCGAGTAAATGCCCTCGACGATCACCATGATGTGGCGATAGTCGCCCGCGACCGTACGCAGAACATGCTCCAGGTCGGCCGTATCGTTGTGCTTGAAGAGACGGCGCGTGGCGCCCGAAAGCTTGATGCCGGCCAGCGCGCTGTTGTGAATGAACTCGTCGTGGATGACCAGGTCCTTGGGCCCCATCAGGCAGCTGATGGCGGCGACATTGGTCAGGTAGCCGCTGACGAAGCAGACGGCGGCGTCCACGCCGTAGAAACGCGCGATCCGCTCTTCCAGCTCGACGTGGACCGGCCGTTCGCCCGCCACGAGCCTGCTGGCCGAGGCCGAAATCCCGAAAGTCCCGATCGTCTCGCGCGTCCGCTCGAGGACATGGGCGTGCTTGTTCAAGCCGAGATAATCGTAAGACGCGAAATTGATCAGCGTACGGCCGTCGATCACCGTCGTCGCGCCGGCCGCGGTCTGGTGCGGTCGGTAGAATGGGTTGGCGATGCCGAGCTGTTCGCTCGCGAATTTCTGCGCCACCACCTGCTTGTATTCCGGCAGATCCTCGAAGCGGGCCTGCTGGCGACGCGGAGCGGGGGGCAACTCCCGCTCCGAGCGGGCCATCCGGTTGCGCTCGGACGAGTGATGAGTGTTCCTCATCCTGTCCAGCAGGTTCTCCTTGAGACTGCTGTTCATCTTGGAGAAGGTCTGGCCCTTTCCGTCGTTGCTCATTGGCTCAGCGCTTTCTCCTTTGCCGCTCCAACATGGCGTTGCGTCAATTCGGTGACGAGCTTGTCGTCAGCGTTTTCGCCCTCGCTGCTCTCGTCCCGCTTGCTCACCTTTTCATAAAGTTTGCGCGCCACGTCCCCGACGGTCGTGTTGTCGGCGACGCCGCTGAGCGGCATGTCGAAGCCGGTGTTCTGCTGGAAGCTGATACCGAGTTCGACGGCCATCAGACTGTCGAGACCGATTTCCTTCAGGATCTTGCCGCGCGTCACCGTATCTTTCGACACGCGAAGGATGGCGGCGATTTCTCCGGCGACCAGATCGAAGAGGATGTCCTCCGCCTCCTGCGGCGATTTGCCCTCGATCATGGCGACGAGGTCCATCGTCGCGCCCTCGGCGCCGGACGAATGCTGGTCGGCTGTGCGCAGGATCACCTCGAAGAGCGCATTGCGGGCAACCGGCAGGTTACGCGCCGCCGCCCAGTCGATCTCGGAGATCATCACGACAGCGGCATCGACGGTTCCCGGATCGGCAGCGATATGGGCTTCGACCATGTCCAGCGCGACCTGCGCCTTCAGAGCCGTCTTGCCTATGCGCTTTGCAAGCAGATCATTGACGTCGGCATTTTGCGTCAGGTAGCCGGCGTCGGCGATTGCTCCGAAGCCGACCGCCAGCCCCGCCAGGCCCTCGGCACGGCGTGCTCGAGCGAGGCCCTCGAGATAACCATTGGCGGCGACATAGTTCGCCTGACCCGGATTGCCGACCAGTGTGGTCGCGGAAGAGAACAGGATGAAATTGTCGAGCCTGTCTCTCCGCGTCAGCCGGTCGAGGAGCACCGCGCCCTTGGCCTTGGTGTCGATCACCGGTCGGTTGCGGTCGCGGTTGAGATTGCTGATCAGCGCGTCGTCGAGCACCATTGCGGCGTGGACGACGGAGCGCAGCGGCGCTTGCGCCCGCAGTGTTGCAAGCAGCGCTTCGACGGCCGCGGCATCGGTTACGTCGCAAGCATGCAGGGAAGCCGATACGCCGCTTCCCGCCCATCGCGCGACCATGGCGGTCGTCTCCGCGTCCGGCTGCCCCCGACGCGAGCAGAGCGCAATCCTGCGTGCGCCCTTCTCGACAAGCCAGTTGGCCGCCATTAGGCCGAAGCCGCCAATACCGCCGACGACGAGATGGACGCCATCCGGATCGACCTTCATGCCACCGTGCGCCTTGGCGGCAATCTCGTGCTTGCCCGCAACAGGGGGCAGTACGACGATCTTGCCGATGTGGCCGGCATTCTGCATCAGCCGGAAAGCATTGCCGATCTCGTCGAAATCGAAGGCGCGGTAAGGAAGCGGCGTCAGTCGACCCTGCTCGAAAAGCGCGCCAATTTCCATGAAGATGCGCTTCGTCAATTGCGGCTGGTTGACGAGCAATTGGTCCGCGTCGATGCCGAAATAGCTGATATTGCGGCGGAAAGGCCTGAGCCCGATCTTGCTGTCGGCGTAATAGTCACGCTTGCCGAGTTCGAGGAACCGCCCGAATGGTTTTACGAGGGCGAGGCTCTGCTCCATCGCCTCGGCGAAGAGCGAATTGAGCACTAGGTCCACGCCTTCGCCGGTCACCGCGCGCACGTCATTGACGAATCCGAGCGACCGCGAATCGAAGACGTGATCCGCACCGAGCATCTTCAGGAAACGCCGCTTCTCGCGCGTGCCGGCGGTCGCGATGACCTTGGCGCCCTTCAGCTTGGCGACTTGCAAGGCAGCGAGACCGACCCCGCCCGCGGCACCATGGATGAGGATGGTCTCGCCCGGCTGGATGCGACCGAGTTCGACCATGGCGTAATAGGCGGTGAGAAAGGCAACGGGCAGGGTGGCGGCCGCCACCAGGCTGATGGTCTGTGGCAGCCTGGCAACGCCTGCGCGCGAGACGACCGCATGAGTCGAGAAGGCTGAGGAGGCGATCGCCATTACCGCATCGCCAACCGCAAGGTCGTCGACGTCTTCTCCGACCTCGACAACATGGCCGGAAAGCTCCATGCCGATCGTCGCCCCGGCAAAGCCATCCTCAAGCGCTTCCTCGGGCAAGAGCCCCATGGCCCACATGACGTCGCGGAAATTGAGGCCCGTCGCGGCGACGGCGACGACGACCTCGCCTGGTCCTGCGCGTGGCACATCGGTTTCTTCCCAGGCGATGCTGCCGACCTGAGAACTGACTCGCTGGCGGATGGTAGCCGCCGCAAAAGCGCTCGTCTTGCCTTCCGCCCGACGGGCTGGTCCGGGCACAGCCCGGATTTCGGAGAAGAGGCTGGTTGCCAAGTCGAGCAGCCATTCGCGATTGGCGCCTTCCAGCGTCAGAAGCGGCAGTGCCGCGGCGAGCATCGCGTCCCCATTCGCTGCATGGTCTGTGAGGTCGAGCGAATGGACGTCGAGGAATTCGTATTCGTTCTCAAGCACGCGAACGAATGCCCAAAGGCCTGAATTCACCCCGGAACTCGTCGAGGCGGCTACCGGTGCACCGCCCGGCGCAACGAGCACGAGGCGGGGGCGTGCGCCCCCGTCAAGGCCCGTCTCGCCGACATGCTGGCGCAGCGCTTCGGCAAAGGCACTGAGGGCCAGTACCCGCGTCTGCAGCAAGTCCGAATCCTCGTCGCCGATGCGCTCTGCCGCCGACAGGAATACGGCGCGAACCGCGTTTGCGCCAAGGGCGCCGAAGGCGTCGCGCAACGTGGCGATATCGGTGTCCATCTCACCCGAGACGGATACGGGGATGGCGCCCGCAGGCGCGGACGTGCGCCGGGAACCTTCCAGTTCGAGCAGCAGATAGGGAGCGGCGCTGGTCTCGCTCGCTTCCGCCGCTTGACTTGCCGCACCGCGAGCTTCGATCAGAATGGTATTGCCGTGTGGGCATTCGCGCTCGCTGACGGTGATGTCGCGCAACTTGAGATCGCTCAGGTACTTTTGCCAATGCGGCACGGCCGCGAGCCTGCCGATTGGGAACTCCGCCGTCTGGCTGCGCGCGAACCAGCCGTCGGAGAGGCCGAGCGCAAAGTCGCCGAAGATCGATGGGGCGCTGACGGCTGCGACGAGAGCGCCGCTTTCGCGCAGCCTCAAGCGAAGCGCATCGCGCACACCGGTTTCCTCGTCGACGATCTGAAAGAGGTTGTCGGAGACACTGACAGCGAGATCGAAGGGACCGATTGCGGAAAACTCGCTCTTCCTCAGGACTCGCACATGGGCGTCTTGCTCGAAGGCGATCTCGAGATTGCGTTGGGCGTTGTCGCGCGGCTCGACCACGGAAAGGGTCGCCCCGTGCCGCGCTGCGAGATCGGCCAGGCGCCGGGTGAAGCCTGCGGAAACGCTGCCGAGTTCGATGATGCGCAAGCGGTTGGGCTTCGCCTGCGCGGCCAGGGCGCGCTCCACAGCGGCGAGGACCCGATCCATGCGTGAGCGGCTTGCCAATGAATGAACGGCCTGGTGGTCGAGCGTCGCCTCGCTGATGAAGGCGGCATTGAAGGCCGGCGTCTCGCCACCGGCCGTCCCGCCAAGAAATGCATCGAGGCGGCTGAGCGCTTCCCTGTATGCATTGTTGATCAGCACCGCCTCGACGGCCCGATCGGGCCGCTCGCCGTAAAGTTCAGCCAGGATTTCGTCAACGGTCGGGAGAGTAAACTCCGTCGCGACTCTCCAGGTGCCGTTCTGGTGCTCCGAGAGTCCTGCATCCTCGAGCGCGTAGAGGCAGCTCGTCAGGAAGCATTGGAAGGCGACGTCGCCGGGCAAGGCTGTGCCCTGGATCGTACCCCCTTCTTTCGCGAGCTTCAGGGCGATCTCCTGGCTGGCGCGATAGATGGCGGCGTTGAACAAGAGGGTGGCATTGTCGACGCCTTCGACGGTTGAGGTCTCCTCCGTCAGCTTCGCTGGGAGTGTGACGGCCGATGTCTTGCCGGGCAGCGTCGCTTCGGACAACACCGTCTCGAAGTGGAAGGAAAGATCCTCGAGCGTCTTGTGTTTGCGCAGATAGGTGCGTCGGAAGCGGCAGTCGGCGAAACGGGCGACCTCGGCGCCGGTGTGGTCGAAGAAGTGGAAGCGGGCCTTGATCGAATTGGCGCTAACGCGCTCGATCTCGATCGTCGCGCGGGCAATCGGCTTGCCGGAATTGACGACGCGCACCGAGCCGAATCGCACCGGTATGTAAGGCGCGCCGCCCTTGTCGCCGGTAAAGCGGTCGAAAAGAGCCACCAGCCCGTGGAACGTTGCGTCGACGGAAATCGGATTGAGCGCATAGCTGACGAACGGATGGCCGGCGGGAGCCGGGGCCTTCAGTTCGACGTCGATCAGCCGATCGCCGTAAGCGGTGGCGCCGGCGAGCAATCGGAAGCGAGGGCCGTAGTCCAGCCCGAATTGTCTGGCCGTATCATAGGCTTTCGCCGGGGTGACGACTCCCGTTTTCGTCATGCCTGTGAATGACGGGCAGCCTCCGTTCGCTCCCGGTATGGGTTTGCGGCTTCGGGCGACGGCATGCACCGTCCAATCGTCGTCGGACAGGCGTTCGCGCGAGCGTATCTCGATGTCGCCGGTTTCCGGGGACAGGACAGTCGAGAGTTCCATGATACGGCTGCCGCTGAGTTCCAGCGGCCGTACGATCTCGAGATTGGTGATCTCGACCTCATCGCTGCCGTAATATTGCTGCGCGGCGGAAACCGCGACCTCGATGAACCCGCTGCCCGGCAGGATCGCCTTGCCGTCGACGACATGCTCGGCGAGATCGGGGAAGAGATGAGCGTCGATGTGGTTCTTCCAGCTGCCGCTGTTCGGGTCTCCGCGCCAGCCGGAGAGGCGGTAGGGCTTGCTCGAGCGACCAAAAAGATCCGTCGCATCGCTTGTCGACTGCGGACGCAGTTCCACCGGCTCGAAGGGTAGGCTCGGCAGTTGGACGAAGGCGTCGCGCTTTCCGTAAACCCGGGGTCGGTCGACAGCCGCGCCATGGGCAACGGCGCGCGCCATCGATGCGGAGATCGGATCATGTCCGGGTTCTCCAACGTCGCGAAGCAGGGTCGCCACCACCGCTGCTGGAACCGCCGCCTGCTTGATGGACTCCTTGACATAGGAGGAAAGGATCGGCCGCGGGGAGATTTCGATGAACAGTCGGCAACCGAGCTCGAGCGCAGCCTCGGCCGCAGCCTGGAATCGGACGGGCTCGCGAACGTTCTTCCACCAATAATCCGGATCGAGTTGGGTGCCTTCGAGTGCGCCTCCGGTGACCGTCGAGAGATAAGTAAGTTCCGTTCTCCGCGGCGCGATGTCCGGGATATCGGTGAGGAAGGCATCCTTCGCCCGGTCGATGATAGGATGGTGAAAGGGGTAGTTGATGTCGAGGATCTGGACGGGGATTTTCGCCTTGCGCGCAGCGTCGCGGAAGGTCGTGACCTCATGTGCCGGTCCGGAAATCGTCACCGAATTGTGCGCGTTCACGGCGGCGACGCAGAGCCCATTCAGGCCTTGCGCCTTGGCGAAGGCGTCAGCGGCTTCCTCGCCGAGCATGACGGCAGCCATCGTGCCTTCGCCGGCGAGTCTATCCTGGTGCAGCGAGCGCTTGGCCACGATTGCTACCGCGTCGACAAGCGACAGCGCGCCGGCCGCGTAAGCGGCGGCGATCTCGCCGACGGAATGGCCGAAGACCGCGGCCGGCTTGATGCCCATCGCTACCAGCGAATCGGAGAGTGCCGCCTGGATTGCGAAAAGCAGCGGCTGGGCAATCTTGGTGTCTGCCAGCTTCTTGTCGAGTTCCGGATCCGTCAGCAACTCCGTGAGGACGATATCGGAATGGAATCTGAACAGCGCGCTGACGGAAGTGAAGGATTGCCGGAAATGCAGGTTCTCCCGGAAGGCCTCGACGCCCATGCCTGCCCATTGGGAGCCGTTGCCGGAGAAGACGAAGGCGATCGGCGCGTTCTTGACCGGTGCCTCGCCGACTTCGCCAATGCCGGAACCGGCATTATCGATATGGCTGGAGATTGCCCGGACGATATCTTCGGGATTGTCGCCACGTGCCACGAATCGATGGCGCATATGGGTGCGGTTTGGTCCCGACGCCGCGATGATGGCGCGCGTCTCCTCCTTGGAGGCGCTTGCAAAGACAGCCTTGTACTCCCTGAGCAGGGTGTCGAGACTCGTTTGCGTATGGGCGCTCGCGAGGAACACATGACCGGACGGGATAGCCGGGGGTTTTTCCTCCGGCAGCGGGTCCGGATCGCTTATGACCACGTGCGCGTTCGCTCCGCCAAAGCCGAACGAATTGATGCCCGCAAGCCGCGCGCGCTTGCCCTTCAGCAGCTCGATCGGATTGGCGGTGACGCGGACGTTCAGTCCCTCGAAGTCGATGAGTTCGTTCGGCGCGTCGAAATGCAGCGATGCCGGCAGGTAGTTGTGTTCAAGCGCCAGAATGGCTTTCAGCATGCCGAACAGGCCGGATGCCGGTTCGGTATGGCCGATATTCGACTTGATCGAGCCGATCGGGACCGGAGCCCGGCGCTTGGCGCCGATGACCGTGCCGATGGACCAGACCTCGGCCGGATCGCCAACCTTGGTACCCGTGCCGTGACCTTCGACGAAGGCCACCTGATTGGCGTCGATGCCGGCGCCTTCGTAGATCGCTCGCAGCAGATTGGCCTGCGCCTCGCGCGAAGGCAGCGAGATGCCGTTGGTGCGGCCGGCGGAATTGACCCCGGTGGCGACGATCTTGGCGTAGCTCCTGTCCCGCTCTCGGCGGGCGCGATCGGAGCGACGCAGGATGAAGACGACGCCGCCTTCGGCGCGTACGTAGCCGGCGCCGTCATTGTCATAGGCGCGGCAGAGCCCTTCCGGCGACAACATCCGCGCCTGCGCGAACCCGACGAAGGGTAGGGGATGGGCAAGCACGTTGACCCCGCCGACGATCGCCGTGTCGATCTCGCCGGCGGTGAGCGCCCGCATCGCCTGGTCGAGGGCGACCAACGAGGAGGAACAGGCAGTATCCACCGTCATGCTCGGGCCGCTCAACCCGAATACGTGGGAAATGCGGTTTGAGACGATCGAGAGCGTGTTGCCGGTCATGAAATAGGGCCCGGCCGCGGCCGGATCCTCGACCGTCAGATTAGCATGGTCAAGGCTGGATGCGCCGACATACACGCCGACATTCTCGCCATGCAGCGACGCGACCGAGATGTTTGCGTCCTCGAGTGCGCGCCAGGCGAGTTGCAACAATACGCGCTGCTGCGGGTCCATGTACATGGCTTCCCGCTGCGACATGCCGAAAACGGCTGGGTCGAAATCATAGATATGGTCCAGAACACCGGCGGCAAACGTATAGGTCTTTCCTTGCGTTCCCATGGCGGGATGCCAAAATCGCGCGAGGTCCCAGCGGTCGGCGGGAACTCTGGACACGGTGCACATGCCCTGACGGAGAATTTCGAATAGCGCCTGCGGCGATTTTGCTCCAGGAGCCAGGCATGCACGCCCAATGATTTCAACTGTCATGTATGATCGAACGCTCTGAACTGCCGTTTAAATTGTTCTAGTCCATTGCAACGCCGAACGTAAATTGCAATAGAGCGACACTTCCTTGGGTGATTTCCCCGTGTTGTTCTCCCTGAGTATTAGCGAGCTTTTAACCCATACCGCCTAGCTTTCAACCCCGAAGGCCTAGATATCCGCCTCACAATCTTCATCCAAGACAATTACGGCGACAGCCTGTAATCGATTCGAAGGCGGTATGGCCGGAAAGGCGCAGTGCCGAATATTTTGGCGGCCTCGGCCGGGTGTGACTTGTTGTGAGACGGCGATTGTGCTTTTCAGGGACCGGCGGGTTCCCTGCCGGGGAAAGATGCGGCGCCGATATCCGAATGGAATCATCGCTGTGCCGAAACTGGAGTGTCGTAGTGAGACGAGTGACTGCCCTTCTGCTTTGTACCGCGCTTGCGGGATGTCAGGCCGTGCCGGGCGAGGGACCCTTGAGCAGCGACATCGTGGCGGAGGCCGGCCAGTCCGGCACCGAGATCGGCAGAAGGAACGCCACAGTTTTCGATATTGTCGATGTTGATGGTCAGTCCGCGCGGCTCGTTTCCGACTATGTGGCGACGACGCTCAGCCGCCGATTTGGAATTGGCGGCGGCGTTGGCCAGGTTGTGATCGGCGTTGGCGACCAGTTGAAAGTCACCATCTTTGAAGCCGGCAGCGACGGACTGTTCTCCACAACGGAATCGAAACAGACGAGCATCGATCTCGTCGTCCAGCCGGATGGCAAGGCGGCCATTCCCTATGTCGGCTCCGTCAGGTTCGCGGGGCTGACGCTCGAGCAGGCCCGTCAGGCGATCCTCGATGCTCTCAGACAGAAGGCGGTGGAGCCCGACGTGATCGTGACGAGCACCTCGACAGCCTCGCGCATCGTGACGGTTTCCGGTGCGGTCGGCCGTCCCTCGGTCGTGCCGCTCAACCTCGTCAGCGAGACGATCAACGAAGTCATAGCCAAGGCCGGAGGGCCGTCGGCCCAGCCCTATGAGACCTATGTCACGCTCGTGCGCGGCAAGAAGACCGGAACAGTGCTTCTGAAGTCGATCATCGAAAGTCCGACGGAAAACATCCACGTCAAGCCGGGCGACCAGATCTTCGTCACGCGCGACCCGCGCACCTTCACGATCCTGGGGCAGGTCCGTGCGAACCAACGCGTCGAGTTCGGTTCAAACGACTTGAACCTGCTGGAAGCGGTGGCGCTTGCCGGCGGCGGCTCCGATCGCACGGTCGATGCGAAGGGCTATTTCGTTTTCCGTTACGAGGAGCCGGACATCGCTATGAGCCTTCTTGGGCAGGAGCGCTTCCATGCAATGCTCAAGAAGGGCATGAAGCCTGACAGCGTCGGCCGCTATCCGATCGTCTACCGTTTCGATATGACGAACCCCGACAGTCTGATCGTCGGCCAGACATTCCCGATCAAGAACCGCGATGTGATCTACGCCTCGCGCCACCCCTCGGTCGACATCACGAAGTTCATGGAATTCATCGCGAGACCGATCGGAATCGCGAATTCCGGCGTCAACGTCGCGGACAATATCAACGATCTCGGCAATTGAGGACGGGGGCGCCGGCGCCTCCACCCGAGCCTCCGTAGCGGCCACTTCGCAGCCCTTTAGAATCGATTGCCTCTCGGCCTGCGCGATCCACGCCGGTTGGAGCGGTGCGCGGTGAACATGCTTGCCGCCCCGCGCGTTCTATGATTGATCTTGCATCGGAATCGAATTTGCGATCGTCGGTACAGGGCTGACCGCGAGGAGGGCACATGGCTCATGAAGCGTTGATCGTCATCGACATGCAGAATGACTTCTGCCCTGGCGGCGCGCTTCCGGTCGAGGGCGGCGATGAAATCGTGCCGGCGATCAATCGCCTGATCGAACTGGCTCCTCACGTGATCTTGACACAAGACTGGCACCCGGCCGGCCATTCGAGCTTCGCGTCCAGCCATCCCGGCATGGCGCCATTCGAGACAACAACAATGCCCTATGGCGAGCAGACGCTTTGGCCGGATCATTGTGTACGGGGCAGCACAGGCGCCGACTTCCACCCCGGCCTTAGATGGACGACGGCCGAACTGGTCGTGCGCAAGGGCTTCCGAGCCGAGATCGACAGCTATTCGGCCTTCTTCGAGAACGACCACAAGACCCCGACGGGCCTCGCCGGCTATCTCCGCGAACGCGGCATCACGAAAGTCCAGCTCTGCGGTCTGGCGACCGATTTTTGCGTCGCCTTCTCCGCACTCGATGCGATGGCCGAGGGTTTTTCGACATCCGTGGTGCTCGACGCCTGCCGCGGCATTGACCTGAACGGCTCGCTTGCGGCGATGACGGCACGTATGCGCCATGCCGGCGTCAATTTGATCTAGGCTCAGGACCTCTTAAGTTGGCCCCGTCGGGATTTGGAAGCGCCGTTTACGGTTTCTTTGTCGGAATCCATCTCTGACTTTTGAAACCGATCACGCTGCCCTTCGGGCCGTCCGCTCAAGATCGTCGCAGTTCAGAAGGAGCGTTGTCTCAGATGCCAAAGACCGATATTGCGCGACGGGTCTACAATCATACCTGGAAGCTCGATCCGATCATCCGCAGCCTTTTGGACACGGATTTCTATAAGCTACTGATGCTGCAGATGATCTGGAAGCTCTACCCGGAGGTCGATGCGACGTTTTCTCTGATCAATCGCACCAAAACCGTGCGTCTTGCCGAGGAAATCGACGAGCAGGAACTTCGCGACCAGCTCGACCATGCGCGCAGCCTGCGCTTTACAAAAAAGGAGATGATCTGGCTGGCGGGTAACACATTCTACGGTCGCAAGCAGATCTTCTCCGCGGATTTCCTCGCCTGGCTCGCCAAATTCCGCCTGCCCGGGTACGAGCTGTCGCGTCGTGACGGCCAGTTCGAGTTGACCTTCCGTGGCCGCTGGGTCGAGACGACAATGTGGGAAATACCGGCGCTCGCCATCATCAACGAATTGCGCTCGCGTGCTGCGATGAAGGGCCTCGGCCCCTTCACGCTCGACGTGCTCTATGCGCGAGCCAAGGCCAAGATGTGGTCGAAGGTCGAGCGGCTCAGGCAATATCCCAACCTGCGCATTTCCGACTTCGGTACCCGCCGCCGCCACAGCTTCCTGTGGCAGCGCTGGTGCGTGGAGGCACTGAAGGAAGGCATCGGCGCGTCCTTCACGGGCTCGAGCAACGTGCTTCTCGCCATGGATACCGATCTGGAGGCGCTCGGGACCAATGCGCATGAGCTGCCGATGGTGGTGGCGGCACTGGCCCGCAACGACGAAGAGCTTGCCGAGGCGCCCTACAAGGTCCTGCAGGACTGGAACCGACTCTATGGCGGCAATCTTCTGATCGTGCTGCCGGATGCGTTCGGCACCGCGGCCTTCCTGAGGAATGCGCCGAATTGGGTTGCGGATTGGACCGGCTTCAGGCCGGACAGCGCTCCGCCCATCGACGGCGGCGAGAGGATTATTGCCTGGTGGAAGGAGATGGGCCGCGACCCCCGGGAGAAACTGTTGATTTTCTCCGACGGCCTCGACGTCGAGACGATCATCAAGACCTACCGCCATTTCGAAGGGCGCGTGCGCATGAGTTTCGGTTGGGGAACCAACCTCACCAATGATTTTGCCGATTGTGCGCCCACGGAAATCCGCGGGCTCAACCCGATTTCGATCGTCTGCAAGGTCAGCGAAGCCAACGGTCGCCCGGCCGTCAAGCTCTCAGACAATCCGCGCAAGGTCATAGGCGATCCTGCGGCGGTGGAGCGCTACCTCAAATTCTTTGGCACCGAGGATTTTGTCGAACAGACCGTTCGTGTCTGACCTGCGTCATCCGCAAAAAAGAAACCGGCGCGTGCCGTTTTCGAAAGGGAGTTGCATTTGCGAGTGTCCATCATCGCACCGCTAGATTTAGCAGTAGAAACTTAAGCTCCGTTAAGATTGCGACCCGAACCGGCGCTTGGCATCCGGCGCGGAAGCGATGGAAATCTCCGCGCTTCCAGGCCCAATCGTATGACTTATTGGGGTACCTCACTATTTTCTTGAATTTCCCCTGAAATGCCCCATGATGGCGCGCATTGAGGTACACCTTGGGAGGGGTTCGTGCGTCAAGCCTATTCTCCACATGACGTCGACGTTATGCGAGGAGCACTCGATATTTGGTGCGCTCTGCACAACGTCGGAAAGGATGGGGCAGAAGCCAACAGGGCCGCCCGGCGCATTCTCGACCTCATGGGTCAGAAGAAATGCTCCTGCGACGAGCTCCTGGCTCGGATGGGCGACTTCACGCCGGACCCGTATCACCGGCATTCCTGACAGCGGCCACATCTCTCGATGAGCGGAAGGAAGCGCAAGCCTTGAAAGGCTCGCGTCTACGAGCCTCCGCGTCCAGGAAGTGTCGAGTGCCCGGAATGGAGGCAAGCGACGGCCGCGCGGGCAGGGCGCGCTGCGCGACCTTCAGCGTGGTATCGATGAGGTGATCTCGCGGGAAATGGCGGCATTTGCCTCTGTCCGGTGTTGAGACAGGGCTATATGGAGAATGCCGCTGACGGCGATCGAAACCACGAGAACGGCGACCGTTGCGCCCAGCCCCGATTTGACCATGCCTCATCCTCCAAATTCCTGTGATCTGCGGCCTCGGCCGTAAAGAACGCCAGATCTCGATAATCCTGTGGCGGCGCTCCGTCTGTTCCCCGCGTAACGTTGCTTATGGTTAACGACAGGTTGCCGTTCTTCGGCAGCGAGTGCGACGATGGTTCCAAGGGGCAGCTGAGAACGGTGGATTGCCGTCCTTGAAGTGAGCGCGACCATGTTTTGGACATGTTTCTCGCAACCACTCGCCGATGATTGCGTTATGCGCGGAAGGCATGGAGGCCTACAATGAAGATTGCCGGCCTGGTACTCACCCTCGTTGCAGCGATGACGATCGCCGCCGGGACGGCTGCAGCTGACCCCTGGAAAGACGAAAGCGGTCACGGACGATGGATTCCTCGCTACCATGAGCGCCACGATTGGAGCCCCCGCCGCTACTACCGTGAGCATCGGTACCGCAGCGCCTACAAAGAGGAATTTCGGCGCGGCAATTGCAAGATCGAGCGCAAGTGGGACGCCGACGAATATAAGGAAGAGATCAAGTGCAAGCGCGGCCACTGGGCTCCAGCCTACGATGATCTATACTGATTCACTACGCGCCTACAGGCTTCGCACTGCGGGCGCCCAGACGCCAGCAGCAGGCGAAGACGTATCTCTCCTGGACGCTTTGTCCAAAGGGAGCGGCTGATCGGGAGCTCGGATGGCCGAAAGCGAAGTCGCGGCGGAAGATCGGGACGACGAAGGGGCGGGTAGGCCTTTGTTCGATCGTGATCACCGCCCCGAGCAGCAGAGCTTGGATTTTGCCAAGACGAGGAAGGCCCTTGCCGGAGTTGGACGCGCCCTCACGAGGCTTGGCCGAGCTCTCCGCGAGGAGGGGCCGCCGGCTGTGCGCAGGGCGGCTGGAAAAGTCGGCACGGCCGTCAATTCCCTTCGCGGGCGACTGAGGAGAAATCCGACGCGGTCTGCCATCGACGGGACTGCAGCTCGCTCATCGCTGCGAAGCTTGCGAGGCGGGCGCTGGAGGGAAGACCATTCAAGCAGGAGCAATCACGGCCCAACAGGAAGAATGGTGGCGCGCAGTGCCCTGATCGGAAGCGTCGGATTCCTAATGCTCCTGATCGCCATCTTCGCGTGGGCCTTGGCGGATGTTCCTTGGGACGAGATTGCCGACGGCTCGCTGAAGCCGGTCGTGGTGCTTCAAACGGCGGACGGCAAGCCTTTGGTGAGCCAGGGACCGTTTCAGGGCCCCTATGCGGCGCGAGAGGATTTTCCTCAGCACCTCATCGATGCCGTACTCGCGAGGGAGGACCGTCGCTTCTATGCGCATTCCGGCATCGATCTCAGGGGCATCGCCCGGGCAATCTATGCCAATCTCGGGGCGGGGGAAGTCGTCCAAGGCGGCAGCACGATCACCCAGCAGCTGATCAAGATCCTCTATCTGGAGCGGGAGCGCACCTGGAAGCGGAAGATACAGGAGGCGGTGATCGCCTTCTGGCTGGAGCGCAAGCTCGGCAAGGACGAGATCCTCACCCGTTACCTGAATAATATCTACCTCGGCGCGGGTGCGACCGGCGTGCCGGCGGCCGCCCGCATCTATTTCGACAAGGACGTGCACGAACTCAATGTGGGCGAGTCCGCAATGCTCGCGGGGATCATCCGTGCGCCCTCGCAGCTCAATCCGTTTAGCAATCCGGAGGGCGCCCGCAGTCAGGCCGAATCGGTCCTCGAAGCCATGCGCAAGGGAGGCGCGATCACCGCAGAACAGGCCGAGACGGCGCGGGCGGAATTTGCGGACCTTCAGCCGACGACGCCGGCGACCCGTTCCGGCAGCTGGTTTGCCGATTGGGTCATGCAGGATGCGCGCGAACTTGCAGGTCCCTATCGCGGCACCATTGAGATCAGGACGACGATGGTGGCGAGATTGCAGTCAATCGCCGAAAAGGTCGTCGCCGACGCGCTCAAGCGGGAAGGCGCAAAGGTTGGCGCATCGCAGGCATCGCTGGTGGCAATGACGCCTGAAGGCGCGGTGGTCGCCATGGTCGGCGGGCGCGACTATTCGAAGAATACTTTCAACCGCGCAGTCTCGGCCATGCGTCAGCCTGGCTCGGCCTTCAAGCTTTTCGTCTACTATGCCGCGCTCAAGGCGGGTCTCACGCCCTTCGATGCGATCGACGATGCCCCGATCGACATCGGCGGCTGGTCGCCGGAGAATTTCGGCGGCGGCTACAGCGGTCCGGTCAGCATTGCGGAAGCCTTCGCACGCTCGCTGAACGCGGCCACCGTGGCCTTGGCGATGGAGGTCGGGATAGACCGCGTCGTCGAAGCCGCGCGAGAACTCGGGATCGACGCAGAGCTCATCGACACGCCGAGCATTGCGCTCGGCTCCTCGGAAGTGAACCTGCTTGACCTGACGGGCGCCTACGCATCCGTTCGGGCGGGCAGGGCGCCAATCGAGCCCTGGGGCATCGTGTCGCTGCACGCCGAGGGCCAGCCGCAGGCCTTCCGCGTCGGCCCGTCCAAAAAACCGACGACCGACATCAGCCAGTATCGGCCGGATCTCGTCGGTCTGCTGCGACTGGTCGTTACACGGGGAACCGGCCGCGAGGCCGATATCGGAGCGCCAGCGGCCGGCAAGACCGGCACCAGCCAGAACCACCGCGACGCCTGGTTCATCGGCTTCACCGAGCCGCTGATCGTCGGCGTTTGGGTCGGCAACGACGACGAGAAACCGATGAAGGACGTCACCGGCGGCAAGCTACCTGCAAAGATCTGGCGGAACTTCATGACTGCGGCCCTGGCGGAGGGCGGTCCGGAGGAGGCCGAGCCGAGGGTCGCCGGCTCCGCCCCGGCTTGCAACTTCCGCGCCTGCGCGAGGGCTTACCGCTCGTTCCGCCCCGACGATTGTACGTTCCAGCCCTATCACGGGCCGCGGAGGCTGTGTGAGAAATAGCTACGGCGCCGCGCTTCATATCTCAGATGCGCAAAGTCCCTGTAGCGCTTTGAATGGCTGCATGTCCTTTGTTCTTAGTTTGGGGGTCGATAAGGAGGCATGCGGCAACTGTACGAAAAAAGAGCAAAGAGTGCCTGCCTGAAGCCATCTGCAAACCAAGTAATTTAGTCATTTCTGAATTCATCGGCAGTATGGTGTCGCCATGCGCGGCTTGCTAATGACCATCGTCATCCTGGCAGTCTTTTGGGCGACCGATCGGATCGCCTGCGAGGGGCGCTATAGCCGCGCTTTCTGGCGCCAATCGGCGGAGCAATCCGATTACGTCCGATATCATTTCCATCGGTTGACCGCTTTCGCGATGCGATAGGGCTGTTTCCCCGGTCTCTTCAGGCTCCCGGACGATGCAAGGAGGGAAGCGAGGGTGACGACTTTGTCGCGCCTCACCTGCTGCACCGCGTGCCGTAATGCTTTGAATTGCCGCATGTCTCTATTGGAATCCGATGCATGGAAACTGCAGCAGGAAACTTCCTTTAACTCCGGGCGTTCTCCGCTGAGTGCGTATAGCTCCAATTTGACAAACCCGAATTTGCGCAGTCGTATGACGGCGGCCAAAGGAATATAGGGGGAACCCGTGACTGCCTCCCTCGACCATGTACCTGTACAAGCAAAAAGTTTGCGACAGTTTCTGGCGTTGACTCTTGGATCGGTGGGGGTGGTTTACGGCGACATCGGCACGAGCCCCCTCTATGCCTTCCGCGAGGCACTGCGGCCGTTTACTGAAGGCGGTGTCGAGCGAGAAGAGGTTATCGGCCTCATTTCCCTGATGCTCTGGACCCTGACAGTCATCGTTACCTGCAAATACGTCCTGTTTCTGCTGCGCGCGGACAATGATGGCGAAGGCGGCACGCTGTCGCTGCTCGCCCTGCTGATGAAGAGGGCGCCGCGTTATACCACCTTGATGTTTGCGGCTGGAATTCTGGGCGCCGCTTTGTTCATTGGCGATGCGATGATTACGCCAGCCCTTTCCGTTCTGTCGGCGGTCGAGGGATTGAGGCTCGTGACCCCAGCCTTACACGATTACGTCTTGCCGATTTCGGTGGGGATCATGGTGCTGCTGTTTGCCATCCAGTCCCAGGGTACGGGAGCCGTATCGAGATTTTTCGGGCCAATCACCCTCGCCTGGTTTCTTCTCCTCGGAGGGGCCGGTATCGCCCACGTCGGCGACGATCTGGCAATTCTCGCGGCGTTCAATCCCTTCCATGCAGTCGTGTTTCTATGGAATGCCGGCCTCACAGGCTTCATCGTGCTCGGGGCCGTCTTCCTCACGGTGACAGGTGCGGAGGCCCTGTACGCCGATCTCGGTCACTTCGGTCGTCACCCGATCCAGGCGGCTTGGTTCGCTGTGGTCTTCCCGGCTCTGGCTCTGAACTACCTCGGTCAGGGCGCGCTCGTTCTGTCCCATCCGGATGCCGGCTCCAATCCATTTTTCCTGATGTTCCCGAAGTGGGCGATCCTGCCGGTGGTGATCCTTGCCACCGCCGCAACGATCATCGCCAGCCAATCGGTGATCACCGGAGCCTTCTCGCTCGTGCGGCAAGCGATCCACCTTGGCTTCCTGCCGCGATTGCAGATCTGCTTCACCTCGGAAACCCAGACGGGCCAGATCTATCTGCCGTGGGTCAACACCGCGCTCCTGACCGGGGTGCTTGTTCTCATGCTTGTATTCGGCAGCTCCGAAGCGCTTGCCCCCGCCTACGGCGTCTCAATCAGCGGCGCCATGATCATCGACACGATCCTCGCCTTCGCCTTTGTCCGTTATCTGTGGAATTGGCCTGCCTTCACTGCCACCGTCTTCCTGCTCCCGCTGTTCTTGCTGGAAGCGATTTTTCTCGGCGCCAACCTCTTCAAGATCCACCACGGCGGCTATGTTCCCATCCTTTTCGCCGCCACGGTGATGACGATGATGTGGACCTGGCGAAAAGGTGTGAAGCTGCTGCGCGACAAGACGGCGCGCCACGAAATTCCACTGAGCCAGTTCATAGCCGCAGCCGAACGAAAGTCAGAACACGCTCCCGTCGTCGTCCCCGGAATGGCGATCTTCCTCACGGCCACTCCGGATACGACCCCGGCGGTTCTCTTGCACAACATCAAGCACAACCACGTGCTTCACCAGCACAACGTGATCCTGACGATCAAGACCGCGAGAGTGCCCTATATCCCGGAGAAGGACCGTTTCACCCTCACGAAGCTCTCCGAACGATTCAGCAAACTGGAGCTGCGCTTCGGCTTCATGGACGAACAGAATGTGTCGCAGGCGCTTGCGCAATGCCGAAAGGCAGGCCTCAAGTTCGAGATCATGACGACATCGTTCTATCTGGGGAGGCGGAAGCTCGTGCCAGACCCGAACTCCGGCATGCCGCTCTGGCAGGACAAGCTCTTCATCGCCATGGCGGCATCGGCGATCGACCCGACCGACTACTTCCACCTGCCGCCAAACCGGGTCGTCGAGCTGGGAGAGCAAGTGATCGTGTAGCATAGGCGCGCTAGTAGGCGGCAGCAGCAAGCTCTTTTCTTGTGAATTTCCTTGGGAAAACTGGTGCTGCTAGAGAGATTTGAACTCTCGGCCTCTCCCTTACCAAGGGAGTGCTCTACCCCTGAGCTATAGCAGCATCCGGCGGCGTTTGTGGTGAGCCGCAGCAAGCGAGCGCCTATTGCCATAGCTTGAGAGAGAGCGCAAGCCGCGTTTCGAAGATTTTGCTCCGACGGGATCTCCGAGCCGCGTCATGGAACCGGGATCAAACCACAGCAGCCTATGATTTCGGCTACTTGACTGCTGGAGTGACGGGAACGCGGCCCGGTGTTTTTCAGAGTTCGACATCGGCGGAATCGGCCTTGCCGCTTCCGAAAGCGCCGCATTTGCGCTAATCCATGCTCCATGCAGAAGAATGACGATAAGGAACGCGCACCGGGCTCGCGAAGCGGCGCGCATGAAGCCGCGAACGAGGCGGAGGCGAGGCGCCAGCGGTTGGCAAAGAACCTGCGCGACAATCTCCAGCGCCGCAAGCAGCAGGCCCGTGCGCGCCGGTCGGGCGAGGCCGACGAGACCTCAGGCCTGCCCGCCGCAAAAACGGACGAATCGGAAGATTAGGTCCTGGCGCGATCGAGGACGGCACGAATGACGCGTGGACCTCGCCGCCGACGCAATCTCTTTGACTCGCATTTCAAGGCACTTCTATTTTCCCGGCATCTCCACTAAGAGACGCCCCTTAGCAACACTGGATATTGGAAAGCGGGCGGCGCCCGTGCGAGAGGTCTCATGGATCGCATCAGGATCGTAGGCGGAAATGAACTTCACGGGGTCATCCCCATTTCCGGCGCGAAGAACGCCGCCCTGCCGCTGATGATCGCGTCGCTCCTGACCGACGACACGCTGACGCTCGAGAACGTGCCGCATCTCGCCGATGTCGAGCAGCTGATTCGCATTCTCGGCAATCATGGTGCCGACATTTCCGTCAACGGCCGACGCGAGCGCCAGGGCGAAAGCTATGCCCGCACGATCCATTTCACCAGCCGCAATATCGTCTCGACAACGGCACCCTATGAGCTCGTCTCGAAGATGCGGGCGAGTTTCTGGGTCATCGGACCGTTGCTTGCCCGCGAAGGCAAGGCGCGCGTATCGCTGCCGGGCGGCTGCGCCATCGGTACGCGTCCGGTCGATCTCTTCATCGAGGGGCTGACGGCGCTCGGCGCCGACATCGAGATCGACGGTGGCTATGTCAATGCCACAGCGCCTGAAGGCGGGCTCATCGGCGGACGCTACGTGTTTCCGAAGGTGTCGGTCGGCGCCACGCATGTGATGATGATGGCGGCGACCCTTGCCAACGGTACGACGGTTATCGGCAACGCGGCGCGCGAGCCCGAGGTCGCCGACCTCGCCCGCTGCCTCAATGCCATGGGTGCGAAGATTTCCGGCCACGGCACGAGCACGATCACGATCGAGGGCGTGCGCTCGCTTTCGGGGGCGCGCCACCGTGTGCTGCCGGACCGTATCGAAACCGGCACCTATGCGATGGCGGTGGCGATGGCCGGCGGCGACGTCATTCTCGAGGATACCGATGCGAGCCTGCTCGAGACGGCGCTCGAGGCGATCCGCCGGGCGGGCGCCGAGATCAGCCCAACGAATAGCGGCATCCGGGTGGTGCGCAATGGCGCCGGGATCCGGCCGGTCGATATCGTCACCGATCCCTTCCCGGGATTCCCGACCGACCTGCAGGCCCAGTTCATGGGCCTGATGACCAAGTCGGGCGGCGTTTCCCACATTACCGAGACGATCTTCGAGAACCGCTTCATGCATGTGCAGGAGCTCGCCCGTCTCGGCGCGAAGATCTCGCTTTCCGGCCAGACGGCGAAGATCGAGGGGGTCAACCGGTTGAAGGGCGCGCCGGTGATGGCGACGGATCTGCGCGCCTCCGTCTCGCTCGTCATCGCCGGCCTGGCGGCCGAAGGCGAGACGATGGTTTCCCGCGTCTATCACCTCGATCGCGGCTTCGAGCGGCTAGAGGAGAAGCTGACCCGCTGCGGCGCTCATGTGGAGCGCGTCAGCGACTGATTCGCCTCTTGGCGCCTGAAACCGTTGCGGTTTCGGGCGCGACGTCCTATGTCCTTGGCGGTTGCGGCGCAACAGGCGATGAAACAGGGATGGTTCGCATGGACGCTTTGAGACTGCTGGCACTCGACGAGGAGGACCTCAGTGTCGTATCCGCTCACGTGCAGGACGCAGTCTTCAAGGTGGCCGGCATTCTCTACGATGGCCGCCGTCATCAATTCTCGCTGGTGATCAACCGCTTCGCCTGGGAAAGGGCCGAAGGCAAACGGCGCAATTTCGAACGGCGCCGCGCGGTCTTGCTGTTCAAGTGCGTCACAGCCGTGCGCTCCCTCGGTTTCGATCGCAGCGACGCCGAGGCGGTGCTCGATCTGCTCGCCGTGCGCTTTTCGGTCAGGGGCGAGGGCCCCGAGGGTACGATCGAGCTCGTGCTTGCCGGCGATGCCTCAATCGCACTCGACGTCGAGTGCATCGAGGCGCAGCTCACCGATACCGGCGGCGCCTGGGAAACCGCGTTCAAGCCGCGCCATCCCGAAGGCGTTTGAGTGCACCGCCCGCCATCATCAAAAGGACCATTGCATTGGCTATCAGGCTGAACTCTCTCGACAGCGGCTTCGAACGTGACTTCGCCGCCTTCCTGACAACGAAGCGGGAGGTGTCGGAGGACGTCAACGCCACAGTGCGCGCCATCATCGATGACGTCCGCGCGCGGGGTGATGCGGCGCTCGCCGACTATTCCGCCCGCTTCGACGGGATCGACTTTGCAAAGACCGGCATGGCGGTCACGGCGGCCGAGATCGACGCGGCGATCGAGGCGGTCGAGCCGGAAGTTCTGGGCGCGCTGAAGGTCGCGGCAACCCGGATCGAGGCGCACCATCGCCGGCAATTGCCCAAAGACGATCTCTATGAGGATTTGATGGGCGTCGGCCTCGGTTCCCGCTGGACGGCGATCGATGCGGTCGGACTCTATGTCCCGGGCGGCACGGCAAGCTATCCGAGTTCGGTGCTGATGAACGCGCTGCCGGCGAGGGTCGCCGGCGTTCCGCGCATCGTCATGGTGGTGCCGGCTAGCGGCGGAGCGATCAACCCTGCCGTGCTCGCGGCGGCGCGGCTTGCCGGCGTTGAGGAAATCTACCGCATCGGCGGCGCGCAAGCCGTTGCGGCCCTTGCCTATGGCACGAAGACCATCGCTCCGGTTGCGAAGATCGTCGGCCCGGGCAACGCCTATGTCGCGGCTGCCAAGCGGCAGGTCTTCGGAACCGTCGGCATCGACATGATCGCCGGCCCCTCGGAAGTGCTGGTGATCGCCGACGGCGACAACGATCCGGATTGGATCGCCGCCGACCTCCTGGCGCAGGCGGAGCATGATGCCGGCGCGCAGGCGATCCTTATCACCGACGATGCCGCCTTTGGTGACGCAGTCGAAAACGCGGTCGAACGGCAGTTGAAGACCTTGCCGCGGGCGGAGACGGCGACGGCAAGCTGGCGCGACTTTGGCGCCATAATCCTCGTGCCGGACCTCGACGACGCCGTGCCGCTCGCCAATCGTATCGCGCCGGAGCATCTCGAACTGGCAATGGCGGATCCGGACACGATGGTGCCGAAGATCCGCAATGCCGGGGCAATCTTCATCGGTCGCCATACGCCGGAGGTGATCGGCGATTATGTCGGCGGCTCCAATCATGTCCTGCCGACGGCGCGCTCGGCCCGCTTCTCGTCTGGTCTCGGGGTGCTGGATTACATGAAACGCACCTCGATCCTCCGGCTTGGCCCGGAACAATTGCGCACGCTCGGCCCGGCGGCGATCGCGCTTGCGAAGTCGGAAGGGCTCGAGGCCCATGCCCGCTCGGTCGCCATCCGCCTCAATCTCGGGGGAAAGGGATGAAGGCCGATCGCAACCTCCGGCTCTGCGACATCGTTCTGGACGAGACGATCGGCCGCTCGACACCTGACGTGGAGCACGAACGCGCGGTTGCGATATTCGACCTCCTCGAGGAGAACCTGTTCGAGCCCCTCGGCCATCCAGGCGGGCCCTACCGGCTCAATCTGTCGCTGGTCGACTCCAAGCTCGTTTTCGCGATCTCGACGGACGGTGGCACGGAAGTTGCCACGCACATCCTGTCGCTCACGCCCTTTCGCCGGATCGTCAAAGATTATTTCATGATCTGCGAAAGCTATTACGAGGCGATTCGATCGGCAACGCCGAGCCAGATCGAGGCGATCGACATGGGTCGGCGCGGCATTCACAACGAGGGCTCGCAGACCTTGATGGACCGACTCTCTGGCAAGATCAGGCTGGATTTCGATACGGCGCGCCGCCTGTTCACGCTGGTCTGCGTCCTTTACTGGCGCGGCTGACGGGAGGCGGAGATGACCGGGACCGCCTTCACGGATTTCAGGACGCCCCGATCCGTTCTCTTCATGTGCCGAATGAACGCGATCCGCTCGCCAATGGCCGAGGTGATCGCGAGGGCGGCGCTGCCGAGAGGAATCTATGTCGCCTCGGCAGGCGTCCGGCACGGCGAGCGCGATCCTTTCGTCGACGTCGTTCTCGAGGAGATCGGATTGAGCATCGGCCGACACCAGCCGCGCACGCTAGATGAGCTCGAGGACGATTATTTCGACATGATCGTCACCCTGGCACCGGAAGCCCATCACGTCGCGCTTGAACTGACACGCTCCATGGCCGTCGAGGTGGTATATTGGCCGACGCCTGATCCGACGGTGGCGACGGGCACGCGGGAGCAGATCGTCGACACCTATCGGGCGGTGCGCGACCACCTTTCCGCGCTGATCCTGAGCCGGCTCGCCGGCAACGGTCTGCGCAAGGGCGCCTGAGCGGCCTTGCTTTCGAGCGTCGCACTGACGCGGAGGAAAGTCATGAGATCACGCAGATTTTAGAAGGGTCGACCTGAAATCATAAATCCTTTCGGTTTCAACAAGTTGGCCCGGAATGCGAACGGGAATCCGCGCATGCTCTTCCTCATCCCGCGCTATTGCGGAAAAGCGGCATCAAGGCGGGTTCACAAAACCCTGGCGATTGTGTAGTTTCCGCCAAAATTTCTGATGGATGCGTGGCGCATCCCCGAATAAACGCGAGAAAGAACAACCCTGCATGGCGAAAGAAGAAGTCCTCGAATTCCCGGGCGTGGTCACTGAATTGCTCCCCAACGCGACGTTCCGCGTCAAGCTTGAGAATGAGCATGAGATCATCGCCCACACGGCAGGCCGCATGCGCAAGAACCGCATCCGGGTGCTGGCCGGCGACAAGGTGCTCGTCGAAATGACTCCTTACGATCTGACGAAGGGCCGGATCACCTACCGCTTCAAGTAGGCCTCCCAGCGTCGTGCGTCGCCAAGACGCACAACCATCGCTGAACGTTTTGATGGCTGCACATTTTTCCTTGGCTTCGACCAGACGACAAAGGGCGCGGGAGCGCCAACCCCGGGATTGACGGCTCGCTTCGATGACAGTGCCCCAAAAACTGATATTGGCGTCCGGATCGCCGCGTCGCGTCGAGCTTCTGGTGCAGGTCGGTATCGAGCCTGCCCGGCTGCTCCCCATGGATCTCGACGAGACACCGAAGCGTGCCGAGCATCCACGCTCGCTGGCGCGCCGGCTTTCGGCGGAGAAGGCGAAGGCGGCGCTGGCGGCGATCAAGGGGGAAGCGGACTGGCACGGCAGCTACATTCTCGCGGCCGATACCGTCGTCTGCGTCGGCCGTCGCATCCTGCCGAAGCCGGAGCTCATCAGCGAGGCATCGAGTGCGCTGCACCTCCTCTCCGGCCGCAGCCATCGCGTTTATACCGGCATCTGCCTCGTCACGCCTGACCGGACGTTCCGGCAGAAGGTCGTCGACACCAAGGTGCGCTTCAAGCGCCTTTCGAACCTCGACATCGAAAGCTATCTTGCCTCCGGCCAATGGCGCGGCAAGGCCGGCGGCTACGCGATCCAGGGCATCGCTGGAAGTTTCGTCGTCAAACTCGTCGGCTCCTATACAAATGTGGTAGGCTTGCCGCTCCACGAGACAGTCAACCTCCTCGTCGGCGAGGGGTTTGACGTGCATGGCAGCTGGATCGAAGGCTGAAGACGAGTGACCGGGGAAGGCAAGAAAAGCGGTTCGAACGTCGAGCCCCTGCGCGCAACGCGACCCTGCCCGGAATGTGGTCGTCCGTCGGTGCGCGAGCACTATCCCTTCTGCTCCGAGCGCTGCCGCAATGTCGATCTCAATCGCTGGCTTTCGGGATCCTATGCGATTGCTGTTGCCGACGACGAGTCGAAGGTGGATGACGGCGACGAGCGCTGACGGTTCGCGCTCCTCCGATCCGAGTTCGCGCGATGCGCCTGAATCCCTTGGGTTTTCACGGTTTTTCCACTGCCGACCAAATTCGTCAAAAAAGAATCGATTGATGCTGGACACGGCCGAACAAGATGTTATAACCGCGCTCGCTTCCGGCGGCGAACCAAGCGCCCCGGCGGTTTCTCACGAAGAAGCCGTTGCCATCAACGGCAAAATGCCCGGATAGCTCAGTTGGTAGAGCAGCGGATTGAAAATCCGCGTGTCGGTGGTTCGAATCCGCCTCCGGGCACCATCAAATTCCCAAGGAAATACAGTATCTTAGGCCAAACACTTGGAGCCGTATCAGGCTCCATGTTGCATTTCGTGTTGCAAGCTACTCCCCAGCATTTCCAGGGATTCCGAACGGCTTTGAATCACTAGATGCGACAAGCACGCGACATGAGGCGCAACAAATCTCCCGGCGCTGGTAGGTTGTTTGTCGGAACGTTCCGACAATTGTCCTTGCGCAAGGACATTTTGCCGACGTCGGCACAAATTGGTTTGTCGCGACGTAAAGACAATTTTCTCGACGTAAAGAAAAAGCCCGCCACCGTTTCCAGCAGCGGGCCATATCCGTCACAGTGACGGATTTGTCTATTTGTCGAACGCGGCGAGGAGGAAGTGGCACTTCTCCGTACCTAGCTCCGATGCCGTTAGGAGAATCTTTTCGGAACGTTCCGAAAATTCAAGCTTGCCGCCGTTGTCTTTCGCGATGTCCGCGATCTGGCGCATGAGGCTCATGACCTTCTGTTCCGGTGTCTCCTCGATCGCGGGCAGCGCCGGGAACCGCCGGCCAAAGACGGTCCCACGCTCAGGATTGACTTCGATATCCCAATTGCCGCCGGTGCGCTTCTCCAGCTCCTCGACGAGGCGTGCACGATGGTATTCACATGGGTCCTCGATACCTTCAAGGTGCAAATTTGCACCTTGGTCCGTCACAGCGGCAAGCGCCGGCAATGGTGCTGCAGAGGCGGCAAGCCCGCCCAGGATGGTGCGCCTGGTAAGATAACTCATTGGATATAACCCCCATTGGTGTGTTGCTTATGCTCATACATTCAACTACATTGTGCGAGGATAAGTCAACTACAAAGTGTGAGGTTATCATACATGGTAAGAACAGCGCCGATTTCGTTCCGGATCGAGCCGGCCCTTAAGGAAGCTCTGGAAAAGGCAGCGAAGGAAGACATGCGCTCGCTCTCTTCCATGATTGAAAAGATCCTCATCGGCTGGTGCCAGGAGAAGGGATATCTGGAGAAGGCTTGAGGTTTCGCCGCTCTGCGCCTAGATTCAATCAGGCCTTGCTGTCGACCACGGATGTACTGGCGACAGCGGGCAGCGAAAGGTCGGGGAAACCCGGCCTTTTACTTTAGCAGTCGTATTTGAGCGGACCGCTTCCGCATTCCCGATAGTCGGGATCATGGACCGCCTTAAGACCCATGCATTGGGTCAGGACGAAAGGCAATCCGACGAGGCCGAACACGACCACCAAGAAATACCACTTCGTATCGAAGAACCCCATGATCACTCCACCGCGTCAGAGATCGCTGGCTTAATTCCTACGTGAATAGCCGTGCGAACGCCAGGAAGAGTTGCGCCGGGAACCTGCCGCAACATCGCATTCGCACCCCGCTTGGTAAGCTCGCCAGCGCTCAACTGACCGGCTATCGTGGCCAGGTCCTCGAAAAGCCCTGCAGACGTACCTAGAACGGCGCCGAATGGCCCGCGACTGGAATAGCGGGAAACAGAGCCGCCCGCGTCCTCGTCGCCCGCTATGGCCGAGGATGCCCGGGAAATACCGACACGCGGCCCGCCTACCCCCTCGAAGACCTTTTCCGTCGTGTTGGATATCTCGAACGGCAATGACAGGATGCCCGATCGGTCCAACCCGTCAGCGATCCAAAGCCCCGGATTGTTAAGCAGGCGTTCCGCTTCCTCGTCGGCGCCGCGCTCTTTGTATTTCAGCCACGCGACCATCATGCCGATTGCCGTGGAGAACACCATCTGTTCGGCCAATCGGTGCGGTCGCTCCTGCAAGCCGGCGATCAGCACCCGCTGATGACTTGCCAGACCGAACGACTTCAACTGCATGATCAGCCGGCCGGTGTTGGTCTTCATCCACAACGGGGTGTCGGCAACGCCTTTCGTGATGATGGTTCGGTCAACATCCTTATTCAGCGCCGCAGCCCAAGCGCGGGCGGCCCACTCGTCTTCCCAGTCCTCGACATTGGCGCCATAGATCCCCTCTTCCAGAATGCCGTGGCGCTCGATCATCGCGGAAATTCGATCGGCCATGCCCTCGTCAATGCCGAGATAGGCCATATAGGCGCGCTCTTCCTTTGAAATCCGCGGCCAATCTACTGCGTTTCGGGCCATGCGGTTCTGTGTCATCACCGAGGCCATGGTTTTCATGGTGTCGTTCCACCAGCCCAGCCCCGTTGCCTTCGTGAAGAGATGAGAGGCATTCGACATGAACCGTTCGAACCTGGAGCCGTAGCGGTAGGGGTCTTGCAAGTCTGCGAGGGAAGCCAGCCGGGACTGCAACACGCGCTCTGTGACCGCGCCAAGAGCCCTAGCGTCCTCTCTGGATATCTTTGCCGCCTTGATGCCTTTGACTAGCCCTGGGAGAGCTTCCCGCATCGTTGCGCGGATGCCGTGGACACCGACGAGGCGCGCCGCGTCCGTGAGCGAGGAAAGAACCATTCCCATGTTAAGCCGCCTTCTTCTGTGTCGAACCGATGCCGGCGAAAGGCGCCAGCAGGTTCAGGGCTTCCAAATCCGCGCCGGTGCATTGGCGAGTGAGATTGATCAGGTGGATTCCCGCGATCGCGGTTTCAGGGATCAAGGCAAGCGAGGGTGGATTGAGTTGCCCGAGAATGCAGACACGCTCGCCATTGGCCTCGTAACTGCCGAGGAAGATTTTCACGAGGCCAGCCAGCCCCTCACCGGAAAGCGCGTCGACAAATCGCGCCCATGGCCCTGTGAAGTCGTCCAAGAGCACGGACACGAGATCGAATGCCCCATATTCCGCGCCCGGAAGCGCATGTAGGACCGAGCCGGGTTCGATCAGGCTTCCCATGCAGTCACCGGAATATTCAACGATGTAGGGCTCGTGCATGGGTTTCTCCTACAGTAGACCGGCCGTGGCCGCCGCGATGAAGGCGAAAGAGGCGATGAGGGCGAGGATGTGCATCATGCGAGTGTGATGCTCCCTGAACGGATGGTCCCATCCGAACCTTTGGCCTTGATGGTGAAGCTGGTGTTGGAAGTGAGCTGGAACACCACATCCCCGTTATCGACCGGAGTCACGGAAGAGCCTGGCGTGAAACCAAACGTTCCATTCACGTCGAGCTTGTAATCCGGCGCCGTCTCGTTAATGCCGACGTTGCCGGTTGATTGATCGATACGGAACCGCTCTGTCGCGTTGGTTCGGATGATCGCAGAGCCACCGGGCGAACTGCCATAGCTTGTTCCGTCATTCGCAACAGGCATTGCCCACAGATTGGAGCCGCCGTCAGAATCGTTATTCGACACGCTGACACGCTTGTTGCCCCATATGTGGTTGTCCGTGGTGTTGGCATTGGCAAGGACGCCGCGAACCGTGCCGACGAAGGTGTTGCCGTAAACCTGGCAATCTTCCGCGCCCTTCAGGTGGTTGCCGTCGTATGCCAGGATAACGCCCATCGACTGCTCACTTGCCGTCGTGTCCGCCGTCCAATCGACAAAGCCGATCCAGTTGCCGTAAACGAGGCACTGGTGCGCGCGAACGCGGATGCCGAACTTCTGAGAGCCGAAGACAATTGCCGTAGTTCCATCTGAAATCTGGCGGTGCATGTCCTCGATGACATTGCCGGAAATGATCGTGCGGTCGGATGGGGCCGCAATGTCGATCGGCTGCGTCTGGATCTTCTTCAGCCTGTTTCCAGAGATGGTGAGATAACGGCCCTGGTTGGTGGTCGAGCCATCGGCCAAAGGGGTAAGGCAGAAGGTATTGCACTCCAGCGCCGTGTTGTTGGCGACAATGCTGTTACCGGAGCTGCGCTTGAAGTCGATGCAGTTCTGGCAGCGATAGAAGTGGTTGCCTATGACCTTCAGGTACTTGCCGTTGCTGTTCGAAAGATAGATGGCAAGGTCAGGAGCGCCGCGGAAATAGCAGTTCTCGATAAGTCCACTCTCGAAGCCGGTCGCGAAAATCGACTGGTCGCCACCGCCAACACCGATGCTTGTTCCGGACGCGGTTGTCGTGCCGTGGTCGAAGACGACGCCGTTGAAGTGGAAATTCCACGACGATTCGAGAGAAATGCCCCCGACCGTGGTTACACCAGAGGTCGCCGTGGTAAGCGCCGACGAGTCGAACGTTCCACCAAGCCACTCAAATTTCAGACCGCTCGCTGTTCCTGCAGCCGTGGCGCAGATGAAGCGCATGATCGCGCCAGCGTCACCGTCTGGGCCATCACTGTCAACCGCATCGGAGCCCATTACGGTCGCGCCGTGCATGTGAAATGAAAGGCTGATGCTGACGTTGTTGACGTAAAGACCATAGGCAGAGGTGGAGTCGGCCGGATCGGGACTGGCGAAGAGGTATTTCGCGCCGGATTTGCCCGAAAAAGCCCCGGAACTGAGCGTCAGGCCCAGCGAAATCATCTTTCGCCAGGCGGAGGCGTCGTCCGTACCATAGATGCAGACGGCACCGGAAACGGTGGTTGACGCCGCCGCCGTCAACTCAACCGACGTAGCGCTGTTGATAGAGGCGATGGTCGTCGCGAGGGAATTGCCACTGGAGCCGGCGCCCTTCACGACAATGCTCTTGCCAACATCCGAAGACGTAAACGAGGCCGTGGCCGACGTAAGGGTATTGTCGGACGATGTGATTGCCGCATCGGTGAGTTTTATCGCGTTGCCGGTCGCGCCGAACCATTCCGGCCGAAGTCTGCCGTCATGAGCGCGAACCCAGGCGCCGGCGCTCGATGCAATGGCGTTAGCCTTGACGTAGACGCCCTCCTCCGTGTCGGCCGCGATCTGCGTCGAATAATTGCCGGTCGTCCAATCCCAGATCGACCCGTCAAAGATCGCCTTGGTATCTTTCGTCGTGTCTAGCGCCTTAAGGGCGGTTCGCGATGCGACGTATGGCGCAACATCGAGATAATCGCGAATTGCCGTGCTGCCGCCGATCGTATCCATGGCGGATGTTGTCCCGGTATCTCCGAGCAGTCCCGCGCCAACGGCACTGAGAGTGGCAACCCGGCTGTTGCCGCCTTGCACGACGTAGAACAATTCGCCGCCTGCCAGGGCAGATGCTGCGGTCAGATCGCTGAGTTTTGAATTAACGCCCATCTAACGCTCCATAGATTTCAAGTTCGTGTTCGACCCAGGCGCAATCCAGTTGAGCCCGGCGCAATTCGGCCGAGACGATGGCAGCCTGCGGCGGAGACAAATATTCGAGGTGTTGCGCACGGATTCGGGCTTCGTGCAGAGCGTGGCGCGCGGCGTGGGCCTCCTGGTGCAGAAGCTCGATGCGACGCTCGATTGAGATTTTCGCCGGGCGCCGCATCATCCGTAACGCCCCTTATAGGTTTGGAACCTGCTCGGATCGAATTGAGCAAATCGCGCGAATCCTTCCGTCATGCCCCCGAGGATGGTTCCTGCAGCGGCAGAGCGGGCGCCGGCAACGATCGATTTCCCCTCGGCTCGACGCCCGTAGGCCTCGGCTTCAAGGCCAGCCCGCCGCGATCGGCCACCATAAGCGCTCATCATTTCTTTCAACGTTCCATATCGAGCGATGTCCTCGCCGATCTGCAGGCCTGTCGGGTCCGTCGTTTCGAAGCCAGAGGCAGCGCCACGAGCTTGCAGAGCCGAAAGCGCAAGGTTTTTCTCCCGGCGCTTTTGAAATACCTCATGCTGCGCGGCGGCCTGTTCCTCTTTGCCCTGCATTTCGAGTTGCTTGGCCTGATAATCAAGCGCGGCTTTCTGCGAGGCGGCCGCCTGCCTCTGCCCTTGAGCGGAGATAGCAGCGCCTGCAATGGTTCCGACACCGGAGACAATCGGCGCAATCGTGCCTAGTGCTGAGCCAAGGCCGCCGGCCGCACCGAAGAGGGAAGTGATGGGAGTGAAAAGTGGTGCCACGGGCTTACCTCCCTAGCTTTTTGAGAAAGGAGACGCGCTCCTTGGAGGTAAGGGACTCAACCATGCCCCAAAACTTTTCGTCGTCAGCCGCGCTCAGCTTCTCGCGAATGTTGCGAATCCGCAGCAGGACGATTCCGAACTTTTGAGGCGCCCGACCGCGAAACGCGCGAAGCACCTCCTGGCCCTCGTCGCCGGCCGTAAGCCGATCGATCTGCGCTTGTGAAGCAGGGCGTGCGTTTGCATAGGAGCCCAACTTAAGCTCGGCCTTGATTGCCTCGCGAATGGTTTCCGGCAACGCGTCAACGAGCGCGTCGACCTCCGCGCGCTCATCCTCATCAAGCGGCGCAAGCATCTCTTGAACCGTCTGTTCGCCGACTGCCTCGCGATATGCGTCGATGTCAGTAACGCGGACATCATCAGCGAATAAACCGCTGCCGCCCGCAATCGTCGAGGCGCCAGAAACGGTAGTGAGGCTCCAGTCACCTCGGTACGGATAAAGGTCGTTCGCCATATCACCCCACCTTTCGCGGCTGCATCGCGTGGTAGGCAAATTCCGCCGCCTTCACGCTCGGATACGTCCCGTTGGAGAGGCGAACGCCGTCTGTCTTGCGGAAGATCGCAAACCCGGAAACATCCCAACGGATAACGATCTTGTCGTCCTCGAACGTCTCTTCGCGCGACTGGCGACTGACCGGCTTGAGGTTACTCAACAGGATCCTGTTGGGGGTGACAAAGTCGACCATCGCCAAGGGAATCGTCCATGCGCGATCGGCTTCGTGGAAGGTGATCCAGTCCTCTTCGCGCAACAAAGTCATAATATTCTTGAAAAGAACGTCGGCATGATCGTGAAGATCCTGCAACACGATTCCCTTGGGCAGGCGTATCACCGCATGGCGAAATTCAAAGCCCTCCGACTGCCACCTCAACGCAGTTGTCGGTATAGGCTTGATCTCACGGTCGGCTACTTCAATCTTTTCTGCGACTGCAACTTTTGACATGTCATTTCTCCGTAAGTTTGTCGATGGTTTCCTGAAGCAATCGGGCTTCGGCCTCGGACCAACTGTCGCCCGGCTTCGTATGAGACTGATGCAGTTCGAGATGGCCGATGCGGTGACGGTGGCCCGGAATCGAGCTCAAAACCGCGGTGATGTAATTCCCGATCCTGGTAGCAAGGCCCAACGGCGCGAGCGTGCTCGGAACCTTGCCTTCAAGCTCATGAGCGATAGCGACCATTTCGGCGTGGCCCGCCTTGATCTCCGCGACCTTGGCAGCATATGCGCGCTCGTATTTCTCGGCCTCGGACCAGTCCTTGAGGTACTTCGCGAACACCTCGCGCAAGCGGGACTGCTCCTTGCTTAGGAAGGCTTCACGTGCCTGCCACGCCGCCGCACGTTCCCGGCGAACCACCTCGCCCTGTGCATCCTGCAGCGCCGCAATCTCCTGTTCGAGCGCGGAGACCTCGCCAGCGTCGATGCTTTCGCCATCGAGGAGAGCGGAACCACGGCGGGCGCGGAGGCCGGAAAGTTTGGCCTCGGCTGCGGAGATGCGTTCGGAAAGGGTCGCGGTCATCGTGCTTGCTCCTGTGCCTTCCTTGCCTTCACGTCGGCCCAGATCTTCATCACCTCTTCCTCGCTCAGCCCGTCGCCGCTCGAAATGATGCTCGACAGCCACGACAGAGCCCGAGCCCCGTTGTACGTGCCGTCAGGATTGCGGGCCGCTTCATCGAGAGTGTGAGCCTTGCGGGGATCGGCCATGCGCGGGGAAATCGCGGTCATTGGGGATTCTCCAGGGAGGGGAAGCCGGCGAAGGAAATGGGCTCGTCACGGAAGCTGTCGGGGTACAACCTCTTCAACAGCTCGCTGTCCGCAGGCGTGCGGATGCGGACGACGGTTTCACCCGGCTGTGTGAGATGCACTCGGAAGCCAAGAGGACGGCCTAGCTCGTCGAGCTTAATGATGATGGCGCGGGCAGTCTGACGCGGATCAGCCGGCGCCGCCTCGGCCTCCTGCTCGGTCTCGCGACGCTCCAGAAGATCGGCCAGCAGGCGCACGTCGTCGCTTTCCAGAGCCTTCTTGAGAAGACGCTCACGAAGACGCGCGTTGATCGCCTTGAACGTCCGGTTGGCCTCATCAATCAACTCAGCATCGGCCTGCACTTCATCGAGCGGGACGCCAGCCATGGACGCGGCTGTTTCGATGTCGTGGCCGGCGCCGACATGCTTGAGGAAGATTGCGCGCAGATCTGGTGTCATCTCAGTTCCCCAGCAGTTCGCGGATGCGGTCGCCTGGCGTGACGTCACGCGCGCGACGCTCAAGGCCGATGTCAGTCAGAAGGCGCCGAAGCGTGTTCGTCGCGGTCGTGAAGGTCGAAACGTCGAGATCCCCGGTCGCCGCGTAGGACGCCTCCTGATCCTCGCACCAGACCTGCAGGGAAACCGCGCGCTGAATGATGGCCGCTTGCGCCGTCGAGGGATCGCCGCCGACGTCCGAGGTGTAACCGTCCACCAGTTCCTTGAAGCGATGGTAAGCCGCGGTGCGCGCGTCGATGTCATCCAGGGTGCGGAGACGTACCTTGCCGGCGCGCGTCTTCGGCGTGTCGGTGGAGCGTCCCTGTCGTACCTCTGTTGCTTCTGCCGCCATTCTTAGGCTCCGAAATCGGGTTCAAATCACTGCCGAATTGATACCACGGAAGCAACATGCTTGCAACACGTCTAATAAACGGCAATAAATACAGCCATTTAACAGCAGAGCAGCGGATAACAAGTCCGCTTGTCACTCACTGAAAAATGCAGGGATTCGAGGGAAATGAGGCCAGGGAGGCACTCGGAGAAAAGTCGGGCTTTTGAGGGGAAAGGCTTGGGAGGAGGAAGGGGAGAGATATAACCGGAGAACACTTCCCTCTGAGTGAACGTTCGTGAGGGGCTGGTACTACCCCTTCTATACAGTTACCCCCGGTAACATTGGTAACATGGTAACTTTAGGAACATTGGTAACAACGGTAACATTCGGTTTGGCGTTGCCCTATGGCTGGATTGTCGGAGAATGCCTGTCGGGTTCCATGCAATGAGCATTGGAGGCCTTCATCATTATGCGGCTTCCTCTCCCTTTGTTACGTTGTTACCGTTGTTACCGGGGTCTCTGGGAACGGTGATTAAGTGCTGATTTTCGGGGTGAATGTATTGCCCACGCCCGGTTTTCTGGACTTCGCCGGCCTTCGCCATCGTAAAAAGCAGCTTTCGAATGTTACCGTTCGGCATACCGGTAACATTCGCGAGGTCTGTTGGGCTCATTGGCTCAGTCGCCTCTTTCAATGTTACCGCGATGCTGCTGCGCTCATCTGAGCGGCGAACATCGGCGGCCTCACCCTTCAGCGTCCAGATGCCGCCAAGGAAGGTTAGGGCCGATTCCCGCTCCTCGACATCTCTGCCGCGAACATAGAGCGTGACCCCGTTTCCATCACGATCGAGAACCAGCGTCGTGTCTGCGCAGGCGCTGAGCCCGTTTGAGCCGCTGAGCGCTTCAAGCGGATCGTCGGCGCCACCCTTCTTTGTGTGGTGAAGTCCGACGACCGCAATACGATTTTCCGTCGCCCACTTTTGCAAAGGGGCCCAGATCGCATAGTCAGACTCATAGGAGTTCTGATTAGGCCTAGCAGCCGGCTTGATGCGTTGCAGAACGTCGATGACGACGAGGCGAGGTGTTTTCGTCGTTAGGCGCCAATCCTCAAGTGCTACGAGTAGCCCCTTATCAAGCGCAAGTGCTTCCGTCGTCCAGTCGAGGCGCGACAGGTTCGGGCGGTTTCGCTCGTTCGGGAATAGGGCATCGATGCGGCTTTGAATGCGGCGACTGCCATTCTCCATGTCAATATAGAGGACATCGCCCTGCTCACATCCAATACTGCCCATGGCCGCGCCGCCAGTCGCGACCGCGACCGCGAAATCGATCGCGAGCCATGTTTTACCCAGCTTCTGGCGACCGGCGAGCACAGAGAAACCTTCCGGCACATAACCGGGAACAATCCATTTGACCGGCTCAAATTCCATCGCCATTAGGTCGACGGAGTTAATCAGATTAAATTTGACATGCTTCATTAGTAGCTCCGACCATTCCGGCGGCGCCATTCCTTGGCACCCGCGGTAAAGTAATCAGGCAAGCCAGGGTCGTCGGGTGCCCTTCGCCCTTGCCAAACGCTAGCGATAGCCGCGGCTTCAGCTTGGATGCTGTTTAATGCCGGGCACTCCATGTCGTTCTCGTCGAGCCGGTAAACCGCATCGATCAAGGATCTCCATGCCACCTTGACCGCGTCCAGCGCGCCAGGAGGCAGAGCGGGTGCTTGTGCTTGAACCGATGGCGTTGATGTGGTATTTGAATACCGCGTTTCTCCGGCGCGATTTTGGAAGCCCGTCGCTCTGTTTGCGGCGGGTTTTCGCCTTTCAAGAACCGGCTGCATCGGCGCCTCCATACGTACGGCGGTGAAGTTCGTGGATCACCTCGCGCGCTTCGGCCTCGGTAAAGTCGTACGCCTCACATAGCGTAGGCACGCTCGCACGCATCCGCGTTCCTGGCGGATTGTCCAGCAGCCACTTAATGACGGCTTCCTGTTCCTTCTTCAGCATCACGCCACCTCGCCATGACGGGCGCGTATGAATGCCGGAACACTGAGAGCCCAAAGCCGGCCCTCTTTGAATGCACCAGGGACGAAACCTTTTTCCAGCAGGTAATAGACCCGGCTCTCGTTCGGCTCTTCGATGACGGCTGCGATTGCTTTGATGCCGCGAACGATTTTGGGCTGTGTCTGTTCAGTCATTTCTAGCTCCTTTGATAATCAAGTACGAATTCCGTACTTAGTTGGTTAAATAAAAAATCACCTCAATGCGGTGAGGTAGGTGTTGAGAAGAAAGATCTTCGATTGCGGGCCGGCCTCTGGGTTATTCCGCAGCTTGTCGTTGAGAAGGACTTCGACGGCCAGCATTCCCAGTTCACAAAAGGTGTCCTTCATGTCCTTTATGGTCTCATCCGGAGACCAGAACGTTGCGCCCCATTCGCCGACGGTCGTTGTCGTCATGACGAGGAAGCCATCCTCCTTGCCGGCAATTGCGTCCTCGACAATCTCGCGCGAAACGGGGCTTTCCTGGAGGTGTCTTCTGATCGCAGCGGAGACATTCAAAAGCTCGCCGATCGCGATTTGACGCATCGCCCATGGATGAACTAGACAGGCAATGACAGCCTCATCACGGGAAAAGCGTCTGTGCGTCCCAGTGCCAGCCCGCTCGGTGAAGGGATCTGCCTTGATAACACCGGCTTCGGCCCACAACTGCACCGACCGGCGCTTGGCGCCAGTGATGCGGGTGAGATCTGCAAGGCTGTACGTGTCCACTGTACGCTCCTAATCATGTACGCATTACGTACTTAGACCCTCTAGCACGCACTGTCAAGGGGTCCGGCCCCATTCAATCTATTGGAAATTGTCATTGACAAGCGGAGTTTATGCGACATACTGCGACATAGTCCAATCTATTCCGAAGAGCTAGGAACATGTCGATACGCAAGCGCTATTGGGGTCCCAATCCTGAAGGCAAGCAAGTCCGCAAGAATAAGGACGGAACCGTCACGCGGTTTGATCACGTCGCGTTCGTTGTCGACTATAAGGACCAGCACGGCAACCGGGCGCTGCGCACCTTCTCCAAGGAAGGCCAAGCCAAGGAATTTGAAACGACGATGCGCGGCGAAGTCCGCGAGAAGCGGCACGTCATCGCCTCAAAGAGCATCACTGTCTCCGAAGCCGGCGAAGAATGGATCTCTGCAGTGACGCACGGCAGGGGCAACCGCGGGCCGGCCGAGGCCTCAACGCTTCGCCAGTATCGCCAGCACCTCGACACCTACATCAAGCCGGCGCTCGGCGATGTGAAGCTAGCTGACCTGGCAAAACGAGACGTGATCACGTTCCGCGATAACCTGCTATCCAAGCAAAAGCTGTCGCGAGCGATGGCGAAGAAGGTGCTTACCAGCCTCAAGGGCATTCTCTCGGAAGCGGTACATAGCGATCGCGTGGTTGTGAACGTCGCATCGAGCGTGCAGATCGGCACGGGCGGCCGACACAAGGAAGAAGTCGTCATTCCTTCCGAGGCAGATATCAGGGCAATCCTTACCAAGCTCGACGAACTGGCGGAACAAGACAATCGCCGCTGGGCCGAGGCATGGGAGAGGCGCCGCGCCCTGATCGTTACCGCTATCCATACAGGTCTCAGAGCTTCGGAGCTTCGCGGCCTCCCTTGGGATGCAGTGGACCTCAAGGCCGGAAAGATTGAGGTGCGCCAGCGCGCCGACGAGAACGGCAAGATAGGCGCCCCGAAGTCGGTGTCAGGAAACAGGACCGTCTATATCCCGTCCTCGCTTGTGACGCTACTGAAGGCGCACAAGCTCAAGTCAAAGCACACGCTCGTATTCGCCACCGAAGAGGGAACGCCGCAGAGTCTGCCGAACATCCACAACCGCGCCTGGAACCCAGTGCAGATAGCGGCCGGCGTCTGCGATCCGAAGAAGGATGAGAAAGGCAACGTCATCCGCGACGAGGACGGCAAGCCGATCATGGAGCCGCGCTACAACTTTCATAGCCTGCGCCACTACCACGCGTCAGTGCTGATTGCAGACGGGACAGACTTCAAGGAAATACAGACCGAGATGGGCCATAGCTCGATCAACATCACGATCGACTTGTACGGCCATCCTATCGAAGGCGAAGAAGCTGACCGGGCGCGCAAGCAGCGTGCCGACCGTCTCGCAGAAAAGCTCAGCAGAAGGTGAATGCGACAAAAACAGGGGTGCTTTGCAACACGGCTCAATAAAAACAAGAGCTTATGAGCAATGTAAGCGGATTGAAAATCCGCGTGTCGGTGGTTCGAATCCGCCTCCGGGCACCATTAGCTTGCTAAAGATCGAAAAATCTCGGGATTGCAGTTCGCATCTCGTCGGATGCGGCGGCACGTTGCTTCACCTCGCCGGCGAGCTAAGCCTCATTGGCAGGATGACTCGTTAACCGAGTTGTCGGACAATTCCAGAGTATCGGGAGGGGCGGGGCGCAAAGCCGTTTTATCGGCGCGACCGCTGTCATGTCTGCATTCATCCGAATGGCCGCAGGCAAGGGGCGAAGAAAAATGACCACGCATATGATGAAGCTGCTGATGAGCATCATCGCCGGGCTTTCGCTCGGTTCGCTCATGGTCCTGTTGACCGTACTCTAAGCGGCTTGAAGTGGGAAATCGCTCGAAATCACCGGGGTGGCGGGCGGCGGACGCTCACGTTTCCGAGACGTCGATCCATTCCGCGCCGGTCAGTTCCGCCATCCGGTGAGGGCTGATGTGGACCGCGGCATTGGTCGCGCCGGCCGCCGGAACGACGATATCGAACGCTTTCAAGGATTCATCGCAATAGACGCTATGCGGCCTTGCAAGACCGAAGGGGCAGACACCGCCGACCGGATGGCCGGTTTCGGCCTCCACCTCCGCGAGGTCGAGCATACGCGCCTTGGTGCCAAAGCGGGCCTTGTACTTCCTGTTGTCGAGCCGCGCGTCACCGCGGGTAACGATCAGGATCACATCGTCGCCGACCCGCAGCGCCAGCGTCTTGGCGATCTGCGCCGGCTCGACGCCGTGGCCTTCGGCCGCGAGTGCCACGGTGGCGGTGCTCTGCTTGAGCTCGATGACATCGATCTCGGGGGCGTGTTCTTGGAAGAATGCTTTGACGGAGGCAAGGCTCATTTCGGGCGATCTGGGCTGGTGGATGGCGACAGGCACATTTGTGCGCAAGCATTACCCCGGTGTCGCGGGGGGGGTGGCACGAATGTCTCAGTCGTCGTTCGAGGCGTCAAGCTCCTCGGGCCGCATACCCTCCTGCTGTGGCGGGAGATAACCGTGGCTTGCGAACCAGTTTTCCAGGATCGTTGAGATTGCCTGCTCGCGCGTAAGGCTGCCCTGATGATCGTTGATGTAGGTTTGGAGTGCCGTCTCGATCTTGTCGCCATAGATGTCGTTCATTCTTTCCTCCGCTCATTCTTCCTGAAACCCGCCTGCCATGGATTCCCGGAGCGCCGTGCTCTCTCATGATTTGGTGCCTGGACCCGCAATATCCAAGGGATCGTGCGTGAGGCGCCATCGCGCCTTCAGGCTTGTTTGACGATGCGGATCAGCACCAGAAGAATGATGGCGCCGATCGTCGCATGAATGATCGCCGCAAGAATGCCCGTGCCGAGCGTGACGCCGAGAGCCGGAAACAGATAACCGGCAATGAGAGCACCGAGGATGCCGACCACCATATTGCCGATCAGCCCGAAACCGAAGCCGCTCACGATCAGACCGGCGAGCCACCCGGCCACAGCCCCGACAAGCAGGTATACCAGAATGCTTTCGATGCCCATTGATTCTCCTCTCGGAAGGCGCGATTCGCTCTTGGAAGGATAACTCCTCCCTTGAGATCAGATACGGCAAATTTGGGCGCGCAGCCGATTTTCTGCGCGAATGGATTTCCGCTCGCGGAGCGAAAAGGCAGCGAACGAAAAGCCCCGGTCCGAAGCGAACCGAGGCCACGAATGCGGTAGCAATTGGTCACGGTCGCTTCAGACGATACCGCCGCCACCGCCGGCGACTGCCGGCCGTCCGACCGCCACCTTGGTGCGGTAGCCGCTTGCCCTGTAGGTCGCACCCGGTGCGATGGCGCCGCCCGCTTCGAGGCGGGCCATGGCGAGGATCGGCTCGACGTCGGTGCGGAAGGCCAGCTTCAGCGTTTCGGACGCCATCAGCGCGTCATTATCCTCTTGGTAGCCCTCGAGCGCGCCGCGGTCGACGAGGAGCGCCTGGGCATAGGCGCGGCAGACTTCCATCGCGCTCGTCATCAGGCTTTCGATCGGATCCGTCACATTGTGGCTCTGGTCGAGCATATGCGCCGGATCGAAGCCTTGGGCGCCGCGCGTCTCGGCGTCGACGAGCTCGTTAAAGACCAGGAAGAGCCGATACGGATCGATCGAGCCGGTGTCGAGGTCGTCGTCGCCATATTTCGAATCGTTGAAGTGGAAGCCACCGAGTTTCCTGAACTGGATCAACCTGGCGACGATCATCTCGATGTTGACGTTCGGTGCGTGATGTCCGAGATCGACCAGGCAGAAGGCCTTGGGGCCGAGCTCCTGCGCGATCAGGTAGTTGGTTCCCCAGTCCTGCACCACGGTCGAGTAGAAGGCCGGCTCATACATCTTGTGTTCGGTGAAGATGCGCCAGTCGTCGGGGAGCGCCGCATAGACCTGTTTCATCGAATCCAGATAGCGCTCGAAGGCGCGGGTGAAATTGCTCTGGCCCGGGAAGTTCGAACCGTCGCCGATCCAGACCGTCAGCGCCTTCGAGCCGAGCGTATTGCCGATTTCAATGCATTCGAGATTGTGCTCGACCGCCTGCCGGCGCGTCGCCGCGTCGGTGTGGCTGAGCGAGCCGAACTTGTAGGAATACGCCTGGCCGGGTGCATCGGCGAAGCTATTGGAGTTCATGGCGTCAAAGCTCAAGCCAAGCGCTGTGCCCTTCTCCTTCAGCGCCGAAAGATCGGAGACCTTGTCCCAGGGGATGTGTAGCGACACGCTCGGAGTCGCGCGCGTTAGCTGATGGATGACCCCACAATCTTCAATCTTATCGTAAATATTGCGCGGCTCGCCGGGGCCCGGAAAACGGGCAAAGCGGGTGCCGCCGGTGCCGACACCCCAGGATGGGACGGCGACGCCATAAGCCGCGACCTTCCCCTTGACAGCCTCGATGTCGATGCCGCGGCGGGCGAGCCGTTCGCCAAGGCTTTCATAGTCACGCTCGAGAGCCTCCTTGCGGCTCTCGTTCTCAGCTTCGATAACGGATGTGCTGATCATGGCGGTCACGGCAGCCTCCTTCTCAGCGCGTGAACGACTGGGCATTGCCCGCGTCGACATTGACGATGTTGCCGGTCGATTTCGCCGACATGTCGGAGGCGAGGAAATAGACGGCTTCCGCGATATCCTCCGGGAAAACGCTGAGCTTCAGCATGGAGCGCTCGCGATAATGCGCCTCCAACTCGTCGACGTCCATTTTGTAGGCGGCGGCGCGCTGTTCCTTCCATTCGCCGGTCCAGATCTTCGAGCCGCGTAAGACCGCATCGGGATTGACGACATTGACGCGGATCTGCGCCGATGCGCCCTCGAGCGCCAGGCAGCGGGCGAGGTGGATCTCCGCCGCCTTGGCGGTGCAATAGGCCGACGCGCCGGGCGAGGCGGCAAGGCCGTTCTTCGAAGCGACGAAGACGATGTTGCCGCCGGCTTTCTGAATACGAAAAATGCGGAAGGCTTCGCGCGAGACCAGGAAATAGCCCGTCGCCAGGATGTCCATGTTCCTGTTCCAGAGCGCGAGCGTCGTGTCCTCGATCGCCGCCGAGGAGGCAAGGCCGGCATTGGAAACCAGAATGTCGAGACCGCCGAACGCAAGCAGCGTGTCGCCGAAGCCGGTTTCGACCGCCGCTTCGCTCGTCACGTTCATGGTGACGGCTCGGACGAAATCCCTGCCATAGCGGGCAGCAAGCTCACTTTCGGCCGCTTCGAGTGCCGCTTGGTCGATATCGGCGAGAACGACGCAAGCGCCTTCCTGCATCAGCCGGTTGGCTGTCGCCTTGCCGATGCCGCCGGCGCCACCGGTGACGAGCGCGATGCGCCCGGCAAGGCTCTTCGGCTTCGGCATGCGCTGGAGTTTTGCCTCTTCGAGCAGCCAGTATTCGATGTCGAAGGCTTCCTGCTCCGGCAGGCCGACATAGGTCGAAACGCCGGAGGCGCCGCGCATGACGTTGATCGCGTTGACGTAGAATTCGCCGGCGATGCGCGCCGTCGCCTTGTCTTTCGCAAAAGTGATCATACCGACGCCCGGAACGAGGTAGACGACGGCATTCGGGTCGCGCATCGCCGGGCTGTCGGAGCGCTTGCAGCGCTCGTAATAGGCCGCGTAGTCGGCGCGATAGGCGGCTATCGCCTCCGGAAGGCCGGCAAGCGTCTTCTCGACATCCGGCTTGGCCGGATCAAAATCGATCACCAGCGGCCGGATCTTCGTCCTGAGGAAGTGGTCCGGGCAGCTCGTTCCAAGCGCGGCGAGGGGCTGCAGATCTCTTGCAGAGACGAAATCGAGAACCGCTTGGCTGTCGTCGAAATGGCCGACCTTGTTCCCGTCGGCACTGATCAGCCCGCGGATCACCGGCATCAACCGCTTCGCAACGGTAGCGCGCTCGGCGGCTTCGAGCACCGGCTTCACCGCCCCGCCGAAGGCCGGGCCTGAATTTTCGGCCTCGAACCAGGCGATCGCGCGGTTGATGATCTCGATCGTCGTCTCATAGGTTTCCTTGGCCGTGTCTCCCCAGGTGAAGAGGCCGTGGCTTTCGAGCACCACGCCGCGTGCCTTCGGGTTCTCGAGGCAGAATTTTTCGAGCCAGAGTCCGAGCTCGTAGCCCGGGCGTTTCCAGGGCAACCAGCCGATCTCGTCGCCGAAGATCTTTTGCGTCAGTTCCTTGCTGTTCTTCGAGGCGGCAATGGCGATGATCGCATCCGGGTGCATATGGTCGACATGCGCCTTGGGCACATAGGCGTGCAGCGGCGTGTCGATCGAGGCGGCGCGCGAATTGAGATTGAAAGTGCAATGCGGCAGATAGCCGACCATCTCGTCTTCGAATTCAACGCCGCGATAGATATCCTTCAGAGCTCGGAGCTTATCCATGTAAAGCGTGGCGAAACCGTCCATCTTTATGGTGCCGACGTCGCCGCCCGATCCCTTGACCCACAACACCTCGACCGTCTCCCCGGTGAGCGGATCCTTTTGCATGACCTTTGTGGAGGTGTTGCCGCCGCCGTAATTGGTGATGCGTTTGTCGGAGCCGAGCAGGTTCGACCGGTAGAGGAGCCGCTCTGGCTCGCTCATGCCTGCCGCCTTGGTGTCCTCCCAGAGATTGGCCAGGCGTGCGCCCTGTTGCTTGTCGAGCATCTCGAATTCCTCCCGGTCAGTGGCCCGCTTGTGCTTACGCTGCGCGATTGATCGCCATCAGATCACCACGGGAGATCTCCAATTGTCAATCAAAAACGATCACAATCGCTCATACTGCAGCGCACAATGAAATTTCATGATCGATACTGATTGACAATGCTTGGGGATGATGGAAGCATGCAGGGCATCGGAGGAGCGCATGCACGAGAAAGAAAGACACAGGATCATCCTGTCGGCGGTGCAGGAAAAACCGGTCGCGACGGTGGCGGAACTGGTGGAACTCACCGGCAGTTCGGAGGCGACGATCCGCCGCGACATCGCATCGCTTCACGTACAGAAACGTCTGCGCCGGGTGCGCGGCGGCGCCGAGGCGATCAATCCGCCGCAATTCGTCGGCCTTGCCGGCCGGCCTTTCAGCGTCAATGAGGGGCTGCATGCGCGGGAGAAGCAGGCGATCGCCCGCGAGGCGGTAGCGCTTTGCCAGGAAGGCGAGCCGATCATCATCAATGGCGGCACGACGACCTTCCAGATGGTGCATTTCCTGGCGAACCGCCGGATGCAGGTCTTCACGAATTCATTTCCGATCGCCGAGCATCTCCTGAAGCATTCGAAGAACACGGTGATGCTGTCCGGGGGCACGATCTACCGCGAGCAGAACATCATCTTGAGCCCGTTCGAAAACGACGTGACGCGCAACTTCTATGCGCGGCGCATGTTCATGGGCGCGCAGGGGCTGGGCCCGCTCGGGCTGATGGAGGCCGATCCGCTGTTGATCCAGGCCGAGCAGAAGCTGATCGACCAGGCAGACGAACTCGTCGTCCTCGTCGACTCCTCGAAATTTCACAAGCGCTCGAGTCTCATTCTTTGTGGCTTAAAGCGCATCACCACGGTGATCACCGATCCGGGTATCGAGGACAGGCATGCCTCGATGCTTGAGAATGCCGGCGTCAATCTCGTCATTGCCCACACCCGGGCGGCGGGCGACGCGCAGACTGCTTCGACATCCGCCTGAGGCGGGTGGGAGAGGGGAGTGGGCTGGCTTTCGTACGCTGTTGCGGAAAGCTGCTGAGTTAGTTGTCGGCCGCAAGAGGCATCCACCCGGATGCTCGGCCAAGGGAGGAGAAGGTGATGAAGATTCTCAAATCATTGATGGTGACGGCAGCCGTTGCAGTTGCGCTGATGGCCAATGCCGCTCATGCGGAGAACAAGAAGATCGCGCTTGTCGTCAAGGCGCTCGGCATTGGATTCTTCGAGGCCGCCAATAAGGGCGCCCAGGAAGCGGCCAAGGAGCTCGGGGACGTCGAGGTCATCTATACCGGTCCGACGTCGACGACGGCGGAAGGCCAGATCGAGGTGATCAACTCGCTGATCGCTCAGAAGGTCGATGCGATCGCAGTCTCGGCCAACGACACCGATGCGCTCGTGCCGGCGCTGAAAAAGGCGATGGATCGCGGCATCAAGGTCATTTCCTGGGATTCGGGCGTCGCCAAGGAAGGCCGGATGATGCACCTCAACCCGTCGTCGAACGCCCTGATCGGCAATATGATCATCAAGCTTGCCGCCGATCATCTGCCGGAAGGCGGCGACGTCGCCGTACTCTCAGCCTCGGCAACGGCCACCAACCAGAACACCTGGATCGCCGAGATGAAGAAGGTCCAGGACAACTACAAGGGCATCAACGTCGTCGCGACCGTCTATGGCGATGACCTTGCCGACAAGTCCTATCGCGAGACGCAAGGCCTCATTCAGTCCTATCCGAACCTCAAGGCGATCATTGCTCCGACCTCGGTCGGCATCGTCGCCGCCGCGCAGGCCGTCACCGACGCCGGCAAGATCGGCCAGATCAACGTTACCGGTCTCGGCCTCCCGTCCGAAATGGCCGGCCACGTCAAGTCGGGCGCTTCCAAGTCCTTCGCGATCTGGAATCCGATCGACCTCGGCTATTCGGCGACGATGATCGCCTACGATCTGATCCAGGGTGCCGAGGCCAAGCCCGGCGCGGAACTGAAAATGGGTCGCATGGGCACTGTGAAGCTTGACGAGAACAATGAAGGCGCCATGGCCGACCCGTTCGTCTATGATGCCTCGAACGTCGAGGAATTCGCGAAAATCTTCTGATCGGGGGAGGGATCTGCCCCTCATCCCTCTGCCGCGACCTTCTCCCCGCTCGCGGGGAGAAGGGGACTCGCGGCGCCGCCTCGCCCATGAACGTTGGCGCGAACCGCGGTCAGCAAAAGGGTCCTCTCCCGCTTGCGCGGAGAGGGCTAGTCCTCGGCTTAAACCCGAGGATAGGGGCAGCCCGGCTATCCAAGGGCGGTTCTGCCGGCCGACCGCCTCAGAAAAACGACTGAATTGGTGGACTCTCTCTTGTTGCAGGATACGACCACATCGCGGATGAAGCCCGCCATCGCGCTTGAGGGCATCTCCAAGTCCTTTCCGGGCGTGCGTGCCCTCTCGGAGGTTTCGCTCACGCTTTATCCCGGTTCGGTGACGGCGTTGATCGGCGAGAACGGCGCAGGCAAGTCGACGCTCGTGAAGATCCTCACCGGGATCTATCAACCGGATTCCGGCGTGATCCGCGTCGGAGAAGCGGAAACCGCGTTTCCGACCGCCCTTTCCGCTGCCCGCGCCGGCGTTACCGCAATCCATCAGGAGACGGTGCTCTTCGACGAGCTTTCCGTCGCCGAGAACATCTTTCTCGGCCATGCGCCGCGTAACCGCTTGGGCCTCATCGACTGGAAGAAACTGAACGCGGATGCTGCCGCTCTGCTTCTAAGGGCGGGCGCGGATTTCGACCCGACGATCCGGCTGCGTGATCTCGGCATCGCCAGGAAGCATCTGGTGGCGATCGCCCGCGCGCTTTCCGTCGACGCCCGCGTCGTCATCATGGACGAGCCGACCGCGGCTCTGTCGCACAAGGAGATCCACGAACTCTACGCACTGATCGAGCGGCTCAAGGCCGACGGCAAGGCGATCCTGTTCATCAGCCACAAGTTCGACGAGATCTTCCGGATCGCCGACCGCTACACCGTCTTTCGCGACGGAACCATGGTCGGCGAAGGAGTGATCGCCGATGTCAGGCACGACGATCTTGTCCGCATGATGGTCGGCCGCTCCGTCGATTCCGTCTATCCCAAGAAAGAGGTCGGGATTGGCGAGCCGGTGCTGACCGTCTCCGGCTATCGTCATCCGACCGAGTTCGAAGACATCAGTTTCCAGTTGAGGCGCGGCGAAATCCTCGGCTTCTACGGGCTCGTCGGCGCCGGCCGTTCGGAGTTCATGCAGTCGCTGATAGGTATCACAAGGCCGTCGGCGGGCGCGATCAGGCTGGACGGTGAGGTGCTGGTGATCCGCAGTCCCGCCGAAGCGATCCGCGCCGGCATCGTCTACGTGCCGGAAGAGCGCGGCCGCCAAGGCGCGATCATAGGCATGCCGATCTTTCAGAACGTCACCCTGCCGTCGCTTTCCCACACGTCACGCACGGGCTTCCTGAGGCTAGCCAACGAGTTCGCGCTGGCCCGGGAATATACGTCGCGGCTCGATCTCCGCGCCGCCTCACTCGATCAGGACGTGGGCACGCTTTCCGGCGGCAACCAGCAGAAGGTCGTGATCGCCAAGTGGCTGGCGACCAAGCCCAAGGTCATCATTCTCGATGAGCCGACCAAGGGCATCGACATCGGCTCCAAGGCGGCAGTCCACGCCTTCATGAGCGAGCTCGCGGCTCAAGGGCTTAGCGTCATCATGGTTTCCTCGGAAATCCCCGAGATCATGGGAATGTCGGACCGGGTCATCGTCATGCGCGAAGGGCGGATCGCCGGCCGGTTCGAGCGTTCCGAACTCACTGCGGAGAAACTGGTTCGCGCGGCAGCCGGTATCGAAGCTCAGCCGGAAGGGAGAGCCGCATGACGGCCAAGCTCCTCAAGAACCGCGAAATCCTGCTCGTCATGGCGATCATGGTGCTGTTGGCCGTCATCGCCCTGCGCTTCCCCGGCTTCGTGGCGCCGGCCAATCTCGCACGAGTCTATAACGACACTTCGATCCTGATCATCCTGGCGCTCGGGCAGATGGCCGTGATCCTGACGCGCTGCATCGACCTCTCGATGGCGGCGAACCTCGCGCTCTGCGGCATGGTTGCGGCGATGTTGAATACGGCCTTTCCCGGTCTGCCGATCCCGCTCGTCATTGTCGCCGTGATGGCGCTCGGCGGGCTGCTCGGCATGGCGAACGGTACGCTCGTCTGGAAACTCGACATCCCGCCGATTGTCGTGACCCTCGGCACGCTGACGATCTACCGCGGCCTGATCTTTCTCCTGACCGACGGCAAATGGATCAACGCGCATGAGATGAGCGACGCCTTCAAGGCGCTGCCGCGCCAGGATCTCGCCGGCGTGCCGGTGCTCTCCTGGCTTTCGCTCGTGATGATCGCGGTGATGTTCGTGGTCATGGGCCGCACGCCGCTGGGTCGGGCCTTCTATGCCGTCGGCGGCAATCCGCATGCGGCGGTCTATACCGGTATCGACGTCGGCCGCACGCGCTTCTTTGCCTACTGTCTCTCGGGCGCTTTGGCCGGGCTTTCCGGCTATCTCTGGGTGTCGCGTTATGCGGTCGCCTATGTCGATATCGCCGCAGGTTTCGAACTCGATATCATCGCGGCCTGCGTCATCGGCGGCATTTCGATCGCCGGCGGCATCGGCTCCGTCGCGGGCGCGGTGCTCGGAGCGCTCTTTCTCGGCGTGATCAAGAACGCGCTGCCTGTGATCAATATCTCGCCCTTCGCGCAGATGGCGATCTCCGGCACGGTCATCATCATCGCCGTCGCCGTCAACGCCCGCGCCGAGCGGCGCAAGGGCAGGGTCATTCTTAAGAAAGCGGAGGCGGCCTGATGGCGCACGCTCAACTTTCCCCGCGCAATATTCCCGATCGCCTGCAGGGGCGGGGCGCCCGGCTCCTGAAGAGTTGGGAGGCTCTGCTCGTCGTCGTCGCGGCCGCCATCTTCCTCGGCAATTCGCTGGCGTCTCCCTATTTCCTTGATCCGTGGAACCTGTCGGACGCGACTTTCAATTTCACGGAAAAGGCGATGATCGCCTTCGCCATGGCACTGGTGATCATTTCCGGCGAGATCGACCTTTCGGTCGCTTCGATCATCGCGCTCGCTTCGACGGCCATGGGCTACGCGGTGCAGCTCGGTCTGGATACGCCGGCGCTCGTCGCGATCGGCCTTGGCGTCGGGCTCGTCTGCGGCGCGGTCAACGGTCTCCTTATCACCGGTCTCGGCCTGCCATCGATCGTCGTGACGATCGGCACCATGAGCCTGTTTCGCGGTCTCTCCTTCATCGTTCTTGGCGATCAGGCCTTTACCGGTTATCCGGAAAGCTTCGCCTGGTTCGGCCAAGGCTATGTCTGGTGGGTCTTCTCCTTCGAGTTCACCCTTTTCGTGCTGCTCGCCGTGGTCTACGGCGTCCTGCTGCACAAGACGAATTTCGGTCGTGCCGTCTATGCGATCGGCAACAATCAGACCGCGGCGCTGTTTTCCGGGGTGCGCGTGGCCAGGGTAAAATTCGCGCTCTTCCTGATGACCGGACTGATGGCGGGGCTCGCCTCGATCTGCCTCACCTCGCGGCTCGGCTCTACCCGGCCCTCGATCGCGCTCGGTTGGGAACTCGAAGTGGTAACGATGGTCGTGCTCGGTGGCGTCAGCATTCTCGGTGGTTCGGGAACCATCCCGGGCATCGTGCTGGCTGCGCTGATCATGGGCATGGTCACCTTCGGTTTTGGCCTTTTGAACGTCCCGGGCATCGTCATGTCGATCTTCATCGGCCTGCTGCTGATCTCGGTCATCGCCTTGCCGATCTTGTGGCAGCGCGCCCGCCGCCGCCTCTCCCAGTGAGGGTCGTTCCATGGAAAAATACGCCTTCCGCATGCGGCTCAACCCGGGAAAGGCCGAGGAATATCGGGCGCGCCACGATGCGATCTGGCCCGAACTCGCCGCGCTCCTGAAAGAGGCCGGGATCTTCGACTATTCGATTCACCTCGACGAAGAGACGAACCTGCTTTTCGGTGTGCTCTGGCGGACCGACGACCACAAGATGGCCGATCTGCCCGCCCACCCGGTAATGCAGAAATGGTGGGCCTATATGGCCGACATCATGGAGACGAAGACGGACAACGAGCCGGTCGCCGTCCCGCTCAAGATGGTTTTCCATCTGCCATGAAGACAGTCGCCGTCATCGATATCGGCAAGACGAACGCCAAGGTCGCGCTGGTCGACCTTGATCGCTTCGAGGAGATTGCCGTCCGCAAGACGCCCAATCTCGTCATTGGGAGCGGGCTCTACCCTCATTTCGATATCGATTATCTCTGGCGCTTCATTCTGGAGAGCTTGGCCGCGCTCCATCGCGAATGCCCCGTGGAGGCGATCTCGGTCACGACCCATGGCGCGACCGCCGTCCTGCTCGACGAACAAGGCGGGCTCGCTTTGCCGGTCTTGGATTATGAGTTCGCCGGGCCGGACGCCCTCGCGGAAGACTATGGCACGGTAAGGCCGCCATTCGCAGAGACCGGTTCGGCGCGCTTGCCCATGGGTCTGAATGTCGGCGCGCAGCTTTTCTGGCAGCAGCGCAGTTTCCCCGAGCAATTCGCAAGGGTGGCGACGATCCTGACCTATGCGCAATATTGGTCCTATCGTCTGACGGATATCAGAACCAACGAACTGACCTCGCTCGGCTGCCATACGGACCTCTGGAATCCCCAGGCGGCGACGTTTTCGACACTGGTAGAGACACAAGGCTGGCGGCCGCTGTTCGCGCCGGTGCGCAAGGCGGGTGACGTCATCGGCGGAATATTGCCGTCGCTGACCGAGGTAACGGGTTTGCCGCAGGGCCTGCCGGTTTATTGCGGTATCCACGATTCGAATGCCTCGCTGCTGCCGCATCTCCTGACCCGCCCCGCACCGTTTTCCGTCGTCTCCACGGGAACCTGGGTGGTCATGCTGGCGGTCGGCGGCGAGGCGGTCGGTCTCGACGAGACTCGCGACACGCTGATCAATGTCAACGCGCTTGGCGATCCGGTGCCGTCCGCCCGTTTCATGGGCGGCCGCGCGTTCTCCATGCTTGTCGGCGACAATCCGCCACCGTCCTCGCCCGAAGCCGAAGAGCGGGTGCTTACGGCGTGCCACATGCTGCTGCCCTCGGTACCGGGGGGCTCTGGTCCCTTCCCATCCTCTCGTCCGCGCTGGACGGTGGATGAGGGGACGCTCGACCCAGCCGAGCGGCTCGCCGCCGTCTCCTTCCATCTTGCCCTTATGACGGCGACCTGCCTCGATCTCATCGGCGCCAAAGGCGAGACCGTGGTGGAGGGTCCCTTTGCCGCCAATACCGCCTATTTGCGGATGCTGGCCGGCGCGACCGAACGGCCGGTGCTCGCCAACAGGCTCAGCAGCACCGGGACGAGCCTCGGGGCCGCCTGTCTTGTCACTGGTGCTCGCATCAGGACAGGCGCGGAATATTTCGCTGAAGCAATTCCACAGGCCCTGATCAAATACGCGCAGCGCTGGCGCCGTCTCACGACGGAACACCTGTGATCCGCCCGCGATCGCGAATGACGTTGAAGAAAAATGCAGAGGTAATTCTACCCGCGAGACGCGTCAGAATATGTTTCTGCTTGCCGACCGGTCGTTCTCGAGACGGACGACGAGAGATATCGCGGTCATTGCCATGATGGCAGTAATAGCGGCACTAATTCCGAGAACAATCATTGTTCATTTCCCGAAAGCGCATCTTCATGATGTCGCTTCTGCCCCGTTTGACAGCACGCGCGGTCGGTGACCAGTCGATCTTCGCTTCGATACTGCATGACAAGTAGATCCGCAATCCTGAACTCTTATGAATGAAAAGTTGCTGCCGATCGTCGAGGAAGAACCCCCATGCAAAACGATTGCCAGGAGGGGCCGCACCAATTTTAGCGAGTTCGGTTATGCGCCGAAGCTGTTAACCTTCAAGCAAGGAATTAACCATAAAGATGGTCCGGCACGTCGGAATGGGAAAGTCTGAAGTTTCTCCTCTAGGCATGATGCCGCGCCGCCGTACCGGTTCCGTTCCGGTATGCATTTACTCACCCAAAATCTACTTGCGGGATGGATGATCGCACACGCTTTGGGGCGCGCTGATCCTGACGATCGGGCGGGACCGGCCACGGGTCCTGGGCGGCCACATCTTCCTTTCGGCGAGTTTCGAACACGCATCAGGCCGGGGAAAAGCGTGAAGCAGGAAGCGTCAGGACAGGCAGGGAGGGGCCAGGCAGCCAGTCTGCTCGAACGCTTGCGCTTTGCCGGCCTCGACGAGCAAGCCTGCACCCTGTTGCGCGCTCATCGTCAGACACTGTCGCCGCGGATCGAACTCGCGCTACGCGATCTCTTCAACCGCCTGCAGACCCATCCCGACGCCGCGCGCCACTTCGAAAGCGACCGCCAGCTCGACCGCCTCGAGGATCTGCAATCGTCCCACTGGAACGTGCTGACCGATGCCCGTTTCGACGCGCTCTATGCCGAGCGCGTGAAGGTGCTGGCCGATACCGGAAGCCGTATGGGGCTCGACCCGCGCTGGCAGATCGCAAGCCACGCCGTGGTTTTGGAGCATCTCGTCGACGGCGCCATCGACAAGGCCTGGCCGAAATCCCTGCTTCCTCTCGGTCGGTCGCGCAAGAAAGAACTCTGCGCGCTCGTTGCCGCGCTCATCCGTGCCGCATTCGTCGATGCAGAGATCGCGGTTTCGCTCCGCTTCAACACCTGGCGCCAGCAGCACCAGCGTCAATTGTCGGAGCAACGCCAGGCGGACGAGGCCGAAGTGACCTGTCTTTTCGAGGACTTCCTCAGCGCCCTGGCCGACGGCGATCTTGCGGCCCGTCTGCCGGAAGCTGCGCCGGATGCCTATCGCCCGATCGCGACCGGCCTCAACACGGCATTGGACCAGATCCAGGATGCCCTGCTGACCGCGGACAAGCGCGCAGCTGCTGCCGAAGCGCTCGCCCGCAGCCTGCACGAGCGCGCCAACGGATTTGCCGGCAGCGCCGCTGGCGAAGCTGAAGCGCTGTCCGGTCAAGTCGCGACATTGGGCGGCATGGCGGAGCGCATGCGCTCGAGCTCGCTCAAGATCGGCGAGACCGAGACGGCGGCGCACGAAACCCGTCTTGCGGTCGAGCGCAGCGGCGAAGTGGCCGGACAGGCGATTTCGGCCATGGCAGACATCGAGACCTCGGCGGAGAAAATCGGCCAGATCATCGGCGTCATCGACGAGATCGCCTTCCAGACCAATCTGCTCGCTTTGAACGCGGGCATCGAGGCGGCCCGCGCCGGTGAAAGCGGCCGGGGCTTTGCGGTCGTGGCGCAGGAGGTTCGGGCTCTCGCGCAGCGCTCGGGAGAAGCGGCCCGCGAAATCAAGCAGCTCGTCAGCGGCACGAAAACCCAGGTGGAGGCGGGGGTCGAGATCGTCGGTCGGACGCAGGACGCGATCAGCAGCATCGTCGCACAGGTGACCTCCATCAATGCCGCCGTCTCCGACATCGCCCGCGAGGCGGAGAGCCAAGTGAGCGATCTTGCCACCGCGGCTACCGAAATCGGCGGGATCTCGCAGGCGTTGAGCCGCAGTGCGGCGCTTGCTGGCGAGACGCTGGCTTCAACGGACGACCTCCACAGCGTGATCCTGGAACTGGGACAGACGATTCGCAGGTTCCGTTTTGAGCGACAGGTTGGCTTGGCGGCGAACATGGCTGTCCCCGCCGAGGCCGGCCGGCTTCGGCAGATGAATGATGAAGAGCCGGCAATGCTGTTCGTAGAGGAGGACGCCTCCGAACGGCACTTCACCGGGTGGCGAAGCTAGTTGAGGGATTTGAGGTCGGCGAGGAACAAGATGGCCAGCAGGAACAACGCAAGGAAACCGCTCAAGCTCGCTCCAGTCCTGGACCTGAACGAGGCGACGGCGCTGCATAACAAGCTTCTGGAGCTAAAAGGTGCCCCGATCGCAATCGACGCTTCTGCCGTCGAGCGCATGGGGTCGCTCTGCGCGCAGGTACTTATGGCAGGCGCAAAAACCTGGGAAGAGGATCAGTTGTCCTTCACCTTTGCCAAGGTGTCGGACGCCTTCGTTAAAGCGACACAGCTCATCGGCGTGGATATTGCTCCCCTGATGGCAAAGGAGATTTGAGAAAATGAAGAAGAGAGTTCTGACTGTCGACGACTCCCGGACAATCCGGAACATGCTTCTCGTCACGCTCAACAATGCCGGGTTCGAAACGATCCAGGCGGAAGATGGGGTCGAAGGCCTCGAAGTGCTCGAGAGCGCCAATCCGGATGTCATAGTGACTGACATCAACATGCCCCGCCTCGACGGCTTCGGCTTCATCGAGGGCGTGCGCAAGAACGATCGCTATCGCGCCGTCCCGATTCTGGTACTCACGACGGAAAGCGATGCCGAGAAGAAGAACCGCGCACGCCAGGCAGGCGCCACCGGCTGGATCGTCAAGCCGTTCGACCCCACCAAGCTAATCGATGCCATCGAGCGTGTAACGGCCTGAAGTCCGAGGGTAGCCTCCAATGGATATGAACGAAATCAAAGAGATCTTCTTCCAGGAATGTGAGGAGCAACTCGCAGAACTGGAATCGGGCCTCCTGAAGCTCAACGACGGCGATCGCGATCCGGAAACGGTAAACGCCGTCTTTCGCGCAGTCCACTCCATCAAAGGCGGTGCGGGCGCGTTCGGGCTGGACGACCTCGTCTCGTTCGCGCACGTGTTCGAGACGACGCTCGACTGCGTTCGATCCAACAGGCTTGAACCCAACCAGGACGTCCTGAAGGTCATGCTTCGGTCAGCCGACGTGCTCGCCGACCTGACGAATGCCGCGCGCGACGGCGGCGGTGTCGACGAGGCGCGCAGTCGACAGCTGATCAAGGAGCTCGAGGCACTGGCGAATGGCGAGATGCCGCAGCCCGGTGCCCCCGAGATTGCCAAAGCGGTTGCTCCTGCCGCTCCCGTTCCGGCGATGAATGACGACGGCTTTCAGCCGGTCGCCTTCTCCTTCGACGAGTTCGAGGCTTCCGAGCCGCCGGCGATCGAGCCGTCCACCTACGAGATCGTCTTCAGCCCGAAGTCCGAACTCTATGCGAAGGGCAACGATGCGACGTTGCTTCTGCGCGATCTGTCTCGTCTTGGCGAAATGAGCATCCGCTGCGATATGGATCGCCTGCCGGCGCTCGAAGAAATGAACCCGGAAGCCGCCTATTTCAGCTGGGAGATATCGCTGAAGACCGAAAAGGGCGAAGAGGCAATCCGGTCCGTCTTCGAGTTCGCCGAGTGGGACTGCGACCTCGATGTGACGCTTGCAAGCGGCGATGCCTCCGGTGCGGGCGAGGAACTGCCCATGCAGCCGGTCCCCTTTGATCTCAGTTTGCTCGACCAGGAAGCTCCGTCCCAGGCCGAAGAGGACGAGCAGATGGTCTCGCAGCAGCATGGCCAGCGCCAAGCGGCCGCATCGGCCGCGACAACCGCCAGCAATGTCCTGCAGATGGCCCAGACTGCAGCGCGCGCGCCCCTGGAGAATGCGAAAGTGGCGTCGACCGCCTCCGCGGCGCAGGCGGCTGCCCAGCAGGCGGCCTCTGCCGCCCAGCCGACGATCCGTGTGGATCTCGATCGCGTCGACCGCCTCATAAACCTCGTAGGCGAGCTCGTCATCAACCAGGCGATGCTGTCGCAAAGCGTGATCGAGAACGACGCCGACGGAACCTCGTCGATCAATATGGGTCTCGAGGAGCTGCAGCAGCTCACGCGCGAAATCCAGGACAGTGTCATGGCGATCCGCGCGCAGCCGGTAAAGCCAGTGTTCCAGCGCATGTCGCGCATCGTCCGCGAAATTGCCGACATGACCGGCAAATCGGTTCGACTCGTGACTGAGGGCGAGAATACGGAAGTGGATAAGACGGTCATCGACAAGCTGGCCGAGCCGCTGACGCACATGATCCGCAATGCGGTCGACCATGGATTGGAAACGCCCGAGAAGCGCGTCGCCGCCGGCAAGAACCCGGAAGGCACGGTGCGGCTGACGGCGAAACATCGCTCTGGCCGTATTGTCATCGAGCTTGCCGACGACGGCGCCGGCATCAATCGCGAGAAGGTGCGGCAAAAGGCGATCGACAACGACCTGATCGCCGCCGATGCCAATCTCTCCGACGAGGAGATCGACAACCTGATTTTTCACGCCGGCTTTTCCACCGCGGACAAGATTTCCGACATTTCCGGGCGCGGCGTCGGCATGGACGTTGTCAAGCGCTCGATCCAGGCGCTCGGCGGTCGCATCAACATTCAGTCGAAGCCGGGGCAGGGTTCGGTCTTCATTATGAGCCTGCCGCTCACGCTCGCGGTTCTCGATGGCATGGTGGTGACCGTCGCTAACCAGACGCTGGTGGTGCCATTGACCGCTATCGTCGAAACGCTCCAGCCGGAAGCCTCCGCCATTCACAGCTTCGGCGCGAGCCAGCGGCTGATTTCGATCCGCAACTCCTTCTGCCCATTGGTCGATGTCGGCCGCATCCTGAACTTCCGCGCGACACAGGCGAATCCGGTCGAAGGCGTGGCGCTCCTCGTGGAATCGGAAGGGGGCGGGCAGCGCGCCCTCATGGTGGACGCCATCCAGGGGCAGCGGCAAGTCGTCATCAAGAGCCTCGAGGCGAACTATACGCATGTTCCGGGCATCGCGGCGGCGACCATTCTCGGCGATGGGCGCGTTGCGCTGATCCTCGATGTTGACGCCATCGTTGCCGCCTCGCGCGGGCAAACCCTGAAACCCGAAATGACCCTTGCTGCGACCGGATAGTAGTCATGACCTATGCCGCAAAAAATCTGACCACTGGCGGACGGGAGCTGATCGCTTTCCGTGTCGGCGATCAGGAATTCTGCGTCAACATCATGTCGGTTCGTGAAATTCGTGGCTGGACGCCTGCGACACCGATGCCGCATGCTCCCACCTACATGCTGGGCGTCATCAACTTGCGTGGTGCCGTGCTGCCGATCATCGACTTCTGCGCTCGCCTCGGAATGAAGCCGGCCGAGCCGACGGTAAGGCATGTGATCATCGTTGCCCAGGTCAACAGCCAGGTGGTCGGGCTGCTGGTCGATGCCGTCTCCGATATTCTGACCGTCTCCGATGCCGATATCCAGCCCACGCCGGAAATTGCCTCGGAATTTGAAAGAAGTCTCGCCCGGGGAGTCCTGGCGATCGAGGGGCGCATGATCTGCCTGGTCGAACTCGACTCCATCTTCCCGCATCACGAAAGGGAGGCGGCATGAATTTTCAAGCCACCTTTGAACCGAAGCTCTCGCCAGACGAATGCGTTGCGAATGGCGAATATCCGCTAACCCGTCGCGACCTCCAGGAGATTGCGGCGATGATCTATGCGGATGCCGGGATCTATCTCAATGAAACGAAGGCCTCGCTCGTCTATTCGCGGCTGTCGAAGCATATCCGCAGTCTCGGGCTCAGGGGCTTTCGCGATTACTGTCAGCTCGTCGCATCGCCGACCGGTGCTGCCGCGCGCCGGGACATGCTTTCCCACCTGACGACGAATTTCACCCGCTTTTTCCGCGAGAACCATCATTTCGAACATTTGAAGGCGGAAGTCTTGCCGGAGCTGGTCGCGCGGGCAAAGAGCGGCGGTCGCGTCCGGATCTGGTCAGCAGCCTGCTCCGACGGGCAGGAGCCTTATTCGATTGCGCTCACGGTGCTGTCGCTCCTGCCGAACGTCGCAGAGTACGACTTCCGCATTCTGGCGACCGATATCGATCCCAAGATCCTTGCGCTCGCTCGGGCTGGCGCGTATGACGCGACCGCCCTCGAGACAGTCAGTCCGGCCATGCGCAAACAATGGTTCAGCGAGGTCGAGGTTGGCGGCCGCGTGAAGTGGCAGCTCGACGACCGCGTAAAGCGGTTGATCACCTTCAACGAGCTCAACCTCATGGCGCAATGGCCGGTGAAGGGCCCGTTCGACGTCATCTTCTGCCGCAACGTCGTGATCTACTTCGACGAGCCGACACAGATGAAGATCTGGTCGCGTTTCGCGAGCGTTCTCGATACCGGCGGGCATCTCTACATAGGCCACTCGGAACGCATCTCGGGCGATGCCAAGGTCCTCTTCGACAATATCGGTGTCACCACCTATCGCCACACCGGCAGGTTTCATGGAGGTCGGGCATGACGGCTCCCGCCCGTGTTCTCGTCGTCGATGACTCCGCCACGATGCGGGGTCTTATCTCCGCCGTACTCAACGCCGATCCGAATGTGGAGGTTGTCGGCCAGGCGGCAGATGCCTTCGAAGCGCGTCAGGCGATCAAGCAGCTCGACCCGGACGTGGTCACTCTCGACATCGAGATGCCGAACATGAACGGCCTCGAATTTCTCGACAAGATAATGCGGCTCCGGCCGATGCCGGTCATCATGGTGTCGACGCTGACTCACAAGGGAGCAGAGGCGACGATCGCCGCCCTCGAAATCGGCGCTTTCGATTGTGTGGGCAAACCGCATCCCGGCGATCCTAATCCGTTCGGCGGCCTGGTGGACAAGGTCAAGGCAGCCGCGCACTCGCAGCGAAAGGCGATGTTCACAACGAACCGCGCGGCCACGCCCGTCGCGAGTGCCGCCTCCGAGTACCGGGCTGGCCGAAAGATCGTTGCCATCGGCGCCTCCACCGGCGGTGTAGAAGCGCTGATCGCAGTGCTGCAGAAATTCCCGGCCAGATGTCCGCCGACGGTGATCACGCAGCACATGCCGCACACCTTTACGAAGAGCTTCGCCGAAAGATTGAACCGCCTCTGCGCGCCGACGGTGGAGGAGGCGACCGAGGGCGCCCGCCTCGAAATCGGCAAGATCTATCTGGCGCCGGGCGGCGAGCGGCATCTCCAGGTCGCCAACGCCTCGGCACCCTGCTGCCGGCTCGTCGATCGGGAGCCCGTCAACGGTCACCGCCCGTCCGTCGACGTGTTGTTCGATTCGGTTGCCGAACTGGCGGGACGCAATGCTATCGGAGTCATTCTGACCGGCATGGGTCGTGACGGCGCGGCCGGTCTCCTGAAATTGCGGCACGCCGGCGCACGCACCTTCGGACAAAACGAAAAGACCTGTGTCGTCTACGGCATGCCGAGGGTCGCCTATGAATTGGGAGCCGTCGAAACCCAGCTTCCCCTTGGATCCATCGGGGAAGAGATATTGAAATCGGCGGCAGCCCGGAAGGAAGGAAGCGAATAATGTCCATCGCGGAAAAAATAAAAGTACTGATCGTCGACGATCAGGTGACGAGCCGTCTGCTTCTGGGCGACGCTCTTCAGCAGCTCGGCTTCAAGCAGATCACTGCCGCCGGCGACGGGGAGCAGGGCATGAAGATCATGGCGCAGAACCCCCATCACCTTGTCATCTCGGATTTCAACATGCCGAAGATGGATGGCCTTGGCCTGTTGCAGGCGGTGCGCGCGAACCCGGCCACCAAGAAGGCGGCCTTCATCATCCTGACGGCGCAAGGAGACCGCGCTCTGGTGCAGAAGGCGGCGGCGCTCGGCGCCAACAACGTGCTGGCCAAGCCGTTCACGATCGAGAAGATGAAGGCTGCGATCGAAGCCGTTTTCGGGGCGCTGAAATGATCACCGAAGCTGCCGGCAGGCGTGTGCACGTCATTCAGGGCGAGTTCAAGGTCGTTAGCGATCCCGATATCGTTCTTTCGACCATTCTCGGCTCCTGCGTGGCCGCATGCATGCGCGATCCGGTAGCCGGCGTCGGCGGCATGAACCACTTCCTGTTGCCCGGCTCCGCGGCGTCGGTCGCCGCGGGCGGCGATGCGACGCGCTACGGCGTGCACCTCATGGAGCTTCTCATCAACGGTCTCCTCAAGCAGGGTGCGCGAAGGGATCGGCTCGAGGCGAAGATCTTCGGCGGCGCCAGGACGATTGCACGCTTCTCGAATGTCGGAGAGCAGAACGCCGCCTTTGCGCGCCAATTCCTCATGGACGAGGGCATCAGGATCGTCGGTGAAAGCACCGGTGGCGAGCACGGTCGCAAGCTCGAATACTGGCCGGTGACCGGACGTGCCCGCCAGTATGCGTTGACGGGCGTCGAGGCGCAGCGCGCAATCCAACTGGACCAGCGGCCTGCGCCCGCGCCCAAACCGGCGGAAAGCTCCATCGAGTTCTTCTGATCACTCCCGCCCATCGCAGCAGATTTCAAAAAGCACGTGAGAGACCACATGCAGACCGATTGCCAGAGCCACATATCTCACGCGGAAGAATCGCTGCCGGCGGTGCTGATGCGCATCGTGACCGAACTCCATGACGTGGCCTATCTCATCGAGCGCATCGAGCCGCAGCTCCTGGACGATTCCGCTAGCGGCGGGGATACGGTTGACAGGATGATGCTTTTTCAGGGCGTCGATCTGGCGGTCCAGAAGACGCGGGGGCTCGCCGAATTCATCGACACGATCACGGCGTCCATTCCAGATGCCTGGCTTGTGGATATCAGCACCGCAGTCAACCTCGTCAAACTCGCAGATATGAAGAGGGCCCTCGGCAGCGGTGTCCTTCGCCACGGGCACTCCCAGCCACTGACCAAAGCCTCCGGCGATTTCGAGGCATTCTGACGCGGACCTGGCAGTCCGCTCGATCCCCCGCTCACGGTCATTCGCCGACCGCAAAGATTTGCTCGTGCCGGATGCTGACAGCCGTCAAGTTCGCGCAAGTTTCGTTGCCTAGCTTCGCTTCCGGGGCTGGTAGATTCGCGTGTACCGAATCATGGCTGATCGAAGCCGGAAGCCAGCAAACCCGAATGTTGGAACTGCGCAGGGCGCCGTCGATAATCGGCAAGGCTGTCTTGCGATACTGGGTGCGGAAACAGAATGACTCTGTTCGATCAATTTTCGACGTTCACGAAGAATTTGGGCAATCTCGGGCAGAGCAAACTGATTGCCCTTGCTCTAGCGGGCATCGTCGCAATCGGCGTCATTCTTGGTGCTGCGATCTACGTCAACAAGCCGGCCTTCGAAACGCTCTATGTCGGCCTTGAACGCAGCGACGTGACCCAGATCAGCATTGCGCTTGCCGAGGCCAACGTCGACTTCGAAGTGGGTTCGGACGGCGGCAGCATCCAGGTGCCCGTGGGCATGACCGGCAAGGCTCGTCTGCTGCTTGCCGAGCGAGGTCTGCCGAGCAGCGCCAATGCCGGATATGAGCTTTTCGACAATGTCGGCTCCATCGGCCTCACCTCTTTCATGCAGGAGGTGACGCGGGTTCGCGCACTTGAAGGCGAGATCGCCCGAACGATTCAGCAGATTTCCGGCATAGCCGCCGCGCGCGTCCACATCGTCATGCCGGAGCGTGGTAGCTTCCGCAAAGCCGAGCAGACGCCGACCGCCTCGGTGATGATTCGCGCCAGCGCGACTGTCGGCCGCAATGCTGCGGCCTCGATCCGCCATCTGGTCGCCTCGTCGGTTCCGGGGCTCGATGTCGACGACGTCACCATTCTCGATTCGACAGGGCAGCTCCTCGCCTCCGGCGACGACCCGGCCAACACCGCTCTCAACCAGTCGCTCGGCGTTATCCAGAACGTCCAGACCGATCTCGAAAAGAAGATCGACAACGCGCTTGCCCCCTTCCTCGGCATGGACAATTTCCGCACCAGTGTCACTGCCGCGCTAAATACTGACGCCCAGCAGATCCAGGAGACCGTCTTCGATCCGGAATCGCGGGTGGAGCGCTCGACACGCGTCATCAAGGAAGAGCAGAAGTCCAGCCAGCAGCAGCCCGACAACGCCGCAACCGTGCAACAGAACGTGCCCCAGGCTGCACCCAAAGGCGGAGCTGGGCAGCAATCGAGCGACGAGGCGGAGAAAAAGGAAGAGCAGACGAACTACGAAATCAACAGCAAGACGATTGCCACCGTCAAGAACAGCTATTCGATCGAACGCCTGTCGATCGCCGTCGTCGTCAACCGCGGTCGTTTGGCGGCCATGGTCGGCGAGCCGGCTGACCAGGCGAAGGTCGACGCTTATCTCCAGGAAATGCAGAAGATCGTTGCGTCGGCCGCGGGCGTCAATGCCGACCGCGGCGACGTCGTCACGCTGACGGCAATGGACTTCGTCGAAACGCAACTGCTCGACCAGCCGATCTCCGGCCCAGGCGTCATGGAAATGCTGACGAGGAATCTGGGCGGCATCATCAATTCGCTCGCCTTTGTCGCCGTCGCCTTCCTCGTCGTCTGGCTGGGAATGAGGCCGCTCGCTCGCCAGATGGGCTTTGGCGGCCAGGCTGGCCAGCTCGAAGGCGAAGCAGCCGGTCTCGAATTGCCGGATTTCTCGCCGGCTGGCGCCGGCGCCGGAGGCGCCCTCATGGAAGGCTTCGGTTCGGACTTCGGCTTCGACAGTACCGACGACCTGCTCAATCTCGGCGACGAAGGCGGGTTCAACCGCCGCGTCAAGGAGGGGCCGGAGCGCCGGCTCGCCCGCATGGTGGAGATCAGCGAGGAGCGAGCCGCCAAGATCCTGCGCAAATGGGCTCTCGATCACGCAGCCTGACGAAGTCAAGCAGTTCTTCTCATCCCCGCCCGCTGGGCGGGGTTTTTGCCATTCTTACAGCGGGGCATTGAGTGAGTTGGCTGTGCTGGCCAGATCGATAAAATATTGCTTGAGTCTAATAGGGTGCGGGATTTGTAGGTCCGCAGCTCCGCCGAAGAATCCGCCGCGTTTGACGGAATCTTGGTTGCGCAAGCGGCGGCGATTTTAATGAAAATTTTATCTTTCTAGATTCGCGAACCAGGCGACGTCTCGAAGTCGCCATCTGGCCTCCGCTGGTTGTTTGCCGTTGACTCAGTTTTGTTGAAATATAGAGACAGGTTGTGAAAACATAATTTTCGCCTCTAGCCTGTTTCTTCGTCACGCATCTGCGCCTATGCCGTCTTTGGACCGATGCATTTTGGCAACATGGATCTAAGTTAAACTGTCTTTCTTTATTTTATTGTGGGTGCTGAGACCTGCATGAGCGTCCGTGGTTGCACGCAAGCGGGCGAATTTCCCGCACCCAGACGCGACCATTTCACCCCGTGATCGCTTCTTTGATCGAGCGAGATCCCTTTCAAAACAAAAGGGTAACCCGAATTTCAGGTACTCGGACCGCGACTGCAACCTGCCCGCACGCCGGCAGGCAGGCAGCCGATTGCCGCATGAACCAGTTAAGCAAACGGAAGAGCAATGACAGTGCCTTTTTAGGGGAAAGCGATGTACAGTTTAGAAATTGATTCGCGTCCTTTAATTGCGCACGGTGGCGAATACCGACCCTTGCCGGGGTGTTGGTGTGGCAGGGCAAGCGTGTTTCCGGATGGCGAACTCGGCGGTGGGGGCTGATTTCATGGAGACTTCGCAGGCGAATGCAGCCTGGTCTTTCGAGGCCGCTGCACCACGCGCATGTGGCTCGGGCGTTTCACGGGAACAATTGACCGCAAGGCTAGGCGAGAGCGCCGCTCGTGCGAGCCTCGGCAGTGGCCTGGCCGCCCTGACGGGATATGTCGGGGCGTCACATTATCTGTTGGCCCGCCATGATCTTTCCCAGGACAGCGGGCTCGATTTCGTCATCTGCTCCGACTGGCCTTTCGATGTTGTGCGTCGTCTGTCGGGGATAGTTGCCGGTCTCAACACAAAGAGCAGCGAACTGGAAAAATGCCTGGCAACGCTTCAGCCGTGCTTTCTTCCGATGCCGCATGACGTCGACTTGCCGCGCGGTGCCAGCCGCTCCTATTGCGCCGTCACCTTCAATGTGGGTCGCCGCCGTTTCCTGCTGATGCTCCTCTTTCCTGAGGACGTCATTCTCTCCCGCGAAGGCTTGCGCGACATCGCCGTGCTCGCAGGCTATCTCGTCAGCTTGAAGGCGGAGATCGCCGGGCGGCAGGAGCGGGAATGCGATCTGACCGAACGCGAGCTCGAGTGCCTGTTGTGGATCGCGGAAGGTAAGACGAGCGAAGAGATCGCCGTTATTCTCGGGATCTCCCGCAATACGATCAACAACTACATCACCAGCGTAATGCGCAAGACCGGGACACGCACCCGCTCGGAAGCGATCGCCCATGCGGTTCGCCATAATCTGGTGTAGGGGGCGAGAATGGTGCGGATCCCGATCGATGGCCGCTTCGACGACAATGGGCGGGCGGTAGGCAATGGAAGGGGGGCGCTCGCTGCGACGCTCGTGACGCGGCTGCAGGCCATGCAGAGGCAGATCAATGCAAAAAGCTTCGCGGTTCTGCGCGTCAGTGGCGGCGGAGTGGTCTTGGCGCGCAAGCTGACTTGCGCGCTGAGCAACTGGGGTGCCTCCTCGGAAGTGAACGCACACGAGCTCATCAGCGTCTACGGCGAGGAACTGCTTCAGCACCTGGATCGGGCACCACTGCCGGTTCTATGGGATGGGCAGGGCGAACACCAGGCTGCGGACGCCTCCGATTTCGCGCCGTTTACGCATCGGCTGAAGGGACGGAAGCTCTCCTATTCGGGGATAGGTTTTCCGATTCGACTTGGCGCGCGTGGCAATGGCTATGTTGTTTTCACCGGCAGCTATATCGATGTTTCCGGGGAGCAGATCGTGGACCTGCACGGACGCTCAGCGCATGTTATGACGGACATGCTCGCAGCTGACGAAAAGCAACCCGTAAAGGCCGAAGCTCTCACTGATCGCGAGATCGCATGCTTGCAGATGGCCAGTGACGGTCATATCAGCGAGGAGATAGCCGAGAAGATGGGCTTGTCCGTACATACGGTGAACGCCTATCTCGGTGCAGCGACGACGAAACTCGATTCGGTCAATCGCATCCAGGCGATCGCCAAGGCCATAAGGCTGGGATACATCAATTAGCCCTCTCAGAGAGCCTTCCCGGGGATCGCAGCGACTTCTCCCCGCAGGCGTGGCGAAGGTGACTTGCGGCAACTCAGTCCTTCCGAAATCGAGGAAAGGCAAGCGGCAGCGTAGGTCCCTCGCCCTGCGAGCGCGAAGAAGGTGGCCGGCAGACTTGACGAGGGGCGATGAAGCGTCGCTCAACTTGCGAGCGGCAGCGGGTAGGATTTTGCGAATTTCGCCTCTTCCAGGCTCTTCGCAAGAAAGGCGGTGTTCTCGTCCGGATCTTTCGAGGGCTGCTGGAAATTGATGTGGCTGATCTCCAGCCCGGCCGTCTCCCCGGCAAGCACGAGGCGTGCATAGACGGTTACGCCGCGCGGCTTCAGTTCGAGGTCGAGGACGATCTCGGGCAAGCTGTTCCAGTCGAGAGTATAGTTGCCGCCGAGGCCGAAATTCACGGTTCCGGGCAGGAAATAAAGTTCCGCCGCCGATTCCACGAGGTCGGCGAGGCTCGCATGGGATTCAAACCGCAGAAGGGCGATGAAATCCGCAGCGTCGATCAGGCGCAGTTCCGTTGCCACCGGACGGATCGCCTCAGCCACTATCTTTTCGCGTTCTTCGGAGAATTCGTTCTTTTTCAAGATTATGTCACCCGTCTTTGTTGCGGCTGAGCTGCGTAGACCCGGTGAATGAGCTCGGCGACCGCCTTGTAAAACACCGGTGGAATCACAGTATCCACCGAGACTTGTGCAAACATGGAGCGGGCGAGCGGCGGATCCTCGAATACGGGGATGCCGTTCTTCTCGGCAATCTCGCGGATCTTCAGCGCCACGAGGTCTTGCCCCTTGGCGACGACGACTGGGGCGTCGTTCTCTTCGCGCACATAGCGCAGCGCAACCGCATAATGCGTCGGATTGGCGATCACGAGTGTGGCGCGGGGCACGGACCCGATCATGCGCTTGCGGGCGCGGTCGCGCTGAATGGAGCGCAGCCGCGACTTGATGATCGGATCGCCTTGCGACTGCTTCAGTTCCTCCTTCACCTCCTGCTTCGTCATCTTCAATTGCGTGTACCAATGATGTCGGGTCCAGAAGAGGTCCACGATTGCCAGAACCGCGGTCGCCAGGAGCACGACGGTCATGATCTGCTTGAGATCGGAGGTCATCGTCGTGAAAATCGTCATCGGATCGGAAAACATGAGATCGAGCGTCGCAAAATAGTCGTTCCACAGAACGAGCACGACGATGAGCGAAACGATGATGATCTTGAACAGCGACTTGCCGAATTCCACCAGCCCCGGAAGGCCATAGATGCGCTTGAAACCCGCTATCGGCGATACGCGGTTCATCTTCGGCATGACGCGGTCGAGCACAGGGCGCGGCAGGTTCTGGAAGATCGATGAGCCAACTCCGAAGACGATGAGGAGGACGAATATCGGAACGACCAGCGCCGCCGATTTGAGGACGACATGGGAAATCAGCCCCACCGCATCGGTTGCCGTTCCGAGACGCCAGGCTTCCGGCTGCTCGAAAATGTCCTTGAGCGCCTCGGCCGTGCTGGCCACGCCGTTCGCCAGGAAGAAGACGATGAAGATGTAGATCGCAAGCGTCGAGGCAAAGCCGGTGACTTCACGGGAAAAGGGCACGTTTCCCTTGTCGGCGGCATCGGATAGCTTCTTTTCCGATGGCGCCTCGGTCTTGCTGTCCTTGTCCTGATCGTCCGACATACCGCCGACCGCTCCCCATCGCTCTCGGGCCGTGCGGGATGAAGCAGGTAAGGGGGCATGTCCCCGCTTGTGCCACGCTTCACCGCCCCGCCACTGGATGTCTCCTTGAATCGCCCTCGATTTAAGGACAAAGACATGCAGCAATCCAAAGTGCTACAGCGACCTTTGCGCGGCCGATAAGGCGCGCGGGCGCTGTAGGATCGATCAGCCAAGCCGACGCAACCCCAATTCCTTGGTGGACCTTGCGCGCGCTCGACGCAAGAGCCGGCCGCCTGCAAGGCGACCGGCTCAACAGGATTCGTCTGATTTCGATCAATCGGCGGGCGGCGGAAGGTCAACCTTACGCGGCCTCGGCTTCCTTCTCCTTGAGTTCCAGCTGGCCGCTTGCGGCGAGGCGGATCGCCTCCTGGGCAATCGAACGTCTGGCGATAGCGATGTCGCGGGGATTGATGCCGCCGTCGCCGGCAGCAAGGTCCGCTTCGATCATCCGCCGCTGCCGCGCGCCGATCGAAGCGAGAATCGATTCGCGCAGTTCCGGGCCGGAGCCCCTGAGCGCCATCGTGATGACGTCGGTCGAGACGTCGTTGAAAAGCTGGACGCGGCTTCTCTGCGGCATGTACAGGATGTCGTCGAACAGGAAGATCTTCGGCCGTACCTTCTTGGCGGAATCGGTGCTGAGAGTTTCCAGCGAAGCGAGCAAGGAGTCCACTTGCTTCTTCTCGAGCTCGTTCATCACCTCGGCGATCTTTGCCGGTCCGGGCGCGTTGCGTTCCGCCTCCATCTCCTCGATCATCTCGATGACGCGCTCTTCAATGATGCCCGCCGCCTTGGGGCTGACATTCTTGATGTTGACGGCACGTTTGAGGATGTCGGGGCGCTGCCTGTCAGACAGGCGCAACAGGACCTTGGCGCCGAAGTTCGATGGCATCATCGACAGAACATAAGCGATGGTCTGGGGATGCTCTTTTGCAAGCGACTCGGCAACGACGACAGGGTCGCAATCCTGCAGCCTGTCCCAGATGCTCGCTTCGTAGGATTGGAAGGTCGCCCGGCGGCCGAGTAGGCCGTCGACCTCGTCCGGTGTCAGCCCCTCTTCCAGGATGCTTTCCATGGCCTTGGCGTTATCCATCAGGCCCGCGCCTTCGGTGAAGAGATCTTCGAATTCGTTGACCAGCGACTCGAGCTCATGGGGCGGGATGGCCCGCAGCGACTGCGCAGCGGCGATGATCGCCTGCAACTCGCTTTGGGTGAAGAATTTCAACAGCTTTCCGGCCACGGACTTGCCCATCGCGAGAAGAACGGCAGCGGCTTTCTCCGTCTGGCTCAGCGGGCTTGCGATTGCCTGTCCATCGAAATTTTCGAAATCCATCATGGATTCATCCTTCGCCCCGACATCGGGCTTTAATTCTTGCTGCTCTTGATCTCGATGAGCTTGACGCCGAAGCGGGTCACATCCCCTTCGAGCACGGTAATTTCACCACGGCCGATGACACGGCCATTGACCATGATTTCGACCGGCTCGCCGATCTTGCGCTCGAGCGCGATTGTCGCTCCCTCGGTCAGGCCCATGAGACTGGAGACCTGCATGCGGCTGGTGCCGAGCACGATCTGGACATCGATCGGTATGTCCATGATCAAGTCCATATTGGCGGCCATGCCCGTTCCCGGCGCAGTCTGGGCAGCGTCGAAATCGCTGCCGCCAAACCCGGTGTCGAGTTCGAGGTCTCCAGTCACGCCGGCATGGCCGAAGGCGCCGCCGAAGCCTCCACCGGCGAAATCCCCGCCAAATCCCGCATCGTCGCCAGTGCCGAACTCGCTGTCGAAGTCGGAGACCGGTGCGGGAGCGGCGAAGTCCGCACCGAAATCTGCTGCGTCACTGTCCTTCTTCAGGACACCCCGCAGGTCGTCGATCGCCTGGTCGAGTTCGGCGTCCTCCGTAAAGGCCTGTTCGTCGATGGATGTTGCTTTTTTTCGTGCCATGTTCGGATCATTCCAGTTGAAGCTTGCCTCAGGCATTCTGCGGGGCGAGGCGACGGTTTAACTCATGATATGGCGGAGGATATCTTGTTCGGATCCGTGGGTGTCCTTGACGCGGACCGTGTATCTGGCGCCGGAACGGCCGAACTCGCAGACATAGAGCTCGCGCCCATTGGCGTTCACCTCGACCCGGACGTCGTCGCTTTCGTGGAAGGGGATCACCTCTCCCGGCTGCAGACGGCTGATCGTGTCCAGCGTCAGGCTTTCCAGCCGGATGCGAGCCTCGAGCGTTACTGCTGAACGGCGGACCTGCTCCTCGAGTTGCTCCGTCCATTCCGACTTCGCGTTCATGCTCTGCCGGGCACTGCCGCGGAGCATGACCTGGGTCTTGAGCAGGGCGCTTTGCGGAATGATCATGCAGAAGGTGGAAAGTACCGGCCCAAGGCCGATCGTCATCTCGACGCAGGCTGCGTAGACATCGGCGATCTGAGCGTCCGGCCGCGGACGCTCCTCGCTGTTGTGCGGCCTGCCAACGACAGGCTCGTAGTCGCCCGGTACGTTCACCGCCGCGCGCAGAACCTCGGCGATCTTCTCGAACACCGGCAATGCCACGTCGATCTCGATCTTCGACAGAGCCCTTGGCTCGGGCTCCTCGATGCTCGCCGGTTCGGCGCCGAGCTGGGCTTCGACGAGGGCAACGAGGGCGGGACTGTCGCAGCCGATCTGGAAGCCCGGGCACCAGTTGCGCAGCGAAGCATCGCTGAGCAGGTATCCGCTGCCGAGTTCTTCGATCAGTTCGTTCCGCAGTCCCGTCTTGAAACCCGCATATCCAATCGCGATGTCGTACCCGGTCTCGGCCCTGAGAAGGCCCGGCAGCAGCTCGCCGAACACCTGACCAAGCTCCAGAGCCGTGCGGCCGATGGCCTTGTCGTCGCCGAGCGCACCGATCATGCGCGCAAGCAGCCTCTTGTCGAAGGGATGGATGTTCGATTCAGTGCTCGGATTCATGGTTTAAGCCGCCTTGCTGTCGCCGCCGCCCGGGTTCATCATCTCCTGCTCCACCGCATCGATCGACGGGCGCTCATAGGCGGAGATCGTCTTGCGGCCATATTCGAGCGCGACCTGCGGGACGGACCCATTCATATAGGCAAGCAATGTCTGCTTCACGATGACGTAGAGCCGGTTCTGTTTTTCGCGAACGGATTTGATGTTCGATACGAGCGGTGCGACGACCGAATAGGAGAGGAACACGCCAAGCAGCGTTCCGACGAGTGCGGCGGCGATCTTGGCGCCCAGCACTTCCGGCGCCTCGCTGATCGCGCCCATCGCCTTGATCACACCCAGGACAGCGGCGACGATGCCGATGGCAGGCAGGGCGTCGCTCATGATCGTCAGCGCGTGGTAACACTTCATCTTGTCATGGGTGATCGTCTGGATCTCCTCATCCATCAGTGCTTCGATCTCGTGTGCTCGTGCGTTGCCGATGATGATCAATCGCACGTAATCGCAGATGAAAGCCGTCAGCTCCTTGTTTTGCAGAACGGTGGGGGCCGACTGGAAGATCGACGACTCTTCCGGATTGTCGATGTGACTTTCAATCTCATTGCGTGACTTGGTCCTGAGGTCGCGCATCAGGCTGTAGAGGACGCCCAGCGTGTCGAGGTAGTGACGCTCCTTGGGTACCTTGTGCCTAAAGGCTTCGCCGAGCGCCTTGCCCGTATCTTTGACCACCTTCATCGAGTTGGCCATGATGAAGCCGCCGATACCCGCGCCGCCGATGATCATCAGTTCGAACGGCTGATTGAGGACCTCCAGATGGCCACCCATCGCGACGTATCCGCCGAGAATGCAGCCGAAAGTCACTAGGAGCCCGATTATGATGTTCATTGTCGATACCTGCCGCGATCGTTTCCCCTGATGGAATAGGGGTTCTTCCTTGCGTGAGGCTGGCCGTGAAATCCGGTCGAAACGGCACTCCGGAACAGGTTCGCGCAAGCAAGTCAGGTCAGGATTTTTGTCGAGGCCGGGCCGAGTCGCGCCCCGGCTCCACGCATCGGCTTACAGCGTCTCTCGTGCCTCGTTGAGCGCATACGGCGCTGCAGGCAGCGCGGGATGCCACGGGAAAACCGCAGGGATCCCACTGGTTATCGGGCAGGGCGAAAACGTGACCACCACCTATACGAGTTACAAGCTGATTGCTGCCGACCTCACGAAGTCGCTTCAGCGCGTCGCGGAGCAGCCGGACGTTGCCCGTGAGACGGAATACTATCTGTCGAAGATCGGCAGCATCAAAAACATCGACGAGTTTTTCGCCGACACCCGGCTTTATAACTACGCGATGAAGGCACACGGCCTTGAGGACATGGCCTACGCCAAGGCCTTCATGCGCAAGGTTCTGACCGAAGGCATCGACAGCGAAGATGCCTTCGCCAACAAGCTGTCGGACAATCGCTACAAGGCCCTGGTCGAATCGCTGAATTTTGCCCGACATGGCGAAACGGCCACGGCCTTCGACCGCGCCCAGAGGGGCGTTGCCGAGAAATACACGCGCCAGACTCTTGAGGAGAGTGCCGGTGAGGAAAACACCGGGGTAAGACTGGCGCTCTATTTTGAGCGTATGGCGCCGACCATTACAAACGCATACGAGATTCTCGCCGACGAAGCCTTGGCGCAGGTTGTTCGAACCATTTTGCAACTGCCTGATGAATTCGCTGCCGCCGACATCGACCGCCAGGCGAAGACCCTGGAGGACGCGATCGGTCTCGATGACCTCAAGGATCCTTCTAAGCTCTCCGCATTCCTCGATCGGTTCACGGCGCTCTGGGAGATCAACAACCCCTCCGACGGCTACGATCCGCTAGCGGTTTTCGGCTCTTCAAGCGGCTACGGCATCTCCCCCGACCTGCTTCTTTCCATCAACAACCTGAAACTCGGAGGGCGCTGAGGTGCAGACCGGTCTTTACGTGGCGCTCTCGTCGCAAATGGCGCTTGAAAAGCGTCTGAACACACTTGCCGACAACATTGCCAATTCCAACACGGTCGGATTTCGCGCCACCGAAGTGAAGTTCAATCAGGTGCTCGGCGATACCAAGCCCACCAAAGTTTCCTACGTGTCCGGTGGCGACGAATATCTCAGCAGCGAGAACGGTGCGCTGGCGCGGACCGGTTCTGCGCTCGACTTTGCCGTGAGGGGAGATGCCTGGCTTTCTATCGAAACGCCCGGCGGGCCGGCACTGACCCGGGACGGCCGCTTTACCCTGACGGAGGCGGGCGAGCTCGTCACCATCAGGGGGTATCCGGTGCTTGACGCCGGCGGCGCTCCGATCCAGCTGAACGGCAGCGCCGGCGACATCACTGTCGGTGCCGATGGCGTCATTCATCAGAACGGGGTTCAGGTCGCCTCGCTCGGTCTCTACCAGGCCGACTTCAGCAAGGGCTTCATGCGCTATGACAACAGCGCCGTGATGCCCGCCGCCCAGCCTGAGCCCGTCGTCGATCGCTTCGAAACAGGTGTGATGCAGGGCTTCCTCGAGGAGTCGAATGTAAATGCTGTTCAGGAGATGTCGCAGCTGATCATGATCACGCGCGCTTTCGACAACGTGACCGCCCTGATGCGTGACAGCGAAGGATCGCTCGAAGAGGCGATCAAGACGCTAGGCGGCAGCCGCTGATTGAGGCGCGATTTAATGAACCCATTTGCGGGGCGTGAGCCCGCCGGAAATCTGAATGGAACGACCAGGCTCTACTATCGGAACATCGACTTCGCTGGCGGCACTCGCCGGACTCGTCGCGCGTTATGCCAATCCCGAGTTTGCGATCGCGCCGGGAGGTCACGTCCAAACGATTTCGCCGGGGCATTACACGGTCACCGGCCTTTCACGCCATGTGCGGCTTGGCGATTTCGTTGCCCATAAAAGCGCGACCGGCATCCATCTCGGCGAGGTGGTCCGCGTCGAGCCGGAGCGGGTCGTCGTCTGCCCGATAGAACCCGGCGATCCGATCGGCATCCATGACACCGTCATCCGCAAGGGTGCGTTTCGCATCGCTCCGACCGATGGGTGGTGCGGTCGCACGATCAATGCTCTGGCCGAGCCGATCGACGGCCTTGGGCCGCTGTTGCAGGGGGATGTGCGTCGTTCGATCTCCAATACCGCGCCGCCGTCTATGACCCGCAGGCGGGTCGAAAAGGGGTTCAGGACCGGGGTCAGGGCAATCGATATCTTCTCGCCGCTATGCCTCGGGCAGCGCTTGGGCATCTTCGCGGGCTCCGGCGTTGGCAAGTCGACGCTGCTGTCGATGCTCGCGCGCGCCGACGCCTTCGACAAAGTCGTGATCGCCCTTGTCGGTGAGCGTGGCCGAGAGGTGCGCGAATTCATCGAGGACACGCTTGGCGACAATCTCGCCAAATCGGTCGCCGTCGTCGCCACGAGCGACGAGAGCCCGATGCTGAGAAAAATGGCGCCGCTCACCGCCGTCACGATCGCTGAGCACTACCGCGACAAGGGCGACAATGTGCTGCTGATCGTCGACAGCGTCACGCGTTTTGCCCATGCGATCCGCGAGGTCGCGACAGCCGCGGGCGAGCCGCCCATTGCGCGCGGCTATCCCGCTTCCGTCTTCACCGAATTGCCACGGCTGCTCGAGCGGGCCGGGCCGGGCGCCGAAGGAACCGGCACGATCACTGCCATCATCTCGATCCTGGTCGACGGCGACAACCACAACGATCCTGTTGCCGATTCCGCCCGCGGCATTCTCGATGGTCACATCGTCCTCGACCGGAGCCTTGCCGAGGAGGGGCGTTATCCGCCGATCAACCCGCTTGCCTCGATCTCGCGCCTGGCACGCAAGGCCTGGACGCCTGATCAGGAAAAGCTCGTGGCGCGGCTGAAGTCGCTGGTCCATAGGTTCGAGGAGACTCGCGACTTGAGACTGATCGGCGGCTATCGGCCGGGCGGCGACGCTGATCTCGACATGGCGATCAAACAGGTCCCCGTCATTTACGATGTCTTGAAGCAGACGCCAGGCGAGCGACCCGCAGTCGACGCTTTCACCGAGCTTGCCAACGCGCTGAAAGCGGCCGCAATGGCCAACCAGCCGGGCGCCGGCGCGCCGAGAAGGGCCTAGTCAGAGATGACCGATTACGACGCAGACGATATTGTCCGCCAGCGGCGGCGTGGCGCCAAGACGCCGGTGATCGACAAGCTCCTGGGCGCCATCGGCCTGGCGATGGCCGCATTCGCCACCTTCTTTCCCTGGTACGCGCTTCTCCATCGGGACGAATTTTCGATGCCGTCCCTCTGGCAGGAATCGACCCGGGACCTGCCCGAACGGCCAGGCCGCAACGTCGTGTCGGTTTCGCCGCTCGCGATGACGGACAGGGACGGCGAAGACCTTGCCGCTGCCATCGACCGGCTGGCGACCGCCACTGTGCCTGGAATCAGCCGCGAACGACCGGAGAACGCGAGAGATACGGAAGGCGGCTTGGACCAGCCCTTCCCGGAGCAGCCGCACTTCCGGCTGATGCACGTCGCCGGCGGCAGGGCACTCATCGAGGACGCGAGCGGCATCTATGTCGTGCGCGTCGGTTCGATCCTGCCGGACAGCAGCCGGCTCGCGACCTTCGAGCAGCGGGACGGCCGCTGGGTGATGATCACCTCCAAGGGAGAGGTCTACCAAGCGAAGTAGGCCAGGAGCAACTTCAACCTCTGTTGAATGCGCCACCTTGGGTCCGAAGAGGGCGCGTTGCCCGTTCGCTCGCCTTGGCTTGCCCAATCTGCCTCCGCATCGGCCCGTCGGCCCTGACTATCCGGATTCTCGACAAGTCCCACGCAAGATTACCCGCCTAGGTTCCGTCTCATAAGCAGGAGCTTTTGATGGAACCGATTCAGCTTTTCGAACTCGCATCGCGCCAGGCGCAATGGTTGACGGTGCGCCAGAACGTCGTGGCCGGCAACATCGCCAACGCCAACACGCCGCACTACAAGGCCAAGGACGTCCAGCCCTTCGAACGCGTGCTCCAGAACACCGGTTTCCATCTCGCAGCGACCCATCGCGCGCACTTCACCGAGAGCCCGGAAGCCGCCCATGTGACCGAAGTCAGTGCCCTCGACGACATCGCGGTGCAGCAGTCCGGCAACACCGTCGCGATCGAGCAGGAAATGATGAAGACCGGTGAGATCAAGCGCGATCACGAGCTCAATGCGGGGCTCGTGAAGGCCTTTCATCGGATGATGCTGATGACGGTACGGAGGTAGACCCATGGATCCGTTGACGTCGGCACTCAAGGTCTCGGCCTCCGGCCTGCAGGCGGAATCGACCCGTTTGCGCATCGTTTCGGAGAATATCGCCAACGCACGTTCGAGCGGCGATGTTCCGGGCGCCGATCCCTATCGCCGCAAGACCGTTTCCTTCGCGGCGGAAGTGGACCGGGCGAGCGGCGCATCGCTGGTCGAGATCGATCGCATCGGCACCGACGATTCGAACTTCAACGTCGAATTCGATCCCGGCAATCCGGCCGCCGATGAAAAAGGCATGGTCAAGATGCCGAACGTCAACATTCTGATCGAAATGGCCGACATGCGCGAAGCCAACCGCGCCTATGAGGCCAATCTGCAGACCATCAAGCAGTCTCGCGATCTCATTTCCCAGACAATCGACCTGTTGAGGGCTTCGCAATAATGATCGATGCAATTCAGTCCATCGGCGCGTTTTCGGCCACAAAGGAGACCGGGGCGGCAGAACGCACTGCCTCCACCGCCGTCGCGCCGCAGGCCGGTGCGGTCTTGCCGCAATCGCAGAGCTTCGCCGAGGTCTTCGGCAACATGACCACAGACGTGATCCGATCGATGAAGTCCGCCGAAGGAGTATCGCTTGAGGCCATCCGCGGCGAAGCCGACACGCGTGAGGTGGTCGACGCGGTGATGACGGCGGAACAGTCGCTGCAGACCGCAATCGCGATACGCGACAAGGTGGTCACCGCCTATCTCGAAATCGCGCGCATGCAGATCTGAAGGAACGAGACATGAAGGCCCTTTCCATCGCCGCCACGGGCATGAACGCCCAGCAATTGAACCTCGAAGTCATCGCCAACAACATCGCGAACATCAACACGACCGGTTACAAGCGGGCGCGCGCCGAGTTTTCCGATCTGCTCTACCAGACGGAACGTGCCCAGGGCGTGCCGAACCGCTCCAACCAGGCGATCGTCCCGGAAGGCGCGATCGTCGGCCTCGGCGTGCAGACCTCGGCGGTCCGCAACCTTCATATCCAAGGCAGCCTCGTCAACACCGGCAACGACTACGACCTGGCGCTGGTCGGCCGCGGCTGGTTTCAGATCGAGACGCCGGACGGCCAGACGGTCTATACCCGCTCCGGTGCCTTCAACACCAATGCCACCGGCCAACTCGTCACCATTGACGGCTACACGGTCGTCCCCGGCATCACCGTGCCGCAGGATGCGAGCGAAATCATCTTCACCTCCTCCGGTCAGGTGATGGTGCGCATCGGCAACGACACCGAACTCCAGGAAATCGGGCAGTTGACGATCGCGAACTTCGTCAACGAAGCCGGCCTCGAGCCCATGGGCGAGAACCTGTTCCGGCAGACGGCCGCCTCCGGCGAGCCCATTGTCGGCACACCGGCCGACCCCGGTTTCGCGCAGATCAAACAGGACTATCTCGAATCCTCCAACGTCGACCCGGTCAAGGAGATCACCGATCTGATCTCGGCCCAGCGGGCTTACGAGATGAACTCGAAGGTCATCCAGGCCGCGGACGAGATGGCGGCTACGGTGAGCAAGAACCTCAGATAACCGAAGCAGGGGGCAAACATGACGTTTCGCCAGACCGCCGAAAGGGCAGCAATTGCAGGCCGGGCCGCGTTTCGAGTGCAGGCCGTCGCCATCGCAACGTTCGCCGCTTTCCTGTCGCCGGCGCTCGCTGCCGGGGAGCGGCCGACCGCCGTCATCCCGAAGCAGACGATCTATCCCGGCACAACGCTGGACGCGGGCATGCTGGAAGTGGTCGACGTGACCAATCCCGACATCGCGGAAGGCTACGTGCGCTCCCTCGACGACGTGGAAGGAAAAGTCACGAAACGGACCCTTCTTCCCGGACGGGTGATCCTCCCTTCGGCGCTGCGCGAACAACATGCAGTCGAGCGCGGCGCGAAGGCCCTGCTGGTCTTCAACAAAGGCGGACTGACGATCACCGCCGCGGGCTCGCCGCTGCAGGATGCGGCGGTCGGCGATCTCATCCGCGCCCGCAACGTCGATACCGGCGTCATCGTTTCCGGCACCGTCATGGCTGACGGCACTATCCATGTGGTGGCCAAATGACGAAGCATGGATGCAAGTGGCTGGTGGCCTTCGTCGTCGTCTTTGCCGCGACGTTGAGCTTTGCGCATGCTGCGTCGCGCATCAAGGACGTGGCTTCGCTCCAGGCCGGGCGTGACAACCAGCTGATCGGCTACGGCCTCGTCGTCGGGCTGCAGGGAACAGGTGACAGCCTGCGTTCCTCGCCTTTCACCGAACAGTCGATCCGCGCCATGCTGCAAAATCTCGGCATTTCGACGCAAGGGGGCGACTCGCGGACGCGCAACGTCGCGGCGGTTCTGGTGACGGCCACGCTTCCGCCCTTCGCAAGCCCCGGCAGCCGCATCGACGTGACGGTCGGCTCGCTTGGTGATGCGGCTTCCCTGCGCGGCGGCACGTTGGTCATGACATCGCTTTCAGGTGCCGACGGCCAGATCTACGCGGTTGCGCAGGGCTCCATCGTCGTGAGCGGCTTCAATGCCGAGGGCGATGCCGCTACGCTGAATCAGGGCGTGACGACGGCGGGGCGCGTACCGAACGGCGCCATTATCGAGCGCGAATTGCCTTCGAAGTTCAAGGATGGCTTCAATCTCGTCCTGCAGCTGCGCAATCCGGATTTTTCGACCGCTGTCGGCATGGCCGCTGCGATCAACAATTATGCCACCGCGCAGTTCGGCGGCCGCATCGCCGAGGCATTGGACTCGCAGTCCGTGTTGATACAGAAGCCGAAAATGGCCGATCTCGCGCGGCTGATGGCGGACATCGAGAATCTCGTGATCGAGACCGATGTGCCGGCCCGTGTCGTCGTCAACGAGCGCACGGGCACCATCGTCATCGGCCAGGACGTCCGAATTGCCGAGGTCGCAGTGAGCTATGGCACGCTGACGGTGCAGGTGACCGAAACGCCGACCGTCGTGCAGCCGGCACCCTTCTCCCGTGGCGAGACCGCCATCGAGCCGAATACGACAATCGAGGCGCAGGCCGACGGCGGCACGGTCGCGATCCTCAACGGCTCGAGCCTGCGTTCGCTGGTTGCGGGCCTCAACAGCATCGGCGTCAAACCGGACGGGATCATCGCGATTCTGCAGAGCATCAAAACGGCCGGAGCGCTTCAGGCGGAGCTTGTGCTGCAATGACCGAAAATCTCGTCCATCTTCTTCGTAAGTCCCGCCGCACGCTTCTCGCCTCGGCCTCCGGGGCGCTGATGTTGGCCATGCCCGGCGCCTTCGCGCAGGACGTGACCGCGCCGCCCGCCGAAAACGCGCCGGCGAGCGAGGTCCAGGAATTCTGCACCAACATCGCCGATGCCGCGCGCGACCAGCGCTACGTGCTGCAGCGCAAGGAACTGGAAACGCTGAAGGCGAGCGTCGACGATCGGATCGCCGAGCTCGAGAAGCGCCGGGCCGAATACGAAGACTGGTTGAAGCGCCGCAACGACTTCCTGAAGCAGGCTGAACTCGGGCTCGTCGACATCTACAAGACGATGAAACCGGACGATGCCGCCGGCAAGCTCGAGATGGTGCACCCCGAAATCGCCGCGGCGATCGTCATGAAGCTGCCGCCGCGCCAATCGTCGCTGATTCTCGGCGAGATGAGCGACGACAAGGCGGCAGTGCTCACGAACATCATTTCAAGCGCCAGCGACCCCAACACCTCGAAGGAGCCATCATGAGAAAGCATCTTACGGCCGTCCTGGCCGCCGGGCTCCTTGCCGGATGCGAGAGCCAGACCTTCAAGGAAATCGGCCAGGCGCCCGCCATGAGCCCGATCGGCAGCGGACTGCAATATACGCAAGCGCCGCAGCTTGCGGCCTATCCGAAGCAGCCGCATCAGGTGACGGCGGGCTACTCGCTTTGGAACGACCAGCAGGCCGCCCTCTTCAAGGATGCGCGCGCGATCAATATCGGCGATATCCTGACCGTCGACATCCGTATCGACGACAAGGCCTCGTTCGATAATAAGACGGACCGCAGCCGCACCAATTCCAGCGGCTTCAACATCGGCGCCGGAGGCGAATCGCAGACCAGCGATTTCGAATGGGCCGGCAACCTGGACTATGGTTCGAACACGAAGACGCAAGGTGACGGCAGCACGGAGCGCTCGGAGAAGCTCCGCTTGCTCGTCGCCGCGGTGGTCACCGGCGTGCTGGAGAACGGCAACCTGCTGATCGCCGGCTCGCAGGAAGTTCGGGTTAACCACGAGCTGCGCATCCTCAATGTTGCCGGTATTGTCCGGCCGCGCGACGTCGATGCCGACAATGTCATTTCCTACGACCGCATTGCCGAAGCGCGCATCTCCTATGGTGGCCGCGGTCGCCTGACGGAAGTGCAGCAGCCGCCCTACGGCCAGCAGGTGATGGATCTCATCTCTCCGATCTGATCAGGGATTGCCTGGAAAGATCCGCAAGGAGCGGCATGATGGAAGAAACCGACAACAATCAACCCAAGTCTCCATCGCGGATGATCACCATAGCCGCGGTAGCTGCGTTGACGCTGGTCGCCGGCGGCGGCGGCTGGGTCGTCGGCGCCATGCTGGCGCCGCCTCCCGCTGAGAAGACCGAAGCGGCCACGGAGACGACCGCCGAAGCTCACGGCAAGGACAAGGAAGACATTCCGAAACTGGCCACCGAAGCCAACGGCATCGTCCAGCTCGAGCCGATCACGACCAATCTTGCCTATCCTTCGGAAAACTGGGTGCGTCTCGAGGTTGCGCTGCAGTTCCAGGGCGAGCCCGACGTGACGCTCGCCGAAGAAATCCATCAGGACATAGTCGCCTATTTGAAGACCGTGTCGCTTCAGCAAATTCAAGGTCCGCGCGGCTTCCAATATCTACGGGATGACATTCAGGAACGGGTTGACCTGCGCTCCGACGGGCGCGTAACGAATGTGATGGTGAGAACGTTCGTCATTCAATGATTCGCTAATGCTCCGGATTGCTGCATTCATAGTCGCCATGACGGCGATGTCGGGAATCGCCGGGGCGCAGAGCTTCCCTGCTGACATCTTGAACACGCCGGTCGACGGATCGGTGGCCTCGTGGATCATCCGCACCTTCGGCCTTCTGACTGTGCTCTCGGTGGCGCCGGGCATCCTGATCATGGTGACGAGCTTCCCCCGCTTCGTGATCGCCTTCGCAATTCTGCGCTCCGGCATGGGGCTGGCGACGACGCCGTCCAACATGATCATGGTGTCGCTGGCGCTGTTCATGACCTTTTATGTGATGGCGCCGACCTTCGATAGCGCCTGGCGCACGGGCATCGATCCGCTGCTCAAGAACGAGATCACCGAAACCGAGGCGATGCCGCGCATAGCGGAACCCTTCCGTCAGTTCATGCTGGCCAACACGCGTGACAAGGACCTGCAGCTTTTCATCGACATCGCCAAGGAAAAGGGCCAGACGGTCGTCGTCGATGATCAGGTTGATCTCCGCGCCGTCGTCCCCGCCTTCATGATCTCTGAAATCCGCCGCGGCTTCGAGATCGGCTTCCTGATCATGCTGCCCTTCCTCGTGATCGACCTGATCGTCTCGACCATCACCATGGCGATGGGCATGATGATGCTGCCGCCGACGGCGATCTCGCTGCCTTTCAAGATCCTCTTCTTCGTCCTGATCGACGGCTGGAATCTGCTCGTCGGAAGCCTTGTGCGTTCCTTCGTCTGAGGTGAACTTCCTCTTTCTCCGAAATGCGTTAACCATCGGATTTTACGTGCGATTAACCACGGTCGCGCATGAGCCTCCGGCCCTGTCTCCGGTTAAGTACTTGGCAATGAATGGCTGCGAATTTCGTCCTCACACGACGGGTTTGGCGTCCATCAATCACCAGTTGAGCGGAGCCGAGTGGCATGATGCCGGATCGTCGTGACCGGTAAGCGAAGTTCTCAGCCCGGTATGTCCCCCCAATCCGTATTTCGTAAGGGACAAACGAATATGACGAGCATTCTCACCAACACCTCGGCAATGGCCGCGCTGCAGACTCTGCGTTCGATCTCGTCGAGCATGGAAGACACCCAGAGCCGCATTTCCTCCGGCCTGCGTGTAGGTTCCGCCTCGGACAATGCCGCTTACTGGTCGATTGCGACCACGATGCGCTCCGACAACGCGGCTCTTTCCTCCGTTCAGGACGCTCTCGGCCTCGGCGCCGCCAAGGTCGATACCGCGTATGCCGGCATGGAGTCGGCCATCGAAGTCGTGAAGGAAATCAAGGCCAAGCTCGTTGCCGCTACCGAGGATGGCGTCGACAAAACCAAGATCCAGGAAGAAATCACCCAACTGCAGGATCAACTCAAGAGCATCGCCGATGCTGCTTCCTTCTCCGGTGAAAACTGGCTGCAGGCTGACCTGAGCGGCGGCACTGTTACGAAGAGCGTTGTTGCCTCGTTCGTTCGCGACGCCTCGGGCAACGTCTCGGTCAAGAAGGTCGACTACGATCTCAGCACCACGAGTGTTCTCTTTGACACGGTAGGCGATACCGGCCTCCTCGACAACACAACGTCGATCGAAGACGACAGCATCACATTGAACATCAATGTCGGTGGTGTCACGTCTGCCTATACAGTTACCGCCTACACGACCGAGGATGTTATCGCCGATGCGGGCAGCGTCTTCACCGGCAATTCCGCAACGGGCGGTGCCCTGAGCTACGTCAAGGTAGCAGACGACACCTGGGTAGCCGCTGTCGACCAGACCACTGTGGCGACGCAGGAAGTGGCGTACGACGATGGTACCACCCTTTGGGCGGTCGACACGACGGCAGCGCCGGCGACGGTCACAACCGCATCTGTCTCCACCCTGCAGATCAGCGCGACCACGACCAGCGGCCAGCTTGATCAACTCATCCAGATGGTCGATGACGCCCTCACCTCGATGACCAGTGCTGCCGCATCGCTTGGCTCGATCTCCTCGCGCATCGAAATGCAGGAAGAGTTCGTCTCCAACCTGACCGATGCGATCGACTCCGGTATCGGCCGTCTCGTCGATGCCGACATGAACGAGGAATCGACCCGCCTCAAGGCACTGCAGACCCAGCAGCAACTCGCCATCCAGGCGCTTTCTATCGCCAACTCCGACTCGCAGAGCGTGCTCTCGTTGTTCCGTTAATGGTCTCAAAGTGCGGGAGGCTGACCCGCACAGGCCAACTTCCGAACCGCGCCCGGCAACAGGCGCGGTTCTTCATTTTGTGAGACTGCTTCAGCATTCGTTAACCATAGTAAGGTTAGATGGCCTCATCGAAACGGCGGGTTGACCTGGTATATCAAAGGGTTAGCAAGCATGACGCTGACTGCCGTTCCCGGTGCGACCCGGAATGTCCCTTTATTTGTCAGCCACCAAGGGGCACCATCCTATGACAAGCATCTTGACCAATATCGCGGCCATGGCCGCGCTCCAGACTCTGCGCTCTATCGGTTCCAACATGGAAGAGACGCAGGCGCATGTTTCCTCTGGCCTCCGCGTTGGCGAAGCCGCTGACAACGCCGCCTATTGGTCGATCGCGACCACGATGCGTTCCGACAACATGGCGCTTTCCGCCGTTCAGGACGCTCTCGGCCTCGGCGCTGCCAAGGTCGATACGGCGTATGCCGGTATGGAGTCGGCAATCGAAGTCGTGAAGGAAATCAAGAAGAAGCTCGTTGCCGCCACCGAGGATGGCGTCGACAAGACCAAGATCCAGGAAGAAATCACCCAGCTTCAGGACCAGCTCACGAGCATCTCCGAAGCTGCTTCCTTCTCCGGTGAAAACTGGCTGCAGGCTGACCTGAGCGGCGGCACTGTCACGAAGAGCGTTGTTGCCTCCTTCGTTCGCGACGCCTCGGGCAACGTCTCTGTCAAGAAGGTCGACTACGATCTCAGCACCACGAGTGTTCTCTTCGACACGGTCGGCGACACGGCCATCCTCGACTCGCTGACCTCGATCGAAGACGACAGCATCACATTGAACATCAATGTCGGCGGCGTAATCTCTGCCTACACCGTCACGACATACACGACTGACGATGTCATCGCCGATGCAGGCAGCGTGTTCACGGGCAATTCCGCAACGGGCGGTGCCCTGAGCTACGTCAAGGTAGCAGACGACACCTGGGTAGCCGCTGTCGACCAGACCACTGTTCCGACGCAGGAAGTGGCGTATGACGATGGTACCACGCTTTGGGCAGTGGACACGACGGCTGCACCGGCTACGGTCACGACTGCATCCGTCTCGACCCTGCAGATCAGCGGGACCACGACCAGCGGCCAGCTCGATCAGCTCATCCAGATGGTCGACGATGCCCTAACCGCGATGACCAGTGCCGCCGCCGACCTTGGTTCGATCGGCATGCGCATTGATCTCCAGGAAGAATTCGTCTCCAAGCTGACCGACTCGATCGACTCCGGCGTCGGCCGTCTCGTCGATGCCGACATGAACGAAGAATCGACCCGCCTGAAGGCCCTGCAGACGCAGCAGCAGCTCGCCATCCAGTCGCTGTCGATTGCCAACACCTCTTCGGAAAACATTCTTACCCTCTTCCGTTAATCGGAGCAGGCAAAGGGATAGTCTCCCTCCATCGCAAAAAAACCGCGCTTCGCAAGAGGCGCGGTTTTTTTTGCGTCGCCCCAATAGCAACAACCCAGCACCCGCGTCGGTCCGTTCCACTTTCGCCACTTAACTCTTTCTTGACGTATCCTAATCACCCCTTAACGCCGTTAACGCTTTGTTAACCATTTCAAGTTAACGCTTCGTTAAGGACGACGGTCTGGCCGCCCAGGGCAAAGGAGGCGCCAGCGCGCATGACGCCGCACTGTCGCGCCGGGCTCTCACCCGGATGCTCCTTCCCCCAACAGGGCAAAAATCAATGACCAGCATTTTGACCAATCCAGCCGCCATGGCTGCATTGCAGACCCTGCGCGCGATCAATCGAAACCTCGAAATCACCCAGAGCCGAATCTCCTCGGGCTATCGCGTTGAGACCGCAGCCGACAACGCCGCCTATTGGTCGATCGCGACCACGATGCGCTCCGACAATTCGGCGCTCGACACCGTTCATGATGCGCTCGGCCTGGGGGCCGCCAAGGTAGACACCTTCTATGCCGGATTGGATACCGTGGTAGAGGTCATGAGCGAGATCAAAGCCAAGCTCGTGGCTGCAGCGGAACCAGGCGTCGACAAGGACAAGATCAACTCGGAAATGGCCCAGCTGAAAAGCCAGCTGGTGTCGGCCGCGCAGTCGGCGTCGTTCTCCGGTGAGAACTGGCTCTATAACGAGGCGGCGGCGGCGATCGGCACGAAGTCCGTCGTCGCCTCCTTCAATCGAAGCGCCGACGGCAGCGTCACGGTATCGAAGCTCGATTACGACACGTCGACATCCGTGCTCGTGGATGTGCAGGATGCAAGCCGCGGCATGCTTACCAAAGCGGTGGACGCGGATGCCCTTGACCCGAATACGACGGGTACGCCGCGGGAATATTACCTGCTTACGGTCGGGACCGCTCCCGCGGGCGCGACCGAGATCGAGATCGACGACGCGACGACGGATGCCGAGCTGACGGATATGATTCGCGTCGTCGATAACCTCATACAGCAGTTGACCGACTCCGCCTCGACTCTCGGCGCTGTCAGCAGCCGAATCGAAATGCAGGAGAGTTTCGTGGCGAACCTGATGGATGTGATCGACAAGGGTGTCGGCCGCCTGGTCGACGCGGACATGAACGAGGAATCGACGCGGTTGAAGGCGCTGCAGACGCAGCAGCAGCTCGGCATCCAGTCGCTCTCGATCGCGAACACCAACTCCGAGAACATCCTGCGCCTGTTCCAGCAGTAAGGGGAGCTTCCGGCGTGTCAGAAGTGGGAGAGGACAAAACCCTCCCCAACCTCACAAGGGGGAGGGGCTTAGACTGCCGCTCCCGGCTCGCTCCTCTCTGCGTTGCTGCTGGGAGAGAGGGTGAATGTACCGGAGGCGGTGCGGCACACACTCTTGCTCCTCCCCTTGTAGGGAGGGGTTCATGCACATGCCCAAGAAGCCGCAACCCTATTTCAACCCCTTCCTTCCGCCGCGCCGCCGGTCATCGGCGTGTCGGAAGCCGGTTGGACCGCGCTATTGCCCTGGCGCGGTCCAACACCTTCATTTTCGCACAAGTTTGACCCGATAGCCTTTCCTCGCAGTCGTATGATTGCCGGCCAAGATGGATTGCGCCGCCGCTTGCACCGGTCGTTCGAGTGGGTCGCCTAACGCGAACCGGTGCTATCGAGATTGTGGGGTCCCGTCGCTCTGGTGCTGCCGGGACCGAGGGAGACATTTAAGACGTGTCAGGCTCTTTCGATATCCGGTGCAAGGGGCTGTCTCTGCCGGCAAGGCGGAGCGCGCCGGCATTCGCGGGGCGGACGCGCCCATGAGTGCGTCGCTTTCCCGCTATCTCAAGGATTTCAGCGCGCCGAAGATCGAGCTCACGCGCATGCCGCCGAAATATTTTCCGGATCTCGACGAAGGCGTTTCCGCCAGCGGATCCGGCGAAAGACCCATGATGCCCGAGATCGACTTTGATGCCGAGCGCCGCGCCGCTTTCGAAGACGGCCGCGCCGAGGCGACCGGCGAACTCGTGGCCGAGCACCAGCGTGAGATTGCCGAACTGAAGGCTCGTCACGCGAGGGAAATCGAGACCTTGTCGCGGCGCCTCGAGGAGGAGGTGGCGCACAAGCTTGCCGCCCAGTTCGCCGAGATGACGGAGCGGCTGGCGTTGGCGCTCGGGGACCAGACGGCGCGCGTGCTGGCGCCGGTCATGGAGGAAGCGCTGCGTGCGCGCGCCATCGAGAACCTCGCGAACATGGTCCTCCAAGGCATGGCAGCGGGCGAAGGCCTTGCAATTACCGTAAGGGGGCCGGCCGCCCTCTTCGAGGCGCTGAAGCGGCATCTCCCGGACGACACAATGGTGTTCCGCCATGTCGAGACCGCCGACGTCGATCTCGCAGTTGAATTCGGTGACGCGATCCTGGTCACAAGGATGGCGGCATGGTCCGACACCGTTCGGAAGGTTTTGGCATGAGTAACGAGAGCCACCACAACGGCAAGAACGAAATCATCGTCGTCAAGCGCAACGGCGGCGGCCATGGCGACCACCACGGCGGAGCGTGGAAGATCGCCTATGCCGACTTCATGACCGCGATGATGGCCTTCTTCCTCGTCATGTGGCTGATCAATGCTGCGAACGAGGAGACGAAGGCGGCTATCGCCGCCTATTTCAATCCCGTGCAGCTCACCCAGGAGAAGCCGTCCGAGAAGGGGTTGAAGGATCCCGCAAAGGATGCGCAAGGCGAGGAGACGCAGCAGCGCTCGAAGGCTGTAGGCGAGCAGGCGAAATCGGGCGGCACTGCCAGGACCGGCGATCAGTTGACCGCGACTTCGGGGGAAGAAACCGAATATTCCGACGCCGATTTCTTTGAAAACCCCTATTCGGTTCTTTCCGAAATCGCCCAGGAGGTCGACCAGCAAGCCAACATCAGCTCCAAGGGTGACGGCGGGGCAGCACAGTCCGGTCCCGCGACCGGCGCCGAGGGCGGCGAGGCCTATCGCGATCCTTTCGACCCGGATTTCTGGACAAAGCAGGTCGAGGTCAAGAACGCCGGCAACGCGAAAGATGGCGCCGAGCTGACGGCGGGGCGGAATACCGCACCCGGCAAGGAGGCAGAGCAACAGCCTGCCGATGGCAGGAAGCCCGTCGAACTTGCGGCCGAGGCCGAACACCAGGACCCAAAGGACGGCCACGCGCCTGGCGACGAAGTACAAGCGCAGGACCAGGAGCAAGAAGAACAGAGGCAGGCCGAAGCGCTTCAGGCAGAAATCCGCAAGGCGGTAGGCGGCGAGGCCGGACGGCTGCTCGAGGGGCTCGCGGTGACGCGGGCGGAGGGCGGGCTGCTCGTCACGATCAGCGAACAGACGGACGCGCCGATGTTCGCCATTGGCTCTGCCGTGCCGCAAAAGGAACTCGTGGTTGCCATGGAGAAGATCGGCAAGCTGCTCGCCGGGCGACAGGGTGCCGTCGCCATCAGGGGGCACACGGACGGGCGGCCGTTCAAGGACGGGACCTATGACAACTGGCGCCTGTCGGCGGCGCGTGCCCAGAGCGCCTACTACATGCTGGTTCGCGGCGGCCTCAAGGAAGAGCGCGTCAGCCAGATCAGCGGCTTCGCCGACCGCCGCCTGCAGGTTCCCGACGATCCCTATGCGCCCGCCAACCGGCGGATCGAGATCCTGTTGCAGGCGGGGCAGGGTTGAATTGAAATGTTGAAGCGGTTGCGCAGCATTCTGGTGGCATCGGTTCTGACGGTCCCGCTCGCGATCGGGTTCGCACGGGCCAGCGAGACGGAAGAACTCGCGCCGTACAAGTTGATCCGGTCGCTGCAATATATCCAGGATTCGGTCGTGCTCGGCGATCACTCCGCGATCGAGATGCAGCGTTTCATACTGGGCGAGATCGACAAGCGGCTGCGGACGGCCGATCCATCCCTCTTCCGGGATCCCCGCAATGTCGATGCGGCGCTCGTCTATGTCATGAGCGGCGGCAATCCGGAGACGCTCGACCTTCTGACGGACCGGGATGTCGAGGGCAATTTCGACTCGCGCGTCACAGACTCGCTGCGGCAATATCTGCGCGGCAAGGGACCGCTGATCGTCGAGACACTCTCCAAGGCTGCTCCCGAATACAAAAACTCCTTCATTGGTCCCTACGTCTTCCTGGTTCTCGGCAACGCCACGTCGCAGCAGGATCCGGTCGCCGCGATGAAATATTACGACTGGGCGCGTTTGACGGCGCCCGGATCCATCATCGAGGAAGCGGCGCTTCGGCGCTCCGTGGCGCTCGCGGCAGAGGCTAACGAACCCGAGAAAGGCTTCCGTTACGCGTTGAATTATGCGCGGCGCTATATGACGTCGCCCTATGCCAGCCAGTTTGCCGACGTGTTCGTCGAACTGGCGGTCGTCCATTTCGGCGAGGCGGCCGAGCAGAGAGTCGCAGAGGTGCTTGGATTTATGGATTCGCCGCGCCAGCGCGAGGCATATCTGCGCATCGCGCGGCGGGCGGCGATCGCCGGCCATCAGCCGCTGGCGCTGCTCGCATCCAGACGCGCCGAAGAACTGGCGAGGGCCAGCGGTTCGCAATCGCAGATGCTGGCGAGCTTCTATCAGGGGCTCGCTTCTGTTCCGTCGGATGACGTTTTCGTTGCGGCGCAGACGATCACGGCCATCCCGGAAGAACAGCTGTCTCAGCGCGACCGTGCGTTACGGCAGGCGGCCAAGGCGATTGCCGATGCGGTCGTTCGACCACCTCAGGATGTAAGTCCCGCGCAAGCGTCCCTGGCTATACCGATGAAAGACCTTGGGAACGACAGCGAGCCAGGGCCAGAGGAAACGGGAAGCGGCATGAGCCCCTTTGCACCGCCAGCCGAGGCTGTTACGCGCGAGGCGCCAGGCGACGCCGATATCGCCGCGTCGACCGACCCGGCTTTCGATGATTTCCTGGCGGGCGGCCTATCCAAGCTCAAGGAGATCGATGCGCTCCTGGAGGAGGAGGTAAGATGAACCCCCTTGAACAGACTTTGCGTGCGCCTGTGAGCCCGGGTAACTCCGGCGCGCGGCAAGGCGGAAGGGACCAACTCTCGGGCGAGCCCGGAGCCTTCGAGAGCGCGGTTGTCGATGCCGGACGCCAGAAGACGCAGGGACAAGGCGCGACAGCAGGCGGCGAACTGGCCGGAACCGGGCAAGCGGATGTCGGCAGTCGCGGGGCCGGCATCACGAGCGATGAGCTTGGAGCAAGTTCCCGCTTCTCGGCTGCGTTTCAGCAAACGCCGTCCGCGCAGGAGTATTCATCGCTGGCGGTCGACGATCGTCAGAACGTGACGCGCCTGCAGCAACTGGCTGGAAAGGCGAATCCCTCGGGCAGGGAAGCCGTCGAGCATCGGGCACATGCGCCAGGTGCCAAGGCAAAGGACGTTGCAAACGGGCAAATGTCGGAGCATGCCACGGCGGCGGGCGAAGCCGTGGACGAGGAGACGTGGGGCGTCGGTTCGCGCGGCTCCGCAGAAGCGACCGGAGAAGCGCACGGCGATGATGTAACCCACGCTGCCCCTGACTCCGCCGGGCCCGCAAAGGAAGCCGTCAGCGATCTTTTGACCTTGCTCGCCGGTCCGGCGCAGCCGCCGGGGCGCACGCCGGCGGAGGGCAAGGCTGTGCGTGCCTCGAGCGAGGGCGTGGCCACTCGACTGTCCGCGACGGTCGCCGGCAGCACGTCGGCCGAGCTCGCGGCCAGCGATGAGGTGCAGTCCGGGAAGCAGCCAGACGAGGCGGCCTCGGAGCGGCTTTTCCGCTTCGCCCGCGCCGACGGCACGGGACAGGCCGTGTCGATGAGCATCTCCAAGGATGGCGAGCGCGTCGTCGAGAGTGGCGTGTCGTCGGGGGCAGCGCGGGCCGAAACCGTAACGGTTCTGGAAGCGCGCCGCTATCTCGGTGTGGCGATGAACGCGAATTCGGCTTCGGTTGCGGGCGCGATCGCCGGTGACGGCGAATGGGCGCTTGCCCTCCAGTCCAGTTCGCTGACGCAGCCGGAGACGTGGAATCAGGCTGGAAAGGTGCTGAATACGCTCAAAATTCAGATGCACCCGATTGAGCTAGGCACGGTGACGGCGACGCTGCGCCTGAAGGATGAAGAGCTTCACGTCGAGCTGAAGGTGGAAACCGGCGAGGCTTTCCGTCAACTGCGGGACGACCAGAGCGAAATGGTAAAGGCTCTGCGCGCTCAAGGCTTTGCAGTTGACCAGGTGAACGTCACGTTCAACGGCGGCAGCGATGCGTCGAGCGGCGGCGGTTCCCAGGCGCAGTCACAGCTTGGACAACCGGGCCGGGAACGTGCCGGCGACGGTGGCAGCCAGGGACATCAGCGGCAGGACGGCGGCCGCGTCGAGGTGGCAGAGGGGTGGACGGGGAATGACGGAACGGATGAGGCGTCGATTGGTGCTGAGCGCGCTCGCACTGGCGGCGTCTACATGTAGCGCCTTTGCGAGCGCGGGCGTCTGCGAACGCGAGATCGTTTCCGCGGCCGCCAAGTACGGCATACCGACCGGCATTCTCTACTCGGTCGGGTTGACCGAGACGGGTCGCAAGGGTTCCCTTCAGCCCTATGCGATGAACATCGAGGGCAAGGCCTATTTCGGGACCGGCATTGAGGATGTTCTGGCGCGGTTCAAGGAGGCGCGTGCGCGGGGCGCCAAGCTTATCGATCTCGGTTGCATGCAGATCAACCATCACTTCCATGGCGAACATTTCGGTTCCCCGGGGGAGATGCTTGATCCGCACTGGAACGTCGAATATGCCGCGCGCTTCCTATCCGACCTGCGTGCGCGGCACGAGAGCTGGACGATGGCCGTCGCACGGTATCACGCCGGTCCTAACAACGATCCCGCGCAGAAGAAATATGTCTGCCGGGTCATCGCCAATCTCGTCGCGACGGGCTATGGCAAGTGGACGCCGAACGCCACGCAGTTCTGCCGTTAGCTACCGAAAGTTGCATATCTGACGTCCTTGCCTTATTGTGGCGACAATGCGGAGAGATTATGACTGCAAGGCCTTTCATCGCACGGCGTTAACTTTTCCACACTGTGTTAGTGTCATGATTAACGAGGACCCACTAGATATAGATCAAATCGGCACGCATTCCTTAATCAACTATTAAAATCCCCCATTAATTTTATCTAGTTGTTCGTGAATCCCATGATTCGTACCTCTCAATCAGTAGGACACCCATACTGATTCGGAGGCGGACGAATGATCGTGGTGGTTGACGAAAGAGAGCTTGTGAAGGACGGCTACACGTCCCTGTTCGGACGCGAGGGAATTCCCTCGACCGGATTCGACCCGAAGGAATTCGGAGAATGGGTGCATACGGCGGCCGATTCCGACATCGATGCGGTCGAGGCGTTCCTGATCGGCCAGGGCGAGAGCGCCCTGAGCCTTCCGCGGGCGATCCGCGATCGCTCTGAGGCTCCCGTCATCGCCGTGAGCGATACGCCGTCGCTGGAGACGACGCTGGCGCTGTTCGACTGCGGCGTCGACGACGTCGTGCGCAAGCCGGTTCATCCGCGGGAAATCCTCGCGCGTGTGGCGGCGATCCGCCGGCGCCTGAAGGCGATCGCCAACTACACGGATATTGGGCCGATCCGCGTCTTCGCCGACGGCCGCGATCCGGAGATCAATGGCGAGGTCTTCGCCCTGCCGCGGCGCGAGCGGCGCATCCTCGAATATCTGGTCGCAAACCGCGGTCGCCGCGTTTCCAAGTCGCAGATCTTCAACGCGATCTACGGCATCTTCGACGAGGACGTCGAAGAGAACGTCGTCGAAAGCCACATCAGCAAGCTCCGCAAGAAACTGCGCAAGAAGCTCGGTTTCGATCCGATCGATTCCAAGCGCTTCCTCGGCTACTGCATCGATTGGAACTGAGGGAGATGTGCCACTAGTCGGACAAAGACAGGTTCACGCAAGGCCGGGCTTCTAGTCTGCGATCAAAGCAGGAAACGAGGATCGACATGAGTCTTTTCGGTAGCATGAGAACGGGCGTTTCAGGCATGAACGCCCAGGCGAACCGCCTCAGCACGGTGGCTGAAAACATCGCAAATTCCAGCACGGTTGGGTACAAGCGTGCGTCGACCGAATTTTCCTCGATGATCCTGCCGTCGAGCAACGGCTCCTATAATTCCGGCGGTGTCCAGACACAGGTCCGCTACAGCATCTCGGATCAGGGGGCGACGACCTTCACGACCTCGGCAAGCGACCTTGCGATCAGCGGCGGCGGGTTTTTCATTGTCGAAGGTGCAAACGGCCAGGAGTATCTGACGCGGGCCGGGGCATTCGTCCAGGACGACCAAGGCAATCTCGTCAATTCCGCCGGCTTCACGCTGATGGGCTATGAATACGAGGCGGGCGTCGATCCGACCGTCGTCGTCAACGGCTTCGACGGCCTCACCAAGGTCAATCTCGCCTCCGAAGGCCTGACGGCGACCGGTTCGACCGAGGGCTCGATGGGCGCGAACCTGCCCTCGGGCGCTGCAAATGGCGATGTATTCACGACCTCGCTCATCGTGTACGACAGCCAGGGCAACACTCGCATCCTCGATTTCAATTACGAGAAGCTTGCCGACAACCAGTGGGAGCTCGAGATCATCGATCGGACATCGAGCACTTCCCTCGCCACCGCGACACTGGACTTCGACGCAAATGGCGTGCTCACCACATCGCCGGCGAGCCTGACCCTGAACGGTGGAGCAATCAGTCCAATTGTCGGCACCGGCGCCGTCCTCAACGATATCGTCGTCGACTTTACGAAAACGACCCAGCTCGGAACCGCTTTCACGCCGGACGGCGGTAAGATCGACGGCAATGCGCCGAGCAAGATTTCCGGCTATCAGATCGACACGGACGGCATCGTCTACATCAAATATGCCAATGGCGAGCTCGAGCCGCGCTACCGCATCGCCCTTGCGGACGTCCAGAGCCCCGACAAGCTCATTCCGGAATCCGGCAACGTCTACTCGCAGGGCGTGGATTCGGGCGTCATCATCACCGGGTTTGCGGGCTCCGGCAGCTTCGGCACCATTCTTTCCGGCGCACTCGAGAGCTCGAACGTCGACATCGCCGACGAGCTGACCTCGATGATCGAGTCGCAGCGCAACTACACGGCCAACTCCAAGGTCTTTCAGACCGGTTCGGAGCTCCTGGACGTTCTCGTCAATCTGAAGCGGTAATTCCAGGAAGACGGTCCCAGCATGTCGTTGTCCTCCGCAATCGCCATTGCGCAATCAGCATTCAGCACCACGGCGCAACAGACGGCCACGGTGTCGAAGAACGTCGCCAATGCGAGCAATGCGGATTACTCGCGCCGCATGGCCATGCTGGGAACCACCCCGAACGGCGCTCAGATCGTCTCGATCTACCGTGCGCAGAACGAGGCCCTCTTCAAGCAGAACCTCGCCAGCATCTCGCAATCCTCCGCACAGAGCAGCCTCCTTTCCGGACTGGAGATCCTGAAATCAGCGCTCGGCGGTAACGATTACGAGGCGGCGCCGTCGACCTACCTTTCGGCTTTCCGCAACAGTCTTCAGACCTTCGCTTCGACGCCGGGAAACTCGACGCTTGCCGCGACCGTGGTGGCAGACGCAACCGATCTTGCCAATTCGATCAGCAATACGGCGGCGGCGGTGCAGGACCTGCGCCTCGATACCGACAAGCAGATCGCCGAGGAGGTCGCCAATCTCAACGCTCTCCTCGTGCAGTTCCAGACGGCGAACAATGCGGTAAAGTCGGCGACGGCAGCCGGCGCGGATACGACGGCCGTGCTCGACGAGCGCGACAAGCTCCTGAAGCAGATATCGGAACTGGTCGGCATCTCGACTGTGACGCGGGCGAACAACGACACCGTGATCTACACGTCGGGCGGCACGGTCCTGTTCGAGACCTTGGCGCGGCAGGTCACCTTCACCCCGACGACAGCATTTGACGCGACCGTCACCGGCAACGCGATCTTCGTCGACGGCGTGCCGCTCGCCGCCGGCTCGGGCGCCGACACAACAGCGCAGGGCAAGCTTGCCAGCCTGGTGCAATTGCGGGACGACATTGCGCCGACCTTCCAGTCGCAGCTGGACGAGATGGCTCGCGGACTCGTGGAGCTGTTCCAGGAAGGCGGTCAGCCCGGCCTGTTCACCTGGACCGGCGGAACGGTTCCCGTGGCCGGCACGATCGAGCCGGGTATCGCGGCATCTCTGACCGTCAATCCGCTTGCGAAAGCAAATCCGTTCCTGCTGCGCGACGGCGGCTTCAACGGCGTCGTCTCCAATACGACCGGTGCCTCAGGCTACACCGATCTGCTCGACGGCTACATCGCAGCCATGGACACGGACATGGCGTTCGATACCGCAACGGAGCTCGACGGCACGAGCTCGATCATGGAATTCGCCGCCGCATCGATCGGCTGGTTCGAGCAGATCCGCAGCGCCGCCTCCACCGCCGACGAGAACAAGGCGGCGCTGCTGGCTCGTACGGAAGAGGCCTTCGGCAAGGTGACCGGGGTCAGCATCGATGAGGAACTCTCGCTGCTGCTCGATCTTGAACAATCGTACAAGGCATCTGCCAAGTTGATCAGTACCGTGGACGCCATGATGGCGGCCCTTCTGGAAGCCGTGAGGTAATCATGAAGACATCCTTCGTTTCTAACCTGGCAGTGCAGAATGCCATGCGCCTGACCATTCAGCAGGGTCAGGCGGAACTCCTGAAGCTCGAGACGGAGGTCTCTACGGGCCGGCTTGCGGATGTGGGTGTCGCGCTCGGCTCCTCCACCGAACGCTCTGTCAGCCTGCAGCGGGAACTGACACGGCTGGAGACGCTCAAGGACACGAACGCGATCGTCACGCAGAGACTTGCGGCTTCGCAGGAGTCGCTCTCGTTGATGGCCAAAGCGGCCGAGCAGGTGCGCAATACGCTCGTCACCTTCAAGGGCAACGACTCGGTCGATCAGCTGTCCGTTCAGGAGACTGAGATCAAGAGCGCCATGTCGATGTTCACGGCGGCCGCCAATACGTCCTTCAATGGCGAGTTCCTGTTCGCCGGCATCAATACCGACGTGAAGCCTCTCGAAGACTATTACGCAACCGGTTCGGCCGCGAAGACGACCTTCGACACGGAACTCGCGTCTTACATGACGGCGAACGGCATCGCTTCCATGAGCGACTTCACCCAGGCGCAGATGGAAGACTTCATCACCAATACGCTTGCCCCGCTCTATACCGGCGCGCAATGGGCGGTCGACTGGTCCCAAGCCTCGAGCCAGAACATGACCAGCCGCATCAGTGCGGGAGAGGTGATCCAAAGCTCGACCAATGCGACGAAGGATGGCTTCCGGAAGTTCGCTCTTGCCGCCGTGATCTCCTCGGAGCTCATGGACGCGAACATCAGCTCCGACGTGCGCACCTATATTGGCGAAGCAGCGATCGGCTATGTCGAGCAGGCGATCACCGGCATCACCGCCGAGCGCAGTACGCTCGGTATCTCTGAAGCGCGCGTGGAAAAGGCCAACACCTCGCTCGAGGTTCAGATCAAACTCATCAACACGCACATCACCGATCTCGAGGGCGTCGACGCCTACGCGGCCGGAGTCCGGATGAACACTTTGCTAACGCAGATGGAGACATCCTACACGCTGACCTCGCGAATCCAGCAGTTGAATTTGATAAATTTCCTCTGATGACAAGAGGATAAGGGCAATCATGAAGGATGTCTGAATGTATCAGTTTGCATACGCCGAGATCATGGAGGAAGGCGTCGCCGTCTCCAAGGATCGAGAGCGGCAAGTCCTGAACCGCTCGATCGCTCTACTCGAGGCGGCAAAGCAGCAGAAGGGGTATTCGAGGGAGGCAATCGAGGCGATTTATTTCACGCGCCGCCTCTGGATACGTTTCATCGAGGACTTGCGCACACCGGATAACCAGCTGGACGCCGAACTGCGCGCCAATCTGATTTCGATCGGGATCTGGATTCTGAACGAGATAGAGAAGATCCGCAGACGCGAGTCTTCCAACTTCCAAGGCATAATTGACATCACCACCATCATCAGGGATGGACTGAAATGAAAAGCACACTGCGTATTTCGTTGAAATCGGGTGAAAGGATTTTCGTAAACGGCGCGGTGCTTCGCGTCGACCGCAAGGTGGCCGTCGAATTCCTGAACGATGTAACTTTCCTTTTGGAAAATCACGTCCTGCAGCCCGAAGATGCAACGACGCCGCTTCGCCAGCTCTACTTCATCGCTCAGATGATCCTCATCAATCCGGAAGGTGCCGAGCAATCGACCGCCATGTTCCGCAAGTCGATCGTCATGCTTCTGACCTGCTTCAAGAACGAGGAAGTGCTGGCTGAACTGAAGCGCATTGACGGCCTGGTGACGCAAGGCCGCGCTTTCGAAGCGCTGAAGGCGATCCGCGGCCTCTATCCCGTCGAAGAACGCATTCTTAACAATCAGGAAATTGCGCCGGCAACGATTGACCACATCCGCAAGGAGATCGCACCATGGCGGTAAGCGGCGTCAATTCCAGCACCTCGCCAACGAGCACCGCGAGCCCGGGCTCGACGAGCGGTACGGATGCTGCCGACGCAACCCTGAACTATCAAAGCTTCCTGAAGCTGCTGATCGCGCAGATGAAGAATCAGGACCCCACCGACCCCATGGATGCAAGCGAGCAGGTCGCCCAGCTAGCAACATTTTCACAGGTCGAGCAGTCGATCAAGATGAACAGCAATCTCGAGACCTTGCTGGTAAGCGAATCCTTGACGCAGGCATCGACCTATATCGGGAAGACGATCACCAGCAGCGACGGTCAGACGAGCGGCGTCGTTGCCGAAGTCGAAGTCACGTCGGAAGGAGTGACGGCGATCACGACAAGCGGCAAGGAGATCGCGATCGAGCCCGGCATCACGGTTTCGATGACCTCCTCGACCTAGCGCGGGTTTTCGGAAAGCTACGGCACGTAGTCACAAAGATTTAGGGCGTCCTTGTGTGCGTCCTGAAGGACGCACCAGGCTGGAAGGCGTGGCTCAGGCGACGATCCCAGGCCCGCACGGCGCTTGACGGCGGCGGGTGGCTACGGCGATTCTCTGCGAATCATCGCGAAGATCGAAGCGCCTCGATGTGTCGGGCGGCGCTTGCGGCAGAAAGGACCCTCCCGGAATGAACGAAGCAGACGCCCTTGACATCGTGCAGGCTGCGATCTGGACCGTGATCGTTGCGGCGGGGCCTGCCGTCCTTGCCGCAATGGTGGTCGGCGTCGTCATTGCCTTCTTCCAGGCATTGACGCAGGTGCAGGAAATGACGTTGACCTTTGTCCCGAAAATCCTGGCGGTGATGGTTACCGCGGCGATTTCAGCGCCTTTCATCGGTGGGCAGATTTCCATTTTTACAGACATCATCTTTTCCCGGATCCAGTCCGGCTTCTGACGTCGCCGTTTCTTCGGAAAATCTCCTGACCAACCTCTAGACGTGCGCCGCTGGGAACCACCTTCGCGCAAGCTTGGCTATTTAGGTCTATCCGTCAACGTTCGGGCAGCTTGCGTGATCGCTGCCCGCCTCTCATGAAGAGACGGAATAGACATGGCACAACCGGCGACACTGACCATCCCGAAACTCGCGCCGAAGAGCCGGGACATCGGCTTTGCGCTTGGGATCGTCACGATCCTGTCGATCCTCTTCCTGCCCATACCGGCGTTCCTCATCGATCTGGGGCTCGCCTTTTCGATCGCCTTCTCGGTGCTGATCCTGATGGTGGCGCTCTGGATCCAGCGGCCGCTCGAATTCTCGTCGTTTCCGACCATCCTTCTGATTTCGACGATGACGCGCCTGTCGCTCAATATCGCGACGACGCGCGTCATTCTTTCCCACGGGCACGAGGGTCATGGTGCCGCCGGCGGCGTCATCTCCGGTTTCGCAAGCCTCGTCATGTCCGGCGACTTCGTCATCGGACTGATCGTCTTCCTGATCCTCATCACCGTTAACTTCATCGTCATCACCAAGGGCGCGACGCGTATCGCGGAAGTGGGCGCCCGCTTCACTCTCGACGCCATTCCCGGCAAGCAGATGTCGATCGACGCGGATCTGTCGGCGGGACTTATCGACGAGAAGGAGGCACAGCGTCGCCGTCGCGAACTGGAAGAGGAAAGTTCCTTCTATGGCGCGATGGACGGTGCCTCGAAATTTGTGCGCGGCGATGCGATCGCCGGCCTGATCATTACGGCGATCAATATCTTCGGCGGCATCATCATCGGCTATCTCCGGCATGACATGCCGATCGGTCAGGCCGCCGACGTTTTCGTCAAGCTCTCCGTCGGCGACGGTCTCGTCTCGCAGATTCCGGCGCTGATCGTGTCGCTGGCTGCGGGCCTGCTCGTTTCGCGCGGCGGCACCGCCGGCTCGACGGACCAGGCCGTCGTCGGCCAGCTCAGTGGCTACCCCCGGGCGCTGATGGTAGCATCCGGGCTGATTATTCTGCTATCGGTGATGCCGGGCCTCCCCTTCCTGCCTTTTGCCACGCTTGGCGGCGGCATGGCTTTTTTAAGTTGGTTCATCCCCAGGCAGCTCGAGGCTCTCAATGCGGAGAAGCGCGCCCGGGAAGAGGCGACGGCCCAGCAGAACAAGGAGAGCGACAAGGATTCGGTCAAATCGGTCCTGAAGACGGCGGAAATCGAACTGCTGCTCGGCAAGCAGGTCTCGACCAGACTGCTCGGGGCGCACCAGGAACTGGCATTCCGGGTCGGCAAGATGCGCCGCAAGTTCGCCCTTCAGTACGGACTGGTCGTGCCGGAGATCAAGGTCTCGGACGACATATCCATCCCGGACAAGGCCTACCAGGTTCGTATCCATGGAACGACTGTCGCTTCCAACACGGTGCGAGTCGGCGAAGTCCTGGTCGTCACGGGTGGCGGCCGCCGGCCGAGCATTCCCGGCGACGAACTGCGCGAGCCCGCCTTCGGCATGCCGGCGCTTTCGATTCTCGAGACGTTCACAGAGGACCTCAAGCGCGAAGGCTTCCATCCGATCGACAACGTTTCCGTCGTGCTGACGCATCTGAGCGAAGTCATCCGCAACAATCTGCCGCAGCTCCTGTCCTACAAGGACGTCAAGGTGCTGATCGAGCGGCTCGACCCGGAATATCGCAAGCTCGCCGACGAGATCTGCACGTCGCACATGTCCTATTCCGGTCTGCAGGCGGTGCTGAAGTTGCTCTTGGCCGAGCGTGTATCGATCCGCAATCTGCATCTGATCCTCGAAGCCGTGGCCGAACTGGCGCCACATGTTCGCAAGACCGAGCAGATCGTCGAGCATGTGCGCGTGCGCATGTCTCAGCAGCTCTGCGGCGACCTTGCCGACAATGGCGTTCTGCGTGTTCTGCGGCTCGGCAACAGATGGGACATGGTCTTCCATCAGGCGTTGAAGCGCGATGCCAAGGGAGAAATCGTCGAGTTCGATATTGATCCGCGTCAGCTCGAGGAATTCAGCGAGCAGGCGACAAAGGTAATCCGTGAACATCTCGATCGCGGCATGCCTTTCGTGCTGGTAAGTTCGCCCGAATCTCGTTCTTATGTCCGCATGATCATCGAACGACTCTTCGCCACGCTGCCGGTCCTCTCCCATGTCGAGCTTGCCAAGGGCCTTGAGATCAAGATCATCGGCTCGATTTCATGATAAGCGACCCCGAAGGCACGGTGCTGGCGCTGTTCGCAGCATTCTGCCGGATCGGCGGCTGCGTCATGGTAATGCCGGGATTTTCGACCGCTCGCGTACCGCTGCAGGTCAGGCTGTTCATCGCCGTCGCGCTCTCGATGGCCATTCTGCCGCTCATGTGGACGGACATCCATCCGCAGGTCACGGGTAGGGGGCACACCTATATCTATCTCGTCGCGACCGAAACCGTCATAGGCGCGGTGATGGGGCTCGTCGCGCGATACTATGTTCTCGGTCTGCAGTTTGCCGGGACGGCCCTGTCCATGCTGATCGGCTTCAACCCGCCGCCGTCCAGCGACGTGCTGGAAGACACGGCCGAAAGCCAGTTGACCAGCCTGATCAGCTTCACCGGCGTCATGCTTCTCTTCATGCTGGATTTCCACCACGTCATCTTCGAGGCGATTGCACAGTCGTATCGGGTGATGCCGATCGGAGCCGGTTTTGACCCCCAGGGCATGCTGATCACGCTAGCCAATTCGCTCGAGCAGACATTCATGATCATGCTGCGCCTTGCGAGCCCTTTCGTGATCTACGGCCTTCTTTTCAACGTCGCCATTGGCATGGTGAACAAGCTGGCGCCGCAGATCCCGATCTATTTCATTTCCCAGCCCTATCTGATCATGGGCGGCCTTTTCCTGCTGTACCTCGGCATTGCCGCAATGCTGCACCTGTTTGCTGGCAGCTTCGTGACCGTGATGCGGGGCGGTTGAGAGGATGAAGACGCGATCGGAGAAACTGAAACGCCTTGTCGCCGTTCAAAGGCATCTCGAACGGATCGCCGAGAGTGAGCTCGCGGAGATCGCCAGCCAGCGCGGTCTACTTTCCGAGACGATCACTTCGGTTGTCGATGCGATGGGTTCGGCTCATCCGCTGCACCGCATGTTCTCGGGTTATTACGGCTCCCAACTCGGGCGGCTCGTTCAGAAGGACCAGATGCTGCTCGGCATCCAGGAGGTGCACGAGGCCCGCATCGCGAGGGAGCGCGCCAAGGGCGACCGGCTCGAGGAGAGCATGATGGATGCGCGCCTGATGGAGGAACGCGAGGCGGCAGACGCCCAGATCCTCGACTTGATCGACCAGTACGTCGCGCGTCACGCACCAGCTTCCGGTAAGGTTGAGCGGCGATAGTGCGTTATCGGACGGCCCTCCGAGGGTGGACCGCCTGTTCGCAACGCGGATCGGTTGCCGATGGGCAGTCGTCTTCGAGAGGATCTGACAATGGCTATTTCCCCGCCCAGCGATCTGGTGATGGACGTCGTGCGCGCGGCCGATCCGGCGGAAGTTCAGGAGGCGCAGGCGCGGCTTAAGGCCAATCGCGCCGCGTTTCAGGCGACCAGCCTTGCGGAAAACGGCAACGGCTTTGCTGCCGCCGTTTCGGTCTTGAATTCTTCGGAAGGGTCGAGCGGCCTCGCCGATGTCACGAACCGCGTCGAACAGAAGAAGATTCCTGAAACCTATCGCAAGTTCGAGGCGATGGTGTTGCAGAACTTCGTGAAATCCATGCTGCCGAACGACAGTGAAAGTGTCTTCGGAAAGGGCACGTCCGGCGAGATCTGGAAGAGCATGATGGCGGAGCAGATCGGCGACGTTATCGCCAAGGGCGGCGGCATTGGAATTGCTGAAAGTCTGGTCGGCGACGACCCGACCGCCCGTGTCAACGCAAAGCTCGACGGCGACAGCCAGAATCTCGCCGCCGGTATGGTTCAGGAATACGAGCGCAAAGCGCTCTCCCCCTTTCTGACGACTGAAGACAAAGACAAAGACAAAGACAAAGACAAAGCTTGAGCGGCGGCCGGCGTTTCCGCCCTCGACCCGCTGATATTCATTTGGAGCTGATTTATGGAAGCTGTGGCAACCAATGACCTGCGTATACAAAATGTCCTCGGCCGCCTGGAGATGATCATCGACAACGAGAACAGCCGCATCGGTGTCGACCCCGATTTCGACATGAAGACGTCGAATGCGCACAAGAGCCGCTGCCTATATGAGTTGACGATGTTGCATCGCGATGCCGCTCCTGGCGAAATCTCGCCGGCCTTCACCTCGCAGGCGCGTCATTTGCGAAAGAAACTTGCGCTCAACGCCCAGAAGGTCGAGGCTCATCTTGAGGCCGTCCGCTCCGTCGTCGAGCTCCTGAAGACAGCCGTGCAGGATGCCGATGCGGACGGCATCTACACCGAAGCGCAATTCCGCTACAGCGACTTCTGATGCTCAAGCTCCTTCTCGCCGGGGTCTGGGTCTGCGCCGTCACGCTCGGATCGGTCTATTTTTCGATGCAATATGCGTCGGCACCCGCGATCTCGGACGCTGAGGCCGAGCGCCGTGCCTCGGAGGAATATGTCCCGGGAGAAATCATCACCGTCCCGGTGATCGAGGACGGCGCCGTCAAGGGGTACTTCCTTGCGAAACTCTCCTTCTCGGCAAAGAGGGCAGGGGTTGCGAAGCTCCACGCGCCACTTCGCCAACTCGTGACCAGTGAGCTCTACGACATGCTCGTCGGCTCGAAGTTCATCGATGTCGCCGATACCGGATCGTTCGCCTTGGCGGACTTCAAGCTTGCGGTGAAAGACGGGCTCAACGGGAAACTGGGCGGGGAAGTGATCACCGAGGTGCTCGTCGAGCAGCTCGAATATCTGAACAAGGAGGAGGTCGCGCGTGCGGCCACCGGTCAGGCCGCGCGCTATGAGAAACCGGCGCCAATCGTCGACAGGAACGGCGAAGTCGCCTCCGACAAGCTTCCTGAGGGCGCCGTCAGCGCGCACTAGCGCACCGGCCCCGAAAATCGGACCCGATTTTCGGAAAGCACGATGAATGTAACGGCAGGATGCTGCCGTTCTACTATTCGGGCTCGTGCTTCCGTTCGCCCCTAAGGCCGAACTCGGCCATGAGGCGGCCGCTCGCCACGTGAAAATGGTAGAGTGCCGCGGCGGCGAGGCCGGTCTGCACCCAAAGCTTGATGCCCCATGGCAGCGATGCGGCAAGCATGGCGGTGGACCGGCCGAGTGTCTTCAGCCGACCCGCAGGGGACGCATCACGCTGGTGCTCCAGGAGGGTAGAGATCGCGCCTCGTTCGCGACTGCGCGCCCGTATCCATGACGCGGTCGTGTGATACGGAGGAACTGCTTCCGCGACCCAGGCCTCTGCCGCCCACGCAAATGAGAATCCCTTGGCCTTGCACCGATTGAAGAAATCCGCGTCGCCGACTCCGACGAGGTTGAGAGCGGGGTCCAGATAGGGACGGGCCATGGAATCAAGTACTGGCCGCGTCAGAAGTACGTTGCCGGCGGAGTAGAGCCGCGGCACCGGCCCGGTTTCGTCGTAATGTGGCGAGAAGATCGGATGATGTTTCCATCTTTGCCCAGCCGAGCCCTCGAAGACAGGCAGTTGCGGACCGCCGACTATGTCCGCTCCGTGGGTTTCCTGGACCGCAATAAGGCAATCGAGCCATTCGGGAGCGGCGACTTCATCATCATAGATGCCGGCCAGGGCGCGCAGGTTGGGAAAGAGGTCGAGGGCCGTCGCCCAGCCGCTGTTGCAGGCATGGCTATGTCCGGGGCGGTGAGCGATGATGACGGCCGCATTCGACGGGTGCTGGAGAAAGAAGTTCTTTGCGGCCTCCGCACCGGCGAGACCCTCCGCGTCATTTTCGACGACGAGCGTCGCATAAGGAAGGTCGGGTCGTTGCGAGACGATGGTCTTCAGCGTCTTGACGAGATGCGCCGCGCGGCGGAACGTCGGAACAACGACAACGAGGTCTATGTCCGCTCTATTCTCCAGCTCGGTTTGGAAATGGATGGAAATATCCTGACCGTTCGGCGACATCGACAAATCCGCTCAAATCCACTGCATTTGCCCTTAAATCGACCTCGATTTACGGCGAAAGATATGCAGCGATTCAAAGTGCTACAGCGACCTTTGCGCGTTTGGTAACACGCGCCGCGCTGTAGGTTCAGGACCTAGGCTGATAATAGAGCAAATGTTCCTGAATCAATGCTGAATCCCAAGGAAAATTCCATGTCATTCCCTGAAGTCGTGGTCGACGGCTGGGCATTTGGGCCTGGAGACTCTCAAGAATTGCGATGTTATTGCTGCAGTCTCTCATCGATGCAACGAAATGCAGCGATCGCCGGCCGCAGGCCAACTCAGGTCCCCTTTAAGCTCTTGCAATTATGCGTTTGGAACAGCATAGGGCGCATTGAGGCAATCGCTTGAGGGTGCGCCGGCTAGAGTGCGCCCGAATGCGAGGAACAAACCGGGAGATACGCCGTGACGACTGTGATTGATGGTAAGGCCGTCGCCGCTTCGGTCATCGAATCTGTGAAATCCGCCACCAGGAGTTTGGAGTCCGATGCGGGCGTGCGCGCGGGACTCGCGGTTGTGATCGTCGGAGACGATGCGGCAAGCCACGCTTATGTGTCGGCGAAGAGCAAGATGGCCAAGGAGTGCGGCTTCCTCTCGGTCCAGCATACGCTGCCGGAGGAGACGACGCAGGAGGAACTCGCGGCTCTGGTCGGTAAGCTCAATGCGGATCCCTCCATCCACGGTATTCTCGTGCAATTGCCGCTGCCGAAGCACCTCAAGTCGGAGCCGATCATCCAGTCGATCCTGCCGGAGAAGGACGTCGACGGTTTGCACGTCGTCAATGCCGGCAAGGTCGCGACCGGCGATCTGGAAGGCGGGCTCGTCTCCTGTACGCCGGCCGGCGCGATGGTGTTCGTGCGTCGCATTCACGGCGATGATCTCTCCGGCCTAAACGCGGTCGTAATCGGCCGCTCCAATCTCTTCGGCAAGCCGATGTCGGCTCTTCTCCTCGCGGCGAATGCCACTGTCACGACTGCCCACTCGCGTACCCGGGATCTGCCGGCCGTCTGCCGCAATGCCGATATTCTGGTGGCGGCCGTCGGCCGGGCGGAAATGGTCAAGGCGGATTGGGTGAAGCCTGGGGCAACGCTCATCGATGTCGGCATCAACCGCGTGCCGGCGCCCGAACGCGGCGAGGGCAAGACGAAACTCGTCGGCGACGTGGCCTTCAAGGAATGCGCCGAGGTCGCAGGCGTTATCACTCCGGTGCCGGGCGGCGTCGGGCCGATGACAATCGCCATGCTGATGGCCAACACCATCATGGCCGCGCACCGCAAGGCCGGCCGCCAGCCGCCTAAGTTCTGATCGGCGAGGCATCGCCGTCCCGGTTTAGCGCGGGACCTGAAATCGTCGTGATCTAGCGTCCAGGAGTGGCTCCGGTCGACGCGCGCACGATCAGTTCGGCCGGCCAGAGCTCCTGTTCCGGGTAGTCGCCCTGTTCGAGAATGCCACCGATCAGCCGTGCCGCGATGCGGGCCCCGGCGGCTCTGAGAGACGAGCGCGTCGTCGTCAGCGGCACGCTGAAATTCTCGGGTTTAAGCATTGGCAGAACGTCATCATGGGCGATTAGGGAGATGTCGCGGCCGATGACCAGACCGGCCTGGTTGATGGCGCGCACCGCGCCGAGCGCCAACACTGTACTGGAGCAGAGCACGGCCGTCGGAGCGTCCGGCTGCTGCAAGAAGCGCTGCATGCTCCTGTAGCCATGTTCGTCTGTCATCTCCGAGTACTGGACGAGCGTGTCGTCCAGGCGAAGGCCCCATTCGTCGAGCGCTCGCATGACACCCTTTCTGCGACGGATGGAAAAGGCGAGATAGTCCGGCCCGTTGATGAGCGCGATCCGTTGATGGCCGAGCTGCAGCAGGAGCTTCGTCGCGTCGTAGAAGGCACGGGTATTGTCGATATCCACGAACGGATAGTCGCTCGGCCCTCCGATGGACCGGCCATGCACGACGAAGGGAATGGAGAGCGATTTCAGAATTGGAATGCGCGGGTCGTTGGCGCGCATATAGGCGAGGAACACCGCATCCACATTGCCACTCGCAGCAAGTCGACGAAAGGTCGCCTCCTCGTCGTCGGGCGCACTCGGATTGATGACGAAATGGAAGTCGTGCTTCACCGCCTCCTCGGCGAGGCCCGCTAGAAATTCGCCGAAATGGATGTCGGAATCGATGCCGGATGCAATCGGCATGACGAGACCGATCGAGCGAGCCTTCCCAGTCGCGAGCCGCTGGGCGGCACGGTTCGGTCGATAGCCCGTCGCACGCACCGCTTCGAGCACCCGCCGCCGCGTGTGGGCGTTCACTTCCGGATAGCCGTTGAGAGCGCGGCTGACCGTCGTTTGCGACAAGCCGAGAAGTTCCGCCAACTGCTTGAGATTGACCGCCATGGTCAGGAAACCTCCCAAAGCGCTTTGGATGTCTGGTTCATTAGTGTCATTCTACGCGGCGCCTCCCTCCGATCTGTACCATTCAGGCGGGGTCCGACAAAGCGGAAATGCTTGTTTTGCGACGCAAAAATCATCACGCAAGGCAAAATTCCATAGATTTTTGCTCTGTGGCGGAAAGCTCTTGACTCTTCGACGGCGGCAATGGAGTGTTAGCGAAATCAAAGCGCTTTGAATTTGCGCCTTGACGACCCGCCCGCGGCGCGACGCCCGGGCTTTATTTTGGGGAGGACTCGAACGTGAAGAGATCATTGCTGATGGGCGTTGCGGCGCTCGCTATGCTCGCGGGAGCGGCCAGTGCTCAAGACCTCAAGTTCCAGCCGGGTGAGGATTCCAAATTCAACTGGGCGAGCTTCGAGGAGTTCAAGAAGGGACATGACCTGAAGGGCCAGACGCTCACGATCTTCGGCCCCTGGCGTGGCGAGGACGAGGTCCTGTTCAAGAGCGTCTATGCCTATTTCAGCGAAGCAACGGGCGTTGAGGTCAAATATTCCTCCTCGGAAAATTACGAACAGCAGATCGTCATCGACACGCAAGCCGGTAGCCCGCCCGATGTGGCGATCCTTCCGCAGCCCGGCCTGATTGCCGACCTCGCCTCCAAGGGTCATCTGACGCCGCTCGGCGACGAAACCAAACAATGGCTGCTCGACAATTATTCGGCCGGCCAGTCCTGGGTCGATCTTGCTACCTATAACGGCAAGGACGGCACGCCGGCGCTTTACGGCTTCCCCTACAAAATCGACGTCAAGTCCCTCGTCTGGTATGTGCCGGAAAATTTTGAGGATGCCGGCTACGAAGTGCCGAAGACCATGGAAGAGCTGAAGGCGCTGACGGAGAAGATCGCGGCCGACGGCGAGAAGCCTTGGTGCATCGGGCTAGGCTCGGGCGGGGCGACCGGCTGGCCGGCAACCGACTGGGTTGAAGACCTGATGCTGCGGACGCAAGCGCCGGAGGTCTATGACAAGTGGGTCACCAACGAGATTCCCTTCACGGATCAGGCCGTGGTCGGCGCGATCGAGGAGTTCGGCTGGTTCGCTCGCAACGATCAGTTTGTCGACGGCGGTGCCGCAGCCGTCGCCTCCACGGATTTCCGCGACAGCCCGAAAGGTCTCTTCACTTCGCCACCGAAGTGCTACCTGCATCACCAGGCCTCCTTCATCCCGTCCTTCTTCCCGGAAGGCACGGTCGTCGGCGAGGATGCGGACTTCTTCTACATGCCGCCCTATGAGAGCAAGAAGGAGCTTGGCAATCCCGTTCTCGGTGCCGGCACGCTTGCGATGATCACGCGGGACACGCCGGCGGCGCGTGCCTTTATCGAGTTCCTCAAGACACCGATCGCGCATGAGGTCTGGATGGCGCAGACCAGCTTCCTCACGCCCTACAAGAGCGTCAATGTCGACGCCTATGGCAACCCGCCGCTGAAGAAGCAGGGCGAAATCCTGCTCAGCGCCACGACATTCCGCTTCGACGGTTCCGACCTGATGCCAGGAAAGATCGGCGCCGGTGCCTTCTGGACCGGCATGGTCGACTTCGTCGGGGGCAAGTCCGCGGGCGACGTCGCGGCCGATGTGCAGAAGGCTTGGGACGCAATCAAGTAGGGATCTGGAGGGCGGCCGGCAGGGTCGTCCGCCCGTTCCTGGCGCGGGATGAGGAGAAGTGCGCGCCGCTTCCGCCCGCATCCCGCGCGAGCTTTCATCGATGGCGTTTATGATTCTGGACCGATCCGACCTAAGATGGTCGCGATCTGGAAGTGTCCGGGGAATTGCGGATATCGCCGAAAATAACGGCAGCCGCCGTCGTCATGCGCCGGGGGTCCCGTGCCGGAGCGTTCGAGGGGAGGGAATGTGTCATGCAGCTGATCGCTGCCATCGCCACGATGATCGCGGGTGTCCTTGCCTGCGCAGCCTATTTCTGGGCCACCAATTTCATTCTTGATTTGATCTTCCCCTCCAAGGGGCTATCGGGCCCCGCGGCGTCGCGCAACCTTCGCATTACCAACGCCATACGGCCTTGGCTGTTTTTGGCGCCGGCCCTCTTCGCGCTTACGATCTACCTGATTTATCCGGTCATCCAGTCGGTGTGGTTGAGCTTGCACGACCGGGCAGGGCAGAATTTCGTAGGTCTTCGCAACTACGTCTGGATGGTCAATGACGGCGAGTTTCGCCAGTCGATCTTCAACAATTTCCTCTGGCTGCTCGTCGTTCCAGCCCTCTCGACCTTCTTCGGCCTCATCATCGCAGCGCTGACGGACCGCATCTGGTGGGGCAACATCGCCAAGACGCTGATCTTCATGCCGATGGCGATCTCTTTCGTCGGCGCCGCCGTCATTTGGAAGTTCATCTATGATTATCGGGCTGCGGGCTCCGAGCAGATCGGTCTGCTCAACGCGCTCGTCGTTGCTTTCGGCGGTGAACCGCAGGCCTGGATCACGCTTCCCTTCTGGAACAATTTCTTCCTGATGGTAATCCTAATCTGGATCCAGACCGGCTTTGCCATGGTCATCCTGTCCGCGGCGCTGCGCGGCATACCCGAGGAGACGCTCGAGGCGGCGGTGATCGACGGCGCCAATGGCTGGCAGATCTTTTTCAAGATCATGGTGCCGCAGATCTGGGGCACCATCGCCGTCGTCTGGACCACCATTACCATCCTCGTCCTCAAGGTTTTCGATATCGTGCTGGCGATGACGAACGGCCAATGGCAGAGCCAGGTGCTCGCCAATCTGATGTTCGACTGGATGTTCCGTGGCGGTGGCGATTTCGGCCGCGGGGCCTCGATCGCCGTCATCATTATGGTTCTCGTCATCCCGATCATGATCTGGAACATCCGCAACGCGGCCAAGGAAACGGGAGGACACTGACATGACCTCGTCGAAGCGTTCTCCGCTCACCTGGGTGGTCCATCTCTCGGTCCTGTTCCTGGTGCTCGTCTGGACCATGCCGACCGCAGGCCTCCTGATCTCGTCGCTGCGCGACAAGGACCAGCTCGCCGTCTCCGGCTGGTGGACGGCCCTTTCCACCTCATCGCGCAACGGTGTCGCGCGCGCGTCGTCGCCAGAGAGCCAGGTCGAACGGGACGGAAAATTCGTGATTACCGGCAACCTGCTGCAAGGCCAGGGCGGTGAGATCTCCGCCTTCGGTTTTTCCAGCCGCGAACCCGCCAAGTTCCAACCGGGCGAGACGGCGCAACTCAATGACGGAGAGAGTCTGACGGTGCAGGCCGACGGCAGTTACGAGATCGTCTCCGACAAACGCATGGAGGGTTCGCGCGGCCAGCGGATCTTCTTTACCGCTGCGACGCCGCCACGTTTCACGCTCGAAAACTACGGCGAAGTGCTGAGCGCCGCAGGCATCGGCAGATCCTTCATCAATTCGCTGACGGTTGCCGTTCCCTCCACCGTCATTCCAATCCTGATCGCGGCCTTCGCAGCCTATGCGCTCGCCTGGATGCGTTTTCCGGGGCGCGCGATCCTCATCGCCGTCATCGTCGGCCTTCTCGTCGTGCCGCTGCAAATGTCGCTTATCCCGCTCCTCAGGCTCTACAACGACGTCGGCGCTTTCTTCGGCGTCTCGGCCAAGGCCTATATGGGTATCTGGCTCGCCCATACCGGCTTCGGCCTGCCGTTGGCGATCTACCTCCTGCGCAATTACATGGCAGGTCTACCGCGCGAGATCATGGAATCGGCGCGCGTCGACGGCGCCAGCGATTTCGACATCTTCGTCAAGATCATCCTACCGCTGTCGTTTCCGGCGCTCGCCTCCTTCGCCATCTTCCAGTTCCTGTGGACATGGAACGACCTGCTCGTTGCGATCGTCTTCCTCGGAACCGGCGATGACCAGCTCGTGCTGACGGGGCGTCTCGTCAACCTGCTTGGGTCGCGCGGGGGCAATTGGGAAATCCTCACCGCCTCCGCCTTCATCACCATCGTGGTACCCTTGGTCGTGTTCTTTGCCCTGCAGCGCTACCTCGTTCGGGGCTTGCTGGCGGGTTCCGTCAAGGGCGGCTGATCATTCTAGACAAGGACTCATAATGCGCTTGAACTTGACTGCTGCGACCGGCTCCATTCTGCAGCCTGACAAGGACTGGTGGCGTGGCGCGGTGATCTACCAGATCTATCCGCGCTCCTTCCAGGACACGAATGGCGACGGTATCGGCGACCTCAACGGCATCACCGACCGCCTCGCGCATGTCGCTGCACTCGGCGCTGATGCCATCTGGATATCGCCCTTCTTCACCTCGCCGATGCGGGACTTCGGTTACGACGTCTCCAACTACACGGATGTCGATCCTATCTTCGGCACCCTTGGGGATTTCGATGCTTTGATCGCCGAGGCGCACCGCCTCGGCATCCGGGTGATGATCGACTTGGTGCTGTCGCACACGTCCGACGTGCACCCATGGTTCATGGAGAGCCGCACGAGCCGCAGCAATGCCAAGGCGGACTGGTATGTCTGGGCAGATTCCAAGCCGGACGGCACACCGCCCAACAATTGGCTATCGATCTTCGGCGGCTCTGCCTGGGCCTGGGATCCGACCCGGCAGCAATATTACCTGCACAACTTCCTGACCTCGCAGCCGGACCTCAACCTGCACAATCCCGAGGTCCAGGAAGCGCTGCTTGCGGTCGAACGCTTCTGGCTGGAGCGCGGCGTCGACGGCTTCCGCCTCGACACAATCAACTTCTATTTCCACGATCCGGAGTTGCGTGACAATCCCGCCCTGGCGCCGGCGCGCCGCAATGCCTCGACCGCACCTGCGGTCAACCCGTACAACTATCAAGAGCATATCTACGACAAGAACCGGCCGGAGAACCTGGAATTCTTGAAGCGCTTCCGCGCGGTGATGGACGAGTTTCCGGCTATCGCGGCCGTCGGCGAGGTCGGCGACAGCCAGCGCGGGCTCGAGATTGCCGGAGAATACACGTCCGGCGGCGACAAGGTGCACATGTGCTATGCATTCGAGTTCCTGGCGCCGGATCCCTTGACGCCGGAGAGGATCGCCGAGGTGCTCGGCGATTTTCAGCGGGTGGCGCCTGAGGGCTGGGCCTGCTGGGCCTTCTCCAATCACGATGTCGTGCGCCATGTCAGCCGTTGGGGCAACGGCGTCAGCGATCATGTCGCCCATGCCAAACTGCTTTCGAGCCTGCTCATGTCGCTGCGCGGCACCGTCTGCATCTATCAAGGCGAGGAACTGGCGCTGGCGGAAGCGGAACTCGCCTACGAGGATCTGCGGGACCCCTATGGCATTCAGTTCTGGCCGGACTTCAAGGGCCGCGACGGTTGCCGGACGCCGATGGTTTGGGAGAGTCGCATCGACGGCGGCTTCAGCGACGGGAGACCGTGGCTGCCGATTCCGGCAAACCACCTGTCGCATGCGGTTGCCATGCAGGAAGGCGATACGACGTCGGTGCTCGAGCATTACCGTCGTTTCCTGAATTTTAGGAAGGCCTACCCGGCTTTCGCCAAAGGCAACATAGAGTTTATCGAGACGCGCGACCCGCTGCTCGGCTTTCTCAGGACACACGGGAATGAAACGTTGTTCTGCCTGTTCAACATGAGCGGAGAGGCTGCGACCGGGGCATTGCCGAACGGGACTGTCGAGCCGCTCGAAGGCCACGGCTTCGTTTCTGATACAAATGAGAATGAGATCAAACTACCGGCATGGGGCGCGTTCTTCGCGCGTCTGGCCTAGCGTAAAACGGGGAGGATGCGATGACGGGCCTGCTGCTAAAAGATATCCGCAAGTCCTACGGGGCGGTCGATGTCATTCACGGTATCAATCTCGACATCAAAGAGGGCGAGTTTGTCGTTTTCGTCGGTCCATCCGGCTGCGGAAAGTCGACGCTGCTCAGAATGATCGCCGGCCTGGAGGAGATCACCGGCGGTGACATGTATATCGACGGCGAGCGGGTCAATGACGTACCGCCATCGAAGCGCGGCATCGCCATGGTGTTTCAGTCCTACGCGCTCTACCCGCACATGACGGTCTACGACAACATGGCGTTCGGCATGCGGATCGCGAGGGAATCGAAGGAGGAGATCGACCGACGCGTCCGCGCGGCCGCGGATATTCTCCAACTCACCAGATATCTCGACCGCCTGCCGAAGGCTCTCTCCGGCGGGCAGCGCCAGCGTGTGGCGATCGGCCGGGCTATCTGCCGCAACCCGAAAGTCTTTCTCTTCGACGAGCCTTTGTCCAACCTGGACGCAGCACTGCGCGTCGCCACTCGCATCGAGATCGCAAAGCTCCACGAGCGCATGGCGGACACGACGATGATCTACGTCACCCACGACCAGGTGGAGGCAATGACGCTTGCGGACCGCATCGTCGTCCTGTCTCTGGGCCATATCGAGCAGGTAGGCGCTCCGCTCGAACTATACGAGCGGCCCGCGAACCTTTTTGTCGCCCGATTCATCGGCTCGCCAGCGATGAACGTCATCCCCGCGACGATCACGGCGACCGGCCCCCGGACGACGGTGACGCTGACAGGCGGCAAGTCCATTTCTCTCGATATTGCGACAGCTGCATCCGAAAGCGGCAAGACGGCAAGCTTTGGCGTGCGTCCGGAAGATCTCCAAGTGACCGAGGGCGAGGATTTCCTGTTCGAGGGTACGATCGCGATCGTCGAGGCGCTCGGTGAAGTGACGCTGCTCTACATCGAAGGGCTCGTCGAAAACGAGCCAATCATCGCCAAGCTGCCGGGCATCCTCAAAGTCGGTCGCGGCGACAAGGTGCGCTTCACCGCCGACAGGGCCAAGCTGCATCTTTTCGATGCTAAGGGACACAGCTATAGGGCTTAGATTGCGCACGGCAGCGCCGCAGGTTCGCCCTCAGACCAGCCCGCTTGGGCCGAGGGATGTTCCGTCGCGCGGGTGGACGGTGCGGGCAGGGATGAGATGGCGATTTTCAGATGGATGTTTGGCCTGCTTTTCCACAGGCCCCGCCGCTAAGCCAAACTCTCCGTTAAATTTCATGGGTTAGCCTGAGCCAAAATGAAACACGAAAGGTGGTTTCGATGAGCGGCAGTGCCCCTATGATGCACCGGCACTTTTTAAATAAGGAAGAATCCTTCATGTATGATCGGGAAACGAATTTCCCGATGGAGGATACGCGCAACGAGGCGCGGATCGAATATACCGAGAAGGGGATGCAGCATCTCTCGTCGAGGCGTTGTGAGATCATCAAGCTGTCGAAGAGCAGCGCTGTCATCGGCATTCTGACAAAATTTCAGCTGCCTCAGAATTTCTATCTCGATATTCCGAGCGCCCGCATCCCGCTGATCGGCTGCTTGTTGAAGCGCGTTCACGCCAACAACCTCATCGAGGCGCGCTTCCTGCGGCTTCTAAGCGACCGCGACCTCAACCGCATCTTCGTCTACAGCACCCATCCGAACCACCGCAATCGCACGCTTGACATCTATAGCTAGGGGGCACTCACATTGCATTCGCGCCGCTCTAGCCGTCCGTCTTGCCGCATTTGTGCGACATCAGGTGATTCCACCTGACGCTACAGCATGTTAGCGACGATAGGTTCCCCGGAACCCTCTCGCGGCTACCTAGTGATTTGCCGCACGACAACCGTGGGTCTCGACTCAAAGCCTTGTAACTTGATCCCCGATCCGATTGCGCGGGGTGCCCGGCTCAATGAAAGAGCACACTTGCGCCGTGTTCGGCTGCTCCCGCGATCCGACGGAAGGGTGCGAAGAGTTCACGGCCCATGCCGTACTCGTTGTCGGAAAGGTCGACATGCGCCGGTACGCGCGTCTTTAGCGCGATGTCTTCGATCAGCACTTCGATGGTTCCCTTGACCGCGTCGATACGGATGATGTCGCCCTCCTGAATACGGGCGATGGGTCCGCCGTCCTTGGCTTCCGGGGTGACGTGGATCGCCGCCGGAACCTTGCCCGAGGCGCCGGACATGCGGCCGTCGGTAACGATCGCCACCTTCTGGCCGCGGTCCTGCAGGATGCCGAGCACGGTGGTGAGCTTGTGAAGTTCCGGCATGCCGTTGGCCTTTGGGCCCTGGAAGCGCACGACGGCCACGAAATCGCCCTCGAGCTTGCCCGCTTTGAAGGCGGCGTTGAGTTCCGCCTGGTCGTTGAAGATCTTGGCCGGCGCCTCGATGATGTGGCGCTCCGGCTTGACTGCCGATATCTTGATGACCGCCTTGCCGAGATTGCCGGTCAGCATCTTGAGCCCGCCGGTGTGCTGGAACGGCTGGTCGATGGTCGTGAGCACCTTGGGGTCGGCGCTTTCATGTGGCGCCGGCTCGCGCTTGACCGTGCCGTTTTCGCCAAGCTTGACGTCGATCGCATAGGCATCGAGTCCATGACCGTAGACGGTCTTCACATCGTCATGCAGCAATCCGTGCTTCAAGAGCTGAGCGATCAGGAAGCCCATTCCGCCGGCGGCATGGAAGTGGTTCACATCCGCCAGTCCGTTCGGATAGACGCGGGCAAGCAGCGGCACGACGTCGGAGAGCTCGGAGATGTCCTGCCAGGTCAGCACGATGCCGGCGGCCCGCGCCATGGCGACGAGATGCAGCGTATGGTTGGTCGAGCCGCCGGTGGCGTGCAGGCCTACGACGCCGTTGACGATCGAGCGCTCGTCGATCATCTCGCCGGCAGGCGTAAATTCATTGCCGAGAGCGGTGATCGCCAGCGCCCGCTTCGCCGCTTCCTTGGTCAGCGCGTCGCGCAGCGGCGTGCCGGGATTGATGAAGGAGGCGCCGGGCAGATGGAAGCCCATGATTTCCATCAACATCTGGTTGGAATTGGCGGTGCCGTAGAAGGTGCAGGTGCCAGGTCCATGATAGGATTTGGACTCGGCGTCAAGCAACTCGTCGCGGCCAACCTTGCCCTCGGCGAAAAGCTGCCGGATGCGCGCCTTCTCGTCGTTCGGCAGGCCCGTCGTCATTGGCCCGGCCGGGATGAAGACCGCCGGCAGATGGCCGAAGGTGAGCGCCGCAATTGCCAGGCCAGGCACGATCTTATCGCAGACGCCGAGATAGACGGCGGCATCGAACATGTTGTGCGACAGGCCGACGCCCGCCGCCATCGCGATAATGTCACGTGAGAAGAGCGACAGCTCCATGCCAGGCTGGCCCTGGGTCACGCCATCGCACATCGCCGGCACGCCTCCGGCGACCTGTGCCACGCCTCCAGCCTCTCGCGCCGCTTCGCGGATCAGCGCCGGATAGGTCTCGAACGGCTGATGCGCCGAAAGCATGTCGTTATAGGAGGTGATGATCCCGAGATTGGGGACTCGGTCGCCGGCGAGTGCCACCTTCTCGCCGGGGGAACAGGCGGCAAATCCATGTGCCAGGTTGCCGCAGCCGAGCACCGTGCGGTGGGGTCCACTTGTCGCGGCGCTGCGGATGCGCTCGAGATAGGGTTCACGGCAGGGCTTCGAACGCTCGACAATACGGGCGGTAATGGCGGAAATGCGGGAATCTGCGGACATGGCACATCCTGTTCCGGAGTCCTCGGACTCCTCTTCTTCCTCTGGCGTCACAACGGCGACCATTCAACCGGGTAGGTGCCGCTGTAACACTTTGAATTGCTACGCAATTTACCTCGATTCGGCTTCGAGTGAATGGTCTGTGCCGAACCGAACCGAGCGGAGGCTCGAGGCCGACGCCCGGAATTGTTGCTCACGGCGCCCAGTAGACCTGCAGCGGCGAGGCCGCGCGTCGGAGTATCGCACGGATCGGCATCTCCGCCTCGTCGCCTGGCAATTCCGCTTGGGCAAGCACCTCCTTCTTGCCGTTGCCTTCGATATGCAGGACCAGAAATCCCGCGTCGTGAAGGCTTGAGAATGTGAAAGTGAGGCGGGTTTCGCCGGCGCCGTCGGCCTCCATGGTGATCACGCCTCGCGGCGTCGCCGGATCGAGCGCTTCCTTGAGCCGCGTGCCGCCCGGGAAGAACGAGGCCGTATGACCATCCGTTCCCATGCCGAGCACGACCACGTCGAAGGGGGCGAGCCCCGTCGTTGCGGCGCTCGCCAGTGCCGACGCATCGTCTGCCGTTGGCGCCTCATGGTAGAGCGGTATGAAGTTCGCTGCCGTCGCCCTGTTCGTGAGGAGGTTGGCGGCGACGAGGGCGTGATTGGAGCGGTCGCTTTCCGGCGGCACAAAGCGCTCGTCAACGAGCGTGACCGTCACCTTCGCCCAGTCGAGTTCGCGCTTCGAGAGCGCCCGGAAGAAGACCTTGGGAGTCGAGCCGCCCGACACCGCAATGCTCGCGGCGCCGTATGTTTCGATTGCCGCGGCAAGTCTGCTACTGACCGCCTCCGCGAGCCCTTCTGCAAGGGCGTTACCGTCGTCGAATATGTGCTGAGTTGCGCTCATCGACCGGGCCTTAGATCGTATCGTTCCAGGTGCGGCCATCGCGCTCGATCAGCGCGATTGCCTGGCTTGGTCCCCAGGTGCCGGCGGTGTAGCCCTGTACCTGTTGTCCCGTCGTCTCCCAGGCCTTCAGAATCGGATCAATCCAGCGCCAAGCGGCTTCCACTTCGTCACGGCGCACGAACAGCGTCTGGTTGTTGCGGATGACGTCGAGCAGCAGCCGCTCGTAGGCGTCGGCATTGCGCACGTCGAAAGCCTCGGCGAAGCTCATGTCGAGCGGCACGTTCCTGAGCCGCATGCCGCCGGGGCCGGGATCCTTGATCATTAGCGACTGTTTGACGCCTTCGTTCGGCTGCAGGCGGATCATCAGTTGGTTGGCGGAGATGCGGCCGGCGCTCTGGTCGAAGATCGAGTGCGGGATCTGCTTGAAGGTGATGACGATCTCCGACATGCGGCCCGCCATGCGCTTGCCGGTGCGGATGTAGAAGGGCACGCCGGCCCAGCGCCAGTTACTGATCTCGGCCTTGATCGCTACGAAGGTTTCCGTGTTCGAGGTGCCGCCATCGAGCTCCTCGAGATAGCCTTTTACCGGACCGCCGGCCGATGCGCCCGCACGGTACTGGCCGCGGACCGTCACCTGCTCGGCATTGGCGGCAGTAATCGGCTTCAGGGCACGCAGGACTTTGAGTTTCTCGTCGCGCACCGCTTCCGCGTCCATCGAAGTAGGCGCTTCCATGGCGACGAAACAGACGAGCTGGAGAATGTGGTTCTGAACCATATCGCGCAGTGCGCCCGCCTTGTCATAGTATCCTGCGCGGTTCTCGAGGCCGACCGATTCCGAAACGGTGATCTGCACGTGATCGATGTGGGCCGAGTTCCACAAGGGTTCGTAGAGCGCATTGGCGAAGCGCAGTGCCATCAGGTTCTGCACCGTCTCCTTTCCGAGATAGTGGTCGATGCGGAAGATCTGCTCTTCCCGAAACACCTTGCCGATCGTGTCGTTGAGTTCGTTGGCCGAGGCGAGATCACGGCCGATCGGCTTTTCGACGACGATGCGGGTGTTCTTGGTGATCAACTTGTGATCGCGGATCCTTTCCGAAATGTCGCCGAAGATGGCCGGGCCGACGGCGAGATAAAAGGCGCGGATGCGGTCCTTGCCTTCATCCAGGATCTTCTTGAGATCGTCCCAGCCCTGCTCCGACTTGGCGTCGATCGAGACGTAGAAGAGCCGGGCGGTGAATTTGGCCACCTCCTCTTCGTTGAACTCGCCGGGTTTCAGATGTTCCTTGAGTGCTTGGGTTGCGAAATTGCGGTAGTCGTCATGGGTCAATGCTGCGCGAGAAGCCCCGATTATGCGGGTCGGCTCCGTGAACTGGCCCTCCATCTGCCGATGGTAGAGCGCCGGCAGCAGCTTGCGCTCGGCAAGATCGCCGGTGCCCCCGAACACGACGTAATCAAACGGTTCGACGGGAATGATCTGGCTGCTCATGGGATATCTCGATCTCGTTGAGGTCAGGGCAGGTATAATCTAATCGATTTAAAAGCGCTAGGGTGCCCCGCAATAAAATTGCCGCACCGCACTTTTCCGCCGCAAGCAGGATGCACGGTCCGAAGAGTATCACACTTCTTCCATGGCAATTTTAAAGGCGGTCGCGAAGGGCGTACCAGCTCAGCGCAAGGTAGAGGAGGGGTGAGCGGAAGCGTGCTCCTCCCGGAAACGCCGGTATTTTCAGGTCCTTGAGAAGGTCGAGCTCGGTCTGCTTGCCAAGCGCGAGATCGCCATAGAGCTTGCCGCAATAGTTGGAGAGCATGACCCCGTGGCCCGAATAGCCCCCGATGGTGATGACGCCCGGCATGACCTCTCGGCAGAAGGGCTGGCGCGGCATGGTGATGCCGACCGCCCCGCCCCAGGCATGGATTATTTCGACATCGGCGAGTGCCGGGTAGATTTCACGGATCTGGCGGCGAATGTGGCTGGAAATGTCGCGCGGATTGTCGGCCGTATAGGCCTCGCGGCCACCGAAGAGCAGCCTGCCATCCCTCGACTTGCGGAAATAGCGCACGACAAAGCGCGAATCGTCGACGGATTCGCCGCCGGGAAGAACCTCGGGATGTTCGGTCAAAACAGCGGTCGCGCCGATGAAGGAACGGATCGGCATGACGTGGCTGGCCGTCACCGGCTCAAGGTTGCCGATATAGGCATTGCAGGCGATCAGCGCCTGGTCCGCCGCGATTTCCCCGCGATCAGTCTCGACGATGATCGCCCCGTTCCGTTTCTCGATTTTCAGCGCCTTCGTTCGCTCGTGGAGATTGGCGCCGGCCATGGCAGCGGCTTTCGCCAGGCCGACCAGCAGTTTCAACGGGTGGATGTGGCCGGTCCCGGTGTCGCGGACGCCAAAACGATAGTGGCTCGATCCAAGCCGGCTTGCGGTTTCCTCTCGGTTCATGAAGGAAAGATGGGGGTAACCGAAGCGCTCGGCCATCGCCTCGACATGGCGGCGGTAATGCCGTTCGAAGCTGGCCTTGTGGCCGACGGAGAGCTGGCCAGGCATGAACTCGATATCGATCTCGTGCTCATGCGCAAACTCGAGCAAATAGCGTTTGGCGTTCTCCGCCATGTCGAACATGGCCTGCGCCCGTTCGTGGCCGAGCAGATCTTCGAGATCTTCCGCCCAGGCGCGCTGGCCCGTGCCAAGCTGCCCGCCATTGCGGCCGGACGCGCCGTCGCCGAAGCGGCAGGCGTCGATCAGGGTCACGTCGGCGCCGCTTTTCGAAAGGGTGTATGCAGCTTGCAGCCCCGTGTAGCCGCCGCCGATGATGGCTACGTCGGCCCTGCGCGAGCCCGGCATTGCCGGATAGGCAGGCCGCTCGGGCACGGTTGCCTCATACCAGGAGATTCCGGGCGATATCGGGCTTTGCCAGGTCATGAGGAGAACTTCCGGTCAGACGTTCAGCAGCAGGAATTCGCGCTCCCAGGGGCTGATCACCTGCATGAAGGTCTCGAACTCGCCGCGCTTCACGCCGGCGTAGATGTCGATGAATTCGGCAGTGAAAACGTCGGCGAGCGACGTCGCCGATTCGAGGAGCGACACCGCCTCCAGGAGACCGCGCGGCAGATCGATCTCGCCTTCATTAGCCGTGTCCTCGGAGGGGGGCGTCGGCTGTAGGTCCTCGACGATGCCGAGATAGCCGCAGCCGAGAGAGGCGGCGAGCGCCAGATACGGGTTCGCATCGGAACTCGGCAGCCGGTTTTCGATCCGCCGCGCGACCGGATCCGAGACGGGGATGCGGAAGGCCGTCGTCCGGTTGTCGTAGCCCCAGGCTGTATTGACCGGCGCCGACATATCGGGCGTCAGCCGCCGGTAGGAATTCACATAGGGCGCCATCATTGCCAATGTCTTCGGTACGTAATGCTGCATGCCGCCGATGAAGGAGAAGAACTCCTTGGACGGCGAGCCGTCCGGGTTGGAAAAGATGTTGCGACCCGAGGCGATCTCGATGACCGACTGGTGAATATGCATCGCCGACCCCGGCTGGCCCTGCATCGGCTTCGCCATGAAGGTGGCATAGATGCCGTGCTTCAGTGCCGCTTCGCGAATCGTGCGCTTGAACAGGAAGACCTGGTCGGCAAGCTCGATCGGATCGCCGTGCCTGAGGTTAATCTCGAGCTGTGCCGGTCCCTCCTCGTGAATAAGCGTGTCGATCTCAAGCCCTTGCTTTTCCGAGAAATGGTAGATGTCGTCGATGAGCTCGTCGAACTCGTTGATACCAGCGATCGAATAGCCCTGGCCTCCGACAATCGAACGGCCTGAACGCCCCTTCGGCGGGCGCAACGGATAGTCCGGGTCGTCATTCTGCGCGACGAGGTAGAACTCGATTTCCGGCGCGACGACCGGCTTCCAGCCCTTCTGACGATAGAGGTCGACGACACGCTTCAGCACGTTGCGAGGCGTGTAGCTGATTTGTTCGCCCTGGGAGCCGACGATATCGCAGATCACCTGCGCCGTCGGATCGGTTTCCCACGGAACTATGGAAAGGGTGGAGAGATCCGGCACCAGTTTGATGTCGCTGTCGCGCGAGTCATAGCGAAACTGCGCGGTCTCGTCGGGGTACTCGCCCGAGATGGTGTGACGGTAGATCGCCGAAGGCAGTGCCAGCGAGGTGTTGGACGTGAACTTCGAGGTCGGCATCATCTTGCCGCGAGGCACCCCTGCAAGGTCGGGAGTGATGCATTCGATGTCTTCGATGCCGCGAATCTTGAGCCAGTCGACCGCTTCCTTCCAGGTTTTCACCCCTCGCGGGGAATGCAGCGCTAGAGGTATGTTGGAGCTTTTGCTGACCTTTGCTGTCTCTTGGGCAATACTTCTCTTGGAAGTCATAAATCACCGGATTTGGCCTCGGATAGCGCATCATAGCCGCAGTTTGACGATTGGCTAGCGCCGGATGAGAAAATTGCGTTTTTCACCCGTGTCACCGTGCAACTTGCCGCAGGAGCGTCCTTCACGATTGACTTTCGCCGCGCATCTCGAAAAGGAAGGGAAATTCCAGGGGGCAATGCGTGGCCGACAAACAGGATGTGACGATCATCGGGGCGGGTGCCGCCGGCATGATGTGCGCGATCGAGGCGGCAAAGCGCGGCCGCCGCGTGCTCGTGCTCGACCACGCCAAGGCACCTGGTGAAAAGATCCGCATATCCGGTGGCGGCCGATGCAATTTCACCAATATTGACGCGGGCCCGAAGAATTTCCTGTCCGAAAACCCGCACTTCTGCAAATCGGCGCTCTCTCGCTATCGCCCGCAGGATTTCGTGGCTCTGGTCGAGCGGCACGGCATTGCCTGGCATGAGAAGGCGCTGGGGCAGCTCTTCTGCAACCATTCGGCCAAGGACATCGTGCAGATGCTGCTTTCCGAGATGAAGCAGGCGGGCGCGATTTTGAGACTCGAGACGGCAATCTCGGCAGTCGAAAAGTTGCCGTCGGGCTTTCGCGTGACGACAAGCGGAGGGACGATCGAGACGGCCTCTCTGGTGGTTGCAAGCGGGGGCAAGTCCATCCCGAAGATGGGCGCGACGGGGCTTGCATACCGCCTCGCGGAGCAGTTCGGGCTGCCGGTCGTCGAGACGCGGCCGGCGCTGGTGCCTCTGACGCTCGATCCGGCTCAACTTGAAAGGCTCGGGGCGCTTGCCGGCGTCGCCGCCGATGCCGAAGTCCGGCTCGGCAAGGCGGCTTTCCGCGAGTCGGTGCTCGTCACCCACCGGGGCTTGAGCGGCCCGGCGATCCTGCAGATATCCTCCTATTGGCGCGAAGGCGCGGAAATCGTCCTTAGGCTCATGCCGGATGTCGATATTGCCGCAGCCCTCAAGGCCATGCGCCGCACGAACGGCCGTCAGGCGCCGCAGACGGTGCTCGCCGATATGCTGCCGCGCAGGCTAGCGCATTTCTTCGCCGAGGAGGCAAGGCTTGCCGGGCGCATGCTTGCCGATCTTTCGGACAGGGCGATCGATGTGCTGGCCGCGTCCGTCCAGGCCTGGAGGCTGAAGCCCGCCGGATCGGAGGGCTACCGGACGGCCGAAGTGACTCTCGGCGGCGTCGATACGCGTACCCTCGATTCCAGAACCATGCAGGCGCGGCAGGTCCCCGGCCTTTATTTCGTCGGCGAATGCGTGGACGTCACCGGCTGGCTTGGCGGCTATAATTTCCAATGGGCATGGGCGTCCGGTTTCGCCGCCGGTCAAGCGGTGTAACGGGCCGGCAAGATTGGTGATTTGCATCTTCAGCCATTCTTAAGGGAAATGGCTGAACCTCGGATGGCGCCGCACGTCGTCTCAGACGGGTCGCTGGCAGGCTGGGCCTGCCGCCGTGCAAGTCAAGGACTGGATGCCATGAACATGCAACGCCGCCGGCCCCGCGCCATTACGATTGCCCATGTCGAGGAACGCCGCTCGCAGGCGGAACTCATCGCCTTTGCCGCTGTTCTTGCGCTTTTCACGATCGCAGCCGTCGCCGTCTTCCGCGTCTTCTGAGTCGGATTGTCGGTCGCATGGGCTAGTCCGACGAGTCGTCGGCGTTCATCCGTCGCCTTCGTGGACTGCTTATAAGAATTTTAATCGTTCCGCCTGAAGATGGCCGGGATGTGAGTCCGCAAGGCCCTCGCTGCGATAGCGGCGCGGGTCCCGCAATGATTGCAGGTGGACTGGCGGCGCGCGCCGCATGACTTTCCGAAAAATCAGCCTGTTTACGCGTCGCGTGGCACCTGCGCATCTGATCCTCGATCACCTCTCGGTCGACGGAACGGCGCTTGAGCCACTGGAGGAGGCGAAACGCGCGCTGAGCCAAAGGGTTTCCCATGCTCATTGACAGGATTCTTGCTCGCTTCAAGATTCAGACGAAGGTTCTGTTGTTCATCCTGCCCTTCGTCGTCAGCATCTCGGCTGTTGGTCTCACCGGCCTCTATGCTTCGGGGCTGCTGCAGGGGCGCATGGAGATTTCCAACAGCGTGCTGCAGACGCTGAGCGGCTTCAAGGACGTCTATGCGGGAATGAACCATTTCCTGCACGAGACCACCGAGGAAAGTCGCAAGGCCGTCGAGGACACGATCGCGGCGCAAAAGGGCGTTCTCGCCGCGACGGCGGCTCAGGTCGCCGGCGCTAGCGGAGAAACGGAACTCGCTGGAGCGATTGCCGCGACAAGTGAGATCGAGAACCGTATCGACGGCCTTTGGACCTTGCACGAGAATGAACAGCGGTTGTACCGGGCAAGCAAGGCAAATCTGGAAAAGCTGGCTGTCGAGCAGACGAAGATCAGCGGACAGACCAACGATCTGCAATACGCGGTGCGCAAGGACGAGAATGCGGCAAAGACGATGCTGCGTAATGCCGAAAAGCTCTTGCGCGCCAGCCGCTTCTACAACGAGTTCGCGACGAAGGTGAGCAGCGCGGCTACCGCCGAGGAAAAGATAAAGGTCGCTCAGGAACTGTTCCCGATCCTCGGCCGCACGCAGCGCGACATTTTCGCTCTGCTCCCGAAAGAGGAAAAGGCGCTTTCGGAGACGGTCAACTCGGCCTCGGGTGCGATCGGCGCTATCATCAGGGCGCCCGCCGGGTCTGAAACGCTCGTCGGGCTTTCGAAATTCGTCGACCGGTTCCGCAACGCCAGCTTCCGCCTCGAAGCCGCTGCCGTGGGAAAGATGCGGGAGGCCACGCAGATCTTCAGTACACTCGACGGCAAGATCGCCAGCACCGAAGCGGTTTTGACGGCGATGCGCCGGCTGTCCGTATCGCTTACCGATGTCCAGATCTCAGCGGCCGCATTCCTCGGCAGCACGACCGAGGAGAACCGTCAGAAGCTCTTGGACAAGTTCCTTGCCGTTCAGTCCAACGTGACGACCTTGCGTGGCATCGTAAAGGACGCGAGTTCGTTCGAAGCTTTGGCCGACGCGATCATACCTGTCATCAACGCCATGAAGAAGGATGGCGTGTCCCTCGTCGAGATCACCGAAAAGCGGAGGTCCGAGTTCAACGCCGCCGGCGCCGCGATCAATGAAATCTGGAACGACCTGACCGGGTTTGCCGAGCAGCAGAAGGTAGCCGCCGGCACGGAACGCGAGGATGCAAACCAGATTTCCGTCGCCGCTACCGTCATTGGCGTAGTGATTGCGCTCCTTGCCGGCATTGCCTTGACGCTGACCCTGAAGCGGCCGATAGGTCAGATCACCGCGGCCATGCGCCGCCTCGCCGACGGCATGCTCGACACCGCGATCGACGGCGACGGCCGGCGCGACGAGATCGGCGACATGGCTCGGGCCCTCGGCGTTTTCAAGGAAAATGCGCTTTCCAAGGTGCGCATCGAGGCTGAGAGCGCCGAAGAGCGCGCTCGCGCCGAGGCGGAGCGCAGCCGCAACGATGCGGAAAAGCGCGAGCTCGATCGGCAGATCGACCTGGCGGTCAACGAGCTTGCCGCCGGACTCGGGCGCCTGGCGCAAGGTGATTTGTCGCGGCAGATCGATGGGCCCTTCCAGGGCCGGCTCGAGCAGCTGCGGCTCGATTTCAACGGATCTCTCATCCGTCTCCAGGACACATTGGCGCAGATCCGCTCGAATGCCCAGGCGATCCAGCAGAACGGAGCCGACATGCATCATTCGGCCGACGCTCTGTCAAAGCGCACCGAGGCACAGGCCGCCTCTCTCGAGCAGACGGCCGCGGCCGTCGATCAGATCACCGCCACGGTACGCTCCTCCGCCGAACGCGCACACGAAGCAAACCAGGCCGTCTCGCAGACCAAGAAGAGCGCCGACAGTTCGGCGACGGTTGTCTCCAACGCGATTGCGGCGATGGGCCGGATCGAGGAAGCCTCGCGCCGGATCGAGCAGATCATCGAGGTGATCGACGACATCGCCTTCCAGACGAACCTCCTGGCGCTCAATGCCGGGATTGAGGCGGCGCGTGCCGGTGAGGCCGGCAAGGGCTTTGCCGTCGTCGCGCAGGAGGTCCGCGAATTGGCGCAGCGCTCCGCCGAGGCCGCCCACGAAATCAAGGACCTCATCAACAAGTCGACCGAGGAGGTCAATTCCGGGTCGCTGCTCGTCAAGGAGACGGGCGCCGTGCTTGCCTCGATCAGCGCCGATATCGTCACCGTCAGCAGGCACGTCGAGATGATCGCCACCGCCAGCCGCGATCAGGCAACCGCGCTCCACGAGGTCAACGGCTCCGTGAACCAGATGGACCAGATGACCCAGCAGAACGCCTTGATGGTGGAGGAAGCGACGGCGACGAGCCGGGCATTGGCCAACCAGGCGGACACTCTAATGATGCTCGTCGAGCAGTTCCGCCTGGAGCCGGACGCCACCCTGGGTGACGTTTACCGCGCCGCCTAGACCAGGGGCACCATTGTGCAAGATCGGGCGCCACGCATCCGAGATGCGCGGCGTCAATTGTTTCTACGGCATCATGCCGTGCCTGCAGTCGCGATCAATCTCCAGCTGCTTCCGTCTGCGGAACAGTGCAGAAAACATGCGTTCCGCGAAGGTCCGTTCAGGAGCAGGCGATCGGACGTTGAACGCGTCGCCTGGGCGTCGATTTCTCGATGCCATGTCGAATAGGAAAGCCATTGCCATCATGTCCATTGGTGATGCTCCTTGTCATGCTTGTTCTTGTCTTGGCATCCCTTCTTTTATGCATCTCAACCTGTTTTACATACACTCGATTTCCTCATATGTTTTTCGCTGATGAAAAACATCGATTGGGACATCTACCGCTGTTTCATGACCGTGGCGCGCGGCGGAGGGCTTACGGGCGCCGCACAGGCCACGGGTCTCAGCCCAGCGACCATCGGGCGACGCATGCTGGAGCTCGAAGAGCACACCGGCCGCGCGCTCTTTATTCGCAGCCAGACCGGATATGCCCTGACCGCCGACGGCCGCTTCCTGTTTGAGCAATTGCAGGAGATGGAAGCGGCCGCTCGCAAGGTCGAGAGCTGGCAGCAGGAGAGCGAGGGAAACACCATCGTCCGCATCGCGGCAGGCACTTGGGGATCGTGGCTGATTGCCGAAAACTTTCCGGCGATTTGTACGGAGCGCGACTCCTTCGGCATTTCACTTTCGATCGGTGAGGCGCGGGCAAGCCTTGCCTATCGCGAGAGCGACATCGGCATTCGCGCTTTCGAGCCGGAGGAGACCTATCTCGCTTCGCGGCTGATCGGCGAAGTCGCCTATGCCGCTTACCGCCAAAAGAACGCGGCCGGCGGAACGGAGCGATGGGTGGCCGTCAGCGAAGACGAAGCACGCTCGGCCTACTTGCGCTGGCCGCACGAAAAGGCGTCTGCAAGGATCGTAGCGACGGTCACCCGCCCGCGCTCGCTGCTCGACCTTGCGAGGGCGGGCGCTGGCAAGGCCGTGTTGCCCTGCTTCGTCGGGGATCTTGATCCGCAGCTTGAACGGGCGGGCGAGGAGATCGACGGCCTCAGACACCGTCAATGGATCGTGATGAACAACGAGGACCGCCACAGGCGGGATATTCGCAGCGTCGTCGACCGGATGACGCGGCTGTTTCGCAGCCATGCGGACCTCTTTGCCGGAAAGCGGCCGCGGCGGAACGCCATCTAAGTACGGCGCAAATCGGCCGGCCGTCGCCGGCCGCTTGCTGCCCTCTCGGAGGACATCTCGGCCTTTATCCGTCGCTCCGCCGCGACCGAACCGGAAGGGCTTGCGTCCTCGCGAGCAGGGGTTCTGACCAGTTCGCGGTGCAGAGGATGAGCGCGGTTGCAAGCAAGGCGAGCGCTATCATCATTTCCGCCCCTGGGTGACGATGACGGGGATCAGCAGGTCGCCCCAATTGCCTTCACCGCCATGGTGACGCGCCGAGCGTACGAGTTCGACGGAGACGCCGGCATCGACTGCCTTCATAACCGACTGGTTGAGTCTGTGCAGGTCGTTGGCGACCATGCGGATGGCCGCCTGCTGCTCCGGTGTCATGGCCGACGATTGTTCCTCGGCCCGTTCCTTGACGCGTGTCTGAACTGTCATTGGAGTGCTCCTTTAAGGGTTAGAGCCGGAGCGGGTTGGTATTCTCCCGCTTCCGGGGTTCGAGGTTTGCCGCGGGGTGCGTGACGGGGCAGGGATGCCGCGCACCTCGCGTCTTTCCTATTCTGCCGCAGGGCGGAATTGGTCGTGCTCGGTCGATTCCTTCATGGCGGTCGTCGACGACTGGCCGCCTGTGATCGCGAGCGACACGGCATCGAAATATCCGGTGCCGACTTCGCGCTGGTGCTTGGTTGCGGTGTAACCGTTGGCCTCTGCTGCAAACTCTGCTTCCTGGAGCTCCGAATAAGCGGCCATCTGCCTTTCCTTGTAGCCGCGCGCCAGCTCGAACATGCCAAAGTTCAGCTGATGGAAGCCGGCGAGGGTGATGAACTGGAACTTGTAGCCCATCGCGCCGAGCTCCCGCTGGAACTTGGCAATCGTCGCGTCGTCGAGGTTCTTCTTCCAGTTGAACGACGGCGAGCAATTATAGGCGAGCAACTTGCCAGGATGGGTCTTGTGCACGCCTTCGGCAAATTTGCGCGCCTGCTCCAGGTCCGGCTTCGAAGTCTCGCACCAGATGAGATCGCAATGCGGCGCATAGGCGATCGCGCGGGCAATGCAGGGCTCTAGCCCGTTCCTCACCTGATAGAAGCCCTCAACCGTGCGGCCGGCATCGTAATCGACGAAGGGCCGGTCGCGCTCGTCGATGTCCGAGGTGAGCAGCTTCGCCGCTTCCGCATCGGTGCGGGCGATGACCAGCGTCGGCACGCCCATGACATCGGCGGCAAGCCGGGCGGCGTTCAGGTTACGGATATGCGCCGCGGTGGGGATCAATACCTTGCCACCGAGATGGCCGCACTTCTTTTCCGACGCGAGCTGGTCCTCATAGTGGACGCCCGCAGCACCCGCTTCGATGAAGGCCTTCATGATCTCGAAGGCGTTGAGCGGCCCGCCGAAGCCAGCCTCCGCATCGGCGACGATCGGCGCGAACCAGGTCTCGACCGAAAGGCCCTTGCCTTCCGCAGTCTCGATCTGATCGGCACGCTGCAGCGTGCGATTGATGCGTTTTGCCAGTTCTGGCGCCGCGTTGGCCGGATAGAGCGACTGGTCCGGATACATAGCGGATGCAGTATTGGCATCAGCTGCGACCTGCCAGCCGGAAAGATAGATCGCCTTCAAACCTGCGCGCACCATCTGCATCGCCTGGTTGCCGGAAAGCGCGCCAAGCGCGTTGACGAAGTCGTCCTCGTGAATGAGTTTCCAAAGGCGGTTCGCGCCCATTTCTGCCAGCGAATAACGGATGTCGACCGAGCCCCGAAGGCGCTTCACGTCCTCGGCGGAATAGGGGCGCTCGATACTGTCGAAACGACCCTGCGGCGCGCTCGGAACCAGTTTGTAAAAATCAGTCATTAACGTCTCCTCGCAAAATTTGGATAGATCTTCGACTTTCGTCTTACGCAGCTAATCTCGGTAAGTTCATGTGACATTTTTTACATTGCGGTGCGTCATGAGGCTACGAAAATTATCAAATCGAGCCGATTTAAAGGGTTAGCCTGTGTTGCGTTTGACAGTGCGCTAAAGTAAATTTGTAAACATTGTAAAGCTTATCTTGTGGCCTCGTTTGTAAAGGAGTTACAAATGGCTGAGAACAAGATTTTCGCCGGCCCCCGCGTCAGGCGTATCCGCAACGGCCTGCAATTGACGCAGACTGCCATGGCGGAGGCGCTCGGAATCTCACCGTCTTATCTGAACCTGATCGAGCGCAACCAGCGGCCGCTGACTGTGCAATTGCTGCTGAAGCTGGCTTCGGTCTACAAGGTTGACCTCGACGAGCTGCAGGGCGAGACGGGCGGCAGCTTGCCGCAATTGCGTGAGGTGTTTGCAGATCCGTTACTTGCCGCTGAGCTCCCCGGCGACCAGGAGCTGATCGAGGTCACCGAAGCGGCGCCGAACGTCGCAGGGGGTATCGTCAAGCTTTATCGCGCCTATCGCGAGCAGGCGTTGCGGCTGAAGGACCTCGCGGAATTATTGGCCGGTCAGGGGCACATGGCGGCGCTCTCCGATACGCGCCTGCCGATCGACGAAGTTCGCGATGCCTTCGAGGGGCGGCCTCATCACTTCGCGCGGATCGAGGAGGCGATGGAAGCCTTTCACGCGAGCCTCTCTCCCGGCGACGATCTTGCGAGTGCGCTGAAGGCCTGGCTGAAGAAAGAGCACGGCCTTGCCGTCCGCGCATTGCCGGTGCATGTCATGCCGAATCTTCGCCGGCGCTTCGATCGTCACTCTATGCGTCTTTTCGTTTCCGAGAGGCTGTCTACCTTCGACCAGACGCGGGAGATTGCCATGGAGGTGGCATCGATCGCCTGTCACGAGGCGATCGTGGCAGAGCTCGATCAGTTCCGGTTCTCCACCGCCGAGGCCCGGCGCATCGGCCGCTTCGAGCTTGCGCGCTATGCCGCCCACGCGTTGATGATGCCCTATGCGGCGTTTCACGCCGCGGCCCAGCGCGCGAGATACGATATCGACGTCCTGAAAGCGCGCTTCCAGGTGTCGTTCGAACAAGCCGCAAGTCGCTTGACGATGCTGCAGCGGTCGGGGGCTCCAGGCATCCCGTTCTTCCTGATGGAGATCGACAACGCCGGTAACCGCCTGCGTCGCATGGGTGCCCAGGCTTTTCCGCACGCCCGCTTCGGCGGCGCCTGTCCGAAACTGAATATCCATGCGGCCTTTGCAGTGCCGGGCCAGATTCTTGTCGATCGGGTGGAAGTGCCGGATGGCGGTGCTTTCCTGGTGATTGCGCGCACGATCGACGGGCCACAGGCGAATTTTCAGGAGCGGGTCAGGCGTACGGCGTTGTTGATCGGCTGTGACGCGGCATTTGCCGAGGACACGATCTACGGCGCTGTCCGAATTCCGGCAGTTCCTGTGGGCCCCGCCTGCCGTCTGTGCGAGCGGCAGGGCTGCCTTGCCCGAGCCGAACCGCCCGTCACCCGGCCGCTTGGCCTCGACGAAATGGCGACAGGATTGAGCGTCTTCGATTTCCAGTAGCTGTCTTGCTCCGCGCAGCGATCGGGCCGACCCAGTCATGTAAGTACCCGTTTTCACTGCGCTTGAGAAACTTGAATTTGCACCTGAATTGCCAAGTTGCGGGGCGCGAAAGCGCTTGAGGTTATCGGAAAACATGCCTAACTTCGCCGTTGCAAGGATCAACGGACAGGACACGACCGCGCGGGTTCCACGGCTTGTCTCGACCGACAATAAGAGGGGAGTTACATGTCCAAACTCATCGTCGCAACCTTGGCAGCCGCGCTGTTTGCCGGCTCGGCGACGCTTGCATCCGCACAGGAGCGGGTCGTCAACGTCTACAACTGGTCGGATTATATCGACGACAGTATTCTCGAGGATTTCACCAAGGAGACCGGCATCAAGGTCGTCTATGACGTCTTCGATTCCAACGAAATCCTGGAGACGAAGCTGCTTGCCGGCGGCTCCGGCTACGACGTGGTGGTGCCGACGGCCAGTTTCCTGCAGCGCCAGATTGCTGCCGGCGTTTTCCAGAAGCTCGACAAGTCGAAACTGCCGAACCTCTCCAATATGTGGGATGTGATCATGGAGCGTACGGCCAAGTACGATCCCGGCAACCAATACGCCGTCGACTACATGTGGGGCACCACCGGCATCGGCTACAATGTCGACAAGATGAAGGAAATCCTCGGCACGGACGAGAAGCCGAACTGGGATGTGATCTTCAATCCCGAGCTTGCGGCGAAGTTCAAGGACTGCGGCATACACCTCCTCGACTCACCGACCGACGTCATGCCTTCGGCGCTCGCCTATCTGGGGCTTAATCCCGACAGTCATGAACAGGCCGATCTCGACAAGGCAGCCGACCTGCTCATGCAGGTTCGGCCGTATATCCGCAAGTTTCACTCGTCCGAGTACATCAATGCCCTGGCAAACGGCGATATCTGCCTCGCTATCGGTTTCTCCGGCGACGTCTTCCAGGCGCGCGATCGCGCCGCCGAGGCGAATGCCGGGGTGACGGTCGATTATTCTATCCCCGCGCAAGGGGCGCAGATGTGGTTCGACATGCTGGCTATTCCCGCCGATGCGCCCCATGTCGAGGAAGCGCATGCCTTCATCAACTATCTGATGAAGCCCGAGGTCATCGCCAAAGCATCGAATTATGTGTTCTATGCCAATGGCAACAAGGCCTCGCAGCAGTTCCTCGATAAGGAAGTGCTCGAGGACACCGCCATCTACCCGTCGAACGAGGTCATGCAGAAACTGTTCACGACCACGCCGTTTGACCCGAAGGAGCAGAGGGTCCTGACCCGGCTCTGGACCAAGATCGTTACCGGCCAATAGGCATGGAAGGAAATTGCCCGGATCTCGATCCGGGCAATTTTTTTGCGGGGGCGACAAAATTGTGGCAACGGTTTATCCCGCAAGAAGAATGGGTGTCGGTTGCGGTGCCGCGCCCATCGGCTGTGGCATCGGGGATAGATGATGAAATCTCTCGGCAGTATCCGGCGGTCTTTTGCCCCCTGGGCGGACCCGGCGTCCAAACCATTCATTTCCTTCAAGAACGTAACCAAGAAATTCGGTGAATTCACCGCCGTCGACGACCTGTCGCTGAACATCTACACAAGGGAATTCTTCGCTTTGCTCGGCGCTTCGGGTTGTGGAAAGTCGACGCTGTTGCGCATGCTTGCCGGCTTTGAACAGCCGACCTCGGGCGAGATCATCCTCGATGGCCAGAATCTCGCGGGCATCCCGCCCTATCGGCGACCGGTCAATATGATGTTCCAGTCCTATGCGTTGTTTCCGCACATGACCGTCGAGAACAACATCGCCTTCGGCCTGAAGCAGGATGGCATGCCGAAGTCGGACATAGCCGAACGCGTTCAGCAGATGCTGAAGCTCGTCAAGCTCGAGAAGTTCGCCAAGCGCAAACCGCACCAGCTTTCCGGCGGGCAGCGCCAGCGCGTGGCGCTCGCCCGCTCACTCGCCAAGCGTCCCAAGGTGCTGTTGCTCGACGAGCCGCTCGGTGCCCTCGACAAGAAGCTGCGCGAGGAAACCCAGTTCGAGCTCATGGACCTGCAGCAGGAACTCGGCCTCACCTTCGTCGTCGTCACCCATGACCAGGAGGAGGCCATGACCATGGCAGACCGCATTGCCGTCATGAGCCACGGCAAGGTCATCCAGGTGGCGACGCCGGCGGAAATCTACGAGGCGCCGAATTCGCGCTTCGTCGCCGATTTCATCGGCGACGTGAACCTCTTCGACGGCACCATCACTGCGATGGATGAAGGCTTCGCCCGGCTGGAGTCGGTCGGCGGTATTCCGATTCGGATGGTGTCCACGGAGAAGCTTTCGAACGGCACCAGGGCGGCCGTCGCCATCCGTCCGGAAAAGATCCGGGTCAGCCGCCAGCCACCCGTCCACGCACCCACCAACGCGGGCGAGGGCGAAATCTGGGACATCGGCTATCTTGGCGACATGACGATCTTCCATATCCGGCTAAAGAGCGGCCAGGTCGTCAAGGCATCATCCCTGAACGCGGTGCGCGCGGTCGAGGATCCGCTCGGCTACGATCAGCATGTCTGGATCTCGTTCGCCGAAGACGCCGGCGTCGTGCTGAAGGATTGAGCCATGGCGAAGCTCGTTCCAGCCATCGTCAGCCGTTTGGTGATCATCATCCCCTATGGCTGGCTGCTCTTTTTCTTCCTCGTTCCCTTCTTCATCGTCTTCCGCATCTCGCTTTCGCAGACCGCAATCGCAATGCCGCCCTACACGCCGATCTTTGATCTGGCTGGAGGCCTGTCCGGCGTTCTCGAAAGCACGCGTGAGTTGTCGGCGGCTAACTATGTCTGGCTTACCGAGGACGTCCTCTATTTCAATGCCTATGTATCGAGCGTCGTCATCGCGACGGTTTCCACCTTCCTGACGCTGCTGATCGGCTACCCGATCGCCTACGGCATGGCGAAGGCGCCGCGGTCCATGCGGCCGATGCTCTTGATGATGGTGATCTTGCCCTTCTGGACGAGCTTTCTTATCCGCGTCTATGCCTGGATCGCGATCCTGAAGCCCGAGGGGCTGCTCAATCAATTTCTGCTGGCGATTGGCATCATCGATCAGCCGTTGATCATCCTGAACACCAACTCGGCGGTCTATATCGGCATCGTCTATTCCTACCTGCCCTTCATGGTGCTGCCTATCTACTCGGCGCTCGAGAAGATGGACCACTCGCTGATCGAGGCGGCCCAGGACCTCGGCTGCACGCCGATAAAGGCCTTCTGGCGTGTGACGTTCCCGCTTTCGCTTCCCGGCGTCGTGGCAGGTTGCCTGCTTGTTTTCATTCCGGCCGTAGGTGAGTTCGTCGTTCCCGACCTGCTCGGCGGATCGGAGACGCTGATGATCGGCAAGACGCTCTGGAACGAGTTCAATTCCAATCGCGATTGGCCGGTCTCGTCCGCGGTGGCGACGATCCTGCTCCTGATCCTCGTCATTCCGATCGTCTATTTCCAGAACGTCCAGTCAAAGTCTGAAGGCGAGGGGAGGTGAGAATGGAGAGATGGTCGCGCTTCAACATCGCCTCCGTGCTTTTGGGCTTCGGTTTTCTTTACCTCCCGATCGTCCTCTTGGTGATCTTCTCGTTCAACGAGTCGAGGCTGGTGACGGTATGGGCCGGGTTTTCGACTAAATGGTACAGCCAGCTCTGGTACAACGAGAGTTTGCTGAATGCCGCCTGGGTAACCGTGCGAGTGGCATTTCTGTCGGCGAGCTTGGCGACGGTTCTCGGCACGATGGCGGCGCTGGCGCTGGTGCGATATTCGCGCTTCCGCGGCCGTGTGCTCTTCTCCGGCATGGTCTACGCGCCGCTGGTGATGCCGGAGGTGATCACCGGGCTTTCGCTGCTGTTGCTCTTCGTGGCGATCGGTCTCGATCGCGGCTTCTGGACCATCACCCTCGCCCACATCACCTTCACCATGTGCTTCGTTGCCGTCGTCGTACAATCGCGCCTTTTGAGTTTTGACCAATCGATCGAGGAGGCGGCGCTGGACCTCGGGGCCACTCCCGTCAGGGCTTTCTTCGCGATCACGCTGCCGGTGATCGCGCCGGCGGTGTTTTCGGGCTGGGTCCTCGCTTTCACGCTTTCGCTCGACGACCTCGTCATTGCGAGCTTCACGACCGGCCCGGGCGCGACGACCTTGCCGATGAAGATCTACAGTCAGGTCCGCCTGGGGGTCACGCCGGAAATCAACGCAATCTGTACGATCCTGATCGGCATTGTGGCTCTGGGTGCCATTATCGCTTCACTCGTGACCAAGCGGCGGGAGGTACAGCGCGAGAGGGACGAGCGCGCAGCCTTTGCGGCAATCGGCTAACGCATCGGCCGGAGAATCGGCGATTTGCGCATATTCAATTACGCCTCTGACAGCGTCTGAAAAGACGCGCGGCTGCAACGTCGGGCGCCTCACTTCGGACCGACGAGCATCGAAAACGGCGAGATGACGGCATTCGGCCACGAGCCGCCGACGAAGAAGCGCAGGGGCTTTCTCTCGGCAGCAGCGGCGTCCTTGAGCGTTCCGACGAGTGCCAGGCTGCCGTTGCGGTATGGAATGATGCCGGTCAGGGAAATATTGCCCGATGGGCTGACGAGATCTGCCCGATCGAGTCGCGCCGTTCCATCGGCAAAGCTCGCTTCAATGTCGGCTGCCTGGAAGTCGAACGTTGCTTCGCTTGCCTGCGACAAAGAAAAGAACTCGCCCTTGTTGAGGAGGTCGTTGAAGGCGTGGACGTCGAATCCAACCAGGCTTCCATTCGTCAGCGAGTAGCGGATGCGCCCGGAAACGTCGCCCAGGCCGGCATCCCATAGGGGCCGATCGGTGCCAATATCGAGGTTCAGCAATCCCTTGCCGTCCGGCATCGGGCCTTTGAGGCCGAAACCGCCGAGCACCGTGGCAAAGTCCGCGTTTCTGAGGCTCAACTGCAGTCGCCCGCCATGCTCCAGTCCCTTTTCGGACAGCGCCGCACGGCCGCTCAAGCTGCCGCCGGCATAGGTGCTGTCGCCGATATCGAGCGAGGCACGGTTGCCGTTGATAATCACTCCGGCGGCCAGGTCCGTCAAATGCAAGGATCCGACGAGCACCTCCTGTGCAGAAAGCCGGACATCAGTGCGCCATCTGCTGACGAAGTTTTCGAACAGTGGGAACAGGCGACCGCCCCGGTCGATCGGAGTCCGCACCGAAATCGTCAGACCGTTCAGGTCAATACGGTCGAAAGCCAGAGTACCGCCGATCTGCGGCTCTTTCCCTTTCGGTAGGGCGATGTCGAGAACGCCCGTCGCGATGGCACCACCCAAGGTCAGCTGTAACGCGTCAAGTTTCAGTATGTCTTCGCCGGTCACCACCTTGGCATCGATGCTGAGAGCGCCTGGCGGAAGGCCGGTGTCCTTCGCCTCACCCAACCACATGGCGAGCGCCGCGAGCGAGGGTACCGACAGCTGCAGGTGACCGGAAGCAAAGGGCGTGAGAAGAAGATTGCCGGTGCCTTCGAAGGAGAAGGTAAGCGGAATTGATGTGATCGAGGTCTTGATGGGCGCGTTGCGCCTGGCGAAAAACGCGAGCGGATCGTCGCAGACGAATGCCCAACCCACCTTTTGTCCAGCAAGAACCGTCGAGAATTGCGCGCTGAGCCGCTCGGCGTAGGAGGGCCATTTGACAGTGCCGGCGATGCCGGCAAGATCGGTGTTGTTACCCGACAGTGCATCCCTTAGTTTTAGCCGGCCGTTTTCAATCGTGATGCCGCCGACGGCATTGTCCTTTTCCGGTGTCGGTCGGGCCAGCCAGTGCGGCCTTTGCCAGTTGGTCGTGCCGTCGGCAAGGCGCTCGATGGTGATGACTGGATCGATGAGAGTGACATCCTCGAGCGCCGGTTCGCCACGAATTGCCGACAGCAAACTGAAGGAGGCAGTGATGCGGCCGATCTCGGCCAAGGGGCGCGGCTGCGCTCCGGTCGACATGATCGCTGCGGAAGGAAGAATGACCAGAGGCTCGGGCCAGAGGCGGATCTCGGGGTCTCCGCTGATCCTGCTTTTGCCGCCGGACCAGCTGTCGAGCAACCGCTCCATCGTAGCGCGCGCATCCGTTCGCGTGACGATCAAGGGCAGGGCGGCGTTGTAGCCGAGTGCAAGCACGACGCCGACCGCCGCCGACCAGGCGACATGGCGGCGGCTTAACCGCTGCCTCAAGGCGCTCGATGCCTTCAGCATATATGTCTTCATTCTGCCCGTTTGCCGTCGCCCTTGCGTAAGATCGTCTGGATAGGCCGATGCTTTGGATAATGCAAATGCAAGCGACGGGAAATGTCCTGCCGCTCGGCCCGGGCCGAAGCATGCTGTTTATTTTGCGTTGCAGCATGCTATAGAAGCAAACAACGGGAGTGGAGGAGAAAATGCAGACAGATCGACCCTTGTGGGTTCCGAACGCCGAAACGCTCGAGAGAAGCCCTATGGCCGAGTTCATCGCCTGGTGTGGGCGGCGTTTCGGCCGTACGTTTGCCGACTACGGCGCCTTTCACGACTGGTCGATTGCCGAGCGCGGGGATTTCTGGACCGCCGTTTGGGAGCATTGCGGCGTTATAGGCGAGCGCGGCGAAAGGGCTTTGGTCAACGGCGAACGCATGCTGGAGGCCCGCTTCTTCCCCGACGCGAAACTCAACTTTGCCGAAAACCTGCTGCGCCAGAGCGGCAATACCGATGCACTGATTTTCCGTGGCGAGGACAGGGTGCGTTATCGGCTCTCCTGGGACGAGCTGCTAAGCCTGGTATCGCGACTGCAGCAGGCGTTGAAGTCGCGAGGAGTGGGCGTCGGCGATCGTGTTGCCGCGATGATGCCGAACCTGCCGGAAACAATCGCGCTGATGCTCGCCACGGCGTCCGTCGGGGCGATCTGGTCGTCCTGTTCACCCGATTTCGGAGAGCAGGGCGTACTTGACCGCTTCGGCCAGGTCGGCCCGAAACTGTTCATCGCCTGCGACGGCTACTGGTACAACGGCAAGCGCCAGGACGTCGGCTCAAAGGTGCGTGCGGTTTCTGCGAGGCTCGACGTTCCGACGCTCATCGTACCCTATGCAGGTGACAGCGCCACCCTTGCGGCATCGATCGAAGGGGGTGTGGCGCTCGCCGATTTTATCGCCGGCTTTGAAGCAAAGCCGCTCACCTTCGAGCGCTTGCCCTTCGCTCATCCGCTCTACATTCTCTTTTCCTCCGGCACGACCGGAGTGCCGAAATGCATCGTGCATTCGGCCGGCGGAACTCTGCTTCAGCACCTGAAGGAGCATCGATTCCATTGCGGGCTCAGGCAAGGCGAACGACTCTTCTACTTCACCACCTGCGGCTGGATGATGTGGAACTGGCTTGCTTCCGGCCTCGCGATCGGGGCAACACTCTGCCTTTATGACGGATCCCCATTCTATCCCGATGGCAATGTGCTCTTCGACTACGCGGCCGAAGAACGCTTCGGTGTCTTCGGTACATCGGCGAAATACATCGACGCGGTGCGCAAGGGCGGCTACACCCCGGTGACGACCCATGATCTTTCCGCCCTTCGCCTCGTCACTTCGACCGGCTCGCCGCTGTCACCGGAGGGCTTCTCTTTCGTCTATGAGGGTATCAAAGCGGACGTCCAGCTTGCCTCTATCTCCGGTGGCACCGACATCGTCTCCTGTTTCGTGCTCGGCAACCCCATGAAGCCGGTCTGGCGCGGGGAGATCCAGGGGCCGGGCCTCGGCCTCGCGGTCGACGTCTGGAACGACGAGGGCAAGCCGGTGCGCTGCGAGAAGGGCGAGCTCGTCTGTACCAAGGCGTTCCCGTCGATGCCAGTGATGTTCTGGAACGATCCCGACGGTGAGAAATACCGCGCCGCCTATTTCGAGCGCTTTGACAATGTCTGGTGTCACGGCGATTTTGCCGAGTGGACGGCGCATGGCGGCATCATCATCCATGGTCGCTCCGACGCGACGCTCAATCCGGGCGGGGTGCGCATAGGCACAGCGGAAATCTACAATCAGGTAGAGCAGATGCCCGAGGTCGCCGAGGCGCTCTGCATCGGCCAGGATTGGCTGGACGACGTTCGTGTCGTCCTCTTCGTTCGGCTGGCAGCAGGGGTTGAACTGACCGACGAACTGACGCAGGCTATCAAGAACCGCATCCGCTCCGGTGCATCGCCACGCCACGTGCCGGCAAAAGTCATCGCAGTCGCGGATATTCCGCGGACAAAATCAGGCAAGATCGTCGAGCTTGCGGTTCGCGACGTCGTGCACGGCCGCCCGGTCAAGAACAAGGAAGCGCTGGCTAATCCCGAAGCCCTCGATCTCTTCGCGGGACTGGAAGAGCTGAAGAACTGAAGCGTGCTCTTTTGGAACATGCGTGGGCTCGCCGCCGAATCGGGCGTGTTCTCGCTCAGGCTGAGAGGATGAGCGGTAGTTGATCAACATTGTTTCAGTTGAGGACAAACATGATCGATTGCGGTGCGGCAGGCGGTCAGCAGCCCGTTAACCTGTTTGGGCCTGCGGAATTAACCAACAGCGCCGAGTTGCAGCGGAACCTCTAAAATTGGTGGATGGGCAGGTAAGGACTTGTTTACATTTCCAGGGGCATGGTCGGGCTAACTTAGCCGACCGATCCACGGCCGGTGCCGCAGCAGAAGCTGAGGACGACGTGAAGTCGCGGGTTCTCGAGCATTTTGTTGGTTAGCATTGACTCAAAAGGCAGCCTCGGGCTGCCTCTTTTTTACGACCGACTATCGAGCGAACGTGAGACCAGGATGACCGGGATCATGCCGGCGACGACGATGATTATCGCCGCTACGGACGCGTCCTCCACCCGTGCACGCGAAGCATCCTCGTAAACGAGGGTGGCGAGCGTATTGAAGTTGAAGGGGCGCAACATGATCGTCGCCGAGAGTTCCTTCATCGTCTCGATGAACACGAGCAGCGCGGCGGTCAAAACCGCCGGCCGCATCATCGGGAGCAGCACGCTGCGCAAGGTCTGGGCACTTGTCCGTCCGAGTGCCCGGGCAGCCATGTCGAGATGCGGCGAGAGCTTATGGAAGCCGGCATCGAGGGTACCCTCGGCCATTGTGAGAAAGCGCACGGTGCAGGCGTAGACGATCGCAATGCTGGTCCCGCTCAGGAGAAGGCCGGTGGAAACCCCAAAGAGATCGCGCAATCCGGCGTCTACGGCGTTGTCGATCGCAGCAAGCGGGAAAAGCACGCCGATCGCAAGCACCGTACCCGGCACTCCATAGCCGAACGAGGCCAGTCGCCCGGCGACATCCGTGATCGGGGAGCGCCCTGTTCGCGCCGCATAGGCGAGAACGAAGCCCAGAAACACCGCCGCAACTGCAGTCAGGCCGGATACGAGCACGCTGTGCATGAACGCATCGATGAGGCGCGGGGCAAGAAACTGGTCGATGCGCTTCAGGGCGAAGTTGCCGAGCACGAGGACGGGAATGGCGAAGCCCGAGAGTACAGGGAGCAGGCACGCCGCAGTTGCCGCAAGCTTCTTCCAGCCGGTGAGCTTAACCCTCACGACGTCATGGACGGAGGCCGTCGTCTTCTGGCTGGAAAAGCGCTGTCTGCGCCGCGCTACGCGCTCGACCATCATCAGGCCCACGACGATGACGAGCATGATACAGGCGATCTGAGCAGCTCCCGCAAGGCTGCCGCGATTTAGCCAAGTGTCGAATATGGAGAAGGTGAGGGTCTGCACACCGAGAAACTCGACCGCGCCGATGTCGTTCAGCGTCTCCATGGCGACGAGCGTAAGGCCGATCATGATCGCCGGCCGCGCCATCGGAATCTGGATGCGCAGGAATACCCTGAGCGGCCCCGCGCCGAGGGTGCGCGCCACATCCGCCGCCGCACGCCCCTGCATCAGGAACATCGAGCGGCAGGCGAGATAGATGTAGGGGTAGAGCACCGAGCTCATCACAAGCACAGCGCCGCCAAGGGAACGCACGTCCGGGAACCAGTAATCCCGGCTCGTTCGGAAATCGAATAGCGCCCGGACCAGTTCCTGCACCGGACCCGTATAGGTCAAGAACTCACCGAAGGCGTAGGCCGCGAGATAAGTGGGGATCGCAAGCGGCAGAACGAGCGCGGCGGACAGGAAGCGGCGCAGCGGAAACTCGCATGTCGCCACCAGCCACGCCGTGAAGACACCGATAACAGCCGTTGCGGCGCCGGTCATCGAAACGAGCAGCAGCGTCCGCCCGGTCGCGCGCGGGATGACGTGTTCGATCAGATGCGGCCAATCCGCATGCCCGCCGGAGACCGCAAGCCACGCAATCGCCAGGATCGGCATCAGCACGATACTGGAGGCCAGACCTGCCACGGTCGCGAGCGTCCGGTGCGACAGGCCCGTACCGGAACTGGCATAGCGCCGTCTGAAGCTTTTGGCGGTGAACTGCAACGATCGATTCCAAGGCAACGCGCCGGCAGCGGCCAACAAACTGGCTGCTGCAGGTCAACATTTCCTTACAGCATCGGGGCTCAGTTCGCCAAGACGCGTTGTGATGGGAAGGCAATCTCGACGAGGGTACCCTCGTTCGGCGCCGAGTTGATCGAGAATTGAGCGCGATTGGCCTCGGCCATGGCCTTCGTCAGCGGCAGTCCAAGTCCGGTTCCGTCGCCGCGCTTGCGCCCGCCGGTCGTCACCTGCCTGAACGGCTTCATCGCTTGGTCCAGCTCGTTGCGGCTCATGCCGATCCCGGTGTCGCGTATCCGCAGGATGACGCTGCCATTGGCCTCATAGGAGGTCGATACGACGATCTGGCCACCCGACGGTGTGAAGCGTATGGCGTTGGCGAGAATGTTCAGCGCAATCTGTTTGATCGATCGGCCGTCGGCAACAACCTCGGGCACGGAGGCCGATAGTGACGTGCGGATGATCACGCGCTGGCTGTTGGCCTGTGGCTGGACCAGCGAAACCGCTTCGGAGATCGCCTCGTTGAGGTCTACGGCGCTGAATTCGAGCTCCATTTCGCCCGCTTCAATTTTCGAAATGTCGAGCAGGTCGTTGACGATGTCGAGCACATGCCGCCCGGAGCGGCCGATGTCGCCGGCATATTCGATGTATCGCGGATGGCCGACCGGTCCGAAATGCTCGCTCGCCATCATATCGGAAAAGCCGATGATTGCGTTGAGCGGTGTACGGATCTCATGGCTGACCCTTGCCAGGAACTCAGTCTTGTGTGCGTTCGCGGTTTCGGCCGCCCGCTTGGCATTACGCAATTCCTCCTCGGTGCGCTTCCATTGGGTAATGTCGCGGATGACCGCGCAATAGCCGTTCGAGGAGGCGAGTCGGCCGATCGTCATGAACAGCGGGATGAAGCCGCCGCCCGCCTCGCGGCCGATCACTTCGCGGCCGTCGTTCAGCACGCTCGCGACGCCATGGCCGGAGAGACCCTGCAGATAGTCGATCACCGCCTTTTGGCTCTCATGGGCGAAGAGGGCGGCAAAGGGTTTGCCGCGCATTTCATCCTCATCATAGTTGAAGAGAGCGCTTGCCGAGCGGTTCATGGTGCGGATATCGCCATCCTGGCCGAGCACGACTACGCCATCGGTGGCGGTTTCGAGAATCGAGCGGAGCTCCTCGATCTCCATCCGCAGGCGCGCTTCCACCTTGACGGCGGCTTCGCCCTCTTTGGCTGCATCTCCCACCATTGGCGAGGGGCTCAATGCGAGCATGAGTGCGCTTCGGCCCTCCCAGCGGATCGAATGCAAATGGGCGCTCACCGGGACGAGTTCGCCGCTTGCGCGGACGAGAGTCATCGTGCCGTCCGCCTCGGGTGCATGTTCTCCGCTTTGTGCGAAGAGTGCCGCAAGGCCGCCCTCGCGCCCGAAGGATTGAAGATCGTGATATCCGGAGAGCCGCAGGAATGCCGGATTGGCGTGCAGCAGTTCGTCACCACAGTGGATGAGCAGCGCGACCGGCAGACCATCGAGGATTTCGCTGCTCAACACAACGCCGATACGCTCGGTAGGGCCGGCGACGGCGCCGGCCGCGGGAAGCGGGCGGTCCTCTGCAGCCGTCGTCTCGGAGCGCGAGCCCGTTCTCTCGGTCGCTGCAGGAACGGACGTCTCCTCTTGGGCGAGGCGCCCTTCCGTCGCCGATTGGACCTTGTCCTTGCTTGCGGTATCTCCCGCCGGAGGTGCATCGAAATGCGCAGTGAGCTGCCGCGCGATTTCGCGAAAAGCCGCCTGCTCGCCGCGTGTCAGAGCTCCACCTCCCGCCGGACGGCGCTCGTCAAGGTCGATGATCTTGTCCGATGACGGCCGCTCGGGCGTATCGACGATGTGCAGGGCGGGCCGCTCGCCGCTGAAGGGGTCGTCCGCTGTGGCAACTCTCTCCGCCGTCTTGTCTTCAGGGCCGGAGCCCGGCGCAGGGGCGACGCGAGCACCCTCGGCACTCGCAGCATCTGGTTGGGGCTCGCCCAACTCCGGCACGTCCGTATGTTGCTCTGCTACTTTTTCCCGGCTCTGCGGTGCGGTCCGCTCATCGCTCGTGCGCCCGAGGGATCGGCCGCTCGCTTTCTCGTCCGGTACCGCATCGGCGACACGGACGATGCCGAAGCCACGGAAGCCGTCGAATTCCCGCGTCCTGGAATAGGTAGGGAGGGCTGCGAGATCGACCGGAACCTTGAGTGCCGTGCCTTCGACTGGCCAGAGGATCGTCTTGCCGGACCAGGTGTCGCGGCGATGCAGCAGCTCGTTGATCTTGTTATCCGGATCGAGATCGTAGCGAGCGGCAAGCTCTTCGAAGGTCACACCTATCACGTCGGCCGCATTCGGACCAACAGCGGAGGCAAACTCTTCAGAAATTTCGCTGAATCGCCCCTCCGCATCGATCTTCCACACGAAGCGGACCGCCCTGCCGGCCGGGTTGAAGACGAAATCGGAAGGGAGGGCCTCTCTTTCGCGATCATCCCTCGCGGCCGTCGGCAGGTCCGGCGGCAGGACCTGTTCTCCGGCCTTCGCTTGCTCGACACCTCCAGCGGGCTCGAAATCGAGTTCCTCCTGCGTCTTTGCCGCCTCGCCGTTGCCGATGGGTTGGCCGCATTCTTCCGTCGCCTCCCCAGTCGAGGATGTCTCGGAAACGTCCTCTTCCGCTGCTTCCCTTGGCTCTTCCGCCCGGGGCGGCGATGCTTCATCCGACGTTACAGGCGACAAGGTTTCCACTTCGGTCGAGTCGTTCTGGTCTTGAGCCTCGTGCACACCGCCTGTGCCTTGCAGCGCAGCTTCCACGGCGAACAAGAGATGGAGCGCCGGGTAATCCGAAATCCTACCGATGGCGGCCGGCAATTGCCCCTTTTCTGTCGCCACGGGACGCTTGATAAGACGGTCCTTGTCGCGCGCGACCGCCGAGACGAGTGTCCGGCGAACCGGCGCCGATAGCCCCAGACGCTCGAAGCCGATCGACTGCGCGATGACCTCGCCCTCGTCGTCGAGCACGGCCATGTGCGTGTCCGGCCCGTCGAGCCCGGCGATCATGGCAGCGGCGCGGTCCTTGGTCGAAAGCGTTCTGCCATTATGCGGCGCGGTAAAGAGAACGGCGTCCTCGCCTGCCTGGATGCGGATCAGCTCTACTGTTGCGTTGAGCGGCGGTCGGCGGAAGCCTGTCGAGATCCGGATCAGGAGCTGGCGGCGATCGCCGGTGGTGGCAAGCTGCGCCGCGGCTGCGCGCAATTGGCGTAGCGAGAGGTCGTTCATGTCGAGCGCGGCGTCGATGAAGTCGTAGACCGAGGCCATGTCGAACAGCTTCGCGCCCTGGTCATTGGCCCAGAGCACCCGTGCGAGGTCCTTTGAAAACAGAACGCACGCATCGCCCCGGGCAAAATGCTCCCGCACCCGTTGATGCACGGCAATGTCGATGAAGGGGTAATGTCTCGCGGGCATGGGCAGGCCTATTCACGGGTCGCTTGCGCGTTAACAGTCTATTAATACCCGGCCGTTCGGCGGGGGTCCAGCAACGGCGCCCCTCCGGCGATCTCTTTCCCATTAGAGGGTTAACGACGCCGATTGTGCACTGCACAAAGATGTTGCAATGCACAAAGAAATCGACTATAAGATCGGCACCACTCACCAAGGCGCCTCTCAAGAGGGCCACACCAAGGAGCACATGCCATGGCTACCAGGAAGACGGAAGACGCCTTTTCCCTTTCCTTTGACCCGTCCAAGTTCGCCGACACCTTCCGCGATTTCGCCGAGAAGGGTGCAGCACAGTCGAAAGAGGCTTATGCCAAGTTGAAGGTCGCTGCCGAAGAAGCGACGAAGACCGTCGAGGCGACCTTTGAGAATGCCCAGTCGGGCTCCGTAGAGCTCGGCCTCAAGGCCATCGACGCGCTGCGCACCCATGCCGAAAACTCGCTCTCGCACATGGAGAAGCTGCTCGGCGTGAAGTCGGTTTCCGAGCTCGTCGAGCTGCAGACGTCCTACATCCGCAAGCAGGCCGAACTCACCGTCGAGCAGGCCAAGACGATGCAGGAAGCAACCCGCAAGATCGCCGAAAACGTTGTAAAACCCGGCAAGGACGCAGCCGAAAAGGCGATGTCCAACTTCAAGCGCGCCTGATCGGTCGAGCTCTTTCGACTGACGTCATTTGCGAAGACCGGGTGGCTTGCCATCCGGTCTTTTTGCTGGATAATCTGAACTTAAGGCTTGCAAATCGGTGTGAGTGACCGTATGTGAGCCGCCAAGCGACGACCCAAGCGATTTAGGGTCGCTCCCCGAGTGCGGTTGTAGCTCAGTTGGTTAGAGCGCAGGTTTGTGGCACCTGAGGTCGGTGGTTCGAGACCACCCAACCGTACCATTTTTTCCTCAACAATCAGCATTTTTACTGCGCCAATCGAAAGCGCGAGAGTCCTCTTTCGTGATTTGGCGGATCAAGACGATTTTCCAGTTTGCGGAACCGGCTTCAGGCTCGGGCAAGCCAATCCGCGTATAGGCGAATGGCCCGTACCGCGTGGAGATTTCAGTGGTCGTCAGGAAAGAGGCCCGCCATCGGTCGCCGGGCCGGCGGGAGCTCGTCAGCGGCCGACCGTGGCTGGTCGTGCGATTGCCTGCATAAAACTCGATTAAACCTCAAAGGTTTTTACGCATGACCTCGACCATTTCTTCCCTGAGCACCAGCCAGATCCGAGCGCTCTCGACTGCGGCCGTTGCTGCCTGGACGACGGAAGATGTGGCATCGCTCACGACGAAGCAGATCAGCGTACTTTCTTCGGCGCAGATCGCGGCGCTGGATACGGAGGATGTCGATACCCTCAGCAGTCAGCAGCTCGGCGCCATCTCACGCAGCGCCATCGTCGGTCTGACGCTCGATCAATTGGCGGTCCTCGACAAATTCGACGTTGAAAGCCTGGGCACGGGCCAGATCGCTGGGCTTACCGCTGCCCAGATCAGCAGCTTCACGACCGTCCAGGCGGAGGCCCTGCAGTCGTCCCAGGTAGGCGCCCTCAGCGCATTGCAACTCTCGGCCCTCGGCCCCGAGAACCTGGCAACATTCTCGACTGCCGACATCGCGGCGATCGGCGGGAAGGCTGTATCCGGTCTTGCCACGAGCGTCATCGCAACGCTTTCCACCGAGCAGATCGCCGCCTTGAGCACCAGTGCGGTCGCGGGGCTTACGACCGCACAGATTGCGGTCCTGTCGACCGCCCAGGTCGAGGCACTGTCTTCCTTTCAGATCAGCGCGTTGAGCTCGAGGCAGCTCGCGGTGCTCGGTACGGACGACGTCGCGGCATTCTCCACCGGCGACGTTGCGGCGATCAGCAACAAGGCCATAGGGGGTTTATCCACGGAGGCCCTCGCATCGTTTTCCACTCTTCAGCTTGCCGCCCTCAGCACCAGTGCGGTCGCGAGCCTGACGGCCAAACAGATCGGCGTTCTCTCCACCGGACAAGCTGCGGCACTGTCGATCGGGCAGGTCAGAACGTTGAGTTCGGTGCAGGTCGCCGCCCTGGGCGCGGCCAACATCGCTGTCTTGTCGACGGATCAGATCGCGGCCCTGAGCACGACGAGCGTCGCGGGTTTGACGACCGCGCAGATCGATGCGCTTTCGACCGCCCAGGCAGAAGCACTGAGCGCCCAGCAGATAAAAGCGCTGAGCTCACGGCAGCTTGCGGCGTTCGGAACGGACGAGATTGCGACGTTTTCGACCCTCGACATAGCGGCGATCACCGACAGAGCCATAGCTGGCCTCTCCACGGCGGCGATCGCGGCGCTCACCACGGATCAGGTTGCCGCCCTGAACACGATGGCCGTCTCTGGCCTGACGACGGCGCAGATCGCCGCTCTGTCGCCGCTCCAAGCCGAGGCGCTCTCTGTTGCACAGGTGAAGGTGCTGAGTTCGAGGCAACTCGCGGCGCTCGGGACCGACGACATTGCGGTCTTCTCCACCGCCGAAATCGCAGCGATCACCGGCAAGGCCGTCGCCGGCCTGACGACGGACGCTATTGCGACCCTTTCCACTGATCAGATTGCCGCATTGACCCCCAGTGCAACCGCGAGCCTGACTGCCGCGCAGATCGGCGCCTTGTCGACCGCCCAGACGGCGGCGTTGACCGTCAGGACCTTGAGTGCGACGCAAGTGGCAGCCTTGAGCACGGGAAATATCGCGGTCCTGACCACAGACCAGATTGCGGCCCTCTCCACGAAGGGTATTGCGGGCCTGACGACGGCGCAGATTTCCGCCCTGTCTACCAGCCAGACGGAAGCGCTCGCAGCGTCGCAGATAAGGGCGCTTAGTTCCAAGCAGCTTTCCGCGCTTGGGGCCGACGATATCGCAACATTCTCGACCGCCGATATCGCGGCAATCAGCGACAAAGCGGTAGCCGGACTCACCACGGGCACGGTGGCGGCGCTTTCGACCGGTCAGATCGCCGCCTTGAGCACGAGCGCGGTCGCCAACCTCACGCCCACGCAGATCGGTATCCTCTCCACCCTTCAGGCTGTCGCACTGTCCACGGCACAGATCAAGGCTTTGAGTTCGACCCAGGTCGCCGCCTTGAGCACGGACAATGTCGCCGCCCTGTCCACGGACCAGGTTGGCGCCCTGAGCGCCAAGGGTGTCGCCGGCCTGACGCCGGATCAAGTCGTGGCCTTGTCCACCCTCCAGGTCGAAGCGCTGTCTTCCACGCAGGTCGGCGCCTTCAGCTCGATACAGCTCGCGGCGTTCGACGCGCAGGGCATAGCAACCTTCTCGACCGCGGATATCGCGGCGATCGGTTCCAGTGCCATTTCGGGCCTTTCCACCGATACTGTCGCTGCCCTTACCACGGAACAGATTGCCGCCCTCAGCACGAAGGGTATCCCCGGTCTGAGCGCGGATCAGGTCGAGGCCTTGTCCACCGCCCAGGTTGAGGCCTTCTCCTCTGTGCAGGTCGGTATTCTGAGCTCCGCACAGCTTGCAGCGCTCGACGCCGACGATGTGACAACTTTCTCGACCGCGGATATCGCGGCGATCAGTTCCGGCGCCATATCGGGCCTTTCCACCGAAACCATAGCGGCGCTTTCCATCGAGAAGATCGCGGCTCTGAGCACGGCCGGCATCAGGGGCCTGAGCGCCAATCAGATCGAGGCGATGAGTACCGCTCAAATTGCCGCTCTGGGGACCAATCAAGTTTCGGTGCTCAGTCCCACGCAGGTTGCAGCGCTTGGAAGGGAAGGTAGCGCGGTCTTGTCCTCCGAACAGATCATCGCCCTGAGTGCAGCTGGCATCGGTGGGCTCGGCACCGACCAGATCGCCGCACTCGGCACCGAACAGGTTGCCGCTCTGAGCACCAGGCAGTTCGCGGTGCTGAGTTCGACACAGGTTGCGGCGCTCGGCACGAACCAAATCGCAGTCCTGTCGAAAGACCAGATCGCCGCTCTGAAACCGGCCGGTATTGCCGGCCTTTCCACCAAGCAGATCGTCGCGCTGAGCACCGGTCAAGTCGAGGCCTTCACCTCAACTCAGATCGCGGCACTCAGCTCTGCACAGCTCGCGGTGCTGGAAACGGACGACCTGGCAACATTCTCGATCAAAGACATAGGAGCGATCGGCTCAGGCGCCATTTCCGGCCTGACCACGACCGTCCTCGCGTCGCTTTCGACCGGCCAGATCGCGGCATTGAGCACGGCCGGGATAGCCGGACTTTCCACCAGTCAGCTGGTTGCGCTCAGCACCGCGCAGACGGAGGCTCTGACCCCGGTCCAGGTCGCTGCGCTCACTTCCACGCAGCTCGGGGTCCTCGGTGCGGACGAAATGTCAACCTTCTCGACGAAGGACATTGCTGCGATCGGTTCAAGTGCCGTTTCGGGCTTGACCACAGCTGTCGTAGCGGCGCTCTCGACCGACCAGATCGCTGCCCTGAGCACGGCTGCCATTGCCGGGCTCTCCACCAACCAGCTCGAGGCGGTGAGCACCGGTCAGATCAAGGCTCTCACGACTGGACAGGTGGCGGCGCTGACTTCGGTGCAGGTCGCGGCCCTGGGCACCGACGATATAGCGTCCCTTACGACTGGTCAGATTGCCGCCCTGAGTACGTCAGGCATCGCTGGCCTCTCCACCAAACAGATCGCTGCCCTGAGTACGGAGCAGGCCCGGGCCTTGACCACCGTACAGGTCGGCGGTTTGAGCTCCGCGCAGCTGGCGCTGCTGGGAGCGGACGACATAGCAACTTTTTCGACCAAGGACATTGCGGCAATCGGTCCGAGCGCCATATCGGGCCTCACGACAGCCGCCCTGGCAGCGCTCTCCACGGACCAGATAGCCGCCCTGAGCACAGCCGGCATTGCAGGCCTTTCGACCGTCCAGATTGCCGCTTTGACAACCGATCAGATTGCCGCCCTGGGTCTCCTACAACTCTCTGCTTTCACTTCGGCGCAAGTGAGTGCGCTGGGCACTGGCGGTCTAGCGGCTCTCTCGGCGGCCCAGATTACCGCTCTGAGCACGGCTGGCCTTGCGGGACTCTCCACCGGTCAGATGGTTGCCCTGAGCAGCGACCAGGTGGAGGCCCTGACCCCGACTCAGGTCGCCGCGCTCAGTTCTGCGCAACTCTCGGTCCTCGAAGCGGACGACATCGCGACCTTCTCGCTCAAGGACATTGCGGCCATCGGATCGGGCGCCATAGCGGGGTTGACCACAGCGGTCGTGGCTGCCCTCTCCACGGACCAGATTGACGCGCTGGGCGCGGTCGCCATCGCGGGCCTTTCCACAAGGCAGATCGCTGCCATGAGCACCCGCCAGGCCGAGGCCTTGACCAGCGTCCAGGTCGGCGCGCTCAGTGCCGCGCAACTGGCGGCCTTCGGTACCGATGACGTAGCCACCTTCTCCACCAACGACATCGCGGCGATCGGCGCGGCTGCGGTATCCGGCCTGTCGACAGCCGTGGTCGCGGCGCTTTCGAGCGATCAGGTCGCCGCTTTGGGCACGGCGGCTATTGCGGGACTGACCGCTAAGCAGATCGCTGCCTTGAGCACCGATCAGCTGGCGGCCTTGACCACCACCCAGATCAGCGCTCTCGGTTCCGTCTCGTCGCTTGGCACCGACTATATAGCGGCTCTCACGACCGATCAGATCGCCGCCCTGAGCACGGCGGCCATAGCGGGACTGACGACCACGCATATTGCCGCGATGAGCAATGTCCAGATAGAGGCCCTGACAGCCGCTCAGATCGGTGCTCTCAGCTCCCAGCAAATGGCCGCCTTAAGCACGGACGACTTGGCGACCTTCTCGACCGCCGATATCGCGGCAATCAGTTCGAGTGCCGTGGCCGGACTGTCCAGCGATAAGATCGCCGCTCTCTCGACGGACCAGATCGGAGGCCTGAGCACGGCGGCCATTGCCGGCCTCTCCAGCAGCCAGACCGCTGCGCTAACCAGTGCGCAGATCCAGGCTTTGTCGACGAACCAGGTCGCCGCTTTGGGTTCAAAGCAGGTCACGGCACTTGGCACCGATGGCGTGGCGGCTCTCTCGACCGCCCAGATCGCTGCCTTGAGTACGGCGGGCATTGCCGGATTGAGCACGGGTCAGATGGTTGCCTTGAGCGGCGGCCAGATCGAGGCCTTGAATACGCTTCAGGTGGGCGCTCTGACCTCGACCCAGGTCGCCGCCCTCGGTCCGGATGATCTGGAGGCGTTCTCGGCCGCCGAGATCGCGGCACTCGGTTCGAGTGCGGTGGCGGGCCTGTCCACCCCCACGATCGCAGCGCTTTCGACCGAGACGATCGCCGCGTTGAGCACGGCCGGCATTGCCGGCCTGTCGACCGGTCAGGTCGCTGCGTTGAACACGGACCAGATCGAGGCCCTGTCGACGAGGCAGGCCAGCGCCCTTGGCTCCAAGCAGGTCGCGGCGCTGGGCACCGGCGGCATATCAGCCCTTTCTACGAGCCAGATTGCCGCCCTGGGCACAACCGGCATCAAGGGTCTTTCCAACGACCAGATCGCTGCCCTGAGCGCCGATCAGATCGAGGCTCTGACCTCTGTGCAGGTGGCAATGTTGAGTTCGGCCCAGATTGCGGTTTTAGGCACGGACGATCTGGAGGCCTTTTCGACCGCAGATATCGGGGCGATCGGTTCCAGCGCCATATCCGGCCTGTCCACGGATACGATTGCCGCGCTATCGACCAAACAGATCGCCGCCCTGAGCGCCGCCGGAATCGCGGGTCTTTCCACCGACCAGATCGCCGCCTTGACCACCGGCCAGGTCGAGGCCCTGACCGCGGCCCAGCTCGGCGCACTCGGCTCGAAGCAGATTACGGCCCTCGGCCCGGCCGACATGGCAGCCCTTTCGACAAGCCAGATCGCGGCGCTCGGAACGGCAGCAATTGCTGGTCTTTCCACCGACCAGATCGCTGCCCTCAGCGTTGACCAGCTTGAGGCCTTGACCTCTCTCCAGGTGGCGTCGCTTACCGCTATGCAGATTGCCGCACTGGGTCTGGACGACCTGGACGTGTTCTCGACCGCCGATATCGCGGCCATCAGTTCGAGCGCCATATCGGGCCTGTCGACGAGCACGATTGCCGCACTGTCGACCGAGCAGATAGCCGCCTTCGGCACGGCCGGCATCGCAGGTCTTTCCACCGGTCAGATCGCGGCGTTGAGCACCGACCAGGTCGAGGCCTTGACCCCTCGCCAGGTGGCAGCGCTGAGTTCGCAACAGATCGCCGCGCTCGGGACTGACGACCTGGAGACGTTCTCGACAGCCGAGATTGCGGCGATCAGCGCAAGCGCCATAACGGGTCTATCGACGAGCACGATCGCGGCCATCGCGACGATCCAGATTGCCGCCTTGGGTACGGCCGGCGTTTCAGGCCTTTCCACCGCGCAGATCGCGGCCTTGAGCACCGACCAGGTAGGGGCACTGACCACGACCCAGATCGCCGCTCTCGGCTCCAATCAGGTGGCGGTCCTCGGGACCGATGACATAGCGGCCCTCTCGACGAGCCAGATCGCGGCCTTGAGCACGGCCGGTATTGCAGGTCTGGCCGGCGGTCAGGTGGCAGCGCTCAGCGCCGAGCAGATCGATGCGCTTTCCATCAGTCAGATCGGCGCGTTGACCGCGGATGGACTTGCCGGGCTCTCCGTAGACGATCTCGCCACCTTCTCGGCCGAGGAACTGGCGGCGATCAGTTCGAAAGCCATTTCAGGATTGTCCACCGACTTCATCGCCACCTTCTCCACCGCGGAGATTGCGGCTTTGGGCACAGCCGCCATAGCCGGGCTGAGCAGCACCCAGGTCGCGGCGCTGAGCGCGGAGCAGATCGATGCGCTTTCCACCGGGCAGATTGCCGCCTTGAGTACGGCTGGGCTCGCGGGCCTCTCGACGGACGACCTGGCAACATTCTCGACAGCGGAACTCGCGGCAATCAGCGCGTCGGCGATAAAGGGACTGAACACGAGTTTCGTCGCGGCGCTCGCCATCGACCAGATCGCCGCCTTGACGACGAGTCAGATCGCTTCGCTGAGCTACAACCAGGTGGCGGCGATGAGCACCGGCCAGGTTGCGGCGCTGTCAACATCGCAGATCGCCGCCTTTAATGCGATACAGGCCGCAGCGCTTGGTGCGGACGATATCGCCCAGTTTTCCACGGATGATATCGTCGCCTTGAGCACTGGCGCCGTATCCGGATTGAGCACCGCAGTCATCGCTGCTCTGACGACGGCGCAGGCCGAGGCCTTGACTTCGGGACAGGTCAGCGCCCTGACGTCGGCACAGGTTGCGGCGTTGAGCACGGAGGATCTGGCCACCTTCTCGACGGAAGATGTCAGGTCCTTCAGTTCGACTGGTGTGGCGGGGCTTTCAACGGAAGACATTTCAAACCTGACCAGCGCCCAGCTCAATGCTTTGATGGAGTCGCAGATGGGGTCGCTGAATTCGGATCAGATCGCTGCCGTCATTGAAGCTTATCTGGCCTTTAGCTAAGTCGACTTGAGGAGAGTTGCACTACAGCGCCGCGCATCTTATCGGACGCGCAAAGAGCGCTGTAGCGCTTTGAATTGCCGCTTGTCTTTGCCCTTAAATCGAGGTCGGTTTAAGGAGAAATGCTAGGCGAAGCTGGGCGCACGGCGCTGCAGATCGGCGGACGCGGGGATAGACGCGTTTCCGGCGGTCCCGAAGAGATAGCTTCGGGCTGCGGCCAGTGCCTCGCGTATGGTCACATCCATGTCGAGATAGCGGTATGTTCCGAGCCGGCCGACGAAGGTGACGGACGTTTCCTGCCCGGCTCGGGCGGCGTATTGCGCGAGCTGTGCCTTATCCTCGACCAGGCGGATCGGATAGTAGGGAATGTCATCCGGGCCGCAGGCACGGGAAAACTCGCGATAGCAGACGGACCGGGTATGCTCCTCCCATGGTGAGAAATGCTTGTGCTCGGTCACGCGCGTAAAGGGAACAGAAGCATCTCCGTAGTTCATCACGGCGCAACCCTGATAGTCGCCCTCATAGGTGAAGCGCTCGAAGTCCAGCGTGCGATAACCCAGACGGCCATGTTCGAAGTCGAAATAGCCGTCGAGCGGACCGGAGTAGAATGTATGCGTGAAGTCACCGTTCCAATTGCGGTGGAAGCGCGTTTGGAGATGGACCGTGATGTTCGCGTGGTCGAGAATTCGCCGGACCATCTCGGTATAGCCGTTTTCCGGCATGCCTTGGTATTGGTGAAAGAAGTAGTTGTCGTCGTAATTGAACCGCACCGGAAGCCGCTTCAGGATGGAAGCCGGTAGCTCGGTCGGGGAACAGCCCCATTGCTTCTGCGTATATCCCTTGAAGAAGGCTTCGTAGAGCTCTCTGCCGATGAAGCGCAGCGCCTGCTCCTCGAAGGTCCTCGGATCTTCGATGGTCTTGTCGGAAAGGTCTTCGATGAAAGCGCGCGCCTCGTCGGGCCTTAAAGCCTTGCCGAAAAACTGGTTGATGGTGTGCAGATTGATAGGCAAGGAATAGACTTGCCCATTGGTGGTGGTCTTCACGCGGTTCTTGTAGGGCATGAACCGCTCGAAGCGATTCACATAATCCCAGACTTCCCGGTCATCCGTGTGGAAGATGTGCGGCCCATACACATGGACCATCACACCGGTTGCCTTGTCGCGTTCCGTGTGGCAGTTCCCTCCAACGTGGTTGCGGATATCGAGGACTTCGATCTCGTGCCCCGCCTCCGCGAGTTCGCGTCCGATCACCGCACCAGAAAGACCGGCGCCGACCACTGCGATTTTCCCGGTCCTGATCTTGTTCATGTCGCTGAAGCTACTGCTGCCGTCCACAGGCGGTTGTCGGGCGGGATCGGCGCGTAATCGTTCCAGGCCGCCAGCTTTTCCAGATAGCGCTGCCGGTAGGTTCGATCGTCCGAGAACACGATGTTGTTGTCCACGCATTCGGCCCCCACCTCGTAATAGAGGTCGAGATTGCGAAGGTCCGGAACCGGTGTTTCTCCGCGCTCGCATTCGGCCTGCATCTGCCAGAACAGCTGCTCGAGCTTACGGGTAAGGGTCGGAATGTCGCGAAGGACGCTCGTTTCCCGCTTCGCCTGGAGCGACTCCCGGATCGTCGCGAGCTCTTCGGGCGCGTTCGCAAAGGCGATAGCCTTCTCGATATATTCCCTGGGGCCGCTGCAAATCAGCTCGGGAATGCCAGTGGCGGCAACGATGCTGTGGCAGAAGCGTGCCGCGAAACTCTTGCCGGGAAATGTGAGGACGGGCAGTCCCATGGTCAGAGCATCGGCCGCCGTCGAGTGGGCTCCGTATGGGTAGGTGTCCAGGAAGAGATCGGCAACAGCGATCCGCGCGAGATGCTTGTCATTCGGTGCCTTGGGCGCGAAAATCAGTCTATCGGGCGCGACACCGGCCTTCTCGGCAGCCTGGCGCAGGCGGCGGTCGACGGCGTCACCTCCGGTGAGCAGCCAGAGCACGCTGCCGGGCGCGGCGTTCAGGATCGTCATCCAATGCCCAAAACCAGCCTCGGTGATCTTCTGCATGCCATTGAAGCAGGCAAAGACGAAAACGGCTTCTGGTAGCCCCGCTTCCGTGCGTGAGGGCCTCTCGGCGATCGCCCTCTTGCGGTCGATGGGCTGGCTGCACGGGATTCGCAGCACTTTTTCGGAATAATAGATCTCGTTTTCAGGCGGGACGATGCACTCGTCCGTGATCATGTATTGGTGGAACGGGGTGCCCATGGAGCCCGGATAGCCGCAGAAATTGACGATGACCGGCGCCGGCCGATAGGCGAAGATCTTCGTTCTCGCATGCTTAGTGTAGCCGTTGACATCGATCAGAATGTCGATGTCGTCGCCGGAAATCTGCCTTGCCGCTTCCGCATCGCTGAGTGTCGCGATGTCGCGCCAGCAGTCGACGGCATTCTTGATCCGCGTCTGAGTTGCGTCCTTCGCGACCGGCTCGCCGCAATAATACGCGTAGATTTCCACGTTCTTTTTGTCGTGCAGTTCCAGCACCTCCCGGAGAGCGAAACCGACCGCATGATCGCGCAAATCGGAGGAGACATAGCCGACGCGGAGCCGCTCGCCGGTTCCCGTCTTCCGCTTCGGTGCCTTGCGCGCAATGCCGCTCGTATCGGCGCGCCCGACAAAGGACTTGTTGTACCGATAGGCCTGGGCGAGCTGGAACAGCGGATCGTCGGAATAGCAGGCAAGCGCCAGCGGTGACATTGCGTCGAGCAGTTGCCGCATCGAGACATGCTCCGACGGAACCAGGATCGGCCATTTGCATTGGCGCTGCCTGAGCGCGCTCCAATGTTGTCCCGCCTCGGTCTTGTCGGGCCGCAATTCGATTGCCTGCCACAAAGCGGTCTCCGCGTCCTCCAGCAGACCTGCGTTCTCCATGACCCGGCCGATGTGCTGAAGCGCCATCAGCCGATGTGCCACCCGCTCGGCCGTGCTCTCCGCGGTCATTTCGACGAAACTGCGCCATTGCTGAATGGCTTGCGTGGCAAGCCCGCTATCTTCGAAGGCGCGACCCAGATTGATGTGGGCCTGTGCGAAGCGCGGATCGAGCTTCAGGCAAGCGCGCAGCGCGTGGATCGAACCCGCTATGTCGCCTAGCTGGCGCAGCGTGACCGAGTAGTTGAAATAGACGAGATGCAGGAACGGATGGGCCTCGTTGAAGGCAATCCAGACTTTGTAAATCTCAACCGCTTCGGCCCGCTTCCCTGCTGCGCTGCGCGCTTCGGCAAGCTGGAACAATTCGGCTAAGGACAGGCGCTGAGTGCGCGCAAGGTCCAGTATCCCGGCGAGAGGCGGAAAAGGACTTGGGCCTGATGCATCGTCGATCGCTGTAAACATGGCTGGAGTTGGCGGCCTGGCAGCCGCCGTTTCAACTGTTCGCCATTGATTTCCACCGGATAATTTTGCCCGGTTCGCCATGGCCGGGAATTGGCGGCGTCAAGGGGTGGCTGGCGCGGGATGCGGAAGGTGTGCGCGGTTTTCCGCCCGCAGCCGCTGCCAACCTTGCACACGCCTCATGATTCCGGCGACCTGACCCAAGATCATCATGATCCATTCTTTACACGAAAATCTGATGCTCCGCCGTCACCAGTTCCTGTAGGAACGAGACGACGGTGCGCACGCGCATCAACTCGCGCGCGCTCTCGTGATAGGTCGTCCAGTAAGCGCGGTGGATCGTCGTGGCGGGGAGGAGGCGAACGAGCTCCGGATATTGCCGGGCGATGTAGTTGTGCAGGATGCCGATGCCGGCGCTGGAGCGGACGGCCTCGGTCTGGCCGGTGGCGCTCGAGATTTCGAAGGAAGCGTCCCAGCTGCGCATGATCTCCGCGGAGAAATTCAGCGAGGGCGTGAAGATCAGATCCTCCACGTAGCCGATCCTGCGATGGTTCTTGAGTTCGTCGACCGTTTTCGGCGTGCCGTGACCGGCAAGATAATCCGCCGATGCATAGAGACCCAGTGTATAATCGGTAAGCTTGGACGAAACGAGACGCCCCTGTTCCGGACGCTCTATGGTGATCGCGATGTCGGCCTCGCGTTGCGACAGCGAGAAGGAGCGCGGCACCGGCACGAGCTGCAGCTTGAGTTCGGGATAGCGCGCCGTCAGCCGACCGAGGCGCGGTGCCAGGAAAGAGACGCCGAAGCCATCCGGCGCGCCGACGCGCACGGTGCCGGCAATCGCCGTATCGATGCGGCCGATCTGCGATTGCGCCGCGAGCATTTCGGTTTCCATGCGCTCGGCCGCCGCCAGGAAGACCTCGCCCTCGGCCGTCAGCTCGCAGCCGTTCGGGCGCCGCACGAGGAGCCGCGTCTTCAGCGTTTCCTCGAGCGCCGTCACGCGCCGGCTGAGCGTCGCGTGATTGATGCCGAGCCTCTTCGAAGCGGCGAGGATCTGGCCCGTCCGCGCCACGGCGAGAAACACTCTCACGTCGTCCCAGTCCACACGTCGCTCCTACCGTAAGAGGCTAGACTTCAATTTTTGCACAACGGTTACTGAAATTCGGAAATTGAATTGTTGAAATCGTAGTGCCATCATGCGCCCGAGATCAAGACCAGGAGGAACACCCATGTATGAAATCGGACATTTCATCGACGGCAAGCGTGTCGCCGGCACCAGCGGCCGCGTCAGCAACGTCTTCAACCCGGCAACCGGTGAAGTTCAGGGCACAGTGGCGCTCGCGAGCGACGCGGAGCTCTCCGCCGCCGTCGAAAGCGCCAAGGTCGCGCAGCCGAAGTGGGCCGCCACCAATCCGCAGCGCCGCGCCCGCGTCTTCATGAAGTTCGTGCAACTCCTGAACGAAAACATGAACGAACTCGCGGAACTGCTCTCCCGCGAGCATGGCAAGACGATCGACGACGCCAAGGGCGATGTCGTTCGTGGCCTGGAAGTCTGCGAATTCGTCATCGGCATTCCGCACCTGCAGAAGAGCGAGTTCACCGAAGGCGCCGGTCCCGGCATCGACATGTATTCGATCCGCCAGCCGGTCGGCATCGGCGCCGGCATCACGCCGTTCAACTTCCCCGCCATGATCCCGATGTGGATGTTCGCCCCGGCGATCGCCTGCGGCAATGCCTTCATCCTGAAGCCGTCCGAACGCGACCCGTCCGTGCCGATCCGCCTTGCCGAATTGATGATCGAGGCTGGCCTGCCGGCGGGCGTCCTCAACGTCGTCAACGGTGACAAGGGCGCGGTCGACGCGATCCTGACGCATCCCGATATCGCAGCCGTCTCCTTCGTCGGCTCGACGCCGATCGCCCGCTACGTCTATGGTACGGCGGCGATGAACGGCAAGCGCGCGCAGTGCTTCGGCGGCGCCAAGAACCACATGATCATCATGCCCGATGCCGATCTCGACCAGGCAGCCAACGCGCTGATCGGCGCCGGCTACGGCTCGGCCGGCGAGCGCTGCATGGCGATCTCGGTCGCCGTTCCGGTCGGCGAGGAAACCGCGAACCGCCTGATCGACAAGCTGGTGCCGATGGTCGAGAGTCTCCGGATCGGTCCTTACACGGACGAAAAGGCCGACATGGGCCCGGTCGTGACCAAGGAGGCCGAGCTGCGCATCAGGAGCCTGATCGACAGCGGCATCGAGCAAGGCGCGAAGCTTGTCGTCGACGGCCGCGATTTCAAGCTGCAGGGGTATGAGAACGGTCACTTCATTGGCGGCTGCCTGTTCGACCACGTGACGCCGGACATGGACATCTACAAAACCGAAATTTTCGGACCCGTTCTCTCGGTTGTTCGCGCCAAGAACTACGAGGATGCTCTGTCGCTGCCGATGAAGCACGAATACGGCAATGGCGTCGCCATCTATACCCGCGACGGCGATGCCGCCCGCGACTTCGCCTCCCGCATCAATATCGGCATGGTCGGCGTCAACGTTCCGATCCCGGTTCCGCTCGCCTATCACTCCTTCGGCGGCTGGAAGTCCTCGTCCTTTGGGGACCTCAACCAGCATGGCCCGGACTCGATTAAGTTCTGGACCCGGACCAAGACCATCACCTCGCGCTGGCCCTCAGGGATCAAGGATGGCGCGGAGTTCTCGATACCGACAATGCGGTAAACGGAAAAGATAATATCCTCCCCCACTCGAGCCTCCTGCGGAGGCTCTTTTTTGTTGCGCCGGGTGTGGCGGCACAACTAACGTCTTGGTTGACGGGTGCATTGGCAAACGATTCGCGCATACCTTGCATCCGTAGGCGCCGACAGCAGACGGGATGATGCAGTCGGCTTTGGCGGCTTTGGTTTTTTTGTTCGGGGGATGCATCATGGCTTTGGTTGAATCGTTGCCGGCACAGGGTGTCGGGCAGGACAGTTTCGGGCGCGCGGCTCCGGGAAAATTTCAGCGCCTCTCCTTCACCGGTATCGGCAGCGAGTACTTCGGAATCTGGATCGTCAATATCCTTCTGACGATCGTCACCCTCGGCATCTATTCGGCCTGGGCCAAAGTTCGCCGCAACCGCTATTTTTACGGCAACACCGTCCTGCTCGGCCGCGGCTTCGAGTATCACGCCACGGGCGGTCAGATCCTGATCGGCCGTCTCATCGTCTTTGCCTATCTGATCCTCTACAACGTACTCCTGACCTTCGTACCGGTGGCCGGCATGGCGCTGCTTTTGCTGTTTCTCTGCTTTGTCCCGTGGCTTGTCGCCCGCGGCTTGCGCTTCAGCGCGCGGGTGACCAGCTACCGAAATGTCCGCTTCGATTTCGTCGGCCGCGCCGGCGGTGCCTTTCTCGCTTTCATCGTCGGGCCGGTACTCGCCTCGCTGACACTTGGCATATTGGTGCCGCTCGCCAGCCGCTGGGTCTACCGCTACATCGGTAACAACCTGCGCTACGGGAAGATGGCCTTTTCGACCGATCCCTCCATCGGCACGATCTACAAATCCTGGGCGATCTCGGCGGCGATCATCATTCTCGGGCTGTTGATCATCGGCTTCGTCGCTTTCCTCAACGTCGCGATTGTGATGACGGCGATCGAGAGCCCTGATCTGCTTCCTGCCGAGATGCAGGTGTCGCTCGTCGTGCTGATGGCGCTCGGTTACGTTCTGTTCTTCGCGATTTTCGGCGTTGCGGCGCTCGTCTATCGTGCCGGGGTTCGCAACGTCGCCTGGTCAGCCGCCACCTTTGACGGCAAGCACCGGCTCCTGAGCGACCTTTCGCGCCTGCGCTACGCCTGGATCGCCATCTCGAACTTCGTCGTCACGCTTGTTACACTCGGACTGATGCGGCCTTGGGCGGCCGTTCGCATGACGCGCTACGTCAATGAGCATACCGGCGTTCGCTTCGACGGCGATGTCGGCGAGATCTTCTCGACCATCGCCCAGGAAGGCTCGGCGGTCGGCGCCGAGTTCATGGATATCGAAGGCTTCGACTTTGGCTTCTGATCATCCAACCATTGCCCTCGGCATTTGGCACCCTGCAGGATCGAGCCGCTCTGTGCCCTGCCGCCTGGTCGAAGATGGCGGGCGCCTCGTCGTCTGCGACGACGCGCGCGCCGAACTGGCAGGCGGCAGCCTGCCGTCGGTCGAGATTTCCGCCCGCGTCGGTCGCATTCCGCGGCGGATCACCTTTCCCGACGGGTCCCTCTTCGAGACGGGCGAAAACGATGCGGTAGACCGGTTTCTCGCCCGTAAGGGCCGGGGCAGGGAGGGAATTGTCCATCGGCTGGAGCAATTCCATCCGCGGCTGATCGCTTTCGTCGCCGCCACCATCCTGTTCGGTGTGCTGGTTTACCGCGTTGCGCTGCCTGCGCTCGTGGAGGTGGCCGTCGCCGTCACGCCCCCGATCTTGCCGCAGATCATGTCGGCAAGCACGCTTGAGACTATGGATCAGACGGTTCTCGGCCCGTCCAAGCTCGAGGAGGCGCTCCGCGGCCGAATTCTCAACGGCTTCCGTCGCATCGCGGCGCTTTCCGAGGGTGGCGAGGCGGCCTACACGCTCAACTTCCGCGAGGGCGGCCCCGTTGGACCCAATGCCTTTGCGCTACCCGACGGCACGCTGATCCTCACCGATGAACTGGTTGAGCTCGCTGACGGCGACACGGAGATGATCGTCGGCGTGCTGGCGCACGAAATCGGCCATGTCGAGCACAAGCACAGCCTCCGGCAGATCTATCGTGCCGCGGGCGTGGCCGCCCTCATCATGCTGATTGCCGGCGATATCGGTTCAGGCGCCGAGGACGTGCTGGTGCAGGGGGGAGGTCTGCTTGCGCTCTCCTACTCGCGCGCTGCCGAGGCAGAGGCGGATAGGCATTCCGTCGAACTGATGATCAAGGCTGGTCTGGATCCGACCGCAATCGCCCGCTTCTTCGAACTCCTCGAGGCGAAGCTTCACGACCGTTCAAAAACCAGCATCTTCTCCACCCATCCCGGCACGCCGGAGCGGCGCAAGGCGATCATGGACTTGATCGCCGCAACACGGAGAGATTGAAAGGTCCTATCCATTGGAGGCTCCGCCCCCGGAACCCGCCGCTCGGAAGCGCTCCTCGAACTCCCGGCGCAGCTCCCGCCTAACTTCGGCCGCGTGATAGCGACGCTCTCTTATGCCGGGCTCTGGCGTATAGGGCGGCACGCTCGTCGGCCGTCCGTTCGCGTCGACGGCGACCATCGTGAAATAACAGGAATTCGTATGCCGTCGCGTACCGGTGCGGATATTTTCCGCCTCGACGCGAATTCCGACCTCCATAGACGTGCGCCCTGCATAGTTGATCGAGGCGCGGAAGTGCACCAGTTCGCCGACATGGATCGGCTGACGGAAGACGACCTGGTCGACCGAGAGGGTGACGGCATATTGCTGCGAATAGCGTGAGGCGCAGGAAAAGGCGACCCGGTCGAGCAGGTTGAGAAGTGCTCCGCCATGGACCTTACCGCTGAAGTTCGCCATGTCGGGCGTCATCAGAACGACCATTTCGAGTTGGCTGGTATCGTGCGTCTCGTCCACTTTCGCCTCGGGTCAGAATTGCGTTTCAAACGGGCGGGCCGAAGGCCGCCGCTGCCTCTGCAGTAGTCAGAGAATCCTACCCTCCTGGCGTTTGGTCAATCGTGCAACGAAAACAGCGGGCTTTGGCCCGCTGCTGATGTCATGCGACTTGAAGGAGGCGCAGCGCTGTCGCGATCCGTCTCAGTCCTGCGGACCGTTGTTGTAGCCGACCTTATCGACCAGTTCCGAAGCCTTCTTGCGGTTCGATGCGATCTCGGCAAGCGGCAGCGTATCCGGCTTGATCGACCCGAATGATTTGACGACCTCAGAGGGATCCACGCCCGGTAGTACCGGATACTCGAAGACCTGCTCGGCATAGATTTTCTGCGCTTCGCCCGAAGAAAGGAATTCCATCAGCTTGATGGCGTTCTCCTTGTTCGGCGCGTTCTTTGCGAGCGCCATACCGGAGATGTTCACATGGGTGCCACGGTCATTCGCGTTCGGGAACAGGACCTTGATGGCGGAGGCCCATTCTTTCTGCTCCGGCTCCTTCTCGTTGGTCAGCATCAGACCGACGTAATAGCTGTTGCCGAGCGCGAGATCGCATTCGCCTGCGAAAATGGCTTTCGCCTGGTCGCGGTCGCCGCCATCAGGCTTTTTGCCAAGATTGTCCCTGAGGCCGGTCAGCCACTTTTCCGTCTCCGCTTCGCCGTGATGCGCGATCATGGAGGCGAAGAGGCCGACATTGTAGGAGTGCTGGCCGTCACGCGTGCAGATTTTGCCCTTCCATTTCGGATCGGCAAGTTCCTCGTAGGTGATGTCGTTCTGCGCGACGCGGTCCTTGGACGCATAGACCACACGGCCGCGCGTCGTGAGGCCGAACCAATTGCCGTCCGGATCGCGGAAATGCGCCGGAATATCCTTGTTGATCGTCTCGCTGACGACCGGTTGGGTAACGCCCCCTTCCTTCGCCTCGGTCAGGCGGCTGATGTCGACGGTGAGGATGACATCCGCCGGCGAGTTTGCGCCTTCGGCCTGGATGCGCTCGACCAGGCCTTTGTCGAGGAAGAGCACGTTGGTCGCAATACCGGTCTCCTTGGTGAAGGCGTCGAGCAGCGGCTTGATCAGGTCGGGCTGCCGGTAGGAATAGATATTGACCTCACCATCGGCGCGCGCCGGTGCCGAGAAGGCTACGAAGGCGGCCACCGAAAGGGTGCCGATCAGCGCTCTTGAGACGTGCATCGTGTTCTCTCCATTTCTCGCTAATAAACTTAACTAAGCCGGTCATATTTCTTACTGCGCCCGCTCAGGCAGTCAACTGGGAAACAGTGAAGTTGACTGCGCTCGTATGTTTTTCCGGTTTTTTGGAATTGTTCCAAACTGGAATCCGTCCTATATGAGTGAGGAACGTTTTTTCGATTCCGGAGTGAACGATGCGTCTGACGAAGCAAACAAACTATGCGGTTCGCATGCTGATGTACTGCGCTGCGAATGGCGAGAAGCTCAGCCGCATTCCCGAGATCGCCAAGGCTTACGGCGTCTCCGAGCTGTTTCTGTTCAAGATCTTGCAGCCGCTGACGAAGGCGGGCCTGGTTGAGACCGTGCGGGGACGCAACGGTGGCGTAAGACTGCCGAAGCCAGCCTCCGAGATCAGCCTCTACGATGTCGTCAAGGTCACGGAGGACAGCTTCGCCATGGCCGAGTGTTTCGAGGCCGGCGAGATCGATTGTCCGCTGGTCGATAGCTGCGGCCTCAATACCGCCTTGCGCAAGGCGCTGAACGCCTTCTTCGAGGTCCTCCAGGGCTATACGATCGACGACCTGGTAAAGGCCCGGCCGCAAATCAATTTCCTCCTGGGCATCGAGGAGTCAGGTCGCCGGCAGATTTCGGCGGCCTAATTTTCCATGATGGCTGAGTGAAGGATGCGGCTTCGGCCGTCTCTTTCAGCCCCACGCCGCCAAGTTGCGGCGGGCGAACCCTGCATGTGTCCTTACCTCGCAAGCGGCTCAAGGACAGGAACACGCTGCAAGTTGCTGCAGCGTCCGTCGTGCGTCTGAAAAGACGCAAGCGGGGTGGTGCGCAGCTTATTCCCGCCACTCCACGGAGTTCCCATCCTCGGTCGTGCTTCGCCCTGCGGCTCGTCGCATGCAGAAATCGCATGTTGCCCGCTGCCACTATTTGTGGAAGAATTTTTCGCCTAGACAAATTTCTGAAGCGACTTATTGCATTGCGACGCCAAATGTCGTTCCATCCGTTCTTGACCGGATGGAAAATTTCTTGCCGCGTCGAAAATACGAGAACAAAAAAGCAAAACTGGGAAGCAAGCTCATGAAAAAGCTCACGACTCTTTTCGCAGCGACGGCGCTAGCCACGCTGATGGCCGGTTCTGCCTGGTCGAAAACGTTCGTCTACTGCTCGGAAGGTTCGCCGGAGGGTTTTGACCCCGGCCTCTATACGGCCGGTACGACTTTCGATGCTTCGGCGCATACGGTTTACAGCCGCCTGCTGGAATTCAAGAAGGGAACCACGGAGACCGAGCCCGGTCTTGCCGAAAGCTGGACGATCTCCGATGACGGCCTCGAATACACGTTCAAGCTTCGCCCGGGCGTCAAGTTCCAGACGACTGAGTTCTTCACCCCGACCCGGGAACTGAACGCCGACGATGTGATCTTCTCGCTCGAGCGCCAATGGAAGGCGGATCACCCGTGGCATGCCTATGTGGCCGGTGGTTCCTGGGAATACTTCTCCGGCATGGGCATGCCCGATCTGATCGACTCGCTCGAGAAGGTTGACGACATGACCGTCAAGATCAAGTTGAAACGCAGGGAAGCGCCGTTCCTTGCCAACCTTGCGATGCCCTTCGCTTCGATCATGTCGAAGGAATATGCCGACAAGCTTGAAGCCGATGGCAAGATGAACCAGCTCAACCAGATGCCCTTGGGCACCGGCCCGTTTGCCTTCGTGGGTTACCAGCAGGATGCCGTCATCCGTTACAAGGCCCATCCGGACTACTGGGCCGGCAAGCAGAAGATCGATGACCTGGTTTTCTCGATCACCACCGATGCCGCGGTCCGCTATCAGAAGCTTAAGGCTGGCGAGTGCCACCTGATGCCGTATCCGAACGCGGCGGACGTCGAATCCATGAAGGCTGACCCGAACCTGAAGGTCATGGAGCAGGCCGGTCTTAACGTCGCCTATCTCGCCTACAACACGACCCAGGCGCCCTTTGACAAGGTCGAGGTCCGCAAGGCCTTGAACAAGGCGATCAACAAGCAGGCGATCGTAGACGCGGTTTTCCAGGGACAGGCCACACCGGCCACCAACCCGATCCCGCCGACGATGTGGTCCTATAACGACAATATCGAGGACGACACCTACGAGCCGGAAGTGGCCGAGAAGATGCTCGAGGATGCTGGTGTCACCAACCTTTCGATGAAGGTGTGGGCGATGCCAGTGGCACGGCCGTATATGCTGAACGCACGTCGGGCCGCCGAACTGATCCAGGCCGACTTTGCCAAGATCGGCGTCAATGTCGAGATCGTTACCTATGAATGGGCCGAATATCTCGAAAGATCGAAGGCGAAGGATCGCGATGGTGCGGTGATCCTCGGGTGGACGGGCGATAATGGCGATCCGGACAACTTCCTCGACACGCTGCTTGGCTGCGATGCGGTCGGCGGCAACAACCGCGCACAGTGGTGCAACAAGGAATTCGACGATCTGGTGACGAAGGCGAAGGAAGCCAGCGGCGTCGACGAGCGCACCAAGCTCTACGAAGAGGCTCAGGTCGTCTTCAAGCGCGAAGCGCCCTGGGCGACGCTCGACCATTCGCTGTCGATCGTGCCAATGCGCAAAAACGTCGAAGGCTTCGTGCAGAGCCCGCTCGGCGACTTTGCTTTCGACGGCGTTGATATTGTAGAGTAATCTTGACAACTGACGCGAAGGGGGCGTTTGCCGCTGGGCGAGCGCCCCTCTTCCTTTTTGCCGGTGCCCGCTCAGGATGCGTGGCCACGTCGGCATGAGGTTTGACTATGTTCCGATTTTTCCTTGGGCGATTGGCGGTGCTGATCCCAACCTTCATCGGGGTCTCCATCATCGCCTTTTCCTTCATCCGGTTGCTTCCGGGCGACCCCGTTGCGCTGCTTTCCGGTGAACGGGTGATGTCGCCGGAGCGGCACGCCGAAATATCCCATCAACTCGGCTTCGATCGCCCGATCGTCGTGCAATATCTCGATTATCTGTGGGGCGTCCTGCGGGGCGACTTCGGCTTGTCGATCGTCACCAAGAAGCCGGTGATCGACCAGTTTTTCGAGCTCTTCCCAGCGACGCTCGAACTCTCGCTTTGCGCTATCGTGTTCGCCGTTGTCCTCGGCATCCCGGCGGGCGTGATCGCGGCGCTCAAGCGAGGCTCCGTCATCGATCAGGCTCTCATGGGCACCGCGCTCGTTGGCTTTTCGATGCCGATTTTCTGGTGGGGCCTGCTGCTGATCATCGTGGTTTCCGGAATTTTGCAGTGGACTCCAGTTTCCGGACGTATCTCGCTCATGTTCTTCTTTCCCTCTGTGACCGGTTTCATGCTGGTCGATTCCCTGTTGTCGGGGCAGGAAGGCGCGTTCCGATCGGCCTTCACTCACCTCATTCTCCCGACGATCGTGCTCGGCACCATTCCGCTTGCCGTCATTGCGCGGCAGACCCGCTCGGCCATGCTGGAAGTGCTCTCCGAGGATTATGTCCGCACCGCGCGCGCCAAGGGCCTTTCCACTTTTCGCGTGGTCGGCATCCACGCGCTTCGCAACGCAATGATACCGGTCGTCACCACCATCGGCCTTCAGGTCGGCGTGATGCTGGCCGGCGCCATCCTGACGGAAACGATCTTTTCCTGGCCGGGTATCGGCAAATGGCTGGTCGATTCCGTGTTCCGGCGAGACTATGCCGTCATCCAGGGGGGACTCTTGATCATTGCCGGCATCATCATGCTCGTGAACCTCGCCGTGGACCTGCTTTACGGCCTGATCAATCCGCGCATCCGGCATTGAGGAGGGCGACATGACCGAAGTCACTGCTGTGAGCCCCATATCGACCGACCCGTCCCGGCGGGCACGCCTCGCTGAATTCTGGTACTATTTTTCGGAGAACCGTGGCGCCGTCATTGGGCTCATCTTCTTCTTGTTCCTGGTGTTGCTTGCGCTGTGCGCACCGCTTATCGCACCCCATGATCCGACGATTCAGTTCCGCGAGTCCGTCCTGTTGCCGCCCTTTTGGCAGGAAGGGGGGCGGCTCCAGTTCCTTCTAGGGACCGATGCCGTCGGCAGGGACATGCTCTCACGCCTCATCTATGGCACCCGCTTTTCGCTCTTCGTCGGCGTCATAGTGACGACGCTGGCCCTTATCGGCGGCATTCTCGTCGGCGTTGTCGCCGGTTATTTCCGCGGCTGGGTCGACACCTTCATAATGCGGATCATGGACATCATCCTTGCTTTCCCTTCGCTGCTGCTGGCGCTCGTGCTGGTGGCGGTGCTGGGACCGGGGCTTACCAATGCCATGATCGCGATCGCCCTCGTATACCAGCCGCACTTCGTCCGCCTGACGCGGGCGGCGGTGATGGCTGAGAAGACCCGCGATTACGTCGTTGCGGCCAAGGTTGCCGGTGCAGGGCATCTGAGACTGATGTTCAGGACGATCCTGCCCAATTGCATGGCGCCGCTGATCGTCCAGGCGACGCTGTCCTTCTCCAGCGCCATTCTCGATGCCGCGGCGCTCGGCTTCCTCGGCATGGGCGCACAGCCGCCGACGCCAGAATGGGGCACAATGCTGGCGGAAGCGCGGGAGTTCATCCTGCGCGCCTGGTGGGTCGTCACGCTTCCCGGCCTTGCAATCCTGTTGACGGTTCTCGCAATCAATCTCATGGGCGACGGCCTTCGCGATGCGCTCGACCCGAAGCTGAAGAGGTCCTGACATGGCGCTGCTTGAAATCGAAAACCTTGTCGTCGAATTTCAGACAGCCTCTGGCCCCTTCCGGGCGGTCGACGGCGTGTCACTCAACGTGAACAAGGGAGAGGTCCTGGCGATCGTCGGAGAGTCGGGATCAGGCAAGTCTGTCTCGATGCTGGCGGCAATGGGGCTTTTGCCCTGGACGGCAAATGTGACGGCGGACAAGCTCACCTTCGACGGACGCAATCTGCTGACCATGTCGGCCGCCGATCGGCGCAAGATCGTCGGCAAGGAGATCGCGATGATCTTCCAGGAGCCGATTGCAAGCCTCAATCCGTGCTTCACGGTCGGCTTCCAGATCGAGGAGGTACTGCGCGTCCACTTGCGTCTCGATCGGGCGGCGCGGCGCAAACGGGCAATCGAGCTCTTCGAGGCCGTCGGCATTCCGGACCCGGCCGAGCGCCTCGGACATTTCCCGCATCAGATGTCGGGCGGCCAGTGCCAGCGCGTGATGATCGCGATCGCCCTTGCCTGCAATCCCAAGCTGCTGATCGCCGATGAGCCGACGACGGCGCTGGACGTGACGATCCAGAAGCAGATCCTCGACCTGTTGATGAAGCTGCAGGCGGAGCACGGCATGGGCCTCATCATGATCACCCACAATATGGGCGTCGTCGCCGAGACGGCGGATCGCGTCGTGGTCCAGTACAGGGGGCGCAAGATCGAAGAGGCGGACGTCCTGTCGCTGTTCGAATCGCCGAAGAGCAATTATACGCGTGCGCTGCTTGCGGCCCTTCCGGAGAACGCGACGGGTGATCGGTTGCCGACGATCTCCGAACTGTTCAACGATCAGCAGATCCTCGAGGGAGTCGCTCGATGACCCATGTTCTCGAAGCCCGGAATTTGGTGCGCGATTATCATGTGCCCGGCAGTTTGTTTCGCAAGGCGCGCACCGTCCATGCGCTCAAGGGTGTCAGCTTCACTCTCGACGAGGGCAAGACTCTTGCGATTGTCGGTGAAAGCGGCTGCGGCAAGTCAACGCTTGGGCGCATTCTGACGCTCATCGACCCGGCGACGTCCGGAGAGCTCCTGATCGACGGCCGCAAGGTCGACATCGCTAAGGAGCGGTTGACGGCGGAGATGCGCCGCAAGGTACAGATCGTCTTCCAGAATCCCTATGGCTCGCTCAATCCGCGCCAGAAGATCGGCGATATCCTGGCCGAACCGCTCATCATAAACACCGAAGTGCCGGCGGCCGAGCGTCGCGACCGGGCCATGGCCATGCTGAAGAAGGTCGGGCTCGAGGAGAAGCATTACAACCGCTACCCGCATATGTTTTCCGGCGGCCAGCGGCAGCGCATCGCAATCGCACGTGCCCTGATGCTCAATCCCAAGCTCCTGGTGCTGGACGAACCGGTTTCGGCGCTCGATCTCTCAGTCCAGGCGCAGGTTCTGAACCTGCTCGCCGACCTGCAGGACGAGTTCAAGCTCACCTATGTCTTCATCAGTCACGACCTTTCTGTGGTGCGCTACATCGCCGACGACGTCATGGTGATGTATTACGGTGAGGCGGTCGAGTACGGCAGCCGCGACGGGGTGTTTTCCAACCCGCAGCACAGCTATACGAAGACATTGTTTGCGGCGACGCCGCGCGCCGACGTTGCCAGCATCAAGGCTCGGTTGGCGCGCAAGAATGCCGCCTGAACGTCTCTTCCCCGTGCCGCCACATCTTTCATCGGCGGCACACAACTCTCATGTGGGCAGTCGTGGGACGGCTTCTTGGAGTTGCCATCCCGATCGTGTAGAGCTTCCCGGCCGCTATTAAGCAGCGGCTGGCAGCCGTTATCGGCCGGCACATTCTTGCGCGGCCCAACATCAGGATGACGATTATGGAAATCAAGCGCTTCGAAACCGGTCCGCGGATGAGCCAGGCCGTGGTCTACAACAACACGGTTTACCTGGCCGGCCAGGTCGGCAATGCCGGAGACGACGTCGCCACCCAGACGAAGCAGGCGCTCGCCGAGGTCGACCGTTTGCTTGCGCTCGCTGGTACAGACAAAACGCGCATCCTCTCGGCAACGATCTGGCTCGCGGACATGGCCGATTTCGCCAAGATGAACTCCGTTTGGGACACCTGGGTACCGCAGGGCCACACGCCGGCCCGTGCGACCGGTGAAGCCAAGCTCGCGGCGCCCGAATATCTCGTCGAAGTGATCGTCACGGCGGCTCTCTGAGCCTGCCGCGCCTTACCTGCGGGCAGTGCCATGCGCCTGCTGCGTGTCTGATAGATCGTCCCCGATCTAAGAGCCAAGACATGCGGCGCTGCCGTATAGGAATGCCGCCGGTGGCCACGCCCCGGCGGCGTTTTGCGGTTGTCTTCCCGTCCAGTCTCGAGCAGGAACGATTTTTCCACTAACGCGTTTATGAGCGACTCCGCGAGCGGGAGGGGCGCTGGGCCGATTGACAACTGGGTTAGACCCGCAAATTCCCGCCCGGAAAAGAGAGTGTGGCTGGGGTGCACCATGCACGATCGGTGAAGCCCCACGCGGATCCGTCGCTGGTGCCGATTTGTAGAAGGTAGCGATGGACAAGGCTAGGAACGAGGCAGCGCTGCGTCGACGCAAGCGCGACGCTCAGATGGAAATGGCCTTGGTCGACGCATCGCCGATGGTGGCGCCGGAACGCGGCGGCATTGATCTTCTGGTCGCTTGCAGCATTGTTGGTTTGTTTATCGTCGCCTCGTCGGCCGCCGTTTACGCGTTGGCGGGGGTGCTGACGCCGATCACCTTCGCGATCATCGTGGGTATCGTGCTCGGCAGGGCTGCCGATGAATTGACGCGGTTCGGCCTGCCGCCGCTTGTCGGTGGCCTGCTACTGGCGCTCTGCTTCATCGTCGGCCTGTTCTTCCTGGTCAACGCGCTACTCGTGGCAGTTACCGAAGTAGCAGGCGAGGCACCGCGGCTGGCGGAGCGGCTCATTGAGCGAATCCTGCCGTTCCTCAATCAGTTCAGCTGGCTTAGGCTCGCACTCGCCCGCAACGCCAGTGAGGAGGCACTTGCCAATACCATAGTCGAGAATGCCGGACCATTGCTGGGCACCTTCGCTGCCAGCCTCACGCCGGCCCTCATCCAGACGCTGATCTTTTTGGCGGCGCTGCTGCTTTTCCTGCTCAGCCGCGTTCGACTGCGCAGCACGGTCATTCTTGCCTTCCCCAGCCGCGAGGGACGCCTTCGGGCAATTCGTGTCATGAATGCGATCGAGGATGCTCTGACGCGCTATTTTTCGACGACAAGCCTGACCTATATGGCGCTCGGTGCCTTTACAATGGTCATTGCGCTCGTCGGCGGATTGCCGATGCCGCCGCTGTGGGGACTCTTCGCCTTCGTCTCCAGCTATATTCCCTATGTCGGTGTCACCCTTATGACCCTGTCTCTTCTCCTCGGCGGATTGATGACTCATGATGCGCTGCTGGTCGCCCTTGCGCCGGTGATCGTCTTCACGATCGTTCACCTCGTGATGGAAAACCTGCTGGTCCCGGCGATTCTCGGTCAGCGATTCGAGATCAATCCATTCCTTATCTTCGTCGCGATCATCTTCTGGACCTGGATGTGGGGGGCAGTCGGGGCGATCCTGGCAATGCCGCTTGCGCTGATAGCGATGACGATCTTCGAACAAGTGCGCGAATCCTCTTCGGAGCCGCAACTGCCGGGATAGGTCGGGCGCGGGCACGCAGCCCGCGCTGCCACAGCGGCGCACCTCTCATCGGACGCCCAAAGTTCGCTCAGGACGCTCTATGTCTTTGTCCTTAGATCCAGGTCGATCTAAGGACATGCGGTAGCCGCCGATTTCAGCGGTTGGCGGCGTGCGCCTGTTCGTCGAAGAACAAGGCTTGGCTGATCAGCGCCTTCACCATTTCCGGATTGAAGGGCTTCGTTACCAGAAAGGCCGGTTCCGGCTTGTTGCCGGTCAGGAGCCGTTCCGGGAAAGCGGTGATGAAGACGACCGGAACGGCCGCTTCCGTGAGGATCTCGTTGACCGCGTCGATGCCGGAACTGCCATCGGCAAGCTGGATGTCCGCCAGGACCATCTTCGGCGACGTCTTGCGATAGAGGTCGAGTGCCTCCTTGTGCGTGCGGGCGATCCCGGTCACCCGATGGCCAAGGCTTGTCACCATGTCTTCGATGTCCATGGCGATCAGCGGCTCGTCCTCGATGATCATGATGTCGGTCGCCACCTGGCTCGAAATCTCCGCCGATGCCTGTGCGAGCAACCCGGAGAAAGCGCGCTGTTCGAGGCCCATGATCTCGGCGGCCTCGCTTATCGAAAAGCCCTCGACGGAGACGAGCAGAAATGCTTGCCGCGGCGCCGGGGCAATCAGCGACAGATTGGCCGCGGCCCTTCGTTCCCAGGCGAAGGGCGAGGTCAGTTGAGTTCGGTCCACCTTCAGTTTGTCGAACAGCGAGCAAAACAGTTTATAAAGGCTGATGCGGTCGTTCGAAGCCGCGGGGAATAGGTTGATGTCTTCGATCAGTGATTCCAGGACGGCGGCGACATAGGCGTCGCCGGCCGCTTGCGACCCGGTCACAGCGCGCGCGTAGCGTCGCAGGTAGCTGAGATGGGGCGCAATTCTCGTGGAAAGTGACATTTAGACCTTCCTAAACTATTGTTGCGTTACGGTCCCGGTCTTACGGACGGTGACGTGCAGCAGGATACGCGAATGTCTTGGGCACGTCTTTTGAAATTATAGAAAGATTTGAGTTACTGATGATAGCCCATGCCGGGAAAGCGACCGGAAAGCTCGATCATTTGGCGCGCGGAAACTGACGATGAAGGACTCCTCAAAGGGAGGCAGCGTGCGAGACACGGCCCGCCGCCTCGAAAAAGACGTTGCCAATAATCAGATTGCCTCGAAGTTGAAGGCGCTTTACCAAGCGGTGGAAAACGAGCCCGTGCCGCGTCATTTCATCGATCTGCTGCGGCGGCTTGACGAGGCTGAGGAAGCGCAGTCGCGCGACTGATAGGGGTGTGAACGGCAGCCAAGGCTCAATGGGAATTTCGCGCAGGATAAGTTCAGCCCTATCCCGCGCCAAGTTTCCGGGAATGTAAGTCGATCCGATCTAAATCATCGGGATCAGTTGCCAATCACGCTTAGCAACGCGCCGTGTAGCGGCGTCCGTACCGGTCGCGGTAAATGCAGTAGCCAGGTTCGCTGGCTCGACCGATCAAGGCCCCCGCGACTCCGCCAACTGCAGCGCCGACCGCGGCACCCTCGATATCGTTCGTAACCGCTCCGCCTATGATCGCGCCGGAGGTGGCGCCGATCGCTGCACCCCTCTCGGTCTGCGTGCAGGCTGCCAACGGCAGGATCAGGCTTGCGACAATCAGTATCTTCTTCATGGTGCGTTCCTATCCGATCGTGGTTGACTTTTAGGAGATGCTGACTAGCGCGCGCCTTGTTCACTTGCTGGCGGGCTGGAACGGCGAGCGAGGCAGCGGGTCAAAGCCGGCCGCTCCATGACTGCCCCCGTGTGCGAGTGCCCGGACGACACGAAAGCGCAACGAAGGCTCGCATCCTCATCTCCCATGCGCCGCCACGGCGCGTGTTATCATCGCCCAAACGCCGGTTGGCGTGTTTTGTTCCGCGTGCTCGGCAGAGATGGCGCATAACTGTTGCGAACTGGCGTGGGGCTGAGATTTAAGGTCGACCTGGCCTAGTTGCGCTTTTCCCGCTCGGCCTGCTCAAGCTTTTGAAGAAGATCCTTGAGGCCTTGGTGGGGCTTTTCTTCCGTATGCATTTCGAGGTCACGAATCGTTCTGCCGATATGCAGATTGTATTTGCGCAATCCTGACCTTTGCCCGGGAATCGAGTTTATCGTCTTCCAGATTTGGCGCGTCAGGATTGCCATTTTATTCCCCAAAGATCCATTCAGACGCAAAACGCCGCGCTATGTCGAAGGTTCCTGAGACGCGACCGCCCTTTTCGCCGGGCGCGGAAATCCCCTTCGTGTTGTAGTGAGCTAGCCCCGATCCGCAAATTCCAGGCCGTGGAGAATGGGAACAAAGGTGAGAGGCCGGGCGTTTTCGGTCCAGGCAGACGCAGCCAAGGAGATAGAAGATGCTCTATTATGCGCTTATCTTTCTAGTCATCGCCATCATTGCCGGTGTACTCGGCTTTGGCGGGATTGCCGGCGCTTCGGCTGGTATAGCTCAGATTCTATTCTTTCTGTTTCTCGTGCTTCTGGTTATTTCGCTCGTTGCCGGCTTCATTCGCCGAACCTGAAGCGCGTTCAATCGGCGAGATGCGACCGTCCCAGGGTCGATTGGCGCATCGAAAAGATGTGCTTAGCCGAGACATGCTTGCGTTGAAGGGGCGAGTTCGGGCTTGCCCCTAGCCGCTTGACGTACTTTGTTCCCTTGCTCTCAATCGTCTTGTGGATTCCACGCTAATCCCGTGGTCGCCAGGGCAGATTATGAGTAAGTTGAAGAAGTAGGCGTCGAAACGTCAAGTTGGGTGGCAGGGCCGGTGAAGATTGACGCAATGGTTCTCGGCGGCGGCATCGTCGGCATCTCCACCGCCATTCATCTGGCGCGGCGGGGAAAGGGGGTCGTGCTCATCGACCGACGCGGCCCCGGCGAGGAGACCTCCTATGGAAACGCCGGCCTCATCCAGCGCGAAGGCGTGTTTCCCTACGGCTTCCCGCATGATTTCGGCGCGCTCTTCCGCTACGCGCTGAACAACACTATCGATGCCAGCTATCATTTCCGCGCGCTGCCGAGTCTCGTGCCTTTCCTGGCGCGCTACTGGTGGCATTCCGGCTTCACCCAGCATCAGCGGATAGCTCATCTTTATGCGCCGCTTATCGAGCATTCGATCGCCGAACATGAGGATCTGATCGCGGCCTCCGGCGCCGGCGATCTCATTTGCAAGAACGGCTGGATGAAGGTGTTCCGCTCGGAGAAGGAGCGCGATGCCGCCTACAAGGATGCCGAACGGCTTTCCGCCGCATTCGGCGTCAACCATCAGAAGCTTTCGAGCAGCGAGTTGAAAGCCGTGGAACCGTTCATTCAGGTGGATCTCGCCGGCGGCCTGCGCTGGACAGATCCATGGTCGATCCGCGACCCGCACGGCCTGAACAAAGCTTACCTCGCCTATTTTCAGTCGCTCGGCGGCCGCCTCGTTTCGGGCGACGCGGCGACCCTAGAGCACATTCTCGAAGGCGCCGGTTGGCGGATCGCCACGCCGGAGGGCCTGCTGGAGGCGCGCGAGGTGGTCGTCGCCCTTGGTCCCTGGGCCGACACCGTCACCCGCAAGCTCGGCTATCATTTCCCGCTGGCGGTCAAGCGCGGTTACCATATGCATTACGCCACCAGGGACGGCGCTGTACTCAACAACTGGGTGCTGGACGAGGAGAGAGGTTATTTCCTGGCGCCGATGCTGCGCGGCATCCGTTTGACGACGGGCGCCGAATTTGCGCTGCGCGACGCGCCGAAGACACCCGTGCAGTTGACCCGGGCCGAACGGGTTGCGCGCCAGTTCTTTCCGCTCGCCGAGCGGCGCGACGAGGAGCCTTGGATGGGTGCTCGCCCCTGCACGCCGGACATGATGCCGATCATCGGCAAGGCGCCGCGCCACGAGGGGCTATGGTTCGCCTTTGGACACGCCCATCACGGCATGACCCTCGGCCCGGTGACTGGCCGCGCTTTGGCAGAGGCCATGACCGGCGAAAAAACGGTCATCGACATCGCACCCTATCGTCCCGAGCGGTTCCTCGCCTGAATCGTCGCGAGTCCGCTACAGCGCCGTGCGTCCTATCAGACGCGCGATGTCTTTCTCCTGAGATCGAAGTCGATTTAGGAGACCTGCCGCACCTCGAAGGCGGCAGAAATTATTTCGCGGGGGGTGGAACCAAGCACAGAGATGAAGTGTTCTATTGTCGCCGGCGGTAGGCGCGGGGGCGAACTCTGTCCGGCTGTCAGCCGTGCGCGTTCGCGGGCGGTTAGGGAGGAGATTCCACGCATGCGCAAGCAGACGATCGAATACGGCGGCGAGGCCGTCGGCGCGCTCATGCCTGACAATGGACGACTGCGTTTCATTGCGGTCAAATACAGCGTTTGGTCGCTGGACGGCATTACATTCGAGAAGTCGGAGGATGCGGTCCGGGCGATCGCTGTATTGCATGGGCTGCGCCACCGACAGCCGGTTGTGCGCGCGGGGTCGAGGCCGATACGCCGTCTCGAGCGGGGCGTGGCCGAGGGGTCGTTCCAAACGCCAGACCTCGGATAAAATAGACAGGGTTCGGAATCGAGCAGCGGCTGGACGCTTTGCCCTGCCCCTAGCGCCGTGTGCGCTTCAGGACGCATCAAAACGCTTTTCGGACCCCTGCTCTACGTGTCCCGGCGATCGTCGGGTGCCACATGCTTTCGCTCATGCGGCTGCCCCGCCGCCGTTCCAGCCACTTCTTCCGGCGCCTTCCAATTCAGGGCCAGCTCCAGCCGGCCGAGAATGAAGAGAACGACGAGGCTCGCAAGGGCACCGAAGGCCGCGATCCACCAGAAGCCAAAGCCGATGGAAAGCCCGACTGCACCGGCGAGCCACATGCCAGCGCCGGTGGTCAGGCCTTTGACCTCGCCCTTCGAGAACACGATCATGCCCGCGGCGAGGAAGGCCACGCCAGCCGTTACCGCTTCCACGACGCGAATCGGATCGATCCGAACTTCGGGACCAGACAGGCTCGTCATATGCACGCTTTCTACGGCAATCACGGCGAAAACCGCGGATGCGAGACTGACGAGAATATGTGTCCTGAGACCCGCAGGGCGCTGCCGCTTCTCCCTCTCGATGCCGATCAAGGCGCCAAGAAGTATAGCGCCGCTGAGCCGCGCGAGAATCACCTGATAGGGCGTATGCGTCGCAACAAGGATATCGGCAACGATCTCGTTCATGGGAAGCACGATACCTGGCGGTTCCTCGAAGCGTTAGGGCGGGCCGGCCCGTTCAGCCGTCCTGTGCTGCCGTTTCCGATGGCCCTACTGAGCCGGCCGTTGGCTCTGCGGTGGCGCCGGCGCCGGTTCGGCGGCCGGAGGGGCGGCTTGGCCGGGCTCGGCAGGCGCCGTGGTTGTGGACGAGGTGGTCGTCGGGGTGTCTTCGGCGTCCCTGGTCAGCTCCGCAGGCAGCCAGGCGATCAGTGCGATCACGAGGCCGACGAGCAGGATCGAAAGCAGCAGCCATGTGCTGCGCCGGAAACTCGTGTCCCGTTCTTCGGGCAGGGGTGGCGGCGGGTGCTTCGGATCTTCCGGAGGCCTATCCCTGTATTGTTCTTCTTGGACCATGGCGTTACATCCTTTCTGGCGATCGCCGGGTGGCAACGGGTATTCTCGCGCCAAACCCATTTCAGCGATGGCTTACCGAGGTGATCGACCATCGAAACATGCTTGCGGCCCCTGTGGCAGGCGGCCGTACGGTTAACGCCCCAGCTATTGGAGGGTTCCCCGACGGCCCTGCAACATGCGGTTGCTGCTTGAAGGTCTTTACAGACGGGGGGTTCGACTGCGAGAACCTGTGAAGAGGCGGAAGCAGTGCGAGTGGAGGAGAACGATGACCATGGCTTATGAAACCGGCACCTTTGTCGGGCGCGCCTGGCGCCCGGATGTGGAGGGGCCGAGCCTTGTGGCCATCCGTGACGGCGAGTTGATCGATGTCACTTCGAGGGCCGTGCCGACTATGCGCGATCTGCTCGACCTTGACGATCCTGTGGCCCACGTCCGCTCCGCCACCGGTGAAGCGCTGGTTTCCATTGCTGATGTCATGGCCGCCGGGGATCGCGCGAGCCGCAACCTTCATCTCCTCGCCCCGTCGGACCTACAGGCCATCAAGGCTTGCGGCGTCACCTTCGCCCGCTCGATGATCGAGCGCGTCATCGAGGAGCGTGCCGCCGGCGATGCGGCCCGCGCCGAGGCGATCCGCGCGCGGATGACGGCGATCATCGGCGACAGCCTCAGGGACTTGAAGGCCGGCTCGCCCGAAGCTGCGCGCGTCAAGGCGGCGCTGATCGAGGAGGGCGTCTGGTCGCAATATCTGGAGGTCGGCATCGGCCCGGATGCGGAGGTCTTCACCAAGGGGCAACCGCTCTCGGCAGTCGGCTGGGGTGCGGCCGTCGGGCTGCACCCGATTTCGCGCTGGAACAATCCGGAGCCGGAAATCGTGCTCGCAGTCTCCGCTGACGGCCGCGTGAAGGGCGCCACCCTCGGCAACGACGTGAACCTCCGCGACGTCGAAGGCCGCTCGGCACTGCTTCTCGGCAAGGCCAAGGACAACAATGCCTCCTGCGCCATCGGCCCTTTCATCCGCCTCTTCGACGAAACCTATTCGATCGATGACGTACGCAATGCCGATCTCGATCTCTTGGTCGAGGGGCCGGACGGTTTCCGCCTCGAGGGCTCGAGCACCATGCGCGAGATCAGCCGCGAGCCGCTCGACCTCGTCGCCCAAACGATCGGTCCACACCATCAATATCCCGACGGGCTGATGCTCTTCATGGGAACGCTGTTCGCCCCGGTAGAGGACCGCGGCGAACCGGGCCAGGGTTTCACCCACAGGATCGGCGATGTGGTGACGATCTCAAGCCCGGCGCTCGGCAGCCTCGTCAATACCGTACGGCTTTCGACCGATTGCCCGCCCTGGACCTTCGGCACGGCTGCGCTGATGCGCAACCTGGCGAGGCGTGGGCTCCTGTAGCAGCGCTTTGAACGGGCGGCTTGCGTCCGCGCGAGATTCGACGCTATCTCGAATGCAGTGGGTGTGATCGGAATCGGGCTGAAAAGATGCATTTCCTCGCCGCGTGCGCCATCCCCGGCGTGCTTTTCCTCTTGCAACCGAGTCGGTTGCTGGCCGAACCCCTGCGGAGCCTCGGCGAGGTCAATGACGCTCTCGGCCGATGCTGGACCCCGCCCGTCGGCATCAAGAACTCCTTCGTAACGCTGAAATTCGCCTTCCGCGCCAACGGCACCTTGATGGGCCCGCCGCAGCCGACGGCAATCCGCGTGACTGGCGACGAGGCACAACGCAAGGCGTTCGTCGCGGCCGCGAGCGCGGCGCTCGAGGAGTGCATGCCGCTCGAGTTCTCGCAGGCGGTGGCCGAGGAGATCGCAGGGGTCGTGTTTACGCTGCAGTTTAATTCGGCGGAGTGAGGGCGATGAAGTCGAGCGCAGAACAGGAACGTCAATAACGCCAAAAGCGGCGAACACGTCAGAGAAACCAAAGCTCTCAGGATTTGGCGAGAATTGGCTGGGGAACGTCGAGAAGGCTGGCGAGATCGGGAAACTTCGCGAACGGGATCGAAAGAACAATCCCCTGGCCCCCAGCAATAGCATATTGCCGGCATCAGACCGGCAAGCCGACTTGTTTGCGCAAGCTCTTGTCGAATGCGGATTCGGGGACGAAGCGGCGCAACAAGCGAACCTGGCCCGCCAGTTTGCCCGCGGTGTAACGCCTTCTCGGTGCCTTATCCATTGCCGCTTTGACAACGGTCTCTGCCACGACCTCGGGGTCGTCGCCTCTTTCGATGCTCTTCCGCATCTGCACTTCTATGTCAGCGCGCACAGCCTCATAGACGGAAAGCGAACGATCGGGTTTGGTCAGGTTTTCCTCGAAGGCGGTGCGGGTATAGCCAGGCTCGACGAGCGCAACTCGAATTCCGAATGTCCGCAGTTCGTGGTCGAGCGACTCGGAATAGCCCTCGACGGCATGCTTTGTCGACGCATAGAGAGCATTGTAGGGCGAGGGGACCAGCCCCAGAAGGGAACTTATGTTGATGATCCTGCCCTTGCCTTGACTCCGCATGGTTGGCAACACCGCGTTGGTGACGCGGAGAATGCCGAAGACGTTCACGTCGAAAAGCGCCTGTGCCTGAGCGGTTGACGACTCCTCTGCGCCGCCGAGCAGGCCAATGCCGGCATTGTTGACGAGCAGGTCTATTCGACCGGCCTCGGCGAGCACTTCCTCGATCAGTTCTCCACGGATGCGTCATCGGTCACATCGCAGGTCAGCAAAGTAATGCCGTCGGATCTTTCGGGGATCGCGCGACGGCTGGTTCCGAAGACGCGAAAGCCCGCCTTCTGCAAGGCTTTAGCCGTTGCTTGTCCGATGCCGGTCGATGCCCCAGTTACGAGGGCGACGCCAAGATTGGCTTTGTTCATGAAAATCACTTCCTTCTTTGTGCTCGATTGCGTTTCGAGTGGATTCGGAAAACGGGAGCGGTCAGACCCAAGGCTTCAATTTCGGGACTCTCCGACGCCGGCCGCCTTATCCGTCCAGCGTCGGAACACTGCGCTGGCATTGACTCCTCCAAAGCCGAAGCCATTGGAAATCGCGTAGTCCATCTCCGTCGGCCGAGCCCGGTTCGCAACGAAGTCAATGCCATCGCCGGCCGGATCTGGAGTGTTCAAATTGAGAGTCGGCGGGGCCAACTGATCCCTAAGCGCAAGAATCGTGAAGATTGCTTCAAGCCCGCCGGCAGCTCCGAGCAGATGTCCGGTCGCCGACTTCGTTCCGCTGACAGCTATGGCGGAGTCTGTGCCGAAGACCCTCTTGATCGCGGCGATTTCCCCGAGGTCGCCGACCGGCGTCGAGGTCGCGTGCGCATTCAGGTGGCGGATCTCGCGCGGCGAAATTCCGGCCTGGGCAATGGCAATCTCCATCGCTCGGCGGGCACCGTCGCCGTCCTCGGGACCGGAAGTGACGTGGTGGGCGTCCGCGGTCGTGCCGTAGCCGACGAGCTCGGCGAGCGGTTTCGCGCCGCGTGCGAGCGCATGGCTCAATGCCTCGATGACGAGGACGCCCGCGCCTTCGCCCATGACGAAGCCGTCACGCAACGTGTCGAAGGGACGCGAGGCCTCTGTCGGCCTGTCATTGAAGCCGGAGGAAAGGGAGCGTGCGGCGGCAAAACCGCCGAGACTGACGATATTCATGCAGGCTTCCGTTCCGCCACATACCGCGATGTCGGCTTCATTGGCGCGGATAAGACGAGCCGCATCGCCGATCGCCTGAATGCCGGCCGCGCACGCCGTCACCGGCGCGCCGAGCGGACCTTTGAAGCCGTAGCGGATTGAAACTTGTCCCGCTGCGAGGTTCACCAGGAAGGACGGCACGGTGAAAGGTGAAAGACGCCGGACACCGCGCTGATCGACCGTTCGCACTGCCTCGGTGATGGCGGGGAACCCGCCGATGCCCGAAGCGATGATCGTCGCGGTGCGGGCCCGGTCATCTTCCGAGACCGGCTTCCATCCCGCCTGAGCAAGCGCCTCTTCCGCCGCTGCCAGCGCGAAGAGAATGAAGCGGTCCACCTTGCGCTGATCCTTTGGGGCAAAGACGGCATTCGGATCGAAGCCCGCCTCGGGGTCTTCTTCCAGCGAGGGTACGGTTCCACCGACCTTCGCCGGCAGGTCTCCCACCACTTTGTCCGGAAGCCGCCGGATTCCCGAACGGCCCGATAAGAGCCTAAACCAGGAAGTCGCCACATTGGCTCCGAGGGGGCTGACTGCTCCCATGCCTGTGATAACGATCCGTCGCATCTATCCTCCTGTTGATTCCGGTACGCCGCTAGAACCGCTCGGCACCGCTCGGGCTTGGCGCGGACCGAGTTCGGGTGAAGAAATCGCCAGCTCGGCGCCCATCCGCGGAACGGCGGTAAGCATGATGTTGGTGGCGCGCGCCCCGAGTGCCGCCAAGCCGGCAAGCAGGAACAGGGTTCCGCCCTTCAGGCGGGGTTCGGAAGGCGCGGGGCTCACGATTGAAAACGCAGACATCACGGCTTCCGGCCCACGACAAGGCAGGTCGACGTGCCATGCGCGTAGATCCGACCCTGAGCGTCCTCGATCCTGCCCTCCAGCGTGATGAGGGTCCGGCCACGGGACACCACATGGCCGGTCACACGCATTTCGCCGGAATCAGCGAAGATCGGGCGGACAAACTTGGCGGTGGTTTCGTGTGACGGGCAGGTTTCGCCGGCCGAGAGCGTCGTCTGGGCGGCAAGCGCCATGACGGTGTCGAGCATCGTCATGATCCAGCCGCCGTGAACCGTATTCGTCAGGTTGCAAAAGCGCGGCTCGGGCGAGGCCAGGAGCCCGACCTTGCCTTTTTCCGGAGGGAGCAAGGTGAAAGGGAGAGTTTCGGCCATCGGTGGCCGGCGAATGCTCCCGTCCGCCAGTTTCGCAACGAGTTCCAGCCCGGAGCAGACCTCCTGGTCGGCGCTTGAAACAGTTGCGCGGCGCGCTTCGGCCGGACGCATCGTCAATGGTGAGCTCCCAGCTCTGCATCGCCTGCAGACGCCGTCAGTACGCTCTCGGCGGCCGCCTTCAGGAACTGCTTCGACATTTGCTCGTCGTTGACAGCGCGCGAGAGGAGCACCGCACCGACCATCGTCGACAGAATGGCCATGGCTTTGCCGCCCGGTTCCTCGCCGTCGGCCGCGCCAATCCAACCACCGAGCATCTCAAGATATTCCCTGATCCCGGCTTCGAATGACTCCTTCACCTCGACGCCTTGCCTGGCAGCATCCGAGCCGAGCGCAACGACCGGGCAGCCGTCCATCTTCTCTTCTCGATGTGCCATGCTGAGATAGAACGCCACCACCGCGCCGAACGGATCCTCCGGATTGGCCGCGGCAGCAGCGGACCATCGACGAAGCGCGCTCTCCAGGGCGCGCCTGGACGCCTGCGCCGCCAGATCGTCCTTGGAGTCGAACTGCTTGTAGAATCCACCTTGGGTCAGGCCGGCTCCCTTCATCACATCCTTGAGCCCGATGCCATCAAAGCCGTGCTTCCGAAAAAGCCGGCTCGCCACATCGATGACCGCTTCGCGATTTGCCTCCGCCTGGGCTCGACTAACTCTCATGATCGACCTCCGATTAGATTTCACTTGACATCTATGCCATGGATAGATTTAGTTCGCAATCTAATTTGAAGCAGCGCCCGTCAACAAGGGTCATCTGACATGAACCGCAAATCTCTTCTCGCATCGATCGGCCTCGTGGCTGCCGCCGGGGGCGCGGCGTTCGCGTTCGTTTTCGAAACGCCTGCACGGGACGCGGAGGCCGCCGATCCCCGCCTCGCGCCACCGCTTGTAAGGGTGGCGGAAGCGACGAGACCGAAGAGAGCCGAGCGGGCCTTTACAGGTACGATCGCCGCCCGAGTGCAGAGTAATCTTGGCTTTCGCATACCCGGCAAGATCGTTGGGCGACTGGTCGACGTCGGTCAGCAGGTCAAGGCGGGTCAAGCTTTGATGCGCATCGACGAAACCGATTTGCGTCTTGCGCTGACTGCCAAGCGCAACGCGGTCGCCGCGTCCCGCGCGGTCCTCGTTCAGGCAAGCGCGGACGAGAGACGCTATGCCGTTCTTGTCAAAGGCGGGGTCGCTGCTACACCCCAACGTTACGAGCAGGCCAAGGCGGCGCTCGACACCGCCGCGGCGCAACTCGCCGCCGCGGAAGCGGAAGCCAAAGTCGCAGAAAACGAAGCGACCTACTCGATCCTTGTGGCCGATGCGGACGGAACGGTTGTCGCGACGCTCGGCGAACCCGGACAGGTCGTCGCGGCGGGACAGACGGTGGTGCAACTCGCGCATGCAGGCCCGCGCGAGGCCCTGGTCGCGCTTCCCGAAACCGTTCGTCCCGCGATCGGTTCGGAAGCCGAAGCAAGTGTCTATGGCAGTGAGGGCCGGTTCGGAAAAGCGCGCCTGCGACAAATCTCGGATGCTGCCGACACCCAGACCCGTACCTATGAAGCGCGTTACGTGCTCGACGGCGAAGCGGCCTCGGCGCTGCTCGGTTCGACGGTGACGATCAGAATCCTCAACGGAGCAGGGCAATCGGAGGTCGCGGTGCCGGTTGGCGCCGTGTTGAATGATGGCAGCCGCACCGGGGTATGGGTTGTCGACCAAGCCTCCGCCACCGTGCACTTCGCTCCCGTCGAGATCAAACGGCTCGGTGAAGAAACAGCGACTGTCGCGGGGATCGAGTTTGGAGAGCAGGTCGTCGCCCTCGGGGCACATCTCCTCAAAGATGGTGCGTCCGTCCGGACGGCGATTCAGGCAAAGGTGTCCAACCGATGAGCTTCAATCTTTCCGCGCTCGCGGTTCGCGAGCGAGCCGTCACTTTGTTCTTCATTGTTCTGCTGGCTGCCGCGGGTGTCTATGCCTTCGTCAAGCTGGGGCGCGCCGAGGACCCCTCCTTTACCATCAAAACCCTGACGGTCACCGCTGTGTGGCCAGGCGCCACGGCGCGCGAAATGCAGGATCTTGTCGCTGAGCCGCTCGAAAAGCGCATCCAGGAACTGACCTGGTACGATCGTGTCGAGACAATGGCCCGACCCGGCTACGCCTTTCTGACCGTTACCCTGAAAGACAGCACGCCGCCCGCGGCTGTCGAAGAGGAGTTCTATCAGGCGCGCAAGAAGTTGGGGGATGAAGCCCGTAACCTGCCTTCTGGCGTCTTCGGCCCCTTCGTCAACGACGAATATTCGGACGTGAGCTTCGCCCTCTATGCGCTAAAGGCCAAGGGTATGCCCATGCGCGAGCTTGTGCGGCAGGCAGAGGTGATCCGCCAGGATCTTCTGCACGTACCGGGCGTCAAAAAGATCAATATTCTGGGGGAGCGGCCGGAGCGGATCTTTGTCGAGTTCTCGTATGCCAAGCTCGCAACTCTCGGCATTTCAGCACAGGACATCGCCGCGGCTTTGCAAAGGCAAAACACCGTCACGCCGGCAGGCTCGATCGACACGCGCGGGCCGCAGGTCTTTATCCGTTTCGATGGCGCCTACAACAGTGTGCAGGCAATTGCCGACACGCCGATCGTCGCTGCCGGACGCACGTTGAAACTCTCAGATTTCGCGGAGGTGCGGCGCGGTTATGAAGACCCCGCGACCTACATCATCCGCCATGAAGGCGAGCCCGCCATCATGCTGGGCGCGGTGATGCAGCGAGGCTGGAACGGTCTGGAGCTCGGAAAGGCGCTCGAAGAAAGATCTGCCGCGATCACACAGACGCTGCCGCTCGGTATGACGCTCGCCAAGGTCAGCGATCAAGCCGTCAACATCGACGCTGCGGTCGGCGAGTTCATGCTGAAATTCGCCATGGCGCTCGGGGTTGTGTTGCTCGTGAGCCTGCTCAGCCTCGGTTGGCGTGTCGGGATCGTCGTGGCGCTGGCCGTTCCGCTGACGCTTGCCGTCGTCTTCCTCATCATGCTGGAAACCGGTCGGTTCTTCGATCGCATCACACTCGGCGCCCTTATCCTGGCGCTCGGCCTTCTCGTCGACGACGCCATCATCGCCATTGAGGTGATGGTGGTGAAGATGGAAGAGGGCATGGACCGCATCAAGGCGGCCGCCTATGCCTGGAGTCATACGGCAGCGCCCATGCTGTCCGGTACTCTCGTGACCATCATCGGACTGATGCCCGTTGGATTCGCCAGATCAACCGCCGGTGAGTACGCCGGCAATATCTTCTGGGTCGTGGGTTTCGCGCTCATCGTTTCCTGGGTCGTCGCGGTCATCTTCACGCCCTACCTCGGCGTCAAGATGCTGCCGGCGATCAAGCCGGTCGAGGGTGGCCACCACGCCATCTACAACACTCCGAACTACCGGCGCCTGCGGCGGCTCATCAAGTTCGCGGTGCGCCATAAGTTCATCACATGCGCGGTCGTCGGCGTCGTCATGGCTCTTTCGGTGGTTGGAATGGGAGGGGTGAAACAGCAGTTCTTCCCGACGTCGGATCGTCCCGAGGTGCTGGTCGAGGTCCGCATGCCCGAAGGTACGAGCATCGAGGCGACGACGGCCGCGGTCGAGAAGGTTGAAAGCTGGCTGCGAAACCAGCCCGAGGCAAAGATCGTCACTAGCTATGTCGGGCAGGGCGCTCCCCGCTTCTTCTTCGCGATGGCGCCGGAATTGCCGGACCCCGCTTTCGCCAAGATCGTTGTGCTCACCCCTGACTCTCACGCGCGCGAGGCTTTGAAGCTGCGCCTACGGGCTGCCGTTTCAGACGGACTGGTTCCCGAAGCCTACGTCCGTGTCACCCAACTTGTGTTCGGCCCGTATACCCCGTTTCCGGTCGAGTTCCGCATCATGGGGCCGGATCCTGCGCAATTGTACCAGATCTCCGAGAAAGCCCTCGAGATCATGAAAGGCGTACCGGACGTCCGTCAGGCAAACCGTGACTGGGGCAATCGTACACCTGTGCTTCGCTTTGTCCCCGACCAGGACCGGCTCAATCTGATTGGCCTTTCGCCGGCGGAGGCAGCCCAGCAGATGCAGTTGCTGCTGAGTGGCATTCCGGTGACGCAGGTTCGCGAGAACATCCGCAACGTTCCCGTCGTCGCGCGCAGTGCTGGCGAGAGCCGCCTCGATCCGGCGAGGCTCGCCGACTACTCGCTGATGAGCAGGGACGGCCGTCAGGTTCCGCTCGATCAGATCGGCCATTCCGAAATCCGGTTTGAGGAACCGATCCTGAAACGTCGCGATCGAACGCCGGTCATCACGATCCGATCGGACATCAACGAGGCGACGCAGCCCCCGGAGGTCTCACAGCAGATCATGAAGGCACTTCAGCCGTTGATCGCCTCGCTTCCCGTCGGATATCGCATCGAAATGGGAGGAAACATCGAGGAATCGCTCAAGGCCAATGTCGCGCTGGTCAAAATCTTTCCGGCCATGATTGCCGCCATGCTGATCGTCATCATCCTCCAGGTCCGCAGCCTGTCAACGATGACGATGGTCATGCTGACGGCACCGCTCGGTCTTGCCGGGGTGGTTCCGGTGTTGCTCCTCTTCAATCAGCCGTTCGGCTTCAATGCCATTCTCGGATTGATAGGACTGGCGGGAATCCTGATGCGCAACACTTTGATTCTGACCGAACAGATTAAGGAGAACAAGGCGGCCGGCCTCGACGACTATCACGCCGTTATCGAGGCGACGGTGCAGCGGACTCGTCCGGTTATCCTGACTGCACTTGCCGCCGTCCTTGCCTTCATTCCGCTTACCCATTCGGTGTTCTGGGGATCGATGGCCTATACGCTGATCGGCGGCACGGCGGTCGGCACGGTGATGATCCTGCTCTTCCTTCCGGCACTGTACGCGGCGTGGTTCAGGATCAAGCCGACTGCAGATGAGATCCATCAGGAGCCGATCGCGGAGCCGGAATTGCGAATAGCAATGGCTGCCGAGTAGCGTCTATCGCGGGCGCTAGCCTTGCCCGCACGCGAGCTGGACCAGCCTCGCGACTCTACCGCTCGCAGATGCTTCACAGCCGGGCCGTTCCGTTTATCCAATCTGGGGACATCCATGGATTATCCGGTCGCACCGGGGGCAGACACCGAGAGCATGCGTGCGCGCATCCTGGAGGTGGCGGAGGAGCACTTCCGCCCCATGGGTCATCATAAGACGTCGGTAGCCGATATTGCCTCCGAACTCGGCATGAGCCGGGCGAACGTCTACCGCTTCTTCCCCTCCAGGGATGCAATCAAGGAGTCCATCTGCAGGCGGGTCTCGAATGGTACCGCTGAGGTCGCCTTTACGATCGCACCTGGGAGCGCGCCGCCTTGGAGAAACTCGAGGAACTCCTGACCGCCGTTCATCATCACAACACGACGAAACTGCTCAACGACAGGCGCATATTCGACCTGATTGTAGCCGCCACGCAGGAGAACCGCCCGGTCATCAAGGCGCACGCCGACCAAATGGTGACAATCTTCGAGGCAATCATCCGCGAGGGGCCAGTTCGACTGTTCGGTCTTGAGGCGCCGAAACTCATTTGTCCGCACGATGAGCACCAGACCATCACCTGTGGGCATCAGTTCTGGGCATCAGGTCGCCAATGATGCCAAAACGGGATCCGGCACGACTGGAAAACCAAGGAATTGAGCGGATTTAGCGAGAATTGGCTGGGGAACCTGGATTCTCACATAATTTCAAATGCTTAGAAAAATCGCCATTGAATTCCCTATATTTTCCCGCCGCGAGCGACCGTGGATGCCACCTTTGTGCCCTGGCTTTGGGCCCCAGTCAACAGGGCGGGCGAGCGGCAATAATTTCCGGTTCTGGGGCCTAAGCGGGCCTTCGCTGGCAGATCAGCATCAGCAGAGATGGGTGGATACCAGACGTTCAAGCCGCAAAAACCAGCTACCGCTGTCTCGATGAAAGCAGACCTCTACATTGAGGCGGAGCAGCACCCTCCTTGCACGACCAGTTTTGCAGCGGCGGCGACACCAAATGGGTCGGCCTGCGGCGCTGCACAACATCCTCGCAGCTTCGCGAAAGGATTCCATGAAGAGATCGTCTCCACCGGTGATCGCCCGCACGGCAATAGTGATGCCTCGCTGCTAGCTAGCGCATCGGTGGTCCGGGCCTTTCGTGCTGTACCGTCATCTCTGCCAGCGGTTTGCCGGCCCGACCGGCCACGGCAGCACGTACGTCCGTGGTTGAGTCCCTCTCAATGAGCGTTCTGAAATCACATGTTCGGATAGACCGGGCCTTCGCCTCCTTGTGGCGGCACCCAGTTGATGTTCTGGTTCGGGTCCTTGATGTCGCAGGTCTTGCAGTGAACGCAGTTCTGGGCGTTGATGACGAAGGTCGGTTGGCCGTCCTTCTCCACCCATTCATAGACGCCGGCCGGACAGTAGCGCGTCGAGGGGCCGGCAAAGACATCGTGTTCGGAGCGCTTCTGCAGCTCCAGATCCCTGACCTGCAGGTGAATCGGCTGGTCTTCCTCGTGGTTGGTATTCGACAGGAACACCGAGGAGAGCCGGTCGAAAGTCAGAACCCCATCCGGCTTCGGGTAGTCGATCTTCTGGTGTTTCGCCGCCGGCTCCAGCGAGGCCGCATCGGTCTTGCCGTGCTTCAGCGTGCCGAAGAAGGACAAACCGAAAAGCGTATTCGTCCACATGTCGAGGCCACCGAGCGCGACGCCGATCGCCGTGCCGAAGCGCGACCATAGCGGCTTGACGTTCCTGACCTTCTTCAGGTCCTGGCCGATGGCGCTGTCGCGCCAGCCGCGTTCGATCTCGATCGGCTCGTCATTGGCGCGGCCGCTAGCGATTGCATCCGCCAGCTTCTCCGCCGCGAGCATGCCGGACAGCACCGCATTGTGGCTGCCCTTGATGCGCGGCACGTTGACGAAGCCGGCCGAGCAGCCGATCAGCGCGCCGCCGGGGAAGGACAGCTTCGGCACCGACTGCCAGCCACCCTCGGTAATCGCGCGGGCGCCATAGGAGAGGCGCTTGGCCCCTTCGAAGGTGCCGCGGATGGCGGGGTGGGTCTTGAAGCGCTGGAACTCCTCGAAGGGATGGAGATAGGGGTTCTTGTAGTTCAAGTGGACGACGAAGCCGACCGCAACGAGATTGTCTTGGAGATGATAGAGGAAGGAGCCGCCGCCGGTCTTCATGTCGAGCGGCCAGCCGAAGGAGTGTTGCACCAGGCCGGGTTTATGGTTCTCCGGCTTCACCTCCCAGAGCTCTTTCAGGCCGATACCGAATTTCGGCACGTCGCGGCCCTCGTCGAGTTTGTACTTGGCGATCAATTGCTTGGCCAGCGAGCCGCGCACGCCCTCGCCGATCAGGGTATACTTGCCGAGAAGCGCCATCCCGCGGGCGAAGTTCGGCCCCGGCTCGCCGGAGCGTTCGATGCCCATGTCGCCGGTGGCAACCCCGATCACCGCGCCCTCGTCATTGCAGAGCACTTCGGTGGCGGCAAAGCCCGGATAGATCTCGACGCCGAGTTCCTCCGCCTTGGCGGCGAGCCAGCGACAGACGAGCCCAAGCGATACGATGTAGTTGCCGTGATTGTTCATCAGCGGCGGCATCAGGAAATTCGGCAGGCGAACCGACCAGGCCGGACCCAAGAAGAGGAAGTGGTCGTCGGTCACCTCGGTTTTGAGCGGATGGTCCGGATCCTCGCGCCAATCCGGCAGCAGCCGGTCGATGCCGATCGGGTCGACGACGGCGCCGGACAGGGTATGCGCGCCGACCTCGGCGCCCTTCTCCAGGACAACGACCGAGAGTTCCGGATCGACCTGTTTCAGTCGAATCGCCGCGGCAAGCCCGGCCGGACCTGCGCCGACGATCACCACGTCGAATTCCATGCTCTCGCGCTCGGTCAAGATATGTTCTGTCATTGCTTTGGGCCGGATTGGGTTCGTTGCTCAGAAAGTGGGGGCCAATCGGCCATGCGCACGGCAGGCAGCGCTCAGCGTATTCGCCATCAGCATCGCGATCGTCATGGGGCCAACCCCACCGGGCACCGGAGTGATCGCACCGGCCCTTTCGACGGCCCCGTCGAAATCCACATCGCCCACGAGTCGGGTCGTGCGGGAAATCGCCTCTCGCGCTCCGATCCGATTTATCCCGACGTCGATGACTGTCGCTCCCGGCTTGATCCAATCCGCCCTGACCATTTCAGGACGCCCGACAGCGGCGACAAGGATGTCCGCTTGGCGGCAAAGCGCCTCGACGTCTGGCGTCTTGCTGTGCGCAACTGTGACCGTGGCATTCGCCGCCAGCAACAGGTTCGCCATAGGCTTGCCAACTATGTTCGAGCGACCGAGAACGACTGCCTGCAGTCCGGAAAGGTCTTGTCCATGAATCTTCTGAATCAGCATCATGGAGCCGGCCGGAGTGCATGGAACGAACCCGGAGTCGAGCACACCAGTGCCGAGCCTGCCAACGTTCATGAAGTGAAAGCCGTCCACGTCTTTCTCCGGAGAGATGGATTGGATGACTTTCCCAGCGTCGATATGGCCGGGAAGGGGAAGTTGGACGAGTATTCCATGTACTGAGCGGTCGGAGTTCAAAGACTCGATCACCTCGAGCAACTTCGCCTCGGAAACGTCTTCGGAGAGTTCGTGCTTGATCGAAAGAAATCCGCACTCGTCGGCCTTCCTCGCCTTCGACGCCACATAGACCTGGCTTGCGGGGTGACTGCCTACTATCACGACGGCAAGCCCAGGCCTCACACCATCGACCGCCAACGAGCACGTATGGGCCTTGACCCTGTCGAGCACGCTTTCCGCGATCTCCTTTCCGGAGATTACCTCACAACCGATCCTGCGCATGTTCCGGCCTCAAGCGAAGACAACTGTGCGGTGGCCGTTGAGCATGACGCGGCACTCGAGGTGCATCTTGACGGCACGCGCAAGGACGCGGCTTTCGATGTCACGGCCGGTGGCGACGAAGTCCTCTGCCGTCATCGCATGGGTGACGCGCTCGGTCTCCTGCTCGATGATCGGCCCTTCGTCCAAATCGGGCGTGACGTAGTGCGAAGTGGCGCCGATCAGCTTCACACCGCGCTCGAACGCCTGGTGGTAAGGCTTCGCTCCCTTGAAGGAGGGCAGGAAAGAATGGTGAATGTTGATGACCTTTCCATAGAGGCGAGTCGATAAGTCGTTGGAAAGCACTTGCATGTAGCGCGCCAGGATGACGAGATCGGCACCGCTGTCGCGGACGAGCTGAAGCAACTGCGCTTCACGCTCTTGCTTGTTCTCCCGGGTTACGGGCCAATGATAGAAGGGAATGCCTTCCTGCTCGGCCGTCCTGGCGCTGTCCGCGTGGTTCGAGACGATCGCCGCTACCTCGGCGTTCAGCCAGCGGACCCTGATCTGGTAGAGCAGGTGAAGCATCGCATGGTCAAACTTCGATACCATGATGATGATCTTCGGCTTGCGGCTGCCATCGAGCAGGCTTGCCTTCATCTCAAAGCGGTCAATGACCGGTGCCAGCACCTTTTCAAGTTCGTCCTTCTCGCGTCCCGGCGGGGCCGCGAAGGCGATACGCATGAAGAACCGGTTAGAGCTGCGGTCCCAATACTGGTTGCTTTCCGCGATATTCGCGCCAATCGACGCAAGTTCGGTGGTCACGGCAGCCACGATGCCCGGCCGATCGTCGCAGGATAGAGTGAGGATGTAGGTGTTCGATGACATGGGCGTTCCGTTCAGGAGAGAGCTTTCTGGAGATCGGGCAGAACTTCAAATAGATCGGCGACGAGGCCGTAATCAGCGACCTGGAAGATCGGTGCCTCCCCGTCCTTGTTGATGGCGACGATCACCTTGGAGTCCTTCATGCCGGCGAGGTGCTGAATGGCGCCGGAAATGCCGCAGGCGATGTAGAGATCGGGCGCCACCACCTTGCCCGTCTGGCCGACCTGCCAATCGTTGGGCGCGTAGCCGGCGTCGACCGCGGCACGCGACGCGCCGACGGCGGCGCCGAGCTTGTCGGCGACGGGAAGGATCACTTCCTTGAACTTCTCTGCCGAACCGAGCGCCCGGCCGCCGGAGATGATGATCTTCGCCGAGGTCAGCTCCGGGCGGTCTGAAGAGGACAGCGCGTCGGAAACGAACCTCGACAAATCGGAAAAAGCGGCTGCCGTCGGGACCTGTTCGACGGCAGCCGAGTCACCCGCCGAAGCGGGGGGGAAGGACGAGGTGCGGACGGTGATGACTTTCTTCACTTCGGTCGTCTGCACCGTCTGGACGGCGTTGCCGGCATAGATCGGCCGCTTGAAGGTGTCGGGCGACACCACCTCGATGATCTCCGACACCTGGGCGACGTCAAGCAGCGCGGCAACCCGCGGCATGACGTTCTTGCCGACCGAGGTGGCGGCGGCAACAACGGTGTCGTAGCTGCCGGCGAGCGAGACGACGAGGGCCGCCAGCGGCTCGGCGAGATTGTGGGCGAGCGAGGCATCCTCGGCGACGATCACCTTGGCGACGCCCGAGAGCTTCGCCGCCTGCTGGGCGACGGCCTCGACGCCGGAACCCGCAACGAGCACATGCACGTCGCCGCCGATCTTGGTGGCCGCCGTCAGCGCCTTCGCCGTCTGGTCGGAAAGGTGGGTGTTGTCGTGGTCAGCCAGAAGCAGAATGGCCATGATGGAATCTCCCTTTCCTTGAACCTTAGAGGACGCCGGCTTCGGTCTTGAGCTTGTCGACGAGCTCGGCGACCGACTTCACCTTGATGCCGGCCTTGCGGCCCGACGGCTCTTCCGTCTTCAAAACCTTCAGCCGCGGCGAAGTGTCGCCGCCAAAGTCGGCCGGGCTCTTCTTGTCGAGCGGCTTCTTCTTCGCCTTCATGATGTTCGGCAGCGAGGCATAGCGCGGCTCGTTCAGCCTGAGATCGGTGGTCACCACCGCCGGCAGCGTCAGTTCCACCGTCTGCAGACCGCCGTCGACCTCGCGCGTCACCTTGGCGCTGCCGTCGGCGATCTCGACCTTGGAGGCAAAGGTGCCCTGGGCCCAGCCGAGCAGCGCCGAGAGCATCTGGCCGGTCTGGTTGGAATCGTCATCGATCGCCTGCTTGCCGACGATGATCAGCCCCGGCTGCTCGGCTTCGGCGACGCCCTTGACGATCTTGGCGACGGCGAGCGGCTCGACCTGGTCCTCGGTCTCGACCAGGATGGCGCGATCGGCACCCATGGCGAGTGCGGTCCTGAGCGTCTCCTCGGCCTTGGCAGGGCCGATCGAGACGACGACCACTTCGCTCGCCTTGCCGGCTTCCTTCAGGCGCAGCGCCTCTTCGACAGAGATCTCGTCGAACGGGTTCATCGACATCTTCACATTGGCAAGCTCGACGCCGGTGCCATCCGCCTTGACGCGGATCTTGACGTTAAAGTCGACGACACGCTTAACCGTGACTAGGATTTTCATCTGGCAGTTCCCCAATTTTCGCAAAGTATGGGTGTTCGCGGCACGAGGTGTGCCGCCTTCCCGCGTTTCAATTCACTGTTGGCCTGGGCTCAGCTTGCCTTTTGCAGCCCTGCGTCAAGAGCCCCAAGGATTCTCTCCACATCGGCTGCGGTGAGGACGAGCGGCGGAGACAGGATAAGATGCGATCCCGAGGTTCTGATCATCACGCCGGCCTCATAGGCTCCTTCATAGACGGCCGCGACCGTATCCTTGGCGGCTGCAGTCTTCTTCGCTCTGTCTGAGACAAGCTCGACTGCGCACATGAGCCCCTTGCCACGCACGTCACCAACGAGTTCGTACTTTTCCCTCAGCGCCCAGAGACCGGCCAAGAGCTGTTCTCCGCGCGCCGCGGCGTTAGCCGCGGTGTTCATGCGCTTCGTCTCCCTGAGCGTCGCGAGCGCTGCCGCGGCCCCGACTGGATGCCCAGAGTAGGTGTAGCCATGGCCGATTGCACCGAACCCGTCCTTGTTGGACTCAAAGGCATCCGCGACGGCTTGCGAAATCATGACCGCGCCGAAAGGAAAATAGCCGTTCGTGATGGCTTTGGCCGTACACATTAGGTCGGGCTTGACGTTCCAGAGACGGGAACCCGTCCACGCCCCGGTGCGGCCGAAGGCAGTGATGACCTCGTCCGCGATAAGCAGAATGCCGTGGCGATCACAGATCTCGCGCATCAGCGGCATGAATGACTCGTGAGGTACGATCACGCCGCCAGCACCCAGCACCGGCTCCATGATCAGCGCCGCGATCGTGTCTGCACCCTGGAAAGCGATCTCGTCTTCGAACTGTCGTGCGATGGCCGCAGCGATCTCCGCCGGATCGTCCGTGTTGAAGGGGTTGCGGTAGGTGTATGGCGCAGGTAGGTGAAATACTCCTGGCAGCAGCGGTTCATAGTTGCGGCGGAAGTTCGAGTTCCCGTTGACTGACGCGCCGCCGAAATGGGTGCCATGATAACCCTTCTTCAGAGCGACGAATTTAGTGCGTTCGGGCTGTCCGTTCACCTTGTGGTATTGCCTCGCAAGCCGGAGGCAGGTTTCGACCGAGTCAGAACCTCCGGACGTGAAGAAGGCGCGGGTGAGCCCGTCCTCCTTGAACCACTCGGTCAGCTCATAGGACAGTTCGATCAACGGAGAGTTCGTGGTGCCGCGGAACGCGGAATAGTAGGGTAGGTCGTTCAACTGATCCGAGATTGCCTTTTTCACCGGATCACAGGAGTACCCGAGATTCACATTCCAGAGCCCGCCGACGGCGTCGAGGACCGTGTAGCCATACACGTCAGTGATCTCCACGCCAGAGGCCGACTGGACGATCTTTGGAGGATGCGCGCGCATCTCGGCTGGATGGGCCATCGGATGCCACACGTGGCGAGCGTTGTTCTCAACAATGAAATTGGTTTCACGCATTGTCATTCTCCAGTTGAGATGCCCAGAAATTCGCAGGCGAGGGCGTAGCTTTCGGAAGGGCGGGTCACGTCAAAATGGACGGTCTGCATGCCGACACTTCGTGCTCCGGTGATGTTTCGGAGCTGGTCGTCGACGAAGACGCACTGTTTGGCGTCAACGCCAAGCGCGCTCGTCACGAAGCCATAGGATCGCGGGTCGGGCTTAAGGACCTTGGTGTAGGTCGCGTCTACGATGACGTCGAAATCTGACAGGAACGGCAGCTTGTCACGAAATCCACTGCCGTAGAAAAGATCTAGTTCATTCGAAAGGATTGCAAGCTTGCGCCCGGCCTTCCTAGCGACCCGGATCGTCGCCAAGGCCTCCGGCCGGATCATCGCCGACGGATCGTCGCCCCTGATGCGCTGCAGGAACGTCGGCAGGTCCTTCCATTCTTCTCCGACCAGGCGTCCGGTCTCGGCTGCTCGAATGTACCAGTAGTCGCGCTCGGAAATCCGGTCGTCCTGCATCTCGAGCCACAGCGGATCCGTTGCCGGATCGAACGGCCCCATCCAGCCGAGCGTCCCCGTCGGCAGGCCGAGAGCCGACTCGCTCTGTCGATGGGTTTCGAAGACCGTTTTCGAGATGACGCCGCCGAAATCAAGGACGAGCGCGCTACACCGTTCCGACACCTTCAAGTTCCTTTCTTGCTCTCAAGACCACGGGGTGTGGTTCAGCACCCAGCGACCGCGTCGCCTCGACCGCAGCCCGAACCACTTCCCCCGCAATCGATCTTTCCGTTTCCTCCGACATCCGTGACGCGACAGAGGCGACAGCGAGCGCGCCGAGGGAGTGCCCTCCGGCACTGAAGATCGGAGCCGCAATGCCGATCACTTCCGTCTCGAAGCTCCGCTCCGCAATCGCGTAGCCGCGGTCTCTGATCTGCGCCATTCGCGCGCGTAGCTTCGCCGGGTCACGCAGTGTCAGTTCGGTGTGAACCGAGAAGTCGCTACCGGAGAGGATAGTTTCCGCGATCTCGGGGCGAGCGAATGCCAGATAGGCAAGGCCCGAGGCAGTCGCGTGGAAAGGAAGCAACTGCGATGGATCGACGAACACGCGGGTCGACCTCACCGGCTCGGCGATAGCGATCGTGATCAGCGCCTCCTCGGACGCGAGACTCGCATGCGCAGTCTCCGAGGTCTGCTGTGCAAGCCGATCGACGAAAGGCTGAAGCACGGAGACGATTGGGAACGTGGCCTCCCTGATCCTCGCGAACCTGAGGACGCTCGCCCCCAATCTATATTTCTTGCTGACGTCATCCTGCTCGATGAAGCCGTGCTTCATCAGGGAAACGAGAATCCGAAGCGTCGTCGCCTTGTCGAGATCCGCTTGCCGGGCAAGCTCGCTCAACCCGAACTCGGGCGCGGTTGTCGTGAAATAGCTCAACAGATTGAACGCCTTATCGACGGTTTTCATAGCGGTCGGTGCTTTGTCGGACTTGGTCGAGGACAAGAGTTTCGCTCCTTCTTGACGGATTACTTGACAGAACTCAGAACATAATGCAAGCTTTTTGAACTGACGGTGATAATAATGAACCGACGCCGGACAGTCAAGTTAAACTGGGAGTTTGCAAATGCGAAAATTGCTTACCTTTGCGCTGACGGCCGCGCTCCTCGGGGGGGCGGCCTTCGCGCCCGCTGCACGCGCGGAATACCCTGAAAGACCGGTGACGTTCATAGTCCCTTGGCCGCCCGGAGACATCGAAGACCAGCTCACGCGTGTGATCGCCGAGGAGATGACCAAGGAGACGGGGGTGCCTGCGAAGGTCGTCAATCGGCCCGGCGGCGGGGCCGTGGAAGGAGCAACCGCGGTCGCTCAGGCGGACGCGGATGGCTACACGATCGGCTCGTTTGTGATCGATGTGCCGACGATGCACATCATCCGCGGCAATGCCACATACAAGCGGGACACCTTCGAGCCGATCGGCATTTTCATGACCTATCCGTTCGCTCTCGTCGCCCTGAAGTCAGCGCCTTACCAGACGCTCACCGAGCTGGCGGACTTCGCCAAGAACAATCCCGTTAAGCTCGCGCATTTCGGCTACGACCTTGTTCCGTCGATGGCGACCTTCGCCGCGGCGAAGAGGCTGGGCTTCAAATTCAGCGCCGATGCGGCCTACGAGATGGTGGACTGCTCTACACTGAAGAATGGCGACGCAGACGTGATGAACACCACGATGGCGCTGGTCATGGCATGCAGGGACGAGATCAACGTGCTTGCGGCCTACACCGAACAGCCGCTCTCCGTCGCGCCCGATGCTCCTCTTCTTTCCTGGGAAGTGCCCGGCCTCGACATCACGCTTTGGAACGGCCTGTTTGTCCCGAAGGGGACGCCGCAGGAGGTCAAGGATAAGATTGCGGCGATCGCGAAGAAGGCGGTGCTTTCCGACAAGGCGAAGGAACTCGCCGCCCCGTCAGGTGCTGGCGTCTACTGGATGGACGCTGCGAAGTCCGCGGAGCGGATCTCCAAGGACTACCAGGAAGCCGAAGAGATCCTGAAGGAAGTCCAGTGACACTCTCAAGGCGTGTCCCGACGGCCACGCCTTTCGAAATGGCAATTTCCTGGAGTTGAGCGATGACCCGCAGCGGACCGCCCGGAACCGAAAATGAAATCATAGAGAGCGACCTCGATGAGGTCGTGCCGCCCGCCGCCCAAGGATTGGCCGCCGTGATCTTCTGCGCGGTTGCCATAGTCCTTATCGGGCTCGCCCCCTTTGCGACCAGGCCGCAGCCGATGGACAAAGGATGGTACTTGGCCCCTATCAACTGGCCTCTGATCAGCCTCGCACTCGCATTGGTCTCGGGTGCGATCTTGAGCTGGCGCTTTTGGGCCTCCTACCGTTCCACTGAAGATCACGACGCATTCCAGCGGGAATCCCTTTGGGCATTCGGTGGCATGGGAGCGGCAATCGAATATAGCGTCTACTTCTGTATCTATCTCGTCGGCGTTAGCTATCTGGGCTTTGCAATCGCCACGGTGCTGTTCCTGCAGTTCGTCGCCTGGCGCTCGGGTCTGCGCGGTCGCAAATGGATGTTGGCCACTCTCGTCGTCGCGATCGGCATCGTCCTCATCTTCAGGCTCGGGATCGATCTGTGGTTCCCGCTCGCGCCAGTCTTCAAATTCCTTCCGGCCTGGGTCGGCAACACCCTCGGGGGCGTCCTGTGATTGAGAGCTTTTTCCTTGGACTAGAACACGTCGCCACCTGGCAGGTTCTGCTGGCGCTGGTCGCCGGCGCGTTGTGCGGGATCGTGGTCGGGGCCATTCCGGGGCTGGAACCCGCTGGAGCGATGGCGATCCTCCTCCCGTTCACCCTGCAAATGGACCCCTTGCCGGGAGTCACAATCCTGTTGGGAGCGTATGGCGGAGCCTGGTATGGTGGCGCAATCCCGGCAATCCTCATCCGCGTCCCCGGCACGCCTGTGAACGTGCTCACGACCTACGACGGCTATCCGATGGCGAGGAAGGGAATGGCTCACCGCGCCCTGTCGATCGCATATTCGTCATCGTTCGTCGGCGGAACGATCAGTGTGCTCGCTCTCGTTCTTCTTGCTCCTTACCTTGCTACCACCGCGGAGAAGTTCGGGGCTCCCGAATACGCGATGATTTCCGTGCTCGCGCTGGTCTCCGTACTGCTTGCGCATCAGAACCACGTCGTCGCGGCGCTCATGTCGCTCGGCTTTGGAATGTTTCTCGGATCCGTCGGCTTCGAGTCGCCGTTCAATACGCAGAGATACACGTTCGACCAGCAATGGCTGCTCGGCGGCGTGCCGATGGTGCCTGTCGTCATTGGCCTGTTCGCCATGTCGCAGGCCTTCGTGCTCCTTCAAACCCCGAGCTATCCGGACCTCGGATCGGATTACCAAGGCGCAAACCGCTTCCGCGGCCTCCTGGAAGTGTTCAAGTATCCAAAAACGGTGATCCGCTCGTCGGGCTTGGGAGTATTTCTCGGGCTCCTGCCAGGCATTGGGGAATTCGGCGCGCAATTCCTCTCATATTCCCTGGCCCGCCGCTTTTCCAAGAAGCCGGAAGAGTTCGGCAAAGGCTCTCCGGAGGGGCTCGTCGCGTCGGAGACGTCGATCAGCGCATGTACTTCAACGGTGCTTGTCCCGCTGCTCTCGCTCGGCATACCTGCCGACCCGCTGATGGCCATGCTGCTCGCCGTTTTCATGGTCCACAACATCGTGCCGGGACCGCAGCTCTTTTCCGAGCATCCGGACTTCATCTCCGGACTGTACATTTCGCTGTTCATCCTCAACGTGGCAATCCTGGGCATCCTGCTCTTCGCAACGAAGTACGTGGTCAGGCTTTCAGGCATCAGCCCGCGCATGATCGGAGCGACCATTCTCGTGCTGGCGCTGATCGGCTCCTACACGCAGAACTATCGCCTCACCGACGCATTGATAACGGTTGTGTTTGCCGTGATCGGGCGCTTCATGCTGCGAAACGGGATCCCGGCATTTCCCCTCGTAATCGGGCTGGTACTGGGGCCGATGCTCGAGGTTCGTCTCAAGCAGTCACTCAGTCTTTCGAACGGCGACCCGATGATCTTCATCGAGCGTCCGATCGCTGCCGTGCTGCTGGCACTCGCTGTGGGGGCCGTGGCCTTCTTCGCCATCGCCCGATCGAGGAGCACCAGCTTGGCAACCGCCGAGGACCATAACCAGAAGGCCTAGACAATGAAGCAGGAACAGATCGACGAACTCCGGAGCATGCCAGTTCCGGAGCAGGCTCTCTTCGTCGGCGGAAATCGACGCCCCGCCGCAAAAGGCGCCAGCCGGGCAGTTGTCTCTCCCCTTGACGGGTCGACGTTGACGAGCTTGGCAGAGGGTGACGCCTCCGATGTCGACGACGCGGTCTCGACAGCGCGAGAAGCATTCAACAGGGGGATCTGGTCCAAGACCTCTCCTGCAGAGCGCAAGAAGGTCATGCACAGGATTGCGGACCTCGTAGAGAGGCACTCTCTCGAGCTGGCGGTACTTGGCGTCCGCGACAACGGGACGGAAATCTCCATGGCCCTCAAGGCCGAGCCGGGGAGCGCCGCGAACACGTTTCGCTACTACGCGGAGCTCATCGACAAAGTCTATGGCGAGATCGCGCCGACGGCGAACTCGGTGCTCGGACTCGTCCACCACGAGCCCGTCGGCGTTGTAGGTGTCATTGTGCCTTGGAACTTCCCGCTCATGATCGGGGCTTGGAAGATCGCCCCCGCGATCGCCGCAGGCAATTCCGTGATCGTCAAGCCATCAGAGGTCGCCTCGCTCTCCTCGCTCCGTCTGGCGGAGCTCTGCTCCGAGGCGGGCCTTCCGGACGGCGTTCTCAACGTGATCACCGGGCGCGGCTCGGTCGTCGGCGAGGCGATGGGCCTGCACCCCGACATCGATGTACTGGCGTTCACGGGATCCGGAAACGTTGGCCGGCGGCTGCTCGAATACTCCGCACGCTCCAACCTCAAGCGGATCTACCTCGAATTGGGGGGCAAGTCACCCAACATCGTATTCGCGGACGCGCCCGACCTCGACCAGGCGGCCAAGACCGCAGCATACGGCATCTTCCGAAACTCCGGCCAAGTGTGCGTCGCGGGGTCCCGGCTGCTCGTCGAACGGTCCATTCACAAGGAATTCGCTGAGAAGGTTTCCGCCATTGCCGCGGAGATGAAGGTCGGCGACCCGCTGGATCTGGCGACCGAAGCCGGAGCCGTCGCCAGCGAGGACCAGCTCCAGAAGAATCTCGAGCATGTCGCCACAGCCCAGGCGCAAGGCGCTGAACTGAGGACCGGGGGAAACCGGATACTGCAGGCGACGGGAGGCTACTTCATGGCTCCGACCGTATTCGACGGCGTCAGGCCTGAAATGACCCTGTTCCAGGAGGAGGTCTTCGGCCCCGTCCTTGCCATCACTCCCTTCGATGACGAGGCCGACGCAGTCCGCATCGCAAACTCCACCGCCTACGGGCTGGCCTCCGGTGTCTGGACGGCGAACCTTTCACGGGCGCATCGGATGGTGCGGGCGGTCCGGGCGGGGATAGTCCACGTCAACACCTACGGCGGATCCGACATCACGGTTCCGCTTGGAGGGGTAGGCCAGTCAGGCAACGGCCACGACAAGTCGCGCCACGCGCTGGACAAGTTTCTCGATCTCAAGACGGCATGGATGCAACTATGATGACCGAAATCGCACGACAGAAATCACTCCCGGACAAGGCTCCAGTCGTCGTCATCGGCGGCGGCATCATCGGGGTGTCGACACTTTATCATCTGGCAAAACGCGGCGTGAGCGGCGCTGTGCTGCTAGAGAGGAAGCAGCTCGCCAGCGGGACCACTTGGCACGCCGCGGGCATCGTGGGCCAGCTCAGGGAGTCGAGCGCTCAGACCAATCTCTCAAAGTACACGGCGCGGCTGTTCAACGAACTCGAGGCGGAGACGGGGCAGGCGACTGGCTACAAGCAGAACGGCACCATCCATCTTGCGCTTTCAGATGTTCGCTTAGAGCAGCTCCGGCGCAATCACGACCACGCGCGGCGGATGCAGATCGAGAGCCACATGCTATCCGTGGAGGCTCTGAAGGAGCAGTGGCCGCTGATAAACTACGAGGGAGTGCTTGGGGGCTTTTTCGTCCCGTCTAACGGACAGGTGAATCCGTTGGATGTCACCCAGGCGATGGCGAAGGGAGCAAAGCAGAACGGGGCGCTGATTTTCGAGAACACGTCGGCGACTAGAATCCTGACAAGGAACGGCCGGGTGATCGGCGTCGAGACCGATCGCGGCGTCGTCGCGACCGAAAAGGTCCTTCTGGCCGGAGGGATGTGGACAAGCAGGTTCGCGAAGGCGCACGGCGTCACGGTGCCGCTCCACGCCGCAGAACACTTCTACATTGTCACCGAGGCCATCGAGGGGCTGCCGCGCACTCTGCCGGGGCTGGTCGTGATCGAGGAGAGAACCTACTGGAAGGAGGACGCGGGCAAGCTGCTCATCGGCGGCTTCGAGTCCAGGGGAAAGGCCTGGGGACGTGACGGCATCTCGGATAGCTTTGAATTCGACGAACTTCCCTTTGACATGGAGCATGTCGAGCCCGTTCTCGAGACGATCTTCAACCGTATGCCCGCGCTCGCGGAAATGGGCATCCAGACCTTCTTCAACGGTCCCGAGAGCTTCACGCCGGACGGACGACCCTACATCGGGCCGGCTCCGGAAATGCCCGGACTTTTCATAGCGGCGGGCATGAACTCGAATGGCATCCTGAATTCCGGTGGCGTCGGCTACACGATGGCCGAATGGCTCACAGACGGCTATCCGAGCCGGGGCATGGCATCCATGCTCGCGTCACGGGCGCATCCGTTCCAGGCGAACGCAGCGTACAATGCGGAACGAGTGACCGAAGCCGTTGGGCTGCACTGGGGCCTACATTGGCCGGGGCGGCAGATTGAAACCGCCCGCGGAATCAGGCGGGTGCCTCTCCACGACCGGCTAGAATCCGCCGGAGCGGTGTTCGCCGAGCGAATCGGATGGGAGGTGCCCATGTACTTCGATCCGGCGGGTTCCGGGTGGCCGACGAAGGCCTCTCTCGGCTGGCAGGACTGGTCTGCTGCCGTGGCAGCCGAGTGCATCGCGGCCCGAGACGACGCGGTCCTGCTAGATCAGTCGATGTACGGCAAGATTCTCGTGCAGGGACCCGACGCGGTCAAAGCGCTAAACATGGTCTGCGGCGCGCAGATGGACGTGCCCACGGGGACCTCTGTCTACACCCAGTTCCTGAATCCGCGCGGCGGGATCGAAGCGGATGTCACGGTGACTCGCATCGCCGAAGAGAGATTCCTGATCGTCACGGGCCACCCCAGCCAGATCCGAGACCGCGCATGGCTCGAAGCCCACGCGGATCCATCCTGGAGGTTCGAAGTCTTCGACGCGACATCCTCCTATTCGCTGCTGACCGTACACGGTCCGAAAGCGCGCACGGTCATCGCGTCGATCACGACCGAGGACGTTTCCAACGAGGCGTTTCCGTTCGGGGCCGCGCGCGAACTCGACCTTGCCTATGCGCGCGCCTGGGTAATCCGCCGCTCCTTCCTTGGTGAGCTCGGCTACGAGCTGCTGGTACCGACGGAATTCACTGCCGGAGTGTACGAGGCTCTACTCGTGGCCGGGAAGCCTCATAATCTGCGGCACATCGGCATGTTCGCCATGAACAGTTGCCGCCTCGAGAAGGCGTTCCGACACTTCGGACACGACATCGGCGAGGATGACACGCCCTTCGAAACCGGCCTCGGATTCGCGGTCGATCTGAGCAAAGAACAATTCCTCGGGCGGGAAGTTCTTGAGGCGCAGAAAGCGCAGGGGCCTGCAACCAAGTTTAGGACGGTCTGCGTGTCGGTCGAGAGCGCGTCCGCGCTGGAGGGTCCCTACCTCATTCACAACGAGCCGGTCTGGCGCGATGGCGAGCTCGTGGGCCATGTCACCTCGGGAGGTTGGGGCTTCAGGCTCGAACGAATGGTCGGCCTTGCCAGCCTGCATCGTGCCGACGGCGTCACGAAGGCGTGGTTGGACGAGGGCGGTTTCGAGGTCCAGATCGCCGGAGAAATGTGTCCGCTGACGGTGCAACTGCAGCCATTCTACGATCCGAAAGGCGAGCGGATGCGCGCTTGATCACACAAGCACAATAAAATGAGTGGGAACAAAATCATGACTGACAAGACCATCCTGATAGTCGGAACATACGACACGAAGTCCGACGAGCTGCGGTATCTGGAGGAGCGCATCCGCAGCCAAGGCGGAGCCGTGCTGACAATGGACGTCAGCGTCCTCGGCGACGCCGTCGGTCCGGTCGACTTCACGAAGCACGACGTCGCGGCTGCGGCGGGCTCGACGATCGAGGAAGTGATCAATTCCGGCGACGAAAACAGCGCGATGCAGATCATGGCGGCGGGAGCGTCCGTGCTCACGGCGAGGCTGCATGCCGAAGGCAGAATCGATGGCCTGATCGCCATGGGGGGCACGATGGGCACGGACCTTGCGCTGGACTGCGCACAGGCGCTGCCGCTGGGCGTCCCGAAATATGTCATTTCGACGGTATCGTTCTCGCCGCTCATTTCGGCGGACCGCCTCTCGCCTGACATCCAGATGATCCTGTGGGCCGGAGGCCTCTACGGGCTGAACTCGATCTGCAAATCCTCGTTGAGCCAAGCCGCGGGAGCGGTTCTCGGAGCGGCGCGGGCAGCGGAGCCTCCGGCCCGGAGCCGCCCGGTGATCGGAATGATGAGCCTGGGAAGCTCCTGCCTTTCCTACATGAAGACCCTAAAGGGCCCCCTGGAGGAGCGCGGCTTCGAGGTGGCAGTGTTCCACGCCACAGGCATGGGCGGCATGGCCTTCGAGAAGCTGGCCGCTGAGGGCTACTTCGCGGTGGTCATGGACTTCGCGCTGCCCGAGCTCGGGAACCTCCTAGTCGGTTCGGTGATAAACGGCGGAAAGAACCGTCTGCTCTCGGCAGGACAGAAGGGCGTTCCCCAACTCGTCGCCCCCGGCTGCGTCGATCTAATCGATTTCGCGAGCTGGCAGGAAATTCCGGCACGGTTTGCAGATCGCCCGTACCACGCCCACAACAGGCTGATCGCCTCCGCGGCACTCACTGCGGAAGAACGGAGGGAAACGGCCAGGGAAATCGGGAAGCGCCTCTCCCAGGCGAAAGCTCCGGTCCACGTCATCCTGCCGAACCAGGGCATCGAGGAGTGGGACAGGGAAGGGCAGCCGGCACACGATCCCGAAGGGCTGACCGCCTTCCTCGACGAGATGCGGAGCGCAATCCGCGCCCCGGTGGAGCTGAGCGAGATCGATGCGCACATCAACGACCCGGCGTTCACCGAAACCGTTCTCAAGATCTTCGATGACTGGGTGCGCCGCGGAATCATCCGGAAAGCCGTGTGAGGTCAGCCGCCATGACATTGGATCCACGCTACAGCGTTCTCTTCGAACCCGTGAAGATCGGACCGGTCACCGCGCCTAACCGCTTCTTCGCGGTGCCCCACGCGACGGGGCATTCGCCCCTGATGCCCAACGGGTCGATAGCCATGCGCGCTATGAAGGCAGAGGGCGGCTGGGGCACCGTTGCGATGCAGCTTGCCGAGATCGATCCGTCCTCGGATATATCGAACCTGCCTATCGAAAAGTTCTGGGACGAGACCGATATCGCTAGCCACGCGAGGCTGACCGCGAGGATCCGCGAGCACGGAGCGCTGTCGGCGATCGAGATCGCGCACAGCGGACTGCGCTCGCGAGGCCTCGCCAACGGCTACCCCGTGCTCGGCCCGTCAAGTCTTCCCGTCCTGAAGCCCGAGGTTCCCGTCCAGGCGAAGGCAATGGACAAGGAGGACATCCGGTCGCTTCGCAGGAGCTACCGCGCCGCTGTGCAGCGGGCCAAGGAGGCGGGATACGACATCGTTTACGTCTACGCGGCTCATGACGCGTCTGTTCTGTGGCATTTCCTAACACCCGCCTACAACTTCCGGACGGATGAGTACGGAGGAAATTTCGAGAACCGCGTCCGCTTGCTCCGCGAGGTGCTGGAGGAGACCAAGGAGGAAGCGCGGGACGAGATCGCCGTGGCGATCCGGTTCGCGGTCCATGAGCTGTCCGGCCCCAGGGCGATCCTGAGCACGGGTGAGGGGAGGGACGTTGTCGAGCGCCTTGCCGAGCTTCCAGACCTTTGGGACGTCAACGTGTCCGGCTGGAGCCGCGACTCTGGGACGTCGCGCTTCGACCCGGAAGGCGCGCAGGAAGAGTTCACCAGCTTCGTCAAGACCGTGACCAGCAAGCCGGTCGTCGGCGTCGGCCGCTTCACGTCGCCTGATGCAATGGTGAGCCAGATCCGGCGGGGCGTGCTCGACCTGATCGGAGGTGCCCGTCCATCGATCGCGGATCCGTTCCTGCCGAACAAGATCAAGGATGGTCGAGTCGACGAGATACGCGAATGCATCGGCTGCAACATCTGCGTTGCGTCGGATGCCTATTCGATCCCCCTGCGCTGCACCCAGAACCCGACGATGAGCGAGGAGTGGCGTCGTGGGTGGCATCCGGAGCGAATTCCAGCCGCGCCAGAGCCGAAAAACCTCCTCGTCGTGGGGTCAGGTCCAGCGGGACTGGAGTGCGCCTTCACGCTCGCGCGCGCCGGGCACCAGGTTACCGTAGCGGACAAGTCAACCGAGCTAGGCGGACGCGTGTCAAAGGAAAGCCGTCTAAAAGGCCTCTCCGCATGGAGCCGGGTGCGCGATTACCGTCTCTATCAATTGCAGCAGATGGCGAACGTCGATCTCTATCCCGAGAGCGAGGCGACGGCTGACGACGTAGCCGATTTCGGAGCCGACCACGTTTTCGTCGCGACGGGCTCCCACTGGAGGGATGATGGACTCGGCCGGAGCCGCTACACCGCTATCCAGGGATTCCGCGGCAACGCCCTGACGCCGGACCACATCCTCGACGGAGGGATCATTGCCGGATCGGTGGTCGTCTATGACGACGATCACTACTACATGGGCAATGTCCTCGCCGAGCACCTCGCCGCGCTTGGGTCCGAAGTGCATCTCGTCTGTCCGCTGCCATCTATCGCCGGGTGGATGGGCTACACGCTGGAGCAGCCGCGCGTCATTGCAGCGCTGATGGAAGCCGGCGTGAAGATGTACCCGAACACCACGGCCATCGGCTGGGAGGACGGCGTTCTCCGCATCAAACGCAGTGACACGTACGAGGAACTTCAGCCCATTAGGGTCGACAACCTTCTCACGGTGACCGCAAGGCTGCCGAACGACGCGCTTGGGCAAGCAATCAGGAAGTCCGGCTCCGTCGGCTGCACTGTCATCGGGGATGCCGTCGCTCCGGGCATCATCCAGTCGGCGGTGTTCTCAGGACACAAGGCCGCCAGGGAATTTCTTGGCACCGAACCGGAGAACAGGATCTTCCGGCGCGAGACGCCGAAGCTGTTCGTCTAGGAAGGAGATCGCATTGGACCCGGTGAACTCGGCATATCTCGACGAGCTGAGGGCGGCTCACTTCGGAGAACTGGTCGGCGACCTTCTCTTTCGAAGACTTTGCGACCGCTATCCTGAACATTCGAGCAAGCTCCATGAGCTTGCGCGCCTCGAGGCGAGCGTCGGCGACCTCCTGGAAGGCGTCCTGGCGCGACACCGCGTGGAGCCCGAACCGACGGAGCGCGTCGAAGCCCTGACTCATCAGCTTTTCGACGATCTCGGCGATGCCGACTGGGACGCCTTTCTGGCTCGGCTTCGCGACGTGGTCGTTCCCTTCGTGGAGCGCTTCGATCGGCTGCATGATGCAGGTCCGGCCGAGGATCGGAACACGTTGCGCATTCTCCGCGACCATGAGCGGGCGCTGTTGCGCTTTCTCGATGCCGAGATCCGGCGCGAGGACGGATTGCAGCCGGTAGAACGGGTGCTGGCGGAACTCGCCGAAGTTCGCTTCGCAGGGAGGCAGAGTTAAATGCGACAGCGCGTGAAATCGGCATGGTTGGATGTCACGGCGAGCCTCCTGCAAGGGCCGATGGGTCGACAAAGCGGCTTTCGATCGCCGCGAGCCCGAGTTCGATCGCCGACATCAACTCAGGGCCCATCGCCCGCTGAAGCTCTGCCTGATATTCGAGGGCGGCGGACGAAAGCTCCTGGTAAGTCCGCACTCCCAATGCCGTCAGTTCGAGATGTTCGATCCTGCGGTTCGAGGCGTCCTCCCGCCTCCTCAACCAACGGCGCTTTTCGAGAGCGAATACGGCGCGGCTCACCTTCGTCTTGTGCATGCCGGAGTGCCCGCCGATCTGCGTTGCCGTCAGACTCCTGTAGGCACCCAAGGCAGCCAGCGTCCGCCACTCGGGACGTGTCATTCCGTGCATCCGCTTGTAGTGCTCGGCGAAACGAAGGCTCACCGCCTCCGCGGCCCGATTGAGCCTGAAAGGCAGGAAGTGATCCAGATCGAAAAAATTCTCCATTGACCAGCCTTGATAGTTACAAATGTGACAGTTACGAGCGCAACGAAATGCTTCTAACGTCGCGCAAAAGGAGTTGCAACAGATGTCGAGCGCAGCAAGCCAGAACAGCCTCCAATACATGCCGGGTTTCGGAAATGACTTCGAGACGGAGTCGCTGCCCGGCGCTCTGCCTCAGGGACAGAACAGTCCGCAGAAGTGCAACTACGGTCTCTATGCCGAGCAGCTTTCAGGCTCGCCGTTCACCGCGCCGCGTGGCACGAACGAACGTTCCTGGCTCTACAGAATTCGCCCGAGCGTGCGCCACACGCGCCGCTTTTCGAACGCCAGCTATCCTGTGTGGAAGTCCGCGCCTTGCCTCGACGAACACTCTCTGCCGCTCGGCCAGCTTCGCTGGGATCCGATCCCCGCTCCCGAAGAGGCATTGAACTTCCTGGAAGGTGTGCGGACCATGACCGCCGCCGGAGATGTGATGACCCAGGTCGGCATGGCCGCGCACGCGTACGTCTTCAACGAGGATATGGTCGATGACTACTTTTTCAACTCCGACGGTGAACTGCTCATCGTGCCCCAGGTGGGAACGCTCAGGGTATTCACGGAGATGGGGATCATGGACGTGGAGCCCTCGGAGATCTGCCTCGTCCCGCGGGGCATGATGTTCAAGGTCATGCGGGTTGGCAATGCGGACGTCTGGCGCGGCTACATCTGCGAAAACTACGGGGCGAAGTTCACGCTGCCGGACCGCGGACCGATCGGCGCGAACTGCCTGGCCAATCCTCGGGACTTCAAGACGCCCGTTGCCGCGTTCGAGGACAAGGAGACTCCCTGCAGGGTGCACGTGAAGTGGTGCGGGAAATTCTTCGTGACCGAAATCGGCCACTCGCCCCTCGACGTGGTCGCGTGGCACGGCAACTATGCGCCGTTCAAATATGATCTGCGGACCTTTTCCCCAGTCGGCGCGATCCTCTTCGATCACCCGGATCCATCTATCTTCACCGTGCTGACCGCGCCGACGGAAGAGGCGGGCACGGCCAACGTCGACTTCGTGATCTTCCCGCCGCGCTGGATGGTGGCCGAACACACATTCAGGCCGCCCTGGTACCACCGCAACATCATGAGCGAGTTCATGGGCCTCATTCATGGCCAGTACGATGCGAAGGAGGAGGGGTTCGTTCCGGGTGGGATGAGCCTTCACAACATGATGCTGCCGCACGGGCCCGATGCGTCAGGTTTCGAAAAGGCGTCCAGCGGCGACCTGAAGCCCGTCAAGCTGGACCACACGATGGCCTTCATGTTCGAGACGCGTTTTCCTCAGCAACTGACCAGATACGCGGCAGAGCTCGAGACGCTGCAGGACAACTACCTCGAATGCTGGGATGGTCTGGAGCGGAAGTTCGACGGAACCGCCGGGGTGAAATGAAGCTGGGATCGGAAAGACAATGAAACTCGCAACACTCAAGGACTCGACCCGAGACGGCAAACTCGTTGTCGTCTCTAAGGACCTGACGCGCTGCTCGGAGGTCGGGCATATCGCGCGCACGCTCCAATCCGCGCTCGATGATTGGGCGCATGCGAGCCCAAGGTTGGCGCGTGTCGCGGAAGGACTCGAGAACGGGTCTCAGCCCTTCACGCGGTTCCACGAGCATGAGGCGGCTTCGCCGTTGCCACGCGCATACCAGTGGGCCGACGGATCGGCATACGTGAACCATGTCGAGCTGGTGCGCAAAGCTCGCAATGCCGAGCTGCCCGCGTCGTTTTGGACCGATCCGCTGATGTATCAGGGAGGATCGGACAGCTTTCTCGCGCCGCGTGATCCGATCCGGATGGCGGACGAGGCCTACGGCATCGACATGGAAGCAGAAGTCGCAGTCATCGTCGACGACGTGCCCATGGGAGCGACCCCCGACCAGGCGCGCAAGGCGGTCCGCCTGGTGATGCTCGTCAACGATGTCTCGCTACGGGGTCTGATCCCAGGCGAACTTGCCAAGGGTTTCGGCTTCTTCCAGTCAAAGCCGTCCTCGGCGTTCTCACCCGTAGCGGTGTCGCCCGACGAGCTGGGCGACGCATGGGACGGCGGAAAGCTGCACCTGCCGCTGCTCGTCAGCCTCAACGGCCAGGCGTTCGGCAGGGCGAATGCGGGCCGGGACATGACATTCGACTTCGGAGAGTTGATCGCGCACGCCGCCAAGACGCGGCCGCTGGTCGCCGGATCCATCATCGGTTCGGGGACGGTCTCGAACAAGCTCGAAGGGGGGCCGGGAAAATCGATTGCGGACGGCGGAGACGGCTACTCGTGCATCGCCGAGATTCGAATGATCGAGACGATCGAGACCGGCTCTCCGAGAACGCCGTTCATGAAGTTCGGCGACAGCGTCCGCATCGAGATGAAGGACCAGTCCGGACGATCGATCTTCGGCGCGATCGAGCAGGCGGTCGAGAGATACAAGGCGGCTTGATCATTTCCGGCCGCCCGACCAAACAGAACAAGGAGACTAACAAGTGGCAAAGGCATTCGCATCGCAGGGCGACCTGGCTGAAAAGAAGATCTCGTTCACCGAGGTCGGCCGTGACCTCTGGGCATTCACTGCGGAGGGAGACCCCAACACCGGGGTTATCGTCGGCGACGACGGAGTGATGATCGTGGACGCGCAAGCCACCCCCCGACTTGCGAACAAGGTGGTCGAGAAGGTTCGCACCGTCACCGACAAGCCGATCAAGTACGTGGTTCTGACGCACTATCACGCCGTCCGCGTTCTGGGGGCGTCGGCCTACGGAGCTCAGCAGGTCTTCATGTCCGACAAGGCGAGGGCCATGGTCGTGGAACGCGGCCAGCAGGACTGGGAGTCTGAATTCCAGCGCTTCCCTAGACTGTTCCAGGGTCACGAGAGCATTCCTGGGCTGACCTGGCCAACCATGACCTTCAAGGATCGCATGACGGTGTTCATGGGCGGGCGCCGCGTCGACCTCATGCATCTTGGCCGCGCGCACACGGCCGGCGACATCGTCGCACATGTGCCGGATCAAAACGTGATGTTTACAGGCGATATCGTCGAGTATCACTCGGCCTGCTACTGCGGGGACGCCCACTTCAATGACTGGCCGGCCACAATCGAGGCGATTCGGGCATTCGACGTCGACGCCATCGCACCCGGTCGCGGGGACGCTTTGCAGGGCAGGGACTTGGTCCGGAAGGCGCTCGACAACACGGCCGACTTCGTCCGCTCAACTTACCGTCCCGTCGCGCGTGTGGCATTGGGCGGGGGCACGCTGAAGCAGGCCTGGGATGCCTGCCGCGCCGAATGCGACCCCAAGTACTCGACCTATGCCATCTACGAGCATTGCCTGCCGTTCAATGTCGCCAGAGCCTACGACGAGGCTCTCGGGGTCGACACGCCGAGAATCTGGACCGCCGAACGCGACCGCGAGATGTGGGATGCCCTGCAGGGTTAAAGACAGGAGGATTGGGAGGCAGAATGAGCAGAATTTTTGAAACGCCCCTCTATCCGTATCGACGGTCGAGGGACCAGGACACGGCCAGGGCGGTGCGTCACCCGGTGGTGGTGGTAGGCGCGGGTCCGGTCGGGCTCGCGCTGGCGATCGACCTGACCAGCCAGGGGGTGCCGGTCGTCGTGCTCGACGACAACGACAAGGTCAGTTTCGGGTCGCGGGCGATATGCTTCGCCAAACGCACCCTGGAGATAATGGACCGGCTGGGTTGCGCGGATTCGATGGTCGAAAGGGGCGTACAATGGAGCCTTGGCAAGGTCTACTTCGACGAACGCCAGGTCTTCGAATTCAACCTGCTGCCTGAGGGCGGGCACAAGCGCCCCGCGTTCATCAATCTCCAGCAGTACTATCTCGAGCATGAGCTGGTGGCACGCCTCCGTGCTCTCGCGGAGGAAGGCATGGCCATCGACCTCCGCGGCAACAACAAGGTGACGGCGATCCGGCGGACCGCTGACGGCGTGCAGCTCACAGTCGACACACCCGAGGGGCCGTATGAATTCGAGGCCGACTGGCTCGCGGCTTGCGACGGAGCGAGCTCGCCCGTGCGGCGTGCGCTTGGATTGGATTTCGTCGGGCGCGTCTTCGAAGACAACTTTCTGATCGCCGACATTGGGATGGAGGGAGGCGCCGAATTTCCGGTGGAGCGGCGATTCTGGTTCGATCCCCCCTTCAACCGCGGCCAGTCCGCGCTGCTGCACAAGCAGCCGGACAATGTCTGGCGGGTGGACCTGCAGCTCGGCTGGAACATCGACAAGGCCGAGGAATCGAAGCCGGAACGGGTGATCCCGCGTCTGAAGGCGTTTCTGGGCGAGGACGCAAGGTTCGAACTCGAATGGGTTTCTATCTATACGTTCCAGTGCCGTCGCATGGAGAAGTTCAGGCACGATCGGGTGATCTTCGCCGGCGACAGTGCTCATCAGGTATCGCCGTTCGGCGCGCGTGGTGCCAATTCCGGAATCCAGGATGCGGACAATCTCGCCTGGAAGCTCGCACTCGTCTTGCAGGGCAAAGCTCCGGAATCATTGCTCGACAGCTACGACCTCGAGCGCAGGCAGGCGGCGGACGAAAACATTCTGCATTCGAGCAGATCGACCGATTTCATCACGCCGAAGTCGGAGACGAGCCGTCTGTTCCGGGATGCCGTGCTGGACCTCTCCGAGCATTTCCCCGCGACACGGCCCATGGTGAATTCCGGCAGGCTGTCTTTGCCCAGCGTGTATGACGGATCACCGCTAAACGGACCCGACTGCGAGGGCATGCCTTCGCGGGCGCGGCCCGGCGCCCCCGCCAGCGACGCCCCCGTATCCGGCGGCTGGCTGCTCGACCGCCTCGGTGGACGGTTCCAACTGCTGACCATCGAATGCGACGCGCCGGAGCACCTCGAAATCGAAGGCATTGGCGTCGAGCGCCTGGCGCTGACCGCCACTGGCCTGGAGGAGCTGCGCACACGCTGGCTCGGCTCGGCCGAAAGCGCCGTGTATCTGCTGCGCCCGGACCAGCACGTCGTCGGTCGCTGGCGCTCGTTTGACCGGGAAGCGGTTCGATCCGCTGTCCTCAGAGCTGTCGGGAGGTGAAGGTGGCAGAGCTGATAACCAATCCAAATATACCGGACCCGGATGATTTCTACGCCGAGCTCTTGGCTGCGCACGAAGGGCGGGCCAAGGCGGAGAGCGACGCGTTCAATGCCCGCCTCATCCTGCTTCTTGCCAACCACATCGGAGATCGGACGGTTCTCACGCGGGCGCTGGAAGCGGCAGGCCGGAGCAGGAATGTCGATGAGTGAGATCGTCCTCTACGACTACTGGCGCTCGTCGGCGAGCTACAGGGTTCGGATCGCCCTCAACCTTCTCGGTCTCACGCACAGTTCGGTCTCCGTGAACCTCCTCGACCACTCCCACTGGAGCGAGGCGCACCTCCAGCGCAATCCCAAGGCCTGGTGCCGGTGCTGCATGTCGACGGAGTCATGTTGACGCAGTCGCTCGCCATTATCGAGTACCTTGCCGAGACGCAACGCTCGAAACTGCTCCCGGCCGATCCCTTGGGAAGGCATCGTGTCCGCGCGCTCTCCCATGCAATCGCCATGGACATCCATCCCATCTGCAACATGGGGGTGGCGGCCCACGTGATGAAGATCACAGGGGCCGGCGAGGAGGCGCGTGGCGCGTGGATGCGGAAGTTCATAGGCGAGGGACTGCATGCATTCGAGCGGATGCTGGACCACCCGTTAACCGCTGCCTACTGTCACGGAGACGGCCCGACGATGGCCGACGTATGCCTCGTGCCCCAAGTCTACAACGCTGAGCGGTGGGGCGTGGAGCTTGCCAGCCTGCCTCGGGTGTCGGCGATTGCCGAACGATGCCGTGCACTGCCCGCGTTCGCTGCCGCCCACCCGGACGCCGTGAAACCAGCTTGACCCAGTGAGAAGTCGAAACGCCATGAATCCACTCAAGCCATTGTGGACGCCCACGTCCTATGCCCTCGAGCACAGCCCGATGGCAGCGTTCATGACACGCTGCAGCGAGAGATCCGGGCGCGTCTTTGACGACTATGACGACTTCCACGCCTGGTCCGTCAGCAACATGCCCGAGTTCTGGTCCGAAGTCTGGGATGAATGCGACGTCATCGGCGAAAGAGGAACCGAGGTTCTAGTGGACGGCTATGACATACGGCGGGCCCGCTTCTTTCCTGGAGCTAAACTCAACTTCGCGGAGAACCTCCTCCGCAAGCGGGGACCCGGACCCGCTTTGATCTTCCGTGGCGAGGACAGGGTCAGCTACAGCGTCACGTGGGACGAGCTGCACGGGTTGGTGTCGAGGTTGCAGCAGGCGCTGAGCGCATTGGGCGTTGGCCGCGGCGACAGGGTCGTGGCAATGCTCCCGAACCTGCCCGAGACCATCGCTCTGATGCTCGCCACGTCGTCACTGGGTGCAGTGTGGGCTTCATGCTCGCCGGACTTCGGCGTGAGCGGGGTCCTCGATCGGTTCGTACAGGTGGAGCCTAAGCTGTTCCTCGCGTGCGACGGCTACTGGTACAACGGAAAGAAACAGGACGTCGGCGATAAAGTCAGGGAAGTGGCGGCCAGTCTGGCAGTTCCCGTCGTCATCGTGCCGTATGCGGGCGACGCCGAGACCTTGGCGGCTTCCGTCACGGGAGCGGTCACGCTCCCGCGCCTCACCGGCGAATTCCAGCCGCGGGCCGTGGCTTTCGACAGGGTGCCGTTCTCCCACCCCCTATACATGCTTTTTTCATCGGGCACGACAGGCGCGCCGAAATGCATCGTGCATTCCGTCGGCGGCACGCTATTGCAACACCTCAAGGAGCACAGGTTCCACTGCGGACTGGGCGATGGGGAGCGCCTGTTCTACTTCACGACATGCGGATGGATGATGTGGAACTGGCTGGCCAGCGGGCTCGCGCTTGGCGCTACGCTATGCCTATACGACGGATCGCCGTTCTATCCGGGGCCGGGCGTGCTCTTCGACTATGCCGAGCAGGAACGGTTTTCCGTCTTTGGCACCTCGGCCAAGTACATCGACGCGGTGCGGAAGAGCGGCTGTAGGCCGGGCGAAACGCATGACCTCTCGGCCATGCGCCCCATAGCGTCCACCGGGTCGCCGCTGTCGCCGGAAGGCTTCGCATTCGTCTACGAAGCGATCAAAGGAGACGTTCAACTCGCCTCGATATCCGGTGGCACGGACATCGTGTCCTGCTTCGTCCTCGGCAATCCGCTGAAGCCGGTCTGGTCGGGGGAGATCCAGGGGCCAGGCCTCGGTATGGCCGTCGATGTGTGGGACGATACTGGATACCCCGTCCGCCAGCGGAAGGGAGAACTCGTCTGCACGAAGGCGTTCCCATCGATGCCGATCATGTTCTGGAACGATCCGGGCGGCGAGAAGTACGGCGCGGCCTACTTCGGCCGCTTCAACAACGTCTGGTGCCACGGGGATTTCGCGGAGTGGACCGAGCACGACGGTATCGTGATACACGGTCGCTCGGACGCCACGCTCAATCCGGGCGGTGTCCGCATTGGAACAGCGGAGATCTACAACCAGGTCGAGCGGATGGACGAGGTCGTCGAGGCCCTTTGCATTGGCCAGGAGTGGGACGGCGACGTTCGCGTCGTCCTTTTCGTCCGCCTGGCGGAAGGCATTCACCTCGATGCAGATCTTGAACAGGCGATCAGGACACGCATCAGGACAGGGGCTTCGCCACGGCATGTCCCGGCGAAGATATTAGCAGTGGCGGACATTCCCCGCACCAAATCCGGAAAGATCGTCGAATTGGCCGTCCGGGAAACGGTGCACGGGAGACCGGTCAAGAACAAGGATGCCTTGGCAAACCCCGAGGCTCTGTCGCTGTTCGAGAACCTCGAATCGCTGCGCACCTGATCGGTCCGGGTGGTACCGACAGAGCGCGTCATGGAGCCCATTCAGGGATCGCTGTCGGGTCATTCGCCCCGGCAGGGACCGCGCGCGTGGGACGGCGGAAATCACAGTGGCTAGCAACGCACTGCAATGGTTGCACATATGCTGCGGTGCATGCACAATTTGAAGTCTCGAAAGAGTTACCAATTTACTTCCTGGTTGTTACAGCGCCGATTTGCTTTTGCAGCAAACGCATCACGAATATGTTTTTGTCCCGATTGTGCGGAGAGCACGGGCTGAATCCAAACGTCAGCACTTCCGGCACGGCGATACTCGATCGCACGAGCCCACAGGCACTTATCAAAGTGACAGGGGATGCGCCCGCTCTCCCAAGGCAATCTGGAGGACTAGCATGGGGAATGACAGCTTAGGGGCAGGCACCAGCGTCTACTTCTTCGTTCGTAAGGCAGCCGCCTCCAATGGAGAGCAAAGTTAACTCAACAGCCCTTGTGCAAAGACTTACAGGTTCCGTCATTTCATCGAATTCGATGCCCGTGCGCCATGACTGAAGAAACGCGTGGCAGGTCGGAAGCAGCGACATCATCCTTACCAAGCTTGGCGGATGGGTTGCCTTCGACATACCACCGTTATGTAGGGGGCGTTCCATCAATGCGAGCAAGATATAAGTGGCGCAGAAAGGAAAGCGGAAATTGGATAAAATGTCCTCTGGGCCGAGGGTTCGCTGTTGTCCTGCTATAGCAATCTGACGAAAGAGAACAGCCCCTGCGGCAAAAGCATCTGCATCCCTTTCTAAGCAACGTGAGACCTCAGGATCCTCTGCGCTAAGCGTATCTTCAGACATCGCAGCTTGAGGAACGATATCGCTTGATAAGTGACCAAGCAAAATGTGACCCATTTCGTGACTGCATAGAAAGTACATTGCATCACTCATCAAAATGGCCGCAAGAGCAGTGTCTACAGTGCTAAAATATTCCATCGGCTGATTAAGAAGGTGATTTATAGCATCACGTCGTGACCGGCTTTCCTTCTCGCCTGAATCTTTCGGGATTCTGCCCTTAAAAAGAAAATCTGCTAGGCTGTGGTGACGATTTAAGATTTGGGATTCCCTTCGGCCTGCAAATCAGATTCAACGCTGGCTTTTGGAGGCCAGCGATGGAAGGCGAAACTCTTCGCGACGATCAGTGGGAAAAGGTGAAG